>Ga0209127_100027_pt1 | contig 379889 bp, 327 predicted proteins | sample LakSupMetagenome_FD_187469 | JGI IMG/M metagenome (GOLD analysis project Ga0209127, IMG submission 187469) | Freshwater microbial communities from Lake Superior, Canada - Sta WM archaea (SPAdes) (version 2) | ecosystem: Environmental > Aquatic > Freshwater > Lake | place: Lake Superior, Canada... | reverse complement strand
CATGGGTGCGCACTCCTTCCAGGGCATGGTGATCGCTCCTTGGCTGCTGTTGGCTCCAGCTGCCAAGCTTGGATCTGTTACCCATGTCCTTGTACTGATGTGTCACCTATGAGTGTGAGTCGTACCGGTCGCCTTCTTTGACCTGACCTTTCTTGGCGAATCAAGAAAGGGCAGTCGGCTGCCGGGCCGAGACCCGGCCTCGAAAAACAACGGCCCGGCAGGGTCAAAACAAGCCCGCTGTAGTCATGACATGGCAACACGCGCACCGCCAACCACATCGCGCGTGCGCCTCAACCCAGTCCACTGCAACTCAGCCAACACCACAACCACCAACGCCTGAGCCAACACCCACGCCACCCCCCAGGCAGACAACCCCAACCCACCAAACGCCAACAGCGCAACACAGCCCACAGCCCACCCAAAATTCCCCACAACCACCAGCCCGATCAACCGCCGCGGCACAGGCGAGCGCGCCGCCATCCACGCAGCCAGCAGCGCATAGCCCAGCAAAAACCAGCCTGTGGACTGCAGCAGCGCCAGAGGCAACCCCGTCACATCCGACAGCGGCTGCCCCGCCACCAGTTGCAAGGCGCCCGAGGCGGCGCAGGAAGCAGCATCGGCCCACATCACGCGGGGCAGGAAACGGGGGGAAGCAAACATCGACATGGCGAACTCCTTGAGAGCAACAGGCACACACCGTGCATGCCATGGACTGCATGGTCCGCCGCAGGCTGCGCAGGGTCGATAACCTCGCAGGTCATGGCCGCCACGCCGGCCCCGCCGCTACGATGCGGACCATGACCTCCACCGCCCATCCACCGTCCGCGCGCTCGCCTTTCGGCGACCATCTGCGCCACTGGCGCCAGCACCGCCGCCTGAGCCAGCAGGGCCTGGCGCTGGAGGCCGAGATATCCACGCGCCACCTGAGCTATGTGGAAACCGGCCGCGCCCAGCCCAGCCGCGAGATGGTGCTGCGCCTGGTGGAGCGCCTGGGCGTGCCGCTGCGCGAGCGCAACGCGCTGCTGGTGGCCGCAGGCTATGCGCCCATGTACCAGGCCCGGCCGCTGGACCACCCGGACCTGGCCGCCGCGCGCCAGGCCGTGGACCTGGTGCTCAAGGGCCACGAACCCAATCCGGCCCTGGCCGTGGACCGGCACTGGAACCTGGTGGCCGCCAACGCCATCGTGCCGCTGCTGCTGGCCGGCGTGGCGCCCTGGCTGCTGGAGCCGCCCGTCAATGTGCTGCGCCTGAGCCTGCACCCCGAAGGCCTGGGCCCGCGCCTGGCCAACGCAGCCCATTGGCGCGCGCATCTGCTGCACCGCCTGCAGCAGCAGATTGCCGCCACGTCGGATGCGCAGTTGCAGGCGCTGCACGACGAGATTGCCGCCTACCCCTTCAAGGAAGATGAAGCGGACTCGCATGGCGCAGCACCTGCCAGCCACATCGCCGTGCCCTTCGCGCTGGACACCGACCATGGCCGCCTGAACTTCATCAGCACCATCACCATCTTCGGCACGCCGGTGGATGTGACGCTGCAGGAGCTGGCCGTGGAGTCGTTCTTTCCAGCGGATGCGCAGACGCAGGACGTGCTGGGGCGGTTGAGGAAGGCGAATTGATCCAGAAGGCAGGAAGCCCACCCAAGCGGAGCCTCCAACGAAGACTCCAGCGTGCGCCGCCTCAAGGCTTGAGCCTGTCGGCAAGCCGCGCCATCAAATCCATGCGCTCGTGCAGTATGGCGACCACCAAGGCGGGCGCATCTTCGCGCAGCAGGCAAAACACATGGTGATGTTCGCAACGGGCCACGCGCAAGCCGGGGAAGACTTCGCCGAGGTCCTTGACGCCTGCATTTCCTGCCACCAGGCCGGCAATCCCACGCTCCAATGCACTGATGTATTGCCTTACCTGTTCATCGCCCCATTGCCTGCGCGTATGGCGGATGATGCCGCGCAGGTCGGCCTCTGCCGCAGCGGTGAGCCGGTAATGTCTCAACGCCGCCCCTCGCCCAGCTCTTCATCAAGAATCTCGCCAATGCTCTTGCCGGAGACCTTGCCAGCAAGTCCTTCATTGATGCGCTCTCCCAGCACGGCCGCCAGTTCCTGCCACGCCTGACCGGCATCCGCGTCGCCTGGAAACAGCCGCTCAAGCGTGTATTGCTCGATCGTTTTGCCCTGCAAAGCGGCAGACGCCTGGAGGCTTTGGTGCTGCTGCGGGGTCATGTCGATGGTCAGGCGGCTCATGGCGAGGCTCCACTGGTTCACTTGGTTTCCACGTTAGCACATGCTCAAAAGCATGCTTGCAGACATGCCAGATGCCCAGACAGACCCATCGCAAAAAGACAAAGCCCGCCGAAGCGGGCTTTGCTCATGGAGCCGGATCAGGCCGGACTCAGGCGCTCACGCCCCTGGCCACGTCCGCGTACTCTTCGATCTGGTCGAAGTTCATGTAGCGGTAGACGCTGGACTTGTCGGCATCGATCACGCCCATTTCCTTGAGGTATTCCTCCTTGGTGGGCAGCTTGCCCAGGCGCGATGCGATGGCGGCCAGCTCGGCCGAGCCCAGGAACACGTTGGTGTTCTTGCCCAGGCGGTTGGGGAAGTTGCGGGTCGAGGTGGAGATCACCGTCGCGCCTTCGCGGACCTGGGCCTGGTTGCCCATGCACAGCGAGCAGCCCGGCATTTCGGTGCGGGCACCGGCCGTGCCGAAGGCGGCGTAGTGGCCTTCCTTGATCAGCTCGTTCTGGTCCATCTTGGTGGGCGGAGCCACCCACAGCTTGACGGGGATGTCGCGCTGGCCGCCCAGCAGCTTGGCTGCTGCGCGGAAGTGGCCGATGTTGGTCATGCACGAACCGATGAAGGCTTCATCGATCTTGGTGCCGGCCACTTCGGACAGGAACTTGGCGTCATCGGGATCGTTGGGGCAGCAGACGATGGGTTCCTTGATGTCGGCCAGGTCGATCTCGAACACGGCAGCGTATTCGGCGTCCTTGTCGGCTTCGAGCAGGTCGGGCTTGGCCAGCCAGGCTTCGACCTTCTCGATGCGGCGCTGCAGCGTCTTGGCGTCGGCGTAACCGTCGGCGATCATGTTCTTCATCAGAACGATGTTCGAGGTCAGGTACTCCTTGATCGGCTCGGGGTTGAGCTTGATCGTGCAGCCGGCAGCCGAGCGCTCGGCCGAGGCGTCGGACAGCTCGAAAGCCTGTTCCACCTTCAGGTCGGGCAGACCTTCGATTTCCAGGATGCGGCCCGAGAAGATGTTCTTCTTGCCGGCCTTGGCCACGGTCAGCGCACCTGCCTTGATGGCGTACAGGGGAATGGCATGCACCAGGTCACGCAGGGTGACGCCGGGCTGCATTTCGCCCTTGAAGCGCACGAGCACGGACTCGGGCATGTCCAGGGGCATCACGCCCGTGGCGGCGCCGAAGGCCACCAGGCCGGAACCTGCGGGGAAGGAGATGCCGATGGGGAAGCGCGTGTGCGAGTCGCCGCCCGTGCCCACGGTGTCGGGCAGCAGCAGGCGGTTGAGCCAGGAGTGGATCACGCCGTCACCGGGACGCAGGGCCACGCCGCCGCGGTTGCTGATGAAGGCAGGCAGCTCGCGGTGGGTCTTGACGTCCACGGGCTTGGGGTAGGCGGCCGTGTGGCAGAAGGACTGCATGACCATGTCGGCCGAGAAGCCCAGGCAGGCCAGGTCCTTGAGCTCGTCGCGGGTCATGGGGCCGGTGGTGTCCTGCGAACCCACGGTGGTCATGCGCGGCTCGCAGTAGGTACCGGGGCGCACGCCCTGGCCTTCCGGCAGGCCGACGGCGCGGCCGACCATCTTCTGGGCCAGCGTGAAGCCGGCGTTCGAAGCAGCGGGCGCCTGGGGCAGGCGGAACACGGTGGATGCGGACAGGCCCAGGAATTCGCGGGCCTTGGCGGTCAGCGAACGGCCGATGATCAGGTTGATGCGGCCGCCGGCGCGCACTTCGTCGAACAGCACGTCGCTCTTGAGCTGGAACTCGGCGACGGTTTCGCCGTTCTTGACCAGCTTGCCGTCATAGGGCAGCACGTCGATGACGTCGCCCATTTCCAGCTTGGTGACATCGACTTCGATGGGCAGCGAGCCCGAATCTTCCTGCGTGTTGAAGAAGATGGGAGCGATCTTGCCGCCCAGGGTCACGCCGCCGAAGCGCTTGTTGGGCACGAAGGGGATGTCCTGGCCCGTGGCCCAGACGATGGAGTTGGTGGCCGACTTGCGCGAGGAGCCGGTGCCGACCACGTCGCCCACGTAGGCGACCAGGTGGCCCTTCTTCTTGAGGTCGTCGATGAACTGCATCGGGCCGCGCTTGCCGTCTTCCTCGGGCTTGAAGGCCGCGTCGGGACGGGTGTTCTTGAGCATGGCCAGGTAGTGCAGCGGGATGTCCGGACGGCTCCAGGCATCGGGCGCGGGCGACAGGTCGTCGGTGTTGGTCTCGCCGGGCACCTTGAAGACGGTGACGGTGATCTTCTTGTCCACTTCGGGGCGCGAGGTGAACCACTCGGCGTCAGCCCAGCTCTTCATGACTTCCTGGGCCTTGGCGTTGCCGGCCTTGGCCTTGGTGGCCACGTCGTTGAAGAAGTCGAACATCAGCAGCGTCTTCTTCAGCGCATCGGCGGCCACGCCGGCGACTTCGGCGTCGTCCAGCAGCTCGATCAGGGGATGCACGTTGTAGCCACCCACCATGGTGCCCAGCAGCTCGGTGGCCTTGGCCTTGGAGATGAGAGCCACCTGGATGTCACCGTGGGCCACGGCTGCCAGGAAGCTGGCCTTGACCTTGGCGGCATCGTCCACGCCCGGAGGAACGCGGTGCGTGAGCAGGTCGAGCAGGAAGGCGTCCTCGCCAGCGGGCGGGTTCTTGATCAGCTCGATCAGTTCGGCAACCTGCTTGGCTTCCAGCGGCAGCGGGGGGATACCGAGCGCGGCGCGTTCGGCCACGTGGTCACGGTAGGCTTTCAACATGATTCTCTCTCCATGGTTTTCTAAAGTGGGGCTGCTTGCGGGACGCTCAGGTCCGGGCCTGGATTACTGGCCGGCGGGCTTGGGTGCTTCCAGCAGGCTGGGAGGCGGGTTCTTCTTGATGGCCTCGGCCACCTGAAGCTGATCGGGGCTCATGCATTCGTCGGCCAGGCGCTGGCCGACCTTCTGGTTCATGAGCATCGATTTGTTGGCGATCTGCAGCCAGACGGCGCCGGCATGCTTGTCTTCCAGGCGCACGGTGCCGGTCGAGGTCTTGACGGGCGACATGTGGTACTTGAAGCCCTTGCCGTCGATGTTGAAGTAACCCGGGTTGGCCTGGTCGGCCGTCACATTGACGAAGGCGCCCAGCTCGCAGGGGATGCGGCCGGTGTGCACGCGCTCGGAAATGGCCAGGTCTTCGGCGGACAGCGGCTGTTGGGCAGCAGTTGCGACGGCGGCCGCACCGCCGACGGCGGCAGCGCCGGCAGCGGCCTTGGCCGTGGTGGCCTTCTTGGCGGGGGCCTTCTTGGCCGCAGGCTTGGCAGCAGCCTTGGCCGGTGCCTTCTTTGCGGTGGCGGGCTCGGCGGCGCTGGCACCCAGGCCCATGGCCAGCAAGGGGGCTGCGATCAGGATGGAGGCGATAGCTGTCTTCATACGTTGGGCTCCTGCAAATTCCCGGTGTGGGCTAAGCAAGTGATTCTGATGCAAACCAGGGCTGCACCTGTGGGGGCAGCGCCTGGCCGGTCTGGTGGGCACGTGTGAGCAACTGCCAGAAATAGCGGTAGCTCGCCCGGTCATGTAATACACCATCCACGCTGACGGGCGCCCAATCGGCGGCCTCGGCGGCGGTAAGTATTTGTGCGGCCTGCGCCACTTCGTCGGCCTGGGGCGCGAAGGCGGCGAGGATGGGGCGGATCTGGTCCGGGTGGATGCTCCACATGCGGGTATAGCCGAGCCGCCGTGACGCCTGTGTGGCAGCGGCCTGCAGCGCCTGTGGATTCCTGAATTCGGTGACCACGCAGTGCGATGGCACCTTGCCGTGCGCGTGGCAGGCAGCTGCGATCTCCAGCTTGGCACGCACGACCAGCGGATGGTCGAACTGGCCGGCCGAGCCCATGGCCGAGGCAGGAATCGCGCCGCCATGGGCCGAGACGAAGTCCATCAGGCCGAAGGAAATGCTCTGCACGCGCGGGTGCGCCGCGATGTCGAAGGCACGGTGCACGGCGGCGGGCGACTCGATGAGCACATGCAGCGGCAGTTCGCGGCAGCCCAGGCGGCCCAGATGCCGCTCGGCCAGCAGCACGTCGTCCACGCTTTCCACCTTGGGCAGCATGAGGTGGCACAGGCGGTCGCCGGCCTCGCCGACGATGATGTCCAGGTCCTGCGCGAAGCTGGCGTGGTCCACGGCATGCACGCGCGCAGCCACGCGGGCACCGGGCGCGGCATCGCGCGCCAGCGAGGCCACCAGGCGCGCATGGGCCGCCTCCTGGCCCACGGGGGCGCCATCCTCGCAGTCCAGCGTGACGTCGAAGACGCAGGTGCCGAACTCGGCCATCATCTCGGCCTGCAGCTGCAGGCTCTTGCGCATGCGCACTTCCACGCCGCTGTAGTGGTCACAGACGGGCAGGTGCAGGGCACCGCCCTGCGCATCGAGCAGCACCTGGGCCGGGTGTGCGCGAGAGGGTGTGGACGTGGCGGCGGTCATGGCTTGCGCTGGGCGACGATGAACAGGCGGGGGAAGGCCAGCAGGCGCCGGCCGTCGGCGCGCACGCCGTAGGCGGCGTCCACGCGGTTTTCGTATTCGGTGAGGAAGTCGGCCTGCAGGGCTTCGGGCAGCCCTTCGACGAAGGGCTTGAGGCCGGTGCCGCGCAGCCACTGGACGATGGCGCCGGCCGAGTCCATCGGATGCTGGTAGACGGTGTGCCAGACATCGACGGCGCCGGCCTCGACCCCGGCCTGCTCCTGCGGGCCGGCCAGCAGGTCGTAGTAGCTGCGGATGGGCAGGATGTCGGCCCGCACCTTGGCGGCATCGCCGATGTAGGCGGCAAACTTGGGCAGGCTGGCGATCTCGCGCATCACGCGGTGCGTGGCCTCCTGCCGGTTGTCGGGCATCTGTATCGCCAGCACGCCCCCTGGCGCCAGTTGGGCGAACAGGCGGGGTATCAGCGTTTCATGCTCCCCCACCCACTGGAGGGAGGCATTGGCATAAATCAGGTCGGGAGCGCTCTCGCCGGGGGCGGGCGTCCAGGAAGCAATGTCGGCCAGCGCGAAGCGGGCCTCAGGCAGATGCTGGCGCGCGGTGGCCAGCATCGCCTGGGAGTTGTCTATGCCGGTGATCGTGGCACCGGCATAGCGCTGTGCAAGCAGCTCGGTGGAATTGCCCGGCCCGCATCCCAGGTCCACCACATGGCGGGCCTGGGCCAATGGCACACGCGCCAGCAGCTCGGCTGCGGGGCGCGTACGCTCATTGGCGAAACGCAGGTAAAGCGCGGGATTCCAGTCGAGCATGGCTTGCCGGCGGCTTACAGCAGGTGCTTGACGCCGTCCTGTTCGCCTTGCAGCTCGGCCAGGGTCTTGTCGATGCACTCTTGCGAGAAGGCGTCGATTTCCAGGCCTTCGACGATCTTGTACTCGCCGTTCTCGGTGGTGACCGGGAAGCCGAAGACGATGCCGGCGGGGATGCCGTATTCGCCGTTGGAGGGCACGCCCATGGTGACCCATTCGCCGCCCGAACCCAGGGCCCAGTCGCGCACGTGGTCGATGGCAGCGTTGGCAGCCGAGGCAGCCGAGGACAGGCCGCGGGCGGCAATGATGGCGGCGCCACGCTTGCCGACGGTGGGCAGGAACACGTCCTTGTTCCAGGCCTGGTCGTTGATCTTGGCCTTGACGCTTTCACCGTTGACGGTGGCGAAGCGGTAGTCGGCGTACATCGTGGGCGAGTGGTTGCCCCAGACGGTCAGCTTGCGGATGTCGCCCACCTTGAAGCCGGCCTTGGCAGCCAGCTGCGAGGCAGCGCGGTTGTGGTCCAGGCGCAGCATGGCGGTGAAGTTCTTGGCCGGCAGGTCCGGAGCCGACTTCATGGCGATGTAGGCGTTGGTGTTGGCGGGGTTGCCGACGACCAGCACCTTCACGTTGCGCGAGGCCACGGCGTTCAGCGCCTTGCCCTGGGCCGTGAAGATCTGTGCGTTGGCAGCCAGCAGGTCGGCACGCTCCATGCCGGGGCCGCGGGGACGCGCGCCGACCAGCAGGGCATAGTCGGTGTCCTTGAAGGCTTGCAGGGGGTCGGCGTGGGCTTCGATGCCGGCCAGCAGGGGGAAGGCGCAGTCTTCGAGTTCCATGATCACGCCCTTGAGCGCGTTCTGGGCCTTCTCGTCGGGAATCTCCAGCAGTTGCAGAATGACGGGCTGGTCCTTACCCAGCATTTCGCCGGAGGCGATGCGGAACAGCAGGGCGTAACCAATTTGACCGGCGGCACCGGTGACGGCGACACGAACGGGCTTCTTGCTCATGATGAAACTCCAGGGATGGGGAAAAAATCAGGTGTTATCGGCGCCAGGTCGCACCAGCGTCAGAAACCAGCAGCCCGTGCTCCGCAAACAACGCGAAAGTGTACTCCCGATTTCGAAGCCCGGTCAATTTGTCTTATGTCTTATATAAGATATGATCGACGTCTGTTTCCAAGTCTTTCATCTGCGTCGCCGGGAGCCTCCCCACCCCGAACTTTTCCATGCCAGTCCTGCCTCCCCTCGCCTCAGACAACGCCGCTCCCACCATCGGCGCGGGCGCATCGACCCCGGCCTTCAGCCCTTTGTATCAGCAGATCAAGGGACTGATACTGCAGAGCCTTGAAGCAGGCGAATGGCGGCCCGGCGAACTGATTCCCAGCGAGATGGAGCTGGCCGCGCGCTTTCGCGTGAGCCAGGGCACGGTGCGCAAGGCCATCGACGAGCTGGCCGCGGAGAACCTGGTGATGCGCCGCCAGGGCAAGGGCACCTTCGTGGCCACCCACGCGGCCCAGCATGTGCAGTACCGCTTCCTCAAGCTGCAGCCCGATGGCGGCGACCAGCAGGGCGAGGGCCGTGCCGAGCGCCGCATCATCGACTGCCGGCGCCTGCGCGCATCGGCGGACGTGGCGCGCGGCCTGGCGCTGCGCAGCGGCGATGCCGTGATGCATGTGCGCCGCGTGCTGTCGTTCTCCGCAATCCCGACCATTTTGGAAGACATCTGGCTGCCGGGCCACGCCTTCAAGGGCCTGACCGCCGAGCAGATGTCCGCCTACCAGGGCCCCACCTACGCCATGTTCGAGCTGGACTACGGCGTGCGCATGGTGCGCGCCGACGAAAAGATCCGCGCCGTCCTGCCCGAGGCAGAACAGGCCCTGCTGCTGGATGTCCCCAGCACCACGCCCCTGCTGAGCGTGGAGCGCACCGCTTACACATACAACGATGTTCCCATGGAGTTACGCCGTGGCCTGTACCGCACCGACACCCATCACTACCGCAACGCGCTGAGCTGAACGATCCGTTCCCCAGAGAAGCGGGCGAAAATACGCAATTCCCAGCAAAGCTGTTTTTATTGCATTGCAATAGAATTTTGCATCGCCGCCCCTGAGCGATTACGAAGCAGTTACATCCACGAAAGTACCCTGCCATGACTGAGCAAGCCAAAAAGCGGCCAGAGTTCCGCAACATCAACTTCTTCAAGGACCTCCCCACCTACCGGTTGCCGCCGGCCGGCATCGTGTCCATCCTGCACCGCATCAGCGGCCTGCTGATGTTCATCCTGCTGCCTTTCATCCTGTGGATGATGGACATGTCGCTGACTTCGGAGATCTCCTTCGACGGCTTCACCTCGGTTTTTGCGGGTCCCTTCGGATGGTTCCTCAAGCTCGTGTGCCTGGCATTGATCTGGGCCTACCTGCACCACTTTTGCGCCGGCGTCCGCCACCTGTTCATGGATGTGAACCACCACGCCGTCAACAAGCAGTTCGGCAAGTCCTCGGCCCTGGTGGTGCTGGTCCTGAGCGTTGGCCTGACCCTGATCTTGGGTGCCAAGCTGTTCGGCCTGTACTGATTCACGATCTCTCCCTCACGATAAGGAAAAAGAACCATGTCCGTGAATTACGGCTCCAAGCGCACCGTGGTCGGTGCGCACTACGGCATCCGCGACTGGATGGTGCAGCGCGTCACCGGCGTGCTGATGGCACTGTTCACCATCGTGCTGCTGGCCAAGCTGATCTTCAGCACCGGCTCCGTCGGCTATGACCTGTGGGCCGGCATCTTTGCCCCGCAGTGGATGAAGTTCCTGACCTTCGCCGTGATCGTCTCGCTGGCCTGGCACGTCTGGGTCGGCGTGCGCGACATCTGGATGGACTACGTCAAGCCCGTGGGCCTGCGCCTGGTGCTGAACGTTTTCACCCTGGTCTGGCTGGTCGGCTGCGCCGGCTGGGGCATCCAGATCCTGTGGCGTATCTGATAGAGACGCGGTCTCCACGATTGAAGGTTAAGAATGAGCTACTCCAAAGCAAACATCACCAAGCGCAAGTTTGACGTCGTCATCGTCGGCGCTGGCGGCTCCGGCCTGCGTGCCGCGCTGGAACTGTCGCGCGCCGGCCTGTCCGTGGCCTCGCTGTCCAAGGTCTTCCCCACGCGCTCGCACACCGTGGCTGCGCAGGGCGGCGTGTCCGCTTCGCTGGGCAACATGAGCGAAGACAACTGGCACTACCACTTCTACGACACCATCAAGGGCTCCGACTGGCTCGGCGACCAGGATGCGATCGAGTTCATGTGCCGCGAAGCGCCCAACGTCGTGATCGAGCTGGAACACTTCGGCATGCCGTTCGACCGCAACCCCGACGGCACCATCTACCAGCGCCCCTTCGGCGGCCACACGGCCAACTACGGTGAAAAGCCCGTGCAGCGCGCCTGCGCCGCGGCCGACCGTACCGGTCACGCCATGCTGCACACGCTGTACCAGCAGAACGTCAAGTCCAAGACCAACTTCTTCGTGGAGTGGATGGCGCTGGACCTGATCCGCAACACCCAGGGCGACGTGGTCGGTGTGACCGCCATCGAACTGGAAACCGGCGACCTGTACGAGCTGCACGCCAAGGCCGTGCTGCTGGCCACGGGTGGCGCAGGCCGCATCTTCCAGGCATCGACCAATGCCTTCATCAACACCGGCGACGGCCTGGGCATGGCTGCACGCGCAGGCATCCCGCTGCAGGACATGGAGTTCTGGCAATTCCACCCCACCGGCGTGGCCGGCGCGGGCGTGCTGCTGACCGAAGGCTGCCGTGGCGAAGGCGCCATCCTGCTCAACAGCGAAGGCGAACGCTTCATGGAGCGCTACGCTCCCACGCTGAAGGATCTGGCACCGCGTGACTTCGTGTCCCGCTCCATGGACCAGGAAATCAAGGAAGGCCGTGGCTGTGGTCCCAACAAGGACTACATCCTGATGAAGCTGGACCACCTGGGTGCAGACACCATCCGCAAGCGCCTGCCTTCGGTGGAAGAGATCGGCCACAACTTCGCCAACGTGGACATCACCAAGGAACCGATTCCCGTGGTGCCCACCATCCACTACCAGATGGGCGGCATTCCCACCAACATCAACGGCCAGGTCGTGGTGTGGGACGGTCAGCAGAACAACGTGGTGGGCGGCCTCTACGCCGTGGGCGAATGCTCGTGCGTGTCGGTGCACGGCGCCAACCGCCTGGGCACGAACTCGCTGCTGGACCTGCTGGTCTTCGGCAAGTCGGCCGGCAAGCACATCGTGCAGTTCGTCAACGGCTTCGGCGACCACAAGGCCGTGCCGGCCGATGGCTCCGAGCGCACGCTTACGCGCCTGAACCAGCTCGACGACTCCAAGGAAGGCACCTACGCCCAGGACCTGGCTGGCGACATTCGCGCCACCATGCAGCAGCATGCCGGCGTGTTCCGTACGCAAAAGAGCATGGACGAAGGCGAAGTCAAGATCAACGCCATCCGCGAACGCGTGGGCTCCGTGACCCTCAAGGACAAGTCCAAGGTCTGGAACACCGCCCGCATGGAAGCGCTGGAAGTGGACAACCTGATCGAAGTGGCCCAGGCCACCATGATCTCGGCCGCTGCCCGCCACGAATGCCGCGGCGCCCACACCGTGTACGACTACGAGCATCCTGCCGACCACGCCGAGTTCCCGCTGGGCCGCAATGACAAGGAATGGCTCAAGCACACCCTGTGGTACAGCGCCACCAACAGCCTGGACTACAAGCCCGTGAACCTGAAGCCCCTCACGGTGGACAGCGTGCCGCCCAAGGTCCGCACGTTCTAATCCAGCAGCCCACGAGAGAACAGACAAATGAAGCGCACTTTCAAGATCTACCGCTACGACCCGGACAAGGATGCCAAGCCCTACATGCAGACCGTCGAGGTCGAGCTGGACGGCCACGAGCGCATGCTGCTGGACGCCCTGGTCAAGCTCAAGGAGATGGACCCCTCCATCTCGTTCCGCCGCTCCTGCCGCGAAGGCGTGTGCGGCTCGGACGCGATGAACATCAATGGCAAGAACGGCCTGGCCTGCCTGACGAACATGAAGACCCTGCAGGGCGACATCGTTCTCAAGCCCCTGCCCGGCCTGCCCGTGATCCGCGACCTGATCGTGGACATGACGCAGTTCTTCAAGCAGTACCACTCGATCAAGCCGTACCTGCAGAACGACAGCTTCGCGTCTCCCACCAAGGAACGCCTGCAGTCGCCTGAAGAGCGCGAAGAGCTCAACGGCCTGTACGAGTGCATTCTGTGCGCCAGCTGCTCCACCAGCTGCCCCAGCTTCTGGTGGAACCCCGACAAGTTCGTGGGCCCGGCCGGCCTGCTGCAGGCCTACCGCTTCATCGCGGACAGCCGCGACGAGGCCACGGGTGACCGCCTTGACAACCTGGAAGATCCGTACCGCCTCTTCCGTTGCCACACCATCATGAACTGCGTGGACGTGTGCCCCAAGCACCTGAACCCCACGCAGGCCATTGGCAAGATCAAGGAACTGATGGTCCGCCGGGCCATCTGATGACCATGACGAATACTCTGCTCGACGAACGCGAGCGAGACCTGCTGCGCTGGCGCTGCCGGCGTGGCCTGGTCGAGAACGACCTGTTCATCGCGCAGTTCTTCGCCACCTACGGAGACCAGCTCACGCGGAGACACGCGAGCGGTCTGTCTGCCTTGATGGACCTGGCAGACAACGACCTGATGGACCTCTTCTTGCGCCGCAAGGAGCCTGAAGGTGAACTCGATACCCAAGAAATCAGGGAAGTTCTGGAACTGGTGCGCAAGCGCAAGCCCGGTTCTCTCCCGCTAGTAGGCTAGGCAATCTAGAGAAGGAAGTTTGGAAATGAAACTCGCAGACAACAAAGCAACGCTGTCATTCAGCAACGGCGCTCCCAGCGTCGAGCTGCCCGTCTACCAGGGCAACGTCGGTCCCGACGTGGTGGACATCCGCAAGCTGTACGCGCAGACCGGCATGTTCACCTATGACCCGGGCTTCCTCTCTACCGCCTCGTGCCAGTCCGCCATCACCTACATCGATGGCGACAAGGGCGAGCTGCTGTACCGTGGCTACCCCATCGAGCAACTGGCCAAGAACTGCGACTACCTCGAGACCTGTTACCTGCTGCTGTACGGCGAGCTGCCCAACGAGTCCGAGAAGGCCGACTTCGTCGAGCGCGTGACCAAGCACACCATGGTCAACGAGCAGATGCAGTTCTTCCTGCGTGGTTTCCGCCGTGACGCCCACCCCATGGCCGTCCTGACGGGCCTGGTCGGCGGCATGTCGGCCTTCTACCACGACAACATGGACATCAACAACGCCGAGCACCGCGACATCGCCGCGATCCGCCTGATCGCCAAGATGCCCACGCTGGTCTCCATGGCCTACAAGTACGGCATCGGTGCTCCGTACATGTACCCCAAGAACGACCTGAGCTACGCCGGCAACTTCATGCGCATGATGTTCGGCAACCCCTGCGAGGAGTTCAAGGTGAACCCCGTGGTCGAGCGCGCGCTGGACCGCATCTTCATCCTGCACGCAGACCACGAGCAAAACGCCTCCACCTCCACCGTGCGCCTGTGCGGCTCGTCGGGCACCAACCCCTTCGCCGCCATCTCGGCCGGCGTGGCCTGCCTGTGGGGCCCTGCCCACGGCGGCGCCAACGAAGCCTGCCTGAACATGCTGGAGTACCTGCAGGCCAACGGTGGCGTTGCCAAGGTCGGCGAGTTCATGGAACAGGTCAAGGACAAGAACAGCGGCGTCAAGCTGATGGGCTTCGGCCACCGCGTCTACAAGAACTACGACCCCCGCGCCAAGCTCATGCAGGAAACCTGCAATGAAGTGCTGGCCGAACTGGGCCTGGAAAAGGACCCCCTGTTCGCCCTGGCCAAGGAAGTCGAGAAGATCGCCCTGGAAGACGACTACTTCGTGCAGCGCAAGCTCTACCCGAACGTGGACTTCTACTCCGGCATCGTGCAGCGCGCCATCGGCGTGCCCGTGAACCTGTTCACCGGCATCTTCGCCCTTGCCCGCACCGTGGGCTGGATCGCCCAGCTCAACGAGCAGATGGCCGACCCCGAGTACAAGATCGGCCGTCCCCGCCAGCTGTTCACGGGCTCCGTGTCCCGCGACGTCAAGCCGATCGGCCAGCGCTGATCGCAGGTCCGGGCCTCAGCGGCCAGGCACCCAAAAGCCCCATGCCTTTGCATGGGGCTTTTTTCATTTGCGAGCCCACCGCTCCACAAGGCCGCACCAGTCCTAGGAACACCATTTTCCCTATCGTGGCATGCCCATTGATTGAGCCTATCCACCTTAAGGTGGCCGTTGACCCTCCCTCAAACGGGATGGAGCCGCAGCGCAATGCCCGCTGCCATTCAACGCAACCCCGGGACTCACATGCTTGTCGAAATCAACAAGGACGGAATGCTCATCCATGCGCGCGTCAGGAACGCGCGCAGCCCCGCCATCGAGAGAGGAAAGCGGACCGCCGCCATCACCGGCATCGTCGTGCACCAGACCGATGCCAACACGGCCCAGTCTTCGCTCAACAGCTACAGGACCCCGAAGTCCACTGGGGCGCACTTCCTGATCGACAAGGACGGCACCATCTACCAGACTGCTGCCATCTATCAGCGTGCCAACCATGTGGGCCCGCTGAAGGCGAGGTGCCTGCTTGTGGGGAAATGCAAGGCCAGGGACTATGAAGGAGCAGGCGTAAAGGGAATGCACCGCATCGAGATGATGAAAGCCCCTGGCGATCGCGATCCGAGCAATATGGAGGCCATAGGTATCGAGATGGTCGGCCGAGCGGAGTTGCCGAAGGGATTCAAACCTTCCTCCAACGAAGCGGATTTGCCCCCCGAGAGATTGCGAGGAGAGCGCGGCCTCTATCCCGCCCCGACCCAAGCTCAGAACCGGTCACTGACATGGCTTGTTGAAGCACTGCAGGACTCCATGCAACTGTCGCCCGGTGAAGTCTTCAAACATCCCGAGGTAAGTTGGAAAAATCTGACCGAAGCAGAAGGTGCAAACTGGAACCTTCCTACGAACACACCATGAAGTACCACCAATTTTTTTGGGCAATAACTTCAGCGATGGTCATGGCCTCAACGATTCATGCTGCTGACGCCCGGTATTCTGCAAAGAACATCCAGAAAATCAATATCTTCGCCCCCTCATCAAGCAACCCCGCTTGGGAGGATAAAAAATGGCTCGATTGCGACGATGTGATCCTGACCGAGGAGGATGTGCGATATGCATTGCAGCATATACGCCGAATTTCGGAAAAAGCCTATTTCAGCGAAGAAAACATGGATAGATCTGGATGCTCCGGAGGTGCGTCCGTCACGTTCAAGAGCGGAAAGATCATCGTCATGGATATCGAGCCAACAGGGCGAATCAGAATCTTCGAGGCGAACAGGAAGCTTGAACCCCTTGGAGTGCCCTCACGCTACTACGACTGCGCTCCTTGCAACAAACGCAAGATGCACCTGCTGCAAGACGCCTTGGACCGCGCCACGGAAAGGCGGCTCAAGGAGCTGAAGAGGCTGGGCCGGCTCCCGCCTTGAGTCACGGTCTGGTCTTCTCTTGCGCGCCGGTTTTGGCAATGGCTCTGACGCTTTACTCAACGCTTCGTGCGGCCGATGCCAGATAGCCGCTCAGGCACGCTCCACCGACCCGGCTGCAACGGCTGGCGGCCTGGTGAACGACCTGCTGGCCGGCTGCGCCGCCTGGCCTGAGCACCGGAGCCAAGCCCCCTGCTTCACGCAGCGGCGCGGTTTCGCCGACAATGCCCCCCCGGCCCTCGTGGCCGGCCCTTTCTTGCGCCGGGGTTCCGGCCCCAGCCACTCCCTGCACACCATGAACTTTGCCTCCCTCGGCCTGAGCCCGGCGCTGGTCTCCAGCCTCCAAGACCTGGGCCTGGTCGATCCCACGCCCATACAGACCCAGTCCATCGCCCCCGTGCTTGCGGGCCGCGACCTCTGGGCCTGTGCGCCCACGGGCTCGGGCAAGACGGCCGCCTACCTGCTGCCGCTGCTGCAGCGCTGGATGGATGGCGGCAAGGCCCAGGGTGCCCAGGGCGGCTTTGTGCGCACCCTGACCACGCTGATCGTGGTGCCCACGCGCGAGCTGGCCCAGCAGGTGGGCGAGACGCTGTCCGACCTGGGCCGCGCGCTCAAGCAGCCGCCGCGCATCGGCGTGGTCTATGGCGGCGTGTCCATCAACCCGCAGATGATGATGCTGCGCGGCAGTGCCGACTTCCTGGTGGCCACGCCGGGCCGCCTGCTGGACCTGGTGGAGCACAACGCCGTGCGCCTGTCCGCCGTGCGCCACCTGGTGCTGGACGAGGCCGACCGCCTGCTGGACCTGGGCTTCCAGGACGAGCTGCAGCGCGTGCTGGCCCTGCTGCCGAAGCAACGCCAGACCCTGCTGTTCTCGGCCACCTACCCCGAGGCCGTGCAATCGCTGGCCACGGGCCTGCTGCACGATCCCGTTCAGGCCCGCGTCGATGCCGCCGAAGGCCAGGATGCCGCCAGCCCGCAAAGCATCACCCAGCGCGCCATTGCCGTGGACCGTGCGCGCCGCACGCAATTGCTGCGCCAGCTGGTGCAGGGCGACACCGCTGCGGGCACCGACCCTGTCACGCTCGAACGTGCCCTGGTCTTCGTGGCCACGCGCCACACGGCCGAACTGGTGGCTGAAAAGCTCTACAAGGCCGGCATCTTCGCCACGGCCTTCCATGGCGACCTGAGCCAGGGCGCACGCAAGGAAGCGCTGGCCGACTTCAAGGCCAAGCGCTGGCAGGTGATGATCACCACCGACCTGGCGGCGCGCGGCATCGACATCACCCAGCTGCCCCTGGTCGTCAACTACGACCTGCCGCGCTCGGCCACCGACTATGTGCACCGCATCGGCCGCACGGGCCGCGCGGGCGAGGACGGCACGGCCATCAGCTTCGTGACGCCGGCCGACCAGGCGCACTGGGCGCTGATCTGCAAGCGCAACCAGCTGGACCTTGAACTGGAGCAGTTGCCGGGCTTCGAGCCCACCGAGCCCGTGCCGCCGCCTCCGGTGGCGCAGGACGGCAACGGCGGCATCAAGGGCCGCCGCCCCAGCAAGAAGGACAAGCTGCGCGCTGCGGCCGCCGAAGCAGCCGAGACCGCAAAAAAGAACTGAGCGTTTCCGGTTCAGCCCGCGCCGCCGCGCCCGCCAAAGCGATCCCGGTACGCCACCGGGGTAATGCCCAGGTGGCGCACGAACAGGTGGCGCAGCGCCTGCTCCGAGCCCAGGCCCACGCGCGCGGCCACGGTCTTGAGTGGCAGATGGGCCTGGCTTTCCAGCAGTTGCTTGGCCGCCTCCAGCCGCGCGCTGTCCACAAAGGCCGTGGGGCTTTGCCCCGTTTCCTGCTGGAACACGCGGCGCAGGTGCCGCTCGCTCATATGGGCCTGCTCGGCCATCTGCGCAAGGGTCAGGGGCTCGGCCAGATGGGCCATCACCCACTGCTGCACGGCCTGCACGCCGCCGTGCTGCGCGGCCTGGGCCGCCAGCGGCACGCTGAACTGCGACTGGCCGCCGGGGCGCTTGAGATACATGACCAGGTCACGCGCCACCTCCAGCGCCAGCGCGTGGCCGAAATCCTCTTCCACCACGGCCAGGGCCAGGTCGATGCCGGCCGTCACGCCGGCCGAGGTCCACAACTGGCGGCTGCCTGCGCCATCGCGGATCTCCTCGCGCAGGTAGATGGCATCGGCATCGACCTGCACGCGCGGATGGCGCTGGGCCAGTTGCGCCGTCACGCTCCAGTGCGTGGCCGCGCGCCGGCCGTCCAGCAAGCCCGCCTCGGCCAGGAAGAAGCTGCCCGAGCACAGCGCAATCAGCCGCTGCACGCGCGGCGCCACGCGGCCCAGCCAGGCGACCAGCTCGGCCGAGCCGCCCAGCACCTGCTCGATATGGCGCGAGCCCACGACGACCACGGTGCAGCCCATGCCTGCAGCCTCCAGCCCGGCCAGCGTATGCGTGGCCTCCAGCGACATCAGCGTGTCCGAGCGCACGGGCCCTTGCCGCTGCGAGACCACGCGCACCTCGTAGCCGTCGCTCTGGCCGCGCGCGCGCAGGTGCACATTGGCATAGTCGAACACCGACATGGGCCCTATGGCCTCCAGCGCCTTGAAGCCGGGGTAGACAACAAGATCGATGCGGTGGGCGCTGGCGTGGCGGTGGTCCATGGGAAACGGCGGGCTCGGAGGCGGTCAGGGTGGAAAGAATGGGGCGGACTATACGAAAAGACGCAAGCACCCACGGCCAGCAGGCCCGGCCGAAGCCGGCCACACCCCTCAGATTCGGACATATCACCTGGGGCTGCGGCCATGATGCGGCTGGGCCGCCCGGCCATGGCCTACATTCAAGGCTTCGCGGAGCGCGCGCACTGCCGTTCCTGAGCCACCCCGACAGAAAGACACGCCCATGAAATCCAAAGCCGCCGTCGCCTTCAAGGCTGGAGAACCCCTGCAGATCGTCGAGATCGACGTGGCCCCCCCGAAGAAGGGCGAGGTCCTGATCAAGATCACCCACACCGGCGTCTGCCACACCGACGCGTTCACGCTGTCGGGCGACGACCCGGAAGGCATCTTCCCCGCCGTGCTCGGCCATGAAGGCGCGGGCATCGTCGTCGAGGTCGGCGAAGGCGTGACCAGCGTCAAGCCCGGCGACCACGTGATCCCGCTGTACACCGCCGAATGCGGCGAATGCCTGTTCTGCAAGAGCGGCAAGACCAACCTGTGCGTTTCCGTGCGCGCCACCCAGGGCAAGGGCGTGATGCCCGACGGCACCACGCGCTTTTCGTACAACGGCGAGCCCATCTACCACTACATGGGCTGCTCCACCTTCAGCGAGTACACCGTGGTCGCCGAAGTCTCGCTGGCCAAGATCCACCCCGATGCCAACCCCGAGCAGGTCTGCCTGCTGGGCTGCGGCGTGACCACGGGCCTGGGTGCCGTCAAGAACACCGCCAAGGTCCAGGAAGGCGACACCGTGGCCGTGTTCGGCCTGGGCGGCATCGGCCTGGCCGTGATCCAGGGCGCCAAGCTGGCCAAGGCCGGCCGCATCATCGCCGTGGACACCAACCCCTCCAAGTTCGACCTGGCCCGCACCTTCGGCGCCACCGACTGCGTGAATCCCAAGGATTTCGACAAGCCCATCCAGCAGGTCATCGTCGAGATGACGGGCTGGGGCGTGGACCACAGCTTCGAGTGCATCGGCAACGTCAACGTGATGCGTGCCGCCCTGGAATGCGCGCACCGCGGCTGGGGCCAGTCGGTCATCATCGGCGTGGCCGGCGCGGGCCAGGAAATCTCCACACGCCCCTTCCAGCTGGTGACGGGCCGCAAGTGGCTGGGCACGGCCTTCGGCGGCGTCAAGGGCCGCAGCGAGCTGCCCGGCATGGTCGAGCAGGCCATGAGCGGCGAGATCCAGCTGGCCCCCTTCGTCACGCACACCATGGGCCTGCCGGAGATCAACGAAGCATTCGATCTGATGCACGAAGGCAAGTCCATCCGCTCCGTCGTCGTGTACTGAAGCTCCCCCTGAGGCGCTGCGCGCCTTCCCCCTGTCTACTCGCTACGCGAGGGAGGGGGACGACGCCCTCGGCTAGGCGCCCCCGCCGCGAGGCGGCTCTTGCTCGGCGCCTCTCGCCTGGGCAGCGCCAGTTTCATGGGCCGTTGACCGTGTATAGCGTATCAACTCCCTTCTTTGAATGCTGCACGCACCGCTTGCCAAGGTGCCCGTAGCATTTTTCTTTTTGAGGAACACCATGTCCGCACTGCCGCCCCTGGAACTCAAGAACGCCCATGCCTGCTTCGGCGGCGCACAGCGTTTCTACGAGCATTTCTCCGCCGAGATCGGCCTGAACATGAAGTTCTCGGTCTTCCTGCCGCCCAAGGCCGTGGCCGGCGAGAAGGTGCCCGCCGTGCTCTACCTGGCCGGGCTGACCTGCACCGAAGAGACCTTCATGACCAAGGCCGGCGCCCAGCGCCTGGCCGCCGAGCTGGGCATTGCGCTGATCGCGCCCGACACCAGCCCGCGCGGCGCAGGCCTGCCCGGCGAGGCCGATGCCTGGGACTTCGGCGTGGGCGCGGGCTTCTACCTGGACGCCACCACCAAGCCCTGGGCACTGCACTGGCGCATGGAAAGCTATCTGCTGGGCGAGCTGCTGCCGCTGATCGCCGCACGCCTGCCCATCGACGCGCAGCGGCTGGGCATCTTCGGCCACTCCATGGGCGGCCACGGCGCGCTCACGCTGGCGCTGCGCCATCCGGGCCGCTTCAAGAGCCTGTCGGCCTTCGCGCCCATCGCCAACCCCGTCAACTGCCCCTGGGGCCAGAAAGCCTTCTCAGGCTATCTGGGCGATGACCGCAAGGCCTGGGAAGCGCATGACGCCAGTTGCCTGATGGCCGCGCAGACCCAGGCGCCCTACCCGACCGGCATCCTCGTGGACCAGGGCCTGGCCGACAAGTTCCTGATCGAAAAGCAGCTGCTGCCCGAAGCCTTCGAGGCCGCCTGCGCCCAGGCCAGCCAGCCGCTGACGCTGCGCCGCCACGGCGGCTACGACCACGGCTACTACTTCATCCAGAGCTTCATTGATGACCATCTGCGCCATCATGCAGAGGTGTTGAACACCCCCTGAGGCGCTACGCGCCTTCCCCCTCTCTACTTGCTTCGCAAGGGAGGGGGACGACGCCATCGCCGCGAGGCGGCTCTTGCTCGGCGTCCCTGTTTTTTTGGCCGCGCCAGTTTCAAAGGGTGATGAGCCCAACAGGTGCAGGGCAGATTGCCTCAACCTGGCCTATGGCCAGCGCGCATGTCCTGCGCAATACGCTCCAGTACCTGCGGCAGGTCCTTCACGCTGGCGATCACGTGGTGGGTGCCGGCTGCGCGCAGCTTGGCTTCGGCGCGGGCTACGCGTTCGCGCACTTCTTCGGCGGGGGCGGCGGCCAGTTCGGCGGGGGAGTAGCCGACTTCGTTGCCGGACAGGGTCAGGCCCACGGTCCACATACCGGCGTTGCGGCCTTCCTCGATGCCGGGCACGGTGTCGTCCACCTTCACGCAGGCGCGCACGTCGCCGATGCCCAGCGCCAGCACATTGGCCAGCGCCATGAAGGGGCCGGGGCGACCGCCTGCGGCCATTTCATCGCCGGCCACCACATGGTCGGGAGCCAGGCCGTTGGCCGCTGCCTGGGGCAGCAGCTGGTTCAGGACTTCACGCGGATAGCCCGAGCACGAGCCCACCTTCAGGCCCTGCGCGCGCAGCCAGCCCAGCAGCTCGGGGGCGCCTTCGATGGGTGCCGAGAACTCGCCGACCTTGGCGATCTGCATGGGCATGAAGCGGGCGTAGATGGCGTCCACGTCGGCGTCGCCAGGCTGCTGGCCGAAGGCCTTGTGCCATTGCGCGCGGATGCCCTCGTCCTGCAGCAGTTCATGGATATGCTGCCACTTGGACAGGCCCATGGGACCGCGCGCCTGGGCCAGGGTGATGGTGATGCCGAAGCTGGCAAAGGCCTCAACAAAGATCTGCGTGGGCGCCAGCGAGCCGAAATCGACCAGGGTGCCGGCCCAGTCGAAGATGACGGCCTGCAGCGGCGACAGATCGGCGGCGGCGGCGGTGAAGACGGTGGTGTGGTTCATGGTGCTTTTTGACTAGGAAAGAGGTTCAAACAGAAGAGGGCCGCACGCGCCTGTTCATTCCAGCGTGCGGATGAAATTGCGCCCGCGCGGGCCGGATGCGGCCGACTGCAGCAGCTGCTGCCACTCATCCCCAGGCACGCCGTAGTGGGCGGGATCGGTGGCCACGCCCAGGCCTTCGAGGAAGTTGCGCAGGCGCTGCACGGCCAGCTCGCCCGTGGCGGCATCGAAGATGGACAGCAGGGCCGCGTCGGCCTGATCGTCGGCGCCCAGGGCCATCTCCAGCACCAGCGGCAGGCTGAACGAGCAGGCAATGCCGTGGGCCACGCCATGGCGCAGCGTGATGTCGTAGGACAGCGAATGCGCCAGCGCCGTGCGGGTGTTGGAGAAGGCCAGGCCGGCCATCAGGGCGGCCTCGGCCATGCGGCTTCGCAGCGGCAGGCTGCCCAGGTCCTGCATCAGCGCGGGCAGCGTGGCCAGGGTGCGGCGCGCGGCGCCCACGGCCAAGGTGGTGGAGACGGGATTGCGGTGCCGGTTCCAGATGGACTCCAGCGCATGCGACAGCGCATCCAGCCCCGATGCCAGCGTGGCGCCGGCCGGCAGGCTTTGCATGAGCTGCGCGTCGATGATGGCGGCCTCGGGCCAGGTCCAGTGCTGGTGCAGCGAGTGCTTGCGGCCAGCGGCCTGGTCCCAGATCGTGGCCCAGGGCGTGACCTCGCTGCCCGTGCCGGCCGTGGTGGGAATGGCGATCAGCGCCTTGTGGCCTGCGGCCGGCAGGGCCAGCCCCTGCTCCAGGGCCTGCAGCAGCTCGCCGAAACGCCGCGTGGGCGTGGCGCACATCAGCGCCTTGGCCGAGTCGATGGCGCTGCCGCCACCCAGGGCCACGATGCACGGGACCTCGGCGTATTCGCGGTGCACGCGGTCATACAGCGGGGCCAGCCACTGCACATCGGGGTTGGGCGCAATGCCGTCCACCACGCCGCGCAGCTGGCTGCCCAGCCGTTGGCGCAGCTGCTGCACCAGGCCCAGGGATTCGGCCTCGGGAAACGTCACCAGCAGGCAGTCTCGCCCGGCCAGCAGCTCGGGGAGGCGGTCCAGGCGGCCGGGGCCGGCATGGATGGCAACGGGGTTGTGATAGGTCCACACAAATCGGTCCTTTGGATGAAACGGGGGCGCCGGGAAAAGCGCAGCCCTCAATGGCGGGTGCCCTGCTGGATGCGGCGGCGCAGCCAGTGGGAGACGAGATCGGCGGCGATCACCATCACGGTGATGACCACGATGCAGGTGGCCGTCTCCTGGTAGCGGAACAGCTTGAGGCTGCCGACCAGCTCGAACCCCAGCCCGCCCGCGCCCACCATGCCCAGCACCGTGGCCGAGCGCAGGTTGACCTCGAAGCGGTAGAGCACGACCGCGATCCAGGCCGTGATGGCCTGCGGTATCACGCCGAAGACGATGAGCTGCAATTGCGTGGCGCCTGCGCTGCGCAGGGCCTGCAGCGGGCCGTCGTCGATCTCTTCGATGCTCTCGGCGAAGAACTTGCCCAGCATGCCCATGCCATGCAGGGCCAGGGCCAGCACGCCGGGAAACGGCCCCAGGCCCACGGCCGAGACAAAGACCAGCGCCAGGATCAGCTCGTTGATGCTGCGCACCACGTTCAGGAACTGCCGCGTGATGCGCCGCAGCCAGTGCCAGCCATGCAGGTTGCTGGCCGCGATGAAGGACAGCGGCAGCGCCAGCACCACGGACAGCAGCGTGCCCCAGATGGCGATCTGCACCGTCTCCAGCGCGGGCGCCATCAGGCGCGGCAGCATGCTCCAGTCCGGCGGCACGGAGCGCGCCACGAAGTCCGCGATCTGGGGCATGCCTGCAGCCAGTTCGCCCCAGCTCATCTGCGCGCCACCCGCGCTCCAGTGCAGCACCCAGGCGATGGCCAGGGCCGCAGCCGCATAGCCTGTCCAGCCCAGGGCGCCGTGGGGGCGCGGCGCGGTCCATTGCCAGCGGTCGCGCGGCTCGGGGCTCCAGGAATTGGCGCTGGTCATCACAGTCCTCCTGCGGGCGCGCTGGCCCGCATCCACGAGGCAGGCACCGGCGCCTGCGCATGCAGGCCGGCAGGCCCTATGGCCTGCGTGCCCGGTGGTGTGTCCGGTTCTGCGCCCTGCCCTGCTCCTTGCCCTGCGCCTTGCCCTGCAGTGGGCTGCGCATGGTAGATGGCCTGCAGCGCGGACTCGTCCAGCGCCTGCGGCGATCCGTCAAAGACCATGCGGCCCTGGGCCAGGCCCAGCACACGGTCGCCGAACTCCCGCGCGTAGTCCACCTGGTGCAGGTTGCAGACCACGGCAATGCCCAGCTCGCGCGTGGCATCGCGCAGGTACTGCAGCACGCTGCGCGCGGTCTTGGGGTCCAGGCTGGCCACGGGCTCGTCGGCCAGGATGACCTGGGGCTGCTGGGCCAGCGCGCGGGCAATACCCACGCGCTGCATCTGCCCGCCCGACAGTGCCTCGGTGCGCTCCAGCGCCTTGTGGGCCAGGCCCACGCGCTCCAGGCACTGGTCGGCCAGGCGGATATCGCTTTCGCGGAACAGCTGCAGCACCGAGGCCAGGGTGCCGGTCTGGCCCAGGCGCCCGGTCAGTACGTTCTTGCGCACCGACAGGCGCGGCACCAGGTTGTGGTGCTGGAAGACCATGGCCACGTGGCGAGCCAGCTCGCGCCGGCTGTGCCTGCCGCCGCCCAGCATCAGGTCCATGCCGCCCACCTCCAGCGTGCCGCTGTCGGCGCGGGCCAGGCCGTTCATGCAGCGCAGCAGCGTGGACTTGCCGGCCCCCGACAGGCCCAGCATGACGACGAACTCGCCGGGCTGCACATCCAGGTCGATGCCATGCAGCACGTGGTTGCTGCCATAGCTCTTGCGCAATTGGCGGATGCGGATCATTTCATGCTCCCGAGGTCGAGCTTCAGGGCCTTGGCCGTCTGGCGCACCACGTCGTAGGCCTTGTCATCCGTGGCCGCGAAGCCGTCGAGCACACCCTGGTCGCCCCAGGGCAGGTCCTTGACCTCGGCCAGGGCCGCAGCCACCTTCTGCTTGGTGCCGGCGTCCAGGTTCTTGCGCCAGGTCATGGGCGACTCGGGGATGGGCTGGGAGCGCCAGACGATCTGGAAGTCCTCGCGCTTGACCAGGCCCTTGCTCACGGCCGAGTCGAAGATGCGGTCAGCCACGGCCGCCGCATCCACCTTGCCGTTGGCCACGGCCATGATGCTGGCGTCGTGCGAGCCCGAGAAGATCACGCGCGAAAAGCCCTTGTCCGCATCAAAGCCCTCGGCCATCAACCCGGCCTTGGGAAACAGGTGGCCCGACGCCGAGGTCGGGTCCACAAAGGCAAAGCTGCGGCCTTTGAGATCGGCCACGCTGGCCGGGCCCTTGTCCTTGCGGGAGATCACCATGCTGTGGTACGCGCTCTTGCCCGTCTTCTTGGTCACGGCCACGGCAAAGGCCTCGGCGCCTGCCACCTGGCTGGCCAGCACGTACGAGAACGGGCCGAGGAAGGCGATGTCGATCTTGTTGGAGCGCAGCGCCTCGATCACGCCGTTGTAGTCATTGGCCACGAAGGGCCGCACCTTCATGCCGGTGCGGGTGGCCAGCTGGTCCATGACCTGCTGGCTGGCGCGGATCATGGCCTGCGCGTCCTCCGAGGGGATCAGGCCCACGCGCAGCTCGGCGCTCTGGGCAAAGGCGGCCGTGGTAGCGGTGGCGGCGGTGGCGGCCAGGGCCAGCACGGCGCCGGCATGGCGCAGCCAGGTCTTGCGGTTCATCTTCATGGGAGCGTTCCTTTGCATCAGGTCAGGCACATCGGCAGATCGGTGGATCCGTGAATCGCCGGCCAAATCGCCAGGCGGGTGGGGATGGCTGAATGCTAGGAGCGACATATTTCTGCCATGTGAAAGTTTCAGAATCGGTTTTGACAGCATCCATAGACAAAACCTTGAGATACCGACTTTCGTGAGCAACGCCCGCTACCGAGCCTTCATCGCCGTCGCCCACCACGGCAGCCTCAGCGCCGCCGCCCGCGCACTGGGCGTGAGCCAGCCCACCATCTCCACCCAGATCGCCACGCTGGAGCGCCAAAGCCAGATCGAGCTGTTCCACCGCCGCGGCTACCGCATGACGCTCACGGGCGCAGGCGCCAGACTGCTGCCCATGGCGCAGAAAATCATGGCGCTGGAGGCCGAGGCCGAGTTCTTCCTGCGCGACTCGGGGCAACTGCACCAGGGCGAGCTCAAGATCGGCGCCGTGGGGCCCTTCCATGTGATCGAGATGGTGGCCGCCTACCGCGCACGGCACCCGGGCATGCAGCTGTCCATCCGCATGGGCAACTCGCAGCAGGTGCTGGCCGACCTGGAACGCTACGACACCGACGTGGCCGTGCTCGCCGGCCTCTACGACCGCCCGGAGCTGCTGGCACGCGAGTACGCGCGCCACGCCATCGTGCTGTTCGCCCATGTCGCCCATCCCTTCGCGCGGCGCAGCGAAATCGCGCTGTCCGAACTGCAGGGCCAGCCTTTGCTGCTGCGCGAGCACGGCTCGACCACGCGCACCGCGCTGGAATCGGTGCTGCAGGCCGCCGGCGTGCAGCCGCGCACCGAACTGGAAATCGGCAGCCGCGAAGCCATACGCGAAGCCGTGGCGCGCGGCCTGGGACTGGGCGCCGTGTCCGAAGCCGAATTCATCCCCGACCCGCGCTTTCGCCCGCTGCGCATCGCGGGCGACCCGGCCAGCACCACCACCTATGTCTATTGCATGCGCGAGCGCAGCGACAGCCTGCTGGTGAGGTCTTTTCTGGAGGCGATTTGAGGGGCGCGCCGGGCCACCTCGGCACCCCGCCTCAGCCCTCCACCCTGATTCCGCGCGCCTGGATCAGCCGGGCCCACTTCGCCCGTTCATCGCGCATGAAGGCGTCAAAGCGCTGCGGCGTCCCCCCTCCATCCTCTGCGCCGAACTCTTCGAGCTTGGCCACCACATCGGGCATGGCCAGGATGCGGTTGACGTCCGCATTGATGCGGGCCACCAGATCGGCAGGCATTCTTGCGGGGCCCACCAGGCCGAACCAGATGCTCGCGTTGAACCCGGAATAGCCCTGCTCCGCCACGGTGGGAATCTCCGCGAAGGCCTTGGCGCGCTTCACGCCCGTCTGAGCCACTGCATGGACTTTTCCGCCCTTGATGAAGGGCGCCGCCGTGGTCATCCCCTCGAACGCGTAGTCGATCTGGCCGCCCAGCAGATCCGTCATCACGTTCGACGCGCCCTTGTACGGGATATGGAGCGCGGACACCGCCGCAGTCTGCTCGAACAGCGCCAGCGCAAGGTGCTGGGCCGAGCCCGTGCCCGAGGAGCCGAAGCTGACCTCCCCCGGCTTTTGCTTCAATGCGGCCAGCAGGCCCTGCATGGTGGCGGAAGCCTTGGGGCTGGCAACCAGGACCTGCGGGGTCTGGCCCACCAGGGCGATGGCGGAGAAGTCCCGCTCCGGCGAGAAGCCGAGCCTGGGGTTGAGCGCAGGGGCAATGCCCAGCGCATTGATGTGGCCCATCATGAGCGTCTGCCCATCGGGCGCGGCTCTGGCGGCCTCGGCAGCGGCGATCAGCCCCGCCGCGCCTGGCCGGTTCTCGACGATGACGGGAATGGCCCACAGCTGGTTGAGCCGGTTGGCGATGATCCGCGCCAGGATGTCCGTGCCGCCGCCTGCCGAGAAGCCGACGAGGATTTTGACCGGGCCCGCTGGCGGCCTGGCCTGTGCAAAGCCCGGATGGGCATGCAGGGCGGCGGCTGCGGCGGCCGAGGTCAGGAACTGTCTGCGTTGCATGGCTTGTCTCCTTGGATGATGGGCTGGCGGCGGTCTTACGCCACCGAGGTCCAGCGGCCGAACCGGGACACCTGCGCCTCGTCGAAATTGAAGCCGAGCCCCGGCGTCTGGTGCAGCACGACACGGCCCTTTTCCTGCGCCAGCTGGCGGTCCAGCAGGCGGCGGAAGTTCAGCACCTGGTCATCCCAGAAGAACTCGACATAGCGCGCATTGGGGGTCGCGGCCACCAGCGGCGCGTGCACATCGTGGAACCAGTGCGGACACATCTGCAGCCCATAGCCCGCCGCCATGGCGGCAATGCGCTTCCACTCGGTGATGCCCCCGCAGACTGCGGCGTCGGTCTGCAGGATGGATGCGGCGCCCATGTCGAGCAGATGCTTGTGGTACCAGCGGCCATAGCCGATTTCCGCGGTGGCCACGGGAATGCGGGTGAGCTTTGCCAGGCGGGCGTGGCTTTCGACATCGTCGGGGCTGAACGGCTCCTCGATGAAATAGGGGTCGTACGCCTCCATGCGGCGCAGGTACTGCATGGCCTGCACGGTGTCCACCCAGCCGTTGTTGCAGTCCAGCATGAGCTCCACGTCCGGGCCGATGGCTTCGCGCGCCGCCTTCACGCGCGACTCCTCGCCCTGGGGCGACCAGCGGCCGGTCTTCATCTTGACCGCCTTGAAACCCAGTTCGACATAGCCGGCCATCTCCTCGCCGACATGGCCGGCGGTCTTGCCGTCCACGTAGTAGCCGCCGCTGGCATAGGCCGGCACCGTGTCCAGCTCCACCGCGCCCAGGTACTTGTGCAAAGGCAGCTGGGCGGTGCGGGCATTGAGATCCCACAGCGCAATGTCGAGTGCGCTCAGTGCGCGCATCACGGTGCCCATGCGGCCTTGCAGCAGCGCCTCCTGGTACATCTCCTTCCACAGCCCTTCGACGGCCAGGGAATCGCGGCCCAGCAGCACAGGACCGAGCAGTTGCTCGACCGCGACGCGGAACAGCTCGCCCGCCGCATTGCCGACATAGCAAAAGCCGATGCCTTCGACGCCGTCGCTGCTGCGGACCTTGACCAGCCCGTAGTGGCGGTCGACCACGGTGCGGTTCGACAGATAGGTGACCTTGTCCAGCGGCACGCGGGCAACGCAGACTTCAATGGATTCGATGAGGGGCATGAGCTCTCCTGACATGGTTTGGAAGCGGGACCGAGCGAACTTTGCGCTTCAGGAGATCTGCAACAAAGACGGTGTCCCATGGTTTAGATGACGCAAAATGCGTCGCATGGATTCGCGCTTTCTCCAGAGCTTCATTGCCGTTGTGGACTGCGGCTCGATGGCCGACGCCGCGCGCAGGCTGGACCTGCCGCCCACCACCGTGGCCCAGCAGATGCGTGCGCTGGAGGCCGACGTGGGCTGCGCACTGCTCACGCGGGTGGGCCGGACGGTGCGGCCCACCGTCGTGGGCACCCGGATCGTGGAGCATGCGCGGGAGGTGCTCAAATCCGTGGAGAACCTGAGGTCGGCCGCCTCGGCCACCGAGCTTCCCGCAGGCCCATTGAGGCTGGGGGCAACGCCCACGGCGCTGATGGGCCTCGTGCCCCCGCTGCTGCGCCGGTGGATGAGCGCCCATCCGGCCGTGCGCGTCTACATCGAACCCGGCACTTCCTCACTGCTGCTGGACCAGGTGCAGGCCGGCCATCTGGATGCGGCCATCCTTGTGCACCCGGCCTTCGCCATGCCCAAGACCTGCGAGTGGCGGCTGATGCGCAGCGAGGCGCTGATTCTTCTCGCGCCCCGGGACATGAAGGTGCGCGATCCGCTGCTCACGGCCGCACGCGAACCCTTCATCCAGTACGACCGCAAGGTGGTGGCAGGAAAAATGGCGGATGAATACCTGCGGGGGCACAGCATCAAGCCAAAGGTCCGCTTCGAGCTGGACGGCATCGAGCAGATCGCACAGCTGGTTGCGGAAGGCTTCGGTGTCTCCATCCTGCCGGACTGGCCCGTGCTGGGACCGCCGGATGCCAGAACGCGCCGATGGCCGCTGCCCCCTCCGAGCCCGTCCCGCGAAGTGGGCATGGTGTGGCTGCGATCGTCGGTGCGCTCCCCGCTGGCGGCTGCATTGTCCGAGCTGATCGATTCCCGCTAGCGGACCATGCCCTGACCTGTGCCTGGCACGCAGGCTCTCAGAACAGGCTGCGTTGCGGCAGCAAAAGCGACGAGTGGTAGAGGCTGCAATCGAGCCGCAGCGGCTCGCGGTTGAACCCGTACCGACGGCAGGCCAGCGCGAAGCGCTGGCGCAGCAGCTCGGCCCAGTGGCCCGTGCCCTTCATGCGCTGGCCGAACTCGGCGTTGTACACGCGGCCGGCCTCGCGCTGCTCGCCCTGGATGCCGTGCAGGTCGCGCACGCGCTCCATCACGCGGCGGGCGCGGTCGGGGTAGTGCACCTGCAGCCATTGCTCGAACAGCGGCGCCACTTCCCAGGGCAGGCGCAGCACGGCATAGAAGGCGTGGCGCGCACCTGCGTCGGCGGCCGCCTCCAGCACCTTCTCCAGGTCTTCGTTGATGAAGGGAATCTGCGGTGCAAGGCTCACGCCCACGGGCACGCCCGCCTCGGTCAGCGCGCGGATGCTGCGCAGCCGGCGGTGCGGCGCGGCGGCGCGCGGCTCCAGGTGGCGTGCCAGGTCGGCATCCAGCGTGGTCAGCGTGATGTGCACCGAGGCCAGGCCCTGGCGCGCCAGCGGGGCCAGCAGGTCCAGGTCACGCTCCACCCCGCTGCCCTTGGTGACGATGGAAAACGGGTGGCGCGCCTCGGCCAGCACTTCGATCAGGCGGCGCGTCAGCCCCAGTTCGCGCTCCACGGGCTGGTAGCAGTCGGTGACCGAGCCCAGCATCACGGGCGCGGCCACATGGCTGGCGCGCGACAGCTCGGCGCGCAGCAGCTCGGGCAGGTTCTGCTTGGCGATGAGCCGGGTCTCGAAGTCCAGCCCCGGCGACCAGCCCAGGTAGCTGTGCGTGGGCCGGGCATAGCAATAGATGCAGCCGTGCTCGCACCCCCGGTAGGGATTGAGCCCCATGTGAAACGGCAGGTCGGGCGACTGGTGGCGGCTCAGCGCCGAGCGGGCCTGCTCCCAGCGCAGTTCGGTGCGTAGGGGCGCGGCCTCTTCGTCTTCGGCAGGCGCCTCAAGGCTGCCCCAGCCGTCATCGAAGGCCTCGCGCGGGTCGGTGGTGAAGCGGTGGGCCAGTTGGCTGGCTGCGCCCCGGCCCTTGATGGCGTGCAGGGGCACCCGGGCCGTGTCGTGATGAGGCGTAGGAGGACTGGGCAGCATGGGGTAACTGTATAAAAATACAGCCATACCGCCAAGCACTCCCCGCATGCCTGCAGTTGCGAAGTGGGTTTTGCCGGCTTGGCAAGTGCCCACGCCAATCCGCACCGCACCGTGCGGGTTCGCTTGGCAGAACCCACACGGACCTGCACAATGGGCCTATCGCACCAACTTGGTGCTTTTCTCTTTTCTGAAGATGCCTTGGCCCGGACAACCGCGTTGCCCGGGCTTTTGTCCGTTTGGGCGCCGCTGCCCTTCACTGCAGCCACGGCGCAAGCACACAAGGGAGCCAACACCATGGAGCGCAAGCCCCACATCATTCTTTCGTCCCTGGACCTGGAGCGCATCGAGGCCCTGCTGGACAAGCAACCCGCCTTCCCCGGCCGCGAGGCGCTCGAGGCCGAGCTGGACCGCGCCGACGTGCTCGAGCCCAAGGAAATGCCGCCCAACGTGGTGACCATGAACTCCACCGTGCGCTTCACGCTGCTGGAGTCGGGCAAGTCCAATACGCTGACCCTGGTCTATCCCAAGGAGATGGATGGCAGCTCCGACAAGGTGTCGGTCTTCGCGCCCGTGGGCATTGCCCTGCTGGGCCTGAGCGTGGGCGACCAGTCGCGCATGGCCGGCCCCTCGGGCCAGGTCACCGTGCGCGTGGATGCCATCGAGTTCCAGCCGGAAAGCGCGGGCGAGCTGCACCGTTGAACGCCGACCGGCGTGAAGCGAAAAAGGCAGCCAACCGGCTGCCTTTGTTGTTTGTGGACTGATGCACCGCGCCTCAGCGCAGGCCTGCCACAAATGCCGCGATCAGGCCGGTGCCCACCAGGCCCGCCTGCCAGCGCAGCGCCATGTGCCAGCTGGGAACGTGGCGCTCCACGCGCTCGTACAGCAGATGGCCGGCCGCAATCGACAGCACGAAGGCCGTGCACATGCCCAGCAGGGCAGCGGGAATGGACTGCGGCCAGAAATGGCTTTCCACGGCATTGACCAGCAGGCAGACCGAGAAGTGCACGAGAAACACCGAGTACGAAATCTTGCCCAGCCGGCGCAGCGGCGCCCAGCCTTGCGCCTGGGCAAACGCGGGGCTGCGCATGGCCACGACCAGGGCCAGCGCCGTGGCACCGGCCAGCGCGATGCGGTCGCGCCACTCCAGTGCCAGTGCCGCCACGACCAGGGCCACGATCAGCAGGGACCAGCTCCAGGCCGTCGAGGACTTGTCCGCATGCGCGGCCCAGTAGGCCAGCATGCCCAGGCCGTAGGCGCCAAAGAAGTACGGCGCCCACACATCCCATTGCGCATCCAGATTGAAGCCCAGCAGAGAAGCGGTCACGCCGATCACCACCAGCGCCTGCGCCACGCTCAGCGCCCAGGGCCAGCAGCGTGACAGGGCGTCGCCGCCAAAGCGGCGGCGCAGCAAGGCACCGCCCCAGCGCGTGCCGGCCAGCAGCAGCGCCGTCAGCGCAAACAGCTGGAAGTCGATGGACACATACCAGACGCCGGCGGACAGAGATTCCTCGCCCACGATGTTCTGCAGCAGCAGCGCATGCGCCACCAATTGCCAGAGATCGGGCTCGCCGGAGACCGAGGCATGGTCGAACCAGGGCCGCACGGCCGCCGAGACCACGATGGCCACGACCAGCGCCACCGCATAGGGCACGACCAGACGCACGAAGCGGCGCCCGATGCGCGACCACGGATCGCTGTGCTGCCCGTGGCCTTGCGGCGCCATGCTGGCTGCCGCCAGGTAGCCGCCCAGCACCAGGAAGATCTGCACGGCCATGCGCGCATATTCATAGAGCCAGTCGATGAGTTCCGGCGCGGCCGGATGGGCGATATCGGACATGGGGCCGTAGAAGGCCAGGTGGTGCCAGATGATGGCGGCACAGGCCAGGCCCTTGGTGCAGTCGATCAGTGCACTGCGGCTAGCGTGGGACATGGGGCAATCTGTAGTCGGTACGGGGCGGGAAGGCGCAGGGCCCGGGCCGCCTGGCCGCAAGCCCGCAAAGGCGCCATTGTGCGCCTTTTGGACGCGACTTGCAGAAAGCTGACACATCGCTTCCCAAGCCGCCCGGAGCGTGCCGCGCACGCGCAGGCACAATGCATGCCATGACGCAATCCAAACCTCTTCCGGCGTTGAACCGGCAGTTCGTCTCGCACTTCGGCGAGATGGGCAGCCGCTGGGGCATCAACCGCACGGTAGGCCAGATCTACGCACTGCTGTTTCTTTCGCCCGAGCCGCTCAATGCCGACCAGATCGCCGAGACGCTGGAGTTCTCGCGCTCCAACGTGAGCATGGGGCTCAAGGAATTGCAGGCCTGGCGCCTGGTGCAATTGCGCCACCAGCCCGGCGACCGGCGCGAGTATTTCGAGGCGCCGCAGGATGTCTGGGAAATCTTCCGCCGCCTGGCCGAGGAACGCCGCCGCCGCGAGATCGAGCCCACCCAGTCCATGCTGCGCGCCGCCATGCTGGAGGAAGTCACCACCGAAGAGGAACGCTACGCCCAGCAGCGCATGCGCGACATGTACGAGCTGATCGACCGGCTCATGAACTGGTTCGACGACGTGCAGCGCCTGTCACCCGAGACCGCCATGCAGCTCATGGGCATGGGCACGGCCGTGACGCGGCTGCTGGATCTGAAGGACCGCATCACGGGCGGCAAGGGCCGCGCCAAGGCGGATGACACCGACGATTGAACCTGGCAAGCCTGCGTACAAAAATGAGCTCCCGAGGGAGCTCATTGTGTTTACAGCAATGCTTCATTGGCGGTAAGCGTGTGCAAAAACTGGCGTAGCCCAAAGCGAGGGACACCGAGCAAGGGCCGCCCCCGCAGCGAGGGTGTCGCCCCCCTCCCGAAGAGAGAGGGGGAAGGCGCGAAGCGCCTCAGGGGGAGCTTTATTTCTCCCGGGCCAGGAGTTCGCGGCGCGTGGCCTCGTCGTCCATCAGTTCGTACCACATCGCGTTGAGCACCGCGAAGGCGGCCGCCAGCGGCAGGCCGAGCAACCAGGCGAAGTACCACATGGTGTTGTGTCCTTTCTTGACGTTGACTGTCGTTTCTTGATTCGGTGGATCAGTACGAGTGGCCGCGGCCCTCGATGATGGCCATCGGGTCGACCTTGCCGCGCAGCACGCTGTAGACCCAGCTGGTGTAGGCCACGATGAGGGGCACGAAGATCAGCGCGCACACCAGCATGATGAACAGCGTCACATGGCTGGACGAAGAGTCCCAGACCGTGAGGCTGTGCTGCGGGTTCAGCGACGAGGGCAGGATGAACGGGAACATGGACGCCCCCACGCTGGCGATGATGCCGGCGATGCCCAGGCCGCTGGACAGCAGGGCCAGCCACTCGCGGCGCAGCCACAGGCCCAGCGCCGCCAGCAGCGGCATCAGCAGGCCGATGGCCGGCACGGCCCAGAGCACGGGCCGGGCCTGGTAGTTGGCGAACCAGGCGCCCGCCTGCAGCGCAGCCGTCTTGAACAGCGGGTTGGACGGTCCGGTGGTGTTGATCTCGCTGGTGATGCGGTAGCCATTGAGCGCGGCCAGCCACACGCCGGCCGCCGCGAACAGCACCGTGGTGGCAACGGCAGCCACCATGCCGAAGCGGCGCGCGCGCGCGGCCACATCGCCCTCGGTCTTGAACACCAGCCAGGACGCACCATGCATGAGCAGCATGCACAGCGAGACCAGGCCGGCCAGCAGCGCAAACGGGTTGAGCAGGCCGAAGAACGTGCCCTCGTAGTAGATGCGCATGTCGGGCGCCAGGCGGAAGGGCACGCCCTGCAGCACATTGCCCAGTGCCACGCCGAAGATCAGCGCGGGCACCACGCCGGCCATGCACAGCACGGCATCCCAGCGCGCGCGCCAGGCCGGCTCCTCGCGCTTGCTGCGGAACTTGAAGGCCACGGGCCGCAGGATCAGCGCCACCAGGGCCGCGAACATGGCCAGGTAAAAGCCCGAGAACGAGACCGCGTACAGCTGCGGCCAGGCCGCAAAGATGGCACCGCCGCCCAGGATGAGCCAGACCTGGTTGCCTTCCCAGACCGGGCCCAGAGAGTTGATGACGACGCGGCGCTCCACGTCGGTCCTGGCCGCCAGCGGCAGCAGCGCGGCAGCGCCCAGGTCAAAGCCATCGGTGACGGCAAAGGCGATGAGCAGCACGCCCAGCAGGCCCCACCACAGCAGGCGCAGGATGTCGTAGCTGATCAGTTCGTGAAGAATCATGGTGACAATCTCCCTTGGTCATTGCCCGCGGGCGAGTTTTTGCATCAGAGGGAAGTAGGTGGTCAGGTGCGGTGCGCTTTCCTCCTGCGGTCCCTTACGGATGGCCTTCACCATGAGCTTCATCTCGATGACGAAGAGCACGGAGTAGATGGCGATGAAGCCTGCAATCGTCAGCAGCAGCGTGCCTGCGCCCAGGTTGGATACGGCCAGCGCCGTGGGCAGCACGCCTTCGATGATCCAGGGCTGGCGGCCCACCTCGGCCACGATCCAGCCGCACTCGGCCGCGATCCAGGGCATGGGAATGGCGATCACGGCCAGCTTGAGCATCCACGGATGGGCGTCCAGCCTGCGCCGCACCGACAGCCAGAAGAAGGCGGCCGTGAGCGCGATGAAGAACATGCCCAGCCCCACCATGATGCGGAAGGCCCAGAACAGCGGCCCCACGGCCGGCACGGTGTCCCAGGCGGCCTGGGCGATCTGTGCGTCCGTGGCCTGGCGCGGGTCGTCCACGTAGCGCTTGAGCAGCAGCGCGTAGCCCAGTTGCCCGCCCTTGTCCTCGAAGACGGCCTTGGCCTCGGCCGGCACCTGGCCCGTGGCGCCCGCGGCGCGGATGGCCTCCAGTGCGCCATAGGCCTCGATGCCGTTGCGGATGTACTGCTCGGTGCGCTGGACCAGGTCGTTGATGCCGGGGATCTCGCTGGTCAGCGAGCGCGTGCCGATCAGGCCCATGACCCAGGGAATGTGCACGGCATAGTGCGTCTCGCGTGCGGCCTTGTCGGGGAAGCCGAAGGCCGTGAAGGCGGCCGGTGCGGGCTCGGTGTCCCACATGGCCTCGATGGCGGCCAGCTTCATCTTCTGGTGCTCCGACGACAGGTAGCCGCTTTCATCGCCCAGCACCACCACCGACAGCGCGGCGGCCAGGCCGAACGAGGTGGCCACCGTCATGGAGCGGCGCGCCAGCTGGATGTGCCGGCCCTTGAGCAGATACCAGGCCGAGACGCCCAGCACGAAGATGGCCGCCGTCACGTAGCCGGCCGAGACCGTGTGCACGAACTTGGCCTGGGCCACGGGGTTGGTGAGCACCGCGAAGAAGTCGGTGACCTCCATGCGCATGGTCTGCGGGTTGAACGCCGCGCCCACGGGGTTTTGCATCCAGCCGTTGGCGATCAGGATCCACAGCGCCGAGAAGTTCGAGCCCAGGGCCACGCACCAGGTGGTCACCAGATGGCCGACCTTGCTCAGGCGGTCCCAGCCGAAGAAGAACAGGCCCACGAAGGTGGCCTCGAGGAAGAAGGCCATCAGCCCCTCGATGGCCAGCGGTGCGCCGAAGATGTCGCCCACGTAGTGGCTGTAGTAGCTCCAGTTCATGCCGAACTGGAACTCCATCACGATGCCCGTGGCCACGCCCATGGCGAAGTTGATGCCGAACAACGTGCCCCAGAACTTCGTCATGTCGCGCCAGATGGTGCGGCCCGTCATCACGTAGACGGTCTCCATGATGGCGATGATCACGGCCAGGCCGATGGTCAGCGGCACGAACAGGAAGTGGTAGAGCGCCGTTACCGCGAACTGCAGCCGCGATAGATCGACGATGTCGAGGTCCATGGTGAGATCCTTTCTCTCGGGGGTACTTGGTGAAATCCTTGATCAGCCGTCCTGCCGCAGGCGCGCCAGGGCCGCCTCGAACGGCGGTGTGCCGCGCAGCGCCTCGGACACCACGCGGCCCTGCTCCACCCACAGCAGCCGGTCGGCCAGTTGCGCCTCCCGCAGCTTGTGGGTGGCCAGCACCAGGGTGCGGCCCCGGGCTGCACTGTCCAGCCGCACCAGCAGGTCGGCGGCCGTGCGTGCATCCAGGCCCTCGGTCACTTCGTCCAGCAGCCAGCAGCGCGCGGGGCTCAGCAGCAGCCGCGCCAGCGCCAGGCGCCGTGCCTGGCCGCCGGACAGGCCCAGCCCGCCCTCGCCCAGCCGCGTGTCCAGGCCCTGCGCCATGGCTCGCACATCGCCGGCCAGCCCGGCGACTTCCAGCGCCGCCCACAGCGTGTCCTCGGCGGCCTCGGGGCAGGTCAGCAAAAGGTTGTCGCGCAGGCTGTCCTCGAACAGTTCGGTGCGCTGCGTCATCCAGGTGCAGCGCCAGGCACGCACGGCGCCGGCCAGCGGCTGGAGCTCGCCGGCCATCAGGGACAGCAGCGTGGTCTTGCCTGCGCCGCTGGCGCCCAGCAGGGCGACACGCTCGCCTTCGGCGATACGGATGTCCTGGGCCAGCACGGCGGCACGGGGTGCCACGACCTGCTCCAGCTCAACCGCCAAGCCCTGCCTGGGCGCAGCCGGTTCGCAGGCGCCTTGCGCAGCGCCATCGCGCAGGGCAGGCGCCAGCCGGCGCGCGGCCAGCCAGCTGCGGCCGGCCTCCAGCGCGCCACGGCGCAACGCGGCAAAGGGCTCCATGGCCGTCAGCGCCAGCAGCAGGGCCAGCGCGGCCACGGGGGCGCCCAGCAGGCCGGCCTCGGCCAGCCAGCCCACGCCCAGCAGCACACCGGCCAGGGCCAGGGCGCCGCACAGGCCTTGCACGAAGGAGGTTCGGGCCTCCAGGCCGTGGAGCTCGGCATCGGCCTCGGCCACGCGGGCGTCCAGGGCGGCAATGCGTTCGCAATGCGCGGCCAGGGTGCCGGCCATGGCCAGCTCTGCCTGCCCGGCCACCAGGTCGGCCGTGCGGGCACGCAGGGACTCCAGCGCCAGCGCGCGGCGCACGGCGGGCCGGCGCGCACTGCGCGCCAGCCACAGGGCGCTGCCCAGGCCCGTGGCCAGCAACCACGCAGCCAAGGCCATGCCCAGCCACCAGCGCATCAGGCCCAGCGCCAGGGCGGCCACCAGCGTGGCACCCGTGGCGGCCAGCAAGGGCACGAACAGGCGCAGGTACAGGCTGTCCAGCGCATCCACGTCGGCCGTCAGCCGCTGCAGCAGGCGTGCGGGCCGCAGGCGCAGGCTCAGGGCGGCAGCAGGGGTGGCCCAGCTGCGCAGCAGCCGCTCGCGCAGGGCGGCCAGCACGGCCAGGGTGGCGTCATGGGTGACCAGCCGTTCGGCATAGCGCGTGCCCGTGCGGCCCAGGGCCAGCAGGCGGATGCCGGCCGAGGGCATGAAGACGTCGAAAACGATGGCCGTGGCCGGCAGCAGCCCGGCCAGCGCCGTGGCCGTGATGAACCAGCCCGACAGGCCCAGCAGCGCCATGCCCATGAGCACCGTGAGCAGCGCCAGCAGCGCGCCACCCAGCCACAGACGCCGGGGCGCCATGCGCGCCAGGGCTGCCAGCACGGGCCAGAGGGTGGAGCGGGGCTTCATGCGGCCAGCTCCTGCGGGGCGGCATGGCCCGCCAGCTCCACCACGCGGTGCATGGCGGCGGCCAGTTCGGCATCGTGGGTGGCGACGATCAGCGTGCGCCCGCGTGCCAGCTGCAGCAGGGCATCGGTGACCTGGGCGGCCGTGGCCGGGTCCAGGTGGGCCGTGGGTTCATCGACCAGCAGCAGGCCTGCATCGCGCGACAAGGCCAGGCGCGCCAGTGCCAGGCGCACGATCTCCCCGCCCGACAGGCCGGCTCCGCCCTCGCCCAGCGTGGCGCCGGGCCGGGTCTCGGCCAGCTTGCCCAGCCCGGCCAGCCGCAGGGCCTGGCGCAATTCGCCGAAGGTGAATCCCGGGCGGCCCAGCCGGAGGTTTTCGGCCACCGAGCCGGCGAACACATGGGGGCTCTGCCCCATCCAGGCCATGCGCGCGCGCAGCCGGCCGGCCGATTCGCCGTCGAGCAGCTGGCCGTCGATATGGATGCGCCCAGGCTCGGCCACCGGCAGCAGGCCAGCAATCTGCGCCAGCAGCAGCGACTTGCCGCTGCCGCTGGGGCTCCACAGCGCCACATGCTCGCCAGGCCGCACGTCCAGCGTGAGCGCCGGCAGCGTGACCGCGCCGCCTGGCGCCTGGGGCCGCACCTGCTCCAGGTGCAGGGAGCAGGCCTGGCCGGCCGCCCTGCCGGGCGCACTCAGCGCGCCGGGCAGCGGCTGCGCATCGCGGCCCAGCTCGCCCAGGGCCTGCAGTGCGGCCTCGCCGCTGGCGCGGTCGTGCCAGACGGCAGACAGCTCACGCAGGGGATCGAAGAAGCTGGGCGCCAGCAGCAGCACGAACAGCGCCTGGCCCAGGCTCAGTGTCTGGCCCCAGCTGCCAAAGGGCAGATGGCCCAGCAGGTGAAAGCCCACGTACACGGCCACCATGGCCACGCCCAGGGCCGAGAACAGCTCCAGCACCGCAGAGGACAGAAAGGCGATGCGCAGCACGCGCATGCTGCGTTCGCGCAGGGATTCGGCATTGGCGCGCAGCCGCTGCGCCGTGGCATCCACCGCGCCCAGGGCGCGCAGGGTGGACAGGCCGCGCAGCCGGTCGAGCAGGAAGGCGTTCATGCCGCCCAGCTCCACCATCTGCGCCTGGCTGGCCGCCTTGGCGCGCCAGCCGACGATGGCCATGAACAGCGGGATCAGCGGTGCGGCCACCACCAGGATCAGCGCCACCACCCAACTCTGGCTGGCCACGGCCAGCGCAATCACCAGCGGCACGGTGCGCACGCGCCACATGGCGGTCTGGTAGCGCGACAGCCAGGGCACGATGGCCTCGGCCTGCTCGGCCATGGCGCTGGCCGCCTGGCCCGAGGCCGCGCGCTGGCGGTCCAGCGGCGAGGTGCCCGCCAGCGTGCGCAGCACCTGCATTCGCAGCGCACTCACCAGGCTGCGCGCCTGCAGATTGGCGCGGCGCGTGCCGCTGGCATCGCACCAGGCGCGCAATCCGCCCAGCAGTGCCACGCCGGCCGCAAGCTGCCACAGTGGCCACAGCGGCTCCCTGCCCGCGCCATCGGCCATGGACTGCACGGCCAGCGCCAGCAGCGCCGCCTGGGGCAGCCACAGCAGCGAGGCCAGCACCAGGCGCCCCGTACCCGCCATCGGACGACGCGCCAGCTGGTGGAACTCAGGCAATGACGGGGTACAAGGTTTGTTCATTTATTCTGTAATTTCAGTATTTACTGAAATTACGCAAAGAATTCTAAACAAACTTGCTCCAGGCAAGTCGCTCGTAGGGGGAAGCCGAGTGAAGCAGTCAAGCGTGCGCAAGGGGTTTTGCGCAAACAACTTCGAGAACCGGACCCGCACAGCGTGGGTAATACCCAAAGAAAACGGCGCCCGAAGGCGCCGTCTGGCGGGGTAGGAGAAGAGCCCGTCCTGGGCTCCCCGACCTTACGGGGTGGACAGCAGGCGGTCGCGCGCCTGGTTGTATTCGCGCTTGAGACGCTCGACCAGCTCGCCCGCACCTGTGACTTCGCGGATGGCGCCAATGCCCTGGCCGCAGCCCCAGATGTCCTTCCAGGCCTTCTTGGCGTCGCCGCCGAAGTTCATCTTGCTGGGGTCCGACTCGGGCAGGTTGTCGGGGTCCAGGCCTGCCGCACGGATGGACGGCGCCAGGTAGTTGCCGTGCACGCCCGTGAACAGGTTGCTGTAGACGATGTCATCGGACGTGCCGTCCACGATGGCCTGCTTGTAGGCGTCGTGCGCACGCGCCTCATGCGTGGCAATGAAGGCCGAGCCGATATAGGCGAAGTCCGCACCCATGGCCTGGGCCGCCAGGATGGCGCCGCCCGAGGCGATGGAGCCCGACAGCGCCACGGGGCCGTCGAACCATTCGCGGATTTCCTGGATCAGCGCGAACGGGCTCTTGACGCCCGCATGGCCGCCCGCGCCCGCCGCCACGGCGATCAGGCCGTCGGCCCCCTTTTCGATGGCCTTGTGCGCGAACTTGTTGTTGATGATGTCGTGCAGCACCACGCCGCCCCAGCTGTGCACGGCCTGGTTCACGTCCTCGCGCGCACCCAGGCTGGTGATGACGATGGGCACCTTGTACTTGGCGCACATCTGCATGTCGTGCTCGAGCCGGTCATTGCTCTTGTGCACGATCTGGTTGATGGCGAACGGCGCCGAGGGCCGGTCCGGATGGGCCTTGTCCCAGGCGGCCAGGGTCTCGGTGATCTCGGCCAGCCAGTCTTCGAGCTGCTCGGCCGGGCGCGCGTTGAGCGCGGGCATGGAACCCACGATGCCGGCCTGGCACTGGGCGATCACGAGCTTGGGATTGCTGATGATGAACAGCGGCGAGCCGATCACTGGCAGGGCCAGTTTCTTCAGCGCCGGGGGAAGCTTGGACATGCGTTGTCTCCGTTGGTTCTCGGTGTCTTTGTCTGCGTTGTGCCGTGCGGGAGCGCCGGGTCAGAAGGCGTCCATGGGCAGTGCCATCACGCTGTCGCCGCCGTGCACGATGGCATTGCGCAGGCCCGCCGCCTTGACGAGGATGTGCTCGGCATAAAAGCGTGCCGTCGCAATCTTCGCGCGCATGAAGGCCTCGTCCTGTCCCTTGTGCAACAGCTGCTCGGCCGCCAGCAGGGCGCGGCCCATCTGCCAGCCTGCGACGAGGTTGCCCGCCAGCATCAGGTAGGGAACGCTGCCGGCGTACACAGCATTGGGCTCGGCCTTGGCCTGGCCCGAGACGAAGTGCACCGCCTCCACGAAGGCCTGGCGCGCAGCGGCCAGCTGGCGGGCCACGGCCAGTGCCTCGGGCGTGCCGCTGGCGGCCAGCTCGGCCTCGGTCTTCTCGATCTGGCCCGCAATGGCCAGCGCGGTCTGGCCGCCATCGCGCGCCGTCTTGCGGCCCACCAGGTCATTGGCCTGGATGGCGGTCGTGCCTTCGTAGATGGTCAGGATCTTGGCGTCGCGGTAGTACTGGGCGGCGCCCGTCTCCTCGATGAAGCCCATGCCGCCGTGCACCTGCACGCCCAGGCTGGTGACTTCCAGGCTCATCTCGGTGCTGTAGCCCTTGACCAGGGGCACCATGAATTCATAGAAGGCCGCATTGGCCTCGCGCACCTGGGCGTCGGCATGGTGATGGGATGCGTCGTAGGCCGCGGCGGCCGTGGCCGCCATGGCGCGGCAGCCCTCGGTGTAGGCACGCATGGTCATGAGCATGCGGCGCACATCGGGGTGGTGGATGATGGTGGCGCTGGCCTTCACGCTACCGTCCACGGGGCGGCTTTGCACGCGCTCGCGGGCATAGGCCACGGCGTGCTGGTAGGCGCGCTCGGCCACGGCAATGCCCTGCACGCCCACGGCGTAGCGGGCCGCGTTCATCATGATGAACATGTATTCGAGGCCGCGGTTTTCCTCGCCCACCAGGTAACCGATGGCCCCGCCGTTGTCGCCGTACTGCAGCACGGCCGTGGGCGAGGCCTTGATCCCCATCTTGTGCTCGATGCTCACGCAGTGCACATCGTTGCGCGCGCCCAGCGAGCCATCCTTGTTGACCAGGAACTTGGGCACCACGAACAGGCTGATGCCCTTGACGCCCTCGGGCGCCCCGGCCACGCGGGCCAGCACCAGATGGACGATGTTCTCGGCCATGTCGTGCTCGCCATAGGTGATGAAGATCTTGGTGCCGAAGACCTTGTAGCTGCCATCGGCCTGCGGATCGGCCTTGGTGCGCACCAGGGCCAGGTCGGAGCCGGCCTGGGGCTCGGTCAGGTTCATGGTGCCGGTCCACTCGCCGGTCACCAGCTTTTCGAGATAGGTGGCCTTGAGCTCATCGCTGCCCGCCGTGAGCAGCGCCTCGATGGCGCCGTCGGTCAGCAGCGGGCACAAAGCAAAGCTCAGGTTGGCGCTGTTGAGCATTTCCACACAGGCCGCGCCAATCGTCTTGGGCAGGCCCTGGCCGCCAAAATCCTGCGGATGCTGCAGGCCCTGCCAGCCGCCTTCGGCGTACTGGCGAAAGGCCTGCCTGAAGCCCGCCGTGGTGGTGACCACGCCGTCCTTGAGGCTGGAAGGCGCCACGTCGCCCGGCAGGTTCAGAGGTGCCACCACGCCTTCGCACAGCTTGGCGCATTCCTCCAGCACGGCCTGGGCCGTCTCCAGGCCAGCCTCCTCGAAACCGGGCAACTGCGCCACCTGGTCGATCTGCGCCAGATGCTCCATGGCGAACAGCATGTCTTTGAGGGGAGCCGAGTAAGTCATTGTTGAACCTTCCTGAACAGAGCCTGGACCGCCGGCGCGCAGCGCGCGGCGACCTGGGACAGCGGGCACGCCGCCACGGCACTACTGCATTGCAGCGTTATTGCGTGACGCGGCCCGATGCGTTGACGATGGACAAATCCACGAATTTCGAGCCCGCCTGCGAGCCCGGACGATAGGTAACCCAGTAGCCGCCCAGATCGAAGGCGTCCAGGCCGCGCAGCGAAGCGGCCAGCTTGTCGCGCGTCAGCGGCTGGGTGCGGCGCATGGCCTCCACGATGACGCGGGCGTTCACATAGCCTTCCATCATGGCGTAGCTGACCGGCACGGTCAGCGACTTGCCGGCAGCGGTGGCCGCGTCCCTGAACTCCTTGTTCAGGCGCATGGTCACCTTGTAGGGACTGGGCACGACCTGGGCAATGGACAGGCCGCTCATGAACTCCACGGGCAGGCGCTTGGCCAGTTGCTCGATATCGGCTTCGGACGTCGCGTAGATCTGGGCCGTGCCACCCGCCATGCGGTACGCCTCGACAAAGGCCGAGGTCACTGGGCTGGAGGCCACCACCATCACGGCCTGCGCCGAAGGCTGGGCCTTTTGCAACTGGGACACGGCCTTGTCCATGGCACCCTTGCCCGTGCTCAGCGAGGCGCTGACCACCAGCTTGGCCTTGGAAGGCGCAATCGCCTTGTCCACGAGTTCCGCCACGGCCTTGGCATCCGGGCGCTCGTCATGCAGCAGGGCCAGGCGCGTGATGCCCACGGTGGCCAGGTGCGATGCGATCTTGGCCATTTCCTCGGGCAGGTTGGCGCGCGTGCTGAAGATCTGGGGATGGCTCAGCACCCGCGTGTCCGTGCTCTGGTAACCCACGAGGGAGATCTGCGACTGGTCGAGCAGCTTGCTGTCCAGCAGCGCCGCCATGTTGCGGTTGCCGAAGTAGCCGGCCAGCACCACGGGCTTGGACTCGTCCAGCAGCTTGCGGGTCTTGTCCACGGTTTCCTCGGGGTGGCCCACATCGTCCACGGTGACCAGTTGCACGGGCTGGCCCTGCACGCCGCCGGCCTTGTTGATCTGGTCGAAGTACAGGCGCATGCCCTGGGCATAGGCACGGCCCTGCGTCGCACCGGCTCCCGACATGGGTGCCACCTGCCCCACCACCCAGGCATTGGCCTCGGCGGCCAGCGCCATGGCGCCACAGACAAAGGCCACGGCCGTGCGGGCCAGGCGCAAGCGCATCATCTTCATTTCAATCTCCCTCTCGGTTCATGCCATCGCCAGCACCGGCTGGCAGCCAAGTCCGTTGTTGTAGTCGGTGGTGCGCGCCGTGACCAGCGGACCATCCCGGAATCCATGACGGAAAAAGAGGGGCCTATGCCCCTCATTTTTCAGCTTCAGCCGCTTACAGCGCCTGCACCAGTTCCGGCACGGCCTGGAACAGGTCGGCCTCCAGGCCATAGTCGGCCACCGAGAAGATCGGTGCCTCGGGGTCCTTGTTGATCGCCACGATCACCTTGGAGTCCTTCATGCCGGCCAAATGCTGGATGGCGCCCGAGATGCCCAGGGCGATGTACAGCTGGGGCGCCACGATCTTGCCAGTCTGGCCAACCTGCAGGTCGTTGGGCGCATAGCCCGCATCCACCGCAGCGCGCGAAGCACCGATGGCGGCACCCAGCTTGTCGGCCAGGGGTGTGATGACTTCCTGGAACTTCTCGCTGCTGCCCAGCGCACGGCCACCGGAGACGATGATCTTGGCGGCCGTCAGTTCCGGGCGGTCGTTCTTGGTGACCTCGCGGCCCACGAAGCTGCTCTTGCCGTTGTCGCCAGCGGCGGCCAGCTGCTCCACCTGGGCGCTGCCGCCCGTGGTGGCCGCTGCGTCAAAGCCCGTGCCGCGCACGGTGATGACCTTGATCTTGTCGCTGCTTTGCACCGTGGCAATGGCGTTGCCCGCATAGATGGGGCGCTCGAAAGTGTCGGCGCTGTCCACCTTGGTGATGTCGCTGATCTGGGCCACGTCCAGCTTGGCGGCCACGCGCGGCGCGGCGTTCTTGCCGCTGGCGGTGGCGGGGAACAGGATGTGGCTGTAGTTCGAAGCAATCGCCAGCACTTGCGCCGCAATGTTCTCGGCCAGGCCGTCCTTCAGGCTGGCGCCATCGGCGTGGATGACCTTGGACACGCCAGCGATCTGGGCCGCGGCCTGCGCGGCGGCGCCGGCATTCTCGCCCGCCACCAGCACATGCACTTCGCCGCCGCAGGCCAGGGCCGCAGTGACGGTGTTGAGCGTGGCGCTCTTGATGGAAGCGTTGTCGTGTTCTGCAATAACGAGGGATGTCATGTCGCTGTCTTCCTTAGATCACTTTGGCTTCGTTCTTGAGCTTGGACACCAGCGTGGCAACGTCCGGCACCTTCACGCCAGCGCCGCGCTTGGCGGGCTCGGCCACCTTGAGCGTCTTCAGGCGCGGGGCCACATCGACGCCCAGCTCTTCAGGCTTGACCGTGTCCAGCTGCTTTTTCTTGGCCTTCATGATGTTGGGCAGCGTGACGTAGCGCGGCTCGTTCAGGCGCAGGTCGGTGGTGATGACGGCCGGCAGGCTCAGGGCCAGGGTTTCCAGGCCGCCGTCCACTTCGCGGGTCACGTTCACTTTGTCGCCAGCGACTTCGACCTTGGAGGCGAAGGTGGCCTGGGGCAGGTCGGCCAGGGCCGCCAGCATCTGGCCAGTCTGGTTGGCATCGTCGTCGATGGCCTGCTTGCCCAGGATGATCAGGCCGGGCTGCTCCTTGTCCACCAGGGCCTTGAGCAGCTTGGCGACGGCCAGGGGCTGCAGCTCCTCGGTGGTCTCCACCAGGATGCCGCGGTCGGCACCGATGGCCATGGCCGTGCGCAGGGTTTCCTGGCACTGGGCCACGCCGCAGGAGACGGCGATGACTTCGGTGGCCACGCCCTTTTCCTTGAGGCGAACGGCTTCTTCGACGGCGATTTCGTCAAAGGGGTTCATGCTCATCTTGACGTTGGCGATGTCCACGCCCGTGCCGTCCGACTTCACGCGGACCTTCACGTTGTAGTCCACCACGCGCTTGACCGGGACCAAAACCTTCATTGCAGCGGCTCCTGATTGATTGATAGATTGACGTTTACGTAAACCGAAATCATTGTATGCGGCGCTGCAGCAGCTGCGGCAGGTTTCCCTGACGGCCGAGGGCCGCATGCGCGCTCACAAAAAAGAACGATCGTGCCATTTTAAGCACGACCATTGAGATTTCCTGCGGGGGAACAGCCTGAACTCAGGGTATGCACCTAGGAATAATCCTAGCTGCTTTTCTCTGCTGCCTGAGCCACCACGCCCCCGCGTTCGGTGATCTGCACCACCTGCTTGGGGACTGGCAGGCTCACGCCCGCAGCACGCAGGCCGCGCAGCACGGCGAGGTTCACCTCGGAGCGCACATTGCCCTGGCCATTTTGCGGGTCGTTGATGTAGTAGCTGAGACTGAACTGCAGACCCTGCTCGACGAAGTCAACCAGTGCCACCGAAGGCGCAGGCGTCTTGAGCACGCGCGGCTGGGCGGCTGCTGCGTCGAGCAGGATGCCGCGCACCTGCTCCACATCGCTGTCCATGCCCACGACGATGTTGGTGGACAGGCCGAACTTGACGTCGAATCCGGTGAGGTTTTCGACACGCTGGGTGATCAGCGTCTCGTTGGGCACGATGGATTCGCGGCCGTTGAGCGCGCGGATGATGGTGTAGCGCGTGCGGATGTCGGTGATGCGGCCCTCGAAGCCATCCACGCGCACGTTGTCGCCGATGCGCAGCGCGCGCTCGATCAGCACCAGAAAGCCGCTGACGTAGTTGGAGGCGATCTTCTGCATGCCGAAACCCAGGCCCACGCCGATGGCGCCGCCCATGACGGACAGCGCCGTCAGGTCCACGCCTACCATGGACAGCGACACCAGCAGCCCCACCAGGATCAGCACGCTGCGCGTGATGTTCATGGCCACCTTGCGCATGGACAGGTCGCTGACCCACTGGTTGATGACCTTCTGCTCGAACAGCGTGGACAGCCAGAGCACGGCCACCATCATCAGCCCCGCCGACAGCGTGCCCTCGATCAGGTTGAGCAGGCTGACCGGCGTCTTGCCGATGTTGAACTGCAAGGCCTCCAGCTCCTCCATGACCTGCGGCAGCAGGCCGATGCTGTGCAGCACGGCCGCGCCCCAGGCCAGCCAGGAAAAAATGCGCTCGATCAGGCGCACCACGGTGGAGTGGGGGAAGGTCCGGCTGAGCACCCGCGCCACGAAGCGGATCACCGACAGGGACACCAGCAGCGACACGGCCACGCGCAACCAGAACACCGTGGAAAACCGCGCCAGGATCTCCTGGCTGGTGAAGACCAGCACCAGCGCCAGCAGCGGGAACAGGGCGCCATCGAGCGCATGGCGGCCTATCCATACGGAGGGCTTTCCATCGTTCAGATGGCCGTAGCGCGCATGCAGGCCGCGCATGGCGCCGTAGGCCAGCAGCAGGCAGGCGATGAGCACGGAGAACTCCAGCCAGGCGCTGGAGCTTTGGAAGTCGTTGATGAGCTTGTCGAAGATGTCCATGGGTCAGGGCCATTCCGCCGCAAGGGCGCAGGCCGCCATCATCGCGCAGATCCAGGACAGGCCGACCGGACCGGGACCTACATGCAGGTCGGTCAGCGGCCCGTCTTCCAGGCCGGTTCGCGCTTGGCGGCGAAGGCCTGGGCGCCCTCCTGGGCGTCGGCATCCATCATGTTGGCGGCCATGGTCTGGCCGGCCAGCTGGTAGGCCGCCTCGATGCCCATCTCGCGCTGGCGGTAGACCAGCGCCTTGCCCATGGCCACGGCCGCACGGGGCTTGCTGACGATGGACTGCACGAAGTGCTCGACGGCATCGTCCAGCGCCTCCTCGGCCACCACGCGGTTGACCAGTCCCTGCTCCAGCGCCTGCTGGGCGTCGATGAAGTCGCCCGTGAGCAGCATCTCCATGGCCTGCTTGGCCGGCACGTTGCGCACCAGCGGCACGCTGGGGGTGGCGCAGAACAGGCCATAGTGGATGCCGCTGGTGGCAAAGCGTGCCGCCTGCGCAGCAACGGCCAGATCGCACTGGGCCACGAGCTGGCAGCCCGCCGCCGTGGCAATGCCGTGCACGCGCGCGATCACGGGAACGGGCAGCCGGTGGATGGACAGCATCATGCGGCTGCACTGGGCGAACAGCTTCTGGTAGTAGTCCAGCTGCGGATGGGCCGCCATGTCCTTGAGGTTGTGCCCCGCGCAAAAGGCCTTGCCGGCCGCAGCCAGCACGACCACGCGCACGGACTCGTCACGCGCCACATCGTCCAGCGCCTGCTGCAGCTGCGTGAGCATCTGCTCGCCCAGGGCATTGAAGCGCTGCGGGTCGTTGAGCGTGAGGCACACGACGCCGCGCGCGTCGCGCTGCACGTCGAGCAGGGGGCTGGCTTCAGAAGGAGGGGTGGTCGCGTTCATGGTGCTCCAGATCCGGTTCAGAGGTCGGCCAGCACGCGCACGTGCGCTTCCACGCTGCGCGCAAGCGGCCCCATCACATAGCCGCCTTCCAGGCAGGAGACGATGCGCCCCTTGGAAAAGCGCCGCGCGATGTCCTTGATGCGCGAGGTGATCCAGGTGAAGTCCTGCTCGGTCATGCCCAGCTGGCCCATGTCGTCCTCGCGGTGGGCGTCGAAGCCGGCGCTGATGAAGATCAGCTCGGGCTTGAAGGCCTCCAGGCGCGGAATCCACATCATCTCGACGATTTCGCGGATGTCCATGCCCTTGGTATAGGCGGCCACCGGCACGTTGACCATGTTGGCGGCTGGATGCTGGTCGCCGCTGAAGGGGTAGAACGGATGCTGGAAGATGCCGCACATGAGCACGCGGTCGTCGCCGGAGAGGATGTCCTCCGTGCCGTTGCCGTGGTGCACGTCGAAATCGATCACCGCCACGCGCTTGAGATGGTGGCGGCTGAGCGCGTACTTCACGCCCACGGCCACGTTGTTGAAGAAGCAAAAGCCCATGGCCTGGTGGCGCGTGGCATGGTGGCCCGGAGGGCGCACGGCGCAGAAGGCGTTCTCCAGCTCGCCGGCCATCACCGCATCGGTGGCCGCCAGCGCGGCGCCGGCCGCATGCAGGGCGGCCGAGAAGGTATGGCTGTTGATGGAGGTGTCGGTGTCGATCTGGGAGTACTCGGGGCCGCCGGCCTGCTGCTCCTCGACCAGGCGCTGTGTCAGGCCCTGCAGCGCAGCCACATGCATGCGGTCATGGGCCAGTTCGATATCGGCCAGCGAGGCCTGGGGAGCCTCGTGCCGCTCCAGCGCATCGGCCACGCCGGTCACCAGCAGCCGGTCCTCGATGGCGTCGAGCCGGGCCGGGCATTCCGGGTGCCCCGGCCCCATCTCATGCCGCCAGCACTCCCTATGGGTGAAATAACCCGTCTTGCCCACAGTGATGTCTCCGCGATGTTTTTTTTAGGATAACGTCGCGCCATGCAAGCAACACACAAGATCAAGGCGCTTCTGGATCAGCTTAACACGGTGGTTGTAGGGAAACCGGCTCAGGTCCGCGACAGTGTGGCCTGCCTGCTGGCCGGGGGACACCTGCTGCTGGAAGACGTTCCCGGCGTGGGCAAGACCACGCTGGCGCATGCGCTGGCACACAGCTTCGGGCTGCAGTTCTCGCGCGTGCAGTTCACGGCCGACCTCATGCCCAGCGACCTCACCGGCGTGTCCATCTACGAGCGCGCCAGCGAGACCTTTGTCTTCCACCCGGGCCCCGTTTTCGCCCAGGTGCTGCTGGCCGACGAGATCAACCGCGCCAGCCCCAAGACGCAGAGCGCCCTGCTCGAAGCCATGGAGGAGCGACAGGTCTCGGCCGAGGGCCGCACGCACCGCCTGCCCGAGCCCTTCTTCGTGATCGCCACCCAGAACCCGCAGGAACAGCTGGGCACCTTCCCGCTGCCCGAAAGCCAGCTGGACCGCTTTCTGATGCGCATCAGCCTGGGCTATCCCGACCGCGCGGCCGAGCGTTCCCTGCTGTCCGGCAATGGCCGGCGCGCCCAGGCCGACGCGCTGGCACCGCTGCTGACCACGCAGGAGCTGCAGGACCTGCAGGCAGCCGTGCTCCAGGTGCATGCCAGCGATGCCCTGCTCGACTATGTGCAGGACCTGCTGGAGGCCACGCGCTCGGGCCAGTGGTTCGTGCAGGGCCTGTCGCCTCGCGCGGGCATTGCGCTGCTGCGCGCGGCCCGGGCCGTGGCCCTGATGGAGGGGCGCGACTACGTGGCGCCCGACGATGTGCAGGCCATCCTGCCGCAGACGGCGGCCCACCGCCTGGTGCCCATAGGCTCCTCAGGCCGGGGCGCCGTGGAGCAGGTGCGCGCCATGCTGGACGCCGTGGCGCTGCGCTGATGCCGGTCGCCCCCGCGTCTTCGCCCGGCGCCCCCCAGCCGGGGGCATCGCTGCGCCAGCGCTGGTCTCCCGCGCGGCGCGTGCGCCAGTGGTGGCATGCCCGCCTGCCCCGCACGGACAGCCTGAAGCTGACCCAGCGCAATGTCTACATCATGCCGTCGCGTGCAGGCTGGGCCCTGGCGCTGACGCTGTGCGTGCTGCTGGTGGCGGCCATCAACTACCAGCTCAACCTGGGTTATCTGCTGACGTTCCTGCTGGCCGGCAGCGCGGCAGCGGGCATGGTGGTCGGCCACGGCAATCTGCGCGGCCTGGCGTTGCACCTGCTGCCGCCGGCCGGCAGCTTTGCCGGCCAGCCCTGCCGCTTCGACGTGGTGCTGCACAACACGCGCCGCAGCACGCGTTGGGGCATAGGCCTGGCCGTGCAGGGCGATACGGCGGCCACCGACTGGACCTGGATCGATGTCCCGGCACAGGGCAGCACCACGGCGCAACTGGCTTTCACGCCACTGCGCCGGGGCCTGCAATCGCTGCCCACGATCACGGCGGCCACGCGCTACCCACTGGGCACCTTCCGCGTCTGGGCGCTGTGGCGCGCGCAGACCCAGGCCTGGATCTACCCGGCGCCCGAACACAATCCCCCGCCCCTGCCTGCGGCCAGTGCCGATGCCGGCGGCCGCAGCGCGGCCTCCACGCGCCACGGCGACGAGTTCGATGGCGTGCGTGCCTACCGGCGCGGTGATGCGCTCAAGCTGGTGGTCTGGAAAAAGGCCGCCCAGGCCTTTGCCACGGGCAGTGACCAGCTGGTAAGCCGCGACCGCCCGCTGTCCCAGCAGCACCGCCTGTGGCTGGACGCCAAGGCCACCGGCCTGGCCGACCCCGAGGCCCGCCTCAGCCGCCTGACCGCCTGGGTGCTGGTCGCGCGCCAGCAGGACCTGACCTGGGGCCTGCGCCTGCCCGACGGCCGCGAGATCGCCCCTGACCAGGGCGCGGCCCACGCCACGCTCTGCCTGGAAGCCCTGGCGGCCTGCCCATGAATCGCACGTCCATGCCATCCTCCTTCCAAGCCATTGCGCAGCCCGCGGCCCCCTGGCGCCAGCGCCTGGCCGCCCTGCCGCGCGATGCGCGCGACACCCTGTTCCTGCTGGCCGTGGTCGCCTGGGTGCTGATGCCCCAGGCCGCCCACACGCCCTGGTGGACCATGGTCTTCGTGGCCGGCCTGCTGCTGTGGCGCGGCCTGCTGGCCTGGCGAGGCCAGCCCCTGCCCGGCCGCTGGGTGCTGGGTGGATTGCTGCTGCTGGCCGTGGGCGCCACCTGGGTCTCGCACGGCACCTTTATCGGGCGAGATGCGGGCGTGACCCTGATCGTGCTGCTGCTGGCGCTCAAGACGCTGGAGCTGCGCGCCCGGCGCGATGCCATGGTGGTGTTCTTCCTGGGCTTCTTCGCGCTGCTGGCCAACTTCTTCTACTCGCAGTCCCTGCTGCTGGCCCTGGCCATGGTGCTGGGCCTGCTGGGCCTGCTCACGGCCCTGGTCAATGCCCACATGACCGCCGGCCGCCCGCCGCTGACGCAGGCGCTGCGCACGGCAGCGCTGCTGGCGCTGTGGGGTACGCCGGTGATGGTGGCGCTGTTCCTGTTCTTCCCGCGCATGGCGCCGCTGTGGGGTGTGCCCAGCAACGACCTGGCCGGCCGCAGCGGCCTGTCGGAAAACATGCGCGTGGGCTCCATGGCCTCGCTGGTGCTGGACGAAAACGTGGCCCTGCGCCTGCGCTTCGATACGCCCGATGGTGCTCCTCCGCCTGCCAACACCCTGTATTTCCGGGGGCCCGTTCTGTCGCGCTTTGACGGACAGGAATGGCAGATGGACACGGAGGCCGTTCTGGAGGACGCGCAGTTGCGCGTCTCCGGCGAGGGCGTGAGCTACCAGATGACCATCGAGCCCAGCCGCCGCCCCTGGCTGCCCCTGCTGGACGCCGCGGCCAGGGCTCCCGAGCTGCCCCCGGGCATGGGCAGCGCCCGCATGACGCCCCAGCTGCAATGGCTGACCTGGCGCCCCATCACCGACGTGGTGCGCATCAGCGCCCAAAGCCATGTGCAGTTCAGCTACGGGCCGCTGCAGCCCACCCGCGCCCTGCGCCGCTACACCCAGCTGCCCGAAGGCAGCAACCCGCGCACGCTGGAGCTGGCCCGGCAGATGCGCGCCGACCCGCAACTGGCCGACGCCCCGCCCCGCGCCTGGGTACAGGCCGCGCTGGCGCGCCTGCGCACGGGCGGCTACACCTACACGCTGGAGCCCGGCGTGGTGGACAGCGTGCACACGGCCGATGACTTCTGGTTCGACAGCAAAGAGGGATTCTGCGAGCACATCGCCTCCGCCTTCGCCGTGCTGATGCGCGGCATGGGCGTGCCTGCCCGCATCGTCACCGGCTACCAGGGCGGCGAGCGCAACCCTGTCGATGGCTACTGGACCGTGCGCAACGCCGATGCCCACGCCTGGACCGAGGTCTGGCTGGCGGACGAGGGCTGGGTGCGCATCGACCCCACCGGCGCCGTGGCTCCGTCGCGCGTGGGCGAGTTCCAGCGCCTGCGCGCGCCCCAGGGTGCCATTGCGGGCGCCGTGGGCAACTTCGTGGGCGTGGGCATGCTGCAGCAGATGCGCGCCGTGTGGGAGGCCGTCAACAACGGCTGGAACCAGTGGGTGCTGAACTACACGCAAAGCCGCCAGCTGGACCTGCTCAAGAACCTGGGCGTGCAGTCGCCATCGTGGGTGGACATGCTGCGCCTGCTGGGCGCGCTGGCCGGCGTGGCCGCGCTGGCCTGGCTGGCCTGGATGGCCCGCGCCCAGCGCAGCAGCCGCGATGAATGGCTGCGCCTGATGGACAGGACCCGCGCCCGGCTGCGCCGCATCGGCCTGGATGCCGACGCCAGCCTGCCCCCCCGCGCGCTGGCGGCCCAGGTCATGGACCGCTGGGGCCAGGACGACGCCACGGCAGCCAAGGCCCTGCACGACTGGCTTTTGGACATGGAGCGCCAGCGCTACGCACGCGCCCCCCAATCCGTCCCCCTATCCGCACCCCAGTCCGCACCCAATTCCGCACCCGATACCCCCGGCCTGCCCGCCCTGCGACGCCAATGGCGGGCGCTGGACTGGCCACGCAATCCGCAGCCACGGCCACAAGCCGCCGCTGCCGGCCCCACGACAAGCACACCATGACCAAGCAACGACTGATCCCCTCCGCCCTGCTGCTGCTTGCGGCCGCCGCCCTGCCCTGCGGCGCGCTGGCCAGCAAGCCGGCGCCCGCCCAGACCGGCGCAGCCAAGACTGCCGCCAAGTCCACGGCCAAGCCTTCCACGAAAAAGCGCACGGCCGCTGCTGCCGCCGCCACGGCGGCAGGCGGCGCCGCCGTGGCCAGGACCGTGCAGGGCAGCACGCCCTACGGCGAACGGCCTGATGCCATGCAGATGGCCGCCGACATTGCGATGCGCCACGACCTGCCGGTGGACTGGGTGCGCGACACCATCTCCCAGGCGCGCTTTCTGCCCCAGGTTCCCCGCCTGATGACGCCGGCTGCCCAGGGCACGGCCAAGAACTGGGGTGTCTACCGCAGCCGCTTTGTCGAGCCCGTGCGCATACGCGCCGGAACCCGTTTCTGGCAGGCCAATGCCGCCGCGCTGGCGCGTGCCGAAAAGCAGTACGGCGTGCCGGCCGAAATCATCGTCGGCATCATCGGCGTGGAGACCATCTACGGCCAGCAGATGGGCAACTTCCGCGTGATCGACGCCCTGGCCACGCTGAGCTTCGACTTCCCTGCAGCCCACCCCCGCGCGCAGGCACGCACCGAGTACTTCCGCGGCGAGCTGGAGCAGTTCCTGCGCTTCACGTACCGTGCGGGCACGGACCCGTTCTCGCTGCGCGGCAGCTACGCGGGCGCCATGGGCATGGGCCAGTTCATGCCCAGCAGCTGGGTGAAGTGGGCGGTGGACTTCGACGGCGACGACCGCATCGACCTGTTCGGCAGCGCGGCCGACGCCATCGGCTCGGTGGCCAACTACTTTGTCGCGCATGGCTGGAAAAGCGGCATGCCCACCCACTACCCTGTGATCATGCAGGCCCAGGGCGCCGACCTGGCCGCCCTGCTGGCGCCCGACATCCTGCCCCAGTTCACGGCCGACGAGATGGCTGCGCGCGGCGTGCAACTGCCGGGCAGCGGCGCGGCGCATCAAGGGCCGCTGGCCCTGGTCAAGCTGGAAAACGGCGCGCAGGGCCAGCCGCTGTACATCGCGGGCACGGAGAACTTCTATGCCATCACGCGCTACAACTGGTCCAGCTACTACGCGCTGTCCGTGATCGAACTGGGCCAGGAAGTCGCTGCGGCCATGGGCCGCTGATCCGGGCCATCCAAACCGTCGAGGCGGTCAGGGCCGGCGCATGCGGCACATCGCAGGCTGCTCGGCACGCGCCGCCTCGATCTCTCGCACCACGCGGAAGCCGTAGCCCGAGCCTTCCACATCGAAGGGCACGCCGGGCGCGCCCTGCCTGTCCATGACGCCGACCACCAGCGCCTGCTGGAACTGGTGGTCGGCCGCGCGCATGCGGCCCTTGCGCCCGGCCAGCGCCACCTCGGCGCCTTCCAGCGCCTGCGCCACAGCCACCGTGTCGGTGCTGCCCGCACGCGCCATGGACTGGGCCAGGGCCTCGATCATCAGTTGCATGCGCATGTGCACATAGTCATCGGCAGGCCTGGGAAAGCGCTCGCGGAATGCCTTGTAGAAGGCCTGGCTGTCGGGCCCCGGCACGTTGGGCAGCCAGTCGGCCACGGCCAGCACCTTGCCCACGCCGGCCTCGCCTAAAGCGGCGGGTGCACCCAGCGCATTGCCGTAGAAGGTGTAGAAGCGGCCGTCAAAACCCGCCTCCCGCGCGGCCTTGACCAGCAGCATCAGATCGTTGCCCCAGTTGCCCGTGATCACGGCCTGGGCGCCGCTGGCCTTGATCTTGGCGGCATAGGGCGCAAAGTCCTTGACGCGCCCCACGGGGTGCAGCTCGTCGCCCACGATGGCCACATCGGGCCGCTGCGCGGCCAGCTGGCGCCGTGCCTCGCGCAGCACGGCCTGGCCAAAGCTGTAGTCCTGCCCGATCAGGTAGGCGCTGCGCACGGCCGCGTCCTCGCGCAGCACCTGCATCAGCGCGGCCATGCGCATGTCGGCATGGGCGTCGAAGCGAAAGTGCCAGAAGCTGCAGCGCTCGTTGGTGAGCGCAGGATCGACGGCCGAGTAGTTCAGGTACAGCACGCGCCGGGCCGGATCGCGCTCGTTGTGCTTGGCAATGGCATCGACCAGCACGGCCGCCACGGCCGAAGAATTGCCCTGCATGACCACGCGCGCACCGCCGTCGATGGCTGCGCGCAGCGCGGACAGAGCCTCCTCGTTCTGGCCCTTGCTGTCATGGCGTTCGATGGCCAGGGGCCGGGCGCCGCCCTGCGCGGCCGGCAGTGGCACACCGCCGCGCGCATTCACGCGCTCGGTGGCCCACAGCAGGTTGCGGAACACGGCCTCGCCCGTGTTGGCAAAGGGGCCGGACAGGCTTTCGATCAGCGCCAGCCGTATGGGCTCGCCGCGCGGCGGGGGCACGGGCTGTCCGCGTTCGTTTGCGGCCAGGGCCGCCAGCGCGGGCGCCGCAAATAGCGCCATGGCACCGCTTTTCAAGACCTTGCGGCGCAATTTATTCATGGCTTTTTCCCTCTTGAAATGCGTTCAACGCCGCTCAACTACGCTCCATGCGGCGACAACTTCGATGAAGCCGCGCAGTTTATAGGAGCCACTTCACCATGATCTTCTCGCCTGTTCTCCGCCGCAACGCCTTCAACCCCCAAGCCGCCGATCTGGCCCTGCAGCGCTTCCTGCAAGGCACCCTGGGCAACGCCGCCCCCTCCCCCTCGTCGGTGCAGGTGCAGCGCGATGAAAAGGCCACGACGCTGCAGCTGGATGTGCCCGGCCTGTCCCGCGAGCAGCTGCAGCTGAGCATCGAAGGCGCCGTGGTCCGTCTGTCCAGCGTCGAGGGTGCGCCCCGTCAGGTGCAGCGCGCCTGGGAGCTGGACCATGAGATCGACACTGCCGCCAGCAGCGCAAAGCTGGAAAACGGCGTGCTCACGCTGTCCCTGGCCCGCCTGGAGCCGCAGAGCAAGGCCACCACGCTGAGCATCCAGTAAATCCGGTCAGCGAGTTTGTGCACCCGGGCTGTCAACCAATCCTTTCTTCCCTCCTCTTAGCAAGGTGACAGCCCGTTTTCAAAGCCCGGCACATGCCGGGCTTTTTTTGTGCGCAGGCTGCGCATCACAGGTGCCCCGCCGCACAGCGCGGCGATGGGGAAGGCAGAGGCGGCCGAAGATTCAGGCCAGCGAATCGAGCGGCCAGCGCGGCTTGACGTCGAAGGCGTAGTGCCTGTTGGCCACTTCCCGGCCCGCCTGCAGGCGCATGGCTGCGGCCATGGCGATCATGGCGCCGTTGTCGGTGCACAGGTGCAGCTCGGGGTAGTGCACGCGCAGCTTGCGCTTGGCGCAGGCCGCATCCAGCTGGGAGCGCAGCAGCCGGTTGGCACCCACGCCGCCGGCCACGACCACGCGCTTCATGCCGGTCTGCTGCAGCGCGGCCAGGGTCTTCTTGACCAGCACCTCGACGATGGCGGCCTGCGTGCTGGCGGCCAGGTCGGCCTTGCGCGCCTCAAGGTCATCGCCCAGCTTCTTCGCCTGGGTCAGCACGGCCGTCTTCAGGCCGGCGAAGGAGAAGTCCAGGTCGCCCGAATGCAGCAGCGGCCGGGGCAGCTTGAAGGCCTGGGCATCGCCGCCTTCGGCCAGGCGCGAGAGCACGGGACCGCCCGGATAGGGCAGGCCCATGAGCTTGGCCGATTTGTCGAAGGCCTCGCCGGCAGCGTCATCGATGGTCTCGCCCAGGATGGCGTAGCTGCCCACGCCGTCCACGCGCATCAGCTGCGTGTGGCCGCCCGAGACCAGCAGGGCCACGAAGGGGAATTCGGGGGGATCGGCGCTCAGGAAGGGCGACAGCAGATGGCCTTCCAGGTGGTGCACGCCCAGCACGGGCTTGTTCAATGCCGCAGCCATGGCGCAGGCCACGCCCGCACCCACCAGCAGCGCACCGGCCAGGCCGGGGCCGCGCGTGAAGGCGATCACATCGACCTGGTCCAGCGTGCGGCCGGACTCGCCCAGCACGTTTTCGGTCAGCGGCAGCACGCGGCGGATGTGGTCGCGGCTGGCAAGCTCGGGCACCACGCCGCCGTAGGCGCGGTGCATGTCGATCTGGCTGTGCAGCGCATGGGACAGCAGGGTGGGCACGCCCGTGCCATCGGGGGCCTCGACCAGGGCCACGCCGGTTTCATCGCAGGAGGATTCGATCCCCAGAATCAGCAAACTCATGGGGCTGAAGTGTAGAACCTGCGGGCGCGGCGCACTGCCACCGGCATCAATGGCCCCTGGCAGGCGGGCAGTTGAACGGCCGGCGCTCCGCTACAGGTTGTCTATGTAGGAAGAGCGCGAGAACCGCACGGGCTCGAAGCCGTCGGAGGTCCAGATTTCGCTGGCGATCAGCGCCCGGGCATCCATGGGGCGGGCAAAGTAAAAGCCCTGCAGCTCGTCGCAGCCCAGGGCCTGCAGCACTTCGCGCTGCTGCTGGTTGGTCACGCCTTCGGCCACCACGCGCAGCTCCAGCGCATGGGCCAGGCGCACGATGGCATCGACCACCGCCCGCGCATCGCTCTTGAGGGCCACGTCGCGCACAAAGCTGCGGTCGATCTTCACCTCGTCGGCGCACAGCTGGCGCAGCAGGGCCAGGCTGGAGTAGCCGGTGCCGAAGTCGTCGATGGAGATCTGCACGCCCATGCCCGTGAGTTCGGCAATCACGGCCATGGTGGTCTTATCGTCCTCCATGGCCACGGACTCGGTGATCTCGAAGACCAGTTGCTCGGGCCGGATGTGGTGCCTTGCGATCGCCTCGGCGATGAACTGCGCCAGCCGCGTCTGAAAGAGCTGGTAGCCCGAGATATTGATGGACACCCGCATGAAGCGCCGCTCGCGCGCCCATTGCGCGGTCTGGCGGCAGGCCTCGTCGATGACCCAGTCGCCGATCTCGCTGATCAGGCCGAAGCGCTCGGCCAGCGGGATGAACACGCGGGGACTGATGAGGCCGAACTGCGGGTGGTTCCAGCGCGCCAGCGCCTCCACGCTGCGGATACGGCCCGTGCGGGTATCGATCTTGGGCTGATAGAACAGCACCAGCTGCTGGCTGGCCACGGCGCGGCGCAGGGCCTGCTGCAGGTCGAACTGCGCGGCCACGCCCTGGCGCATGCTTTCCTTGAAGATGGCGTAGGTGTTCCCGCCGGCACGCTTGGCCGTGTACATGGCGGCATCGGCCGCCGCCATGAGCTTTTCCTTCTTGCCATGGTCGGGATAGATGGCCACGCCGATGGAGCTGCTGATGGAGACCGCTTTTCCTGGCAGGTCGAACGGCTGGCTCAAGGCCTTCTGCACGCGGCCTGCCATGGCCACGGCGTCGTCCACCGAAGCCAGGCAGCCCAGCAGCAGCACGAACTCGTCGCCACCCACGCGCGCCAGCGTGTCCGATTTGCGCGTCATATGGCCCAGGCGCACGGCCACCTGGCACAGCAGCGCATCACCGGCGGCATGGCCTTCCACATCGTTGATGGGCTTGAATCCATCCAGGTCGATGTACAGCAGGCCCACGCGCACCGGGCCGCAGGGCCCCGGCTGCTCCACCGAGCTGTCGGCGCGCGCAATCGTGCGGCCCAGCCGGTACTCGAACAGCGCCCGGTTGGCCGTACCGGTCAACGGGTCTCGGAAGGCGATGCGCTTGAGCTTCACATTGGCGCGCAGCAATTTCTCATTGCTCTGCTTGAGCGACTGCGTCAGGCGCTGCGCCTTGCAGCGCATGCGGATGTAGAGCACCGAGCACACCAGCAGGAACGCCACGAACGCACCGGCACCCCACGGGCCGAGGGCATGCCATCCAGCGAACCAGACGCCCTCATCGGCCAATTGCGCCGACGCGACGCCGTCCTGGGCAGCCGCAGGCACCTGACCCTGCGCCATGCAGGGCAGCAGCGAAGCCAGCCAGCACGCAAATGCCGGGCTGCGCCAGCGCGCTGGTATCCACCGGGACACCCCATCGGTCATGAACAGCGAATGCATGGGGAAAAACCGATCTTCTCGTGATATTTCAAACTCATGCCGATTCAGCCTCACTGCCGCATTGCGCAGCCCAATGCCGTGGTCTGCGTTGCCATGTGCGCCGGATGAACGGGGCTTTTCTTGAAAAACCGCCCGATTCGCTTTGCAAACATTCGACACGCTTACACGTCAGTTTGTGTATCGAAAATTTCAAATCATTAAAAAAATTCTATCAAATCATCGATCCCGTGCCCATGCAAGCACCGCGCGACGCCCCGGCATGGGAATTGCATCCAGGTCCCTTGCACCAAGGCAAACTGCATCAAGGCAGGCAGACAGGACCAAGCCCCCCATGAAAACCGCTCTCAACTTTCTTGTGGCCGCGCGGCAGTGCGAAATCGGCGAGCTGGAGCAACTGCAGCGCACCAGCGCCCTGGTGGATCTGCTCAGCCGCCTCATCCATGCGCTGCAAAAGGAGCGCGGCCTGTCCAACGTGTTTCTGGCCAGCGCAGGCGCGCGCGGCGGCCCGGCCAGGCTTGCCCAGATGGCCGAGTGCGACCGCATGGCCGCTGCGGCGCGCGACGGCTTCGAGCGGGTGGACATGCAGCCCGGTGGTGCGGGACTCACCGGCCACCCCGGCCATGGCGCGCGGCTGTTCAGCCGCATCGCCCATGTGCTGCAGTGCCTGGACGCCCTGCCCGCGCTGCGCGAGCGCGTTGCCAGCCGCACGCTGTCGCCGGAGGCGGCCACGGCCCTCTATATCGATCTGGTGGCCGGCCTGCTGGCCGTGGTCTTCGAGGCGGCGGACAGCGCACCCGAGCCCGGCATCTCGCGCCTGCTGGTGGCCTTGTTCAACTTCATGCAGGGCAAGGAGTTCGCGGGCCAGGAGCGCGCCACGGGCGTGGCTGCGTTCGGCGCGGGCGTGAGCGATGCGCCGCGCCAGCAGCACTGGCTGCACCTGATCGCCTCGCAGGAGCGCTGCTTTCAGGTCTTTGCGGAGTTCGCGCCGCCCCATTCCCTGGCCCTGTGGCAAGAAAGCAGCGCGGCCGACGCCACGCTGGCCGTGATCGAGCGGCTGCGCCGCGTGGGCTGCACGGCCACGGCGGGCGCGCCTTTGTCCGTGGAGATGGCCGAGCCCTGGTTCGACAGCTGCTCGCAGCGCATGGACGCGCTGCAGACCGTCGAGGCCCGCCTGACGGCCGAGCTGCAGCAGCAATGCCAGCACCGCATTGCCGATGCCCGCGCCGCCCTGCAGACGCTGCTGCAGGCGCCGCAGGCATTGGCGACCACGCCGGTCTCGGCCACGCTGGCGCCGGGCGAGCTGCAGCCACCGGCCGCACGGCTGGGGCCGCAATTGGACCGCTCCGTGATGGACCTGGTGCAGGACCAGTCGCAGCGCCTGCAGGCCATGCAGGCCGAGCTGGAGACCGTGCGCGCCACGCTCACGGAGCGCAAGCTGCTGGAACGCGCCAAGGGCCTGCTGATGGCGCGGCGCCAGCTCAGCGAAGGCGAGGCCCACAAGCTGCTGCGCCAGACCGCCATGAACCAGAACCGCCGCCTGGCCGATGTGGCGCAGGCCGTGCTTTCCATGGCCGATCTCCTGCCGCCTGCGCCTTGAACGCCGGGCCGGTGCGAGCCATGCTGCAGTGCAGCACCGACTTGGTGCCATGGAACGCACCAGAAGGTGGCCCGGCGAGGACTGCAAGGCCGATGGACGGCATGGCCCCCTGTGAACACGGCCTGGCACGCTTTCTGCATTGACTTTGGCAACTCCCGGCCAAAGGCGGCCGGGACCCCGGTCTTGATTCAAGGCCCCAGGACAACGGCGTCACTCTCCCCGCGCAGCGCGGCTGGAGAGGACGCCGTTTTGCTTGGAGCAGGGCCCGTTTGCAAGTGTTCCATTCCCGACGATCGAAGGAGTTCCGCCATGGCGTCAAGCCCCAAGCCCACCACAGGCCCTCTCACCGCCGGCCCGGCCCTGCCCCGGCGCGACTTTCTGCGCCAGGCCGGCACGCTGGCAGGCGGTGCGGCGCTCTACACCCAGCTGGGCCACCATGGCGCCTGGGCGGCCGGCTCGGATGCGCCAGAGAAGAAAGAGGTGCGCATCGGCTTCATCCCGCTGACCGACTGCGCCAGCGTGGTCATGGCCTCGGTGCTGGGGATCGATCAGAAGTACGGCGTCAAGATCATTCCCTCCAAGGAAGCGAGCTGGGCCAGCGTGCGCGACAAGCTGGTCAACGGCGAGCTGGACTTTGCCCACGTGCTCTACGGCCTGGTCTACGGCGTGCACCTGGGCGTGGGCGGCGCCAAGAAGGACATGGCCGTGCTGATGACGCTCAACCACAACGGCCAGGCCATATCGCTGTCGAAGAAGCTGGCCGACAAGGGGGCTGTCAATGGCGCGGGCCTGGCCAAGCTGATGGCCAGCGAAAAGCGCGAATACACCTTTGCCCAGACCTTTCCCACGGGCACGCATGCCATGTGGCTGTACTACTGGCTGGCGGCCAATGGCATCCACCCGCTCAAGGATGCCAAGGTCATCACCGTGCCGCCGCCGCAGATGGTGGCCAATATGCGCGTGGGCAACATGGACGGCTTTTGCGTGGGCGAGCCCTGGAACCACCGCGCCATCATGGACGGCATCGGCGTCACGGCCGCCACCACCCAGTCCATCTGGCAGGACCACCCCGAAAAGGTGCTGGGCACCACGGCCGAGTTCGCACGCCAGAACCCCAACACCGCACGCGCCGTGACGGCGGCCATCATCGAGGCCAGCCGCTGGATCGACGAGAGCCTGGCCAACAAGACCCGCATGGCCGAGACCATCGCTGGCAAGGCCTATGTGAACACGGGCGTGGACGCCATCAACCAGCGCATCCTGGGCCGCTACCAGGACGGCATGGGCAAGACCTGGGACGATCCCAACCACATGAAGTTCTACGGCGACGGCAGCGTGGGCTACCCCTACCTGTCCGACGGCATGTGGTTCCTGACCCAGCACAAGCGCTGGGGCCTGCTCAAGGACCACCCCGACTACCTGGGCGTGGCCCGCTCCATCAACCGCCTGGACATCTACCAGCAGGCCGCCACCGCCGCCAAGGCCCCGCTGCCCAAGGCAGAGATGCGCAGCAGCAAGCTCATGGATGGCACGGTCTGGGACGGCAAGGATCCGCGCAAGTACGCAGACAGCTTTGCCATCAAGGCCTGAGAGATCCCCTTTGAAGCCCCACCCCACAGAGGAACACACCATGGTCAGCGCCGTCTTCCACTTCCCGGCCGAATCCGCTGCCGCGCCGGCAGCCGCTTCCGCACCGATCTCCGCGCAGGTCTCAGGGCCCGCCGCTCCAGCCGCGCCGGCCACCCAGGCCCGGGCACCCGCCGCCCCGCGCGACTGGGCAGCGCTCTCGCGTGCCTTCTGGCTGGCCGTGCTGCCGCCGCTGTGCGGCCTCGGTTTGCTGGTGGGCGTGTGGTCCCTGGTGGCTGCAGGCTCGGGCCAGAGCATTCCGGGGCCACTGGCGACCTGGCACCAGGCGGTGGAGATTTTCAGCGACCCGTTCTACCGCAACGGCCCCAATGACCAGGGCGTGGGCTGGAACGTGCTCGCTTCGCTGCAGCGCGTGGCCGTGGGCTTTGGCCTGGCGGCGCTGGTCGGCATTCCGGCCGGCTTCGTGATCGGGCGCTTCAACTTCCTGTCGCGCATGTTCAACCCGCTGATCAGCCTGCTGCGCCCGGTGTCGCCGCTGGCCTGGCTGCCCATCGGCCTGCTGGTCTTCAAGGGCGCCAACCCGGCGGCCATCTGGACCATCTTCATCTGCTCGATCTGGCCCATGCTCATCAACACCGCCGTGGGCGTGCAGCGCGTGCCCCAGGACTACATGAACGTGGCGCGCGTGCTCAACCTCAGCGAATGGAAGATCGCCACCACCATCCTGTTCCCCGCCGTGCTGCCCTACATGCTGACCGGCGTGCGCCTGGCCGTGGGCACGGCCTGGCTGGTCATCGTCGCGGCCGAGATGCTCACCGGCGGCGTGGGCATCGGCTTCTGGGTCTGGGACGAGTGGAACAACCTCAACGTCAAGAACATCATCATCGCGATCTTCGTGATCGGCATCGTGGGCCTGCTGCTGGAGATGGCCCTGGTCAAGCTGGCAACGGCATTTACGTTCGAAGAGGTGAAGGCATGAATGCATCGTCCAAGTTCATCGAGGTCCAGGGCGTGGAGCAGAGCTTCAAGACCGCCAAGGGCCTGTTTCCGGCGCTGCGCAATATCGACCTGACCATTGCGCGGGGCGAATTCGTCTCGCTGATCGGCCACTCGGGCTGCGGCAAGTCCACCCTGCTGAACCTGATCGCGGGCCTGACCACGCCCACCACGGGCGTGCTGCTGTGCGCCAACAAGGAGATCAAGGGCCCCGGGCCCGAGCGCGCCGTGGTCTTCCAGAACCACTCGCTGCTGCCCTGGCTGACCTGCGAGGGCAACATCCACCTGGCCGTGGAGCGCGTCTATGGCCGCACGGAAAGCCGCACCCAGCTCAAGGCACGCACCCTGGCCGCGCTGGAGCTGGTGGGCCTGGCCCATGCCGCGCACAAGCGGCCCGGTGAAATCTCGGGCGGCATGAAGCAGCGCGTGGGCATTGCGCGCGCGCTGTCGATGGAGCCGCAGGTGCTGCTGATGGACGAGCCCTTCGGCGCGCTCGATGCGCTCACGCGCGCCAAGCTGCAGGACGAGCTGCTGGAGATCGTGGCGCGCACGCAAAGCACCGTGGTCATGGTCACCCACGATGTGGACGAGGCCGTGCTGCTGTCCGACAAGATCGTGATGATGACCAACGGCCCGGCAGCCACCATCGGGGAGGTGCTGGAAGTCGGCATCGCCCGGCCGCGCAACCGCGTGGCGCTGGCCGAGGATGACCGCTACCGCGAGTGCCGCAAGGCGGTGATCGACTTCCTCTACACGCGCCAGGGGCATGTGGAAAAGGCGGCCTGAACCTTCACCGGTCCTGCCGCCTTCCAGGGCCTGCACAGAGCGGGCCGGCCGAGTTCCGGTTCAGTGCCGGCCCGAGATGTAGTGCTCCAGCTGCTCGATGATGAACTTCTGCTCGGAGATGATGTCCTTGACCAGGTCTCCGATGGAGATCAGGCCCAGCAGCTTGCCGCCCTCGTCCACCACGGGCAGGTGGCGCAGCCGGTTCTCGGTCATCACCGCCATGCATTCCTGCGTGGTCTGGGTGGGGCCGACGAAGAGCACGTCGCGCGTCATCACGTCGCGCACCAGGGTGGCGCCCGAGGTGCGCCCCAGCAGCGCGATCTTGCGCGCGTAGTCGCGCTCGGTGACGATGCCTGCGATCTCGCTGCCCTCCATCACGAGCAGGGCGCCAATGCCCTTGTCGGCCATGAGCCGCAGCGCGTCGAGCACGGAATCGGTAGGCGCGATGCTGTACACCGCGCCGCTGGCCTTGGACTTGAGAATGTCTGCAACTGCTGTCATGGGTGCCTTTCAGTCGTTCGCCAATTCGGTTCTAGTGTCATCCGAACTGCGCCCAAAAAGCAACAGGGCCAGCGCGTGTATGCACACGCACCGGCCCTGCCCGTTCCCCTGATCCCAACCTATCCGTTGGTCCTGCAATAGAGCCGCCTGCAGCGCATACGACTGGCGCTACCTAAGCGAGGGACGCCGAGCAAGAGCCGCCTCGCAGCGACGGCGTCGTTCCCCTCCCGCGAAGCGAGAGAGGGGGAAGCCGCGAAGCGGCTCAGGGGGTGTTGCATCATTTCAGCGGCGGCCGCCCAGCAGGCTGCCACCAATCTTCATCAGATCGCTGAGACCTACCTGGCCGTCGCCATCCTGATCGAGCAGGCTACCCAGCAAACCACCACCCAGGCCGCCCTGCTGCTGCGCCTGCGCATGCTCGCGGCCCAGCACCTGACCCAGGCCGCCGGCATCCATGCCGCCTGCGCTCACGCGCTGTGCAAGAAAGGACATGACGATGGGGGCCAGCAGCTGCAGCAGCTGGGCCGCGCCGCCGCTGCCCAGGCCCGTGGCCTGGCCCAGTCCGTCCTGCGCACGCTGCTGGTTGCCGCCCAGGATGTGGCCCAGGATGGCCGCGCCATCGAGCCCGCCACCTGCATTGCCGCCCGCGCCTGCGCCGCCGCCCAGCAGCGAGCCCAGCAGGCCGCCGAGGTCCAGGCCACCGGCGCCGCCGCCGCTGGCCGCGCCATGGTCGCGCTGCAGCGCGCCGAAGAGATTGGCCGCGCCCTGCGGATCGGCCGCATTGCGGCCCAGCGAGGCCAGCAGCACGGGCAGGGCCGCGCCCACGGCGCTTTCGGTCTGGGCGGGGCTGGCGCCGATCTGGTCCGCCATCTGCTGCATGGGCGCGCCCTGCAGTTGGGCCATCAGTTCGGCGGCCAGGGAAGAGCTGGAGTTCATGGTCGTTCCTTCATCCGGTCGCCCGGTCAACACAAAACCACATGGTATGCGCAAGCCTGCGCAGCGCACATGACGGCGCCACGTCCAAGTGTCAACGATGTTTTCCAGCGGCCGCAGGACCCCGCGGGGGTCAGGTCGTGGTCAACACCCTCTGCGGCTGCGTGCGCGCCTGCCGCATCTGTGGCGGGCTCTGCACCTGGTTGCGTGCCTGGCCGCCTGCCTGGCTCTGTGCCTGGGCCTTCATGGACCGGCGCAGGGCCACGGCATCGCCCGCTGCGGCAGGCGAGCGGCCCGTGGCGTCCAGCCGGAACACCTGCACGGTTTCCGACACGGTCTGCGCCTGGGCCTGCAAGGCCATGGCCGATGCCGCGTTCTGCTCGACCAGGGCCGCGTTCTGCTGCGTGATGCTGTCCAGATGCGCCACGGCCGCGTTGACCTGCGAGATGCCGCTGAGCTGCTCGCTGGAGGCGCTGTGGATCTCGCCGATCAGCAGGCTCACGCGCCGCACCAGATCCAGCGATTCGATCATGGTCTTCTGCGCCACCTCGGTCCTCTGGTTGCCGTCCAGCACCTTGGCGGCGGAGTCGTCGATGAGCTCGCGGATCTCCTTGGCCGCCGCCAGCGTGCGCTGCGAGAGGCTGCGCACCTCGGCCGCCACGACCGCAAAGCCCCGGCCCTGGTCGCCTGCGCGCGCGGCCTCCACCGCAGCGTTCAGCGCCAGGATATTGGTCTGGAAGGCGATGGAGTCGATGAGCTGCGTGATCTCGCCGATGCGCCCCGACGCGGCCTGGATCTGCTTCATGGTGGCGGCCACGCCATCGACGGCGCCGCTGCTGCGTTCGGCCACCTCGCTGGCCTGGGCAGCCAGGTCCGTGGCCTGGCGGGCCGAGTCGGCCGTGTGTTTGACGGTGCCCGTGATCTCCTCCATGGAGGCCGCCGTCTGCTGCAGGTTGCCCGCCTGGGTTTCGGTGCGCGCGGACAGGTCATGGTTGCCCTGCGCGATTTCCCGGCTGGAGATCTGCATCTTGTCGCTTTCCTCGCGCGCATCGCGCACGATGGACAGCAGGTTCACGTTGAGCTGGCTCAGCGCCTTCTGCAGATCGCCCACCACGTCCTTGCGCGTGATGCGTATGGTCTGCGTCAGGTCGCCGGCCGCCAGGCGGTTGGCCAGCAGCACCATCTGCGCCAGCGGCGCCACGGTCAGCCGGTAGGCCCAGGCCCCGGCCAGGCCCGTGAAGATGCAGACCGCCAGCCAGGCCAGCGCAGACCATGCGTCCAGCGTATGCCCACCGGCCAGCGCCGCGCCAAAGGCCGCCGCTACCACCATGAAGAAGATCAGCACCAGCTTGCCGGCCAGGCCCAGGCTCAATGCGCTGGCCAGGCGGCCGCGCAGGTTGTTGCGCAACAGGTGGCCGGCACGCAGCACGTGGACCCGGCGCCCGGCGTCCTTCTCGGCGCGCATGGTGGCGTAGAGGCGCTCGGCCGCATCCGTCTGCTCGCGCGTGGCCTCGGTGCGCACCGACATGTAGCCCGAGGGCCGGTCGCCCTCCATCAGCGGGGTGACATTGGCCATGACCCAGTAGAAGTCGCCGTTCTTGCGCCGGTTCTTCACGGGGGCGGACCAGGGCAGGCCCGCCGAGATGGTCTCCCACATGTCGCGGAAGGCTTCCTCGGGCATGTCGGGGTGGCGGATCATGTTGTGGGGCTGGCCCAGCAGGTCTTCGCGCTCGTAGCCGCTGACCTCGATGAACATCGGGTTGCAGTAGAGGATGCGGCCCTTCAGGTCCGTGGTGGAGACCAGGGTCTGGCCCTTGGGAAACGAGTACTCGCGCGTACTGACCGGCAGATTCACTCTCATAGGCATCCCTCCCTTGAAGAAGAAAAATCCTGCGTGCCCCCATCCGGCCCAGCGAGCCGCTGGCCGGAGTTCAAAGTTTTTACCCCGAACCGCCCCATTTGAAACAAATAAAAACAAAACCTCCATTGGATTCAGACATCTGATAGGACCGTATCGATAGCACGCGCACCGCTTTGATGCATGCGGCGCACCAGCCTGGCACGGCCCCGCGGGCTCACGTCCCCGGGCAATCAGTCGCCACAGGGCAGCAGGCCTGGCACGCAGCTTGCTAAATCCCGGGCGTGGCCATGGAGGGCCGCAGGGCCAGGCGCAACGACGTGCCACGGCCCGGGACAAAGGCGTCACCCCGCGCGCAGCCATCGGCCGCGCAGCGTGGGGACGCCTTTTTTGTTTTCCGAACCGCAACGGGGGCACGATGAAAAAATCCAGGCTGGTGATGGTGGGCAACGGCATGGCTGGCGTGCGCACGCTGGAGGAGCTGCTCAAGATCGCGCCCGACCTCTACGAGATCACGGTATTCGGGGCCGAGCCCCACCCCAACTACAACCGCATCATGCTGTCGCCCGTGCTGGCGGGCGAGCAGCAGCTGGACGAGATCATCCTCAACGACTGGTCCTGGTATGCGCAGCACGGCATCACCCTGCATGCGGGCTGCCGCGTGCACGCAGTCGACCGGGCGCGCCGCGTGGTGCACGCCGTGGACGCGGCCGGACAGCCGGTGAGCGCCGAGTACGACCGGCTGATCCTGGCCACGGGCTCGCGCCCCTTCATGCTGCCCGTGCCCGGGCGCGAGCTGGAAGGCGTGCTGGGCTACCGCGACATTGCCGACACCCAGGCCATGATCGCGGCGGCCGCCAGCCACCGCCATGCCGTGGTCATCGGCGGCGGCCTGCTGGGCCTGGAGGCCGCCAACGGACTCATGAAGCGCGGCATGGACGTTACCGTGGTGCATGCGGGCGAGCGCCTGCTGGACCGCCAGCTGGACGAAACCGCCGCCGCCTTGCTGCAGGCCTCGCTGGCCGAGCGCGGCATGCGCTTTCTGATGCAGGCCCAGACCCGGGCGCTGACGGGCGACGGCCAGGGCCGCGTGGCCTGCGTGCACCTGCAGGACGGGCGCGAGGCACCGGCCTCGCTGGTGGTCATGGCCGTGGGCATCCGGCCCGAGACCACGCTGGCCGAGCAGATGCACCTGCACGTGCAGCGCGGCATCGTGGTCAGCGACACGCTGCAGACCGTGACCGACCCGCGCATCTACGCCGTGGGCGAGTGCGCGGCGCACCGGGGCGTGGCCTACGGGCTGGTGGCGCCGCTGTTCGAGCAGGGCAAGGTGCTGGCCAACCACCTGGCGGAGATGGGCATCGGCCGCTATCCGGGCTCGCAGACCTCGGCCAAGCTCAAGGTCACTGGCATCCATCTGTTCAGCGCGGGCGACTTCCGCGGCGACGAGGGCACGGAGGAAATCGTGCTCAGCGACCCCGGCGCGGGCGTGTACCGCAAGCTTGTGCTGCGCGGTGACAGGCTGGTCGGCGCCTGCCTGTATGGCGACACCGAGGACGGCGGCTGGTACTTCCGCCTGTTGCGCGATGGCGTGGCAGTGCAGGAACTGCGCGACCGCCTCATGTTCGGCGAAAGTCAAGCAGGCCAAGCCAGCCAGGCCAGCCAGGCCGACCCGGCCAGCGGCGCGTGACGGCGCCCGTGCCCTGCCCCTCCCTCATCCACCCCAGGCCCACCATGCAAGAAACCCGATCCACCTGCCCCTATTGCGGCGTAGGCTGCGGCGTCCTCATCGAAAGCGATGGTGCGCGCATCATGGGCGTGCGTGGCGATCCGGCGCACCCCGCCAACCACGGCCGCCTGTGCACCAAGGGCAGTACCCTGCACCTGACGGCCTCGCCCGCCCTGGCACAGCAGACGCGGCTGCTGCAGCCCGCGCTGCGTGCCACGCGCGGCGCGGCGCCCCAGGATGTGGGCTGGGATGCCGCACTGGACCTGGCCGCCGGCAGGCTGGCCTCCATCGTGCAGGAGCACGGCCCCGACGCCGTGGGCCTGTATGTGAGTGGCCAGTTGCTGACCGAGGACTACTACGTCTTCAACAAGCTGGCCAAGGGCCTGATCGGCACCAACAACATCGACACCAATTCGCGCCTGTGCATGAGCAGCGCCGTGGCCGGCTACAAGCTCACGCTGGGCGCCGACGCGCCACCGGCCTGCTACGAGGATGTGGACCATGCGGACTGCCTTTTCATCGCGGGCAGCAACGCGGCCTGGGCGCATCCCGTGCTCACGCGGCGCATCGAGCAGGCGCGTGCTGCGCGGCCGCAGATGAAGATCATCGTGGCCGACCCGCGCCGCACCGACACGGCCGGCATGGCCGACCTCTTCCTGCCGCTGCGCCCCGGCAGCGACACCCTGCTGTTCCACGGCATGCTGCACATCATGGAACTGGAAGGCTGGCTGGACCAGGCCTACATCGCACGCCACACCAGCGGCTTTGCCGACCTGCAAGCCCTGGTGCGGGAGGCCACGCCCGAGCGCGTGGGCGAGCTCTGCGGCCTGCCCCGGCACGATCTGTTCCAGGCCGCGCAATGGTTTGCGCTGGGCGGGGATGCACGCGACGGCGCCGCCCGTGGCGCCACGCTGAGCCTGTACTGCCAGGGCCTGAACCAGAGCAGCAACGGCACGGCCAAGAACGCCGCGCTGATCGGCCTGCACCTGGCCACGGGCCAGATCGGGCGCGCAGGCGCGGGGCCCTTCTCGCTCACGGGCCAGCCCAATGCCATGGGCGGGCGCGAGGTGGGGGGGCTGGCCAATCTGCTGTCGGCCCACCGCGACCTGGCCAACCCGGCCCACCGCGCCGAAGTGGCCGCACTGTGGGGCGTGGACGCCGTGCCGCCCCGCCCCGGCAAGACCGCCGTGGAGATGTTCGAGGCCGCCGCCGAGGGCGAGATCCGCGCGCTGTGGATAGCCTGCACCAACCCTGCGCAAAGCATGCCCGACCAGGCCCTGGTGCGGCGCGCGCTGCAGCGGGCCGAATTCGTCATCGTGCAGGAGGCCTTTGCCACCACCGCCACCTGCGCCTACGCCGACCTGCTGCTGCCTGCCACCACCTGGGGCGAGAAGATCGGCACGGTGACCAACAGCGAAAGGCGCATCTCGCGCGTGCGCCCCGCCGTGGCCGCACCCGGCGCCGCGCGCCATGACTGGCGCATTGCCGTGGACTGCGCGCGGCGCATGGAGGCACGGCTGCGCCCGGGCCGGCCCAGCCTCTTCCCCTACGACACCGAGGACGCCGCTGCCGGCGCCCAGGCCATCTGGAACGAGCACCGCGAGAGCACGCGCGGGCGTGACCTGGACATCACCGGCCTGTCCTGGGATCTGCTGGACGCGCAAGGCCCCCAGCAATGGCCGCTGCCCGAAGGCGCAGCCCAGGGCCGCGCACGGCTCTACGAAGACGGCCGCTTTCCCACGCCCGATGGCCGCGCCCGCTTTGCCCTGCTGCCCTGGCAGCCGCTGGCCGAGCCGCCCGATGCGCACTATCCCTTCAGCCTGACCACGGGCCGGCTGCGCGACCAGTGGCACGGCATGAGCCGCACGGGCCAGCTGGGCCGTTTGTTCGGCCATGCGGCCGAGCCCTGCCTGCAAATGCACCCGCGGGACATGGCCGAGCGCGGCCTGCGCGCGGGCGACCTGGTGCAGATGAGCAGCCGGCGCGGCGCCCTGCTGGTGCCGGTGCAGCCCGATGGCACGCTGACGCCCTCCCAGCTCTTCATGGCCATGCACTGGGGCGGCGAGTATCTGGGCGGCACTTCAATGGGCGGCACTTCAATGGGCGGCGTCAATGCCCTGACCACACCGGCCTTGTGCCCCGGCTCCAAGCAGCCCGAACTCAAGCACACGGCCGTGAAGCTGCAAAAGGCCGAACTGCCCTGGACCCTGCTGGCCATGGCCTGGCTGCCCGAGGACCGGGTGCTGGCCGTGCGCGAGCAGTTGTCCGCCCTCATGCCGCACTTCGGCTTTGCCAGCTGCGTGCCCTTCGGCAATGCCGTCCCGCTGCAGGACGCCGCCCGGGCCCGGCACGGCGTGCTGCTGCGCGCCGCCGCGCATGAGGCGCCGGGCGACGCCGTCCTCGCACGGATCGAATCCCTGTTGGGCCTGGATGCCGCCGACACCCTGCGCTACACCGACCGCCGCCGCCAGCACAGCCGCGCGCTGCGGCTGGACCGCCACAGCCTGTCCACCACGGTCGAGGCCCTGCTGCTGGCCGGCGACACGCGCGCGGGCAGCTGGCTGTCCACCCTGCTGCAGGACCAGATGCCGGCACAGGACTATGGCCGCCTGCTGCTCATGCCCTCGGGCTCGGCGCCGCTGGCCGTCCAGCCGCGTGCGCGCCAGGTCTGTACCTGCTTCGATGTGGACGAGACCGCCATCGCAGGCGCGCTTGCGCGCTGCGAGGGCAGCGACGACGCGCGCCTGGCCGCGCTGCAGGGCCAGTTGCGCTGCGGCACCAATTGCGGCTCCTGCCTGCCCGAGCTCAAGCGCCTGGTGCGCCACATACCCCTGGCGAAGAGCCAGGAGGCCGCATGAAAGAGGCGATGGAACAACGGGTTTGCATATATAGCGAAAAGTAATGAAACCTGCGGGAAAATATGCCCCCACAGGATTCCACCCACGATTGCAACGCCATGGGCATCAGCCAATACATCAAGGAAATAGGCCGCGGCGCACGCGGAGCCAAGGCGCTGGAGCGCCCGCAGGCGGCCGACCTGTTCGGCCAGGTGCTGGACGGCGGCGTCAGCGACCTGGAGATCGGGGCCTTTTGCATCGCCATGCGCATCAAGGGCGAGACCGTCGAGGAGATGAGCGGCTTCCTGGACGCCGTGCATGCGCGCGTCGCCCGGTTTCCCGCCTCGGCCAATGGCCGCCCCGTGATCGTGCTGCCCAGCTACAACGGCGCGCGCCGCCTGCCCGTGCTCACGCCCCTGCTGGCCTTGCTGCTGGCACGCGAAGGCCTGCCCGTGCTGCTGCACGGCATGCGCACCGAGGCGCGCCGCATCCTGGCCAGCGATGTGCTGCAGGCGCTGGGCATTGCGCCGCTGCCATCTCCCCAGGCCCTGGCCGGCGGCCAGGTGGCCCATATCCATACCGAGCATCTGCACCCGGCCCTGGCGCGCCTGCTGTCCGTGCGCGAGGTCATCGGCCTGCGCAACCCGGGCCACAGCGTGGTCAAGCTGCTGGCGCCCTGCGACGGCCCCTGCCTGCTGGTGACGGCCTACACCCATCCCGAGTACCTGCCCATGCTGCACGGCACCTTCGGGACGCTGGGCATGAATGTCCTGCTCTCGCGCGGTCTGGAAGGCGAGGTCGCGGCCGACCCGCGCCGGCTGCCGCGCTACGACGGCTTTGTGGCAGGCGCCCACCAGTTGCTGGCCGAGCAGCAAAGCGGCACCGCCTCCGACGTGCCGGGCCTGCCCGCCGAGATCGACGTGGACACCACGGCGCGCTACACCGAAGACGTGCTCGCTGGCCGGCTGCCCGTGCCGCCCGCGCTCACACGCCAGGTGGAACACATCGTCCACCTTGCCGATCAGATTCGCTGAATACCCCAGAAAAAACGGAGCCCCGCCATGACGACCCCGTCCCACACCCCCGCGAACACCGCCCGGCGCGGCACCTGCACCCTGGTCGGCGCCGGCCCCGGCGACCCGGAGCTGCTGACCATCAAGGCACTCAAGGCCATACAGGCTGCCACCGTGCTGCTGGTCGATGACCTGGTCAGCGACGCCATCGTGGCCCATGCCGCGCCCACGGCGCGCATCGTCTACGTGGGCAAGCGCGGCGGCTGCAAGAGCACGCCCCAGGCCTTCATCGAAAAGCTCATGCTGAGCGCCGTGCAGGAGGGCGAGACCGTGGTGCGCCTGAAGGGCGGCGACCCCTTCATCTTCGGGCGCGGCGGCGAAGAGGTGGAGCACCTGCGCGAAGCGGGCGTCGAGGTCCAGGTCATCAACGGCATCACGGCCGGCCTGGCCGGGCTCACCAGCCTGGGCGCCCCGCTCACGCACCGCGACCGGGCGCACGGCGTGGTCTTCATCACGGGCCACGCCAAGCCCGGCGACAGCGGCACCGACTGGCGCCAGCTGGCCGCCACCGCGCGCGATGCGCGGCTCACCCTGGTGATCTACATGGGCGTGAGCAGCGTGGAGCACATCCGCGCCGAGCTGCTCAATGGCCTGCCCGCAGCCACGCCCGTGGCCGTGATCCAGCACGCCAGCCTGCCACAACAGCGCCACGCGCTGACCACGCTGGGCGCGCTGGTGGAGTGCATTGCCGACACGGGCCTGGGCAGCCCCAGCGTCATCGTCGTTGGCGATGTGGTCCATGGCGTACGGGCAATGGCCGAACCTCAGACGCAGCTCACCGCTGCGGTTGCAGCCGCCTGAGTGCGAGATTGCTGCAATCAAAAATCTATCGATTCATAAAAGTCATTAGTTTTCATTAAAAATCCCCTGTTGGCTGCCGAAACGGCGTTTAGACCGTTTTGGCAGACCGTCAGCTCCGCCAGGCGGCGGTAGCGCCATCGGGGGATTCCATGAAAACACCAGGCCTTAATTTCACTTCCACAGCTGCGCAGATACGGCTGTCCGCATGGCGGCGCACGTGGTCGCCGCTGCTGGCCGGCTGCGCGCTTGGCATGGCCCTGCTCATGCCCGGCCTGGCTGGAGGCGCCGAAATGGTGCTGGCCACGCGCGTCACGGCCGGTGCAAAACCCTGGCTCACGCCCACGCACCGCCAGTGGCTGCAGGCGCGCGGGCCGCTGACCGTGGGCATTTCCCTGCCCGACCATCCTCCCCTGGAAATGATCGATGGCGAGCGCTTCCAGGGCATCACGGCCGACCACCTGGGCCTGCTGTTTCCCGCGCCGGTGCGCTTCAAGACCTATGGATCGCGCGTGGCCGTGCTCGATGCGCTGCGGCGCGGCGAGATCGACCTGGCCTGCGAGGGCACCGAGCTGGAGGCCGAACGCGCCGACCTGGCCCTGAGCGTGCCCTACCTGCCCAGCCAGCCCGTGCTGGTGTCGCTCTCGCATGCGCCCTTCGACGCGGAGCGCCGGGGCGCGCGGCTGGCCATGACGCCCAACCAGCTGCTGCGCTCCCAGGTTGCGGCCGCCTATCCTCTCAGCGAGCTGCTGACCTATGAAACACCCCGCCGCGCGCTGGAGGCGCTGAGCCTGGGCGAGATCGACGGCTTCGTCGGCGACACGGTCACGGTGCACTACCTGATCCAGGCCAACTACCTGCTCAACCTGCGCGTGCAGGGCTTTGCCCCCATAGAGAGCCGGGCTTCGGCATGCTGGTGCGGCATGACGATACGCAGCTGAAGGCCTATCTGGACCAGGCCCTGCCCGCCATCACCTTGCAGCATGGCGACGACATTCTTCACAGCTGGAGCGGCAGCCGCCGTCCGCTGCTGGGAAGCGACCGCGTGGCCCTGACACCCTCGGAAAAGCAGTGGCTGGATGCCCATCCCCGCATTCCCGTGGTGCTCAACAGCTCGCTGGGATCGCTGGGACAGCTGGATGCCGACCGCCAGGCCGAGGGCATAGGACCTGACTACCTGGACCTGATCAGCCACCGCGCCGGCCTGCAGTTCGACTACATGACCGCACGCAACTACACCGAACTCGAGGCCATTCTGGGCTCGGGCAAGGCCCTGCTCACCCCCGTCTACACCTCGCCGCCGATTGCATCGCCCGATATCAAGCTGCTGCCGCCCTACCTGCGCAGCACGGTGGTGGTGATGGCCCGGCCCGAGGCGAATGCGGGCACACAGCGTGACAAGCGCATACACCACCTGCAGGGACTGGAGGGCAAGCGCGTGGCCATGGTGGCTGGCTTTTTCCTGGAAGACACGGTGCGCCGCGAGCATCCGCGCATACGGCTGCAGCTGTATCCCGACCTGGCCCAGGCCCTGGCCAGCGTGGCGGCCGATGACAGCGATGCCTTCGTCGGCAACGACTACGCAGCGCGCTATGCCAACGCCCAGCAATTGGGCAACCAGTTGCAGCTCACCGGCATCCTGGAGGACTACACCCGCCCCGTGAGCCTGGCCGTGCATGCCGCCGAGCCCGAGCTTCTGAGCATTCTGGAGAAGGCCCAGCTGTCCATCTCACCCGAAGAAATGGCCGAAATCGTGCGCCTGTGGGCGCCGCGCGATAGCGGCAGCGGCACGCGCTTTTGGCGCGAGCACCGCCAGCGCCTGCTGCTGCTGCTGGCAGCGCTGGCGCTGGCCACGGCCACCTCCCTGGTCTGGGGCTTTTACCTGAGCCGCCAGATGCGCAGGACGCGCCGTGCCGAGCGGCGCGCCGAGGCCGCCAACCGGGCCAAAAGCCTGTTCCTGTCCACCACCAGCCACGAGATACGCACGCCGCTGAGCGCCATCATCGGCCTGCTGGAGCTGGCGCAGGACCGCGAAAAACTCGGCCTGCCCCACCGCGACACGCTGGCCGCGGCCCACAAGGCCTCCCAGGGCATGCTGCTGCTGCTGGGCAATGTGCTGGACCTGCACCGCATCGAGTCGGGCCACATCGACTCCACGCCCCAGCCCGTGGCGCTGCGGCCGCTGATCGAAGACATGGCCCCGCTGCTGCAGGGCCTGGCGCACGGCAAGCGGCTGTCGCTGCGCACCCAGGTTGGCAAGGGCGTGGACCACAGCGTGACGGCCGACCCGCTGCACCTCAAGCAGGTGCTGTTCAACCTGCTGAGCAATGCCATCAAATTCACCGAACGCGGCAGCGTCACCCTGCGCGCGCAAGGCACCCGCCGCCATGACCGCCTGCTGCTGCAGATGGAGGTGGAGGACACCGGCATCGGCATTGCGCCGCAGGACCAGGCCCGGCTGTTCAAGCCCTTTTCGCAGGTGCCGGGCGCCCATCAGGACCAGGCCTTCGGCAGCGGCCTGGGCCTGAGCATCACGCGCCGCCTGCTGGAGCACATGGGGGGGACCATCACCCTGGAGAGCGTGCCGGGCCGGGGCTCACGCTTCACGGTCAGGTTGAGCCTGCCGCTGGTGGAGCCGGACGACAGGCCGTCGGCCGAAGAGGTATTGCCCCGGATCATGCCCGCGCCCCTGGAGCTGCGTGCAAAGGCCGATACAGGCACCGAGCCCCTGCCCGAAGTCCCGGCCGAGCCTGAACTCAGAATCCTGGCCGTGGAAGACTATCTGTTCAATCGCGAGCTGCTCAAGAGCCAGTTCACCGCGCTGGGCCATGGCATCTCGCTGGCCGGCGATGGGCAGGAGGCCTGGGCGCGTTGCCTGGTCGAGTCCTTTGATCTCATCATCACCGACGGCCGCATGCCGATCATGGACGGCTTCGAGTTCATCCGGCGCCTGCGTCGGCGGGAAGCCGAAAACCAGCTGCGCCGCTGCCGCGTGATTGCGCTGAACGCCAGTCCCGAGGCCTCCGAGGCCCTGCGCTACCTGCAGGCCGGTGCCGACGAGGTGCTGTCCAAGCCGGCTTCCATGGAAGACCTCAGGCGCGTCATCGAACAGGTTCGGGACGAGTTGCAGGGCAGCGCGCCCGGCACCTGGCATCTGCCACCGGCCGCACCCTCCACGCTCAGCCCGGCTTGACCGAGCTGCTGGCCGTCACGCGGCTTTGCTCGAAGCGCTGGGCCAGCTCGCGGCGCAGGTCCTTGCGGATCAGCGCGGCCTGCCAGCGGCGCTTTTCCTCGTCGGTGGCCGGCACCAGCGTGGGCACGGGCGCAGGCTGCTTGTTCTCGTCCACCGCCACCATGGTGAAAAAGCAGCTGTTGACATGGCGCACCACCTGGGTACGGATGTCCTCGGCCACCACCTTGATGCCGATCTCCATCGACGACTTGCCCGTGTGGTTGACGCTGGCCAGGAAGGTCACCAGCTCGCCCACGTGGATGGGCTGCAGGAACATCACCTGGTCCACGCTCAGCGTGACCACATAGCGGCCCGCGTAGCGGCTGGCGCAGGCATAGGCCACCTGGTCGAGCTGCTTGAGAACGGCGCCGCCATGGACGTTGCCCGAAAAGTTCGCCATGTCGGGCGACATGAGCACGGTCATGCTCAGCTGGTGCGATGGGAAATTCATCGCTGGATTTTAGGAAAAAGCGCCATTGCGCGAGAATGGGCGCCCTTTTGCCCCCCGAGTGACGTTTTTGTGACCTCTTCCCTCTCTTTCGACGCCATCGTCATCGGCGCCGGCGCGGCCGGCCTGTTCTGTGCGGCCCAGGCCGGACAGCGTGGCCTGTCGGTGCTGCTCCTGGACCACGCGGAGAAGGTGGCCGAGAAGATCCGTATCTCGGGCGGCGGCCGTTGCAACTTCACCAACCGCGATCTGGACGTGCGTGCGCCGCACAAGCACTTCGTGGGCGGCAACCCGCAGTTCTGCCGCTCGGCCCTGTCGCGTTACACGCCGGCCGACTTCATCGCGCTGATGGACAGGCACGGCATTGCCCACCATGAAAAGCACAAGGGCCAGTTGTTCGCCGACCGCTCGGCCGAGGACATCATCGCCATGCTGCTGGCCGAATGCCAGGCCGGCGGCGTGCAGCGCTGGCAGCCCTGCAAGGTTGATTCCGTCGTTCATGCGGATGGCCAGTACCGCCTGCAGACCAGCCGTGGCGCCGTGCAGGCGCCCAGCCTGGTCATCGCCACGGGCGGGCTGTCCATTCCCAAGATCGGCGCCACCGACTTCGGCTACCGCCTGGCCCAGCAGTTCGACCTGCCCCTGGTCGAGCGCACGCCGGGCCTGGTGCCGCTGACCTTCGATGGCGACGCCTGGGCCCCCTACGCCCAGCTCGCCGGCCTGGCCCTTCCGGTCGAGATCAGCACCGGCAGCAAGAAGGAACGCATGGCCTTCATGGAAGACCTGCTGTTCACGCACCGCGGCCTGTCCGGCCCCGCCGTGCTGCAGATCTCGAGCTACTGGAAGCCCGGCACGCCCCTGTGCATCAACCTCGCCCCCGAGGTGGACCTGCAGGACGAATTGCTCAAGGCCAAGTCGCGCTCGCGCAAGCTCATCGCCAACGAACTGGCGCAGTGGCTGCCCTCGCGCCTGGCCGATGCCTGGGTGCAGCAGGACGCGGCCTGGCAGCGCCCCATTGCCGAAGCCTCGGACAAGGCCCTGAACCAGCTGGCCGAGCGCCTGTCGCGCTGGGAGATCGTGCCCACCGGCACCGAAGGCTACAAGAAGGCCGAAGTGACGCTGGGCGGCGTGGACACGCGTGCGCTTTCGCAACAGACCATGGAATGCAAGACCCAGCCCGGCCTGTACTGCATCGGCGAGGTGGTGGACATCACCGGCTGGCTGGGCGGATACAACTTCCAATGGGCCTGGGCCAGCGGGTATGCCTGCGCGCAGGCCTTGCCTTGTGCGTGATTTGTCAGATCGCTTTCGTCTCGCGTATAATCGCCCGCTTTGCTGGCAATTGCCCCGTCGGCCAATACTAGTTAACTATTGACGGGGACCAACCGCTGAACATGGCTCTCAGGCCCGATCTTCCCGAGAACCCGCTGTCAGCACAGATATCTGGAAATCTAGCTAATGACCACCATCCGCGTAAAAGAAAACGAGCCCTATGAAGTTGCCCTGCGCCGCTTCAAGCGCACCATCGAAAAGCTCGGCCTGCTGACCGACCTGCGCGCTCGCGAGTTCTACGAGAAGCCCACATCCGAACGCAAGCGCAAGAAGGCTGCCGCCGTCAAGCGTCACTACAAGCGCGTTCGCAGCATGCAGCTGCCCAAGAAGCTGTACTGATCAGCCCTTGACCAGCCGGCTCTCGTCAGCCGCAAAACCCGCGCTCGGGACGCCAGGCGCGGGTTTTTTGTTTTTGTTTTTTGGTTTTTGTTTTCCGACGCCACTACCTCAGGAGAAATGCCATGAGCCTCAAGGCCCAGATCACCGAAGACATGAAGACCGCCATGCGCGCCAAGGACAGCGAACGCCTGGGCACCATCCGCCTGCTGTTGGCCGCGATGAAGCAAAAGGAAGTCGATGAGCGCGTCGAGCTCGACGACGCCGCCGTCATCGCCATCGTGGACAAGCTGATCAAGCAGCGCAAGGACAGCATTGCCGCCTTCGAGGGCGCGGGCCGCCAGGACCTGGCCGACAAGGAAAAGGCCGAAATGGCCGTGCTGACCGCCTACCTGCCCGCACGCATGTCGGCCGAGGAAGTGGCCACCGCCGTGAAGGCCATCGTGGCCGAGCTGGGCGCCTCCGGCCCCGGCGACATGGGCAAGGTCATGGGCGCGGTCAAGGCGCAGCTGGCTGGCAAGGCCGACATGGGCCAGGTGTCCGCTGCCGTCAAGGCCGCCCTGGCAGGTTGAGCCTGCTGCGGCAGCCGCGCCCTTTTCAGGACGCTGCTGCCGCCCATTCCTGCTGAAAGTGCTCCTGCAGGAATTCGACACAGACACGCACCTTGGCCGACAGCTGCAGCCGCGTCGGATAGACCGCCCAGACATTGGCCTCCTGCCGCCATTCGGGCAGCAGCTGCACCAGGCGCCCGGCCTGCAGATGGGCGCCCACATCCCATAGCGAGCGCAGCGCGATGCCGCGCCCGTCCACGGCCCACTGCACCACCATCTCGCCGTTGTTGGCCGACAGCGGCCCCGTGACCTTCACCGATTGCTCGGCAGCGCCCGCGCGCAGCCGCCACACGCCAAAGGCCTGGTCGCGCTCCTTGATGGCCAGGCAGTCGTGGGCCGACAGCTCGGCCGGCGTGCGCGGCGTGCCACGGCGCGCCAGGTAGGCAGGCGCCGCGCACAGCACGCGGTGGTTGTCGGCCAGCCGCCGCGCAATCAGGTGGGGAGCGATCTCGTCGCCCACGCGCACATCCAGATCGAAGCCCTCCCCCGCCACATCCACCAGCCGGTCGAACACATCCAGCCGTACCTGCAGCCCCGGATGGCGCTCCACCAGCCGGGACAGCGCCGGCGCGATCACATGCCGCCCGAAGCCGAAGCTGCTGCTCACGCGCAGCAGGCCGCGCGGCTCGCTGCGCGTGATGGCCACCTCCTGCATCAGCTGGTCCATGTCGTCGAGGATGCGCTGCGCCCAGTGGAATACGCGCTCGCCCTCCTCGGTCACGGCCACGCGGCGCGTGGTGCGGTGCAGCAGCTTCACGCCCAACTCCTGCTCCAGCAGGCGGATGCGCTTGCTCACATAGGCGGGCGATGCACCCAATTCCTCGGCCGCAGCGGCAAAGCCGGATTTGCGGGCCACCACGGTGAAGACACGCAGGTCTTCGGGAGCCGGTTGTTTATTCACGATCTGTAAACAATGGAACCACAGTTGGCCGATTGTATTTAGCCCTGGCGCAGCCAACAATGCCATGCATGCGGCCAGGCTGTCAGCGGCGCCGCTTCATATCCATCCATTCGATCCAAGGACAGACACCATGCAAGACACATTCAAGATCGCCGTCATCGCCGGTGACGGCATTGGCAAGGAAGTCATGCCCGAAGGCCTGCGCACGCTGGAGGCCGCCGCCAGCCGCTTTGCGATCAAGCTCGAATTCCACCATTTCGACTGGGCCCACTGCGACTACTACCTGGCACACGGGAAAATGATGCCCGACGACTGGAAGGCGCAGCTCTCCGGCATGGACGCCATCTTCTTCGGCGCCGTGGGCTGGCCTGCCACCGTGCCCGACCATGTCTCGCTGTGGGGCTCGCTGCTCAAGTTCCGCCGCGAGTTCGACCAGTACATCAACCTGCGCCCCGTGCGCCTGTTCGAGGGCGTGCCCTGCCCGCTGGCCGGCCGCAAGCCCGGCGACATCGACTACTACGTGGTGCGCGAGAACACCGAAGGCGAATACACCTCGCTGGGCGGCATCATGTACGAGGGCACGGACCGCGAAATCGTGATCCAGGAATCGGTCTACTCGCGCAAGGGTGCCGAGCGCCTGCTCAAGTACGCCTTCGACCTGGCCCAAAGCCGCGAGCGCAAGCACGTCACCCTGGCCACCAAGAGCAACGGCATCGCCATCAGCATGCCCTGGTGGGACCAGCGCGCCGAGGACGTGGCCAAGGCCTACCCGGACGTCACGCTGGACAAGCAGCACATCGACATCCTGACCGCGCGCTTCGTGCTGCAGCCGGGCCGCTTCGACGTGGTGGCCGCCACCAACCTGTTCGGCGACATCCTCAGCGACCTGGGCCCGGCCACCACGGGCACCATCGGCCTGGCCCCCTCGGCCAACCTCAATCCCGACCGCAGCTTCCCCAGCCTGTTCGAGCCCGTGCACGGCTCGGCGCCCGACATCTACGGCAAGAACATCGCCAACCCCATCGCCATGGTCTGGTCGGCAGCGCTGATGCTGGACTTCCTGACCCACGGCCAGGGCGCAGGCCGCGCGGCGCACGACGCCATCGTCTCGGCCATCGAGGAAGTCATCAAGAACGGCCCCCGCACGCCCGACCTGGGCGGCACGGCCAGCACCACCGAAGTGGGCCAGGCCATCGCGGCACAGATCGCGGGCAAGTAGGCCTCAGGGCTGCTGCGCCTGCCGGGGCCGGCGCACGGCCCTGATGCGGCCGCTTTCTCCGCCGCCGCAGAAGAAGCGGTCGCCGCCGTCGGACTCCAGCCCCGACACGCCGGTGCCGGCCGGCATCTCCAGCCGCTGCAGCACGGCACCGCTGTCCGGGTCCAGGCGCCGCAGATCGCTCTGGCCCTCTTCCCAGGTGCCGTGCCACAACTGGCCGTCCACCCAGGTGACGCCGGTGACGAAGCGGTTGGACTGCAGGGTGCGCAGCACCGCCCCGGTGTCGGGATCGATCTGATGGATCTTGCGGCCGTGGTACTGACCCACCCACAGCGAGCCCTCGGCCCAGGCCATTCCCGAATCGCCGGCATCGCCGCCGCCCCCGGGTGCAGGAATGGTGGCCAGCACGTGGCCGGTGGACAGGTCGATCTTCTGGATACGGTCATTGGCGATCTGGAACAGATGCCGGCCATCGAAGGCCGTGCCGGCATCGCCCGGCACAGGGATGCTGCGCACGATCCGGCCGCTGTCGGGGTCCAGCGCCTGCAATTGGGTGCCGGTGGCGAACCAGACCTGGCTGCCGTCGTAGGACACCCCGTGCACGCAATCGATGCCGGGAAAGGGACCGTACTCGCGGATGACTTCTGCAGCTTCTGTCTTCATGCGGAACTCCTGGTTGCGTTGGTCGGCCCATGCTAGCCAGCCGGCAGCACAGCGGGGAGTAACAAAGTCGTCGTGAATCCTGGCGCAGGCCGGGCCACCCAGCGGCGGGCGCGTCCCCGGCCCACGGGCTGCGCCAGCGCGTCGCGCTCCAGCGCCTCCAGGGTCCTCTGGACGCTGCGCTGGCTCGCGCCCAGTGCCAGGGCCAGCGCCGAACTGGCCCAGGCCTCGCCATCGGAGAGCAGCGCCAGCACCGGCCCGCACAGCACGCCCGGCGCACCGTCCACGGGCCGTGCCAGCACGGCCACCCGGGCCTGCCGGGGCGCCAGCACAAATCCCAGGGGCGTGGCGTGAACTTCTGCCAGCGGCCGCAGCAGGCGGCGCAGGCGGCCGATCTCGACACGCAGACGCGCACGGTACGAATCATCGGCCTGCCGGGCGCGAAATACCTGCGCCACCAGCGCCTCGCGTGGGACATCGCCGGGCCAGGCCTCGCCCAGCGCGCGCGCCAGCGCAAACAGCACCGGGCGCCCCGCCAGCGAGACCGCCACCGCTCCGGCGCGCACCGCATGGCGGCAGGCATCCACCACCAGCGCGCCCGAGGCCAGCAGGGTCCCGGCCTCATCCAGCGACAGCAGCTTCTGAGCCTGCGGTCCGGCCGGCTCCCGCTCCAGCAGCACTGCAGCAGGCGCGTGCAGGGCCTGGGCGGCCTGCCCCACCTCGGCGGCCAGTGCTGCAATGCCGGCGGCGCCGGCCGCCTGCGCGGCATCGGCCAGCGCACCGTGCGCCGCACGGATGTCCAATCGGCGCATGGCGATACCCGCCAGGGCCAGGGCATGGAACGCCTGCAAGGCGGCAGGCAGCAGCGCGGGCCGCAGTCCGCCCAGCAGACCCTCGGCCTCGCCCAGTCGGCCCAACAGCAGGCAACGGCGTATTTCCAGATAGCCTGCATGCGCGGCGTTCACGGGATCGCCATGCGCCTGCAGCACCGCCCGCGCCGCAACCAACCTGCGGGCCGGCCATGCCAGCTCGCGCAAGGCCAGTGCAATCTCGGCCTCGGCCACTACGCAGCGGGCGCGGGCTACGGCCTCATGGGCGCCGAAGGCGCGCGCAGCGCTGCGCAGCAAGGCCCTGGCCCGCACCAGATCGCCCAGTTGCGCCATGGCGATGCCACGCAGTGCCAGCGCGGGCGCATCGTCGCGCAGCGCCACGCGGTTCAGCGCGCCAAGGGGGTCGCCAACCGCGAGCGCACGGGCCGCCGCCGTGATCAGAGAATCCATGCCCATCCCATCCATCGTGTGCGGCACGGCTGTGCCTGCAATTCATCCCGGGCCAACGCATGGTCACGGCCCGGTCATCGGGGGGCGCTAGGCTGGGTCGCCAAACGCCCTGCCAAACGCTTTTCCACGCCCACTCCCCCGCCATGATGCTCCGCCGCCATCTTCTGCTGTCCGCCGCTGGCGGCTCGCTGCTGCCCTCCATCCTCCGGGCCCAGTCCGCACCCGCCGCCATCACGCGCGACGCGGCGCGGCCGCTGCTGCCCTCGGGCCTTCAAAGCGGCGATGTGCTGGCTGACCGCGCCATCGTCTGGGCGCGCGCCAGCCGCGATGCGCGCATGTGGATCGAATGGTCCACCACCTCCGGCTTTGCCAACCCCACGCGCGTGCGCGGGCCTGATCTGCTGATGGACAGCAGCGACGGCACGGGCCGCATCGACCTGCAGGGCCTGCCTGCGGGCCAGGACATCTTCTACCGCGTGGTGCTGGAGGACTTTGCCAGCGCCAATGTGCACTCGCCCGCCGTGCAGGGGCACTTTCGCACGCCGCTGGCGGCGGGCATGCCCGCCACGCGGCCGCTGCGCCTGGTGTGGAGCGGCGACACCGCAGGCCAGGGCTTCGGCATCAACGAGGCCTTTGGCGGCATGCGCATCTACGAGGCCATGCGCAGGACCGACCCCGACGTGTTCCTGCACAGCGGCGACACCATCTATGCCGACGGCCCCATCGCCGCGCAGATGAAGCTGCGCGACGGCACGCTGTGGAAGAACCTGGTCACGCCCGAGGTCGCCAAGGTGGCCGAGACGCTGGACGAATTCCGGGGCCGCCACCGCTACAACCTCATGGACGCCAACGTGCGCGCGCTGGGCAGCGAGGTCGCCCAGATCTGGCAGTGGGACGACCACGAGGTCACCAACAACTACTCGGACAGCAAGAGCGTGGCCAACGACGCGCGCTACACCGAAAAAAACGTGCAGCTGCTGGCGGCGCGCGGCCAGCGCGCCTTCATGGAATACGCGCCCATGCGTCCCTTCGGCGCGGCCATGCACCAGCGCCTGTACCGCCGCCTGCCCCAGGGCCCGCTGGCCGACATCTTCGTGATCGACATGCGCAGCCACCGCGGCCCCAACAGCCACAACCTGCAGGCGGCCGAAGGCCCGGACACCGACATGCTGGGCCGCCCCCAGGTGCAGTGGCTGCTGGACGGCCTCAAGCGCAGCCGCGCCACCTGGAAGCTGATCGCCAGCGACATGCCCATCAGCCTCTTCGTGCCCGATGGCAAGGATGCCGAGGGCCGCGCCCAATGGGAGGCCGTGGCCAATGGCGAGCATGGCGCACCCCGGGGCCGCGAGTTGGAGATGGCGCGCCTGCTCAAGGGCATCAAGGACGCGGGCATCCACAACGTGGTCTGGCTCACGGCCGACGTGCACTACACGGCCGCCCACCATTTCAGCCCCGAGCGCGCCAGCTTCCAGGACTTCGACCCGTTCTGGGAATTCGTCTCCGGCCCGCTGAACGCGGGCGGCTTCGGACCCAACGAGATGGACAAGACCTTTGGCGGCGAAGTCGTGTTCCAGAAAAGCGCGGGCCACGCCAACTCGGCGCCCAGCGAAGGCTTCCAGTTCTTCGGCCAGCTCGACATAGACCACCGCAGCCAGGCGCTGACCGTGGTGCTCAAGGACCTGGACGGCAAGGCGCTGTACACGAAGACACTGGAGCCGCAGCGCAGCTGAGCCTGCCGCCTGGAGATCACGGCATTGCCCCCGCCGCAGGCCCCTGGCCGGCGAACAGGGCAAGATGGCCGGCTGCGGCATTCGGGCCGCTCAGACACAGCACGGAATCTCCATGAAGCACTACGACTACATCGTCATCGGCGGCGGCAGCGGCGGCATTGCATCGGCCAACCGCGCCGCCATGCACGGGCGCCACTGCGCGCTGATCGAAGCCGGCGAGATCGGCGGCACCTGCGTCAACGTGGGCTGCGTGCCCAAGAAGGTCATGTGGCATGCGGCCCAGATCGGCGAGGCCATGCACCGCTACGGCCCCGACTACGGCTGGGATGCCACCGTCAACCGCCTGGACTGGCAGCGCCTGCTGGACAGCCGCAGCGCCTACATCGACCGCATCCATGCCTCGTATGAAAGCGGCCTGGCACGCAACAAGGTCGAGCTGATCCAGGGCTTTGGCCGCTTCGTGGATGCGCGCACCGTGGAGGTGGGCGGCCAGCGGCTCAGTGCCGATCACATCCTCATCGCCACGGGCACGCGCCCCGCACGGCCCGACATTCCGGGCGCCGAGCTGGGTATTGACTCCGACGGCTTCTTCGCCCTCAAGGCCCTGCCTGCGCGCACGGCCGTGGTGGGTGCCGGCTATATCGCCGTGGAGATTGCCGGCGTGCTGCACGCGTTGGGATCGCAGACCCATCTGTTCCTGCGCCAGAACTCGGCACTGCGCGGGTTCGATCCGCTGCTGAGCCAGACCCTGATGGAGATCATGGAGGCCGAAGGCCCCGCCGTGCACCGCCAGGCCACCCCGAAGGCCGTGGTCCGCAACGCAGACGGCAGCCTGGACCTGCAACTGCAGGACGGCAGCAGCCACACCGTGGACTGCGTGGTCTGGGCCGTGGGCCGCAGGCCCGACACCTCGGACCTGAACCTGGAGGCCGCAGGCGTGGCGCTGCAGGACAGCGGCCATATCGCGGTGGACAAGTTCCAGGACACCAATGTGCCCGGCATCCACGCCGTGGGCGACATCACGGGCCGCATCGAACTCACGCCCGTGGCCGTGGCCGCCGGCCGGCGCCTGTCCGAGCGCCTGTTCAACGGCAAGACGGGCGAGCACCTGGACTACGACAACGTACCTACCGTGGTCTTCAGCCACCCGCCCATCGGCACCGTGGGCCTGACCGAGCCGCAGGCACGCGAGCGCTTTGGCGACGATCAGGTCAAGGTCTACCAATCTGCCTTCACCGCCATGTACACGGCGGTCACGCGCCACCGCCAGCCCGCGCGCATGAAGCTGGTCTGCGTGGGCCCAGAGGAACGCATCGTGGGCATACACGGCATCGGCCTGGGGATGGACGAGATGCTGCAGGGCTTTGCCGTGGCGCTCAAGATGGGTGCCACCAAGCGCGACTTCGACGACACCGTCGCCATCCACCCCACGGCGGCCGAGGAGTTCGTGACCATGCGCTGAACAGGCGCACAGCCTGACCTCAGCGGTTGACCACGGCCTTGGGCAGGGCCAGCGTCAAGAGGCTGCCGGCCACCAGGCAGGCGGCGAACAGCAGCAGGCCTGCGCTCGACGAGTGCGTGAGATCCTTGAGCCAGCCCAGCAAATAGGTGGCCGCAAAGCCTCCCAGGTTGGCAATGGAGGCGATCAGCGCAATGCCTGCGGCCGCCGCCGGCCCCGTCAGGAACGTGGCGGGCAGGCACCAGAACACGGGAAAGGCTGCCATGATGCCCGCCGTCGCCAGAGAGAACAGCAGCACGGTGGCGAACACATGGCCGGTGTACAGCGTGCTCAGCGCCATGGCGGCCGCGCCCGCCAGTGCCGGCAGCACGATGTGCCAGCGCCGCTCGCGGCGCCGGTCGGAGCTGATGCCGTTGAGCAGCAGCGCAGCGATGGCAAAGGCATTGGGAACGGCCGTGAGCAGGCCGATCTCGGCCGTGCTCCTGACCCCGGCCTCGCGGATGATGGTGGGCAGCCAGAAGCTGATGGCATAGGTGGACATCATCAGGCTCAGGTCGATCATGCCCAGCAGCCAGACCCGGCCGCTGGACAACGCCGCCCACAGCGAATGGTGGGACTCGGCCAGCCTGTCGCTGTCGAGGTTGGCGCGCAGCACGCCCTTGTCGCGCGGCGACAGCCATTGGGCCGACTCGATGCTGTTGGGCAGGTAGACGAAGACCAGCAGGCCCAGCACCACCGAGGGAATCGCCTCCAGGAAGAACAGCCACTGCCAGCCCGCATGGCCACGCACGCCGGCAAAGGCCGTCATGATCCAGCCCGACAGCGGCGCCCCGACCAGGCTGGCCAGCGGCAGGCCGATCAGGAACAGCGCCATGATCTTGCTGCGCATGCGCGTGGGATACCAGTAGGTCAGGTACAGCATGACGCCGGGAAAGAACCCCGCCTCGGCCACACCCAGCAGAAAGCGCAGCACATAGAACTGCATGGGCGTGCTCACGAACATGGTCGCGCCCGAGATCAGGCCCCAGGTGATCATGATCCGCGCGATCCACAGCCGCGCGCCCATGCGCGCCAGCACCAGGTTGCTGGGCACCTCGAAGAGGATGTAGCCCACGAAGAACAGGCCCGCACCCAGGCCGTAGACCGTCTCGCTGAAGCCCAGGTCCTGCTGCATCTGCAGCTTGGCCAGCCCCACGTTGATGCGGTCCAGATAGGCGGCCAGGTAGCACAGGCAGAAGAAGGGCACGAGCCGCCACGTCACGCGCCCGTACAGCTGCCGCCGCTCCTTCTCCTGCTCCCGCAAGTGGACCCCCTGCCCCTGCATACCGCCAATGCCTGCATTGCTGTGAACTGACATTTCAGCTCCTTGCTGTGTTGACCATTGCCACCGTTCATGGCCCTGCGTCGCCGCGTTGGCGCACTGCAGCCGGATCCGGCGGAAACATCTGTCTGCAGTGGAAATTTCAAGTGCCTACGCTCAATGCTACGCACGATAGTCAAAAACAAATCAAGTAGTTTCCCGATAGTCATCATCCATCAATGCGCACAAAAATCCCTGTACGCAAAGGAAAAAAGGGGCATCAACTCACGCAATGCCTTGGTGCTCCTTTGTAGTGAACCCGACTCAATTCAAGCGCATACGCTTCAAAACCCCGAACCCGCGGAATGACATCCGTGATCAGAACCAAGGAGACAACCCATGCCCAGACTGCATTCAAGGACAGGACACGCCATTGCCCTGGCCGGCCCGGCACTTGCCCTGCTCCATGCCATCGCCCCGCTGCCGGCGGGCGCGCAGGTCACGCTGCAGGGTCAGATCGATGCCTTCGCGGGGTTCTCGCGCCCGCTGGGCGCGGACAAGGGCACGGGCGTGCTCACGCCAGGCGGCATGCAGACGAATTTCTGGGCCTTGCGCGGAACGGAGGACCTGGGTTCTGGATTGAAGGCCGTGTTTGCACTGGAGGCCTTCTACCGCGCGGACAGCGGCGCCGAAGGGCGTTTTGCCAATGACGCCTTCTTTGCGCGCAGCGCCTATGTGGGCCTGGGCAGCGGCTGGGGCACGCTGCAACTGGGGCGCAACACCACGCCCTACTGGCTGGCCACCATCGCCTTCAACCCGTATGCAGGGTCCTTTTCGTTCTCACCCGCGGTGCTGCACAGCTTCGGGCCCAACGGCACGGCCGCCGCGCCGCTGCAGGGCGACTCAGGCTGGAGCGACAGCCTGCTCTACACCAGCCCGTCCTGGGGCGGATTCACGGCACGGCTGCAGTATTCGTTCGAGCCGCCGGCCGGCACGCCCGCATCCCAGCGCCGCGATGCGGACAAGTACGGCGCCAGCCTCAGCTATGCGGGCGGCGCATTCGCCGCCGCCCTCGCCTACCAGAGCGTGGCCTATCCCAATGCCGCCACCACCGCTACCGCCACCGGCTTTGACCGCCAAAGCGCCTGGCTGCTGGGCGGCTCCTACGATCTGGGCATGGTCAAGCTGTTCGCCCAATACCAGCGGCTGGCCGACACCGTGGCCGGCGCGGACCGCCGCAGGAACAGCGGCCAGTTCGGCCTGTCGATTCCCGCAGGCCCGGGCGCCGTGCTGGCCTCATATGGCCATGCGCGCACCTCGGGCGCCGAAGACGCCAGGCGCAACACCTGGGCCGTGGGCTATGACTATCCCCTGTCCAAGCGCACGGACATCTACCTCAACAGCCTGCACGACCGCATCACGGGCACGGGCGCCGGCAGCGGCCAGACCTGGGGCCTGGGCCTGCGCCACTATTTCTGAGTCCTGGGCTGGGGCTGGGCCGGTGGCTGCTGCACCACGCGCAACACCGTCTCCACCATGTGGTCGCCCCAGCGCTGCAGCTCGGCCTGCTGCAGCAGCTCCTTGTCGAAGAAGGCGCTCAGCGTGTGGCGATTGGAGAGGTAGAAGTAGCCCAGTCCCATGACCGTGATGTAGAGATCGTCGATGTGCACATCGGGACGGAACAGGCCCTGGGCCATTCCCGATTCCACGGCCTTGCGCAGCAGCGTGATGGCGTTGGGAAAGAAGTCGCGTATGCCCGAGGCCTTCTTCAGGTGCTTGCCCTTGAGCAGGTTTTCGGTGTTGAGCAGGAAGATCAGTTCCGGGTGCTCCTGGTAGTAGCGCCACATGAAGCGCACCACGGCCTCCAGCGCAGCGCGCGGATCGTCGAAGTCCACCAGCAGCTTCGCCTCCGCCTCCACCAGCTTGCGGTAGGCGTTCTCCAGCACGGCGGCGAACAGCTTGTCCTTGCTGCCGTAGTGGTAGTAGAGAAGGCTCTCGTAGCACTTGGCCTGCTTGCCGATGCGCTGCACGCTGGCGCCGTCGTAGCCACTTCTGGCGAACTCGATCTCGGCCGCCAGCAAGATGGCCTCCTTGGTCGTCTTGCCGGTCTTGGCAGTCCGCTTGCGCCCCGCAGACGCCTTGGCAGGGGCCTTGGAAGGGGCCGACTTCGCAGCGGCTTTCCTGGCGGGCGCAGCCTTGCGCTTCGGGGTGACGGGAACTTCCTCGGGATCAGTGGTCATGGGCACGGCGTCAGGTGAAGGGGGCGTTGCGTCGGCCATTCTAGGGAAAAACGCCATATTGAAATTGAGTGTTCACTCAAACAAAATTGAGTGAACACTCAACAAGGAGAGTCCCCATGGAAACCTATGTACTCGATACCTGGTACCCGCTGACCTGGTCGCGCAACGTGGGCCGCCAGCTGTCGGCGCACCGCATCGTCGAACGCGACGTGGTGCTCTACCGCACCGAGGCTGGCGCCGTCGTGGCCATGGAGGACGCCTGCCCCCACCGCCTGCTGCCGCTGTCCATGGGCAAGCTCAAGGGCGATGCCATCGAATGCGGCTACCACGGCCTGACCTTCGACTGCAGCGGCCGCTGCACGCGCGTGCCGGGCCAGGACATGATCCCGGGCAACGCCGTGGTGACCACCTATCCGGTCAAGGAGAACATGGGCCTGGTCTGGATCTGGATGGGCGATCCCTCGCGCGCCGACAGCGTGCCGGTGTTCGACCTGCCCCAGTACCACGACCCGGCGTGGAGCGCCGTCGAAGGCGATGCGCTGCGCATAGAGGCCAACTACCTGAACCTGGCCGACAACCTCTGCGACCCGGCCCATGTGAGCTTCGTGCACCTGAGCACGCTGGGCAACGCGGCCAGCGAGGACATCCCCGTGCACCACGAGGAGCTGGACGGCCGCATCGTCACCTGGCGCTGGATCATCGATGCGCCGGCCATTCCGCTGTTCGCCAAGTACGGCAATTTCAGCGGCAACGTGGACCGCTGGCACTACTACCACTACCACGCGCCCAGCATCGCCATCATCGACTTCGGCAGTGCCGCCACGGGCACGGGTGCACCCGAGGGCCGGCGCGACAACTGCATGCAGATCTATGCCTGCCACTTCATGACGCCCGTGGACCGGAACACCTCCATCGACCACTGGCTGCACGTCAAGAACTTCACGGCCGATGCCGACACCAATGCGGCCCTCTCCGCCGACTTCCGCGTCGCCTTCGCCGAGGACAAGGCCATCCTCGAAGCCATAGAGCGCAACGAAAAGCGCTTTGCCACGCGCAAGACCATCAAGATTGCCATCGATGCGGCCCCCCGGCGCATGCGCCGCATGGTGGACCGCATGATCGAGGGCGCGCCCACGGGCGGCTGAGGAGCGGGCCATGCACGACGACACCCACCCCACCCTCCCGCCGATCGGCTGCAACGGCCGTGGCGTGCAGCGCTCCTCGCGCCACCAGCCCATCGGCCTTCAGGAGCTGCCCATACGCGAGCAGTTCCGCCTGGTCAGTGAAACCGGCGCCTTCGACTGCTTCGACCGCCTGCCTCTGCGCACGCAAATGGCCGAGTACGAGTCCGCCATCGCCGAGTTCAACCTGCCCGTGCACACGGCCAGCTGGTTCTACCGCCTGGGCGAGGACGAGGCCCTGCTGGCCCACAACCTGCGCATCTGCCAGGCCATAGGCGCGCGCTGCCACAACATCATGACCTTCAAGCACCACCGCGACGGCCATGTGCTGGACGATGCCGAGATCACCGACCACTACCTGCGGGTCTACGACGACGCCATGTCTCTGGGCGTGGAGCCCAGCTTCGAGCTGCACGTCAACATGTGGACCGAGGATTTCCTGCGCGTACGCGAGGTGGCCCGGCGCGTGCAGGCGTATGGCGTGCCCTTCCACTTCACGCTGGACTACAGCCATGTGAACTTCAAGATCGGCAACCCGGCCGAGCAGGAACTGTCGGGCGTGCGCGAACTGGTGGAGAGCGGCGAACTGGTGCTGGACCCCTTCGAGCCCGGCTCGCTGTGCGAACAATGGCTGGACATCGGCATCGTGCGCTGGGCCCAGCTGCGCGCAGCCGGCCCCAACCAACCCCTGAACCTGTGGCACCGCAACGAGGACGGCAGCCCGGGCCGGGGCATCCAGTACCCCATGCTGCGGCCCGGCCCCGGCGAATGGCATTCGCCCTGGCACGCCTATCTGCTGGAGCCCTCCAAAGAGGCCATCCGCAAGGTGCTGGCCTACCACCACGCGCACCCGCACAGCCCGCTGCGCCACCTCACCACCGAATTCATCAACCTGCCCGACTACGGCCTGGGCGCACGCTATGACCTGCTGGCGCAGAACGTGGCGGCCGCACGCTTCATGCGGCAAGCCTGGGACGAGATCTGCGCCCGCCCCGCAGTCCAGGCCTCGTGCAAAGGTGCATCATGACCCCCGCACAACACGCCCAAGGCCATGCCGTCATCATCGGCGCCGGGCATGCCGGCGGCACCCTGGCCGCCCTGCTGCGCCAGTACGGCCACCCGGGCCCCATCACCCTGGTCGGCGGCGAAGACCTGCCGCCCTACCAGCGCCCGCCGCTGTCCAAGGCCTGGCTGCAGCAGGCCATGGGCACGGACGATCTGCTGCTGCGGCCCGCCAGCGCCTATGCCGACCAGGCCATTGCCCTGCGCCTGGGCGTGCGCGCCATGGCCATAGAGCCGGGCTCGCGGCAGGTAGCGCTGAACGACGGGTCGGCACTGCACTACGACCACCTGGTCATTGCCACAGGCGCCGCACCGCGCTGGCTGGCCCTGCCCGGGGGTGAGCGGCCCGGCGTGACCTACCTGCGCACCATGGAAGACGCGCAGGCGCTGCGGGGCCACCTGCAGACCGCCCGCTGCCTGGCCATCATCGGCGGCGGCTATGTGGGTCTCGAAGTCGCGTCCACGGCCCGCAAGCTGGGGGTGCAGGTCCGGGTCATCGAGCGCGAAGGCAGGCTGCTGTCGCGCAGCGCCTCGTCGCAGATGGCCGCACATCTGCACGGCCTGCATGCAGGCCAGGGCGTGGAGGTCCATTTCAACGCCTCGGTCACCGCCATCCAGGGAGACAGCCCCACCGGCATCACGGGCCTGAGGATGGCCGATGGCTCCCGCCTGGAGTGCGATGCCGTGCTCATCGGCGTGGGCGCAGCGCCCAGCGTGGAGCTGGCGCAGTCCCTCGGCCTGGACTGCGCGGGCGGGATTGCCGTGGACGGCGAAGGCCGTACCGCCATGGCCGGCATCTACGCCATAGGCGATGCCACGCGCCGCCCGCTGGCCGGCTACCCCGGGCTGCACCGGCTCGAAAGCGTGCCCAGCGCGCTCGAACAGGCTCGGCGCGCAGCCTGCGCCATCACGGGCCGCGCACTGCCCGCCCATGAAGCGCCCTGGTTCTGGTCCGATCAGTACGACACCAAGCTGCAGATCGCCGGCCTGCCCGGCCATGGTGACCAGACCGTGCTGCGCGGCGACCCGGCCAGCGGCAGGTTCGCCGTCCTGCACCTGCGCGGTGGCCAGCTGTGCGCCGCCGAATGCGTGAACTCACCGGGCGAATTCATGGCAGCGCGCAAGGCCATCGCCGCCACGCACTGCGCCGACCCTGGTTTCCCGTCCCTCCCCCCAAAAGCCCCACCCACGCCATGACCACCATCACCTTCATAGAACACAGCGGCCGCGAGCACGTGGTGCAGGCCACCGACGGCCAGAGCCTCATGCGCGCCGCCGTCTCCAACGGCGTGCCGGGCATCGATGCCGAATGCGGCGGCGCCTGTGCCTGCGCCACCTGCCATGTCTACATACAACCGGAGTGGCTGGACCGCGTGGGCCCGGCCCAGGGCGGCGAAAGGGAGATGCTGGACTTCGCCCTCGACGTGCGCGGCGACTCGCGGCTGGCCTGCCAGATCATGGTCTCGCCACAGCTGAATGGGCTGGTGGTGGGCATGCCGGTGGCGCAGAGCTGACGCGGCATCCGGCCGGCCCCAGGCTCACTTCCGCTTCCGCTTCCACTTCCCAAGACGATTTCAGCGCGACGCCAGGCCGTTCCCCACCGCCCGCAAACACTCCACCAGCAATCTCGTCGTCGCCGTCATCGGCTGGCCGCGCAGGGTGATCAGGCCCACGGGCGGCAGGTCGATGGGCACGGGCAGGTCCAGCACGGCGACCAGCCCCTGCTGCGCGAAATGCTGCGCCACGCCGCGCGCCATGAAGGCCACGGCGCCGCGCTGGTGCAGGAAGCTGATCTGCGACAGGAATGAGGCGGACTCGACCAGATCGGCCGGCGGATGCAGGCCGTGGGCGAAGAACTGCTGCTCCAGCTTCACGCGCAGCGATGCCCAGGGCGGGGGCATGACGCAGGGCATGTCGGCCAGCGCCTGCCAGCTGGCATGCTGCGCCAGCAGCGCATGGCCGGGACGCACGACGGCGACCATGGGCTCGTCGTACAGGGCTTCGGTCTCCAGGTCGGGCGAGGCATAGCCGGGTTCGAGCCGGCCCACGAACAGGTCCAGCTCGCCCATGCGCAGCTTGGGCAGCAGCCGCGTGAGATCGCCCTCCTCGACCATCACCGTGGTCTGGGCCGATCGCGCCTTCAACTGCTCGACGGCCCGGGCCAGCAGCACGGGCGTGGCCACGACCATGGCGCCCACGCTGGTGCGCCCGCGTGTGCCGCTGGCCTCGGCCGCCATTTCATCGCGCGTGCGTTCGAAGCCCGCCAGCACCGAGCGCGCAAAGCGCACCATGCTGACGCCGGCCGCCGTGGGCTCGGTGCCGCGCGTGGAGCGCTCGAACAGCGTCATGTCCAGCATGCGCTCTATCTCGGCCAGGGTCTTGGAGACGGCGGGCTGGGTCACGGCCAGGAACTCGGCGGCACGGCCCAGGTGGCGGAACTGGTCCAGGGCCACCAGCAGCTGCAGGTGGCGCAGCTTGAGGTTGGAGCGCAGCACGCGGTCTATCTTGCTCATGGGGTCTTCATAGCTTTTAGGTTATGAAGCCAGTCTATCTTTTCATTGGATTGTCATGATCAGGCGCTGAACAATCGCGCCAGTCAGCCCAAGGCCCGGATCACAGGGCTGCAAAAAGCCAATACAGGAGACAAGCGATGAACACCCCACGCACACGCCATGCAAGCCGGCGCGAATTCGTGCTCGCCACCCTCGGCGCCAGCGCACTGGCCGCCACCGGCCCCCTCTTCGCCCAGAACTGGCCCGAACGCCCCATCACCTTCATCTGCCCCTGGCCGGCGGGCGGCACGGCCGACCAGTCCATGCGCGCGCTGTGCACGGTGGCCGGCAAGCTGCTGGGCCAGCCGATCGCGGTGGAGAACCGCGCGGGCGCATCGGGAATGATCGGCGCCAAGGCGCTGGCCTCGGCCAGGGCGGACGGCTACACCATCGGCCAGATTCCCATCTCGGTCACGCGCTTTTCGCAGCTGGGCAGCCTGCAGGCCGATCCGCGCAAGGACTACACCTACATCGCGCGCACCTCGGGCCAGACCTTCGGCATTGCCGTGCCCGCCAATTCGCCGTTCAAGACGCTCAAGGACTTCGTGGCCGCCGCCAAGGCGAGGCCCGGCCAGGTGACCTATGCCCACGCTGGCGTGGGCGGTGCCACGCATGTGGGCATGGAGGAATTTGCGGGCGTGGCCGGCATACAGCTCAACCATGTGCCCTACAAGGGCGGCGCCGAGGCACTGCAGGGCGTGCTGGGCGGCCATGTGGATGCGCTGGCCGACTCCAGCTCCTGGGCTCCGCATGTGGAGGCCGGCAAGCTGCGCCTGCTGGCGACCTGGGGCGAGCAGCGCACGGCGCGCTTCAAGGACGTGCCCACGCTGCGCGAATGCGGCTACGACGTGGTGGTCGATGCGCCCAACGGCATTGGCGCGCCGCGTGGCCTGGACCCGGCCGTGGCGGCCAGGCTGCGCGAGGCCTTCCGCGCCGCCGTGGCCAGCCCCGAGTTCAAGTCCGTGGCCGAGAAGCTGGATGCACCGCTGCTCTACCTGGACGGCCCGGACTACGAGAAATACGTCAACACGGTCTATCAAAAAGAGACCGTCCTCATCGACAAGCTCAAGCTGCGCGAATTGATGAAGGGCTGACAGCCCGCGAACCCACACCGATGAAAGCCCCGCATGTCCCGCATGTCCCGCATGTCCCGCACCGATAGCCCCCTGCTGCACCTGCATCCCAACGACAACGTGCTGGTCGCCAAGACCGCTCTGTCGCTGGGCCAGGAGATTTCCGAACTGGGCGTGCGCGCCCGCGCCCAGGTGCCTGCGGGCCACAAGATCGCCGCGCGCCGCATCGCAGAGGGCGAGCAGGTGAAGAAGTACGACACCGTGATCGGCGTGGCCATGCGCGAGCTGGAGGCTGGCGACTATGTGCACAGCCACAACCTGCGCATCGTGGACTACTACCGCGACCCGGCCTTCGGCGCCGACGTGCGGCCCGTGGACTATGTGCCGGAGGCGCAGCGCGCCAGCTTCCAGGGCTTTGTGCGCGCCGGCGGCGGCGTGGGCACGCGCAACTTCATCGGCATCCTGTCGTCGGTGAACTGCTCGGCCACGGTGATCAAGCGCATTGCCGCGCATTTCACGGCCGAGCGCATGGCAGCCTTCCCCAACGTGGACGGCGTGGTGGCCTTCGCCCAGACCAGCGGCTGCGGCATGTCTTCGCCCAGCGAGCATTTCGACGTGCTGCGCCGCACGCTGGCCGGCTATGCGCGCCACCCGAACCTGGCCGGCGTGCTCATCGTGGGGCTGGGCTGCGAGCGCAACCAGGTCGATGCCCTGGTGGAGTCGCAGGGCCTGAGCGAAGGCCGGCTCATGCGCACCCTGGTGATGCAGGAGGTCGGCGGCACGCGCGTGACCATAGAGGCCGGCATCCGCGCCATCGAAGAGATGCTGCCCGAGGCCGATGCAGCGCGGCGCAGCACGGTCAGCGCCAGCCACCTGAAGATCGGGCTGGAGTGCGGCGGCTCGGACGGCTTTTCGGGCATCACGGCCAACCCGGCCCTGGGCGCGGCCATGGACATCCTGGTGCGCCACGGCGGCACGGCCATCCTGTCGGAAACGCCCGAGATCCATGGCGTGGAATTCATGCTCACGCGCCGCGCCATCACACCGGCCGTAGGGCAGAAGCTGCTGGACCGCCTGGCCTGGTGGGAGCGCTACGCGGCCGGCCAGAACGCCCAGTTCAACGGCGTGGTCGGCCACGGCAACCAGGCCGGCGGCCTGGCCAACATCTTCGAGAAATCGCTGGGATCGGCCATGAAGGGCGGCACCACGCCGCTGCGCGCCGTCTACGAATACGCCGAGCCCATCACCGAGCCGGGCTTCGTCTTCATGGATTCGCCAGGCTACGACCCCGTGGCCTCCACGGGCCAGATTGCAAGCGGCGCGCACCTGATCTGCTTCACCACCGGGCGCGGCTCCATGTTCGGCAGCAAGCCCGCGCCCACCATCAAGCTGGCCAGCAACACGCCCATGTTCCGGCGCCTGGAGGAAGACATGGACATCAACTGCGGCCTGATCGTGGACGGCGAATGCGGCGTGCCCGAGATGGGGCGGCGCATCTTCGCGCAGATCCTGCGCCACGCCAGCGGCGAGCCCACCAAAAGCGAGGCCCTGGGCCTGGGCGACCATGAGTTCGTGCCCTGGCACCTGGGCATCGTGAGCTGAGCCGCCCCTTACAACACCTGCATCCACCGATTCCATGCCACTGACCCTGACCCGCCCCGAGCTGCTGCGCAGCGCCAACTTCATCGCCGGCCAATGGACGACCGCGACTGCGACGGCGACCACGACGGCCACGCCCGCCGCACCTGCCCCGCGCCTGGCCGTGACCGACCCCGCCACGGGCGCACTGATCACCGAGGTGCCCGACTCCGGCGCCGCCGAGGCCCGCGCGGCGCTGGACGCCGCGCATGCCGCCTTCCCCGCCTGGCGCAAGACGCCTGCCAAACAGCGCGCCGCCATCATCAAGCGCTGGAACGACCTGGTGCTGGCCCACCAGGACGACCTGGGCCGCCTCATCAGCCGCGAGCAGGGCAAGCCCCTGGCCGAGGGCAAGGGCGAGGTCGCCTACGCGGCCAGTTACATCGAATGGTTTGCCGAAGAGGCCACGCGCATGAACGGCGAGATCATTCCCGCGCCCGTGCCGGGCCGGCGCATGTTTGCGCTGCGCGAGCCTGTGGGCGTGGTGGCCGCCATTACGCCCTGGAACTTTCCGGCCGCCATGATCGCCCGCAAGATCGCGCCCGCACTGGCTGCCGGCTGCACCGTGGTCTGCAAGCCCGCGGAAGACACGCCGCTGACCTCGCTGGCCCTGGTGCTGCTGGCCCAGGAGGCGGGCGTGCCGGCCGGCGTACTCAACATCGTCACGGCCTCGCGCGAGAAGACGCCCGAGGTGGTGGATGTCTGGCTGGACGATGCGCGCGTGCGCAAGATCACCTTCACGGGCTCCACGCCCGTGGGCAAGCACCTGGCGCGGCGCAGCGCCGACACGCTCAAGAAGCTCTCGCTGGAGCTGGGCGGCAATGCGCCCTTCATCGTCTTCGGGGATGCCGACATCGATGCCGCCGTCGACGGCTTCATGGCCGCCAAGTTTCGCAATGGCGGCCAGACCTGCGTGTGCCCCAACCGCGTCTTCGTGCACCGCAGCGTGCACGACGTGTTTGCACAGAAGCTGGCCGCGCGCGTGGCCGCGCTGCACGTGGGCTCGGCCAGCGACCCGGCCTCGCAGATCGGCCCCATGATCAATGCGCGCGCCGTGGAAAAGATCGAGCGCCATGTGCAGGACGCCGTGGCGCGCGGCGCCAGGGTGCTCACGGGCGGCAGGCGCCTGGATGCCCTGGGCGCCAACTACTACGCGCCCACCGTGCTCACGGGCGCCGATGCCTCCATGGCCTGCGCCTGCGAGGAAACCTTCGGCCCCGTGGCACCGCTCACGGTCTTCGACAGCGAGGACGAGGTCATCGCCGCCGCCAACGACACGCCCTTCGGCCTGGCCGCCTACTTCTACAGCAACGACGCGCGCCGCATCTGGCGCATGGCCGATGCATTGGAGACCGGCATCGTCGGCATCAACGAAGGCGCGCTGGCCGCCGAGGCAGCGCCCTTCGGCGGCGTCAAGGAGTCGGGCTACGGCCGCGAGGGCTCTACCCACGGCCTGGACGACTACCTGCACACCAAGTACGTCTGCCAGGGCCTGCTGGACTGAATCTTTCCCTCAACGAAACCACCGGACACCATGCCAGCCCATAACCCCTTCAAGACCGCCCTGGCCGCAGGCCAGCCCCGCATCGGCCTGTGGCTGTCCATGGCCGACCCCTACCTGGCCGAGGCCGCCGCCACCTGCGGCTATGACTGGCTGCTGATCGACGGCGAGCACGCGCCCAACGACGTGCGCAGCACCCTGGCCGCGCTGCAGGCCGTGGCCCCGCACCCGGCCCAGGCCGTGGTGCGCGTGGTCGAGGGCAGCACGGCCCTGATCAAGCAGATGCTGGACATAGGCGCCACCACCTTGCTCGTGCCCATGGTGGACACGGCCGAACAGGCGCGCGCCGTGGTGGCCGCCACGCGCTACCCGCCGCTGGGCGTGCGCGGCGTGGGCAGCGCCGTGGGCCGCGCATCGCAGTGGAGCGCACGCGCCGACTACCTGCAAGTGGCCGACGACGAGGTCTGCCTGCTGGTACAGGCCGAGACCGTGGCCGCGCTTCACAACCTTGAAGCCATCTGCGCGGTGGACGGCGTGCACGGCGTCTTCATCGGCCCCGCCGACCTGGCCGCCTCCATGGGCCACCGCGGCAACCCCGGCCACCCCGAAGTGCAGGCCGCCATCGAAGCCGCCATGAAGACCATCATCGCCAGCGGCAAGGCGGCCGGCACCCTGACCTCAGACCCCGCCCTGGCCCGCCGCTACCTGGACCTGGGCTGCAGCTTCGTGGCCGTGGGCGTGGATGTGCTGCTGTTTGCGAATGCGGCGCGCAGGCTGCGGGGGCAGTTCGATGATTCGCCGGTGGCCACGCCTGCACAGCAGGCAGCTGCCGCCTATTGAATCAGCCAGCCACCAGCCAGGCCAGCAGCCCCGCCGCCGCTGCAGCGGCCGCCACACGCCGCGCGAACTGCGGCGCATAGGTCAGCAGCAGGCCCAGGGCCAGGGCCGCAAAGGTCAGCAGGCCCAGCCAGGCGGCCAAGGCTACCGAGGCATTCCAGCGCAGCAGGCAGGGCGCCAGCGATAGGGCCAGCAGCGCGTAGCCGGCCAGCCGCCAGGCCTTCAGGCGCGCGGGTGCCAGGCCTTCGGTGCCCAGCTGGTCCTGGTGCCGGTCCATGGAAGCGGCGATGACGGAAAAGCCTGCAAAGGCCAGGCAAAGGGTGGCAAGAATCATCATGACGCGCGCTCCAGCGTGGGGGCATGGCTGGCGGTGCGGGCTTGCGTGCGGGCGGCTGCAGCCACTGCAGCGGCTGCCGGCTTGCCGCGCAGCAGCCACCAGGCCACCACGCCGTGGATGGCGGCCAGGCCCAGCATCAGCAGCTCGAAACTGGCGATGCTCCACTGCCCGTTGGCCAGGGTCTGCACCAGCGATGCGCCGCCCGTCAGCAGGTTGAGCAGGGGCAGCAGTGCATACAGCACGGAGGCCAGCGCCATCTGCTGCAGCCAGGCATTGCGGTGCGAGACCCGCAGCGGATGCAGCAGGCACAGCAGCCAGATGATGAAGAAGCCGTTGATCTCCCAATCACTGCGCGCCTGCATGGGCACGGGCAGCAGGCGGTTGAGCCAGAAGAAGCCGGCCACGGCCACCGACAGGCCTGCGATGGAGCCCACGTTGAGCACCTCCACAAGACGGTGGCCGAAGGGCGTGCGGCCCAGCTTGCGGCGCTCGGGCATGCGCTTGACCACCCACAGCACCATGCCGGACGCGGCCATGAAGGTGCCGACCACGCCGCTGAGCAGCAGCAGCCAGCGCGTGGCGGGCTCGGCAAAGCGGCCCAGGTGCACGCCGGTGATCACGTTGCTGGTGGCGCGCACCCAGGAGATGGCGGGCGCCTCGGGGCTGGCCTGCAACTGGCCGGTCACGCCGTCGAAGCGCAGCGTCTCGGACTGGCCGCGGTTGATGAGGCTCATGCCGCCGCCTTCGCGCAGCTCGACCACCGCGCGCGAGGTGCCGGGCGCGTTGACGGTAATGCTGCCCACGCCGTGCTCGGGCCAGCGGCGCGCGCCCTCGGCCATCATGGGCGCGATATCGGCCAGCGCGGCCGCCTGGCGCTCTTGTTTGCCACCGCGCGCGCCCGGGCCCTGGTTGGCCGCCTGCCCGCGTGCGCCGCGCACATCGGCGAAGTAGGCATTGGTGTCGCCGTTGTAGGCCGCCTGTATGCCCCAGGGCATGAGCATGAACATCAGCAGCACCAGGCCGCTGAAGGTGATGACGATGTGAAACGGCAATGCCAGCACGGCCGTGGCGTTGTGCGCATCCAGCCAGGAGCGCTGGCCCTTGCGCGGGCGGAAGGTGAAGAAGTCCGTGAAGATCTTCTTGTGCGTGATCACGCCCGTGATGATGGCCACGAACATCAGCATGGTGGCGAAGCCCACGATCCAGCGGCCCCAGATGCGCGGCATGGCGTGCAGCTCGAAGTGGAAGCGGTAGAAGAAGTTGCCGGCGCGTGTCTCGCGCGGCTCCAGCTTCTCGCCCGTGGCGGCGTCGATCTCGGCGCGCTTGGTGCCTGCGCGGCCCGTGGCGGCGCCGGGCTCGCGCCAGGATGCGGCCACCGCCACCTGGCGCGGACCGGGCAGGCCCAGCGTCCAGGTCGTGGCCTCCGGCGCGATGCGCTGCATGGCCTCCAGTGCGCGCTGCGCGGTGTCGGCGTCCTGCACCGAGCCGTGCAGCTCGGGCCGCATCCAGTCGTTGATCTCGTCGCGGAAATAGCTCAGGGTGCCCGTGAAGAACACCGCGTAGAGCAGCCAGCCCAGCAGCAGGCCGCTCCAGGTGTGCAGCCAGGACATGGACTGGCGCAGTCCCTCGGGTTTGCCGTCTGCCCTCATGCGGCGGCTCCGTTCGACAGCATCCAGGCCAGAAGCCCCAGGCCCGCGCCCGGCAGGCCGATCACGGCCCAGGCGCGCCAGGCGCTGGCGCAGCCAAAGGCCCACATGGCCGCCACGGCGTAGATGATGAAGGCCAGCAGCGTCGAGCCCAGCGCCGCATCGGCCCGTTCCACGCCCAGCCAGACCATGGCGCGCGCGCCCGTGGCGGCGCAGGCGGCCGACAGCAGATAGCCGCCGCCGATCGCCGCCAAGGCGCGCGAGGCCACGGCCACGCGGTAGCGCAGCAAGGATGGAGAGGACCCTCCCGGGGTCGAGGCTTGCATGGGGATGACCTTTCTTGCGGATCGTTGCCCGTTCCGGACGCCGCGGCCGCAGCGCAGGCCCGGACGGACAAAGGCGCCACAACAGTTCAAGGTCTGTGCGGCGCCGGGCGTTGGCCGCGCGCCTGAAGCACGCCGCCTTTCAAAGAGCGGGAATGATAATGATTTTTATTACCCGAGTCATTTAAAGAAATGCAAAGCCGGCCTCCTGCCACCGGCCCCGACCATCTCCCTGGCGCCTTTTCCCCTATCGCGCCCGCCCCGCCAGCCAGCGCCCGCCGAACTGGTTGATCACCATGCCCGCCAGCACGGCCAGCGTGCCCATCCACTGCATCAAGGTAGGCCGCTCGCCCAGCAGGAGCATGGCCGAGACCAGGCCCACCACGGGCACCATCAGAGACAGCGGCGCCACCGTGCCGGCCGCATAGCGCTGCAGCAGGCGCGTCCACAGGCCGTAGCCCAGCAGCGTGGCCAGCAGCGCCAGGTACAGGATGGAGGCCACGGCGGTCAGGTCGATCCCTGCCAGTTGCTGCACGACCGTATCCGCGCCATCGGTCCAGACGGCCAGGGCCATCAGCGGCGCGATGGGAAAGATGCTGCTCCAGACGATGAAGGGGAAGGGCTCGTAGGGGCCGCTGCGCGCCGCATAGCGCGTGATCATGTTGGACACGGCCCACATGCAGGCTGCGCCCACGGTCAGCAAAAAGCCGGCCAGCGTCATGGCGTTGTCGCCTTCGCCATGGGCGCTGCCAATGGCAACCAGCCCGCCCAGCGACACCACCAGGCCCAGCCAATGCCACAGGCGCGCGGGCTCGCCCAGCAGGAAGGCGGCCAGCAGCAGCGTGACGAAGGCCTGCGTCTGCAGCACCACCGAGGCCATGCCGGCCGGCATGCCCAGCTTCAGGCCCAGGAACAGCATGCCGAACTGGCCCACGCCCTGCACCAGACCATAGGCGGCCAGATAGCGCCAGCCCACCGACTTGGGCGGGCGCACGAACAGCAAAAAGGGCAGCGACGCCACCACGAAGCGCAGCGCGCTCAGCAGCATGGGCGACAGCGTCAGCAGACCGAACTTCATGGCCACGAAGTTGGTGCCCCAGATCAGGATGACCAGCAGCGCACGCGCCCAGTCGCCACGGCTCAGGTGCTGCGCGGTCATGCCCTGCCCTCGGTGCGGCGGGGCCTGCAATGGTCAGGGACAGCGGCCGGCAGCACCGGCAAGGAACAGGAAGAAGGCATGGCGGGCAATGGGCAAAAAGAAAAGGGGCGGATCACATCCGCCCCCGGCGTTTGTACCACCGCAGCCCGTGCGCTGCCGGGCGGCCGCGGCTCGGCCCTGCGTTTCAGTCCGCCGCGTAGTCGATGGGATCGTGGGCATGCTGGCGCCCCAGCGCGCCGGCCATGGCCAGGATGAAGGCCAGGCCGCGCCGCACATCGGGCTCGCGTGCCATGCGCATCAGGCCGATCAGGGTGGGCGTTTCCTCCATGGCCTGCACCTGGGCCGCCGCTATGCGCGCGGCATTGCCCGCGGCCCAGGCCCCGCCCACGCCATCCTCGAAGGCCTTGGCGACCTTCTCGACCATGTAGTCGTCTGCCATGTCCACCAGGTCCGCCGTGGCCGACAGCAGATCAACCACGCGGTTCAGGCGCCGGCCCGCCAGCAGCGGCTCCAGCTTGCCCATCAGTTCGGCCAGCCCCTGCAGCGCGGCGTCGTCCTGCAGCAGGCCGCCAGCGGCGGGCTGCGCCACGGGAATGTCGGAAGCGATGTTCATCTCGGTGCTCCTTGTCTTCGTGCTTGGAATGACAATGCAAAGGCCCTGGCCTCAGACCAGGGCGCGGGCCACGGCCCAGTACATGCCGCGGTTGAAGCCCTTGCGCATCATCGAGCCGACCTTGGTCGGCGGCGTGGGCTTGACGTCGACCTGGTAGTCGTACCAAAGCGGCATGCCGCCGTCCAGGCCCATCTGGGCGATGGCCACCACGCGCCCGTCGTAGGCATCGCTGGTGCGGCCGAAGCGGATCTGCGAGGCGATGTTGTTCACCACCACGGGCGACTGGTTGTGGCAGGCGCCGCCGGCCTTGCTCACCGGCAGGTCCACCGTATCGCCCAGCACATAGACATGGCTCTGGCCCAGCACCTGCATGGTCTCGTGGTCGGTGGGCAGCCAGCCCTCGCCGTCCTGCGCCTGCGACAGGCCGCAGTCGCGCACGGCCTGCACGGCGCGTATGGGCGGTGTGGCCATGAGGATGTCGAAGTCCTCGGCCTGGCCCTCTTCCGAGTGGGCCACCTTGGCCTCGGGGTCCACGCGCGCCAGCGTGAAGCCGCGCTGGTGGCGAATGCCGCGCTGCTCGAACACCGTGGGGAGGATCTCGCAGGTGTCCTTCTGCAGGAACAGGCAGTTGCGCAGCAGCTGCGAGACCGTGGGATAGGTGTAGACGATCTCCACCTTGTCGCGCACGCCGCGCCGGCGCAGCAGGTCGTCCAGCATCAGCGTGGTCTCTATGGGCGCGATGCCGCACTGGTGCGGCACATTGGGCGTCTTGGGAAAGGTGACGGTGACGAAGATGCGGCCCTTTTCTATGCGCGCCAGCTTGTCGGCCAGCTGCCGCGCGGGCGCGTGCTGGTAGAAGTGGTCGCCGGCCTCGGCCAGGCCTTCGATGCGCTCGGGCGACGGCACGCAGCCCGTGGAGATCACCAGATGGTCGTAGCCGAAGCGCTTGCCGCTCTTGCAGTGCACGGCCTGCAGCGCGAAGTCGAAACGCTCCACCTCTTCCACCTGGAAGTCGATCTCGGGCCGCAGCAGGCCGCGCTGCCTGCGCCGCAGCTCGTCGCGGAAGAAGGCATTGAAGGCCACGTACATGAAGGCCGGCTTGTAGTAGTGCCAGGGCGAGTTCGACAGCATGGTGATGCGCACCTTGCCTGTGACCACCTCCGGATACAGCTTGCTGACCAGGTGGTTGGCGGTCATGGTGCCGCCAATGCCCCCTCCGATGATCAATATGTGATGCGCCATCCCTGCTACTCCTTGTGCTTTCGCCTCAGTGGAACAACCGCTGGCGCCGCACGGCGCCAGCGCCGGAAAATGCGCCGCTCAGTCAGGCTTGAGCGATCGCCACACCCCGTCCCAGAGCGCGTCGAACAGGGGCTCTATGGGCGTGTCGATGATGCCGTCCAGCCGCAGGCAGATCATGCGGATCGCGCTGCCATACATCAGGCTGGCCGCCACCATGGGCTCCATCTGGCGGATCTCGCCATCGGTCATGCCGGCGAACACGAAGCCGCGCATGCGCACGAAGGCCGAGGCCGAGCAGATGGCCTGCTCGTCGGGCAGAAACTCGCGGTGGCGCGCATTGACTACGAAGCCCATGGCCTCGGGCTCGGCCTCGGCCAGCCCGAACAGCATGCGCAGCACCTCGCGGCAGCGCTGGGCGCTGCCCGCGTGCCGCTCCTCGATATCGTCGAGCAGCACATTCATGCGCGCCAGCAAATGCCGGTACAGCTCGCGCGCAATGCCTTCCTTGTCGGCAAAGTGGTTGTAGAAGAAACCGATGGACACGCCGGCCTCGGCGCACAGGTCCTGTATCGAGGTATTGAAGAAGCCCCGCTCCACAAACAGCCTGAGCGCCACGCGCAGCGTCTGCACATGGCGCGATCCCGCGTGCGGAAAGAAGGTCCAGGCCTCGTCTTGCATGAGAACCGATAGTAGAACGAATCTTCATTCTATTTTTCACAAGCACTTGCAAACTACACCAGGGTTTTCCAGAAAAGACGGTACCCAGTGCATCAGCCGCAATGCCTGGCCCATTCCCGGCCATTGCCCTGCGGGACCGTAGAATCCGCGCGCAGCCATTGGAGACAGAGACAACAATGACGGGCTGCACACGAATCCGACCCAAAGGCTTTTTGCAAATGCAACTCCCCATCCACGTCATCGACGCATTCACATCGGAACGATTCAAGGGCAATCAGGCCGCCGTCATTCCCCTGGATGCATGGCTTGCCGATTCCACGCTGCAGGCCATTGCCGCAGAGAACAATCTCTCGGAAACCTCGTTCCTGGTCTGGAGTGCCGATCGCGCCGCCTTCGAGATCCGCTGGTTCTCCCCGCTCACGGAGATCGCGTTCTGCGGCCACGCCACGCTGGCAAGCGCCTTCGTGCTGTTCGAAGCCGACCCGGCGCTGCGCAGCATCACGTTCTGGGCCGCCGCCGTGGGCAATGTCACGGCCACGCAGGAAGGTGGCGGACGCATCGTCATGACCTTCCCGCGCCGCGATGCCAAGCCGCTGGATGAGGTGCCCGCCGCACTGCGCGAAGGCCTGACGCCCGCACCCACGGCCTATCTTGTGAACCAGCAGGCCTACGTGGCGGTCTACGCCGCCGAGGCCGATGTGCTGGCCGTCAAGCCGGATCTGGAACGCCTCAAGTCGCTGGGGCCGCTGGACGTGGTGGTGACGGCGCCTGCGGATGCGGGCGCCTCGTATGACTTCGTCAGCCGCTATTTCTGGCCCGCCAATGGCGGCGAGGAAGATCCCGTCACGGGCTCCATCCATGCGGCGCTTGCGCCTTACTGGGCGGGCAGGCTGGACAAGAACCGTCTGATCGGCCACCAGGCCTCTCGCCGCACGGGCACGCTGTTTTGCGAAGTGACGGATGCCAGCGTCGAGGTGGCTGGCCACTGCGCGCGTTACCTGACCGGGACGATCACCGTCTGACTGCGGGCCCGTCCCGATGGAGCCGACGCGGAAGGCGCATCAGCGCCGAAGGCAGCGGCCGGCGCCATCGACAAGGCGGGCCATTTCCCTGTCCACGCCCAGGTCGGTGCAATAGGCGCCAGCCCCGCGCAGTGACAGATCCAGAGTGGCAGGCCTGCTCCTGGAAACCTCGGCCCTCAACCGAAAGCCTGCCACGTTGGGCGCGCCGTAGTCGGCCGTCTCCAGCACGCCCGCCCGGCTGTCGCGGATTGCATGGCCGTTACCAAGGTGGTAGGCGCCCTCGTTGCCAGCCATGGCTTCGTCAAGGCAGGCAAAGGCCTGCTCGACCGAGGCGCCTTGGGGCAGGACCAGCGACGCGGTTGTGCCTGGGCCCAGGGCATCGCACATGCCTGCAGAGATTGCGCAGCCGCTCAACAGGCCTGCAAGGCCCAGTACCCATATCCGCATTCACGCTTCCTTTCCAGAGGCCATGGAATCCGCGGCAGTGTATCGACCCGGCAGCGGCGCCGGGCTCGCAATGCGCAGGGAATAGTCTCTCGCCTTGCCGATACCCCCGAGACACGCAGGTACCATCCGCGCATGAGTACCCACTACGAATCCTTGTCGCAAGCCGACGCCTACCGCGACGCCTTCGACGTGGAAGCGCCCGCGGCCAGCGAGCGCAACATGACGCCGCGCAAGTCCGGCTTTTTCATCCGCAGCGTCGCCGTGGCTGCAGAGGCAGCCGCTGAACAGGCAGAGCCTGCAGCTCCCGACACACCGCCGGCAGCACCCACCACTCCCGCACGCGAGCTGGTTGCCGCCCAATGGGGCCTGGTGCCGCACTGGGTGAAGTCGGCCTCCGACGGCCGGCTGCGCGCGCTCAAGCTGGTGAATGCGCGTTCCGAAACGGTGTCCACGGCCCAGGCCTTCCGCGATGCCTGGCTCAATGGCCAGCGCTGCATCGTGCCCATGGCCGCCTTTTTCGAGGATGACTACCGCAACGGCAAGGCCCTGCCCACGCGCATCTCGCGCATCGACGGCAAGCCCATGGGCGTGGCCGGCGTGTGGGCGCAGTGGACGGGTCCCGACGGCGAGGTGCTGCTGAGCTACGCCCTGCTCACGGTCAACGCCAACAGCCATGCGCTGCTGCACCGCTACCAGCAGCCCGGCGCGGAAAAGCGCATGCCGGCGATTCTCAACGAGGGCGCCTACGACGCCTGGCTCAACGCGCGCGTGGAAAAGGCCCGCGAGTTCATGCGCCAGTACCCCTCCAACTGGCTCACCGCCAATCCGGTGGAGCGAAAGGCCGACAAGCGGCCTCCAGGCCTGATGGGCTGATGGGCTGACGGGCTGGCGCATGGCCCTTGTCCCGCGCGCTACGGCGCCTTGGGCAACGCGTTGATGAAGCGCAGGATGTCGCGCGCGATGCCCTGGCGCTTGGGCAGGTCGGCCAGCCGGTGGGGCGTGTCCATGTTCATGGCGAAGAACACGGGGCCGGCCGGCCATTCCACCCAGCCCACCCACCAGCCGATACGGCCCGTCCAGCCGGTTTTGGCGCGCAGTATCCAGTCCGGGCCGGCCTCGTTGATCATCACATCCTTCACCAGCCGCTGGTGCTCCACCGGCAATGGCAGCCGATTGCGGTACAGCCGCTGCAGGAAGGCCACCTGCTCCAGTGCCGAGATGGCCAGGTCGCCTTCCACCCAGAAAGGCGCCTCGCCTGTGGCCAGCGCATTGCCGTAGTCGATCTTGCGCATGTAGGCAGCCTCACGCGCGCTGCCAAGCTCCCTGGCAAAGCCTTCGTACACCCACAGGGTGGAGTTGCGCATGGCAGAGCGCAGGTCCTGATCGGCATTCCAGGCCGGCAACTGGCGCTTCACGCCATCCCAGGGAATGCGCTGGAATTCATCGCGCAGCAGCCCGGCGTCCAGCGCGAACAGGCTGTGCGGGATCTTGAAGGTGGAAGCGGGCGAGTAGCGCCGCGCCGCGCGGTCACGGTTGTGGACGTAGACGGCTTCGGCCTGGCCTCTGGCATCGACCACGACGATGCTGCCATCGACCTTGGCATCGGCAAAGAAGCGGTCCCACTCGGGCTTGTCCTGCAGTTCTGCAGCCGCCAGCGCCGCCTGTGACAGACAGGCGAGCAGCGCGGCGCACATCAGATTTCTTCGATTCATGCAGGCAGTTTAAGAGCTGCACCACCGCACGGCGATGGTGCACCGCCCGCCCGGCTGCCCTGTTTTGACTCGCTGTTTTCCCGTTTTGGTGTTCCGGCAGCATCGCACGGGCCCCAAGGGCCCCGTGTGCGCTGGCACGACTTGTGCAAGGCCGCTGCAGGCCGGCCAATGCAGCCATGGCGGCAACGGCAGACGGCCCCATGACCACAACAAACAAGGGAGTCATTGCATGCACAGGTGCGCACGGGCATTGAGAACATTGGTGGCGGGAGGATGGGTCGCGGTCCTGGGTGCGGCGCAGACGGCGCAGGCGGCCGAGCAGGCTATCACGCGGCCGTCGCTGGTGGCGGTGGAATCCATCAGCGCCGTGGACACGGTCTGGCTGATGACGGCCACGGTGCTGGTGCTGCTGATGACGCTGCCCGGCATTGCGCTGTTCTATGCGGGCATGGTCCGCCGCAAGAACGTGCTCAACACCATGGCCAGCGTGGTGGCGATTGCCTGCCTGGTGAGCATTCTGTGGTTTGCACTCGGCTATTCGCTGGCCTTCACGCCCGGCAATGCGTGGATAGGCGTTGATTCGCGCGCCTGGTTCGCGGGGCTGGATTTCAACGCCGCCAAGGGACTGGTGGCCGTGAGCCACCTGGCGCCGCATGTGCCCGAAGCAGCCTATGCCATGTTCCAGCTGGCCTTTGCCGTGATCACCGCCGCCTTGCTGGTGGGCGCCTGGGTGGAGCGCATGCGCTTCGGTGCCATGCTGATCTTTGTGGGGCTGTGGAGCCTGCTGGTGTATGCGCCGGTGGCGCACTGGGTGTGGGAGCCCGGCGGCTGGCTGGCGCGCATGGGCGCGCTGGACTTTGCCGGAGGCACCGTGGTGCATGTGAACGCGGGCGTGGCCGGCCTGGTCTGCGCCTGGTTCCTGCGGCCGCGCCGCGGCTACGGGCACGAGCCCTTCGAGCCCTACAACCTGGCCTTGACCATGATGGGCGCGGCCCTGCTGTGGATGGGCTGGTTCGGCTTCAACGCCGGCTCATCGCTGGCCGGGGACAGCCGGGCGGCGCTGGCGCTGGCTGTCACCCACATTGCCGCCAGCGCGGGCGCCCTGGCCTGGTCGCTGGCCGAGTATGTGGTGCGCGGCAAGGCCACGCTGCTGGGGCTGTGCTCGGGGCTGGTCGGCGGCCTGGTGGCGATCACGCCGGCAGCCGGTTTCGTGACGCCGCTTTCGGCGCTGTGTATCGGCCTGATCGCCGGTGTCGCCTGCTACTGGGGCGCCACGGGCCTCAAGCGACTGCTGGGCGCGGACGATTCGCTGGATGTGTTTGGCGTGCATGGCGTGGGCGGCATCGTGGGCTCGCTGCTCACCGGCGTGTTTGCCAGTCCGCAGATCGGCGGCGTGCAGGGCAGCGTGCTCACCCAGGCCGTGAGCGTGCTGGCCGTGGCCTTGTTCACGCTGGTGGCCACGGCGGTGCTGCTGTGGCTGCTGGACATGCTGATCGGCCTGCGCGTGGACGAGGAAAGCGAGCTGCAGGGCCTGGACCTGGCGCTGCATCGCGAGCGCCTGAGTGGATGAACGGCCGGGCTGCAAAGCGGCACGGCGCCCGATGATCGTCAAACCGAAGGAGTGCCCACTACATGCCCGAAAGCGAACTCCTGGCCATTGCCGCGCACCTGCATGTGCTGCTGCGCAGAAACTGCGGCCGCGTGACCGATACCGAATGGCTGGCGGCCAATGCCGAGTACGCCGCCGAAATCATCCGTTTTTCCCGGGAGCAGGAAGGGGCGCGCAGCACGCCCGAACTGGTGGATTGGACCCACCGCTTCGAAGCGGCCTGGAATGCCGCGCTGGCCGGGCCCGCCGAGCGCTCGCCGCTCATGCAGCGCGCCGGCGAGCTGATGCGCCAGCGCGCTGAAAACCGCAAGTACGTGGGCACGCTGCGCTAGCGTCTTGCCTGATCAGGCCGGTGGAGCGGGCACGGAGTGCAGCAGCACGGGCGCGTCGCCATCGCCGTTGACGCTTTCCAGCTGCACGCCAAAGCCCCACAGGCGCGCTGCGTGCTTGAGCACTTCCAGCGCATCGTCGGACAGGGGCCGGCCCTGGTAGCGCGTGTGGCGCAGGGTCAGGCAGCGGTCGCCGCGCAGGTTCACGTTCCAGACCTGGATATTGGGCTCGCGCGCGCCCAGGTCGTACTGCTGCGACAGGGTCTGGCGCAGGGTGCGGTAGCCGTCGTCATCATGGATGGCGCTGACCAGCAGCTCGCGTTCGCTGGCATCGTCATGGATGGAGAACAGGCGCATGTCGCGCATCAGCTGCGGGCTCAGGTACTGGCCGACAAAGCTCTCGTCCTTGAAGTTCTGCATGGCGTGGTGCAGCGCCGGCAGCCAGGGCGTGCCGGCCAGGTCGGGGAACCAGCGGCGGTCTTCCTCGGTCGGGTCCTGGCAGATGCGGCGGATGTCGCGGTACATGGCAAAGCCCAGCGCATAGGGGTTGATGCCGCTGTAGGCGCGGTGTCCGGCGGGCGGCTGGTAGATCACGTTGGTGTGGGAGGACAGCCATTCGATCATCACGCCGTCGGTCAGCCAGCCTTCGTCGTAGAGGGTGTTGAGCAGGGTGTAGTGCCAGAACGTGGCCCAGCCCTCGTTCATCACCTGGGTCTGGCGCTGCGGGTAGAAGTACTGGGCGATCTTGCGCACGATGCGCACGATCTCGCGCTGCCAGGGCTCCAGCAGCGGGGCGTTCTTCTCGATGAAGTACAGCAGGTTTTCCTCGGGCTCCTTGGGAAATCGCTCGCTGTGCTGCGCCGCGCTGTCCTTGCCGGGGCGGGCCGGCAGGGTGCGCCACAGCTCGTTGACCTGCTGCTGGGCATAGGCCTCGCGCTGCTCGCGCTCGGCACGCTCGCGCGCCAGGCTTTTCTTGGAGGGGCGGCGGTAACGGTCCACGCCCAGGTTGGACAGCGCGTGGCAGGAGTCCAGCCATTGCTCCACCGTCGTCAGGCCATGGCGCTCCTCGCACTGGGAGATGAAGTCGCGCGCATAGACCAGGTAGTCGATGATGCTGCCCGCATCCGTCCACATGCCGAACAGGTAGTTGTTCTTGAAGAAGCTGTTGTGGCCGTACGCCGCATGGGCGATCACCAGGGCCTGCATGGCGGTGGTGTTCTCCTCCATCAGATAGCTGATGCAGGGATTGGAGTTGATGACGATCTCGTAGGCCAGGCCCATGTGGCCGCGCCGGTAGCGCCGCTCCGTCGCCATGTATTCCTTGCCATAGCTCCAGTGGCGGTAGCCCACGGGCATGCCCACGCTGGCGTAGGCGTCCATCATCTGCTCGGCCGAGATCACTTCCAGCTGGTTGGGATAGGTGTCCAGGCCGTAGCGCTCTGCCGTGGCCGCAATCGCTGCGTGATAGCGTTCGATGAGCTCGAAGGTCCAGTCGCTGGGATCGGGCAGAGGCTCGGCCGGCCGCGCCCCCGCCGGCAGCGGCGCGGAGGGCACGATGCGCTGGGCCCGGTCGCTGGCCAGATGGGATTTCCACTGCGGCGTGGCATGGCGGGGCGCCAGCACGGGATAGTGAGAGAGGTTCATACCGATACCCCCTCTTTCTTGAACAGGTCTCGGAACACGGGATAGATCTCGCTGGCGTCCGACACCTTGCGCATGGCGAAATGCGAGAACAGCGGCAGCACCTGGCTGTACTCCTGCCACAGGCTCTGCTCTTCCTGCACCACCTGCACATAGGCGAAGTAGCGCACCAGCGGCAGGATTTTCTCGACCAGCAGATTGCGGCAGTTGGACCCGTCGTCGCCGAAGTTGTCGCCATCGCTGGCCTGGGCCACGTAGATGTTCCAGTCCCCGGACGGATAGCGCGCGCGGATGATCTGGTCCAGCAGCACCAGCGCACTGCTGACCACCGTGCCGCCGCTTTCCTGGGAGTGGAAGAACTCGTCCTCGCTGACCTCGGCCGCCTGCGTGTGGTGGCGGATGAAGACGATGTCGATCTTCTCGTAGTGCCGCGTCAGGAACAGGTACAGCAGGATGAAGAAGCGCTTGGCCAGGTCCTTGCGGTCCTGGTCCATGGAGCCGGACACATCCATCACGCAGAACATCACGGCCTGGCTGATGGGCGCAGGCACGCGGGTGCGGTTGCGAAACCGCAGGTCGATGGGGTCGAGAAAGGCCACCGTGCCCATGCGCAGCTTCAGCGCATCGATGCGCTGCTGCAGCTCGGCCGCCGCCTCGCTGGTGCCATCGTCCTGCGCCAGCAGCGCTTGCAGCTGCTCTTCCAGTGCCTTGAGTTCGCGGTGCGGCGCCTTGGTCAGCGCAATGCGCCGGCCCAGGGCGCCGCGCATGGTGCGCAGCAGGGCCAGGTTGTGCGGCGTGCCGTCGTGGCTGTAGCCGGCGCGGCGCGTCTTGTACTGCATGGTGTTGCCGATGTGGGTGCGCAGCAGGCGCGGCAGGGCCAGGTCTTCAAAGAACAGTTCCATGAACTCTTCCTTGGTCAGGGTGAAGGTGAAGTCGTCCTCGCCCTCACCGCTGTCGCTGGCCTGGGAGCCACCGCCGCCGCCTCCACTCTGCGGCCGGGCAATGCGGTCGCCGCGCACATGCTCGGTGTTGCCCGGGTGCACCGTGTCATGGACGCCGCCCTGCCCGTGGTGGAACACGGGCTCGCGGATGTCCTTGCGCGGGATGGAGACGCTCTCGGACTCCTCCATGTGGCGGATGCCGCGCTTGTCCACCGCGCGGCGCACCGCCTCGGCGATCTGCGCCTTGTAGCGGCGCACGAAGCGCTCGCGGTTGCCCACCGACTTGTTCTTGCCGGCCAGCCTGCGATCGATGATTTGCAATGCCATCTGTTCCCCCCAGCCCGGGCGCGCCGAAGGGCGGCGCACCCACCCGTCAGTTGCTCTTGCGAACGCGCAGGTACCACTCGCACAGCAGGCGCACCTGCTTGGACGTATAGCCCTTGGCCTCCATCCGGGTGACGAAGTCCTCGTGCTTGCGCGCGTCCTCGGCACTGGCCTTGGCATTGAAGCTGATCACGGGCAGCAGCTCCTCGGTATTGGAGAACATCTTCTTCTCTATCACCACGCGCAGCTTCTCGTAGCTGGTCCAGCTGGGGTTCTTGCCCTGGTTGTTGGCCCGCGCGCGCAGCACGAAGTTGACGATCTCGTTGCGGAAGTCCTTGGCATTGGCAATGCCCGCGGGCTTCTCGACCTTCTCCATCTCGGCGTTGAGCGCGTTGCGGTCGAAGGCCTCGCCGGTATCGTTGTCGCGGTACTCGCTGTCCTGTATCCAGTAGTCGGCGTAGGTGACGTAGCGGTCGAAGATGTTCTGGCCGTACTCGCTGTAGCTCTCCAGATAGGCGGTCTGGATTTCCTTGCCGATGAACTCGGCATAGTGCGGCGACAGGTATTCCTTGATGTAGCTCGTGTACTTGGTCTCCAGCTCGGCAGGGAACTGCTCTCGCTCGATCTGCTGCTCCAGCACATACATCAGGTGGACCGGGTTGGCCGCCACCTCGGTGCTGTCGTAGTTGAAGACCTTGGACAGGATCTTGAACGCGAAGCGCGTGGAGATGCCCGACATGCCCTCGTCCACGCCCGCATAGTCGCGGTACTCCTGGAAGCTCTTGGCGCGCGGGTCCGTGTCCTTGAGGCTCTCGCCGTCATACACCTGCATCTTGCTGAAGATGCTGGAGTTCTCGGGCTCCTTCAGCCGCGTGAGCACGGCGAACTGGGCCATCATCTTGAGCGTGCCGGGCGCGCACACGGCGCTGGCCAGGGACGACTCGCGGATCAGCTTCTCGTAGATGCGCACCTCCTCCGACACGCGCAGGCAGTACGGCACCTTGACGATGTAGACGCGGTCCAGGAAGGCCTCGTTGTTGCGGTTGTTGCGGAAGGCCTTCCACTCGCTCTCGTTGCTGTGGGCCAGCACCATGCCGTCGAAGGGAATGGCGCCAAAGCCCTCCGTTCCCTTGTAGTTGCTCTCCTGCGTGGCCGTCAGCAGCGGGTGCAGCACCTTGATGGGCGCCTTGAACATTTCCACGAACTCCAGCAGGCCCTGGTTGGCCAGGCACAGGCCGCCCGAGTAGCTGTAGGCGTCGGTGTCGTCCTGGGCAAAGTTCTCCAGCTTGCGGATGTCCACCTTGCCCACCAGGCTGGAGATGTCCTGGTTGTTCTCGTCGCCGGGCTCGGTCTTGGCAATGCCCACCTGTCTGGAGATGCTGGGATAGCGCTTGACCACGCGGAACTGGCGGATATCGCCGCCGAGCTCCTCCAGGCGCTTGACGGCCCAGGGCGACAGCACATGGTTGAGGCAGCGCCGGGGAATGCCGAACTGCTCCTCCAGCAGCGGCCCGTCCTCCACGGGGTCGAACAGGCCCAGCGGCGACTCGTTCACGGGCGAGCCCTTGAGGGCGTAGAACGGCACCTTCTGCATCAGGTATTTGAGGCGCTCGGCGATGGAGCTCTTGCCACCGCCCACGGGGCCGAGCAGATAGAGGATCTGCTTGCGCTCTTCCAGGCCCTGGGCCGCATGGCGGAAGAAGCTCACCACCTGCTCGATGGAGTCTTCCATGCCGTAGAACTCGGCGAAGGCCGGATAGCGCCGGATGACCTTGTTGGCAAACAGCCGCGACTGGCGTGGATCATTGCGCGTGTCCACCATTTCAGGTTCGCCGATGGCTGCCAGCATGCGCTGGGCAGCACCTTCGTAAGCCATGGGATCGCGCTGGCACAGGGCGAGAAATTCGTCCAGCGACATCTCTTCTTCGCGAAGGCGAACGTAACGTGCAGCCGAGTTGCTGATGACATCCATACGACCTCTCCCGGCGGCACCCGAGGGCGAACAGTGCCGCGAAGTTGCAAGGCATTCGCTACCGTGTGGAACTGTTGTAGCACCTTGCATCGGCTTTGAATAGCTCATACGTCCCACATGTCTGCATTGCGCGCGAGGTCACAATGTCAGGTTCCTGGACTACCCCGCTTTTTGCGGCGCCGGGACAGGGGCTTGAGCCAGCCGGGCCTGCAGCAAGGCCCGTGAATACAGCGCCTGACGCTCCCACTTTTGACAAATGATAGTCCGCACTCACACAGCGGCTCAGGCCCGAATTCAGAACCGATGTCTCCAGCCGAGAACCCCATCCATCCCGTTGATCGCCCCTCCAGCAACCTGCCTGCGGGCACGCTGATGCCGCTGTTGTGGGGACTGGGCCTTCTGCTTGCCTTGCTGCTGCCGGGCCTTGCCAAGGCCGCACCGGCAGCAGGCCCTTTGGGTGCCTTGCAGGGCACGCTGGGCGGTGGCTCCGCGTCCGACAAGGAACGAAGCAATGCCATTCAGGCCCAACTGGATGCCGCCGCATCGGCGACAAAGGAAGCCGATGCGCTGGCGCAGGAACTGGACCGCCTGCGCGCCCGGGCACGCACACCCGTGCCTGCCCTGCCCGCGCCGCTGAGCGACGAGCAGCTGGGCAGCCTGTTCGATCGCTGGAAGGAACGCGTTCCCGCCAACGCCAGCCAGGAAGTGCTGGAACGCCTGCTGGCCGATGAGCGCGATGCCATCGCCGCACTCAAGGTGGGCATCGAAAAATCCGCGGCCGACCAGGCCAACCTGGTCTCGCAGCCCGGCCCGGGGCGGATCGATCTGTCCATCCTCCAACAACGCGCGCAGGAAAACGCCGAGCCCGTGACCGCCGAGCCCGGCGAAGCCCCAGACCTCACCCAGGCCCGCCAGGCAAGGCGCAGCGCAGAGCACCGCCGCGCCCTGCTGGAGCTGGCGCTGCGCCAGGAAGAGCAGTCCACCATCGAAGCCCGCCAGCGCCTGCTTGCCGCCCAGCTGCAGGCCCAGCGCCGTGAGCTGCTGGAGCGCATGCCGCGCGCCGCCTGGCTGACCCAGCGCATTGCCGAGCGCAGCCGCCAGCAACTGGAGCAGCAGGTGCAGGAGATGGAGCTGGCCGCCCAGCACGCTTCCGCCGCCGATCCCGCCATACGCGACCTGGCCCAGCGCAATGCGGCGCTGGCCGCGCAGATCCTCAAGAACTCCAATGAACTGGCGCAGGAGCGCAAAACCCTGGCCAATGACGAATATGTCCGCGACCAGTTGAGCGCCACGCTGCGCGACACCCAGGCACGCCTGCGGCTGGGCGGTGGCAGCGCGGCCGTGGGCCAGTGGCTGTGGCAGCAGCGCGTGGAGCTGTCCTCCGGCAACACCTTGCAGTCCAGGCACCGCGCCGTGCAGCGCCAGCTGGCCGAGCTGCGGCTGATGCTGTTCAACTCCAGCAAATGGCGCCAGAACCCCGGCGCGGACACGGCGGCACAGGCCCCGGCCGACGCTGCGGATGCAGGCGGCGTGGCGGCACCTGAACCTGCCGCCAGCGGCACCACTGCCAGCAATGCCTCCACCTCGGCACAGCAGACCGCCCTGCTGGCCCGGCAGGTGGCGCTCACCGATCAATTGCTGCCCGTTTTGCTGCGCCGCATTGCCGTGCTGGAGCAGACCGATGAAGCCCTGCGCGCCGCCCTGCGCAGCGGCAACGAACTGCGCCAGGTGCTGGACAAGGAGCTGCTGTGGTTCCCCAGCCACCGGCCCATGGACCGCACCTGGCTCAGCGAGTGGCAGGCGCTGGAGCAGGACATCGAAGGCAGCAGCTCCCCCTGGAAAACCGCGCGCGCCCTGGCCGCCAGCATCTGGAACGATCCCTGGGCCTTTGGCGCCGTCGGCCTGATCGTGGCCCTGCTGCTGGGCCTGCGCCGCTACGCGCTGCGCCAGCTGCAGTCCATCGCCGTGCGCGTGGGCGACTTCATGCGCGACAACTTCGGGCTGAGCCTGCTCGCGCTGGGCTGGAGCCTGCTCTACACCCTGCCCTGGAGCTTTGCGGCCGCGGCGCTGGGCAGCCTGCTGCAAGGCCCGGAAACCGTGGGCACGGCGCTGGAGCCGCTGGGCGCCACCCTGGTCCAGCTCAGCGATTTCATCTTCGTGGCCACCTTGCTCAACGCGCTGTTCTGCCCAGGAGGGCTGGCACTGGCGCACTTCGGCTGGCCGGCCGCTCGCGTGCAGATGCTGCGCCAGATGGTGCGCCGCGCCGCCTGGCTGATCGTGCCTGCCGAGCTGCTGGGCGGCCTGGCCTTCTACAGCCATGACAACCACGCCATCAGCACCTGGGGCCGCATCTCCATCCTCATGCTGTCGCTGGGACTGGCCTGGATGGCCTGGCTGTACTTTCGCCGTGTCATGCAGCAAAAGCGGCCCGGCATCCACTGGGGCCAGATCGTCAGCGTGGTGCTGATGCTCATGCTCAGCGCGCTGGCCGTGGGCATCGTGCTCGGCTATGTCTACACGGCCACCGAATTCATCCAGGCCCTGATGGCCAGCTTCGTGTTCCTGGGCGCGGTCGAGGTCGTGGTCAACCTGCTGCGGCGCTGGCTGCTGCTGGGCGAACGGCGCCTGGCGCTGAACCGGCTGCGCGAAGCCGCCAGGCTGGCGCAGAGCGGCTCGGGCGTGGACACCGGCAAGGCCCCCACCGACGAAGCCACCCAGATGGCCCTGGTCACCGTGGGCGCCCAGGCGCACCGGCTGCTGGGCCTGCTGCAGCAGGTGCTGGTCGTGCTGACCCTGGTCTACGCCTGGCTGCCCGTGCTGCCTGCGCTGCTGCGCTCGGAAGGCGTAGTGCTCTGGTACACCACCAACACCGGCGCCGACGGCATCGCGCATGCCGCCCCCGTGAGCCTGATGGATGCGCTGCTGGGCGTGATGATCCTGCTGCTCACCTTCAGCTTTGCACGCAACCTGCCGGGCCTGCTGGAAGTGACGCTGTCGGCCTCCAACCGCATCAGCAGCTCCGCGCGCTACACCCTGGCCACGCTGGCGCGCTACGCCATCACCATCGCGGGCACGGTCAGCGCCTTCACGCTGCTGGGCCTGCGCTGGGGCCAGCTGCAGTGGATGGTGGCGGCGCTCACCGTGGGCCTGGGCTTCGGCCTGCAGGAGATCTTCGCCAACTTCGTCTCGGGCCTGATCCTGCTGGTGGAGCGGCCCTTCCGCGTGGGCGATGTCATCACCATCGACACCCTCACCGGCACCGTCACGCGCATCCGCACGCGGGCCACCACGGTGCTGGACTTCGACAACAAGGAAATCGTCATCCCCAACAAGACCTTCATCACGGGCCAGGTGACGAACTGGACCTTGAGCGACGACGTGACCCGCCTGGTGATCGACGTGCCCGTGGCCCACGGCAATGACCCCGAGCGAGTGCGCGACATGCTGCTGGGCATTGCCAGGGAACACCCCCAGGTGCTGCGCGAGCCCGAGCCCAACTGCTGGTTCATGGCGCTGGAAGGCAACGGCCAGCGGTTCGAGTTGCGCGCCTACGTGGGCAAGGTCGAAGACCGCCTGCCCGTGCGCCACGACCTCAACCGCCGCGTCAACGACCGGCTCAAGGACGCTGGCATTGCCGTCGCCTTCCCGCAGCTGGACCTGCATGTGCGCAACATGCCGGCCCATGCATCGGGGCAGGCACCTGGGCATGCACCGGGGCAGGCATCCGGGCAGACCCCACCCCATCCGACGGCATGAGGCCGACAAGCCCCCCGGTTCCACGCGCACAGCGCGGCATTGCCGCGCTCGCGGTCAGAACACTTCCCAGTTCTCGTCCACACGCTCGCCCGCATTGCGCAGCGGGGTGACCTTGGCAGGCGCTGCAGCAACCCTGGGTGCCGCTGCGGACGCCCTCGTCCGCTGGCCGCCCTTGCTGCCTGCGGCGGCCGGCGCTGGCGCCTGGGCCGGTGAGGACGCGGGCAGGGACACGGACGAGGACACCCCGTCCAGCTTGAACAGGCTGACCAGATCGACCAGCCTGGCAGCCTGCGCATTCAGGCTCGCAGCAGCCGCCGCCGATTCCTCGACCAGGGCCGCATTCTGCTGCGTGACCTGGTCAAGCTGTACGACGGCATCGCCCACCTGCGCCACACCGTCGGCCTGCTCGGCCGTGGCCGCGCCTATTTCGCCGATCAGGTCGGCAACGCGCTGCGCCTGCTGGACGATGTCCTTCATCGCGGAACCCGTCTCGCTCACCAGGCCCGAGCCCTCGTCCACCTTGGACACGCTCTCGCCTATCAGGGCCTTGATCTCCTTGGCTGCCCCCGCGCTGCGCTGGGCCAGGCTGCGCACTTCGGATGCCACCACGGCAAAGCCGCGCCCCTGCTCGCCGGCCCGCGCCGCCTCCACGGCGGCATTGAGCGCCAGGATGTTGGTCTGGAAGGCAATGGAGTCGATCACGCCGATGATGTCCTCGATCTTCCGGGAACTGGCGGTGATCTGCTCCATGGTGGCCACAACGCGGTCCACGATCTTGCCGCCGCCGGTGGCGGCCTGGCTCGACGAAGCGGCCAGCTGGGTGGCGGTACGCACCGTATCGGCATTGAGCTTGACGGTGGCGTTCATCTCCTCCATGGAGGCGGCGGTCTGCTCCAGATTGCTGGCCTGCTCTTCCGTGCGCTGGCTCAGGTCCGCATTGCCCGAGGCAATCTGGCTGGCGCCGGTGGCAATGGATTCACTGCTTTGCCGCACATCGGCAACCACGCGCGCCAGACCGGCCCGCATGTCCTCCATGGCGCGCAGCAGGCTGGAGGTGTCGCCGGGCGCCAGTTGCACCCGCACGGACAAATCGCCCTGCGCGATCTGGCGCGCCACCCCGGCGGCATAGGAGGGCTCTCCGCCCAGTTGCTGCTTGACCGTCCTGGTGATCATCCAGGCCACCAGTCCGCCCAGCGCGGCGGCCAGCAACGTCAGCACCAGCATGGCCACGCCGTCTTCGGCCACGCGGCGCAGCGAGCCGTCCACCGTGGCCTGCGTCTGTGCCTTCTGGTAATCGACCAGCGCCTCGACCGCATCGAAATAGGTGGTCTGCAAGGAGCGCAGGCGCCCCATGATCAGATCCCTGGCGGCATCGCCCTGGTTGGCCAGGCCCAGGTCACCGGCCTGGCGCATGGTCTCCACGAAAGGCTGGCGCGCCTGACGTATGTCGGCAAAGAGCCGGCGCGCCTGCTCGGTCTGCAGGCGCTGGTCCAACTCCTTCATGACCAGGCCGTTCCTGGCAACCACCTCATCCAGCCGGCGGCTCTCCTCGGCCATCTGCGCCGGATCGGTGATCAGCGCCAGATTGCGCACCACCCGCGCCGACGCGTTGGCGTTGTCCTTGAGCGATTGCAGCCGGGCCAGATTGCCCATGCGGTCCTCGGCCAGCACGCGCAGCTGCTCGCCCTGGTCACGCAACTTCATCCAGCCGAAGGCCGCCACGCATACGCAAACCACGATCACCGCGAAAAAACCCATGCCCAGCATGGTTCCCAACTTCATACGCCTCAGAAAACCCACGTCGCTCTCCCTCGAACCACCTACGCAAACCGGCCAGACTGCTGGCACGGAAGAAACACATTCCGGAACAAATTTGACAATTTGAATCAGTCGCGTCGCCTTCCCAAACCCTGCACATCCAGTAGGACAGCGCCTTGCCGACATGCCGGCATCGGGCTGCCAGTCGTCGTGATCGGAGGCAGTGGGCGCATGGATATACCGCGCACCGACAAGGCCCCGTCATTCCCAGACTGTGCGAGACATTCCTCACAATGGGCGCCGGCATCTGCGCACCCGCAGCTGCTCAACAGCACCTGCATACGGCAGAGCGCCCCACTCCAGGAACTGCAGAGGAGACTCCATGAAACTGCTGAGATTCGGCCCCGAGGGCCAGGAAAAGCCCGGCCTGCTGGATGCCGAAGGCCAGATCCGCGACCTGTCCGCCCTGTTGGACGACTACACGCCCCGCCTGCTGGGCCGCGAGGCGCTGCAGGCCCTGGCCGCCATCGAACCCGCCAGGCTGCCCCTGGTGCAAGGCCCGGTGCGCATCGGCATGCCGTGGAGCGGCATGTCCAAGTTCGTCGCCATCGGCCTGAACTACCGCGACCATGCCGAGGAAGCCGGCATGCCCATTCCCAAGGAGCCCATCCTCTTCGCCAAATGGCCCAGCTGCGCCTGCGGCCCCGACGACGACATCCCCCTGCCTGAGGGCAGCACACGCATGGACTGGGAGGTGGAACTGGGCATCGTCATCGGCGAGCGCGCGCGCAATGTGTCCGTGGCCGATGCGCTGGAGCATGTGGCCGGCTACTGCCTTGCCAACGATGTGTCCGAGCGCGAATACCAGATCGAGCGCAGCGGTGGACAGTGGAGCAAGGGCAAGGGCTTCGACCGCTTCGGCCCCATCGGCCCCTGGCTGGTCACGCGCGACGAAGTGCCCGACCCGCAGGCCCTGCAGCTATGGCTGGATGTGAACGGGGAGCGCCGCCAGAGCGGCAGCACGCGCACCATGATCTTTGGCTGCGCCGAACTCATCAGCCACTGCAGCCGCGTGATGACGCTGGAGCCCGGCGACCTCATCATCACCGGCACGCCCCCGGGAGTCGGGATGGGCATGAAGCCGCCGCGCTATCTGAAGGCCGGCGATGTGATGGAGCTGGGGATCGAGGGGCTGGGCGTGCAGAGGCAGCGAGTGGTGTAGATCCACAAAAAAGCGGCTTCAAAAAGCCGCTTTATTTTTGAGCTGAACCAGCGCTCAGCTGCCCGCCACCTTCATGCGGTTGATCAGGATCGAGCCCACGGTCTTGGCGCCGTAGTTGTAGGCATCTGCGCCCACGGCCTCGATGCCCTTGAGCATGTCCTTGAGATTGCCGGCGATGGTGATCTCATGCACGGGGAAGGCGATTTCGCCGTTCTCCACCCAGAAGCCGCTGACACCGCGCGAGTAGTCGCCGGTCACGTAGTTCACGCCCTGGCCCATGAGCTCGATCACGAACAGGCCCGTGCCCAGCTTCTTGAGCATGGCGGGCAGGTCGTCGCCGGCCTTGGTGCGGCGCGAGGTCATGACCAGGTTGTGCGATCCGCCGGCATTGCCGGTGGTCTTCATGCCCAGCTTGCGGGCCGAGTAGCTGGACAGGAAGTAGCCCTCGACGCGGCCGGCATCCACCACCTTGCGGGCCTGCACGCGCACGCCTTCCTCGTCGAAGGGCGAGCTGCCCTTGCCGCCGAGGATGAAGGGGTCTTCCGTGATGTCGATGTGCTTGGGGAAGACGGGCTTGCCCAGCGAGTCGAGCAGGAAGGTGCTGCGGCGGTACAGCGCGCCGCCGCTGACGGCCTGCACGAAGCTGCCCAGCAGGCCTGCGGCCAGCGTGGACTCGAACAGCACCGGGCATTCGGTGGTCGGGATCTTGCGGCTGCCCAGGCGGCTCAGGGCGCGCTGGGCGGCGTAGCGGCCCACGGCTTCGGGCGAGGCCAGGTCGGCCGCGTTGCGCATGGAGCTGTACCAGGCGTCGCGCTGCATCTCGCCATTGCGTCCGGGCAGCGAGGCGATGGGCGCCACCGACAGGCTGTGGCGCGAGCTGGCGTAGCCGCCACGGAAACCATTGGTGTGGGCGCTGAAGAAATGGCTTTGCTGGGCCGAAACGCCCGCACCTTCGCTGTTGGTGATGCGCTTGTGCGTGCGCAGCGCGGCTTCCTCGCATTGCAGCGCCAGTTCGGCCGCAGCCTCGCTGGTGAGGTCCCAGGGGTGGAACAGCTGCAGGTCGCGGTGGGTGCCGGGCTGGGCGATGTCGGCTGCATCGGGCAGGCCGGCCATGGGATCTTCGGCCGTGAAGCGTGCGATGTCGTAGGCGGCCTGCACGGTCTGCTGGATGGCGGCATCCGAGAAGTCCGAGGTGCTGGCGTTGCCACGGCGGTTGCCCAGGTAGACGGTCACGCCCAGCGACTTGTCGCGGTTGCGCTCCACGGTCTCCAAAGCCCCCTTGCGCACACTCACGCTCAGGCCGCAGCCCTCGGAAGCCTCGGCCCCAGCGTTGGTGGCGCCGAGCTTCTTGGCGTGGACCAGGGCACGGTCCACCAAGTCTTCAAAAAACGGTTGGCTGTAGCTGAAGCCGGAATCAGCCTGCGGTTTGGCGGTGCTTGCCGAGCGGGGACGGGGTTTTTTCATAGCGGCGGCTATGATAGCCGCCACTGCAGCGCTCTCCGCGCCGCCACTGCATTTGTCCCCTACCCCATGTCACGCAAACCCAAAAAAGGCTACTACGTCAAAGGTCACTTCGTTGCCGAAGGCAGCGAACTCGACCTGCAGCTCAAGGCCGAACTCAAAGGCACCCCCGACTCCAGCAAGACGGATCTCAAGCGCGAGTCCGACGCCTTGCAGGACCTCGGCAAGGATTTGCTGACGCTGCGCTCCGACCTGTTCAAGCGCCTGCAATTGCCCGACCAGCTGGCCGATGCCCTGGCCGAGGCCAAGCGCATCACCAATTTCGAAGGCAAGCGCCGCCAGATGCAATTCGTCGGCAAGCTCATGCGCAAGCTGGACGAGACCGAGATCGCCGCCGTGCGCGCGGCACTGGACGAGCAGCACAACGGCTCGGCCGCCGAGAAGATGGCCCTGCACGCCGCCGAGCAATGGCGCGACCGCCTGATTGCCGAGGAATCGGCCCTGTCCATCTGGCTGGACCATTTCCCCGACACCGACACCCAGCAACTGCGCGCCCTGATCCGCCAGGCCCGCAAGGACATGCCGGGCGCCCATGAGGCCAATGTGCAGGAATCCACCGGCCTGGCCCAGCGCAAGGGCCGCGCCTACCGCGACCTGTTCCAGCTGGTTCGCCAGCAGTTGGGCGGCACGGGCCGCGAGGCTGCCGAGGACGGTGACGGCGCTGGCGAGGAAGCTGACGATGAGTGAACCCGTCCATGACGCTGTGCGCATCGGCATCGTCTCGATCAGCGACCGTGCCAGCAGCGGCGTCTATGAGGACAAGGGCCTGCCGGCCCTGCAGGACTGGCTCACCCGCGCGCTCAGGAACCCCATCACGTTCGAGCCGCGCCTGATCCCCGACGAGCAGGCCGGCATCAGCGCCACGCTGATCGAACTGGTCGATGCAGGCTGCTCCCTGGTGCTGACCACGGGCGGCACCGGCCCCGCTCTGCGCGATGTCACGCCCGAAGCCACGCTGGCCGTGGCCGACAAGGAAATGCCGGGCTTTGGCGAGCAGATGCGCCAGATCAGCCTGGCCTTTGTGCCCACGGCGATTCTGTCGCGCCAGGTGGCGGTGATTCGTGGCAAGAGCCTGATCATCAACCTGCCAGGCCAGCCCAAGGCCATTGCCGAGACTCTGCAAGGCCTGCAAAACCCTGATGGCACGCAAAAGGTCAACGGCATCTTTGCGGCCGTGCCCTATTGCGTGGACCTGATCGGCGGGCCTTATCTGGAAACGGATGACAGCGTGTGCAAGGCCTTCCGCCCCAAGAGCGCAGTGCGCACCGCGCGACCTGCGGCCTGAGCGTGCGGACACGGCAAACGACAAGCAGCCTGCGGGCTGCTTTTTATTTTTTCAGCCCTTTGAACCACCGCTGAATCCGGGCCCGCAATTGCCGCTTGCCGTCATCACCCAACGGCATGCTGCTTGCCAGTTTCAGTGCCGCATCGACCTGTACATGGCCATGCTCCATCAGTGCCATGCAAAACACCCGGTCCTTGTCGCGCCCCGCCTGGGCCTTGGAGAGAAAGAGATCCAGCACATCAAGGCAATAGCCGACGCGATCGTTGGTATTGCCGTTCTGGATACGGTGCAGCCGGTTTTGCCAGCCTGAGGCAAGCACTGCCGTGTCCGGGCCCACGCCCTGCGCGTAGTAGCCATTGGACTCGTGGAAGCGAGAGCCTTCGCCAATGGATCCATCGATCCGGTCCGCCAGATCCGGAGCGTTGAGCGGATAGATGTCCGCCTCTGCGGACATCTTGAAAACCGGCTCGGGATACGGGATGGAGCCCAGGATTGCCTGGCTTCCCACGATGACGAATTCATACTCATTCGTCACATCCCCGCTCGCACGAATGATGTGCTCAAGATCCTCTCGGTTCATAGGCCCGCCCTGTATCTCCCAATGCAACGCCCCGCTTGAGATCCCCCACCTGCGCCAGCACCTGCTGGCGCACCTGTTCGGGCAGCACCGATGTCAGGGGCGAGGCCTGGCGCAGTTCCTGGGCCCTTCGCGTGCGCGCCAGGATGGTGCGCCAGCGGCCATTTTGCAAGACATCCTGCCACTGCCTCCACAGGCTGGCGGAATGCGAATCCCCCTGGCTCAACCACCGCTCCAACGTGTCCTGTGCCTGCTGCAGCAATGCCGGGTCAGATCGCACAAGGCGCACGGCTTCTTCATGCAATGCCAAGCTTTGCAGATCCTGCACTTCATGGCGCGCATCCTGCGCACGCACCAGAACCTGTACGACGGGCCTGGCATGGCGCGAACGGGCTGCGGCAGTTCCTGCGGGCGCGGGCTGCAGGGCGTCGCCCGCCAGCAATGCCAATTCTCCCCCTATGCCCAGTTCCGACATGACCCGCAGGTACGTGCCCATGGATGGCCCGGGATCACCGGACTCGACTGCAGCGAGCGTGCTGCGGGATATGCCTACGCGCGAGGCCATCTCGACCGTGCCCAGCCCCTGCTCCTTGCGCAGGCGCTTGAGCCGGTCACCGAACTGCAAAAGCAGTTGGCGCTGAAGAAGGGTGGACTTTTCTGGCGTTTTCATTTGTCCATTATTTTAAGCAAAACTTGAATTTTTGATTGTTTTTTTATACAAATTAATTCAAAACCAGTGCTTTCGCATCTCCAAGTCAAGGAACGGAAAAGCAGGTCCTGACGCGCGCACAAGCCACGGCCGGGATGCGCAGCGCATGGCAATCAATCAACGGGCCGGCCACGTTGCAAGAATGAGCGGCTGTACTGTCGCACCGGGGCCACCAAGCCCGTGCTTGCCCCAATGCGGCAGGCCCCTGTCCCTGCCAGCATGGAATCACCCCGGCCCCTGCGCAACAGCAGCGGGCTTTTTCCATCCAAAGCAAGGAGACTTCATGCAGCAACGCCCCAAGACATCGCTGATGACACCGCTGGCCCTGGCACTGTGCGCCGCCGCACTGGCAACGCCGGCCCTGGCGCAGCAGGACAAGGTTCGGATCGGCTTCATCACCGACATGTCCAGTCTCTATGCCGATGTCGAGGGCAAGAACGGCGCCGTGGCGATACAGATGGCCATCGACGACTACGGCGGCAAGCTGCTGGGCAAGCCCATCGAGCTGCTGACGGCCGACCACCAGAACAAGGCCGACATTGCCGCCAGCAAGGCGCGCGAGTGGATAGACACGCAGGGCATCAGCCTGGTGTTTGGCGGCACCAACTCGGCCACGGCCCTGTCCATGGCCAAGGTGGCGCAGGAGAAAAAGCGTGTCTTCATCGACAACGGCGCGGGCAGCTCGGCGCTGACCAACGAGCAGTGCAGCCCCTACACCGTGCACTACGCCTTCGACACCGTGGCCCTGGCCAAAGGCACGGGCGCAGCCGTGGTGGAGGCCGGCGGCAAGAGCTGGTACTTCGTGACGGCCGACTATGCCTTCGGCCATGCGCTGGAGGCGGACACCACCAAGATCATCGAGGCGCGCGGCGGCAAGGTGCTGGGCTCGGTCAAGACGCCGCTGAACGCCAGCGACTTCTCCAGCTTCATGCTGCAGGCGCAGAACTCCAAGGCCCAGATCCTGGGCCTGGCCAACGCGGGTGGCGACACCATCAACTCCATCAAGGCCGCGCGCGAGTTCGGCGTGACCAAGGACATGAAGCTGGCCGGCCTGCTGGTGTTCTTCACCGACGTGCACAGCCTGGGCCTGAAGAACACCCAGGGCATGCAGTTCACCACCAGCTGGTACTGGGACATGAACGATGCCTCGCGCAAGTTCGCCGATGCCTTCATGGCCAAGACCCAGCGCCGCCCCAGCGAGATCCAGGCGGCCGACTACTCGGCCACCATGAACTGGCTCAAGGCCGTGGAGAAGGCCGGCACGCTGGACGCCGACAAGGTCATGGCCACCTGGCGCGGCATGAAGATGGATGACTTCTTCGGCAGCGGCTACCTGCGCGAGGACGGCCGCTACGTTCACGACATGTACCTGATGGAAGTGAAATCCCCCGCCGAATCCAAGGGCACCTGGGACTACTACAAGCTGGTCAAGAAGCTGCCGGCCGAGCAGGTCTGGACGACGAAGGCAGAGAGCAAGTGCCAATACTGGCGCTGAACTGGCGCTGAGCCGGGGGGCAGCCCGGCTGCTCCCGCCCCTCGCTTTTCTCCACTGAATCTCCATGCCTTGGTCAATGCCGGGACATCGAACCGCGCCAGACTGGTAAGTTCGAGCATTGGGCGCGGCGCCGGGCAGGAACTTCTTCCCCTGCGGCCGACCGCGCGGCAGGGGAAGAATGAAGTTCAATCGCAAGTGGACCATTGGCGCCGTGGTGGGCGCCTGCATCATCGCCGGGGGCGCGCTGTGGAAGGCCAGCGCCAAGCCCGCCACCCGGTACGCGACGGCCGCCGTCACCGTGGGCAACCTGGAGCAGACCGTGCTGGCCGTGGGCCGGCTGCATGCCAAGGAGCTGGTTGCCGTGGGCGCCCAGGTCTCCGGACAGGTCAAGCGCCTGCATGTGGAACTGGGCCAGCAGGTCAAGGCCGGCGACCTGATCGCCGAAGTCGATGCCCAGCCGCAGCGCATCAAGCTGCGCAATGCCGAGGCCTCGGTCACCGCGCTGCAGGCGCAGCTGGCCGCGCGGCGCGCGGCCCTCGTCCAGGCCCGGCTCACCTTCCAGCGCCAGCAGGAACTGCTGCAGGCCGACGCCACCTCGCGCGCCGACCATGAGGCCGCCAAGGCGGCGCTGGACACGGCCCAGGCCGACGTCGGCGCCCTGCAGGCCCAGATCGAGCAGGCACGCACCCAGGTGGAGACCGAGCGCATCAACCTGGGCTACACCCGCATCGTCGCGCCCATGGACGGCGTGATCGTGGCCGTGGTCACCAAGCAGGGCCAGACACTGAACTCCTTCCAGACCACGCCCACCATCGTCATGCTGGCCAAGCTCGACGTGATGACCGTGCGTGCCGAGATTGCCGAGGCCGACGTGGACAAGATCCAGCTCGGCCAGACCGCATGGTTCACCACGCTGGGCAGCAACCGCCAAAAACACATGGCGAAGATAGAGCGCATCGAGCCCGCACCGACCTCCATCGTCAATGACGCGGGCGGCGGCGCCTCGCCCGCTGCGGCCACGCCTGCCGCCAAGGCCATCTACTACAACGCCCAGTTCGACGTGCCCAACCCGGACGGCAAGCTGCGCCCCTCCATGACCGCCCAGGTCACCGTGCGCGTGGCCCAGGCCGACAAGGCCGTGCTGGTGCCGGCCGCCGCACTGGGCAGCCGGGCAGAGGACGACAGCTACACCGTGCGCGTGCGCGACGGCGAAGGCAAGGTCGCCGAGCGCAAGGTGCGCATCGGCCTGCGCACCAATGCCCAGGCTCAGGTGCTGTCGGGCCTGGAGGCAGGCGAGCAGGTGGTGATAGGCGAGGCGGGCCCGAACAACGCCCCTGCCGCCGACCCCATGGGAATGTGAGCATGGACCAGCCATTGCTGCAAATGCGGGGACTGCGCAGGGAGTTCCCCGCGGGTGACACCACGGTCGCCGTGCTCAAGGACATCGACCTGACCATCGAGGCCGGCGAGATGGTGGCCATCGTGGGCGCCTCGGGCTCGGGCAAGTCCACGCTGATGAACATCCTCGGCTGCCTGGACCATCCGACCTCGGGCAGCTACCGCATCGCCGGCCGCGAGACCGGCGAGCTGGGCCCCGATGCGCTGGCCGCGCTGCGGCGCGAGCATTTCGGCTTCATCTTCCAGCGCTACCACCTGCTGGCCGACCTCACGGCCCAGGGGAATGTGGAACTGCCATCGGTCTACGCCGGCACGGCGCCCACGGATCGCCATGCGCGCTCGGCCGCCCTGCTCGAACGCCTGGGCCTGGCCGACCGCATGCAGCACCGGCCGGGCCAGCTGTCGGGCGGGCAGCAGCAGCGCGTGTCCATTGCCCGCGCGCTGATGAACGGCGGCGCCGTCATCCTGGCCGACGAGCCCACCGGCGCGCTGGACAAGGCCAGCGGCGAGCAGGTCATGCGCATCCTGCAGGAGCTGCATGCCGACGGCCACACCATCATCCTGGTCACGCACGACATGGCCGTGGCGGCCCACGCCTCGCGCGTGATCGAGATCAGCGACGGAGCCATCATCGCGGACCGGCGCAGCGCCCCGCATGAAAGCAAGCCCCCGCTGGAGGCCACAGCCGCCCCGCGCGCCGCCTCCTGGCGCATGTTCGGCGACCGCTTCGGCGAAGCGCTGCGCATGGCGCTGCGGGCCATGAACGCGCACCGCCTGCGCACCTTCCTGACCATGCTGGGCATCATCATCGGCATCTCTGCCGTGGTCTCGGTGGTGGCGCTGGGGCGCGGTGCGCAGCAGCAGGTGATGAACCAGATCAGCGAGCTGGGCACGAACACGCTGGACATCTTCCCCGGCAAGGACTTCGGAGACACGCGCGCCGCCGCCATCGAGACCCTGGTCGCCGCCGATGCCCAGGCCCTGGCCGAGCAGCCCTACGTGGACAGCGCCACGCCCAACGTATCGGTCAGCGTCACGGCGCTGTACCGCGAGAACGCGGCCATGGCCCAGGTGACGGGCGTGGGCTTCGAGCATTTCCGCGTGAAGGGCCTGCGCCTGGCGTCAGGGCGGTTCTTCGACCAGCGCGACGTGGACCTGCACGCCCAGGTCGCGGTCATCGACCAGAAGGCCGCCACCGCGCTCTTCCCCGGCAACCCCAGCCCGCTGGGCGAGGTGGTGATGCTGGGCGAGATGCCCGTGGAGATCGTGGGCGTGCTGCGCCCCGCGCAAAACAGCTTCGGTGGCTCCACGCCCACCTTCTTCGTGCCCTACACGGCAGCCGCCACGCGCCTGGTCGGCAAGTACCACCTGGACAGCATCACGCTGCGCATCAAGGACGAGGTGCCGGCCGAGATCGCACTGAAGGCGGCCACCAGTCTGCTCACGGAACGCCACGGCACCAAGGACTTCTTCGTCTGGAACTCCGACCAGATCCGCCAGGCCATCACGCGCACCAGCACCACGCTGACGCTGCTGGTCTCGGCCATCGCCATGATCGCGCTGCTGGTGGGCGGCATCGGCGTGATGAACATCATGCTGGTGTCGGTCACCGAGCGCACGCGCGAGATCGGCGTGCGCATGGCCATCGGCGCGCGCCAGTCGGACATCCTTCAGCAGTTCCTGATCGAGGCCGTGCTGGTCTGCATCGTGGGCGGCATCCTGGGTGTCTCTCTGGCGCTGAGCCTGGGCCTGGCAGTGAGCCTGTCGGGCTCCAGCTTCCAGTTGTCGTTCTCGGCCGCCTCCATCGTGCTGGCCGTCGCCTGCTCCTCGCTCATAGGCATCACCTTCGGCTTTCTGCCCGCGCGCAGCGCGGCGCGCCTGGACCCCGTCCAGGCCCTCTCCAGAGATTGACATGCATATGCTCAAGACCAGCGCGCTGGCATGCGCCGTGGCCCTTGCGGGCTGCGGCGCCATCACGCGCACCCCCTACGAAGCGCCACAGGTGACGATGCCCGCGCAGTTCGAACATGCGCAGGCATCGTCACCGGCAGCCACGCCCACGCCCATGACCGATGCCTGGTGGCGCGGCTTCGGCGATCCACGGCTCGATGCCTGGATTGACCTGGCGCTGGCGCGCAACCCTGACATGGCCACGGCCGGCATCCGCGTGCGGCGTGCCGCGCTGCAGGCACAACTGGCAGGCCATGCGCTGCTGCCCCAGCCCAGCGGTAGCGTAGGCACGGGCGCCAGCCGCCCGCTGTCGGGCAGCCAGCGCAGCACCCTGGAGAACGCCAGCGCCACACTGGGCGTGGCCTGGGAGCTGGACCTGTTCGACCGGCTGGGCGCGCAACGCGATGCCGCCGTCTTCGAAGCACAGGCCAGCGTGCAGGACAAGGATGCCGTGGCGCTGTCGCTGACCACCACCACGGCCAGCCTGTACTGGCAGCTGGCGCTGGCCAACGAGCGCCTGGACATGTCACGCCAAAGCCTGGAGTACGTGCGCCGCACCATCGACCTGGTGCAGGCCCAGTACCGCAGCGGCGCAGTGTCCGGCCTGGAGCTGCGCGAGGCCCGGCAGGCCCTGGCCGAGCAGCAGGCCCTGCTGAGCCAATACACCCAGGCCCGCGCCGAACTGCGCCAGGCATTGGCCGAATTGCTGCAGGGCGCCGAGCCGCCCGGTGGCGAGCCCCAGGCGCTGCCCGTGGCCGACCTGCCCGCCGTGCAGGCGGGCCTGCCCGCCGACCTGCTGGGACGCCGCCCCGACCTGCGCGCCGCCGAACTGCGGCTGCGCGGCGCCCTGGCCGGCAGCGATGCCACGGCCGCCAGCTACTACCCCCGGCTGTCGCTCACCGGCAGCCTGGGCACCTCCAGCAGCACCCTGCTCGATGTGCTGGCCAATCCCGTGGCGGCCCTGGGCGCCAACCTGGCCCTGCCGTTTCTCAATGTGCGCGAGATGCGGCTGAACACCGCCATTGCACGCAGCCAGTACGAAGAGGCGGTGGTCAACTTCCGCAAAACGCTGTACGCCGCGTTGGCCGAAACGGAAAAATCCCTGTCCGCCCGCACCGAACTGGCCCGCCAGGAAGAGGCCCAGCAGCGCGCCACGCAGGAATCCGTGGAAATCACGCGTCTGTACGAGGCGCGCTACCGCGCCGGCCAGGTGCCGCTGCGCACCTGGCTGGACGCCCAGGAGCGCCGCCGCGCAGCGCAGCTGGCCCTGTCCGCGCTGCACCTGGCACGCCTGCAGAACCAGCTCACGCTGCACAAGGCCCTAGGCGGAGGGTGGCCGGCTTCCTGAAGCCACCACCCAGGGTCCGCCAGAGTCAGAACGAATGCGCCATGCCCACGTAGAAGCCGGTCTGGCTGCCGCCCGGCGCCGGGTTGTTGTTGGTGGTCTCCACCGAGAAGTTCGCATTGCCGCCATTGCGCACATTGCCCACGCTGGCGTACAGCAGCGTGCGCTTGGACAGCGCGTAGTCAGCGCCCGCCATGAACAGGTTGGCGCTGCCGCCGCCGTTGTTGACCGTGGTGCGGTAGCCCGCCCCGATCAGCGTCAGCGGGCCTGACACCTTGTAGCGCGCGCCCATCCAGTACTGCCGCGCCTTGTTGGGCACGCCAGCTGCGCTGTCGGGCGCGGACAGCTGCTCATAGCCCGCGAACAGCTTGAGCGCGGACAGCGTCACCGTGCCGCCCAGCGTCAGGTTGCGGGAGGTGGTGTAGAGATCGCTGAAGCGGCCATTGGCATCGCGGGCCACATCGTAGATGGCGCGCAACTCGAACGTGGGCGCGGTATAGGACACGGACAGCGCATCCTTGCGCAGCCGCGATGCGCCCTGCGGCTGCTCGCCCAGGCCGGTCAGCGCCAGCACGCGCAGGCCGCCCCAGCTGGGCGTTTCGTACGAGATCATGTTGTCATGCCCGCCCCAGTTGCGCCCCCGCACCAGCGTGGCCGAGCCGATGAACTGCTGGCCCGTGGGGTCCAGCGCCCAGTGCGCATCCGAGATCGACAGATCCTTGCCCAGTTTCAGCGTGCCCCATCCGCTGCGCAGGCCCACGAAGGTGCGGCGGTTGAAGAAACCTGCGCCGTTGAACCTGGCATCGTCGATGCTGAAGCCCGACTCCAGCGTGAACAGCGCGTGCAGCCCGCCGCCCAGATCCTCCTCCCCCTTGAAACCCAGCATGCTCGTGCCCCACTGGTTGCCCACGGCCCGCCACAGATTGCCAGAGCCCCCCGTGGCCGGGTCGTACACATTGCTCTGGTAGTCCACCCCCGCGACCACACGCCCATAGAGCGTGACCGAACTCTGGGCCTGGGCCGCCAGGGCCGTCCCAAATGCAAGCGCCGTGCCCAGCCATTGAATGGTTCTTCTAGCCATGTCGTCTCCTCCTCCCGATTGCCAGTTGGCGAAAGCCCTCGCCACGAGGGCCAGGGCGTACTGAAATCCTTGCCGGCCACGCGTGAAAACTGCGGCCGTGCAGTCAGCGCGTTCTTGTTCTTGTGCCTGCGAAGCCTGCGGGGCAACGCCGGTAACGGCTGGCCATGGAATTCTCGGTGGGAGAAGGTGGCTGGAGATAAACGATTCGGCGACGGACTGATCCTCAGCTATCACGGACCGCTAGGTGTTTTCCCAAGGAAAGGCCGCCGCGCCATCCACGGCGGCCACCGGGCCGCGCATTGCACGCAGCCCGGATCGGCTCAATGCCGCGCGATCAACGCGCCGTCGTATCGCTGCTGGCCGCCACGATGGGGATATAGAACTCCCCGCCGGCACGGTTGAATTCCTCGGCCTTGGCCTGCATTCCGGCGGCAATGCCTTCCTGCTCGGCCACGCCCTTGGCAGCGGCGAATTCGCGAACTTCCTGGGTGATCTTCATGGAGCAGAACTTGGGGCCGCACATGGAGCAGAAGTGCGCCACCTTGGCGCTGTCCTTGGGCAGGGTTTCGTCGTGGTAGGCCTGGGCGGTGTCGGGGTCCAGGCCCAGGTTGAACTGGTCCTGCCAGCGGAAGTCGAAGCGGGCCTGGCTCAGCGCGTCGTCGCGGGCGCGGGCGCCGGGGTGGCCCTTGGCGACGTCAGCGGCGTGGGCCGCGATCTTGTACGCGATGATGCCCTGCTTGACGTCGTCGCGGTCGGGCAGGCCCAGGTGTTCCTTGGGCGTGACGTAGCACAGCATGGCGGTGCCGAACCAGCCGATCATGGCCGCGCCGATGGCGCTGGCGATGTGGTCGTAGCCGGGGGCGATGTCGATGGTCAGCGGGCCCAGGGTGTAGAACGGCGCCTCGTGGCAGTGCTTGAGCTGCTCGGTCATGTTGGCCTGGATCATGTGCATGGGCACGTGGCCGGGGCCTTCGATCATGGTCTGCACGTCGTGCTTCCAGGCCAGCTGGGTCAGCTCGCCCAGGGTCTTGAGTTCGGCGAACTGGGCTTCGTCATTGGCGTCCGAGGCGCTGCCGGGGCGCAGGCCATCGCCCAGCGAGAAGCTGACGTCGTACTGCTTCATGATGTCGCAGATGTCCTCGAAGTGCTCGTACAGGAAGCTCTCGCGGTGGTGGGCCATGCACCACTTGGCCATGATGGAGCCGCCGCGCGAGACGATGCCTGTGCGTCGCTGGGCCGTGAGGTGGATGTAGGCCAGACGCACGCCGGCGTGGATGGTGAAGTAGTCCACGCCCTGCTCGGCCTGCTCGATCAGGGTGTCGCGGAAGATGGGCCAGGTCAGGTCCTCGGCAATGCCGCCCACTTTCTCCAGCGCCTGGTAGATGGGCACGGTGCCGATGGGCACGGGCGAGTTGCGGATGATCCAGTCGCGCGTGGTGTGGATGTTCTTGCCGGTGGACAGGTCCATCACGTTGTCCGCGCCCCAGCGGATGGCCCAGACCAGCTTCTCGACCTCTTCCTCGATGCTGGAGGTCACGGCCGAGTTGCCGATGTTGGCGTTGATCTTGACCTTGAAGTTGCGCCCGATGGCCATGGGCTCGATCTCGGGGTGGTTGATGTTGGCCGGGATGATGGCGCGGCCGCGCGCCACTTCGTCGCGCACGAACTCGGGCGTGATGATCTTGGGGATGGCGGCGCCCAGGCCGTTGCCGGCCAGGCGCGCCTCGCGCGCGGCGTCCTGCTGGTACTCGGCCATCCATTCGCGGCGGCCGTTCTCGCGCAGGGCCACGTACTCCATCTCGGGCGTGATGATGCCCTTGCGCGCGTAGTGCATCTGGGTGACGTTGCCGCCGCTCTTGGCGCGGCGCGGCTGGCGCTGCAGCGATGCGGCCTCGGCCCGCAGGCGGGCCACGCGCTCGTCTTCCTCGCCGCGCTTGCCGCCGTCGTCCAGTGCCTGGCGCAGGCGGCCGGCGTAGTACTCGCTGTCGCCGCGCGACTCGATCCAGGCATTGCGCACGCCGGGCAGGCCGCTGCGCACGTCGATGGCCACGGCCGGATCGGTGTAGGGGCCCGAGGTGTCATAGACGCTGACCTGCTCGCCATTGGTCAGCTGGATATCGCGCACGGGCACGTTGAGGCCGCTGTGCAGGCTGCCTTGCAGATAGCTCTTGGTGGAGGCCGGGAACGGCTTGCGCGACTGCGCCAGCAGGTCGGAAAAACGCTGTGCGTCTGGAGCTTCGCCGGCTGCGGGGGTGAAGATGGAATCGGGAGCGTTCATGTCGGGTTCCTTGCGTTCAAAGCGTCGATCAACAACGCTCCGGGAACCGGACACTCCTTGGGCTGTGCCAAAGGCCGCGCACCGGGCTATGCCAGTGTGGGCCTGCCAGGGCCGTATGGCCTTGGCCCCTGGTTGCCACGCACGCCAAGGCGCACGAGCAGCCTTGGTTGGCAAGGGCCGATGTGCGTTGGATGGTGGCCTGCCTGGCCGTTGCGGCCCTGCGTGTATCCGCCGTGGCGGACTTCCATCCTCTGACTTCGGCCCCGCTTCAGGGTCCCGCTCTTCTTCCGCCGGTATCAACCGGATCAAGTTCGTCGGGTTCGCCGCCTGGCCCATGCAGCGCATGGACCGGTTGGCATCTCAGTGCATCAGCACACCCCGGAGCAGAGCGCAGTATAGGGGATGGCAAGGCGCCCTTGGCCTGCGGGTTTGCCCAGGGGCCTGAAAGCCCTGCTCAGTCGAAGCCGCGCATCTGTGCCCATTCGGCCATCGGTGCGCGCGTGGCGCGCCAGCCGTTGATGGGGGCGCTCTTGTCCTCGTAGCCCAGTGCAATGCCGAAGGCCACGTGGTAGCCCTCGGGCAGCGCCAGCGCCTGGGTCACGGCGTCGTTGTAGCGGCGCCAGAAGCCCTGGGCGCAGGTGGCCAGGCCATTGGCGCAGGCCAGCAGCATGAAGGACTGCAGGTAGATGCCCAGGTCCGCCCACTGCGGCAGGCCCATGCGCTCGTCCACCGCCACGATCAGGCCCACGGGCGCGCCGAAGAACTGGCCGTTGCGCGCCAGCTGCTCCAGCCGCGCGGGCTTGTCGTCGCGCGGAATGCCCAGCGACTGGTACAGCTCTTCGCCATTGGCAAAGCGCCGGCTGCGGTAGGGCTCCCAGAGATTGGGCGGGTAGGACAGGCCGGGCTGGGCGTCCTGGGGCTCGGCTTCGGCAACGGCGGTGAGCAGCTGCTGCAGCGGCTCGCCCGTCAGCGCCAGCACGCGCCAGGGCTGCAGGTTGCCGCCCGAGGCCGCTTGTGCCGACTGTTCCATCAGGGAGCGCACCAGGGCCGCATCGGGCGACTGGGGCAGGAAGGCGCGCACGGAGCGGCGCGCATGCAAGGCCTGTTCAACGTTCATGCTGGTCGGAGTCTCCGGTCTTCTTGGGGGATCTTGGGGGATCTTTGGTGATCTTGTGCAGGCCTACTTGCCCATGATCTGGTCGATCTTGTCCTTCTGGAACGCCTGCGGGCGCTCTGACTCGCAGGGCACGCAGTCGCCCACCTTGCTGCCGGCCGAGAGCTTGGCAATGGCCTCCCACAGCAGCGCGATCTGCTGCTCATGCGCGGCCGCGCCATCGCTCAGGCCGCGCATGGCCTGGGCCACGGGGTCCATTTCCTGGGTGATGCCGTAGGCCGTGAACGGCTGGGGCGCGGCAGAGGCCGGGACCTTGATGGACTCGGCCTTGGCCGATCCCAGGTCGTGCTCGGTCACATCGGCGCTGTGGCCGTTCTTGCTGGCGATGATGCGCGCCGGAATGCCCACGGCCGTGGCGCCTGCGGGCACGGGCTTGATGACCACGGCATTGCTGCCGATCTTGGCACCGTCGCCCACCTCGAAGCCGCCCAGCACCTTGGCGCCCGCGCTGACCACCACATCGCGGCCCAGCGTGGGATGGCGCTTGGCGCCCTTGTACAGCGAGGTGCCGCCCAGGGTCACGCCGTGGTAGATGGTGCAGCCGTCGCCGACCACGGCCGTCTCGCCGATGACTACGCCCATGCCGTGGTCGATGAAGACGCGCTCGCCGATGACGGCGCCGGGGTGGATCTCGATGCCGGTGAGCCAGCGGCCGATGTGCGAGATGAAGCGCCCCAGCCACTTGAGGCCATGGTTCCAGCACCAGTGCGCCGGGCGCTGCAGCCAGATCGCATGCAGACCCGGATAACAGGTGATGACCTCCCAGGTGCTGCGTGCCGCAGGGTCGCGGTCGAGGATGCACTGGATATCGGAGCGCAGGCGGTCAAGCATCTAGGGGCTGGTTATTGTTGACAAGACCGCTCAGTCTAGCGTTTCGGTGGGGTGCTCTGCAGCATGGCCTTCGCAACACCGCGCAGGATGTGGATTTCCTCGGCGGTCAGTTGCGAGCGGTTGAAAAGCTGGTTGAGGCGCGGCATCAGCTTCTTGGGCGCAGCCGGATCAAGAAAGCCGATATGCGCCAGCGCCTGCTCCCAGTGGCCCAGCATGCCGGCCACCTGGGCCGCGTCGGCACGCTGCGGCGCAGGTGTGTGCTCCACCACGGGAAAGCCGCCCAGCGCCTGGCGCCATTCGTAGGCCACCACCTGGATGGCCGCCCCCAGGTTCAGCGAGCCGAACTGCGGATTGGACGGAATCGACAGCGCCACATCGCTGCGGTAGACATCGTCGTTGCTCATGCCGAAGCGCTCGCAGCCGAACAGGAAGGCCACGCCGGACTGGTTGCAGCGCGGCGCGGGAGCCGGTGCGGACACGGATGCATCGGCGGGCGGTGCGGCCTCATCGGGCGCAGCCAGCACATCCAGCTCCCCGCTGAGCAGCAGCTCGAAATGCTGGCGCGGCGTGCGCGTGGGCGGGCCGAAGTCGCGCGGCGTCATGGCCGTGGCGCACAGGTGGCTGATGCCGTCCAGCGCCTCCTCCAGCGTCTCGACCACGCGCGCATTGCCCAGCACGTCCAGCGCGCCGCTGGCCCGCTGGATGGTCTCTTCCTTGCGCAGCACGTTGGGCCAGCGCGGGCGCACCAGCACCAGGTCGTCAAAGCCCATGGTCTTCAGGGCGCGGGCGGCGGCGCCCACATTGCCGGCGTGGCTGGTTTCTATCAGTACGAATCGGGTTTTCATTGCGTCGCTGGCCTGCCGGCGCCGGCAGAGCCCCCAAGACGGGACAGGTTGCGCAGCAAAAAACGGACAAGGCGGGTAAAATTGCGCGCTATTGTCGCCGCCCCGCATCGCCGGACGCGGCTTTTTCCGTTCTTACCCGCGTCAAACAGCCTGCTTTTGCCAGAGAGGACCGTCCTCTCCTTGCACAGCCGCTGCTCCGCCTACGCCTCACAATCTATGTCGACCAACCTGCATCCCATGCTCAACGTGGCCATCAAGGCCGCACGCGCCGCCGGCGCCATCATCAACCGCGCGGCTCTTGACGTGGAATCCGTGCGTGTCGCACAAAAGCAGGTCAACGACTTTGTGACCGAGGTGGACAAGGCGGCCGAGCAGGCCATCATCGAAACCTTGCTGGGCGCCTATCCGGGCCACGGCATCCTGGCCGAGGAGTCGGGCAACGAGTTCGGCGCCAAGAACTCCGACTATGTCTGGATCATCGATCCGCTGGACGGCACCACCAACTTCATCCACGGCTTCCCCGTGTACTGCGTGAGCATTGCCCTGTCCTTCAAGGGCAAGGTGGAGCACGCCGTGGTGTACGACCCCTCGCGCAACGACCTGTTCACGGCCACGCGCGGCCGCGGTGCCTACCTGAATGACCGCCGCATCCGCGTGTCCAAGCGCATCCAGCTCAAGGACAGCCTGATCTCCACCGGCTTCCCCTTCCGCCGTGGCGACAACTTCAAGCAGTACATGAACATGCTGGGCGACGTGATGCAGGAAACCGCAGGCGTGCGCCGCCCCGGCGCCGCCGCGCTGGACCTGGCCTACGTGGCAGCCGGCTTTGCAGACGGCTTCTTCGAAAGCGGCCTGCAGATCTGGGACGTGGCCGCCGGCAGCCTGCTGGTGACCGAGGCCGGTGGCCTGGTCGGCAACTTCACGGGCGAGGCGGATTTCCTGGAGCAGAAGGAATGCCTGGCGGGCAATCCGCGCATCTATGGCGCGCTGGTCGGCATCGTTGGCAAGTACAGCAAGTTTGCTTCGGCTGGTGAGAAGGCGGGTGTGCGGCAGGCTTTGGCGGATTCTGGTGAGGCGGCTCCGGCTGCTGATGTGGAGGCTGCTGAGTCTGAGCAGCAGCCTGAGGCCTGATTTCGGCTTCTCCTGTCTCTCTTTAAAACAGCTCCTTCAAGGGGCTGTTTTTCATTGGGCGCGGGTTCGGTGCGCTTTTTGCCCCTGCCGGGGGGTTGCTTTTCGAGGCCGGGTCTCGGCCCGGCGGCCGACCTACCTTCTTTTGCTTCGCCACCGGTACGCCGGCCGAAAGAACGTAGGCCAAGAAAAGGCGACCCGAATGTCCACGTCCCTTCGCTTCGCTGCGGGCAACCTGCGCCGGGCCGCCTGCGGGGTTCGCCGTGAAACTCACTTCGCGCTGCGCGCTTCACTCAAACATCACGGCGAGTCAGATGACGAGGCAGTCCTGTCCTGCGGCAGGACTGCAACCCCGCAGGCGGCCCGACGCAGGCGTGGACATACGGGAGGGGTGAGAGGGGGCCACGGTCAGGGGCAGCATGCTGCCCACTGCACGTTTGCCGCCTCTTTTACCTCGCGCGTGCGTTGATCACGGCCTCGGCCACGTTGCGCGGTGCTTCGGCGTAGTGCTTGAACTCCATGGAGTAGGTGGCACGGCCTTGCGTTTGCGAGCGCAGGGAGGTGGCGTAGCCGAACATTTCGGACAGGGGCACTTCGGCCTTGATGGACTTGCCGCCGCCGGCCATGTCGTCCATGCCCTGCACCATGCCGCGCCGCGAGGACAGGTCGCCCATCACGGTGCCGGCGTAGTCTTCAGGCGTCTCGACTTCCACGGCCATCATGGGTTCGAGGATGACGGGGCTGGCCTTTCTCGCCGCTTCCTTGAAGCCGAAGATGGCCGCCATCTTGAACGCCATTTCGTTGGAGTCCACGTCGTGGTACGAGCCGAAGGTCAGCGTGACCTTGACGTCCACCACGGGATAGCCGGCCAGCACGCCGCTGGTCAATGCCTCGACCACGCCTTTTTCCACCGCAGGGATGTACTCGCGCGGCACCACGCCGCCCTTGATGGCGTCGACGAACTCGAAGCCCTTGCCGGGCTCCTGCGGCTCCACCGTGAAGACCACGTGGCCGTACTGGCCCTTGCCGCCGGACTGGCGCACGAACTTGCCGTCCACATCCGTGACTTTCTTGCGGATGGTCTCGCGGTAGGCCACCTGGGGCTTGCCCACGTTGGCTTCCACGTTGAACTCGCGCTTCATGCGGTCCACGATGATTTCCAGGTGCAGCTCGCCCATGCCGGCAATGATGGTCTGGCCCGATTCCTCATCGGTGCGCACGCGGAACGACGGGTCTTCGGCCGCCAGGCGTGACAGGGCGATGCCCATCTTTTCCTGGTCGGCCTTGGACTTGGGCTCCACGGCCTGGGCGATGACGGGCTCGGGGAAGACCATCTTCTCCAGCACGATGGGCGCGGACGGGTCGCACAGGGTCTCGCCCGTGGTCACGTCCTTCAGGCCCACGCAGGCGGCAATGTCGCCGGCGTGGATTTCATCGACCTCCAGGCGTTCATTGGCATGCATCTGCACGATGCGGCCAATGCGCTCCTTCTTGTCCTTGACGGAGTTGAGCACGCTGTCGCCCTTGTTGAGCACGCCCGAGTAGACGCGCACAAAGGTGAGCTGGCCCACGAAGGGGTCGGTCATCAGCTTGAAGGCCAGGGCAGAGAACTTCTCGCTGTCATCGGCATGGCGCACGATGATGGAGCCGTCTTCCGCATGGCCTTCCACGGGCGGCACTTCCAGCGGCGAAGGCATGAGCTCGACCACGGCGTCCAGCAGGCGCTGCACGCCCTTGTTCTTGAAGGCCGAGCCGCACAGCATGGGCTGGATCTCGCCCGCAATGGTGCGCAGGCGCAGGCCGCGCAGGATGTCGGCCTCGGGCAGGTCGCCCTCTTCCAGGTAGCGGTTCATCAGGTCTTCGCTGGCCTCGGCAGCCGCCTCCACCATGGACTCGCGCCACTTCCTGGCGTCTGCCACCATGGCTGCGGGAATCTCCTGGTACTCGAACTTCATGCCCTGCGTGGCCTCGTCCCAGATGATGGCCTTCATCTTGAGCAGGTCCACCACGCCGGTGAACTGCTGCTCTGCGCCAATGGGCAGCACGATGGGCACGGGATTGGCCTTGAGGCGGTCGATCATCATCTGCCGCACGCGCAGAAAATCCGCGCCCGTGCGGTCCATCTTGTTGACGAAGGCCAGGCGCGGCACCTTGTACTTGTTGGCCTGGCGCCAGACCGTCTCGGACTGCGGCTGCACGCCGCCCACGGCGTCATAGACCATGACGGCGCCGTCGAGCACGCGCATGGAACGCTCCACCTCGATGGTGAAATCCACGTGGCCCGGGGTGTCGATGATGTTGATGCGGTGCTGGTCAAAGCGGCCGTCCATGCCCTTCCAGAAGCAGGTGGTGGCCGCCGAGGTGATGGTGATGCCGCGCTCCTGCTCCTGCTCCATCCAGTCCATGATGGCGGCGCCTTCATGCACCTCGCCCAGCTTGTGGCTCACCCCGGTGTAGAACAGGATGCGCTCGGTCGTGGTGGTCTTGCCGGCATCGATGTGCGCGGAGATACCAATGTTGCGATAGCGTTCTATGGGGGTATGGCGGGCCATGAAAGGACTCCTGGGTGCTGATAAGCGTTGATGCGTGGATCTGCCGTGGGCTCGGATTCTCGCGGGGGTTGAATGAGGGTTGATGACAATTGGAATGTACGAAGACAATCGTACTATCTTCCGCAACTTCTTGCAGAACGATCCATGTTTTCACCGCGCCATGCGCCTGTCTGCCAGATAACTGCCCGCGCCACGCCGCATCAGCGACGTGCGGCATTGCTTCCATGGCACAGTGGCGCCCCATCGACAGGATTGCGACTTGCGCAAGAAGGAACGCCACCAGCGTTCTTCCACAGGGCGCAGCGCGTTGCTGCAACCTGTTTGCACAAGTCCTGAGGACGATTCATGCTTGCCAACCACCCCGACCGCGAACAGATACGCCTGGAAAACCTGCTCAACGCCCTGGGCAACCCCCTGCGCCTGGCCGTGGTGCGCGCGCTGGCCGCAGGCCATGAGCGCGCCTGCGGCTCGCTCTTGCAGGGCCAGTCCAAATCCACCATGACCCACCACTGGCGTGTGCTGCGCGACAGCGGCGTGATCTGGCAGCGCCCCGACGGCCGCGAAAACCTGCTCTCCCTGCGCCGCGAAGACCTGGATGCACGCTTTCCCGGCCTGCTGGATGCGCTGCTGCAGGCCCTGGCCGAAGACCCGCTGACCGAACAGGCCACGGCCGCGCACCTCAAACCCTGCCCTTGAAGCCCCGCCCCTGCAACGCAGGCGGCAGCCCTGCGCCCTACCCCTTCACGGCAAGCGCCGCAGCAACGCCCTCATCCGCAAACCGCTTGGCCGCCTTGAGCAGATAGCTCACGGCATAGAGGATGGGGTCATCGGCCTCGTCGCCATTCAGATGGTCCACCACCTCGATGGCATAGCCCAGATCCACCGCCGTGTCGTGCAGCAGGCCCAGCAATTCCTTGTCCTGCGGCTCCAGCGACTGCGCCTGATCGGCCTTCACGTAGTAGATGCGCAGCAGGTCGCGGCAGACGCAATTGATGGCTGTGACTTTGTGGCTAGCGTGCAGCTCCAGCACTTCGAGGGCAGCGCCCAGGTGCAGGACGGCGTCGATGGCTAGGTCTTCGAGGTTGGGTTGGGGAATGGCGGCGAAGGTTGGCTGCTCCATCGAACCTGGTTGTGCGTGAGTCATGGCTCACAATTTTTGATTCGCGGGGAGAACGGGGCCACGTTTTCTTTAACTCAATGTGGGGGGTGCAAACGATCAGCGCAGGCTTTAAGAGCCAGCCGCCATCGACCGACCTCGCCGATATCGAGCGCTCCCACATGGGCAAGATGGAGCGCGGCCCTTGGCTATCGTGTTCAAGATTGCGCGGGGGCTGGGGTGCAGTGCGGCGGAAGTGATGGGGAGGGCGGAAGGGGTGTTGGGGGCGGGGGTTCAACCTGCGAAATCAGGAATTCAGTGATTTGCATGAAGCTCGCGATGCTGGCAAGGGGTCAGAAGTTGCCGGTCGCAGCGGACTTCCGAGGGACGGCCCAAGGCAATAGATTCAACCGGTCGGCTGCGCCCCTCGGAGCGCAGCTTAGCGCCCAACGGAGATATCCAGGACGCCGTCTCTGAGTATCGTGACGGTCATGTCGGCAACCTCCTACGGTTAATTGTTGGGGCTCGGTAGGTACGCAGCTTGCCATGGGATCCTCAAAAATTTGTAGCGATAACCGCGAAATTCGGTCCGGCCAACCCTATGATTTCGATCCTTATGAGGCCTCTCCGGTATGCGCGCAAAATGCTCAAGAGCCAGCAAATCAACGACGCTCGAACTGTGGTTGCTTCGGCTCATCGTGCTCATGAACATCTTTGAGAACGTCGCGGCAGAGCCATACCCGCCCTTGGCTCCAACACATGCAGGCCTCCAGTAGCACCATTCGCAAGCTCATAGCTTCGGCCTCGAGCTTTCTACTGAGTGTTGGGCCACAGATGCCCGGCGGCTCCTCAAATTCTTAGGGCGGCCAATCTTGAACTGGGCCACCTGTGTCAAGCTTTCGCACTTGCGCCGCCAATGTCGGCCTGGGAAGCGGAGCAGCGCAGTGTTCGGCCCGAGCCCTGCAACCTACAAAAGCAATCGACTATGCTCTGTAAATTGCTTCGTTACGACTGTAGTGTCCTCATCATTCGAGCAGATGGGCACGCAGAGGCCTCGGCGTTGGCCCGAACGAAGAGACGTGTGTTGCCAACCATCGGAGTTCAGCAATGTCGAAAGACGGTAGTACGTCATTCTCCATATTAGTGAAGTCTCATTCTGTACCGCTAGGCCTACCTGGCCAAATACACGGTAGGCCTACCGTTCAGGCCGACAAAGGAGACGACACTCAACTTCAATACTCATACCAGTACATTGCGGGCGTAGTGCTCCTATGTGGAGCGATTGCAGGCAAAAATGACTACAACGCCATATGGATGGAGCATCACGACGACCTGCTGGCCGACTGCGGCGGGGGGCAATATGACGCCATCCAGTCCAAGACGACCCTAAATGCAGGGGCCCGCTGGAAATGCACTCACGAAGGTTTTATCGACGCAGTAAGGAAGCAATGCAAACTAGAGCATGAGTACGGCGACCAAATCCGTCACTACGTTCTTTTCTCGAATATCAAGCCCTACGTACCGACGGCCAACACCAAGAAGCCAGAAACGTTCGCATCCAGCCCAACGCACCTCATCGATGAGTGCAAAAAGAAGTCATCATTCACGCGATTGAATGAGCCGTACAAGACGGTGCTAAAGACGCTGAGCGATGCCGTCGGCTACGCACCTGATGTGGTGTTTCGCGTAATGCAGAAGTTATTTTTCCAGAAGGGACCACAGCTGGAGGCTTTTAGGGACCAGCTTGCAACCATAGTTTCTGAAGTACCGGAATGCGAGAACCTTCCAATGTCTCGGCTTCGCGAGGCCGGGAAGCAAGTTTACCAACGTATGCATTACGCATCTATCAAAGATGCTTCGACGCTATCGCTATTGGCGTGTCCATTAGCTCCTGACGGTCGCGAGCTCGCTTCAATCGAGGCAAAGAAGATTACAGCAGATGAGGTGAGGCAGATTTTGATGCGGCACCCAGGCGAGAACTTCCTCTACGACGCCCAAGGGCAGCTAAAGCTCGGAAAACTATCAGGACAAAAGGCAGTGCTTCGCCAGAAGATGGAGCTTGGCGGAGTGGGCAGTCAGTTCAGCAGTATTTGGCTGCAGGCAATTTCTGCGGAAAAGCATCTTATGGAGGAAATGCATCTAGACCCAAAGCGAGGTTTGCAGAAGCTCAATCAGTTAGAAGCAGTGATGATTGTAGAGTGCCAAAACGCCGAGGCTGAGTTCAGTGATGACCCAGAAGAGACTCGAGGTCCAAGAATTTTCAGGCGAATCCTTGCACGAACGGAACAGCTCAGTAGCGGCGATGGCGAACAGGTTTTCAACGTTCGGGTCGAAACGCTGCGAGGTATGGCAGGACTGCTTTCTGGTAGTTGCTACTTTGCATGGGGCAAGTCTCTTCCGTTCGATTTCGGGGTAGTCGATGGCGTTTGAGCTTGTACGTGCGCTCGCCTATACAGAGCTTGATGACCACCTCCATATGGCGAGACTGCTATTGCTGCTAACAGCAATAGGGGGTAAGAACGCAAAACCGCTAGATGGAATTACGAAGCTTGCGAAGCTGGACTTCTTACTTCGCTATCCGACATGTTTAGAGCGCTCGCTTAAAGCCATTGGGGTGAACTCAGACACTGCAATCGTTCAACCTTTTGAGCGTACTACTATCGAAGCGAAGATGGTCAGATTCAGATATGGACCATGGGACCCTTTGTATCGAAGATGGCTTGCTCTACTAGTAGCAAAGCGTTTAGTACATATATCTGCGCATGGTCGCACGGTTATCTTGCATGCTACGGACCTTGGACGGCTCGCAGCCGAAGCATTGGCACAAGATGCGGCCCTTGGAGATATGGCGCAGCGTGCGCGATTGATTGCCAACGCGTTCGGCCACCGAAGTGGCAAGGCACTCTCGTTATTTTTTCAGCAGACTTTTCCTGAAATTGAAACCATGAAATGGGGAGACCCCATAGGAATATGAATCTCTATTTAAAGTCACTCCATCTAGTGTTCAGGCATTCAACCGAAACTATTGAGTTCGGCAGATTTAATTTCTATTGGGGCAAAATTGGCGCTGGCAAATCCAGCATTGCACGGCTTATCGATTATTGCTTTGGAGGCAACATTGAGTGGACTTATGCATTGCAAAGTGAGTTTTTAGAAGCGGCGTTGTCCCTTGAGTTGGCCGGCAAAGATTTAACCATTCACCGCCAGAAGGGAAGCACCACGGTCATAGCAACTTGGCAAGAAGGAGAACAAATCGAGCAGGTACTACTCCCTGCTCGCCGTCATGACGGGGTGGTCATTGACGAATCGAAAATTCAGGTTCTATCCGATCTATTGTTCGTTCTAGCCGAAATTCCGCCACCAATGGTTCGTAAGGGACGAGGGAGCGACCGTCAACGGCTGGAAAGATTAAGTTTCCGCGACATTTATCACTTCTGCTATCTCGACCAAGATCACATTGATAGTGATTTTTTCAGACTAGAAGCAACTGCAGATGCTTATCGACGCGCTAAGAGCGTTGACACGATGAGACTGCTTCTTGGGTATCACCAAGACCGTGTTGCGGCGCTAGAAGCACAGATTCAGGGCCTTCATGAGCGACGCCTGGCCGCTAAGCAATCGGCTCATGCGCTCGCGACATTTTTGAAGGATGAAGGATTTGAAACAGAAATCGAGATAGATACACGAGTTGAGGAGCTCAAGGCAGAGGCATACCGAATTAGGGCCGACGCCCTTAAGACTCGGTCCGATGCCAATGCCCTACTGCATCAAGGACAGCACGCTGTCGATACCTTACGGGAGGAAGCGCGCGCGCTTGCACATGAAATTGCAGGCCATGAGGCTCAGCTCGATTCTGTTCACAAGCGTTTGCAGGAAACGGAGTCGCTCATCAGTGAGTTGAAGATGCTGACCATCAGATACAGCCGAACTAAGTCGGCAAGAGCAATATTGGCAACCGTGGACTTTCAAGACTGTCCACGCTGCAATCAACATTTGCCGTCAAGACCCTCCAGCCATTGCGCCATTTGCGGCCAAAAAGAATCCGCTGGCACGGGCACACACGAACATCTGGATGAGCAGGTTCTTCAAGTAGACCTTCGGGCTCGTCTCAACGAGCTTATGGAAACTCATGCAGGCTTGGACATCCAAAAAGGTCGTACAACCAGCCGCCTGGAAGATGCTATTCGGAGGAAAGCATCGGTGGACCATGGCCTAAGCCAGCGCATGCGAGAGTACGATTCAGCATACCTGTCCCGCGCCGTCGAAACCGAACGCCGCGCCACAACCGTCGAACAGAAGATCAACACATTGTTGAGGCTTCGAAGGCTGCCTGAAAAGCTAGCGACCTATCTTGAAGATGCCGATGCCCTGGCGAGAGAAGAAGCGGAACTGCAGACTCAGTTGAACGGCCTGAGAGCGGAAGCGTACAAGGACCTGAGGAGCATTGAGCAGTTAGAGACGTTGTTCCATGACTGCCTACTTCGGGCCAGGTTTCCTGGCATCACGCCCACGCATATGGTCAAGATTGACCGGAAGAGCTTCTGGCCAGAGGTTATGCAAGATGGGATTGAGGACATCGCAGTAACGTCCTTCGCCAACATGGGCAGCGGCGGGATGAAATGTATCTTCAAAGCATGCTTTGTCATCGCACTTCATCGTTTCGCAGCAACCCGCGCCACAGCACTTCCGACGCTGCTGATAATCGACTCAGCGATGAAAAATTTGAGCGAACGGGAGAACAGGGAGATATTCCAATCATTCTTCACAATGGTCTATGAACTTGCGAAGACTGAACTCGCAAAGACACAGTTCATCTTTATTGACAAAGAGTTCCCCGAGCCTCCAAATGAATCGCAGTTAAAAGTCAAGAGTCGGCATATGGCTCCGGGTGATACAGAAAATCCACCTCTTATTCCATACTTCCAGATGCCGATTTCTCCGCCAGTATCAGATGGCACGGCAGACTCTTCGTCTGATGACGAAAATCTGCCCATTATCTAAAGAAAATTTATGCGAAGCATATTTACAAAGACACAAGACCAGGATTGAGCAGGTCAAAGATTTAGCTGCCGAACCGGGAGGCAACAGTAGGCTATCGTATTCATTATTGCGCTGGGGATAGGGTTCGGCACGGCGGAGGTGATGGGGACTAATGAGGAGGAGTTGCAGTCCAGGACTGAGTCTGCAGAATCAGGAGTTCGGTGATTTTCCCTAAGCTCGAAACGGATTCATCTTGTCAATGCCGTATCGACCTACGAAGCAAGCAAGCGAACATTAGTAGATGGTAACAACGATAACTTGGTGCAACACATCGCCTCGGCGTTCTCAGAGCAGGCTGAAGCCGGAACCTGCGCGGAAGACCCAATTAGATTGAACGACTATGGCAACGGCTTCAAACCAAGTTCTCTCAGGAAAGCATTGTGCTTTTCCTTCGCAGCAGTAATTGCCTTTTCAATCTCCACCAGCTGTCGGTGCGTCTCATCCAGAATAATTTCTGTCTCGTTTACCGTTGTACTGATATAGCGTGAGATATTCAGATTGAAATCGTTCTTTTCAATCTCAGCCATTTCCACCTTGCGTGAGTAGTGCACCTCTTGCTCACGAAACTGGTAGGTCTTGATTATCTTGGCGATGTGCTCTGGCTTGAGCTGGCTCTGCCGCTTGCCTTTTTCAAAGTGCTCAGCGGCGTTGATGAACAACACGTCGTTCAGCTTCTTGTCCTTCTTCAGCACCAAGATGCAGGCGGGGATACCGGTGGAATAAAACAGATTGGCGGGTAGACCGATCACCGTGTCGATGTGCCCGTCCTTCAGCAACTTAGTGCGGATACGTTCTTCCACCCCCCCCCGGAACAGTACCCCGTGAGGTAGGATGATGGCCATCACGCCCTCGTCTTTGAGGTAGTGAAAGCCATGCAACAAGAAGGCGAAGTCAGCAGCGGACTTTGGTGCAAGACCGTAGCTCTTAAAGCGCACGTCGTCGGCCACCGCGTCCGTCGGTTCCCAGCGGTAGCTGAAGGGAGGGTTAGCGACGATGACGTCAAAGCTCGGCTTTTTGGCTGGGCTCTGCTCTCGCATCATGTCCCACTCATTGAGCAAAGTATCGCCGTGGAAGATTTCAAACTCCGTGTCTTTTACCCCGTGCAGAAGCATGTTCATGCGCGCGAGGTTGTAGTTAGTAAGTTTCTTTTCTTGGCCAAAGATCTTGCCAATTGTGCCGCCCGCCTTGGCAACATGCTTGCTCACATTAAGCAATAGTGAGCCTGAGCCGCAAGCAAAGTCCAACACGCTTTCCAACCGCTTCTTGACGCCTTTTCTTGGTTCTTGGCTGTCCATCGTGACGATAGCGGCAAGAATTTCGGAAATCTGCTGTGGAGTATAGAACTCGCCCGCCTTTTTTCCGGCCCCTGCAGCAAACTCTCCAATAAAATGCTCATAGGCATCAACCAGTGCGTCGCCGCTAACCGAGAAATTGGCCAGACCTTCGTCAATCTTCTGGATGAAGACGCAGAGTTTAGCATTACGATCGATATAAGTTTTTCCAATTTTTGAGGAGCTCAGATCGACCGCGGAAAATAAGCCCTTAAAAGTGCTCGCGAAAGATTTGGTTTCGATATACTCAAAGCTGGCATACAGCGTGTTGAGCAGCTCTGCATTTTTTGCGCGAGCAAGGTTCGCGATGCTACTCCAAAGGTACTCGGGCTTGATAATATAGTGCACCGTGCGGCGCATTTTCTTTTCGAACGCTTGGATGTCGTCCAAATTTCTCCTATACCACAATACCAACGGCAAAATACATAGATCACTTTCCATCTCGGAGTAACCCTCGCCCAATTCCTCCTTGGCCGCCTTCTCGTAGTTGTCAGACAGGTAGCGCAGGAACAGCAAGGAGAGAATGTAGTCGCGAAAATCGTCTATATCCATCGCGCCACGCAGTTGGTCAGCGATGCTCCAAAGGGCTTGATTGAGCTGCTTTTGGTTGAATTCGCTCATGGTATCTGCGGCAATCCCGGATTATTTACAATCATATTCGATGCAGCTACAGCCTCCAGACGAAATGAATAACGATCCAAAAAGACCTTGAGAATCTCTCGGAACATTTTCTTGTCATTAGTGGTGAGCAACTCGGATTCAAAGACGGAATATTTTGCGTGACTCCTAACATTCAAAAAACGCGAGTATAGGCTCTTTTTTGCATGCCCGTCAAAGCATGTAGATATATGTTGACGGCCAAAAAAAATAGCCGTCTTTTCAAGGATACTTCGAAGCGAGTTGAAATGATATTGCGAAATATCCCCCGATCTCGCCACCTTTCGCAGTTCATCCAAAGCCGCGACATGATGCAAAAATGGAGATTCCCCTGTATCTTCGAGAGTGTATGTCTGCGCTTCATTGAGCCGATGCAAAATATATGCTTTTTTCTTGATATTGTCTTTTCCCCCAATAGTCCGCTTACCCGTCAGCTCGTTGAACATCACGTTGAAAAACAAGCCATGGTGCGTAGAAATTACTACCTTCAACTTATTGCTTTCATTTTTCAACAATGAACCAAGCCCTGCCGCAACGGCAATTGTATTTTGCTCATCCAATGAAGAAATAGGGTCATCAATGTAAACATACTTTACCCAATCGTAAGGCGATCCCTTTTCAGCCTCAATAGTGAGCTGGAGAATGGCCAAAAAGAAGCACCAGATAAAAATATTCTCCTCACCTCGAGAAATTTTTATATCCTCAAGCCGTTTTCTATTTCCTGCCACGACCACATTACGATTGAAGCGAATCTCTGCTTCAGAGTAATTGATCCGAAAATCAAAATCAGCATATTGATGAAGAATCGGTCGAATTAGGTCTTCGATACCTATCCCATCAAGGCCATCAAAGAAACGAGACTCTGCCTTAAATTTGATTTTTCGATCTCTATCCTCATGAAGATCGTTATCCCAATCAAACAGATCTTCAGTGAACGCATTGAAATACAGCGTATCTCGCCTATCTTCCCTCTTACCGAGATCTTTAAATTGCATCGAAAGGCGTGTTTTCCCCACACCATTGTGCGCAAATATCAGAATAAAATCATTTCCTGAAACTGGCGTGGTGCCCTTTCTATTGGCAGTTTTCTTGCGCTTACTCACTCCCTTCAAATCCCTGCGAAGCTTTTTTGTCAAGGACTCCAGCGACCTAAATTTCGCAATGCTTGTTGTTTTACTCATAACTTAATTACATCAAGAGATGGGAATATCTGCCGCATCAAACCTTCCTTATGGATCTTGAGGGCATCAACCTTCTTAATTTCAGCAGCGATAGAATCTTCGAGGCTTGCGAGACACCCGACTATCTTTTTCTGCTCTGCTATAGTCGGAAATGTGCTTATCCATTTTTCAACCCCACCTTTATTGATGCGCATGACGCCAAGACCACTTGTAGTCTTAGCTCTCATATTTTCTGTTTCTTTTTCAAGGGTATTGAAAATAAATTGCTTATCGATTCCAAATTCCTCAATAACTTTACAAATTTGATAGTGATAGATAGATTTTTTTCCGCGCCAAATGCGAGGACCAAAGGGCATGGACAACGCATAAAGGAGATCGCCACTCTCACAATACTTATCATCATCCAACTCAAGGTTTGAGTAATACCATATGTCGCTGCCAGAAAAATTTCCGACGCGAAGAACTGGGTATTTTCCAGATTCAAGAAGTTCTTCTTGTTTATAGGCTCGACCACTATAAAATTTAGCAGCCTCACCTAATTTCATCTTCCTCCATTCCCCGGCGCTTTGGAATGCCGAAAACCTTAGACTGGGCTTGTCTTTGCTTTCTCTGGGAAAAATCTCCGATACAAGACCTTTTTTGAAGTTCCTGAGAGCAGAAATTTTATGCAATTGTGCAACAATGATAGCGTCAATAGAGCCAAGGCAATCGGCAATGCTTTTTTGCTCAGAGAGGCTTGGATAAGGAATAGGAATTCTATCCAGCATTGCCTTTTTCAACTTCGGCTGCGCTACTCCTGAAATGAAGTCATCGAGCTTGATCGAGTTCAGATATAGTTCGACGAACCTCAGGGTGCACTCATTTTCAAACCCCAACACATGGGCATGGTTACTCACCCAAGCTTTCCCCTTAATTGCAAATGCAATAGGATAATTTCTTGTAACCAAGTTGGGGCTATCCTCCGAAACACAGAGAAGGTCTTCATCAAATATAAAGCCTTTCACATAATCGACTATACCAGAAGCTCCATAATATGGAATATCACCAGGTATTCGGTCGCTTGACTTAATAGAAATACGCCGATTATCGAGATTCACCGCAATTTGACCAAGTTGCTTTACTTCCCAATTTCGCGAAAATTTAGAGCCAGAAAACCGCAACTTCGGCGCCAGCGCAAGCTTTACATCGTCCTTAGTCGCAGCAGTTTTGTTTTTACTACTCATACATGCTGAGTCTGAAAGTGTGGTGACCACCAGCGTGGAGGGGGCGAAGGTCTTCCATCTGGGCGAGTTCGACTGGGGTTGGAGGCCTTACAGCCAAAGTCGAGAGGAGGCATGAGATCATGAAGCTATTTACCACCGAAGATCATACGGCCGAGGATCTCTATTCACAAAGCTCTGAAGTAAGGCGTGGTTGAGACCGAGCTTCGCAGCGAAGTTGGCAAGTCCGTTGGCGTTGCTCTCTGCCGAATCAGGGACAGTCCAGTAGGCACTGGCAGGTGACCGTGCGAGTGGCAGCAACGGGCTGTGAATTCAACCGGTCTATGCATCACCATTCCCCCACACACTCCCTCCACACCCCCACTCCATAATCCCGCCCGCAACCCCCAGCCCTCCCCCAGCCCTTCTTGCAGGCACAAGACATGACTTCACTGACCGAGCTGTGGCAGGCAGCCACCACCTGGCTCGCCACCCACGCCGTAACCCCCACCGTCCACTGGCTGGACATCGCCCAGGCGGCCGGCGATCCGCGTGAGATTGCCGAGGCGGTGCTGATTGCCGGGCTGCAGCTGTTCCTGATCGCGGGGGTGATGCGACCGCTGGAGAGTCTGTTTCCGGCCGAGCGCTGGAGCGACCGGCGGCTGACGACGGTGGACCGCAACTACACGCTGCTGATGCTGCTGGGGCTGTTTCCGCTGTTCAGTTTTCTGGTGCTGATGCCATTTGCCAGCATGCTGGGCGGCGGGCCGGCGGCCGAGGAGGCCACGGGGCTCAAGCATTGGGTGCCGTGGTTTGCGGACCATCCGGTGGCGCTGTTCCTGGTGTACTACGTGGTCTACGACCTGGTGTATTACTGGATGCACCGCGCCCAGCATGTGATTCCCTGGTGGTGGGCGATGCACAGCATGCACCACAGCCAGCGCCAGATGAGCTGCTGGAGCAATGACCGCAGCCACTATCTGGACGGCATGCTGCAGTCCTTCATCCTGGCCACGGTGGGGCTGGCGATGGGGGTGGAGCCTTCGGAGTTTGCGCTGCTGGGGCTGCTCAGCGAGCTGGTGCAGAACTTCTCGCACGCCAATGTGCGGCTGCGCCTGGGCTGGCTGGGCCGCGTGGGTGAGCGCGTGCTGGTGGGCCCGCTGTTCCACCGCCACCACCACATGCTGCGCGACCCGGAGCGGCCCACGCGCCACAACTGCAATTTTGGGCAGGTGCTGCCCTGGTGGGACATGCTGTTTGGCACGGCGCTGTACACCGACGAGCCCGTGCGCCCCACGGGCGTGAGCGACCCCGAGGTGGATGCCGACAACGAGCGCGGGCTGGTGGCCATGCAGTGGCATACGCTCAAGCGGTTCTGGGGGGCGTTTCGCCGGCGCGAGGGCTGGCGGCTGGGCGATGTGTCCTTCGGGCCGGGCTACCGACCCATTCATGACGACGACGGGGCCCAGCCCCACCCTGCGGCCGGGGCGACTGGAGCGGCTGGGACGACCGGGGTTGCGCCTACGGCTCCAGGTTCGGCCGCATCAGCGCCTCGAACCACTCGATGAAAACCGCCAGCCGGCGCGAGCGCTGGCGGCGGTGCGGGTACAGCAGCGCCACGGGCATGGGCGCTGCGCGGTGGGCGGGCAGCACTTCCACCAGCTCGCCCGTGTCCAGCAGGTGCTGCACGTCATAGCGCGGGATCTGGATCAGCCCCAGCCCGGCGCGGCAGCAGGCGATATAGCTTTCTGCATTGTTGGTGACCACGCGGCTGGGCACGGCCAGGGTCTGCGGCCCTTCCACTCCATCCACCCCATCCACATCGCTCGCCCCACTCCATTCCCAGGGCAGTTCCCGCCCCGTGCGCGGCGAGGCATAGCCCACGCTCCAGTGGCCGTGCAGCAGATCCTGGGGCTGCTCGGGCAGGCCGTGCTCGCGCAGGTAGGCGGGGCTGGCGCAGTTGATGAGGGCAATGCAGCCCTGCGGGCGCACGACCAGGCTGCTGTCATGCAAGGTGCCCACGCGCACGGCGCAGTCCACGCCTTCCTGCACCAGGTCGATGGCGCGGTCTGACGAGCCCAGCACCAGCTGCAGCCCCGGATGCCGGCGCATGAGCCCCGGCAGCGCGGGCGCCAGCAGGCGGCGCGCGATGCGGCTGGGCACGTCCACATGCAGCCGGCCCGTGGCCTGGCGCGTGCGGGCCTGGAACATCTGCTCCACATCCTCGGCCTCTGACAGCAGCGGGCGCACACGCTCCAGCAACTGAGCACCATCGGCCGTCAGGCTGACCTGGCGCGTGGTGCGGTGCAGGAGCCTTGCGCCCACCTGCTCTTCCAGCTGCTGCACGGCGGCGGAGACCGTGGCGCGCGGCAGGTCCAGCGCATGGGCGGCCTTGATGAAGCTGCCCATCTCGGCCACCTGCATGAAGATCCGGTATCGGTCGAGTCGGTCCATGGGACGCAGCATAGTCCGTGCAGCGGACCTTCTACTTGGCCTACTTGGTGGTGTAGCCGCCGTTGATGAGGATGGTCTGCCCGGTGATCCACCAGCCGTCGCTGACCAGGTGGCGGATGAAGGGCACCACGTCTTCGATATGCGTCAGCCCCGAAGGCGAGAACGGCGACAGCGCCGCCGCGCTCTTGTGATAGGCCACGGCGTCCGCGCCTTCCTGGCCGTAGAAGAACGGCGTGTCCATGGGCCCCGGCCCCACGGCCGTGACCGAGATGCCCCGCGCCCCGAACTCCTTGGCCGCCGCCCGCGTGAAATGCTCCACCGGCGCCTTGGTGCCCGCGTAGGAGGAATAGAACGGCGTGAACGCGCCCAGCAGCGAGGTCACCAGGGTCACGATCTTGCCGTGGTCGTTGACATGGCGCCCCGCCTCCTTGAGGAAGAAAAACGCCGACTTGCCGTTGACGGCAGCCATCTCGTCGTACTCCGCCTCGCTGATCTCCATCAGCGGCTTCTTGAGCACCTTGCCCACGGTGTTGATGGCAATGTCCGGCCGGCCCACGGCGTCCACGGCCTCTGCAAAAAGCTGCTCTACAGCGCCAGCACGCGTCAGGTCACCCTGCAGCGCCACGGCCTCTGCGCCCAGCGCCCGCACTGCGGCCACCGTGGTCTCCGCCTCGGCCCGCGAAGACTCGCTGTTGTAGTGCACCACCACGGCCCGCGCGCCGTGCCCCGCCAGATCACGGGCAATAAGCCCGCCCAGATTCTTGCCGCCGCCTGCAATCAGCGCCACCTTGCCGCGAATGGAATGGTCTGCCATGGAAACGCTCCTTGTGCTTGGATGAAGCACCCAGCTTAGGCAGCCAGCCCCTCGCGATAAACCCGCGCAGCCGGGATGGATCATCCAGAAAACCAGAACAATCAGCCGCGCCCAGCGGCTCCTGCCCCGGGGCAGCCCGCTCCGCTCCCCCTCCCGTATGCCCGCGCCTGCGTCGTGGCGCTTGCTTCGTGATCTGACTTGCCGCAGTTGTCTGAGCGGAGCGCGAAGCGCGCAGAGAGTTCTGCGGCAAACCCCGCAAGCGCCACGACGCAGGTTGCCCGCAGCGTAGCGGAGGGTCGCGGGCATTCGGGTCGCCTTCTTTGGCCCGGTTTCTTGGCGAGACAAGAAAGCGGGTCGGCCGCCGGGCCGAGACCCGGCCTCGAAAAAACACCCCCCGGCAGGGTCAAGAACAAGCTACACACCGCCCGCGCCCCAAGACATCAGGACAGCTCCCGCTCGTACATATATCTCCGCGACCAAGCCAACGAAGCAGCCCCCTGCCCCGCCCTCCGACAAACAACCTGAAAGATAGACACATCGTCATGTTCAAACGCATAAGCACACCCCGCCAAATACACCCGCCAAATCCGAAACCTCTCCTCATCCACCAAGTCCCGAATCTGCGTCGCACAACCCTCAAACCGCGCCAGCCACAACTGCAACGTGCGCACGTAATGCCGCCGCAGCCCCTCCACATCCAGCACCTCCAGCCCCCCACGCTGCATGGCCTCCAGCGCCAGGCTCAGGTGCGGCAGTTCGCCATCAGGAAACACATAGCGGTCGATGAACGCACCGCCACCCAGGGCCGTGGCGCCCACATCCGCATCGGTGGAGGTGATGCCGTGGTTCAGCGCCAGGCCATCATCGGCCAGCAGCTCGCGCATGTGCGCAAAGTACATGGGCAGGTTGCGGCGGCCCACATGCTCGAACATGCCGACGCTGGTGATGCGGTCAAAGCGCCCCTGCACGTCGCGGTAGTCCTGCAGGCGGATCTCGATACGGTCGGCCAGGCCTGCGGCGCGCACGCGCTCGGTGGCTGCTTCGAACTGGTTGCGCGACAGGGTCACGCCCACGCAGTGCGCGCCAAAGTGCTGGGCCGCGCGCAGCACCAGGGCGCCCCAGCCGCAGCCGATGTCCAGCAGCCGCTGGCCGGGCTGCAGGCGGATCTTGGTGAGGATGTGGTCCAGCTTCTTGCGCTGGGCGGTGGCCAGGTCCTCGTCGCCGTTCTCGAAGTAGGCGCAGGAATAGACCATGCCCTCGTGCAGCCAGAGGCGGTAGAAGTCGTCGGACACGTCGTAGTGGTACTGGATGGATTCGCGGTCCGTGCTGCGGCTGTGCCGAAAGCGCCTTGCCGCGCGCGCCGCAAGCGCCAGCCGCCCCGGCCCCTTGCCCGCGCCCTGGGTCTTGGACATGCGGCGAGCCAGCGCATAGCCGAAGTCGATGATGTCGGGCAGGCGCCCATCGATGTCGATCTGGCCCTTCACATAGGCCTGGCCCAGGTGGTCCAGGCTGGGGTCCAGCAGCAGCGGCAGGGCCGAGGCGCTGCGCACGGTGAGCGTGACGCGCGGCTGCTCGAAGCGGCCGAAGTCGAACTGCTCGCCATTCCACAGCACCAGTCGCGCCGGCAGATCGGCCCGCGCACGCACGGCCTCGGCCCAGCGCCTGAGCTTTTTGTCCCAGAACATCGTGCATCTCCCCGGGGCTGGCTGCGCCCTCTTTGACATGAACCGCATCAAAAGGAAATGACGAGTCTTGCCGGTTCATGTGACGGCAAGACGTCAGGCCGGCAGCCCGCGCCGGTAGCGGATCGATACAGACCCGATGGCGCCCACACCCCGCCAGCGGCCCGGCTTGGGGCACACTGGCCGGCGTTCCAACTGCCCCGGCGCGAAGGCGCCTGCGACAGACCCATGCAAGCCCATGACCTGAGCATCGAACACTGCATCGAGCACCGCAACGAACAACGCAGCACCGGCGGCTATGGCCTGCCGGATTTCAGGAACCTGCCATCGAACTGGAGCCAGTGACGCCATGGCCATGACCCATACCCAGGCGCTGTCCAAGCTGGCAGCCGACACCCTGGTGCAGACCCTGGAGGAAGACGTGGCGCGCGTGATGGCGCGCACGTTTGCGCTGGGCCGGCACGATGCCGCTATCGCGGCCAACTACGGAGGCCATGCCCTGCCGCCTCTGCTGCGGCGCTGGAGCTGCGTGCTGCAGGCAGATGACGCCAAGGCAACGGCGCTGTACCGGCACAAGACGGCGCTGGCCCTGGCCATCGTGCTGCACCGGAACGGCCTGGCCGACGCGGGCCTGAACACGGCCGCGCGCACGGCCATCGATGTGCTCAATGCCGAGGTGGCGCTCAGCGATGACTTCTTTCGCAAGTCGGCGCAGATCCGCCAGGACTTCCTGGAGACGCCGCCCGCGCCGCCCAAACGCTCGCCGGGCCTGCCCGACAGCCTGACCTTCTACCGCGCGGCCGACGTGGTGGCCATGGAGCTGGACGGGCGCTTCTATGCCCTGTACGTGCACGGCTGCGCCCGGACCAACCAGAGCCCCATCGTCGAGTTCTACGACGCGGTGTTCGACCATGTGCCGCAGATGGCGGAGCTGGCCGACGTGCGCGCCCGGGGCCGGCGCTACAACGATGGCGTGGGACGGGTGGCGCGGTTTTCCATATCGGGCCTGAAGTTCCTGCCCGACCCGGCAGGCCAGTTCACCCTGGTCAAGGCCTGCGTGGAGACGCCGCCGGACCCCGGCCATCTGCAAAAGGGCGACTGGCTCTACACGGTGTCCGACATCTTCGAGCTGCAGTCCGAGGTGGACACCATGTTCGGCCCCGGCGGCAAGCCCTGAGCCTTGAGCTTTGAGTCCTGGCAGCGCCCTGTTCTTGCCTGTTTTCAAGAGGAAATTCATGACGCATCCCCGGCCTTCCACTCTGTCTTCCCGCATGGCCTTGCCGGCCGTGCTGGCACTGGCTGCCACGCTGGCCCTTGCGGGCTGCAACCAGCGGCATGACACAGCAGCCATGGAATCGGCGCCCGCCCCCGCGCCCATGGCGGGCGGTGCCGGCATGAAGCAAGGCCGCGCCGCCACCGTGCAGGCGGAGGATGCGGCAGCAGCCGCACCAGAGACGTCGGCGCAGGACGAGATGGCCCAGCGCTTCCTGGCCGTGCGCCAGGAGCTGAACGTGGAAGTGCCGCAGGCGCAGCTGGCCGATGCCTGGGGCCAGGTGCGCGACCTGTGTGCCACGCTGCGCTGCGAGCTGTTGTCGGCATCCCTTCTGCGCGAGACGCCCCAGCAGCCCGGCAACGCCATGCTGGAGATGCGCGTGGCGCCGGCCGATGTGCAGCGGCTGCTGGGCACGCTGGCCGGCGTGGCCACCATCGTGTCGCAGAACACCATCAGCGAGGACAAGACCGCCGAGGTGATCGACGTGGAGGCGCGCATCAGGAACCGCACCGAGTTCCGCGACAGCCTGCGCCTGATGCTGCGCGACACCACGACCAAACGCACCATGTCCGACCTGCTGGAGATACAGCGCACGCTGTCGGACACGCAGGCCGAGCTGGACGCCATGGCCGCCCAGCGCAAGGTGCTGGAGCAGCAGACCAGCAAGCAGCACATACAGATCCAGTTCACGCCCACCCGCGCCCTGGTGCAGGGCGGCACCAGCTACAGCCCCATAGGCCGCGCGCTGCGCGATGCCGGCCATGTGCTGGGCGAGAGCATGGCCGCGCTGATCACCTTCGTGGCGGCCGTGCTGCCCTGGCTGGTGCTGGTGGTGCTGCCGCTGGGCTGGGTGCTGCGCGCGCTGTGGCGGCGCAGGCGTGCCAGGAAGGCCTGAGCGGCACGGCAGGATCAGGAAGTACGGCGGGGCACGGAGACCGGCCCACCCGGCGGCCCTGCCGTGCTCCAATGAAGCCATGCCCACCGAACCGAGCCTTGACGACCTGCGCCGCCATGCCGTGGCGCGCACCCTGTTCACACCGACCACCCTGCCTGCGGCCATACAGCGCCTGGGTTTTGTGCAGGCAGACCCGATCCGCGCCCCGGCCCGGGCGCAGGACCTGACGCTGCGCCACCGCGTCAAGGACTACCGCGCCGGCGACCTGGAGCGCCGCTACGCGCGCCTGGCGATCGACGAGGACTGCCTGGTCAACTACGGCTTTCTGCCCAGCGAGCACCTGGCGCTGATGCACCCGCGCCAGGCCCGCAAGGCCTGGGATGCCGAGACGCAGCGCAAGGCCGCCGAGGTGCTGGCCTTCGTGCGCGAGCGCGGCGCCGCGCATCCGCGCGAGGTGGAGCAGCATTTCTCGCACGGAAGCGTGAAGAACTACTGGGGCGGCTCGGGCAGCGCCAGCACGCAGTTGCTCGACGGCATGCACTACCGGGGCCTGCTGCGCGTCAAGCGCCGTGACAGCGGCACGCGCGTCTACGAGGCCATCGCCCACCCGCCTGCCGACAACAGCCCCGCCGCCAGCGCCCGGCGCGCCGCCGCGCTGATCGACCTGGTGGTGCGCAAGTACGCACCGCTGCCGGCCCCCAGCCTGACCTACCTGGTGCGCCTGCTGGGCTATGGCGCGCCCCACCTGGCGCAACAGACCCAGGCGGCGCTGCGGCTGGCGCGCGAGCAGCTGGCCAGCTGCCGCATCGACGGAACCACCTGGTACTGGCCTGCCGACGAGAACCCACGCTCGCGCCGCCATGCCTTCGACGAGCGGCTGCGCCTGCTCGCGCCCTTCGATCCCGTGGTCTGGGACCGGCGCCGCTTCACGCTGCTCTGGGGCTGGACCTACAAGTTCGAGGCCTATACGCCACCGGCCCGGCGCCAGCTCGGCTACTACGCCCTGCCCATGCTCTGGCAGGGCCATGTGATCGGCTGGGCCAACCTGCAGGCGCGCGACGGCCGGCTGGAGCCGGCGTTCGGCTATGTGGCCGGCGCGGCGCCCGGCGATGCCACCTTTCGCAGCGCGCTGGATGAGGAGCTGCAGCGCATGGAGCAGTTTCTGGCGCCGCGCTGATGCGCATGCACTCGCCCCCTGCGCGCGGTGGACGTGATTGGGGGAACTGGTCAAGTTCACCCTGCTGAAGCGCGAGACTGCACCGGCTGGACTGCACCGGCTGGACTGCACAGGCTACCTGGTGGACCGATACAGCGAACGCAGGGAGCGGGCGCGAGCGCTCCCCCGCCGACGAGCGGCCTTTCATGGTCTTTCGGCACATGCTGCAGCAGCACCCGTGCATCAAGGTCGGCAGGCCGCCGGACCGCCCTCAGTTCATGCGCGGCAGATTCGCTGCCTTGATGGCCGCGCCCATGGACTCATGGCCCTGGACCAGCTTCCTGCGGTATTCGGCGCCGGTGAGCGGCGCCGGGTCCACGCCGGCTGACTCGAAGATGCGCGCCACCTGGGGGCCCTCGGCAGCTGCCATGGCGACGCGTTCCAGCCTGTCGCGCAGGGCCGGGGGTACGCCCTTGGGGTAGGCCAGGCCGATCGGCTACTAGCGCAAATAGCTCTTCTTTCCAGAATCCGATATGCAGTACTTCCCACCCCGTGGCCCAGTGCAAACGCCACCGGACCGGCATGAGCAATCACCTGAAGATGCCCCGGCCCGGCTGGGGGCCACCAACGCACGCGGTGATGACTGTCCAAGCTCGGCGCTGCAATGGCGCTTGCTGCCGCTGATCGAGCCGTCATTGCACACAAACTGCGCGCCAGAGCAATGCGCCACGCCGCCCTTGCTGCCGCTGCAGGGGTAGTTTGCAGACCATGCCGGCATGGCAGACGTCAGGCATGCCGCGAATGCAATCGCAAAATTAAGGCTGCGCATTCCTCAGGCGACCACGCCCAACTCGGCTACCGTTTCGTCGGGCAGCTCACCTGTTTCCAGCAGCGTGGTGAAATGCTCCTGAGCCACTACAAAAGCCCCTCCGGCTCGGGCCTTCTCGATCTTGAGCGCACCAGCACGGGGGCCACAAACGAGGAAAGTGATGCCGTTTGCCATGGTCTGCATGACCTGTAGGCCAGCTGCGTCGGCTTGGCTCTGCATGGCATCGCGTGTTGCTGAGGCGAAGCCTGTGAAATGGATGCGAGGGCGAGCATCGACCGGGGCGCCACGCACAGGTCGCGGTGGAGGCGAGCTGCGGGGAGTACCCAGCAGCGCATCGCTACCGTTCAGGTACTCGCTCACGCGGTCTTTGCGGAACGTGAGCACGCTACCCTTGGTCGTGCAATGCCCTTTGATGTAGTGGCCGATCTCGGCCCAATTCAGCAGCATGCGCTCGGAAACCTCCCCGGCGCCATTGCGGTAAACAAACCGCATCTCAGGCTGTGCAGCCATGCTCGTTCCTCCCTGTTGAAAGCCCTCTCTATGCGCGTGCGGCAATGGCCGCCAGCGTGCGCAGTGCAGCCTGCGCCTCTAAGGGCGCCTTTTCGTAGTGCTGCAGCAGCAGCTGGGTGTCAGAACTGACTGAGGCCGCCGCGCCGGCATCACCGCCCGCCGCGCCTGCGCGCAGCGACAGCAGCACATAGCCAACATCCACACCCACGGCGTGCAGCTGCTGCAGCGCCTTGGCGTCGGGCGCGAACTCGCCCTCTTCAAATTTCAGCAGGGCCAGGCGATCCACGCCCGACTTGGCGGCCAGTTGGCCCACGGTCAGCTCCAGCCGCTTGCGCTCTTGCACCAGGCGGGCCGCAAGCGTGGCAGCGGGCTGTGCATGCTCTATCGCGCTGGGGTCAAAAGTACGTATGCCCGTGAGCACATAGCCGGAGTCCACCCCGAACCCGCGAATGGTGTTGAGGTAGCCAACATCAGGCAGATTTGCCCCTGTCTCGTAGTTCGATTGAGTGTTCTTGGACACCCCGCCCAGGGATGCAAACGCCTCTTGGCTTAGGCCAAGCCGTTTGCGCTCCTCACGCAACCTTTGGGAAAATTCATCCATTTTTTTGGTAAATCTGTTGACTTTCCCAAAAAATTGGGCAAAATCCACCGCGTCTTGTAACAACCTATCTCCAGATACTACATGACCACCCCAGCGCACCACACCCGCCACCGCTCGGCCACGGTCGAGCCCCTGATGTACTCCAAACGCATTCCCTTGGGGATGACCGAAGAGCTGGAACGCGCATGGGACGGCGCCCAGCACGAGGGCCGCATCGTGCTGGGTCAAACCGACACCGCCGCCGAGCGGCGCTGAATCGAGTGCGGCTAAACATTCAGCGCCACGATGGAAATCACGCGCACCCTGAGCCCCAATGCCACGCCCCATGCATGGCCCGAAATTCTCTTGCCGATGCCCACCAAGCAGTCCTGTGCTCTGCGGGAGTGCTCAAGTACACGGTGAAAAGCATCCTGTACGACGGAGCACAGGAGCGCTACTCCTGCCCGCACCTCAGCAGGGCATTTGCAGCGCTCAACCAACTTCCTGCTCCCGGTTGCTACCCGGCAACCAGTCCGCATGAGCTGGTGCGGGTGGATCTGCTTTCACCGCTCGCACTCATCAGCTCGGAGCTGGAGTTCGCTCGCGATACATTCCTAGAGAACCGGTTCAGTGCAGCAGACGAAACGGCCTTTGTTCATGGACTGCTGGAACACGCCTTTGAATTTGCAGACAGGCTGTTCGGGGCCTACAACGAGCTGCCCCACTCCTTGGACGACCTGCGTTTCCTGGCCAGCTTTGCTGCAGCCAAGGAGGCTGGCAACGGTACCAATACATTCGGCAGCCAGGCAGATACAGCATCACCAGTCACAGCGGCATCGCCGTTGCTTGGAAGCGGCCACCGGGCCAGTGAGTTGCTCATTCGTTGCTCGTTCGACATCGAGGCAGCAGCCCACGCCGTGACAGCGCTGGGAGACCAGATCACGGAACCGGAGCAGATTCAGATCGCCTCGCTGATTCGCTGCTATGGCGCACGCATCGCGAAACTCAACAGTGTTCTGATGAGCTATCTCACCGGGGACGAAGTGATCACCCTGGCGGATGCGCAGCACGCCCTGTACCAAGGAGCCAAGCAGTTGCCAGAAGGAGCCCTGTGACGACGTACGGCGGAAATGGTCCCTTGGATTGAGCGCAGCGCATTTGTGTGCCGCGATCTACGCCCCCTTGGCGCGGCGTCCAACCCCGCGTAGTCAATAATGTGACCTTTGCCCGCCACCATGCCCCACACGATGGATACGGCCCAAGGCGGGCAGCACGACACAAGAACATTTGCGCCTTCCTGCGGCCCCGCGCCATCCAGGCAGGCCTTGCCCGGCGCCTTCGCGCCGCCGCAACCTGTTGATTCCCAAGCCAATGAGCGACCTCTCGCAAAGCACACAGCCCTCTCCGGCCCCTGATCTGTCGGCGCACACGCCCATGATGCAGCAGTACCTGGGCATCAAGATCAACTACCCCGACACGCTGGTTTTCTACCGCATGGGGGATTTCTACGAGCTGTTCTTCGGGGATGCGGAGAAGGTGGCGCGGCTGCTGGACATTACGCTGACCACGCGCGGGCAGACGGCGGGGCAGCCGATTCCGATGGCGGGCGTGCCCTTCCATGCGCTGGAGAACTACCTGGGCCGGCTGATCAAGCTGGGCGAGTCGGTGGCGATCTGCGAGCAGGTGGGCGAGGTGGGCGCCGCCAAAGGCCCGGTGGAGCGCAAGGTGGTGCGCGTGGTGACGCCGGGCACGCTGACCGACAGTGAGCTGCTGTCGGACAAGAGCGAGGCGATCTTGCTGTCCCTGCACACGGCCGGGCGCCAGCGCTGCGGCCTGGCCTGGATGGCGGTGACGCAGGGGCGCATCCACTTGGCCGAGTGTTCCCACGACGAGCTGGGCGCCTGGATTTCGCGCATTGCGCCCAGCGAGCTGATCTACAGCGCGGGCGTGACCGAGCGCTTCGAGCAGAGCCTGTTCGCGCTGCGCCATGGCGGCTCCATCGCCTGCCCGCTGTCGCCGCGCCCCGACTGGCAGTTCGATGGCGGCCTGGGCGAGCGCAAGCTGCTGGAGCTGCTGGGCGCCGCCAGCCTCAAGGCCTGGGAGGCCGAGGACCTGCCGCTGGCCCATGGCGCCAGTGCCGCCCTGCTGTCGTATGCGGAGCACACGCAGGGCCGCAGCCTGTCGCACATCCATGCGTTGCAGGTGCAGCGCGACGATGAGCTGATTGCGCTGCCGCTGGCCACGCGCCGCAACCTGGAGCTGGTCAAGACGCTGCGCGGCGAGGATTCGCCCACATTGTTCTCTCTGCTGGACACCTGCATGACGGGCATGGGCAGCCGCCTGCTCAAGGCCTGGCTGCTGGAGCCGCGCCGCGACCGCACGCAGGCCATGGCGCGGCTGGAGGCCACGCGGGCGCTGCAGGGCGCCAGCGCAGGCGGCATGGCCGCGCCCTGGCAGCAGTTGCGCGAGCAGCTCAAGGGCGTGAGCGATGTGGAGCGCATCACCGCGCGCACCGCACTGCGCCAGGTGCGCCCGCGCGAGCTGGTGGGACTGGGCCGCACGCTGCACAAGGCCGCCGTGCTGGCCCAGGCCGGGCAGACGCCCTCGGCCCACCTGACCCAGCTGTTTGCCGACCTGCAGCCGCCCGAGGGCTGCGCCGAGCTGCTGGTGCGCGCCATCATGGAAGAGCCGGCCGCCCTGGTGCGCGACGGCGGCGTGTTTGCCACAGGCTACGACGCCGAGCTGGACGAGCTGCGCGCCATCCAGAACAACTGCGACGACTTCCTGCTGGAGCTGGAGGCCAAGGAAAAGCTGCTGACCGGCATTCCCAACCTGCGCGTGCAGTTCAACAAGGTGCACGGCTTCTATATAGAGATCACCAACAGCTACAAGGACGCGGTGCCCGAGCGCTACCGCCGCCGCCAGACGCTGAAGAACGCCGAGCGCTACATCACGCCCGAGCTCAAGGCCTTCGAGGACAAGGCCCTGTCCGCGCAGGAGCGCGCGCTGCAGCGCGAGAAATTCCTCTACGAGCAGTTGCTGGACCAGCTGCAGCCCCATGTGCCGGCGCTCACGCGCGTGGCCGGCGCCATTGCCGCCATCGACGTGCTGTGCACGCTGGCCGAGCGCTCGCTGACGCTGAACTGGTGCGCGCCCGAGTTCGTGAACCATCCCTGCATCGAGATCGAGGCCGGGCGCCACCCCGTGGTGGAAGCCCGCATGGCCGAGACCTCCAGCGGCAGCTTCATCGCCAACCACACGCGCATGAACGCCAACACGCGCATGCAGGTCATCACCGGCCCCAACATGGGCGGCAAGTCGACCTATATGCGCCAGGTGGCGCTGATCGTGCTGCTGGCGAGCATGGGCTCGCATGTGCCGGCGTCCAGCTGCCGGCTGGGGCCCATCGATGCCATCCACACGCGCATCGGCGCGGCCGACGACCTGGCCAATGCCCAGTCCACCTTCATGATGGAGATGACCGAGGCCGCGCAGATCCTGCACTCGGCCACGCCGCACAGCCTGGTGCTGATGGACGAGATCGGCCGGGGCACCAGCACCTTCGACGGCCTGGCGCTGGCCAGCGGCATCGCCACCCAGCTGCACGACAGGACGCGCGCCTTCACGCTTTTTGCCACGCACTACTTCGAGCTGACCGAGCTGCCGGCCAAGGCACGCGCGGCCGTGAACATGCATGTGAGCGCCGCAGAATCGGGCCAGGACATCGTCTTCCTGCACGAGATCCAGCCCGGCCCGGCCAGCCGCAGCTACGGTATCCAGGTGGCCAAGCTGGCGGGCATGCCGGCCGGCGTGCTGCACCACGCGCGCCATGCGCTGGAGGCACTGGAGGCCCATGCCGACGAGGGCCGCCTGCAGGTGGACCTGTTCGATGCGCCCGACATGCCCGAGCCCGAAAGCCGCCACGATCCGCTGGCCCAGGCGCTGGCCGCCATCAATCCCGACGCACTGAGCCCGCGCGAGGCGCTGGAAGCCCTTTACCAGCTCAAGAAGATCGCCGCCTGAACGCGGTCAATCGCCTAGCACTAAACTTGCCATTTCCGCAGATTCGGACGCTTCCATGACTTATTGCGTTGCCATCAAGCTCAACGCCGGCCTGGTTTTCCTGGCCGACTCGCGCACCAATGCCGGCCTGGACCAGATCAGCTCGTTCCGCAAGCTCATGGTCTACGAGAACCCCGGCGACCGCTTCATGGTGCTGCTGTCGGCCGGCAACCTGTCCATCACCCAATCGGTGCGCGAGCTGCTGGAGAGCCAGCAACTGCGCGACGAGGCCACGGGCGACATGCTGACCATCTGGAACGTGCGCAGCATGTTCGATGCGGCCCGCGTGCTGGGCGCGGCCGTGCGCCATGTGTTCGAGCGCGACGGCGTGGCACTGTCGCGCTCGGGCGTGGACTTCAATATCTCGCTGGTGCTGGGCGGCCAGATCCAGGGCGAGAACATGCGGCTGTTCCAGGTCTACTCGGCAGGCAACTTCATCGAGGCCACGAGCGAGACGCCCTACTTCCAGATCGGCGAGTCCAAGTACGGCAAGCCCGTGCTGGACCGCGTGATCACGCCGCGCACGCCGCTGGACGAGGCCGCCAAGTGCGCCTTGGTGTCCATGGACAGCACGCTCAAGTCCAACCTCTCGGTGGGCCTGCCGCTGGACCTGATCGTGTACGAGAAGGACCGCTTCGCCTCCGACAAGATCGTCAGCATCGACGAGAGCAATCCGTATTTCCGCATGCTGCACGACAGCTGGGGCGAGCGCCTGCGCCATGTCTTCGACAGCATCGAAGACCCAGCCTGGGATGGCGGCGATTCCGCGGTGCCCATTCGCGTGCACAGCCGCCAGGCCCAGCCGCTGACCAAGGTCACCGCGCCGGCAGGCGCCCTGCGCTCGTCGGCGCGCAGCATGGGCCGGCTGCCGCCTGCGGCGCTGCGCCAGCCCTATCACAGCGGCACGGGTGCAGGCCTGGGCACCTCCACGGCCGACGGGCTGGCCACCTCGCCCATGACGCCCCTGCAGCCGGGCCCGGCATCGCCCATGCGGCCGGACGCCGGGCAACCCTCCGGCCACCAGCAAGGCATGCCGGATGCTCCGGACCGGACCGGCCAGGAGCCCCAGCCGTGAACGCGGCCCGGCCCGCGCTGCGGGCCGACAGCGATGGGGGCACGGGATCGGCACCCCTGCCCGTGGTCTTCTCGCATGCCAATAGCTTTGCGCTGCCCACCTACCGGCTGCTGTTCTCGCTGCTGGCCGAGCGCGGCATCGCGGCGCAGGGCGTGGAGCGCTTCGGCCATGACCCGCGCTTTCCCGTCACCAACAACTGGCCGCACCTGGTCGAGCAACTGGCCGAGTTCACGCGCGCCGAGGTGGAGCGCGTGGGCGGTCCGGTCTTTCTGGTCGGGCATTCGCTGGGCGGTTTCCTGAGCGTGATGACGGCTGCGCGCTACCCCGAACTGGCGCGCGGCGTGCTGCTGATCGACTCGCCCCTGCTCAGCGGCTGGCGCGCCAACGCCGTGGGCGTGGCCAAGCGCACGCAGCTGGTGGGCTCGGTCTCGCCGGGCAAGATCAGCGCCCGCCGCCGCAATGCCTGGGACAGCGACGAGGAGGCGCTGGCCTACTTCCGCGCCAAGAAGGTGTTTGCGCAATGGCACCCGCAGGTGCTCCAGGACTATGTGCAGGGCGGCCTGACCGACCTGGACGGCCGGCGCACGCTGCACTTCACGCGCGAGGTGGAGACCGCCATCTACAACACCTTGCCGCACAACCTGGCCTCGCTGCTGCACCACCATCCGCTGCGCTGCCCGGCGGCCTTCATCGGCGGGCGTGCCTCGGTGGAGATGCGCCAGGTGGGCATGGACTTGACGCGCCGCATCACGCGCGGGCGCGTGATGATGCTGGACGGCAGCCACCTGTTCCCCATGGAGCGGCCCCACGCCACGGCCGCCGCCATCGAGGCCTCGCTGCTGAACATGCAAACCTGAGCGCCGTCCGGCTCGGTCCGAGATCCGGATGGAAACCCTGGACCATGCGGTGGTGCTTGAACCCCTTGGCGCCTTCCTCAAGGATCAGGCCCCATCGGCGTTCACGGCAGCGGGCGAGGGTCTTGGCGATGGCGGGCCGGCTACCCGGCGCAATCGATCATCTTGTGAAGCAGGCGCAGCAGTTGCTGCTTGTCCTCAGCGCTCAGCATGCGGCTGGCCTCTTGCTCCAGAATTTCCACCTGCGCCGCCGCCTCCTCGTGCAGGCGTTCGCCCTCGGCCGTCAGATACAGCAGCGACAGGCGCCTGTCCGCAGGATCGGCCTCGCGCCTGAGCAAGCCGCGCACCTGCAGTCTTTCCATCAGCGCCGCCATGTTGGGCTGGGAAATCATCACGGTCTCGGCGATCTGGCGCTGGGACGCGCCGGGATTGGCCGAGATCAGCGACAGCACGGCAAACTCCGACGGCTTGAGATCCAGCGCCAGCATGTGCTTCGCGTAGTGAGGCCTTACGGTGGCATGGGCCAGGCGCGTGCAGTGGCCCAACTGCTGCATCAGAAAATTCTGCTGGAGTGCTGACTTCATGGGCGATGTGGTGGCTCGGTCAAAGGTGGGGCCAGGCGCATCGAATGGGTCCTGGCGGACCTTTCGATAGAGATGGTCATGGGTTTGTCTCCTGCGTCATGGATGAAATCGGCCAGGGTCGCCGGACCTCAGGCCAGCGGGACCCGTGCCCGGTATTGCACGAAGAAATCGATGCTGCGCGGATTGGCCATGGCGTCGGGGCTGGCCACCTTGGCGGCCTCGGCGCCCAGCAGCAGCTTGCGCACGGGCAATTCCATCTTCTTGCCCGTGAGAGTGCGCGGAATCTCGGCGACCTGGATGACCGCATCGGGCACGTGGCGCGCAGAGGCCTGGGTCCTGATGGCATCCTTGATCCGGGCCACCAGCGCATCCGTCAGCACCAGGCCCGGGGCCAGCACCACGAACAAGGGCATGAAAGAGGGGCGCCCCAGGAACTCCAGGTCCACGACGAGGCTGTCCAAGACCTCGTCAACTTCCTCGACGACACGGTAGATCTCGGCCGTTCCCATGCGGATGCCGAAACGGTTGATCGTGGTGTCCGAGCGGCCGTAGATCACGGCCGACCCATGCTCGCTGAACGAGATCCAGTCGCCATGGCGCCAGTAGCCGGGAAAGACGTCGAAGTAGCTTTCACGGTAGCGCAGGCCATCGGCGTCGTTCCAGAAATACAAGGGCATGGAAGGCATGGGTTCGGTGATCACCAGCTCGCCCACCTCGCCAGTCACGCTGCGCCCTTGCTCGTCAAAGGCGTGCGCGGCGACACCCAGCTCCCGGCACTGGATCTCGCCCGCACGCACGGGCAGCAGGGGCGCGCAGGCCACGAAGCCCGAGGCGATATCCGTTCCACCGCTGACCGAGGCCAGCCACAGATCGCGCTTGATGTTCTCGTAGACCCAGCCGTAGGCCTCCAGCGGCAGCGCCGACCCCGTGGAATTGATGGCGCGCAGTTTCTCGAAACGGCGGCCCCTGGCGGGCACCACGCCATCCTTCATGGTCTTGGCCAGAAAGGCCGCGCCGCAACCGAACAGCGTGACCTGCTGGCGATCGATGAAGTCCCACAATGCGCCATCGTCGGGCGAGGTCGGGTTGCCATCGGACAGCACCACGGTGGCGCCAGCCAGCAGGCTGCCCACCATGAGATTCCAGACGATCCAGCCCGTGCTGCCCAGGAACATGAAGCGGTCGCCAGGCCGCACGTCGTGCTGCAGCCCATGGGTCTTGAGGTGGGTGAGCACGATGCCGCCATGGCTGTGCACCATGGCCTTGGGCAGTCCCGTGGTGCCCGAGGAATAGACCACCCACAGCGGGTGCGAGAACGGCAAGCGCTCGAAGACCGGCTCTGCGGGCCTGGCCAGCGCGTCGGCCCAGGCCAGGACATTGCGCCAGGGCAGCTCGCATGCGGGGTCCCCGGGCCTGAACAGGGGGCCGGGCACGTGGATCACATGGCCTATCTCGGGCAATCCCCGCAGCACCTCGCCGAGTACGGCGCGGCGATCGAAACACCGTCCCCCGTAGACATAGCTATCGGTGGCGAAAATCAGCTTGGGACCGATCTGCTGGAAGCGGTCCAGCACCACGGAAACGCCCATCTCGGGCGCGCAGCTGGACCAGATGGCGCCTATGCTGGCACAGGCCAGGAAGGCCACGACCGCCTGGGGCACATTGGGCAGGTAGGCCACGACGCGATCGCCGCGGCCCAGGCCGAGCTCGCGCATCCGGGCCGCGAGCGCCGCCACGTCACGCTCCAGCTGCCGCCATGACAGCTCCACCGGCTCGGCGCCTTCGCAGCGCGCGATGATGGCCGGGTGCTCGGAGCTGGCGCGGCGGAACACATGCTCGGCATAGTTCAGGTGCGTGTCGGGAAACCACTGCGCGCCCGGCATGCCCCGCTCACCGAGCACACGCGTCGGGTCACCGTCGGCCATGACCTGGAAGAAGTCCCAGATCGAGCGCCAGAAGCCATCGAGATCCGTGACCGACCACTGCCACAGCGCCTGGTAGCCATCGAAGCGCATATCCCTGGCCTCAGCCAGCCAGTCCATGTAGCGCGCCAGGCCGCTTTGCGCGACCTGCTGCGGGCTGGGACGCCACATCAACTGCCCTTGTTCGATGGCCATGGCAACCTTCAGAAAAAGTTATAAAAAAAACATATTTTTTATAACCATAGAACATCATTATTCTCAGAAGTACAGGGGTTTTCACGGGGCAACCACGCGCCCGCCATGCGCGTGATCCCCCGGGCACATGCCGAAAAAAAAGCCACCCGAAGGTGGCTTGTCCCCATCGATGGCACGGCCGTGCTCAGCCGCCGCTCCAGTTGACCAGGCCCGTGAAGGCCGTCACCAGCACGATGATGCCGAAGGCGATGCGGTACCAGGCAAACGGCACGAAGCTGTTGGTGGAGATGTAGCGCAGCAGCCAGCGCACGCACAGCCAGGCGCTGATGAAGGAGAACACCAGACCCACGGCGAACAGGGGGATGTCGGCCGCCGACAGCAGTGCGCGCTCCTTGTAGAGGCTGTAGACGCCGGCGCCGATCAGCGTGGGAATGGCCAGGAAGAACGAAAAATCGGTGGCCGCCTTGCGCGACAGGCCCATCAGCATGCCGCCGATGATGGTGGCGCCGCTGCGGCTGGTGCCGGGAATCATGGCCAGGCACTGCACCAGGCCGACCTTGAGGGCGTCCAGCGGCGTCATCTCGTCCACGGTCTGCACGCGCATGGCCGATGCCGGCCGGCGTTCGGCCCACAGGATGACGAAGCCGCCCAGGATGAAGGTGGTGGCCACCACGGTGGGCGTGAACAGGTGCGCCTTGATGAACTTGCCGAAGATCAGCGCCAGCACCACGGCCGGCAGAAAGCCGATGATGACGTTCAGCGTGAGCCTTTGCGCCTGGCGGCTGGTGGGCAGGTCGACCACGGTGGAGCGGATCTTTTGCCAGTACACCAGCACCACGGCGAAGATGGCGCCGGTCTGGATGGCGATGTCGAAGACCTTGGCCTTGGCATCGTCAAAGCCCAGCAGCGAGCCTGCAAGGATGAGGTGCCCGGTGGAAGAGATGGGAAGGAACTCCGTCAGCCCTTCCACGATGCCCATGATGGCGGCCTTGACCAGCAAAAGAATGTCCACGGCAAGCGTCCTGTTGCAATGCAAAAGTGGGCCATTATCTGCGCTGGCCATGGCCTGTCGGTGTCCGCCTGCCCGCCTGTCAGCGGCAATCGCAAACTTTTACAACGCGCGGCCCGCAACGTTGCTGCGCGCCCGGCACTGTGCTGCAATGTGGGTGCGCTGGACTTCAGCGCGCCTTCAAAACCATTCCATCATGAAAAAAATCGTTGTTCTGGCAGTTGTCTCCCTGGCCTGCAGCATGGGCATGGCCGCAGGGGACAAGGCTCCCACGGCCCAGCAAAAGCTGATGGGCACCTGCAACACCGAAGCCACCGGCAAGAAAGGCGATGAACGCAAGGAGTTCATGAAGTCCTGCCTGTCCGACGGCAAGAAGCGCCAGCAGGAACGCATGAAGACCTGCAACGTGGACGCCACGGGCAAGAAGGGTGATGAGCGCAAGGCGTTCATGAGTGAATGCTTGAAGAAGGACTGACCCCCTGAGGCGCTGCGCGCCTTCCCCCTCTCGCTGCGCGGGGGGGACGACACCCTCGGTGCGGGGCGGCCCTTCCTCGGTGTCCCTCGCTTTAGGGCGCGCCAGTCGGGATGGCCTTGAGCCCGTCAAGCATTGCAAAAAGCCACCGTTTTCGGTGGCTTTGCTGTTTAGGCGGATAGTTTTCTGATTTGGCCATCAATGGAGCCGTGCACCACCGACAGCCGTTCAAACTCGCAGGGCTCAAGCGCGGGCAGCCGAGCAAGGGCCGCCCCGCAGTGAGGGCTGCGTCCCCCTCCGCGAAGCGAGAAGGGGGAAGCGGCGCAGCCGCTCAGGGGGTCATCTTCCTAGCTCTTCGCTTGCGCCACCAGATGATGACGCCGGTGATCGACAGGACGGCGACGAGCACGCCGACGAAGGACATGAGCACGCGGCCGGTGGTGCCGAGGATGCGGCCGCTGTGCAGGGGCAGTTGCAGCTGGACGAAGACGTCGGCAGCCGTGCCGTGCCAGGGGCGGTAGGTGCCCAGGACTTCGCCGTTGTCCGAGCTGACGTAGATGTTGGACAGGCCCATGCCCATGGCGCCGGTTTCGTCGTGCGGGTCGAAGAATGAGATGTTGTAGAACGGGAAGTCGCCGCCCCACCAGATGCCGCCTGCGGGCTGGGCGAAGCCCAGGCGCTTGGCCTCACTCTGGGCGATGGCGATGGCCTGGGCGAACGAGACCTGGGGCACGAGGAGCGTGCCCTGGGGCGCGGGCTTGAGGGTTTCGTAGGGGCCAGGCGTGGTGGTGGAGACGGTGCTCATCACCGGGTAGAAGACTTCGCGGTACAGGTTCAGCGAGAACGAGGTGAAGGCCACGATGACGATGACGGCCCAGACCCACAGGCCGCCCGCGCGGTGCAGGTCGAAGTTGAGCTTGTAGGCGCCGCCGCCCCAGCGCACGCGCCATGAGGGCAGCCAGCGGCGCCACCACGATCCCACGGCCGCCGTAAGGCGCGGGGCGCTTTTCCTGAGCTTGACGGGAAAGGTCAGCAGCAGCGCGACAAAGCTGTCGGCCACCCACAGCAGGGCCAGGCTGCCCATGAACCAGTATCCCCAGCGGTCCGTGCCCCAAAAGCGCGGGGCCAGCAGGCTTTCGTGCAGGTGGCGCAGCCAGGGCATGAGGTTGCGCTGGCTGAGCGCGAAGCTGCGCCCGTTGCGCTGGCCGGTGATCCGGCCGCTGACGGGATCGACGAAGACCGTGTCATAGCCCAGCGCAGGCGCCTGGCCCGTGGCCGGGTCGGGCCGGGGGCGCACCATGAACATGGCGGCTTCGCCCTCAACCAGGCCCAGGGTCATGTAGCTGATCTCGGCGCGCGGCTCGCTGGCCTGCACGGCGGCGGCCAGCTCCAGCGGGGTCTTCAGCGGGCCGCGTGCCGGGGTCTCCAGCATGTCGGCGTTGAGCCATTCGTCGATTTCATGGTCCCAGGACAGCACGGCCCCGGTGAGGCCAGCCATGGTGAGGAAACCGGCCAGCACCAGGCCAATCCAGCGGTGCACCACCGTCCACAACGCGCGCATGCTTCAGATCGCTCCGGCTCAGAAGTCCACCGATGCGCTCAGCGAGAAGGTGCGCGGCATGGACTGCACCAGGTAGTTGGCGCCCGGGTAGCCGCCCACGGACGACCAGTAGCCCTTGTCGAACAGGTTGTCGATGCGTGCGCGCAGGGTCAGCAGGCGGTTGTTGCCGATGTCCATGAGATAACGCGCGCCGATGTCGGTGCGCGTCCACGAGGCCACCTTCAGCGTGTTGGCGCCGTTGGCGTACTGGCTGGAGGTGTGCATCACGCGCGCATTGAGGGCCAGGCCCGAGACGCCGGGCACATCCCAGTCCACGCCCAGGTTGAGCAGGCGCTTGGGCACGCCGATGGCGTAGTTGCCGATGGTGGTGGCATCGGCGGCCTCGCGGATCTTGGCCTCGCTGAAGGTCACGCCGCCCAGCACGCGCAGGCCCTTGACGGGCTCGCCGAAGACCGTGGCCTCCAGGCCGCTGTTGCGCTGCTTGCCGTACTGGCCGAAGACCTGGTTGGCCACATAGGCCGAAGGCATGTCCGTGGTGTACAGCGCCACCGTGGCGCCCAGCTGCTGGCCCTGCCACTTGAAGCCGATTTCCTTCTGGCGCGACTTGTAGGGCGCGAACACCTGGCCACCGTTGGACACGGGCAGGTCGTTGGCCGTCTGCGGCGCCACGGCGCCCTTGGTCAGGCCTTCGATGTAGTTGGCGTAGACCGAGGTGTTCTCGCTGGTCTTGAACACCAGGCCCAGCATGGGCGTGGTGGCCGACTTCTTGTAGTTGTCGGTCTGCGCGCCCGTGTTGTAGTCGTAGCTGCTTTGCTCGATGCTCTGGCGGCGCACGCCCACGGTCAGGCGCAGGCGCTCGTCCAGCATCGTCAGCGTGTCGCCGATGGCGAAGCTGTTGAGTTGGGTTTCACCCGCACGCGTGGGATCGGCCAGGTTGCCGCCGAACAGCGTCATGGCGGGGCGCGCGCTGCTCCAGGGGTTGTAGATGTTGTTGACCACGCCAAAGCCCATGCCCCAGGCATTGCGCTCGGTGGCCGAGTACGTGCTGGCCGTGGCCACCAGCTCATGGCCCACGCTGCCCGTGGCCAGGCGCGTGCGGATGCCGACCTCGCCCGTGCCCACGCTGTCCTTGCGCTTGTTGTCGAAGCGCGTGCCCGTGGTGTCGCCGGCCGCATTGCTCACGGTCACGCCGCTCAGGGAGTTGTCTTCCTTGCCGCGGCGCAGGCCGCCGGCGGCCCAGGCCGTGGTGGTGTCGTTGATGTCCCATTCGGCGCGCAGCGTGGCGAACAGGTCGCGCTCGGTGGAGTACGACCAGTTCTGGCCGTAGTTGGTCTTGTTGTCGGGCACGGCCGGGATGAAGTTGCCGGGCGTCACGCTGGGGCGGCCGCCGTTGTAGCTGTTGCGCTGGTAGCCCACGTCGCCCGACAGGCGCACGTTGCGGCTGCGCCAGTCTAGGCCCACGCCCAGGGCGGTGAGCGAGCGGTCCTCGCCATCCACGCCCGTGCCGCCGTCGCGGCGCACGGCGTTCAGGCGGATGCCGGTGCTCTGGTCAGGGCCGAAGCGGCGCGAGATGTCGGTGGAGACAAAGGCCTGGCCGCCCGTCTGGATGCCGGCGCCCACGCGCGTCAGCGCATCATTGCCGGCGCGCTTGGGCAGCAGGCTGATGGTGCCGCCAATGCCGCTGCCACCCGGTGCCGCGCCATTGAGGAAGGCATTGGCGCCGCGCAGCACCTCCACGCGCTCGAAGAATTCCGAGGCAATGTACTGGCGCGGCAGCAGGCCGTACAGGCCGTTGTAGGCGATGTCGTCCGAGTACACCGGGAAGCCGCGCAGCACATACAGCTCCTGGAAGTTGCCGAAGCCGCGCGCCTGGCGCACGCCCGGGTCGTTGAGCAGCACATCGCCCACGCTCTTGGACTGGGTGTCTTCGATCAGCTGCTGCGTGTAGCTGGTGGTGGAGAACGAGGAGTTCTTCCAGTCCAGCGTGCCCAGCACGCCGTTGCGCGCGCCCGTGGCCACCTGGCCGCCTGCAAAGGGCTTGGACAGGCCCTGGGCCGATGCGTCGGCACTGGCCTCCACCGTCACGGCCTCCAGCACGGGGTCGCCGCCCCGGGTCTGGGCAATCAGGGCCTGCTGGCTGCACAGGCAGAGAACGGCCAGGGAAATCGGGCGGATGGAGGGCATGAGGATGATACTGAGAATGATTTACAGAATCCGTTAGCTTACCAACCACGTTAGGACGCTGCTATGAATTTTCTCAATCTGTTGCATCGAAGCGATCCTCCAAGTGATTGAATTCAAAGGCCCTTCTCAATAGTTTGTGCGCACTCCCCATAGCCGCAATCTTCCAACGACCACGGAGATCCCTGCAGCTCGCGGCGCCCCGATGCATCTGGCACCCTGCCGGCGCCCGTCCGTCGCATGGCGCTGGCCCCGGCGGCGCCCGGCAGCGACAGTCCTGTCCCATACAGGCCCGCCAACCCGGGCCGCAAGCCAGGACACCGCCATGCAAATGACCCCGCTGATCGCCATCCACATGAGCGCCGCCCTCGCCGCCACGGCCACGGGTGCCATCGCCTTGCTGGCACGCCGCCAGGCCGCCGTCCATCCCCGACTGCACCGCGCGGCCGGCTACGCCTTCGTCACGCTCATGGTCTGCGCGGCGGTGTCCGCCTGCTTCATCCGCGACTACCGCCTGCCCAACTGGGCCGGCTACACGCCCGTCCACCTGCTGGTGCCGCTGACCTTTGCCGGCCTGGGCCGCTCGTTCTGGCATCTGTACCACGGCAACCTGGCGGGCCACCGCAAGATCATGCGCAGCGTCTACATCGGCGCCTGCGTCGTGGCGGGCCTGTTCACCCTGCTGCCCGGCCGCTATCTGGGCGACCTGCTGTGGCAGCAGCTGGGCCTGGCCTGACGCCGCTTTCCTTCCCCTGATGGAGAACTTCCCATGCGCACCCTTGATCCCCTTGATCCCCTTCATCCCCTCGATCCCTCTGCCCGCCACGACGACGATGCCCTGGAGCGCATGGCGCGCCGCCGCGCAGGCGCCAAGATGGGCTGGATGATCCACGCCAGCGTCTATGTGCTGGTCAACCTCGGGCTGGCGGCGCTGTCGCTGTCCCAGGGCAGGCACTGGGCCATCTTCCCGGCCCTGGGCTGGGGCCTGGGGCTGGCCATCCACGGGGCCGTGGTCTGGCTGGCCCTGCCGGGCAACGGCTGGCACGGGCGCATGGTGGAGCGCGAGCGGCAGGCGCTGCAGTCACGCCAGGGCCGCGCCCGCTGAGCGACGCCATGGGACTACCATTGCCTTCCATGCCCGACCTCGCATCCAACGCCCCATCCCAGCGGGCCGCACAGGGCCACATCGTGGAACGGACCACGCTGCTGCGCCACGGCATCGCAACGACCTCGGCCTGCGCCCTGATTGCCGCCGCATTCAGCCTGAGCAACCATGGCCGCTGGGACGTGAACCTCATCTACTCGCTGTCGATTGGCCTGACCAGCTGGCTCACCATCGAACTGGGCCGCTGGCGCCTGACGCGGGGCCAGGACATTCCCTGGCCCGGCGGCTGGCGCGGCGCCGCGCTGGTGGTGGCTGGCATCGTGACGGGGTTTGTGATCGGGTCGCTGATCGGCACGGCCTACAGGCAATGGGCCGATCCCGATGCCAGCACGGCCCTGATGCACCGGCTGTGGATACCGCTGGCCGTCACCATCGTCGCCAGCACGGTGATGTCGCTGGCCTTCTTCCTGCTGGGCTACTCGCGCCACCTGCAGATGCAGGCCGAGCAGGCCCGACGCCAGGCGGCCGAGGCCAAACTCACCCTGCTGCAGGCCCAGCTGGAGCCGCACATGCTGTTCAACACCCTGGCCAACCTGCGCGTGCTGGTGGCCAGCGACCCGCAGCGCGCCCAGGCCATGCTGGACCATCTGATCGCCTACCTGCGCGCCACGCTGGGCGGCTCGCGCAGCACCGAGCATGCGCTGGGCGAAGAGTTCGCACGCCTGCGCGACTACCTGGCGCTGATGTCCATCCGCATGGGCCCGCGCCTGCAGTACACGCTGGACCTGCCCGAGGACCTGGCCCAGGTGCCCGTGCCGCCGCTGCTGCTGCAGCCCCTGGTGGAAAACTGCATACGCCACGGACTGGAGCCCAAGCTGGAAGGCGGGCATATCGCCGTGCGCGCGCGCCGCACCGCTGGCGGCCAGCTGGAGCTGACCGTGGCCGACAACGGACTGGGCCTGGACACCGGAGCGCCCGCCCTGCCCGGCAGCCGCTTCGGCACGGCCCAGCTGCGCGAACGCCTGGCCAGCCGCTACGGCGACGCCGCGCACTTCGAACTGGCCGCCCTGCCCGAAGGCGGCACTCTGGCCAGAATCACCCTCAAATGCACCCCCTGAGTCGCTTCGCGCCTTCCCCCTCTCTCGCTTCGCGGGAGGGGAACGACACCCTCGGTGCGGGGCTGCCCTTCCTCGGTGTCCCTGAGTTGGGCCGCGCCAGTTTCATACGCTGTCGGCAATGCGCAAGTGAAATAGAAGACTGAAATGACCCACGCCCCCCGCGCCCTGATCGCCGAAGACGAACCCCTGCTGGCCGAGGACCTGCGCCAGGCCCTGGCCCGCGCCTGGCCCGAGCTGCAGATCGCCGCCATGGTGGGCGACGGCCTGAGTGCCGCCCGGCAGGCGCTGGCGCTGCAGCCCGATGTGCTGTTCTTCGACATCCGCATGCCGGGCCAAAGCGGCCTGGAGGCCGCCGCCGAACTGGCCGACGCCTGGCCAGAGGCGCAGCCGTTTCCCATCCTGGTCTTCGTGACCGCCTATGACCAGTACGCCATGGACGCCTTCGAGGCCCAGGCCGTGGACTACCTGCTCAAGCCCGTGCAGCCCGAGCGGCTGGCGCGCAGCGTGCAGCGCCTGCGCGAGCTGCTGGCCCAGCGCACGGTGGCCCCGGCCGGCGCTGCACTGGCGCAGGCGCTGGAGCAATTGCGGCACCTGGCCGGCGCCACGGCCCCCGCCGCCGCCACCGAGCCGCCGCTGCAGATGATCCAGGCCGGCGTGGGCACGCAGATCCAGATGGTGCCCGTGCAGGACGTCGTCTACTTCGAGGCCGCCGACAAGTACGTGCGCGTGCTCACGGCCTCGCATGAGTACCTGGTGCGCACGCCGCTCAAGGAGCTGCTGCCCCGGCTGGATGCCGAGGAATTCTGGCAGGTGCACCGTGGCACGGTGGTGCGTGCGGCGGCCATTGCCAACGCCCAGCGCGACGAGGCCGGCCGGCTGTGGCTGCAGCTGCGCGAGCGAGCGGAAAAACTGGCCGTGAGCCGCCTCTACGCGCAGCGGTTCAAGGCGATGTAGGTGGCGATGTAGGTGGCGATGTAGGTGGCGATGTAGGTGGCGATGTAGACGCCGGCTCCGGTCAGCGCAGCGGCGGCTGATCGGGCAGGTCCAGCACGTCGTCCCAGGCCACGCCCTGCATCTCGTCCCAGTGGGCGACGATCACGCAGCGGGGGCCATGCCCGGCCACAGGGGCCGATTGCTGGCCGGCCCGGTTCAGCCCCGCCAGCGTGCGCTGCACATGGTCGATCGATCCCCGGTCCAGCGCGGCCAGCGGCTCGTCGATCAGCAGCAGCGGCACGCCGCTGGCCCAGCCTGCCGCCATCCACAGCTTGCGCAGGCTGCCCGTGGACAGGGCCAGCAGGGGCTTGTGCAGGTGGGGCTCCAGGCCCAGGCCATCGGCATGGGCCTGCCATGCCGCCTCGCTCCACGCTGGATGCAATTGCCGCTGGGCCTGCACCCATTCCTGCGCGGGCCGGGCGCGCTCGGCATTGGACAGTTCGGCGCGCGGGTCGCGCCAGAACAGCGCGGGGCGCTGCGACGGGTCCGGCTGCTGCGGATACGCCAGGCACCCGCCCTGCAAGGGCAAATGGCCGGCCAGCGCCTGCAGCAGGCTGGTCTTGCCGCAGCCCTCGCCGCCGCGCACCAGGCACAGGCCCACGGGCCAGTCGTGCGAGGCGCCATCCCACAGCAGCAGGCCCGGCTGCCCGAAGCGCAGGGACTGCGCGCTCACCATCGGCGGCGCCATCGATTGCTGTGCGGTGTCCATCTGAATGTCTTTCCGGTTCTGCGATGCGGGCGATTGTGCACGCGGCACAATGCCGGGCTTTCTCTTTTCCCATCACGCAGGCGGACCCCACCATGACCCTCGACTACCTGGATTTCGACTACAGCGAAGACGACGAAGGCACGGGCTGCTGGGACGCCATGGCCAGCGTGCCCGCCACGCGCGTGCCGGCCCTGGCGGCCGAGGTGGAGCAATTGCTGGCCTGGGCACACCGCCGCTTCAAGGGCCGGCGCGGTCCCATCGAGGAAGGTGGCGACTGGGACTACGAGCTGCAGGCCCAGGACGACGGCGGCCAGCCGCTGGCCTGGCGCTTTGACGCAGCCACGGCGCGCCTGCAATCCGTGGCGGCGGGGGATGGCCGCACCACGGTGAACCTGTCGATCAGCGGCAGCGCGGCCTTCGGCGAAGCATTGCGCCAGGCCTTCGAGCTGCAGGACTGAACATCAGCGCGCGACAGCCTGCGGCCCCTGCACGGAGGCCGGCCCCAGCGGTTGCCACCGCCCGGCCACGTTCTTGAGCAAGGTGTTGACGGCGGCCAGCCGCCGGTTGCGCACATCGATCAGGCTGCGCCGCGCCGACAGCACCGTGGTCTGGGCGCTGAGCACATTCAGATAAGCCACCGTGCCCGCGCGGTACTGGTTGTTGACGACATCCAGCGCCTTCTGCGCTGCGGCCACGGCCTCGATCTGCACCTGCTGCTCGCGCGCCAGGGCGGATGCGGTGACCAGGTTGTCCTCCACCTCCTGCAACGCCGTCAGCACGGTCTGGCGGTAGGTGGCAGCGGCCAGGTCCAGCGAGGCACGCGCCGACTCCACGGCCGCCGTGCGCGCGCCGCCGTCGAACAGCGCGAGCGCCAGCGACGGGCCCAGCGACCAGAACAGGTTGGGCGCACTCACCAGGTTGGACAGCGATGCACCCCGGTAGCCCGCCGTGGCCGACAGCGTGAGCGCCGGGAAGAAGGCCGCGCGCGCCACGCCCACCTGGGCGTTGGCGGCGGCCACGCGGCGCTCGGCCGCTGCAATGTCGGGGCGCTGCTCCAGCAGTTGGGACGACAGCATGGCCGGCACCTCGGGCGGCGGCGGCAGCTCGGCGCCGGCCTCCAGGCTGAAGGCCGCAGGCGGCAGGCCCAGCAGCGCGGCCAGGGCGTGCTCCAGCTGGGCGCGGCTGGTCTGTGCCTCGATGAGCTGGGCCTGGGTGCTTTTGTACTGCGCCTCGGCCTGGGCCACGTCGGCCGACGAGGCCACGCCCGCGCGGTAGCGGTTGTTGGTGAGCTTCAGGCTCTGCTCGTAGCTCTGCAGTGTTTCCTGCAGCAGCCGCACGCTGGCATCGGCCGCGCGCAGCGAGAAATAGGTCTGCGTGATCGATGCCTGGGCCGACAGGCGCGCGGCCGCCAGGTCGTCGCTGCTGGCCTGGGCGCTGGCCTGGCTGGCGCTGACCGTGCCCGACACGCGTCCCCACAGGTCCAGCTCCCAGCTGGCGTTCAGGCCCAGCGAGTAGTTGGTCGAGATGTTGCCGCTACTGCCGCTACTGCCGGTGTTGCCGCCCGTGCCTGATGCACCCGATGCACCGGAAGCCCCGCCGCTGCGCGAGCGCGTGGCGCCGGCCGTGCTGCCCAGCGTGGGGAACAGCCCGGCCTGGCTGCTGGCCACGGCCGCCTGCGCGGCACGCAGGCGCGCGGCGGCCTGGGCAATGCTCTGGTTGCCGGTGGCAGCCTGCTGCTGCAGGCGGTTGAGCTGCTCGTCGCCGAACAGCTCCCACCAGTTGTCGGGCACTTGCGCGCGCGACGGATCTGCGGGCCGCCAGATGCCGGCCTCGGCCGCCTCGGGCGTGGCTTCCTTGAACTGGGCCGGCACCTCGAGTGCGGGGCGCTGGTAGGCGCTCTGCGTGGAGCAGCCGGCCAGCAGCGCGGCGGCCAGCCAGATCGCCGGGGTTTGGAGTGTCTTCAGCTGCATGGCCTTGGGCTTTCGGATTCGGTTCACTGGGGTGATGCGGCGGGCACAGGGGTGCCGCGGTCCTTGCCCTGCACGCGGCCACGCAGGCCCATGACACGCTGGCGCAGCCTGTCCAGCAGCACATAGACCACGGGCGTGGTGTAGAGCGTGAGCAGCTGGCTCAGCATCAGGCCGCCCACGATGGCAATGCCCAGCGGCTGGCGCAGCTCGGCGCCATCGCCCCGGCCCAGGGCCAGCGGCAGTGCGCCGCAGATGGCCGCCAGGCTGGTCATGAGGATGGGGCGCAGCCGCAGCTCGCAGGCGCGGTAGATGGCCTGGGCGGCCGTGGCGTGGCCGGCGCGCTGCCGCTCCAGCGCGAAGTCGATCATCATGATCGCGTTCTTCTTGACGATGCCGATCAGCAAAATCACCCCGATCAGCGCGATCAGCGAGAACTCCGTCTTGAACAGCATCAGCGCCATCAGCGCGCCCACACCCGCCGAGGGCAGCGTGGACAGGATGGTCAACGGATGCACCAGGCTTTCATAGAGCACGCCCAGCACCAGGTAGATGGTGATGATGGCCGCCAGGATCAGCAGCGGCTGCCCCGACAGCGCCTGCTGGAAGGCCCCGGCCGTGCCGCTGAAGCTGCCGCGCACCGACACGGGCACGCCCAGCTCGGCCACGGCCGCGCGGATGGCGTCGCTGGCGTCCGACAGCGCCACGCCCTCGGCCAGGCTGAAGCTGATGGTGCTGGCCGGCGTGCCCCGGTCGTGGTTCACGGCCAGCGGCGTGTTGGTGGTGGTGATGCGCGCAAACGAGGTCAGCGGCACCTGCACGCCCTGGTTGTTCACGAAGAAGAAGCCGCGCAGCGTCTCGGGGCTTTGCAGGTAGCGGGGCGCGGCCTCCATCACCACGCGGTATTGGTTGAGCGGGTTGTAGATCACGCCCACCTGGCGCTGGCCGAAGGCGTTGTTGAGCGTGCCGTCGATCTGCGACACCGTCAGCCCCAGGCGCGTGGCCGCGTCGCGGTCGATCACCAGCGAGGTCTGCAGGCCGAAGTCGGACACATCGCTGTTCACGTCCGTGAGCTGGGGCAGCTGCGACAGCACCTGGCGGATGCGCGGCTCCCAGGTGCGCAGGTCCTGGATGTCGTCGGCCTGCAGCGTGTAGTCGTACGAGCCCGAGCTTTGCCGCCCGCCGATGCGGATATCGCTTTGCGTGACCATGAACAGCCGCGCGCCGGGCTCGTTCTTGAGCTTGTCGCGCAGGCGGTTGATCACCTCGTCGGAAGACACCTTGCGCTCGGCCAGCGGCTTGAGCGACATGAACATGTTGGCCGCATTGCGCTGCCCGCCGCCCGTGAAGCCCGTCACGTACTCCACGGCCGGGTCTTCCTGCACGATGGACAGGAAGCGCTTGAGCCGCTGCTCCATGGCCTGGTAGGAGGTGGACTGGTCGGCCCGGATGAAGCCCATCACGCGGCCCGTGTCCTGGCTGGGCATGAAACCCTTGTCGATGGCCATGTACAGGTGCACGTTCAGCGCCACCACGCCGGCCAGCACCAGCAGCACCAGCGGCTGGTGGCGCAGGCACCAGGCCAGGCTTGCGCGATAGCCGGACATGGCACGCCGCTCGGCCCGGCCCACCCAGGCGCCGAAGCGGTCCCAGGCGCGCTGCAGGCCATTGCGCGGCCGGCCCGGCTGAGCGACACGCTGCGGGCGCAGCAGCGCCGCGCACATCATTGGCGTGGTGGTCAGCGACACCACCATCGAGATCAGAATGGCCGCCGACATCACCACCGCGAACTCGCGGAAGAACCGCCCCACGATGCCGCCCATGAACAGGATGGGCACGAACACCGCGATCAGCGACAGGCTCATGGACACCACGGTGAACCCGATCTCGCGCGCCCCGTCCAGCGCCGCGCGCAGCGCGGTCTTGCCGCGCTCCATGTGGCGCATCACGTTCTCCAGCACCACGATGGCATCGTCCACCACAAAGCCCGTGGCCACGGTCAGCGCCATCAGCGACAGGTTGTCCAGCGTATAGCCGGCCAGGTACATCACGCCGAACGTGCCCGCCAGCGACACCGGCACGGCCACGGCCGGAATCAGCGTGGCCCGGCCATTGCGCAGGAACAGGAACACCACCAGGATCACCAGCGCCACGGCGATCAACAGCGCCCGTTCCACCTCCACCACCGAGGCGCGCAGCGTGGGCGTGCGGTCGGACACGATGGTCAGATCGATGGCCTCGGGAATGGACGCCTTGAGCTGCGGCAGCAAAGAGCGCACGCGCGCCACGGCCTCCAGGATGTTGGCGTCCGGCTGCTTGAAGATCTGCAGCAGGATGGCGGGCTTGCCATTGGCCACGCCGTAGTTGCGCACGTCCTGCACCGAATCCGTGACATCGGCCACGTCCTGCAGCCGGATCGCATTGCCATTGCTCCAGCGCAGCACCAGCGGCGCATAGTCGGCCGCCACGCGGGCCTGGTCATTGGCGGTCACCTGCCAGTAGTGGTCCTCGCGCTCCACCGCGCCCAGCGGCCGGTTGGCATTCGTGGCCGAAATGGCGGTACGCACCTGGTCCAGCGACACGCCATTGGCCGCCAGCTTCACCGGGTCCAGCTCCACGCGCACGGCCGGCAGCGCCCCGCCGCTGATGGACGCCTGGCCCACGCCCTCCACCTGCGAGAGCTTCTGCGCCAGCACGGTGGACGCCGCGTCATACATCTGCCCGCGCGTCAGCGCGCTGGACGTCAGCGCCAGGATCATGATCGGCGCATCGGCCGGATTCACCTTGCGATACGTAGGATTGCCCGGCATGCCCGAAGGCAGCAGCGTGCGCGCCGCATTGATGGCGGCCTGCACATCGCGCGCCGCGCTGTCCACCGTGCGCGACAGATCGAACTGCAGCGTGATGCGCGTGCTGCCCAGGCTGGAGCTGGACGTGATCTCATTGACCCCCGCAATCGCCCCCAGCGCCCGCTCCAGCGGCGTCGCCACCGTGGCAGCCATGGTGTCGGGGCTTGCACCCGGCAGGCTGGCCGACACCGAAATCGTCGGATAGTCCACCTGCGGCAGCGGCGCCACCGGCAGCAGGAAATACGACACCGCCCCCGCCAGCGCCAGGCCAATGGTCATCAGCATGGTGGCAATGGGCCGGAAGATGAACGGCGCCGAGAGATTGGACAGCTGGCTCATGATCCAGCCCCAAAAACCCCAGGCCGAACGAAGCGATGGCCCGAGCAAACTCCCCTTCTGTCCGCGCCTGCGTCGTGGCGCTTGCGGGGTTGCAGTCCTGCCGAAGGACAGGACTGCTTCGTCCTCTGGCTCGCCGTGATTGTCTGAACGCAGCGCGCCAGCGCGAAGTGAGTTTCACGGCGAACCCCGCAAGCGCCACGACGCAGGTGGCCCCGCAGCGAAGCGAAGGGGTCGCGGGCAGTGGGGCGCGCTTCTTTGCCTACTTTCTTGTCGCACGACAAGAAAGTAGGTCGGCCGCCGGGCCGAACCCCGGCCAGCGGCGCCAGCCAAAAGCGCAGATCAAGCTCAAGCATGGGCCTGCTCCGAAGAAGCACCCCGACGATCCCGCCACCTCTGCGCCCACCCCTCAAAAGTCAGATAAATCACAGGCGTAGTGAACAGAGTCAGCAACTGACTCACCAGCAAGCCCCCCACCAACGTCACCCCCAACGGATGCCGCAACTCACTGCCCACCCCCGTCCCCAACATCAACGGCAGTGCCCCCAGCAAAGCCGCCAAGGTCGTCATCAAGATAGGCCGGAACCGCAGCAGGCAGGCCTGGTAGATGGCCTCGCGCGGCGTATGCCCCTCCTCGCGCTGCGCCTCCAGCGCGAAGTCGATCATCATGATCGCGTTCTTCTTGACGATGCCGATCAGCAGCACGATGCCGATGATGGCGATGATGTCCAGGTCCAGCCCCGCCAGCAGCAGGGCCAGCAGCGCGCCCACGCCGGCCGAGGGCAGCGTGGACAGGATGGTCACCGGGTGGATGGTGCTCTCATAGAGCACGCCCAGCACGATGTACATGGTGATCACCGCCGCCAGCACCAGCAGCAGCGTGTTGGACAGCGAGGCCTGGAAGGCCAGGGCCGCGCCCTGGAAGGCGGCGTCCACCGACAGCGGCATATGGCCCTCGGTGCGCAGCTGGGCCATCAGGTCCTGCACGGCCTTGACCGCATGGCCCAGCGACACGCCGGGCGCGGTGTTGAACGAGATGGTGGCGGCGGGCAGCTGGCCCACATGGTTCACGGCCAGGGCCATGGGCCGCTCGCTGACCGTGGCCACCGAGGACAGCGGCACGGGCGCGCCCGCGCTGGAGGCCACATAGATGGCCTGCAGCGACTCGGGCCCGATCTTGAACTGCGGCGCCACTTCCAGCACCACGCGGTACTGGTTGGACTGCGTGAAGATGGTGGAGATCAGCCGCTGGCCAAAGGCGTTGTACAGCGCCGTGTCGATGGCCGAGACCGTCACGCCCAGCCGGCTGGCCTGGGCCCGGTCGATCTGCACGAAGGCCTGCAGGCCCTGGTTCTGCAGGTCGCTGCCCACGTCCACCAGCTCGGGCAGGTCGTGCATGCGCTCGACCAGGGCCTGGGTGCTGGTGGTCAGCTGCGCCATGTCGGGCGAGGACATCAGCAGCTGGTACTGGGTGCGCGCCACGCGGTCCTCGATGGTCAGGTCCTGCACGGGCTGGGCGTACAGGCGTATGCCCGGGATCTGCAGCGCATCGTCGGACAGGCGGCGCAGCACGGCGGGCACGCCATCGCGCTGGCCATGGGGCTTGAGGTCGATCAGCAGCCGGCCCGTGTTCAGCGTGGTGTTGCTGCCATCGACGCCGATGAAGGACGAGATGCTCTGCACGGCCGGGTCCTTGAGCAGCAGCTCGGCCAGGGCCTGCTGGCGCTCGGCCATGGCGGCAAACGAGATGGACTGGTCGGCCTCGGTCGTGGCCTGGATGGTGCCCGTGTCCTGGTCGGGGAAGAAGCCCTTGGGCACGGCAAAGTACAGCAGCACGGTCACGGCCAGCGTGGCCAGGAAGACGATCCAGGTCAGGCCGCGCCGGTCCAGCACCCAGGTGAGGATGCGGCCGTAGCCGGCGATGGTGCGGTCGAAGAAACGGCCCGTGGCGTGGTACAGGCGGCCGTGCTTTTCCTCCTCGGCCCCTTCGGGCTGGTGGCGCAGCAGCCGCGCGCACAGCATGGGCGTGAGCGTCAGCGAGACCACGGCCGAGATCAGGATGGCCACCGCCATGGTGATGGCGAACTCGTGGAAGAGCCGCCCCACCACGTCGCCCATGAACAGCAGCGGGATCAGCACGGCGATCAGCGAAATCGTCAGCGAGATGATGGTGAAGCCGATCTGCTTGGCGCCCTTGAGCGCGGCCTGCATGGGCGGCTCGCCCTTTTCCACGAAGCGCGCGATGTTCTCGATCATCACGATGGCATCGTCCACCACGAAGCCGGTGGAGATCGTCAGCGCCATCAGCGTGAGGTTGTTGATGGAAAAACCGGCCAGGTACATCACGCCGAAGGTGCCGATCAGCGACAGCGGCACGGCAAAGCTCGGGATCAGCGTGGCCGAGGCGCTGCGCAGGAAGACGAAGATCACCGCCACCACCAGGGCGATGGCCAGCATCAGCTCCAGCTGCATGTCGTTGACCGAGGCGCGGATGGTAACCGTGCGGTCGGTCAGCACCTGCACGTCCAGCGAGGCCGGCAGGGTCTCCTTGAGCTGGGGCAGCAGCGCCTTGATGCGGTCCACCGTCTCGATCACGTTGGCGCCGGGCTGGCGCCGGATGTTGAGGATCACGCCCGCGCGCGAGCCACCCTCGGGCGTGCCGGCCCAGGCGGCCAGGCGCGTGTTCTCGGCATCGTCCACGGTCTGGGCGATGTCGGACAGGCGCACGGGCAGGCCGTTCTTGAAGGCGATGATGAGGTTGCGGTACTCGGCCGCCGACTGCAGCTGGTCGTTGGCATCGATGGTGGAGGCGCGCGCCGGGCCGTCGAAGCCGCCCTTGGCCTGCTTGACGTTGGCGGCGGCGATGGCGGTGCGCACATCGTCCAGCGTCATGCCCAGGCCGGCCAGCGCCGTCGGGTTGGCCTGGATGCGCACGGCAGGCCGGCGCCCGCCGGCAATCGCCACCAGCCCCACGCCGTTGACCTGCGAGAGCTTGGGCGCCAGGCGGTTTTCCACCAGGTCGTTGACGCGGATCACCGGCAGCGAGGGCGAGGTGATGGCCAGCGTGAGGATGGGCGCGTCCGCCGGGTTGACCTTGCTGTACAGCGGGGGCATGGGCAGGTCGCTGGGCAGCAGGTTGGAGCCCGCGTTGATGGCGGCCTGCACCTGCTGCTCGGCCACGTCCATGGCCATGTCCAGCGCAAAGCGCAGCGTGATCACCGAGGCGCCGCCCGAGCTGGTGGACGACATCTGCGACAGCCCCGGCATCTGGCCCAGCTGGCGCTCCAGCGGCGCCGTGACGTTGGAGGTCATCACGTCGGGGCTGGCACCGGGGTACAGCGTGGTGACCTGGATGGTGGGGTAGTCCACCTCGGGCAGGGCCGAAATCGGCAACAGCCGGTAGGCCAGCAGGCCGGCGATCAGCACCGCCACCATCAGCAACGATGTGGCGACGGGTCGCAGGATGAAGATGCGGGAAAGATTCATGGGGCCGCCTGGAAGGGCTTGCAGTCTTCAGGTGCCGGGGCGCTGCTCAGCGCCCGGCCGGAGCGGGAGCTGCGGGAGCCGCCGGAGCAACAGGCGCAGAGGGCACGGCAGGTGCCGGGCCGGGCGAAGGCTGGGGCGATCCGGGCGACGGTACCGGCGACTGGCCTGCGGGCGCGGAGCCTTCGGCCGCCGGCGCGGTCACGTTGCCGCCGTTGCCGCCACTGCCGCCACTGCCACCGTTACCACCATTGCGCTGCCCACCGCGCTCGGCACGCAGCTTCTGCAGGTAGGCCTTGCGCTCGTCGGGGTTCATGGTCGCCAGCTTGGCGCGCACATCGGGCGGCAGGTTGCGCATGCCGCGCGGCTGGCCGGAGGCGTCCTGCACGGCCTGGTCCACCTTCTGCACCTTGTCGGGCTCGATCACCGTGACCTTGGCGCCTTCGCGCAGGCGGTCAATGCCATCGACCACCACCTGCTCGCCAGGCTTGAGTTCGCCCTTCACGCTCACCCGGTCGCCATCGGTCACGCCCACAACGATGCGCCGCTGCGTCACCGTGCCATCCTCCTGGACCAGGTAGACGTAGTTGTTCTGCACGGCCGTGGTCGGCACGGTCAGCGCCTGCTCCAGCCGGTCCACTTCCAGCTTGACGTTGACGAACTGGTTGGCGAACAGCCGGCCCTCGGCATTGTCGAAGGCGGCCTTGGCCTTGATGGTGCCGGTGGCGATGTCGATGCTGTTGTCCACCGCATTGAGGCGGCCGCGCCCCAGTTGCTGCTTCAGGTCACGGTCCCACAGTTCCACGGGCAGCTCGCGCCCCTCGGCCAGGCGCCGTGCCAGCGTGCCCACATGGGCCTCGGGCACGGAGAACACCGCGTCGATGGGCTTGACCTGGGTGATGGTGACGATGCCGTTGGCATCCGAAGGGTTGACCACATTGCCCCGGTCGGCCTGGCGCAGGCCCAGCCGGCCCGCAATGGGCGCCGTGATGCGCGTGTAGCTCAGTTGCAGCTTGGCCGCATCGGCCTGGGCCTGGTCGGCGGCCACCGTGCCCTGGTACTGGCGCACCAGCGCAGCCTGGGTATCGACCTGCTGGCCGGCAATGGAATCCTGGGCCTGCAGCTCCTTGTAACGCTGCAGGTCCAGTTGGGCGTTCTTGAGCAGCGCCTGGTCGCGCTGCAGCGTGCCCTGGATCTGGTTGAAGCTGGCCTGGAAGCTGCGCGGATCGATCTCGGCCAGCAGCTGGCCGGCCTTGACCTCGTCGCCTTCCTTGAAATGCAGGCGCAGCAACTCGCCCGACACCTTGGCGCGCACCACGGCCGTGGCGCGCGGGTTCATGGTGCCGATGGCGCTGATCAGCACGCGCATATCACGCCGCTCCACCACGCCCACGGACACCGGCTGCGCCTGGGCACCCATGGCGCCGGGGCCGCCAGGCCCACCCGGCCCGCCGGGGCCGCGCCGGCCGCCTCCCGCACGCCCGCCACCCGGGCCGGGCGCACCGGCCGAGGCCTGCTCGCCCTGCGCCGGCGCCCGCTTGTTCCACCACCACAGCCCGCCCCCCGCCACCAGGGCCAGTGCCACCACGCCCCACATCAGGGCGGGCCGTACCCGGCCGCGCTGGCGTACGCCGTGGGCATCTGCAACAAAGGGGCTGCTTGACAGGCGTTTCATGGTCACTGCGGGAAGTCGTGGGAGGAAACCGTGGGTCCGGCCCCAGAACAGGGAACGGCGGCGGATGCGGCTATGGTAGCCAGTCCCATGCTCTCCAAAACGAGGCAGATCGCCGTTTTACGCAGGCATTACCCCCGCTTTACCCCGGCTTTACCCGCTCTGACATGGTCGTTTTCTGGCCCGCCCGGGCACGCGCCGGCAGGCATGCAGACAGGGCATGGCGCTCAAAACACTGTTGACCCAGGCACGGCCAATGCCGGGCGCATCGGCCGAAAAGTCCATTGAAAACAAGGCATTGCACCGCACCCCGGCGCGGGCCGCGCCTCGCCCCCCGTTGGACTGCCCCCCGCGCTTGTGGCTACGATGCGCGGCCGCACGCCTGCAAGCGCAGGCCGCCATCCATCCGTCCCAGGAGAACACCATGACGACTGCCAACCCACGCCTGACCGACCACCCCGAAGAAGCCGCCGTGCGCGTGCCGCTGGAGCTGTACATGCGCGGCCATGCAGAGGACAACAGCGCCCACATGCGCGCCGCCTTCATGCCCACCGCCCGCATCGAAAGCGTGCGCGAAGGCCCGCTGACCTCCTGGGACATCGACACCTACTGCGCCCGCTTCAAGGGCCAGCCCGCCGCCGACGAGGCCACGCGCCGCCGCAGCATCGACGCCATCGACATCGGCGGCACGGCGGCCAGCGCCAAGATCACCTTGGTGCACGGCGCCATCACCTTCATCGACTACTTCGTGCTGCTCAAGACGGAAGCGGGCTGGAAGATTGCCAACAAGGCCTTCCATGCGGTGGTCTAACCCACCCCGCACACCAGGGGCGTGATGCCCTCGGGCCCGTCATCCTCCAGCGGCTGCGGGGGCTGGGCTGCGGCGAGCTTGCCTTCTTCCACGGTCATGCCGCGTGGCAGGGCCACGCCGTTCTTGGCGGCCAGGACCTCGGCCATGATGCTGACGGCGATTTCGGGAGGCGTCTTGCTGCCTATGTACAGGCCGATGGGGCCGCGCAGGCGCGCGAGTTGTGCGTCGCCCAGGCCGAAGTGCTCGCTCAGGCGCTGCAGGCGCAGCGCGGTGTTGCGGCGCGAGCCGATGGCGCCCACGTAGAAGGCTGGGGATTCCAGGGCTTCCATGAGGGCCAGGTCGTCGAGCTTGGGGTCGTGCGTGAGGCCGATGATGCAGGTGCGCGCATCGGCGCGCATAGTGCGCACGAGGTCGTCGGGCATCTCGCGCGACAGCTGCACGCCGGCCACGCTCCAGTGGCGGCTGTATTCCTCGCGCGGGTCGCAGACGGTGACCGCAAAGCCGTTGAACAGCGCCATGGTGGCCAGGTATTCGGAAAGCTGGCCTGCGCCGATGAGCAGCATGCGGTACTCGGGACCGAAGCTGTTGGCGACCTGCTGCCCGGCATGCACCAGCGGCTCGGGCGCATCGCTGACCTGCTGGGCGACCTGGCCAGTGGCCTTTTCCACGGTGCGCCGCACCATGCGGCCTTCGTCAAGCCATTGCACGAGTTGCTGCAGCGCAGCAGCGTCGGGATTGAATTCGAGCAGCAGCTCCAGCGTGCCGCCGCAGGGCAGGCCGAAGCGGTGGGCCTCGTCGGCGCTGACGCCGTAGCGCAGCAGCCGGGGCGCACCGTCGCGCAGGGCGTCGGCGTCCGAGGCGTGGCTGTAGCGGGCGATCAGGTCGTCCTCGATGCAGCCGCCGGACACGGAGCCGACCACGGCGCCCGAAGCCCCCAGCGCCATGATGGAGCCGATGGGCCGGGGCGACGAGCCCCAGGTGCGCACCACCGTGGCCAGCAGCGCGCGCTCGCCCTGAGCGCGCCATTGCGCGAGGTGGCGCAGAACATGAACATCCAGGTTTTCCATTGCAAATCTCCACGCCGGCACCTGGCTTGCCTGTGCAGCTGGGCGCCTGGCGTTTTTCGGCGGCTATTGTGCTGCGCCAGCGCGCATCGTTCAGGGTGGGTGGAAAAAGCCGTGGGTCGGCGCAAGGACTCAGTACCGAGAGAGCAGCCAGCCGGCGCCCAGGACGACGACGATGGCCAGCCCCCAGCACCACAGCGGGATGGCGCGGCGCGAGCGTTCCTCGGCCTCGGTGGCCGGTGCGGCATCCAGCGGCGTGGCCACGCCGGCTGCGGCGTCGTGCTCCCAGGCCTGGGCGTCCACGGTGGGCTCGATGTGGCCGGTTTCATCCGCCAGGCCGGCAGGCAGGTGGGACAGGTCGGCGGTGTCGCCTGAATCGGTAGGCGCTGCCGGCGCGCGCGGGTAGCGCTGCTGCATCAGCGTGTCGAATCGCGCGAAGAAGTCGTCGGCCATGTTGCGCGCGGCGCCGTCGATCAGCCGCTGGCCCAGCTGGGCGATCTTGCCGCCGACCTGGGCCTGCACGCTGTAGCTGAGCAGGCAACGTGGCTGGCCTGCGGCGTCAGCGGGCTCGGGGGTGAGGGTGACGTCGGCCTCGCCCTTGCCGAAGCCTGCCACGCCGCCCTGGCCTTCAAAGGCGATGCGGTAGCGCTCGGGCGGCGTGATGTCGGACAGCGTGACCTTGCCGCTGAACTTGGCCGATACCGGCCCCACCTTGACCGCCATGCCCACGGCGTACTGGTCATCGCCCAGGGGTTCGAAGCGGTCGCAGCCGGCCAGGCAGGCCTTGAGCGTTTCGGGATCGTTGAGCGCCTCCCAGGCCTGCTGCTGGCTGACGGCAAGGGAACGGCTGGCTTGCATTTCCATGGCAATTCCTTTCTGCGATGGGGGTGGCCGCAAGCGGCTCAGCGGCCTGGCGCCGCCAGCAGCCGCGCCAGGTGACCGGCCAGCTGCTGCAGCGATTCCAGGTTGTGTACCGCAAGCATGGCATGGGCATGACGATGCAGCACGGCCGCCCCCTGGGCCAGTGGGGCATACCCGTCAAAGCGCAGCAGCGGGTTAAGCCACAGCAGCCGCGCGCTGTGGCGGCGCAGCCAGGCCAGTTCGCGGTCCAGCTCGGCGGCATCGCCGGTGTCCAGGCCGTCACTGATGATGAGCACCAGGGTGCGCCGGCCCACCAGGCCTGAAACCCGGTGGCGCGCATGCAGGCGGCGCAGTTCGCCCAGGCTGCTGCCCAGGCGCGTGCCGCCGCCAAAGTCGGCAATGGCGGCGTTGGCGCGCTCGAGCATGGCGTCGGTATCGGCCTGGGCAAAGGCCGGGCCCAGGTCGCGCAGCTCGGTGCCGAAGCTGAAGACCTGGCGGCGCAGGCCCGCATGGCGCTGCGTGCTGGTGGCCGCGTGCAGGAAGGCCAGCAACAGCCGCGCATAGCGCTCCATGGAGCCCGAGACATCGACCAGGGCCAGCCAGGGCAGCGGCAGGCGCCGCCGTTCGCGCCGCAGCAGCTGCAGCATTTCGCCGCCGTGGTGCGATGCCGCACGCAGGCTGGCAGCCCAGTCGGGCACCGCGCCGCGCTGGCCGGTGCGCGTGCGGCGGCTGCGGTAGCGGGGCAAGGGAAGGGCAATGTCCCGGGCCAGGCGCTGCACCAGCAGGTATTCGCTGGCGCTGAGCTGGTTGAAGTCGGCATGGCGCAGGCGGTGGCGCTCGCTGGCCGTCATGGCGGCGTCCAGCTTCAGCTCTTCATCGACGGCGGCCCTGCCCTCGCCGGCCTGGCGGGGCGACAGGGCTTCCTGCACGCGCGGGCGGTGGCGCGGCGCGGACGGCCGGGGCGCCTGCGGCAGCAACTGGGCCAGCAGTTGCCGGGCCACGTCGGGATTGCGGAAGTAGGCGTCGAACAGTTCGCGGAACACGGCGCGGTCCTGGGCGTTGCTCACAAATACGGCCTCCAGCGCTGCGGCCATGTCCTCGCGCGCCAGGCCGACCAGGGACAGGGCCTGCTGGGCCAGCGCCATGCGCCCGCCGTCCACAGGCACGCCCGCACGGCGCAGCGCACGCGCAAAGCCGACCAGGTTGCCGGCGAGCTTGCCGCTGCGCGCATCGCCCAGCCAGCTGGTGCGCTCGCCCCCATCGGCGGCACCGGCGGCACCGGCTGCCCCAGCCGTCACGGCGCGGGCTCCGGCGCCAGCAGTTGCTGCAGCCGCTCGGGCGTGAGCGCGGCCACGTCCTCGCGCTGCTTGAAGAGGATGCCGGCCGTGTCGTGCACGACTTCGGGATCGACCACCAGGGTGTCCAGCGCCACCAGGGCCTTGGCCCATTCCACGCTTTCGGCAATGCCGGGCACCCGTTGGAAGGCGTCGGCAAAGGGCTGGCTGCGCAGCCGTCCCACGAAGCTCGCCACCTGGGCGGTCAGGGCCTGCCCGGCCCCGGGCACCAGGGCGCGCACGATGGCCAGCTCGCGCTCGCGCCCGGGATAGTCCAGCCAGTGGTAGAGGCAGCGGCGCTTGACGGCGTCGTGCAGGTCGCGCGTGCGGTTGCTGGTGAGCACGGTCACGGGCGGCACGCGTGCCGCCACCGTGCCAAGCTCGGGAATGCTGACCTGGTACTCGCCCAGGTACTCCAGCAGGAAGGCCTCGAAGGGCTCGTCGGCGCGGTCGATCTCGTCGATCAGCAGCACGGCGCCGGGCTCGGGCTGCTGCAGGGCCTGCAGCAGCGGGCGGCTTACCAGGTAGCGCTCCTGGTAGACCTCCTGCTCGGCGCGCTGCAGTCGGTCCTGCTGCGGTGCGGCTGCGGGCTGCGCCGAGGCCAGCTCGGCCGCACGCAGGTGCAGCAGCTGGGCCGCATAGTTCCATTCATACAGCGCCTCGCGCTGCTCCATGCCGTCATAGCACTGCAGCCGGATCAGGCGGCGCGCCAGCACGCGTGCCAGCGCCTGGGCCAGCGCGGTCTTGCCCACGCCTGGCTCGCCCTCCAGCAGCAGCGGCCGCTGCAGCCGCAGGGCCAGGAAGACGGCCGTGGCCAGGCGCCGGTCGGCTAAATAGCCTTCGGCCTGCAGCGCGGCGACCAGGGCGTCTATGGAGGCAATGGCTTGCTCGGAAGGCATCCGCCGTGTCACCCCAGCATCTGCGATACCGCACGCTGCGTCTGCACGCTGATCAACTGCGCCCGGTAGCGCGCGCTGGCATGCAGGTCGCTGTTGAGGTCGGCATGGTCGATCAGCACCTGGGCGGCCGCGTCGGGCGTGAAGCTCTGGTTGAGCGCGGCCTCCAGCCCCGCATGGCGGAACACGCTGAGCCCGGCGCCCGTGATGGCCACGCGCACGCCGCTGTCGGTCTGGGCGACGAAGACGCCCACCAGGGCGAAGCGCGAGGCGGGCTGCTTGAACTTGAGGTAGGCGGCCTTCTTAGGCACGGGAAAGCGCACGGCCGTGATCAGCTCGCCGCTGCCCAGCGCCGTGGTGTACATGCCCTGGAAGAAGTCGTCGGCCGCGATCTCGCGCCGGTCGGTGACGACGGTGGCGCCCAGGCCCAGCACGGCGCTGGGGTAGCAGGCAGCGGGGTCGTTGTTGGCCAGCGAGCCGCCGATGGTGCCGCGCGCACGCACCTGGCGGTCGCCGATGCCGCCGGCCAGCTCGGCCAGGGCCGGGATGGCGGCCTGGACCTGCGGGTTGGCGGCCACGTCGGCATGGCGCGTCATGGCGCGGATTTCCACGGTCTGGCCGTTGACGGCAATGCCGGCCAGGCCCTGGACGCGGTTCAGGTCCACGATCTGTTCGGGCCGCGCCAGGCGCAGGCGCATCGATGGCAGCAGGCTCTGGCCGCCGGCCAGGTACTGGCCGCCCTGCGCGGCCAGCGCGGCGGCTTCGGCCGTGGTGCCCGGGGCTTCATAGGTGAATGCGTACATGGCGCTCTCCTCAGGAAGTGGCTGCGGCGTCGATGGCCGACCAGACACGGTGCGGGCTGGCCGGCATGTCCAGGTCCCTGACACCCAGGGGATGCAGTGCGTCAAGCACGGCATTGATGACGGCAGGCGGCGAGCCTATGGCCCCCGCCTCGCCGCAGCCCTTGGTGCCCAGCGGGTTGTGCGTGCAGGGCGTGCAGACGGTGCCGAGCTTGAATTCGGGGAAGTCGTCGGCGCGCGGCATGGCGTAGTCCATGAAGCTGCCGGTGAGCAATTGGCCGGTCTCGCGGTCGTAGACGCAGTTTTCCAGCAGCGCCTGGCCTATGCCCTGGGCCACGCCGCCGTGCACCTGGCCCTCGACGATCATGGGATTGATGATGGTGCCGAAGTCGTCCACGGCGCTGAAGCGGTCCACGCGCACCACACCCGTGGCCGGGTCCACCTCGACCTCGCAGATGTAGGTGCCTGCTGGGAAGGTGAAGTTGGTGGGGTCGTAGAAGGCGGTTTCGTTGAGGCCCGGCTCCAGCTTGTCCAACGGGTAGTTGTGCGGCACATAGGCGGTGAGCGCGATCTGGGCAAAGGGAATTTTCTTGTCCGTGCCGCGCACCGTGAACTCGCCGCCCGCGAAGTCGATGTCGGCGTCGCTGGCCTCCATCAGGTGGGCCGCGATCTTCTTGGCCTTGGCCTCGATCTTGTCCAGCGCCTTCATGATGGCCGCGCCGCCCACGCTGATGGAGCGTGATCCGTAAGTGCCCATGCCGAAGGGCACACGGCCCGTGTCGCCGTGGACGATGTCCACGTTCTCCACGGGTATCCCCAGGCGCGCGGCCACCACCTGGGCGAAGGTGGTCTCGTGCCCCTGGCCGTGGCTGTGCGAGCCCGTGAACACGGTGACGCTGCCCGTGGGGTGCACGCGCACCTCGCCGCATTCGAACAGGCCGGCCCGCGCGCCCAGGGCGCCCGCGATGTTGCTGGGCGCCAGGCCGCAGGCCTCGATGTAGCTGCTGTAGCCCAGGCCGCGCCTGAGGCCCCGCGCCTCGCTGTCGGCACGGCGCGCGGCAAAGCCGGCCACGTCGGCCAGGGCCTCGGCCTTGTCCATGCAGGCGCCATAGTCGCCCACGTCGTACTGCAGGGCCACGGGCGTCTGGTAGGGGAAGCTGGTGACGAAGTTGCGCCGCCGTATCTCGGCCTGGGACAGGTTCAGCTGCCAGGCGCAGCGGCTGACCAGGCGCTCCAGCAGGTAGGTGGCCTCGGGCCGGCCCGCGCCCCGGTAGGCATCGACGGGCGCGGTGTGGGTGAACCAGGCATCGACTTCCACATAGACCTGGGGCGTGGCGTACTGGCCTGCCAGCAAGGTGGCATAGAGGATGGTGGGCACGGCGCTGGCGAAGGTGCTCAGGTAGGCGCCCAGGTTGGCATCCGTGTGCACGCGCATGGCCAGGAACTTGCCGCTGGCGTCCATGGCCATCTCGGCATGGCTGACATGGTCGCGGCCATGGGCGTCGGTGAGGAAGGACTCGCTGCGGTCGGCCGTCCACTTGATGTTGCGGTTGAGCTTTCGCGCGCCCCAGGTCAGGCAGACATCCTCGGCATACAGGAAGATCTTGGAGCCGAAGCCGCCGCCCACGTCGGGCGCGATCACGCGCACCTTGTGCTCGGGCAGGCCCATGACGAAGGCCGTCATCAGCAGCCGCTCGACGTGCGGGTTCTGGTTGGCCACGTACAGCGTGTACTCGTCATTGGCGCGGCTGTAGCTGCCGATGGCCGCGCGCGGCTCCATGGCGTTGGGGATCAGCCGGTTGTTGACCAGGTCCAGCTGGGCGACGTGGGCGGCGCCCGCAAACACCGCATCCACGGCGGCCTTGTCGCCGATGGCCCATTTGTAGCAGTGGTTGTCGGGGGCGATGTCGTGCACCACCGCGCCGGGCACGCTGCCGGCCGCCGCGTCGGCCACCAGCACCACGGCGGGCAGCGGGTCGTAGTCCACCTCCACCAGCTCGGCCGCGTCGCGCGCCTGCTCCAGCGTCTCGGCCACGACCATGGCGACCTGGTCGCCCACGTAGCGCACGGTGTCCAGCGCCAGGATGGGGTGCGGCGGCTCCTTCATGGGCTCGCCGTTGGTGCTGGTGATCAGCCAGCCGCAGGGCAGGCCGTTGATCTTGTCGGCCGCCACGTCGGCGCCCGTGAGCACGCCGATGACGCCGGGCGCGGCCTTGGCCGCATCGGTGGAAACGGAGCGCAGACGCGCATGCGCGTGCGGCGAGCGCACGAACACCGCATGGGCCTGGGCGGCCAGCGCGATGTCGTCGGTGTACTGGCCCGCGCCCGTGAGGAAGCGGTAGTCCTCCTTGCGCTTGACAGGCTCGCCGATGTGGGGGAGCTTGGAAAAGTCGGATGCACCCATGGCTGTCTCCTTGTGGTGGCCTGCGGCGCTCAGGCCACAGGCCCTGCCATGGCCTGGCTGCCCTTTTTCACGGCGGCCACGATGTTCTGGTAGCCCGTGCAGCGGCACAGGTTGCCCTCCAGCGCCTCGCGGATCTCGCGATCGCCCGCGCACGGCTGGCGCTGGCACAGGTCCACGGCGCTCATGACCATGCCCGGCGTGCAAAAGCCGCATTGCAGGCCGTGGCACTCCTTGAAGGCCGCCTGCATGGGGTGCAGGCCGCCGTCGATATCCGCCAGCCCTTCGATGGTGCGCACCTCGCAGCCCTCGGCCTGCACGGCCAGCATGGCGCAGGACTTGACGGCGTGGCCGTCGACGATGACGGTGCAGGCCCCGCACTGGCTGGTGTCGCAGCCCACATGCGTGCCGGTCAGGCGCAGGTGCTCGCGCAGCGCATGCACGAGCAAGGTGTTGGGCGGAACGTCGATGCGCTGCGCGCGCCCGTTGACGGTGAGCTGGACATTCATCGTGCTGTCTCCTGCCTGTGATCGGCGGTGATCTGGAACGTGGGGGAACGCCGGGAACCTCGCCTGCCATGGTCGCCCTGCCAGCAGGCGCCCGTTCTAGGGTTGACCCGCAAGCCCGGGCCGGGCGGCGCGGATATTCTCAAAATGACACAGTTGCCAGCGCAGCCTCCGCCATCAGCGGCCGGGTCTTCGCCTGCGCCCGCTTCTGCACCCGCCTGCCAGCCCGTTCGCAATCCCTTGCCAGCCAGCCACAGGAGTTCCCGCCCCATGTTCGCCCTGAGCCCCGACGCCGCGCAGCCCTGCCCCGCCGATCCGCGCCACCAGCAGGTCGCCCGGGCCCGCAGCCTGGTTTTCGGCGATCAGGCGCTGGCCGGTTCACCACCCGGCATCGCACCCTGGCTGTGGCGCTCCTGGCAGCGATGCCTGGCGGCAGGCCGCCGCCCGGACGAGCGCGTGGTCTACGAAGCATTGGGGCCGCATGCGCTGCGCCAGACCCGTGATGGCCATGAGGTGCTGCTGCAGGCCGCGCGCCCCGTGATGGCCCAGCTGGTGGGCGCCGTGGGCGCCATGCACTACTTCAGCCTGCTGACCGATGCACGCGGCACGGTGCTGGAGGTGCAGGGGCCGCTGGAGCGCAGCGACATCCGCGTGCAGGCCATCGCCCGCGTGGGCGTGGACCTGTCCGAGCAGGGCGTGGGCACCACGGCCATTGGCGCGGCCCTGGCCGAGCACAGCCCCGTCTGGCTGCACCGGGCAGAGCATTTCTTCGAGGCCAACCGCCACTACAGCTGCGCGGGTGCGCCGCTGTCCGGCCCGGACGGGAGCTGCCTGGGCATGCTGGACATCACGGGCGTGGACGTGCCGGAGCGGCCCGAACTCATGCACCTGGCGCTGCGCTGCGCCCGCGCCATCGAGGACCGGCTGCTGCGCGCCCTGCCCCATGCCCTGCTGCTGCACCTGAACTGGCCCGGCGGGCCGCTGGGCCAGGAGGGCGAAGGCCTGCTGGCCGTGGACGCCGAAGGGCATGTGGCGGGCAGCAATACCCTGGCCCGCCAGCTCGTGCCCCAGCCGCTGTCGCTGCCGGGCCAGCCGCTGCACTGCAGCGAACTGCTGGCCATGCCCTGGACGGCGCTGGTGGACCATGCGCGCCAGCGCCCCAACGAGCCGCTGCGCCTGCCGCTGTGGTCGGGCCTGCGGCTGCAGGCCCTGGTGCAGCCCGGCCCCCAGCTGCGCCAGCTGCTGCCTGCGCTGGGCACGGCGGCACTCGCTGCCGCCGCCCAGGCCAGCCCGCTGCGCGCCAGCGAGGGCGTGCTGATCGAGCAGGCCCTGCAGGACGCCCAAGGCAATGTGACCCGGGCCGCCCGCGCGCTGGGCATCAGCCGCGCCACGCTGTACCGCAAACTGGGGGCCCGCAAGCCACACACCACCACTTGAACGGGACGTTTCCTCGGGTTCACACGGATTTCTTTTAGGGGGAGCAGGCCGCCTGCGGCGGTCGGGTCTCCGTAGAATCGACGGCTTTGGTCCATGCGCCGACAAGAGCGCTGCGCGCCGGCCTACAGGCTGGCGTACGGCGACGGACCCAATACAGCCTACTTTTTGGAGACACCATGCAGGCTTTGCTCAAATTCTCAAGGGGGGTCGACTGGCTCAACAGCCTGGTCGGGCGATGGCTTATCTGGCTGATCCTGGCCTCGACGGTCATCAGCGGCATCAATGCCATCGTGCGCAAGGTGTTGCACACCAGCTCGAACGCCTACCTCGAAGTGCAGTGGTACCTGTTCGCGGCCTCTTTCCTGCTGGCCGCCGGCTACACGCTGCTGCAGGGCGAGCATGTGAAGGTGGATGTGATCGCCAGCCGCCTGTCCAAGCGCACGCAGATCTGGATCGACATCTTCGGCTTCGTCTTCTTCCTGACCCCCATGGCGCTGGCCATCCTGTGGTTCGGCACGCCCTTCGTGATCCAGGCCATGCAGACCGGCGAGATGTCGGGCAACGCAGGCGGCCTGGTGCGCTGGCCCGTCTACCTGATGATCCCCATCGGCTTCGGGCTGCTGCTGCTGCAGGGCATGTCGGAGCTGATCAAGCGCATCGCTTTCCTGAAGGGCCTGATCGACGATCCCACGGCCAAGAAGGGCGAGAAGACCGCCGAGGAAGACCTGGCCGACGCCCTGCGCGGGCTGGCAGGTGCCAAGGACAAAAGCGGGCAAAGCGCCTGATCGGGGAAACAGACATCATGGAATTCGTGATCCACAACCTGGCCCCGATCATGTTCGCGGGGCTGATACTTTTCCTGCTCGTGGGTTTTCCCGTGGCATTCAGCCTGGGCGCCTGCGGCCTGTTCTTCGCCTTTGTCGGCATCGAACTGGGCGTGCTGCCCGAAGCCCTGCTGCAGGCCCTTCCGCTGCGCATCTTCGGCATCATGCAGAACGAGACGATGCTGGCCATACCGTTCTTCACCCTCATGGGGCTGATACTGGAGCGAAGCGGCATGGCCGAGGACCTGCTGGAGACCGTGGGCCAGCTCTTCGGCCCCGTGCGCGGCGGCGTGGCCTTTGCGGTGATCTTCGTGGGCGCGCTGCTGGCGGCGACCACGGGCGTGGTCGCGGCATCGGTGATCTCCATGGGCCTGATCTCCCTGCCCATCATGATGCGCTACGGCTATGACCGCCGAGTGGCCTCGGGCGTGATCGCGGCCTCGGGCACGCTGGCGCAGATCATTCCGCCCTCGCTGGTGCTGATCGTGCTGGCCGACCAGCTGGGCCGCAGCGTGGGCGACATGTACAAGGGCGCCTTCCTGCCGGGCCTGATGCTGACGGGCTGCTATGCGCTGTTCATCGTCGTGCTGGCCATCTTCAAGCCCGCCATGGTGCCCGCCCTGCCGCCCGAGGCGCGCACGCTGCGCGAGCCCAATGGCAATTCCGGCCTGCCTTCCACCCTGGTGCTGACGCTGCTGTGCGTGGCCGCCTCCATCGTGGTGGGACAGTACATGCCCCAGCTGCACACCTGGTGGTCCGGCGATGTGGTGGAGAAGGTCGCGCTGGACGAGACCATCGTGGTGTCCATGTGCTTCGGCGTGGCCCTGGCCTTCATCGCCGCCATGTTCAACAAGCTCACGGGCCTGCACCTGCTCAGCCGCATGGCCGAGCGCGTGACCTTCGTGCTGATCCCGCCGCTGCTGCTGATCTTCCTGGTGCTGGGCACCATCTTCCTGGGCGTTGCAACCCCCACCGAAGGCGGCGCCATGGGCGCGCTGGGCGCGGCCATCATGGCCTTCGCTCGCGGCCGCCTGAACATGGACCTGCTCAAGCAGGCGCTGATGTCCACCACCAAGCTGTCGTGCTTCGTGATGTTCATCCTGATCGGCGCGACCATGTTCGGCCTGACCTTCCAGGGCGTGGACGGCCCCAAGTGGGTGGAGGAACTGCTGGTGTCCCTGCCCGGCGGCGAGATCGGCTTCCTGATCGTGGTCAACATCATGATCTTCGTGCTGGCCTTCTTCCTGGACTTCTTCGAGCTGTCCTTCATCGTCGTGCCGCTGCTGGCCCCCGTGGCCGACAAGCTGGGCATCGACCTGGTCTGGTTCGGCGTGCTGCTGGCCGTGAACATGCAGACCTCGTTCATGCACCCGCCCTTCGGCTTCGCGCTGTTCTTCCTGCGCAGCGTGGCCCCGGCCAAGGCCTACGTGGACAAGGTCACCAAGAAGATGACCGAGCCCGTGACCACCATGCAGATCTATGCAGGTGCCATCCCCTTCGTGGTGCTGCAGCTGTTCATGGTGGCCCTGATCATCATCTTCCCCGGCATCGTCTCCAGCGGGCTGGACAAGAAGGTGGAGTACGACCTGGACAAGGTGCGCCAGGAGATGGAGGCATCCATGCCCGAGGCCATCGACTTCAACGACCCCATGTTCAACGGCGACGGCGCGAACCAGTCGCCTGCCCCCGGAGCAACGCCTGGCGAGCCTTCGGCCCCGGGCAGCGAGGACGATGCACTCAAGGCGCTGCAGGACCAGTTGCAGCGCGAGCAACCGGCCACGCCGGGCGAGAGCAAGTCCGGCAGCTGATCGCAGGCTCCCTCAAGGGCAGCAAAGGCCCCGCAACCGCGGGGCCTTTTTTCGTTCGGACCCCGGCGTGCGCCGGTCCCCTGCGCCCATGAAAAAAGCCGGGCAGTGCCCGGCTTTCCTGCATGACGCCCGAGGGCGCCGCGACTTCACAGCTTTTGCGCCGACATGAAGGCGTCGTAGCGCGCCTCGGCAAAGCGGAACCACAGCACCTCGTCGCGCTGGAAGTTGCGGTAGTCGCCGTAGATCTTCTTCCATGCAGGATTTTTCTCGGCCAGCTCCGCATAGACCGCCATGGTGGTCTTGTAGGAAGCATCGAGCACGGTCTGCGGGAAGGCCAGCACCTTGGCCTTGCTGGCCACCAGTTGCTTGAGCGCGCCGGGATTGCGCGCGTCGTAGCGGGCCTGGGTGACCACATGGGCCTCGTGCGAGGCGGCCTGCACCATGGCGCGCTGCTCGGGCGTCAGCGCGGCCAGCGCCTTCTGGTTCACGTAGAACTCGAGGTTCAGGCTGCCTTCCCACCAGCCGGGGTAGTAGTAGAACGGAGCGACCTTGTTGAAGCCCAGCTTGAGGTCGTCATAGGGGCCGATCCATTCGGCCGCATCGATGGTGCCCTTTTCCAGCGCCTGGTAGATTTCGCCGCCAGGGATGTTCTGGGGCACGCCGCCCATGCGCTCGATGATCCGGCCCGCGAAGCCGCCGATGCGGAACTTCAGGCCCTTGATGTCCTCGGGTGTCTTGACCTCCTTGCGGAACCAGCCCCCCATCTGTGCGCCCGTGTTGCCGCCCAGGAAGTTGACGATGCCGTATTCGGCATAGAACTCGCGCATCAGCTTGCCGCCGTTGCCGTCCACGATCCACGCCGTGAGCTGGCGCGAGTTCATGCCGAACGGAATGGCGCCGCCAATGGCGAAGGCCTCATTCTTGCCAAAGAAGTAGTAAGGCGCCGTGTGCGCGATCTCCACCGTGCCGTTCTGCACGCCATCGACCACGCCGAAGGCGGGCATCAGCTCGCCGGCCGCATGCACCGAGACCTCGAACTTGCCGCCCGACATCTCCTTGATCGCCTTGGAGAACACCTCGGCCGAGCCGTAGATGGTGTCCAGCGAGCGCGGGAAGCTCGACGCCAGGCGCCAGCGTATTGCCGCCTGAGCGTGAACGGCCGGTGCCGCTGCGGCAGTCAACACACCGGCCAGACCGGCGTGCTTGAGTGCTTTTCTTCTGTCCATCACTGTCTCCTCCTGGTTCGCTCTGCTTGAGAGCATTCAAAAAAGGCCGGACTGCTCTTGGCAGCCCGGCCCACATACTTTCTCGGAACAACAAAAAAAGCCCGCTGTCCCCTGCTGCATTCAACAGAGGGGACGCGGGCTTGGCCTGCAGGCTTGGAAGGCATGGACCGTCCTTGTGCGTGCTGCTGGCTGGGGAGACCTGGCCTTACAGCTTGGCCGTGGTCATGTAGCTGTTGTAGCGGAACTCCGAGAAGCGCTCCCACAGCAGCTGGTCGCGCTGGAAGGTGCGCAGGCTCTGGTTGATCTTCTTGAACATGGGCGACTTGGCGTCATGCTCGGCCATGATCTCCATGACGGCCTTGTAGCCGGCATCCATGAAGTCCTTGGGGAAGGCCTTGAGCTGGGTCTTGTCGGCCACCAGCTTCTTGAGCGCCACGGGGTTGTTGGCGTCGTACTTGGCCGTCATGTCGCGCGCTGCCACGTTGCAGGCTGCATCGACCATGGCCTTGTACTCGGGCGACAGGGCAGCATACGCCTTGGTGTTGATGAAAAACTCCAGCTCGGCGCCGCCTTCCCACCAGCCGGGGTAGTAGTAGTAGGGAGCGACCTTGTTGAAGCCCAGCTTCTGGTCGTCGTAGGGGCCCACGAATTCCACGGCATCCAGCGTGCCCTTTTCAAGCGCCTGGTAGACCTCGCCCACGGGCATGTTCTGCGCGACCACGCCGAGCTTGAGCATGGCGTCGCCGAACAGGCCGCCGCCCAGGCGCATCTTCAGGCCCTTGAGATCTGCCACCGACTTGATTTCCTTGCGGAACCAGCCGCCCATCTGGGTGCCCGTGTTGCCTGCGCTCTGGCTCTTGATGTTGTACTGCGCATAGAACTCGTCCATGAGCTTGCGGCCGCCGCCGTGCTCCATCCAGGCATCCATCTGGCGGGCGGTCAGGCCGAAGGGCACGGCGCAGCCGAAGGCGAAGATGTAGTCCTTGCCGGTGAAGTAATAGGGCGCCGTCAGCGCCATCTCGATGGTGCCGTTCTGGATGCCGTCGACCACGCCGAAGGCGGGCATCAACTCACCGGCCGCATGCACCGAGACTTCGAACTTGCCGCCCGACATCGCCTTGAGCGTCTTGGAGAACATTTCGGCCGAGCCGAAGATGGTGTCCAGCGACTTGGGAAAGCTCGCGGCCAGACGCCAGCGGATCGCCTCCTGGGCATGGACTGCGGGTGCGGCTCCCACAGCCAGCACGCCAGCGATTCCCGCATGTTTGATGATCGAACGACGGTCCATGAATGTCTCTCCGCGATGTGTTGTGTCAGTCAGAAAAAGCCCCCGCGCCCCCTTGCTGCGCAAGGTCCGCGGCCACCCCGAGGGGGCCGCTTTCTGCCTTGGGGCGACCCGGTGGCAAAAAAAACGCACGTTCGCACGTGCATTCACACTGTATCAGGTGGTATCGATTCTAAAAACGCCGCAAAGCAAGCGCGGACGGGGTTTTCCCCCGCGTAGTTCTGCTCGGCTGGCCGGCTGCCCGGCGCCGCTCAGGCCACCGCGCGCTCGGGTGCCAGATGGGCGCGCACCGAGGCCTCGATGCCCGCCGCATCCAGGCCCTGCAGGGCCAGCAGCTTGGCGGGATCGCCGTGCTCGATGAACTCGTCGGGCAGGCCCAGCTGCAGCAGTTGGCGCGTGATGCCCGCGGCCTGCAGCGACTCGGCCACGGCGCTGCCTGCGCCGCCCATGATGCAGCCCTCTTCCACGGTGACGATGAGCTCGTGCGTGGAGGCCACCTGGCGCAGCAGTTCCTCGTCCAGCGGCTTGGCCCAGCGCATGTTGACCACGGTGGCGTCCAGCGCCTCGGCTGCGGCCAGGGCCGGGTACAGCAGGGTGCCGAAGGCCAGGATGGCGACCTGCTTCTTGGCAGACTCGCGGCGCACCTCGCCCTTGCCGAAGGGCAGGCCCTCCAGGCTCTCCAGCGGCGCCACACCCACGCCCGCGCCACGCGGGTAGCGCACGGCCACGGGATGGTCCTGCTCGTAGGCGGTGGTGAGCAGCTGGCGGCATTCGCGCTCGTCGGCCGGGCAGGCCATGCTCATGTGCGGAATGCAGCGCACGAAGGCGATGTCATACGCACCTGCGTGCGTGGCGCCATCAGCGCCGACCAGGCCCGCGCGGTCCAGCGCAAAGACCACGGGCAGCTTTTGCAGCGCCACGTCGTGGATCAGCTGGTCGTAGCCGCGCTGCAGGAAGGTCGAATAGATGGCGACCACGGGCTTGAGGCCCTCGCAGGCCATGCCTGCGGCAAAGGTGACCGCATGCTGCTCGGCGATGCCCACGTCGTAGTAGCGGCCCGGAAAGCGCTTGTGGAACTCCACCATGCCCGAGCCCTCGCGCATGGCGGGGGTGATGCCCACCAGGCGCTGGTCCTTGTCCGCCATGTCGCACAGCCAATGGCCGAAGACCTGGGTGAAGGTCTGCTTCGGGGGCGTGGCCGGCTTGACCAGGCCCACGCTGGGATCGAACTTGCCGGGGCCGTGGTAGGCCACGGGATCGGCCTCGGCCAGCTTGTAGCCCTGGCCCTTCTTCGTGACCACGTGCAGGAACTGCGGGCCCTTGAGGCTCTTGATGTTCTCCAGCGTGGGGATCAGCGAATCGAGGTCATGCCCGTCGATGGGGCCGATGTAGTTGAAGCCGAAGTTCTCGAACAGCGTGGCCGGCACGACCATGCCCTTGGCCTGCTGCTCCAGCCGCTTGGCCAGCTCCAGCAGCGGAGGCACCTGCTTGAGCACGCTCTTGCCCATGTCGCGCGCCTTGGCGTAGAACTGCCCGCTCATGAGCTGGGCCAGGTAGCGGTTGAGCGCGCCCACGGGCGGGCTGATGCTCATGTCGTTGTCGTTGAGGATGACCAGCAGGTTGGCATCGGTCACGCCGGCGTTGTTGAGCGCCTCGAAGGCCATGCCGGCCGTCATGGCGCCGTCGCCGATGACGGCGATGGCGCGGCGGTCCTCGCCCTTTTGCTTGGCGGCCAGGGCCATGCCCAGGGCGGCCGAGATGCTGGTGGACGAGTGCGCCGTGCCGAAGGTGTCGTACGGGCTCTCGGCGCGCTGCGGAAAGCCCGACAGGCCGCCGAACTGGCGCAGCGAGGCCATGCGCTCGCGCCGGCCCGTGAGGATCTTGTGCGGATAGGTCTGGTGGCCCACGTCCCAGACCACGCGGTCGTAGGGCGTGTCGAACACCGCATGCAGCGCCACCGTCAGCTCCACCGTCCCCAGGTTGGAACTCAGATGCCCGCCGGTCTTGGAGACGCTGTCGAGCACATAGGCACGCAGTTGCTGGGCCAGGGTCTTGAGTTCGGCACGCGACAGACGCCTCAGATCCGAGGGATCGTCGATGGTCTGCAGCAGGGAGTAGGTGTTCGTGGTCATGCTAGGTATCTTGGAGCGGCAAGGCCGCGGTCCGTATTGTCAGTGGGTGCGGCTCACCACCATGTCGGCAAGCGCCGCCAACGCGCGGGTATCAGGCAGGCCGCTGCGCGCCAGCGCCGCGTGCGCCAGGGCGCACAGCTCGTCGGCATGGGCGCGGGCCTGGTCCAGGCCCAGCAGCGAGACGTAGGTCGGCTTGTCGTTGGCCGCGTCCTTGCCGGCCGTCTTGCCCAGGGTGGCCGAGTCGGCCACCACGTCGAGGATGTCATCCACCACCTGGAAGGCCACGCCCAGCGCCTGCCCGTAGTCGGACAGCGCCTGCCAGGCCTGGGCATCCACGCCCTCCTTGCAGGCCGCGCCCATGAGCACGCTGGCATGCAGCAGGGCGCCGGTCTTGAGGCGGTGCATCTCGCGCAGTTGGGCCTCGCTCAGTTGCAGGCCCACGCTGGCCAGGTCGATGGCCTGGCCACCGGCCATGCCCTGCGCGCCTGCGGCACGGCCCAGCAGCCGGCACAGCCGCGCCTGCAGGGCGTCCGGCATGCTGCCGGCCTGATCGGGCTCGGGAACGAGCAGCTCGAAGGCCAGCGCCTGCAGCGCATCGCCAGCCAGCAGGGCCGAGGCTTCGCCGAACTGCACATGCACCGTGGGCTTGCCACGGCGCAGCACGTCGTTGTCCATGCAGGGCATGTCGTCGTGCACCAGCGAATAGGCATGGATCAGCTCCACCGCGCAGCCGGCACGCACGGCGGCGGGCTGCAGGCCATCGACGGCCTCGGCGGCGGCCCAGACCAGCAGCGGGCGCAGGCGCTTGCCGCCATCGAGCACGGCGTAGCGCATGGCCTCGCCCAGGCCCGCAGGCGCATCCACGCCCACCCATTGCGACAGCGCGCTTTCGGTGCGCGCCAGGCGATCGGTCATCCAGCAGGGGAAATCCAGCGCGCCGGGGCCGGCCGGCTGGGAAACATCGGAAGCGCAAGTCATCACGGCACTCATGGCAATCTTCAATCCTGGCTCCACGGGGCCAGCGTCCCCTCGTCAAGCACCTTGACCTGTTCCTGCACCGCGTCGAGCTGGCCGCGGCAATAGCCGAGCAGCTGCGCCGCGCGCTGGTAGCCTGTCAGCATCTGCTCCAAAGGCAGCTGGCCCGACTCGATCTGCGCGATGAGCTGCTCCAGCTCCTGCAGCGCGGATTCGTAACTGGTGGGCTCGGCAAGAGCCTTGGGAGCAGCCTTGGGCATGGTGCGATGACGGTGCGTTGTGGGGAACCGACGATTCTAGGCGCCCCTCCATGACCGTGCCGCCAATAACCGGACAGCCCTTGACAGGCGGCATCCGGCGCGCGCAATACACGTACCGGGCATCCGGAAATAACCCCACGGGCTATAATCCCATTCCCCGTCAAACCGGCCCCTTGCCTGGGCATACGGTCGGGCTCATCGACAAGAGACAGCGCCTCGGGCGCCGCTTCTTTTCACGTCGTGAAGCCTGCCTCCATGTCCAGGAACGGCCGGTTTTGCTTTTTCCAATCCCGTGCGCACGCGCACCCTCCCTGTGGGGAGTCTTTAGGTCAGGTCACCCATGTCTGATTTAAGTCTTCAACTGCAGCAGGCCGCAAGCCAACTACCAGTTTCCAGTTACTTCGACCCTGCGTTGTTCCAGCGCGAGTTGGAGACCATCTTTCAACGCGGCCCGCGCTACGTGGGCCACCAACTGGCCGTTCCCGAGATAGGCGACTACTACGCCCTGCCCCAGGAAAAGGAAGGCCGCGCTCTGGTGCGCAATGCCAGGGGGCAGGTGGAGTTGATCTCCAACGTCTGCCGCCACCGCCAGGCCGTGATGCTCAAGGGCCGGGGCAATCTGATGACCGAAGGCAAGGGCCATGCGGGGGGCAACATCGTCTGCCCGCTGCACCGCTGGACCTACAGCACCAGCGGCGAGCTGCTGGGCGCACCGCACTTCAGCCACGATCCCTGCCTGAACCTGAACAACTACCGGCTGCGCGAGTGGAACGGCCTGCTGTTCGAGGACAACGGCCGCGACATCGAGTCCGACCTGGCGGGCATGAAGCTGCGCGAGCAGCTGAGCTTCGAGGGCTTCGTGCTCGACCATGTCGAGATGCACGAGTGCAACTACAACTGGAAGACCTTCATCGAGGTCTACCTCGAGGACTACCACGTGGGTCCCTTCCACCCGGGCCTGGGCAACTTCGTGACCTGCGACGACCTGCAGTGGGAGTTTGCCAAGGAGTACTCGGTGCAGACCGTGGGCGTGGCGCCCGGCTTTGCCCAGCCCGGCTCGGACACCTACAGGAAGTGGCACGACGTGCTGCTGGCCTACCGCAACGGCGAGCTGCCCGAACGCGGCGCGATCTGGCTGACCTACTACCCGCACATCATGGTGGAGTGGTATCCGCACGTGCTCACGGTCTCGACCCTGCACCCGCTGGCGGTGGACCGGACGCTGAACGTGGTCGAGTTCTACTACCCCGAAGAGATCGCGGCCTTCGAGCCCGAATTCGTGCAGGCGCAAAAGGCCGCCTACATGGAGACCTGCATCGAGGACGACGAGATCGGCGAGCGCATGGACGCCGGCCGCAGGGCACTGTATGAGCGCGGCGACAACGAGGTCGGCCCCTACCAGAGCCCCATGGAAGACGGCATGCAGCACTTCCATGAGTGGTATCGCGGCGTGATGGGTGACGCAGTCCCCGCACGCTGATCTGCTCCGGTTCTCCCGACGGCCCGCATTCTTGCGGGCCGTCTGCATTAGGCCGCTGGCATCGGGCCGTCTGCATTGAGCGGCAGGCCCGCTGCACAGCTCCTCTGAATGCAAGCGCACTGATGTGCCCAATGGGCAGGACTGGCGGCGGCAATGCATCCCGAGGCAAGTCCAATGTCTTGGCTTATGCAATACAGTTCCTTGCGCGTGTCCCTGCCACGGCCCTGGGCCGTACGCAGCCAGGCGGCATGCGCCAAAAACAAAACCCAACCCTTTTCTCGTCCAGCGCCGCGGCCCTTGTGCGGCTCTATTCGGTCATTTATATGCAAGCCCTGTGGATGGTGGCGGCCGCATTCGTTTTCGCGGTCATGAGTGTGTGTGTGAAGTTCGCCTCCCAGGATTTCAACGCGGCGGAAATCGTCTTCTACCGCGGGCTGGTCAGCATGGTGGCGCTGTGGTGGCTGGCGCGCCACCAAGGCATCTCGCTGGCCACGCGCTACCCGCGCGAGCATGCCTGGCGCAGCTTCGTGGGCGTGACTTCCATGGGCGCCTGGTTCTACTCCATCGGCCATCTGCCGCTGGCCACGGCCGCCACGTTCAACTCCATGAGCAGCATCTGGATGGCGGTGTTTCTGATCGGCCAGGGCCTGCTGCTGCGCCACCAGCTGCGCCGCCAGCCCGAATCGCATGCGCTGCGCGCGCTGCCGCCGTTTCCCTGGAGCCTGGTCGCCACCGTGGCCCTGGGCTTCGTGGGCGTGATCCTGGTGCTGCGCCCCAGCGCGGCGCCGCAGGAATTCGTGGCCAGCGCGGGCGGCCTGATCGGCGGGGTGTTCGCCGCCATGGCCTATATGCAGGTGGCCACGCTGTCGCGCATGGGCGAGCCCGAGGCGCGCGTGGTCTTCTATTTCGCACTGGGCTCGGCCGTGGCCGGCGCCCTGGCCATGTGCTTCACGGGCGTGTCCGTCTGGCCGGGCTGGCGCGCGCTGTGGCTGCTGCCCGTGGGCGTGCTGGCCGCCGTGGCCCAGGTCTGCATGACGGCGGCCTACGCCTCGGCCAGCAACAGCCGCAACACCCTGGTCGTGGCCAACCTGCAGTATTCGGGCATCGTCTTCGCGGCCCTCCTGAGCCTGGCGATGTTCGGCGAAAGCGTGCCGCTGATCGGCTGGGCCGGCATTGGCCTGATCGTGGCCAGCGGCGCCCTGGCCACGGCCCTGCGTTCGCGCGGCTGACGCCGCCGGCCCGCCTGGGGCCGTCGCATAATGGATCGGATCTATTGCCGCAGGCGCACCGCCGCCTGCACAGGCCTTCGGAGTTCCGCATCCATGACTTCCAACACCACCTACCAGACCCACCAGACCCTGATCTCCGTCCAGGAGCTGGCCGCGCTGCAGGCCAGCGGCCGTCCGCTGATGGTCTTCGACTGCAGCTTCGACTTGGCCCAGCCTGCGGCCGGCAAGGCCCAGTACCTGCAGGCCCATGTTCCAGGCGCCGTCTTCGCCGATCTGGACCATGACCTCAGCGCAAAACACGGCGTGCCCGGCGCCCATGGCAGCGTGGCGGCCAGCGAGCAGGCCGCCTCGGGCGGCCGCCACCCGCTGCCCAACCGCGAACGCTTTGCCGTGTGGCTGTCCAGCATCGGTTTTTCCAACGACATGCAGGCCGTGGTCTATGACCGCAACGGCGCCAACTACTGCGGGCGCCTGTGGTGGATGCTGCAATGGGCCGGCCATGGCGATGTGGCCGTGCTCGACGGAGGTCTCCAGGCCTGGCAGGCCGCAGACCAGCCCGTGGCATCGGGCGAGGAAAGCGCGCGCTTCCAGTCCAACTTCGAGCTGCGCGAGCCGCTGCAGCAACTGGCAACGGCGCAGCAGGTGCTCGATGCACTGGGCAGCGCAGGCCAGACCGTGGTCGATGCACGCGCCCCGGCCCGCTACCGCGGGGAGGTCGAGCCGCTGGACCCTGTGGCCGGCCACATCCCGGGCGCACTCAACCGACCCTTCACCGAGAACATCGCTGCCGACGGCCGCTTCAAGCCTGCCGCCCTGCTGCGCGCGGAGTTCGACCAGCTGCTGGCAGGCCGCGATCCGGCCAGCGTGGTGCACCAGTGCGGCAGCGGCGTGAGCGCGCTGCCCAACCTGCTGGCCATGCGCATTGCGGGGCTGCCGCCTGCAAGGCTGTTCGCGGGCAGCTGGAGCGAGTGGTGCAGTGACCCGAAGAGGCCGGTGGAGCGCGGCTAATTCGGCTTATGCCTCCCCTTGGGGAGGCTGCACAATGACAGCACTGTGTCAAAAGGCCGACATGCAACAACACCACTGCAGCGGCCTGCTCCCAAGCCCCCAGACGGCGGGGCCAGAGCGAAATCGAGTCATCCAAACCTTGCTACAGGTGTAAGGTAAATCTTACAAACGCCGTCTCACAACCAGACATCCAGCGCAGACCTGCCCCGACTTCAACGGCGAAGGGCCCTCCTCCACAATCCATCTCAACAGATCGCAACAGGTTGAACATCTTGTTTCTACCCGGGCGTTGCGGCTGCCGAGATGCAAAGGATGGTCCTATGAACAATGAACAGCTGCTTGCCGAAATCCGCGAAGCCAACCTCACTTACCTGATGCTGGCCCAGACCCTGATCCGCCAGGACAAGGCCGAAGCGGTGTTCCGCCTGGGACTGAACGAAGAATCGTGCGACCTGCTGGCCGCACTGTCGGCAGCCCAGGTGCTGAAGCTGGCCTCGCGCAACACCTTGCTCGCCAGCTTCCGGGTGGACGACGAAATGGTCTGGAGCTTGCTGACCAACCACAGCAGCAACAAGATCGGCAACGGTGCGACCAACACGCTGCACGCCAACATCCTGATGGCCAGCCGCGTCTCCGAAGTCCTCTGATCCGCCTGAAGAACTCTGGAGCCCGCCATGTCCACCCCCGCCAAAAGTGTCCTGAACGAGTCCAAGCAGATCGAGCGCGCCGCCATGCTCATCGAGATGGGTGCACGCATGCAGGTGCTCGAATCCGAGACCACGCTGTCCTACGAGCGCCTGATCCGCCTGTACAAGGAGATCGCCGGCAAGTCGCCTTCCAAGGGCCAGCTGCCGTTCTCGACCGACTGGTTCCTGACCTGGCAGGAGAACATCCACAGTTCGCTGTTCCTGAATATCTACGAATACCTGTCCAAGGGCGCCGAGCTGGATGCCGTTGAACAATTGACCAAGGCCTACCGTCTCTATACCGAGCAGATCCAGGCCGCCGAGCTGGAAGCGCTGCTGTCCTTCACCCGCGCATGGCGCCTGGTGAAGTTCGTCGACGCGCAGATGCTGACCCGCACCCAGTGCACGGTGTGCAAGGGCCAGTTCGTGACCGAGCCCTACGAGAACGAGCGCCACTACCAGTGCGGCCTGTGCAATCCGCCCGCACGCGCCGGCAAGAGCAAGAGCGCCGGCTCGCTGATGCTGCACTGATGATCTGCACTGCGCATCGCACCCGCGATGCCGCCACAGGAATCCAGGACTCTAGACCGTCCCGCCGCCTGCCCTGGCGGCGCAGTCCCTGGCGAACTGCGGCAGTTTCTCGCCCGGCAGGGCGCGGCTGAAGTACCAGCCCTGCACCAGCAGCTCGCCCTCGAAGCCCAGGGACTGCAACTGCGCCTCGGTCTCCACGCCCTCGGCCACCACGTTCAGCTGCAGCGCCTCGCAAAAGCGCAGCAGGCCGTCCAGCACCAGCTCGCCCTTGGCATGGCCGCTGGCCACGACGAAGCTGCGGTCGATCTTGATGGCATCCACATCGAACTGGTGCAGGTAGCTCATGGACGAGAAGCCGGTGCCGAAGTCATCGATGGACACCTTGGCGCCCAGCGCATGGATCTGCCCTATGGCGCGGCGGATCGCCTCCACGTCGCCCACCATTTCTTCCTCCGTGATCTCCACGCCGACCTGCCCCCTGGCCTGGGCCAGCAGCAGCATCAGGCGCGAGCAGTGCTCGGGCGAGGTCAACGTGGCACCCGACACATTGATGCTGATCGGCATGACAAAGCCCTCCTGGCGCCAGTGCCGGCTCTGGCGCACGGCAGCGCCCGCCACCCACAGGTCCACCTCGCGCATCAGCCCCGCATCGGCCAGCCAGCGCAGGAAACTGCCGGGCTGCTGCAAGCGGCCCTGCGCGTCCCGCGCGCGCAGCAGGGCCTCGCAGCCCAGGCACAGGCCGCTGCGGTGCGAGACCTGGGGCTGGAATTCCAGGTGGAACTCGTACTCGCTGATGCGACGGATATGCGCCAGCATGGTCTCGCGCCGGGCCTGCGCCTGGTGCGCCTGCACCAGCGGATCGCGCACGATCAGGCCGGCCTCTTCGGGCAGGCGCGAGAACGTGGTGTCCAGCGCGTGCAGCACGATGGCACCGTCGTCCTGGCCCAGCCGGTCGATGGCACGCACGTAGGGCGCATAGATCAGCGCTCCCAGGGCCGTCAATGCCAGTTGCAGCACCACGGCCGCCATGTCCCCGCCCGTGCTCACATAGGCATTGAAGACCACGGGCGCAGTCAGCGGCAGCACCATGGAGGCCGGTGCCACCCAGCCGGCCTGCACCACCGTGACGGCCACGACCAGGTTGATGGCGGGTACCGCGAGAAACGGCACGAGCAGGCGCAGGTTCAGGATGATCGGCAACCCGAACAGCAGGATCTCGTTGACGTTGAGCAAGGAGATGGGCAGCGCCGCCAGCGCCAGCACGCGCAGGCCCCGCCCCCGGCAAAACAGCAGCACGGCCAGCGCCAGCGACAGCGTTGCGCCGGAGCCGCCGATGAAGACGAAGGAGCCCATCAGCCCGCCGCTGAGCGCCCAGGGCGCCTGCAGCCCCTGCGCCATCGCGGCGGCATTGGCCACCACCGCCTGGTCCAGCACCTGGAAGAAGGGCTGCATGGCGTAGTAGCCCTGGACGCCGAAGAACCAGAGCACGGAATTGAGCAGTGCCAGCGTCAGCCCGCTGCGGTAGGGGTTCTCGGGGCCCGCGATGGCCAGCGGCAGTTCGGCCCGCGTGATATCCGGCAGCACCTGTTGCAGGCCCAGCAGCAGCAGCACGAGCAGCACGGCGACAAGGGCGCCGGGAACGACGAGGTTCATGACCTCGCGCACGTTCTCGCTCACGAAGCCGGTGCGCGCGATGCGCGTCCAGCGCAGCCGGCTCAGGCGCGCCATCAGGGGCACGGTGATCAGGGGGGAGGCGATGGAGATGAACAGCACCAGGGTGGCCGCCGCGCGCGGATGCTCGCTCAGCAGATAGATGGCCATCTGCACATGCGCGAAGCACAGAAAGGTCACCGGCAGGCGCGGCAGCCGGTGGCGTATGGAGAGCATGTAGCCGATGGACGCGGCCACCAGCAGCGGCAGGATGCTGCCGATCTCCGCGTGCAGGCCCGCAAGCACCTGCACCACGGGTTCGGGCTGGCCGGACATCTGCGCCAGCGCCGACAGGATGAGGAACAGGGCCGAGACCAGCAGACAGGGAACCAGCCAGAGCAGGCCCTCGCGTATGGCCCGCATGGAGTTGGCGCCGGCCAGCCTGGCCAGGCGCTGTGTCAGGAACAGCTGCACGTCCGGAAAGCCGGACCGTGACCTCTTGTTGCCCATGGCTCCCACCCTTTTCTTCCCGGCAGAAGTCAGGCGCTCCTGTCCGGAGCACATCGTACAACGCCGGCCGCAAAGGGCTGTTGCGGCCTGCAGAGAGCAGGATCAGCCCGTGTTGCGCACCCCGGCCGCGATGCCGTTGATGGACAGGTGGATGCCGGTCTTGATGCGCTCATCGGTCTGGCCAGCGCGCCAGCGCCGCACCAGCTCCACCTGCAGATGGTGCAGCGGATCGATGTAGGGGAAGCGATGGCGTATGGAGCGCGCCAGCGCTTCGTTGTGGGCCAGGCGCTGCTTGTCGCCCGTGATGCGCGCCAGCGCATCGACGGTGCTGTGCCACTCGGCCTCGATGGCGCTGAAGATGCGCCGGCGCAGGCGCGCGTCCGGCACCAGGTCGGCATAGCGCGAGGCCAGGTTCAGGTCGCTCTTGGCCAGCACCATGTCCATGTTGGACAGCAGGGTACGGAAGAACGGCCACTGGCGGTACATCTTCTGCAGCAGGGCCAGCTGGGCCTTGCCATCCTTGCCAGGCTGGTCGATGAAGGCCTTGACCGCGGCACCAAAGCCGTACCAGCCCGGCAGCGTGAGCCGGCACTGGCCCCAGCTGAAGCCCCAGGGAATGGCGCGCAGGTCCTCGATCTTCTGCGAGGGCTTGCGCGAGGCCGGGCGCGAGCCGATGTTCAGCTCGGCAATCTCGCGGATGGGCGTGCTGCTGAAGAAGTAGCTGGTGAAGCCGGGGGTCTCGTACACCAGGGCGCGGTAGGCGCCCATGCTGGCGTCGGACAGGAAGGCCGCCGCATCCAGGAAGGCGCGCGTGGCCGGCTTGGTCGGCTGCAGCAGCGTGGCCTCCAGCGTGGCGGCCACCAGGGTCTCCAGGTTGCGCCGGCCGATCTCGGGGTTGGCGTACTTGGAAGCGATCACCTCGCCCTGCTCGGTGAGGCGGATCTGGCCACGCACCGTGCCCGGAGGCTGGGCCAGGATGGCCTGGTAGCTGGGGCCGCCGCCCCGGCCCACCGTGCCGCCGCGGCCATGGAACATGCGCAGGCTGATGCCATGGCTGTCGGCCAGCTCGTCGAACAGCTCGACCAGCGAGATCTCGGCGCGGTACAGCTCCCAGTTGCTGGTGAAGATGCCGCCGTCCTTGTTGCTGTCGCTGTAGCCCAGCATGATGTCCTGCTCGCCGCCGCTGCGCTGCACCATGGCCGCCACGCCGGGCAGCTGGAAGTAGCGGCGCATGATGGGCGAGGCGCTGCGCAGGTCGCCAATGGTCTCGAACAGCGGCACGACGATCACATCGCAGATGGCGCCGTCGTCCAGCGTGCCGCGCAGCAGCCCGGCCTCCTTTTGCAGCAGCAGCACTTCCAGCAGGTCGCTGACCGATTCGGTGTGGCTGATGATGCAGTGGCGTATGGCCTCGGCGCCCAGGGCCGCGCGCAGGCGGCGCGCGGTCTCGAAGATGGCCAGTTCGCCGCGCGCATGCTCGGAATAGTCGGCGCCCACCACGCGCAGCGGCCGCGCCTCTTCCAGCAGGCGTACCAGCAAGGCGCACTTGGCGTCTTCCTGCAGGCCCGAGTAGTCGGGCTCCAGGCGCGCGGCAGCCAGCAGCTCGGCCACCACTTCCTCATGCTTGTCCGAGCTTTGGCGCAGGTCCACCGTGGCCAGGTGGAAACCGAAGACCTGCACGGCGCGCATCAGCGGGCGCAGGCGCTGGGGCGCCAGCACCTCGCCGTGGTTGCGACTCAGGGAATCATCGATGACGCGCAGGTCGGCCAGGAACTCCTCGGGCGAGGCATAGGCGTTCTGCGGCGCCACGGCATGGCGCGCAGCCTCGCCGCCCGTCAGCCCCTTGAGCGTGGCGGCCAGGCGCGCGTAGATGCCGGTGAGCGCGCGGCGGTAGGGCTCGTCGGAGCGGTGCTCGTTGGTGTCGGGCGAGCGCTCTGCCAAGGCCTGCATCTCGGTGGACACGTCGGTCAGGCGCTGGGACAGCGACAGCTCGCCGCCCAGGTAGTGCACCTCGCGAAGATAGTGGCGCAGCGCCACGTCGGCCTGGCGCGATAGCGCCAGCTCCAGGCTCTGGGCCGTGACATTGGGGTTGCCGTCACGGTCACCGCCGATCCAGTGGCCCATGCGCAGGAAGCTGTGCACGGGCAGGGTGTTGCCCAGCTCCTGCTCCAGTTGCGCATACAGCTTGGGGATCTCGCGCAGAAAGGTGGCTTCGTAGTAGGACAGCGCGTTTTCGATCTCGTCGGCCACGGTGAGCTTGGAGTAGCGCAGCAGGCGCGTCTGCCACAGCTGGCTGACGCGGGCGCGCAGCTGAGCCTCGTTGCGCTCCAGTTCGCGCGGGGTGAGCGCGTCCTTGGCGCTGTTGTACAGCTGGGCGCGGGCCACGATGTCCTCGCGTGCGGCCAGCAGTTGGGAGATGTCGCGCTCGGCCACCAGAATGCTCTGGCGCTGCACTTCCGTGGGGTGGGCCGTGAGCACGGGTGCCACATAGCTCTTGGCCAGCGTCTGCGCCACGGTGCCGGCCGAGATGCCGGCCCAGCGCAGGCGCGCCAGTGCCACTTCGATGCTGCCTTCCTGGGTGTTGCCCGCGCGCTCGTGCACGGCGCGGCGGCGGATGTGGTGGCGGTCCTCGGCCAGGTTGGCCAGATGGCTGAAATAGGTGAAGGCGCGGATCACGCTCACCGTCTGGTCCGTCGTCAGGCCCTTGAGCAGGCGCTTGAGCGCGCGGTCGGCGGTCTCGTCGGCATCGCGGCGGAAGGTCACCGACAGCTGGCGCACCTGTTCGATCAGCTCGAAGGCCGCCACGCCTTCCTGCTCGCGGATCACATCGCCCAGAATGCGCCCCAGCAGGCGTATGTCCTCGATCAGCGGCAGGTCCTTGTCCGTCTTGCGGACAGGCTTGTCATCACGCCTGTCATCTCGCGCATTGCTCTTGCGGGGGGCGGTGGCCATCAACGAATCTCCTGGAATCGGTCAGCGTATCGGTTTGCTTGGGCTTCGGTCCTGGTGCCGGGTTTACTGCGGCGCAGCATGCTAGCATCCCGCGCTCCCCCCGAGGCACCTGATGAACACCAAACCACTTCTCCCCCACTCCATCGTGATCGCCACGCGCGAGAGCCAGCTGGCACTGTGGCAGGCCGAGCATGTCCAGGCGCTGCTGCGCGCCCGGGGGCATCAGGTGGAATTGCTGGGCATGACCACCAAGGGCGACCAGATCCTGGACCGCACGCTGTCCAAGGTGGGCGGCAAGGGCCTGTTCGTCAAGGAGCTGGAAGTGGCGCTGGAAGAAGGACGCGCCCACATCGCCGTGCACTCGCTCAAGGACGTGCCCATGGAGCTGCCCGAAGGCTTTGTGCTGGCCTGCGTGATGGAGCGCGAGGACCCGCGCGACGCCTTTGTCTCCAATCGCTACGCCACGCTGGCCGAGCTGCCGCAGGGCGCCGTCGTCGGCACATCGAGCCTGCGCCGCCAGGCACTGCTGCATGCCCTGCGCCCCGACCTGAAGATAGAGCCGCTGCGCGGCAACGTGAACACCCGCCTGCGCAAGCTGGACGAAGGCCACTACGACGCCATCGTGCTGGCCGCCGCAGGCCTGATGCGCCTGGGCCTGGCCGACCGCATCCGCGCCAGGTTCGAGCCCACCGGCATGCTGCCGGCCGCAGGCCAGGGCGCGCTGGGCATCGAGGTGCGCGCCGACCGCCAGGACCTGATCGACGCGCTGGCCCCGCTGGCCCACCAGACCACCTGGCTGACCGTGACCGCCGAGCGCGCCGTCAGCCGCTGCATGGGCGGCAGCTGCTCCATGCCGCTGGCGGCGCACGGCACATTCGACGGCCAGCAACTGCGCCTGGACGCAGCCTGGGGAGACCCGGAAGGCCGGCTGCCGCTGGTGCAGGTGCACGCCGACGCCACCGTCACCGACTTCGCCAGCGCCGACGCGCTGGGCCAGCACGTGGCTGCGCTGCTGCAGGCGGCAGGCGCCCAACCGGCCCCCAAGCTCTAGACGGCACGCCCGCATGCCACCGCGCATACTTGTCACCCGCCCGGCCCATGACGCAGCCGCGTGGGTGGATGCGCTGCAGGCCCGGGGCCTTCCGGCCCAGCCGCTGGCGCTGATGGCCATAGGCCCCTGCCGCGATGCGGCCACGCAACAGGCCTTGCAGGCCGCCCGCAACGCGCTGCGCGAAGGCCCGGGCTACCGCGCCGTGATGTTCGTCAGCGGCAATGCCGTCCAGCATTTCTTCGGCACCGACCCCGCACGGCTTGCGGCCTCCACCCGCGCCTGGACGCCCGGCCCCGGCACCGCCCAGGCGCTGCTGGCCCTTGGCATTGCGCCAGCACAGATCGACGGGCCGCCACCGGACGCCGCCCAGTTCGAATCCGAAACGCTATGGCAGCGCGTGCATGACCAGATCCATGCGGGCGACCGCGTGCTCATCGTGCGCGGCGACAGCCAGGCAGGAGCGCCCAGGACCGTGCCGGCCACGGCAGGCGCCGGCCGCGATTGGCTGGCCGCCCGACTGCGCGAAGCGGGTGCCCAGGTCGAAATGCTGGCCGTCTACCAGCGCGAACTGCCTGCCTGGGATGCAGCCCAGACGGCACTGGCACGCCTGGCGGCCGAAGATGGCTCGCTCTGGCTGCTCAGCAGCGCCGAATCCGTTGCCAACCTGCAACAGCTCCTGCCGGGCCAATCGTGGCAAAAGGCGCGAGCGCTTGCTACGCACGAGCGAATCGCCGCCCAGGCCAGACAACTGGGATTCGGATATGTCAAGCAATGTCGGCCGGCTCTGGAGGACGTGGTTGCGTCGATAGAATCGACGCCATGAGTTCCGACGCAGCGCAAGACCGCCCCACCCCGCAGGACCTGACGCCCCCAGCCTCCGCCGCAGCATTCGCTGCCGGCTCCGCCCAAAGCAGCCCCGCTGCAGACCTGCGCAGCGGCTCCTCTGCCCTGGTCCTGGGCGTGGGCGCAGTGGCCGTGGCGGCGCTCATTGCCTGCGGCATGCTCTGGCAGCGCCTGGGCAATATCCAGGAACAGTTGGCCCGCCAGTCAGCGCAGTCCGGCTCCCAGTCGGTCGAGGCCCGCACCCTGGCGCGCGACGCCCAGGACCTGGCCCGCGACAGCGCTGCGCGCACCTCGGTCATGGAAGCGCGCATTGCCGAGCTGTCGCTGCAGCGCACGCAGCTCGACGAACTCCTGCAAAGCATGTCGCGCTCGCGCGACGAGAACCTGGTGGTGGACATAGATTCCTCCATCCGCCTGGCCCAGCAGCAGGCCGAGCTGTCCGGCAGCCTGCAGCCGCTGGTGGCCACGCTCAAGAACGCCCGCCAGCGCATAGAGCGCGCCGCACAGCCCCGTCTGGCTCCCGTGATGCGCGCGCTGGACCGCGACCTGGAGCGGCTGGCCCGCATGAGCGTGACCGACACCGCCGGCCTGCTCACCCGCATCGAGGACCTGGTGCGCCTGGTCGACGAGATGCCCCTGCTCAACGCCGTGGCCCAGCCACGCGCCAGCCGCCATCGCAGCGTGGCCGGCCAGGCGGCCCGCCAGCCCGAGCCCGCCCCCATCGAGGGCAGCCCCACCGAGTGGAGCTGGTGGCAGTCCTGGGGTGAGCGCGGCTGGACGGCCGTGCGCGAAGAAGCCCAGGACCTGCTGCGCGTCAGCCGCATCGACCACCCGGATGCCATCTTGCTGGCGCCCGAGCAGGCCTATTTCCTGCGCGAGAACCTCAAGCTCAAGCTGCTGAACTCGCGCCTGGCCCTGCTGTCGCGCCAGTGGGATGCGGCGCGTGCCGACCTGGCCGCCTCGGGCATGGCCGTGAACAAATACTTCGATCCTGCCGCGCGCCGCACCCAGATCGTGCAGGCCCAGCTGCAGCAGATCCAGGCCAATCTGCGCACCACCGAACAGCCTGCGCTGCAGGAAACCCTGGCGGCGCTGGCAACGGCCGCCGCAGGCCGCTGAGCAGCCGGGAGACAGACGAATGCGCGCTGCACTGTGGTTGATCGGTTTGTTCGGCATGGCCGTTGCGGCCGCCTTGTTCGCGGGCTCCAACCAGGGCACGGTGACCCTGTTCTGGGCGCCCTACCGGCTGGACCTGTCCCTGAACCTGGCCATTGCCATCATCGTGCTGGCCTTCGTGCTGCTGTATGCCGCGCTGCGCGCCCTGGCCGCGCTGCTGCAGATGCCGCACCAGGCACGGCGCTGGCGCAGCCAGCAAAAAGAGCGCGCCATGCACCACAGCCTGCTGGAGGCCCTGTCGCACCAGCAGGCCGGCCGCTTTCTGCGCGCACGCAAGTCGGCACTGGCCGCCCTGGCGATGGAGGAGTCCCTGGCCGAGGCCCATGCCGCCGTGCCACACGGCACGCGGCTGCGTGCGGCCGCCCACATGGTGGCCGCCGATGCCTCCCACGCCCTGCAGGACAGCCCGCAGCGCGACCACCACTGGCGCGAAGTCCTGGCCAATGCACCGGCCCAGGGCAATGCCCAGGAGCAGGAAATGCGCGAAGGCGCCCAGATGCGCGCCGCGCGCTGGGCCCTGGACGACCGCGACGCAGCTGATGCGCTGCGCCGCCTGGCCGAACTGCCCCAGGGCGCGGCACGCCGCACGATCGCGCTGCGCATCCGCCTGAAGGCCTCACGCCTGGCCGGCCAGACATCGACGGCGCTGGACACGGCGCGCCTGCTGGCCAAGCACCGCGCCTTCTCGCCAGCGGCCGCCGCCAGCGTGGTGCGCGGCCTGGTGCTGGAGAGCATCAACGAGGCACGCGACACCACGCAGCTGCAGCACTTCTGGCTGTCGCTGGACGGTGAGGAACGTGCCATGCCCGAGATCGCGCTGCCGGCCGCATCGCGCCTCATGGCCCTGGGCGGCGAGGCCGCGCAGGCCCGCGCCTGGCTGCTGCCCGTGTGGGAACGCCTGCTGTCCCATGCCGGCCCGCGCAGCGAATCGCATCTGCCGCGCCTGGTCCAGGTGCTGGAGCCCTGCCTGGACGGCCTGGACGGCACCTGGCTGGCACGCATCGAGGCGGCCACCAACAGCCATCCGCGCGAACCCCGCCTGCAGTACCTGGCCGGCATGGCCTGCGTGCAGCGTCAGCTCTGGGGCAAGGCCCAGCAACTGCTGCTGCGCGCTGCGCCCCATCTGCAGGAAAGCGCACTGCGCACCCGTGCCTGGCAGCGCCTGGCCCTGATGGCCGAGCACCGGGGCGATGCCGACGCAGCAGCCGCCGCCTGGAAGCAGGCGGCGCAGGCCGTGGTCATGCTGCCCGCCGATCCCGCCCGGCCCTGAACTCCTGCAGCCCGCGCGTAGTGCGGGTGCTGCGGGTACCACCGGTGCTGCGGCCTTCATCTTTTTTGAATTGAGCCGTCAATACCGCTGAACTCTTTTGGATTTGCCGCTTCCTACACTGCACGTTGTCCGCAGTGCACGAAGTTCTCGCAGAGCGCACCGCACCCTTTTTGCCATCCAGGGCCCCTTCACAGGGGCCCTGAACGGTTCCAAAGCCTGCCGCCATCCATGACAGAGTCCTCAGCCCGCGCCAACGCGCCAGCAAAATCCTCCTCCAGAGCCACGCGCTATACCGGCGTGGCCATGGCCGCCCACTGGGTGCTGGCCCTGGGCCTGATCGCCGCCCTGGGCCTGGGCTGGTACATGACCGGCCTGCCGTTCTCCCCTTCGCGCCTGAAGCTGTACAACTGGCACAAGTGGCTGGGCGTCACGCTTTTGACGCTGAGCCTGCTGCGCCTGCTCTGGCGCGTCACCCACCGCCCGCCCGAGCTGCCGCCCGCCGTGGCCCGCGCCATGCCGCAATGGCAGCACTGGGCCCACAACGGCACCCACCACGCCATGTACCTGCTGTTCTTCGCCGTGCCCCTGCTGGGCTGGGCCTACAGCTCGGCGGCCGGCTTTCCCATCGTCTTCCTCGGCATGCTGCCCCTGCCTGACTTCGTGAGCGCCAGCCCCGAACTGGCGGAAACCCTCAAGCCCCTGCACGGCTGGGCGGCCTGGGCCCTGGTCGTGCTGATTGCCATGCATGTGGGCGCCGCCCTCAAGCACCAATTCATCGACCGCGACGGCCTGATTTCCCGCATGCTGCCGGGCCGCGCCTGAACCTTTCGCCAACCTCTCGCCAGCCAGGGCCGGTGTCCATCCGGCCCCAGCCACCCCCTGACCGGATTTTCCCGACCCCTAGGAGTTTCGCCATGCGCTTTTCCTCCACGCTGACCACCATCGCCCTGGCCGCTGCGGCCCTGGCTTCCCAAGCGGCACTGGCCGAGCAAAAGCTCGTGCCCGCCCAGAGCGCCGTGAACTTCACGGCCAAGCAGATGGGCGTGCCCCTGCAGGGCCACTTCAAGAAGTTCGATGCCCAGGTCCAGTTCGACACGGCCAAGCCCGACACCAGCAAGATCCGCTTCACCGTGGACACCGGCAGCGCCACCATGGGCGCCAAGGAAACCGACGCCGAACTGCCCAAGGCGGATTGGTTCAACGTCGCCAAATTCCCGCAGGCCGTGTTCGACTCCACCGCCGTCAAGGCGCTGGGCGGCGGCAAGTACCAGGTGGACGGCAAGCTCAGCATCAAGGGCCAGGTCCAGAACGTGAGCATTCCCGTGCAACTGGCCCAGTCCGGCACCACGACCACGGCCACCGGCACGCTGCCGCTCAAGCGCCTGCAATTCAAGATCGGCGAAGGCGAATGGGGCGATACCTCCATGGTGGCCGACGAGGTGCAGGTGCAGTTCAAGCTGGCACTGACCGGCGTGGGCAAGCTGTAAGCCGCGTCCCTGCCCAAGATCGGCCATTTTCTTTCCCGTTTCGTGCAACCCCAACCTAGGAGTTCTTTCATGCGCACTTCCGTGTTTGCCCTGGCCATTGCCGGCCTGTTCGCCACCGCTGTCCAGGCTGCTCCCGCAACCTACGCCATCGACCCGACGCACACCTTCGCCACGTTCGAGATCGACCACAACGGCGCCTCGACCAACCGCGTGCGCTTCGACAAGAAGAGCGGCACCGTGGAATTCGACCGTGACGCCAAGGCCGGCAAGGTCGAAGTCGTGCTGGAAATGGAATCGCTGAGCTCGGGCACCGCCGCCTTCGACAAGCACCTCAAGAGCGCCGACATCTTCAACGTGGCCAAGTTCCCCCAGGCCAAGTTCGTCTCCGACAAGTTCGTCTTCGACGGCGACAAGCTCAAGGAAGTCACCGGCCACCTGACCATCCTGGACAAGACCCAGCCCGTGACCATCAAGGCCAACAAGTTCACCTGCTACCCCAACGCCATGCTGCAAAAGCGTGAGACCTGCGGCGGCGACTTCGAAGCCGTGATCGACCGCACCGCCTTCGGCGTGAACTACGGCGTGGACTATGGCTTCCCCAAGCAAGTGCGCCTGGTGATGTCCATCGAAGCGGTCAAGCAGCAGTAAACCCGCATTCGCCGCAGTGCCTTTCAGGGCGCTGCCGCCCAAAGCCCGTGATCCGCAAGCCGGTCACGGGCTTTTTTTTGCCTTTTCTGAATTCCCGGAAAAGACCTTGCCAATGCCCTCCATTCGCACCTGATCCACAGAGGCACAGCGAGCACATTGGCGGCCTTTGCAAATGCATCAAATTGATAGCGATTTCACGGTCATTGAGAAGTCGCAGCATAACGATTCCTCGATATCGATAGATACAAATAGACATACTCCAAAAAACTTACTTTAAATTTCATTTTCCGATCACTCCCTGGCATTCACCCATGAAGCAGATCTCCATTGCCCCCGCCGTTGTCGCCGCCATTGCCGCCCATTCATTCCCAATGGCCGCCAATGCCCAGAGCATCACGGTCGCTCCGGCTGCCGCCGTCGCGGCAACCGCGATTCCGGTGGACAACCCTTGGAGTCTGTTGGCCCTTGCCATAGGCTTGGCCATGGCCGCTTGGCTGGTGCTGCGCAACCGGCAGCACCGGGCGCTCTTCATGGCGCTGTGCACCAGCGCCATCGTGTGCGCCACGCTGTGGCACAGCCCCGATCTGCGTGCCCAATTGACGGGCAGCTTTACCAACCCGGCGGGTGAGACACGGCCATTGCTCGTTGCGCAAATTGTCAATGGCGGCAATATCAATGGATTTTCTGCAGAAGATTTCACCAATGATTCCGGTGTGGCACTCAAAATCACCGCCATTCAGCCACCGAATTTGAATCAGTGTTTTCCCTCGGGCTTCACCCATCTCATGCCGCCAGGGGCACCGCCCGCATCGCCCCCGCCTCTTTGCGCCGTGGGCAACACCATTGCGCCCAATGGCACATGCCGGGTGAATGTGGAAACCATTTGCCGCGCCGAGGCAGCCCAGGCCACGGCCGGCGCCAGCCCCACCACGCTCAGCGTTCCCGGCGCGGGCCTGTCATTTGCCGCAGGCAGCACCGGCACGGTGAACGTCAGCAACAGCGGCGGCTCGGCAGCGCTCAATGTGCAGGCCACCATTCCCGCAGGCAGCGGCATCACCATCTCCTCCAACAGCTGCGCGGCAACGCTGCCTGCGGGCTCCAGCTGCGCCATCACCCTGACGGCACCCGCGGCGGAAGGCCCGACCACCGTCAGCATTGCCGGCAGCAACGCCGCAGCCACCACCACCCCGGTCACCGTGACAGGTGGCCCGGCCCCGACCACCACGCTGAGCATTCCCGCCACGCCGCTGTCGTTTGCGGCGGGCAGCACGGGATCGGTGACCATCACCAACAGCGGCGGCGCAAATGCGCTCAATGTGCAGGCCAGCATTCCTGCAGGCAGTGGCATCACGGTGTCCAACACCACCTGCCCTGCCGCCCTGGCACCCTCTGCCAACTGCACGATCACGTTGACCGCGCCCTCGGCGGAAGGCCCGACCGCCATCGGCTTCGGCGGCAGCAATACGGCGTCCACTTCCGTGCCGGTCACGGTGTCGGCAACCGGCACGCCCACCACGCTGAACATTCCTGCGACGTCCGTGTCCTTCGGAGCGGGCGGTGCCGGCTCGGTGAGCATCACCAACAGCGGCAGCGCACCTGCGCTCAATGTGCAGGCCAGCATTCCGGGGGGCAGTGGCATCACGGTGTCCAACACCACCTGCTCCGCCATCCTGGCTCCCTCGGCCAGCTGCACGATCACGCTGACAGCCCCCTCGGCGGAAGGCCCGACCTCCATCGGCTTCGGCGGCAGCAACACGGCTTCCACGTCCGTGCCCGTCACGGTGACGACTGCCGTCCTGCCCGCGACGCTGACCATTCCCTCGGCGTCCCTGTCCTTCGGAGCGAACGGTGCTGGCTCGGTGACCATCACCAACAGCGGCAGCGCACCTGCGTTCAATGTGCAGGCCAGCATTCCGGCGGGCAGCGGCATCACGGTGTCCAACACCACCTGCGCCGCCATCCTGGCCCCCTCGGCCAATTGCACGATCACGCTGACAGCCCCCTCGGCGGAAGGCCCGACCAACATCGGCTTCGGCGGCAGCAATGCGCCCGCCGCTACCGCACAGGTCACGGTCACCGCACCCGTCGCGCCAACCGCGCCTACCGTTCCCCCGGCACCCGTGCTGTTCGGCGCCTACGGCGCAGGCTCGGTGACCATCACCAACAACGGAACGGCGCCTGCGTTCAATCTGCGGGCCATCATTCCGGTCGGCAGCGGCATCACGGTGGCCTCCTCCACCTGCCCGGCGTCACTGCCGGTGGGCGCAAGCTGCACCATCACACTGACGGCGGCAGGACCGGAAGGCCCCACGAACATCGGCGTTGGCGGCAGCAACACGCCGGCCACGACGGTGCCTGTCACGGTGACGACCCCTGTCACGCCGACTACGCTGAACATTCCCACTGCCCCCGTGTCCTTCGGCACTGGCGGCGCCGGTTCGGTGACCATCAACAACAGCGGAAGCGCACCCGCGTTCAACGTACAGGCCACCATTCCGGCCGGCAGCGGCATCACGGTGTCCAACACCACCTGCGCCGCCATCCTGGCCCCCGCTGCCAGCTGCACGATCACGCTGACGGCCGCTGCGGCCGAAGGCCCGACCGACATCAGCTTCGGCGGCAGCAACACGCCGGCCACGACCGTGCCTGTGATAGTGACTGCCCCCGTCGCGCCGACTACGCTGGACATTTCCACCGCCCCCGTGTCCTTCGGCACCGGCGGTGCAGGTTCGGTGACCATCACCAACAGCGGAAGCGCACCCGCGTTCAACGTACAGGCCACCATCCCGGCCGGCAGCGGCATCACGGTGTCCACCACCACCTGCCCCGCCATCCTGGCCCCCGCTGCCAGTTGCACGATCACGCTGACGGCCGCTGCGGCCGAAGGGGCGACTGCCATCAGCTTCGGCGGCACCAACACACCGGCGACGACGGTGCCGGTCACGGTGACGGTCCCCGTCACGCCGACCACGCTGGACATTCCCGCCGCACCCGTGTCGTTTGGCACCAGCGGAGCGGGCACGGTGACCATCACCAACAACGGGCCCGCACCGGCGTTCAACGTGCAAGCCACCATTCCGGTCGGCAGCGGCATCACGGTGGCGTCCAGCACCTGCCCCATCTCCCTGGCCCCCGGGGCCGACTGCACGATCACGCTGACGGCTGCGGCCGCAGAAGGCCCGACCGCGGTCATCTTTGGCGGCAGCAATACGCCCACCACGACCGTGCAGGTCACGGTGACGGTGCCCGTTCCCACGGCCACGCTTTCGATACCCAGCGCTCCGCTGTCGTTCGCTGCGGGCGGCTCGACAACGGTCCTCATCAGCAACACCGGCGCTTCTGCAGCCTTCAACGTGACCGCCACGGCGCCGGCCGGTAGCGGAATCACCGTGCAGTCGAACACGTGCGGTGCCGCACTCGCCTCTCTGGCCAGCTGCGGCATCACCCTGACTGCGGCCGCCGCCGAAGGCCCCACGGCCATCAGCTTCGGCGGCAGCAATACGCTGGCCGCGACCGTGCCGGTCACGGTGACGGCGCCCGTCACCCCGACCACGCTGGGCATGTCCACCACGCCCGTGTCGTTCAACACAGGAACAACGGGCTCGGTGACCATCACCAACAACGGTGGGGCCCCTGCGCTCGACGTTCAGGCCACGATTCCGCTGGGCAGCAACCTCACCGTGTCCGCCAACACCTGTGGTTCATCGCTGGCAGCGGGGGCCAATTGCATCATCACGCTGACCGCAAGCGCAGCGGAAGGTCCTACGCCGGTCAGCTTTGCGGGCAGCAACACGTCTGCCACGACCGTGCCATTCACGGTGACGGCGCCCAGCACCACGACCACGCTGGGGATCTCCGCATCGACCCTGACGATTGCTACTGGCGGCACGGGCTTCGTGACCATCACCAACACGGGATCGAATGCCGCCGCCAATATCGGCGCCACCATCCCCGGCGGCAGTGGGCTGTCCGTTTCCGGCAACACCTGCGGGCTGTCGCTGCCGGCCGGGGGGACTTGCACGGTGACCTTCACCGCAGGTTCGGACGAGGGGCCGACCAATGTCACCATCCAGGGCAGCAACACCGACACCGCAGCCGTGTCGATCACGGTCTCGGGTTCCATCGACATTGGCGCCTACCACCTCGATGGCAGCTGTGGTGTGCTTGGCATCCTTGGCCCCGGCTTCACCCTCACGGCAGGCTCTGCGCCGCTTCCCGTCGGCACCACGGTGACCATCATCGGTTCGGGAGTTGCCAACATCGGTGTGTTCAGTGTGACGGGAGGCACAGCCAGCGTGTCGGTACTTTCCCCAACCTCCCGCCAGGTCACCCTGACCTCGGCACTGCCGGCTGGGGCTGCGATCGCGTTCAGAACCACGCTGTCCATCAGCGTCGCCTTCACGCTGAATGGCTCGACGACGCTGCCCAACGGCTATGCGGGCACAGGCGGGAAGCCCGCTGGCAGTGTGAGTTCCACGCTCGTTCTCTGCAGCGCCACCTGATTGCAGGCGCTGCGGCAGTACCCGGAAACCTCAGCGTCGGCAAGGCGGGGCCTCGAAGGCCCCGCCTTTTTTCTGTCCATCCCGCACCACGCCCGCCAGCCTGCGCACCCCTTGCTCGATGGCCTGCGGCTGCAGGCTCGCATAACCCAGGACTAACCCGGCGCAGGACTGGCGGCGATGGGCATCACCGGCCGCATAGAGCGGCGAGATGGGGCGAACGCCCACGCCACGCTCTCGCGCCAGCCGCACCAGGGCAATCTCATCGCGCTGATGCACGGCAGGTACCCAGGCCACCACATGCAGGCCGGAGGCCGAGCCTTCGACCTGCACCGCGCCCGGCAGGTGCCGCTCCAGCGCCTGCAGCAATGCCGCCCTGCGGCCTTCGTTGCGACGGCGGGCAGCGCGCACATGGCGCTCGTAGCTGCCGTCCTCGATCAGCGCGGCCAGCACCAGCTGGTCCAGGCGCGGTGCATGCCGGTCGGCCAGCCGCCGGGCTTCCCGGAACACGGGCACCAGGGACGGCGGCAGCACCAGGTAGCCCATGCGCATCTGCGGCGACAAGGCCTTGGAGAAAGTGCCGACATGGATGACGCAACCCACCTCGTCAATGGACTGCAGGGCGTCGATGGGGCGCAGCCCGTAGCGGAATTCGCCGTCGTAGTCGTCCTCCAGAATCCAGGCACCCGTGGCGCGCGCCCAGGCCAGCAGTTGCTGCCTGCGGCCTATGGGCAGCACGCCGCCCAGCGGAAACTGGTGCGAGGGCGTGACATAGGCCAGCCGCGCCTGGCGCCCGGCCAGCGCCGAGGTATCCAGGCCCTGTTCATCGACGGCCATTTCCTGCAGGCATGCGCCCTGGGCCTCGAACACGCGGCGCGCCATCAGGTAGCAGGGCTCTTCCATCAGCACGGTCTCGCCCGGATCGACCAGCACGCGCGCACACAGGTCGATGGCCTGCTGCGAGCCCTGCACCACCACGATCTGATCGGCCGAACAGACAAGCCCCCGCGCCCGGCGCAGATAGCCCTGCAGCGCCGTGCGCAGCGCCGGCTCGCCTTCGGGCGCGTCGTAGGACAGGGAAGACTGGCGCTGCACGATGGCGCGGTTGTAGGCGCGCCGCCAGGCCAGCGTGGGAAAGTCGTCAAAGGCCAGGGCGCCGTAGAGAAAGTCGATCGGGGCCGGCCCACCATCGCCTGCTGCCGGTGGCAGGGCTGACGCCAGCGCATCCACCCGTTGCCCATAGGAAGACAGCCGGGGACGGCCATGCTGCTGGGCCGCTGACGGCATGCTGCGCGCACGGCTGCGCTGCGCCGCGCCAGCCGCCACGCGCGCCCTGCTGCCTGGAGCAGTCTCCAGATAGCCTTCGGCCGCAAGCTGCTCGTAGACGGCCGTGACGGTGGTGCGCGACACGCCCAGGTCCAGCGCCAGGGCGCGGGTGGAGGGCAGGCGTGCGCCCACGGCCAGGCTGCCGTCGGCCACCTGTGATTTCAGCCATTCGTGGAGGGTGCGGGCGCCGGGCGCTGCACCGGCATGGCGGGTGAAAGCGGATTTCAACTGGTCTGCCAAAAAATCACAAAACTGGATTTTTCATTGTGCCAGGGATGGTGGATAGTCCGGTTTCCCCCGATGCCGGCACACCAGCCCAGGAAGCGCCCATGTACACGCCCGCCCATTTTTCCCTCACCGATTCCGACAGCCTGCACGGCCTGATCCGCAGCCACCCCCTGGGCACGCTCGTCACCCAGGCCAACGGCGTGCTGGACGCCAACCACCTGCCGTTCCTGCTGGATGCGGACCCAGGGGAGATGGGCACGCTGAGCGCCCATGTGGCCCGCGCCAATCCCATCTGGCAGCAGTGCCGCGACGGCGCCGAGGTGCTGGTCGTCTTCCGTGGTGCCGAAGGCTATATCTCGCCCAGCTGGTATCCAAGCAAGCACGAGACGCACCGCCTGGTGCCCACCTGGAACTACGAGGCCGTGCATGTGCACGGGCAAATCAGCATCCATGACGACGAGAGATTCGTGCGCGGGCTGGTCGGGCGGCTCACGCGGGTCCATGAGGCATCGCAGGCCCAGCCCTGGAAGATGTCCGACTCGCCGCGTGAATTCATTGACGGCATGCTGCAGGCCATCGTCGGCCTGCAGATCCGCATCACCCGCCTGGAGGGCAAGGCCAAGCTCAGCCAGAACCGGCAGGCCCGGGACCTGGATGGCGCCATCGGCGCGCTGCGCGAGCGCGGACAGGAGCCGCTGGCCAGCGCCATGGATGCGGCGCCGCGCCTCTAGCGCCAGCCGCCCTCGCACAGATTGCCAACCGCCGATGTACACATCCACCTTCACCTTCGCGCCGGGCGAATACGACGCGCCATTCCATGCCCTTGACGGCCGGATCGCCGAGATCGCCCGCGCCATCCCCGGCTACCTGGGCGAAGAGGCCTGGGAGAACCCCGCCACAGGCCTGGTCTCCAACGTCTACTACTGGCAGACCTGGGAGGCGCTGCAGCAACTGATGCGCCACCCTGCGCACCTCGAAGCCAAGCGGCAGCAGGCGCGCTGGCTCAAGGGCTACCAGGTGGTGATCGCCCAGGTGGTGGGCAGCTACGGCGATGGCGGGATAGCGCACCCGCTGGCCACCGCTGCGCAAGGCACTGCGCACCCGGCTCGCTGACCGGACCCGCTTTTGGCCCGATGATGGCGGCCATGCGATGGCGTTTTGATCCTGTTTCCCTGGCGTGGGCGGTGGCCCTGTTTGTCTTGCTCGTGCTGCTGGCCACCGTCGGCGCACGCTGGGGCTGGGTGCGCAGCTTCTTCGGCGACGTGTTGGCCGTGGCCTGGGTCTATGCCGTGTTCAAGACCGTGATCGCCGCGCGCGTGCTGACGCTGGCATCGGCCGCGCTGTGCGTGGGCCTGCTGGTGGAACTGGGCCAGTTCCTGGCATCGACCTTCCAGTTGCACATTCCCAACCGCGCTTTGCGCATCGTGCTGGGCAGCACGGCCGACTGGTGGGATGTGCTGGCCTATGTGATGGGTTTTGCAGCCGTGCTGGCGGTGGAGGCTGCGTTCCGTGGCCGCAGGCGCCCCGTCTTCACGGCATAAACCCGCAGCGGTCCGCTACGGCTCTGGAACAAGCTCCTCGACAACGGATTCGCAGTGGATTTTCAGCCGCCCATAGTGGGACAGCTGCAAGAACAGATGCTGCGCCCTTGCTGACGAAGGCCTCTTCGTATCCCGCTGCAGCACTTCGCAGCGGTCCAGGCAGTCATCCATCTCTGCGGCTGCGTCGCGCTGGACGTTGGCAAAGTACGCCTGCACGGCAGGAAAGTTGACGATCCGTTCAAAGCGGATGGCTACCCTGGCCTGCGGCCTGTCGAACACGGCATAGAGAAAGAAGCACAGTTCCACGCTCCGGGCCGCCACATCCAGGCGCACCTGCTCCAGCAATCCATCGTGGTACCGGTACTGCAATCGATGGCTCCGCGCCGGATCAGGCCCTTACAGCGCAACCGCCGGCCTTGAGCACCCGCTTCGTCGAGGCCGGATACCGCTCCAGCTTGTCCGCCGGCCGGCGCGGCCTGGCCACCAGCTCGCCACCGCAGTTGGGGCAGGCGCCGTGCAGCACATGATTCGCACAGCCGGCACAGAACGTGCACTCGAAGGTGCAGATGCGAGCCTCGGCAGACTCTGGCGGCAGGTCCTTGTCGCAGCATTCGCAGTTGGGTCGAAGCTCAAGCATCGGTGCACTCCGGGTGTGGTCCATGAAGACTAGGCATCCTAGTGGATGTGCTCTGCCGGGGAGCGGTCCTCGCGCTCCATCTGCAGCGTCGTATGGTGCAGGTCGAAGCCGGCCTGCAGCCTGTCCTCGATATCGCGGCGCACCTGCTCGCCGTCCGCGCCGGGCAGCAGCACCACATGGCCGGTCAGCATGGGCTTGCTCTGCGTGACCGCCCACAGGTGGACATCGTGGATCGCTGCCACGCCCGCCGTGCCCGCAATCGTCTCGCGCACCGCCTGCAGGCTCATCCCTGAGGGCACGCCTTCCAGCAGGATGTTGATGCACTCGCGCAACAGGGTCCAGGTCCGCGGAAACACCATGAAGCCGATGCCCACGGCCACCGCCGAGTCGATCCACCGCCAGCCCGTCAGCCAGATCAGCGCAGCACCGGCGAGCACGCCGACCGAGCCCAGCATGTCCGCCCATACCTCCAGGTACGCGCCCTTCACGTTCAGGCTCTCATCCTTGCCACCCGACAGCAGGCGCATCGAGAGCAGGTTGATCACCAGGCCCACGGCCGCCACGGCCATCATGCCCAGGGACTGGATTTCTGCAGGCGCCGACAGCCGGCGGTAGGCCTCATACAGGATGTAGAAGGCCACGCCCAGCAGCACCAGTGCGTTGACGGCGGCGGCCAGGATCTCGAAGCGCGCATAGCCGTAGGTGCGCATCAGATCCGCCGCCTTGCGGCCGGCACGTATGGCCACCAGGGCCAGCAGCAGCGCCATCGCATCGGTCAGCATGTGCATGGCGTCGGAGATCAGGGCCAGGCTGCCCGTGACCATGCCGCCGATGATTTCCACCACCATGAAGGTGCCGGTCAATCCGAAGGCAAACCAGAGACGGGATTCCGGCAGGGCACGCACGTCGCCGTGCTGATGGCTGTCGCTCATGAGATTCCTTGACTTGAAAACGGTTGTGAACAGAGGGCCGCTGCACCGATGGCGTCCATGGCAGGCAGGGGCGCGGACCTCCATGAGAAAGTGTGAAGTGACTTGAAGGTCAAGTGCTGCAGGCAACCTAGCACCGCAGGTGGCCCAAACACCGCAGCGCGCATATCCCTGCATCCATCGCAACATTTCATTTAGGTAAATTGATTACGAATAGTAGAATCAAGACATCCACCAAGGAGACATTCGATGAACACAAGCGCCCGTCCCGACCTGTCCACACTGCCACCGCCCGCCGCCGTGCAGCAGCTGCACCACTACGCCTACAAGGCCCGCGATGCCGAGGAGACCCGCCACTTCTACGAGGACATCCTGGGCCTGCCGCTTTATCACATCATCCAGAGCGACTACGTGCCCAGCACGGGCGAGTACTGCCCCTACACGCACTTCTTCTTCCGCCTGAAGGATGGGTCGTTCATCGCCTTCTTCGACATCGGCGACGACGAAAAGGCCCTGCCCTCGCCCAACACGCCGCTGTGGATCAACCACATCGCCTTCCGCGTGAACACCGTCGAGGAACTGGAGAACACCAAGGCCCGCCTGGTGGCGCATGGCATCGAGGTGCTGGGCGTGACCGACCACCACATCTTCAAGAGCATCTATTTCTTCGATCCCAACGGCATCCGCCTGGAGCTGTCGGCCCAGCTGGCCGACGAAGTGCAGATGGCGCGCGAAAGCACCACCGCCCACGCCCGCCTGAACGAGTGGACGGCACGCAAGGAGCAATGGCGCAAGGAACGCGCCGAAGGCAAGGCCGCCCAGCCGCTCAAGCCCCAGAGCAACGACCGGCCCGAGTTCGTCCCCGACGCGGGCGCTTAAAAGTGCACAACACGCTCTCAATAAAACCCGGCGAACAGGCAGGCGGACGGGGTCGGTAGAATCCCCGTCAAACCGTCATCCATTTCGCATATGCAGACGGCATCCCTTCAACGGATGCCGTTTTCATTTGCCAAACGCCATTCGCACAATTCCCCGCAAGCAAGCCATGAGCGACACCATTGCCCAGCCAGGCCTCGACAGCCTGTCCAAATCGTTTGAACCCGCAGCCATCGAGGCCCAATGGGGCCCTGAATGGGAAAAGCGCGGCTACGGCGCAGCCGGCGTGCGCGGCACGGGCCAGGCAGATGCATCCCAGCCATCGTTCTCCGTCCAGCTGCCGCCGCCCAATGTGACGGGCACGCTGCACATGGGCCATGCGTTCAACCAGACCATCATGGACAGCCTCACGCGCTACCACCGCATGAAGGGCCACAACACGGTCTGGGTGCCCGGCACCGACCACGCGGGCATCGCCACCCAGATCGTGGTGGAGCGCCAGCTGCAGGAGCAGGGCATCGCCAGCCGCCACGACATGGGCGCGACGCCTCCCGAGGCGCGCAAGAACTTCGTGAGCAAGGTCTGGGAGTGGAAGAACCAGAGCGGCAACACCATCACCGGCCAGATGCGCCGCATGGGCGACAGCGTGGACTGGAGCCGCGAGTACTTCACCATGGACGACAAGCTGTCGTCCATCGTCAACGAGACCTTCGTGCGCCTGTACCAGCAGGGCCTGATCTACCGCGGCAAGCGCCTGGTGAACTGGGACCCCAAGCTGATGTCCGCCGTCTCCGACCTCGAGGTCGAGAACGAGGAAAAGGACGGCTCGCTGTGGCACATTGCCTATCCGCTGGCCGACGGCTCGGGCCAGCTCGTGGTGGCCACCACGCGCCCGGAAACCATGCTGGGCGACGCAGCCCTGATGGTCCACCCCGAGGACGAGCGCTACCAGGCGCTGATCGGCAAGACCGTGATCCTGCCCCTGGTGGGCCGCGAGATCCCCATCATTGCCGACGACTACGTGGACCGCGAGTTCGGCACGGGCGTGGTCAAGGTCACGCCTGCGCATGACAACAACGACTACGCCGTGGGCCAGCGCCACGGCCTGCCGATGATCTGCGTGCTGACGCTCACGGCCACCATCAACGACGAGGCGCCCGAGAAGTACCGCGGCATGGACCGCTTCGTGGCGCGCAAGGCCATCGTGGCCGACCTGGACGCGGCCGGCCTGCTGGTCGAGACCAAGAAGCACAAGCTCATGGTGCCCATCTGCACGCGCACGGGCCAGGTGATCGAGCCCATGCTGACCGACCAGTGGTTCGTGGCCATGAACAAGGTGGGCGAAGGCGATGCCACGGGCAAGTCCATCGCACAGAAGGCCATTGATGCCGTCTCCAGCGGCCAGGTGCAGTTCGTGCCCGAGAACTGGGTCAACACCTACAACCAGTGGATGAACAACATCCAGGACTGGTGCATCTCGCGCCAGCTGTGGTGGGGCCATCAGATTCCCGCCTGGTACGACGAGGACGGCAAGGTCTACGTGGCCCGCACCGAGGAAGAAGCCCGCGCCCAGGCCCCCGGCAAGACGCTCACGCGCGACGAGGACGTGCTGGACACCTGGTACTCCTCGGCCCTGGTGCCGTTCTCCACCATGGGCTGGCCGAACCAGACCGAGGCGGCCGACGATGACTACAACCTCTACCTGCCCAGCTCGGTGCTGGTCACGGGCTACGACATCATCTTCTTCTGGGTCGCCCGGATGATCATGATGACCACGCACTTCACGGGCCGCGTGCCCTTCCGCCATGTCTACATGCATGGCCTGGTGCGTGACGCCCAGGGCAAGAAGATGAGCAAGTCCGAGGGCAACGTGCTCGACCCCGTGGACCTGATCGACGGCATCGACCTGGACACCCTGCTGGACAAGCGCACGCAGGGCCTGCGCCGCCCCGAGACCGCGCCCCAGGTGCGCAAGAACACGCAAAAGGAATTCCCCGAGGGCATTCCCGCCTACGGCGCCGACGCGCTGCGCTTCACCTTCGCGGCCCTGGCCTCGCTGGGCCGCTCCATCAACTTCGACAGCAAGCGCTGCGAGGGCTACCGCAACTTCTGCAACAAGCTGTGGAACGCCAGCCGCTTCGTGCTGATGAACTGCGAAGGCCATGACTGCGGCCTGCTGCCCCACACCAAGGAGCAATGCCAGGCCGGCGGCGAGTTCGCGGGCTACATGCAGTTCAGCCAGCCCGACCGCTGGATCGCCTCGCAGCTGCAGAAGGTCGAGGCCGAAGTGGCCAAGGGCTTTGCCGAATTCCGCCTGGACAACGTGGCCAACGCGCTGTACGACTTCGTCTGGAACGAGTTCTGCGACTGGTACCTGGAAATCGCCAAGGTGCAGATCCAGACCGGCAACGAGGCCCAGCAGCGCGCCACGCGCCGCACGCTGATCCGCACGCTGGAGGCCATCCTGCGCCTGGCCCACCCCATCATCCCGTTCGTGACCGAAGCCCTGTGGCAGAAGGTCGCCCCGGTCGCCGGCCTGCCCGGCGAGTCCGTGGCCGTGGCCCGCTACCCCGAGGCCCAGCCCGAGAAGATCGACGAGGCCGCCATCGCCTACGTGGGCCGCATCAAGCAGATGATCGACGCCTGCCGCACGCTGCGCGGCGAGATGGGCGTGTCGCCCGCACAGCGCCTGCCTCTGCTGGCCGTGGCCAGCTCGGCCGATGAGTCGCAGTTCCTGCGCACCAATGCCGCCGTGCTGCAAAACCTGGCCAAGCTCAGCGAGGTCAAGGTGTTCGACGACGAGGCCGCCTGGGCCGAGGCCGCCCAGGCCGCCCCGGTCTGCGTGGTGGGCGAGGCGCGCCTGGCGCTGTTCGTGGAGATCGACGTGGCCGCCGAAAAGGCCCGCCTGTCCAAGGAAGCCGCACGCCTGGAAGGCGAGATCACCAAGGCCAATGCCAAGCTGGGCAACGAGGCCTTCGTGGCCAAGGCGCCCCCGGCCGTCATCGACCAGGAAAAGAAGCGCGTGGCCGACTTCGGCGCCACGCTGATCCGCATCCAGGAACAACTCGCCCGCCTGGGTTGAAAGATCCGTTTATGAGCACCCAGACCCGTGTCCGCAAAGCCGTGTTTCCCGTTGCCGGGCTCGGCACGCGCTTTCTGCCCGCCACCAAGGCCTCTCCCAAGGAGATGCTGCCCGTGGTGGACAAGCCGCTGATCCAGTACGCCGTGGAAGAGGCCTACGAGGCAGGCATCCGCGACATGATCTTCGTCACCGGCCGCAGCAAGCGCGCCATCGAGGACCATTTCGACACCGCCTACGAGCTGGAAAACGAGCTGGAGAACGCCGGCAAGCAGGCCATGCTGGAGCTGGTGCGCAGCATCAGCCCCGCCGACATGAACTGCCTGTTCGTGCGCCAGCCGCGCTCGCTGGGCCTGGGCCATGCCGTGCTGTGCGCCGAGCCGCTGGTGGGCAACGAGCCCTTTGCCGTGCTGCTGGCCGACGACCTGATGGTGGGCGAGCCTGGCGGCCCCGGCGTGATGGCGCAGATGACATCGGCCTTCCACAAGCAGGGCCGCTCCCTGCTGGCCGTGCAGGAAGTGCCGCTGGAGCAGACCAAGCGCTACGGCATCGTGGCTGGCGAGCCGGCCGGCGGTTCGCTGATGCGCATCGAGAAGATCGTGGAAAAGCCCGCGCCCGAGAAGGCCCCCTCGCGCATGGGCGTGGCCGGCCGCTACGTGCTGACACCGGCCATCTTCGAGGAGATCCGCAACCAGCCCAAGGGCGTGGGCGGGGAGATCCAGCTGACGGACGCCATCGAACGCCTGATGGCCCATGAAGCCGTCTACGCCTTCCAGTACCAGGGCAAGCGCTACGACTGCGGCAGCAAGGAAGGCTTTCTGCAGGCCACGGTGGAACTGGCGCTGCAGCATGAGGACGTGGGTGCGAGCTTCCGCGAATACCTGCAGGGCCTGAGCATCTGAGGCCGGGCCTCAGGGCCGCCCCTGCCCCATGCAAAAGGCCTGCGAAAGCAGGCCTTTTTGTTTGGAGCGCACCGCGTGCAGCCGCTCAGCGCCGGCGCAGGATATGGATGAACTCCGCGCCCACGGTCTGCTGCTCCACCAGTTCATTGCCGGTCTGCTTGGCAAAGGCCTGGAAGTCGCGCAGCGAGCCCGTGTCGGTAGCCACCACCTTGAGCAGCTGGCCGCTGTCCAGTTCGGCCAGCGCCTTCTTGGCCTTGAGAATGGGCAGCGGGCAGTTAAGCCCGCGCGTGTCGATTTCCTTGTGAATTTCCATCGGATGCACCTCTTGAGCCTGGGATTCTAGGCGGCATCGCGGCTGAGGCCAGCAGCAGTGTCTTGATCGGCGCGACTCGCTTCAGCCTCCTGGGCCTGCTCGGCACGCTTCCAGAAGTCACGGATCACAGGATCATGCCCCCGGCTGCGCAGCCACTTGGCCAGCGCCATGCCGGTGCCTGAAGGCCAGGCCTGGACTTTCTCGGGCTCCAGCAGGCGGTACTCCAGCAACTCGGGCGACAGCCGCACCTGGCCGCTGGCGCGCACATGGAAGGCGATGATCACCTGGTTCATGCGCAGGAACTCATGCACGCTGATCAGCTCCAGCGACTCTGCCTGCAGGCCGGTTTCCTCCGCCACCTCGCGTGCCACGCCCTCCTCGGGCGACTCGCCGGCTTCCATGAAGCCCGTGATCAGGCCGAAGACCTTCTCGGGCCAGGCCGCATTGCGCGCAAGCAGCACCTTGCCGTCCAGCTCCACGATGGCGGCCAGCACGGGCGTGGGATTGTTCCAGTGCGTCCAGCCGCACTCGGAGCAGCGCAGGCGCGATACATCGCCGCCGTCCTCGGCCTGGATCACCCACTGCAGGGGCGTTGCGCAGTGCGTGCAATAGCGGGTTTCATAGTGCATGGGGCTGTTCCTGGTTTTTTGCTGTCCTGGCTCAATGCAAACAGGAAGGCCCGCCGGAAGGTGGGCCTGTCGCTGCGTCAGGCGGGGAAGACGCCCGTGGACAGATAGCGGTCGCCGCGGTCGCAGACCACGAAGACGATGGTGGCGTTGTTCTCGCGCTCGGCAATCTGCTGGGCCACCCAGCAGGCGCCCGCCGCCGAGATGCCGGCAAAGATGCCTTCCTCGCGCGCCAGGCGGCGCGCCATGTCCTCGGCATCGTCCTGGCCCACGAGCACGGTCTCGTCGATCAGCGAGGCGTCGTAGATCTTGGGCATGTATTCCTCGGGCCACTTGCGGATGCCGGGGATGCGCGAGCCCTCGGCCGGCTGGGCGCCCACGATGCGGATGGCCGGGTTCTTTTCCTTGAGGAACTTCGCCACGCCGGTGATCGTGCCCGTGGTGCCCATGGCGCTCACGAAATGCGTGATCTCGCCGCCGGTCTGCTCCCACAGCTCGGGACCCGTGGTCTCGTAGTGGATGCGCGGGTTGTCGGGGTTGCCGAACTGGTCGAGCACCACGCCCTTGCCCTGGGCCACCATCTGGTCGGCCAGGTCGCGCGCGTATTCCATGCCGCCGCTCTTGGGCGTGAGGATCAGCTCGGCGCCATAGGCCTTCATCGTCTGGGCACGCTCGATGGACAGGTCCTCGGGCATGATCAGCACCATCCGGTAGCCCTTGATCGTGGCGGCCATGGCCAGCGCAATGCCGGTATTGCCCGAGGTGGCCTCGATCAGCGTGTCGCCGGGCTTGATGTCGCCGCGCTCTTCGGCGCGGCGGATCATCGACAGGGCCGGCCTGTCCTTGACCGAACCGGCCGGGTTGTTGCCTTCCAGCTTGCCCAGCACCACGTTGCCACGTTCCTGGCGAGACTGCGCACCGATGCGCTGCAATGCCACCAGGGGCGTGCGGCCGATGGCGTCTTCGATGGTCGGATAAATTTTCATAGCCTCACACTGTGCCATAATTCGCCCCTGCGCTAAGTAGCCCGGGTGGTGAAATTGGTAGACGCAGGGGACTCAAAATCCCCCGCCGCAAGGCGTGCCGGTTCGATTCCGGCCCCGGGCACCAGAGATTACGTAGCCGAAAAAGCAGTCCCCTGCTTTTTCGGCTATTTCTTTTCCGGCCGCTGTCTTCACAGCGTCCGCACAAACCTCAAGCCCCTTTGCATCCAGCCGTGTTCAGCGGCTGCACTGCATTTCAAGGCCCTCCAGCCTGCACCGATCCTGCGTCCTCATGCCTTGGGCGGGATGACGCCTGCGCGCTTTTCTCCGCACCGGGCCCAACCTGTGTACAACTTTGGCATCAACCGCCTCTCAAGGCCTGCCAGGCCTGGACCTTGGCCCATGCTGAAGCCTGCTTGAAGCAGCACCATCCCAGCCCGCAGGCAGGGCTGCAGCCCTGCGTCAAATTCAGTACCTTCCCTCTGAAAACCGCCACTTGCACCACCGTCATGCAGCCCTTGCCCAGCGCGGGCACCAGCCCGGTGCGCCCACGGCTCGGGCCTGTGAAAGCCCATGAAAAAAGCCACCCTGAGGTGGCTTTCTTTCTCCACAGATCCATTGAACAACCCTGTGGATAATCAGTGAACAGCAAGTGAACGAGGCGTCCAAGTGCTTGCATTCACTGGCCGCAGGCTAAGCTGCCTGCAAATCAGGCAACCTCCAGATCCAAGGGAAAACCCTCGATTCGGAAGGCGCCTGACTCACCTCGCCTCAGGCATCCGTGCGGCGGATCTGCGCGCGCCCTGCCGCCGTGATGTGCCATTGATGGCTGCTGTCCACTTCGACCAGTCCACGCTCGCGCAGCCTCTTGGACAGATGCTCGCGCGCCGCGCTTTCCAGCGACACGGGCTCGCCCATCTCCAGCTTCTTGAGCACTTCGAGTTCATCCACCGTCGGCTCGTACACGGGTGCGTGATATGTGGTTTCGGCCATCGCTACTCCTTCGCTATTCAAAGTCTCATGCCCCAGGACTCTCGGGGGCACGGACCCAAACATAGCCTTGGCCCGGGAGCCGCGCAATCGGTGGCCGCACCTTTTTTCGAGTTGTGGGCGATGATTGCACGCTTTGCGGCGGCGTCCCACAGGCGCCAGGGCCAGGTCCCGGCCCGACAACGAGCGCTCCACGCTCTTGCCGCCCCCGCCCCATTGGCCGCTCCCTCACCATCTGACCCAGGAATTCAGGTTTTCATGCTGTACGCCATCACCGCCTTGTTCGCCTTCCAGTTGCTGGGGGAGGCCATCGTCCAGCTCACGGGGCTGCCGCTTCCGGGCGCGCTCGTGGGCACGCTGCTGCTGCTGGCGGCGCTGCTGCTGCACGGCCGCCTGCCCGAGTCGCTGGAGAAGGCCGCCGGCGTGCTGCTGCAGAACATGATGCTGCTTTTCATTCCCGTCATTGCAGGCGTGATGCTGGAGTTCGACCGGCTGTCGCGCGAATGGCAGCCCTTCGTGATCGCCTGCGTGGCGGGTGCGGCCATTACCTTCCTGGCCACGGCCTTCACCTTCCGCTGGTGCCTGGAGCGCCAGCGCGCCCGCGAAGCGGCCGCCAGCCAGGGAGACAAGGCATGAGCGCGCTCGCCACCCACTGGCACAGCGCCTGGCAATCGCTGTCCGGCAATGCATCCACCGCCCATCTGCCCTGGCTGGTGCTGACCATGGCCGTCTACCTGGCGGCCATGGCGCTGTACCGCCGAAGCGGCAACCATCCGCTCCTGATTCCCGTGTTCACGGCCGTGGTCGTCATCGTGGGCGTGCTGCTGGCCACGGGCACCTCCTATGCCAGCTACCGCAGCGGCGTCTCGCTGCTGGGGCTGCTGATCGGCCCGGCCACCGTCGCGCTGGCAATTCCGCTGTACGCCCAGCGCGAGCGCATCCGCGCGCTGTGGCTGCCCATCAGCGTGGCGCTGGCCGTGGGCTGCGTGGTGGCGTTGCTGTCGGCACTGCTGATCGGCTGGAGCCTGGGAGCGACGGTGCAGACGCTGGTGGCGCTGGCGCCCAAGTCGGCCACCATTCCCATCGCCCTGCCCATGGCCGAGCGCTTTGGCGGGCCGGCCTCGCTGGCGGCCGTGGCCGTGGCCATCACCGGCATTGCGGGCACGATGATGGCGCCGCTGCTGATCCGCCTGGTGCGCAGCGATGACCCGGCCGTGCAGGGTTTTGCCCTGGGTCTTACGGCCCACGCCATCGGCACGGCACGCGCGCTGCAGGTGAATCCGACCATGGGCGCCTTCTCGGCCCTGGCCATGGGCCTGAACGGCGTGGCCACGGCCGTGGTCATGCCGCTGTGCCTGGCCGTGCTGCCCTGGTTTTGAGCACGATTGCGGGTTTTCCCCAGAGACACCCCCACAAGCCTGTGGACAAGCGCCGCCAGCAGCAAGGATAAGTCAGTTAAGTGACTGTCATCGTTGAACAATCCAAAGCCTGCTTAATTTTCAGGCAGGCCGGTGCTCCCTGGCGCGCTGCTGCAGCCATGAAGAGAACACGCGCAGGGCGGGCGCGGGCTGCGCATCGGGCGCCAGGGCCGGCGTGACCAGGTAGTAGGCACGGTTGCCGCGCAGCGGCTGGGGACAGGCAATGATGAGGTCGCCGCGCGCCAGTTCCTGCTCGATCAGCATGGGTGGCATCAGCGCCACGCCCAGGCCCTGGCTGGCGGCCACAGCCAGCATGGAGAACAGCTCCAGCCGCATGCCGTCCAGCGCGCGCGGCGCGGCCACGCCCATGGCATCGAACCACTGCTGCCAGCCGTAGGGCCGCGTGCTTTGCTGCAGCAGCGGCATCCGGGCCACGATGTCCGCCCCCACGGGCAGCCAGGCGCGGCCCGGCTCGCGTGCCTGGGCCGTGGCCAGCAGTTGCGGGCTGCACACGGGCACCACCTCTTCGTCCATCAGCCATTGCGCCTGCACACCGGGCCAGCGCGCCACCTGCTCGGGCGTGCCTGCATAGAGCGCGGCGTCGAACACGGTATCGGCAAACAGGAAGGGCCGCGTCTGCACGTCGATATGCACCGTGACCTCGGGATGCTCACGCGCCAGCTGCGGCAGGCGCGGCAACAGCCAGCGCGTGGCGAAGGTGGGCACGGCCGCCAGGTTGAGCGGCCCGCCTTCGCCCTGGTGGGCCATGATGTCCAACGTGTCGCGCTCCAGGCCGTGCAGCCAGCGCGAGACCTGCTGGGCGTACTGCGTGCCCGCCTCCGTCAGCAGCACGCCGTGGCGCGTGCGCCGGAACAGCTGCACGCCCAGGAACTCCTCCAGCGCAATGATCTGGCGCGATACCGCGCTTTGCGTGAGCGACAGCTCCTGCGCCGCACGCGTGTAGCTGATGTGCCGGGCGGCCGATTCAAAGCAGGCCAGGGCTTGGGTGGATGGCAGGGCTCTACGCATATCTCATGAATTCAACGCACTCCAATGGCACACATCATAGGGAATAACCCGCAACATGGAATCCATACATGCGCTTTACGCATTCATGGATGAACAAACATCGTTTGCGCCGGGCCCAGGCCCGCTTCTAAGATGCGTCGCAACAACGCTCCATGGCCACAGCCTGCCCGGCTTTGGCATATGGCAGCGACCCGCCCTTGACCTCTTTGTTTTTTGGAGAAACCACGCCATGGCCCGCAACAGCTTCCAATGGGATGACCCCTTCCAGCTCGACCAGCAACTGAGCGAAGACGAGCGCATGATCCGCGACGCGGCCCATGCCTACTGCCAGGAGAAGCTGGCCCCCCGCGTGCTGGAAATGTTCCGCCACGAAAAGTCCGACGTGAGCATCTTCCGCGAGATGGGCGAGCTGGGCCTGCTGGGCCCCACCATCCCCACGCAATACGGCGGCGCCGGCCTGAACTACGTCAGCTACGGCCTGGTGGCGCGCGAGATCGAGCGCGTGGACTCGGGCTACCGCTCCATGGCCAGCGTGCAAAGCTCGCTGGTGATGGTGCCCATCAATGAATTCGGCACCGAAGACCAGAAGAACAGGTACCTGCCCAAGCTGGCCAGCGGCGAGTTCATCGGCTGCTTCGGCCTGACCGAACCCGACCACGGCTCCGACCCCGGCAGCATGTCCAGCCGCGCCTACAAGGTGGACGGCGGCTACCGCCTCAAGGGCAACAAGATGTGGATCACCAACAGCCCCGTGGCCGACGTGTTCGTGGTCTGGGCCAAGGAAGTGACCGAGGACGGCCATGTGGGCGAGATCCGCGGCTTCATCCTGGACAAGGGCATGAAGGGCCTGTCCGCCCCGGCCATCCACGGCAAGGTGGGCCTGCGTGCCTCCATCACGGGCGAGATCGTGATGGACGACGTCTTCGTTCCCGAGGAAAACGCCTTCCCCGAAGTGCGCGGCCTCAAGGGCCCCTTCACCTGCCTGAACAGCGCACGCTTCGGCATCGCCTGGGGCGCCCTGGGCGCAGCCGAGTTCTGCTGGCACACGGCGCGCCAGTACACGCTGGACCGCAAGCAGTTCGGCCGCCCCCTGGCTGCCAACCAGCTGATCCAGAAGAAGCTGGCCGACATGCAGACCGAGATCACCCTGGGCCTGCAGGCCGCGCTGCGCGTGGGCCGCATGAAGGACGAGCACCAGAACGTGATCGAGATCACCTCGCTGATCAAGCGCAACAACTGCGGCAAGTCGCTGGACATTGCCCGCATGGCGCGCGACATGATGGGTGGCAACGGCATCAGCGACGAGTTCGGCGTGGCCCGCCACCTGGTCAACCTGGAAGTGGTCAACACCTACGAAGGCACGCACGATGTGCATGCGCTGATCCTGGGCCGCGCTCAGACCGGCATCGCAGCTTTTGCCAACTGACCCCCTGAGGCGCTTCGCGCCTTCCCCCTTCTCGCTTCGCGGAGGGGGACGACGCCCTCGCCGCGAGGCGGCTCTTGCTCGGCGTCTCTCGCTTGGGCAGCGTCCGTCTCGCACGCTATGGGGGATGGAAGCTCAAGCACTCAGCTGAACTACCAGCGGCATCGGGCGCGCTCATATTTCTTCCCTCTCATGTCCTCCACATCCTCCGCGCCGGCCGCATTGGCTGGCATCAAGGTGCTTGATCTTTCCCGCGTGCTGGCCGGGCCCTGGTGCACGCAGACGCTGGCCGACCTGGGTGCCGATGTGATCAAGGTCGAGCGGCCCGTGGCCGGCGATGACACGCGCCACTGGGGCCCTCCGTTCCTGCCGCGCGACGATGGGCAGGCCACGCAGGAGGCCAGCTATTTCACGGCCTGCAACCGCAACAAGCGCTCGGTCACCATCGACATGTCCACCCCCGATGGGCAGCAGCTGATTCGCCAAATGGCGGCCGGGGCCGATGTGCTGGTGGAGAACTTCAAGGTCGGTGGCCTGGCGCAGTACGGGCTGGACTACGAAAGCCTCAAGGCGCTCAACCCGCGCCTGATCTATTGCTCGGTCACGGGTTTCGGCCAGACCGGCCCGTATGCCGAGCGCGCGGGCTACGACCTCATGGTGCAGGCCATGTGCGGGCTGATGAGCATCACCGGCCATGCCGACGAGGCGCCCGGAGGCGGCCCGCTCAAGGTGGGCGTGGCCGTGATCGACGTCTTCACGGGCCTGTATGCCAGCAATGCCATCCTGGCCGCGCTGCATGCGCGCCAGGCCTCGGGCCGGGGCCAGCACATCGACATGGCCCTGCTGGACGTGGGCATGGCCGTGCTGGCCAACCAGGCCGCCGGCTTTCTGGCCACGGGCGAATCGCCGGGCCGTGCCGGCAACATCCACCCCAGCCTGGCGCCCTACCAGGACTTCGCCACGGCCAACGGCAACGTGCTGCTGGCCATTGGCAATGACGGGCAGTTCGCGCGCTTTTGCGCCGCCGTCGGCGAAGCCGGCTGGGCGCAGGACGAGCGCTTTGCCACCAACACCGCCCGTGTGCGCAACCGCCAGGCGCTGCTGGAGCGGATGGTGCCCCTCATGAAGACACGCGGCACGGCCGAATGGATTGCGCTGCTGGAAGACAAGGCCGTGCCCTGCGGCCCCATCAACACCATCGCCCAGGCCTTCGACGACCCGCAGGTGCGCGCACGCGGCATACGCGTCGAGCTGCCGCGCGAGGCCGGCGACGGCATCTCGCGCATCGCCGGCGTGGCCAGCCCCATGCGCCTGAGCGATACCCCGCCCGTGCTGCGCAGCGCACCGCCCTCCCTAGGCCAGCACACCGATGAAGTGCTGGGCGAGCTGGGCATTGCGCCCATGGCCATCCAGGCGCTGCGCTCGCGCGGCGTGGTCTGATCGCCAGCGCCGCGCAACACCTCCTCCACATTTCTCAGCCCAAGCACCGCCATACGAATGTCCTAAAGAATCACGCCCTCCCACCCGTCGGTGCCTCACAACAAACGTCCACAACATCCATTCAAGGAGACAACACCATGACTCACACCTCCCGCATCGCGCTCGCCGGCATCCTCGGCGCCCTCGCGCTTTCGGGCGCAGCCCATGCCCAGGGCTACCCCACCAAGCCCATCAAGCTGCTCGTGCCCTTCGCGGCCGGCGGCACCACCGACCTGATCGCGCGCATCGTGGCCGAACCGCTGGGCCGTGCCCTGGGCCAGCCCGTGGTGGTCGAGAACAAGGGCGGCGGCGGCGGCAGCATCGGCGCGGCCGAGACGGCGCGCTCCCAGCCCGATGGCTACAGCCTGGGCATCGCCACCGTGTCCACCACGGCCACCAACCCGGCGATCAACCCCAAGATCCCGTACAACGTGCTGACCGACTTCACGCCCATCGTGAACATCGCGGCCACGCCCAACATCATTGCGGCCAACCCCAAGTTCGCGGGCAAGAACTACCAGGAGTTCCTGGCCGAGGTGAAGAAGAACCCCGGCAAGTACTCCTACGCCTCGCCCGGCAACGGCAGCATCACCCATCTGATGATGGAGATGTTCAAGCTGTCCACGGGCACCGACATCACCCACGTGCCCTACCGTGGCAGCGGCCCCGCGCTGAACGACGCCGTGGCCGGCCAGGTTCCGCTGATCTTCGACAACCTGCCCTCCGCCCTGGGCTTCGTCAAGGAAAAGCGCCTGGTGCCCATCGTGGTGGCCGCGCCCCAGCGCCTGGCCGCCCTGCCCGATGTGCCCACCTTCAAGGAAGTGGGCCTGGCCCCCGTCAACCGCATGGCCTACTACGGCATCGTCGGCCCCAAGAACCTGCCACGCGACATCGTGGACAAGGTCAACGCCGCCACGCGCAAGGTGCTGCAGGACCCGGCCATCAAGAAGCGGATCGAGGAAACCGGCTCGCTGATCGTCGCCGACACGCCCGAGCATTTCTTTGAAGAGATCAAGGCCGAACTGGCGGTCTACAAGGACGTGGTGCAAAAGCAGAACCTGACGATGGATTGAGCCTGCGCGTCACCCACCGACCATCCCCGCCACGGCGGGGATTTTTGTTGGAGGGCTCGAAGGCTGGAGCCGCCAAGCGACATCCCAGCAACCTGCCTGCTTACCTGTCTTTTGCCCTGCGAGATACAATGTATCTCACCCATTTTTGCAAAAGCACACCATGGCAACCACCACCATGATCCACGTGCGCGTGGATGAAGAGATCAAGGCACAGGCCGCCGAAACCCTGGCCGGCATGGGCTTGACGGTGTCGGATGCCGTACGTGTCTTCCTCATGCGCGTGGTGGCCGACCAGCAATTGCCCTTCGACCTCAGGGCACCCAACGCCGAGACGCGCGCAGCCATGCAGGAGGCACGCACCATGCGCAAGGCACGCTTTGCCACCGCGGACGATTTGCTCCATGACCTCGAAAAAGGCAGCGAGCAGTAAGCGCGCAGTCCTTCCCCGCGCATCGGACCGGACCAAGGCTTTCGCCAAGGACTGGGTCCGGCTGTCGCATTCCGGCCGCCATGACATGAAGCGGTTGAAGGAGGCCATGCTGCTGCTGATTGCCAACGACGCCCCCCTGGAGCCTCAGTGGCTGGACCATGCCCTCACCGGCGACTGGGCCGATCACAGGGAGTGCCACGTGGGGGGCGATTTCCTGCTGATCTACCGGCTCGATGGCCAGGGCGCCAACGAATCGATCGTTTTCGTGCGAGCCGGCACGCACGCCGAGCTGTTCGACTAAGACACACCCAGCAACGCCTCACACACCTCACACAGGCGCTCAGCCAGACGCCGGCCCGGCGCCGACAACTGGGCCCGTACGTGCAGTGCCACTTCCACATCAGGCACGGGGGCGAAGCCGGCCATGCCGTCGAGCAGGCGGTGGCCGGGCCCGACCAGCCGGCGCGGCAGCAGGCTGATGCCCAGGCCCTGCTCCACGGCGGCTTCCAGGCTCGCCAGACTGGCGCTCACATAGGCCAGGCGCCAGCGCCGGCCTGCGGCATCGAGCGCATGCGTCATCTCGCTGCGGTACAGGCCGCCCTGCGGAAACACCACCAGGGGCAAGGGATCCATCCCGTGGCAGGGATGCCGCGCACTGTCTATCCAGGCCAGCGGTTCGGGCCAGCGCGCCATGCCGGGCGTGCTGCCGCTGCGCTGCTTGACGATGGCCAGGTCCAGCTCGCCGGCCTGCAGTTGCTGCCATATCGCCTGCGACAGCCCGCTGGTCAGCTCCAGGCGCAACTGCGGCTGGCTGCGCGCCAGCGCGCCCAAGGCGGGCATCAAGGCATTGCCGGCAAAGTCCTCGGGAACACCGATGCGCAGCACGGCTTCGGTGGCGCCAGCCAACTGCTCCACGGCCTCGTCCATGAGGGCCAGGATGCGTTGCGCATAGGCCAGCAAGCGCTCTCCTTCCAGCGTGCATTCCACATGGCGCCCGCTGCGGTCCAGCAGCGTGCAGCCCATTTGCTCCTCCAGCCTGCGGATCTGCTGGCTGACCGTGGACTGGGTCAGGTGCACGCCCTGCGCCGCGCGCGTGAAGCTGCCGGTTTCGGCCACGGCGCAGAAGCTGCGCAGCAGGGTGGGGTCTATGGAAGAGGGTTGCATGGGGCGTGGGCGGGTTTCAGTGGCTTTGTCACTGCCTGGCATTTGATCATTTAATTTTCCAATTGATGGACCCCGTCCTAGACTGCGGCCTCAGCTCCCGATTGCCCAGCCATCCCCATGCAAGAACAAGAACACATCCGCCTGCTGCGCCATGCCGTGCAGCTGGCGCACGACAACCGCCTGCGGGGCGGGCGGCCCTTCGGCGCCCTGCTCGCGCGCGAGGGGCAGATCCTGTCCACGGGCGTCAATGAGATCGTGCAAAGCCATGACCCCAGTGCCCACGCCGAAATGCAGGCGCTGCGCGCAGGCACGCGCGCCCAGGCCAACCCCAGCCTGGCTGGCTGCACCATCTACGCCAGCGGCCACCCCTGCCCCATGTGCCTGGCGGCGCTGGTGATGGCCGGGGCCGAGCAGGTTTTCTTCGCCTTCGACAACGCGGACGCCCAGCCTTACGGCCTGTCCAGCGAAGGCGCCTACCAGCGGCTGCGCATGCCGCTGCAGCCGCCACCGCTGCCCCTGACGCGGCTGGACACGGGCATCACGGCGGCCCAGCTGTATGGCAACGTCCCCTGGGCCTGAAGCCATGTCGTCCATTGCGCCCGCACGCACCGAGGCGCCCGCCGCAGCGCACGCCATTCCAACGGCGCTGTGGCTGGCCACCGTGGTCCTGGTCACGCTGAACCTGCGCCCGTTTCTCACGGCCATCGGCCCGCTGGGCCCGCAGATCCAGTCCGCCACGGGCATGGATCTGTCCACGCTGTCCTGGCTGACGCTGCTGCCCATGGCGTTGATGGGCGTGGGCGCCTGGCTGGCCCCGGCCGCGCTGCGGCACCTGGGTCCGCGCCGCGCCGTGGTCGGGTCCTTGGCGGTGATTGCGCTGGGCTGCGCGCTGCGCGTGGCGGGCTCCAGTGCGGCCACCCTGCTGGCCACGGCTGCGCTTTGCGGCGCTGGCGTGGCCCTGGTGCAAGGCGTGCTGCCGGGCCTGATCAAGTGCCAGTCGCCCACGCGCATGGCCCAGATGATGGGGCTGTACTCGGCCGCGCTCATGGGCGGCGGGGCGCTCGGTGCCCAGATCTCGCCGCTGGCCGTGCAATGGGGGCTGGACTGGCGCTTTGCACTGGCGCTCTGGACTGCGCCCGCCCTGCTGGCATTGGCGCTGGCGCGGCATGCGCTGAGCACATTGCCGGGTCCGGCGCCCATGGCCGCCCATGCCTCGCAAGACACCGGCTGGCTGCGCCGGCGTCCGCGCACCTGGATGCTGATGGCCTGCTTCGGCCTCATCAACGGCGGCTATGCGGCCATGGTGGCCTGGCTTGCGCCCTTCTACCAGACGCACGGCTGGAGCCCCGCGCAAAGCGGCGGCCTGGTGGCCCTGCTGTCGGTGGCCCAGGCCAGCGCCGCGCTGGGACTGCCCGTGCTGGCTGCGCGCCATGCCGACCGGCGGCCATGGCTGGGGTTCACGCTGCTGTGCCAGATCATCGGCCTGGCCGCGCTGGTCTGGTGGCCTGATGCGGCGCCGCTGCTCAACATCGTCATCCTCGGCATCGGCCTGGGTGGCTGCTTCGCGCTGATGATGGTGGTGGCGCTGGACCATCTTCCCCACCCCACGCAGGCCGGTGCGCTCAACGCGCTGATGCAGGGCGGCGGCTTTCTGATTGCGGCGCTGGCGCCCTATGTGATCGCCCGGCTGCACCAGTTCACGGGCGGATTCGGCGCCGGCTGGCTGGCCCAGATGGCCGCCGTGCTCGTGGTCTGCGTGCTGGTGTCACGCCTGGCGCCGCAGCGCTACGCCCAGGCCATGCGGGCACCCGGCGACTGACCCGCTTCAGTGCGCGGCCTGGAAGCCGGCCGACCAGCGCACGAAGGCCCAGATGCACCAGGCCAGGCCCAGCGCCACCAGGCCGCCGCCGATCCAGCCGATGTTTTGCATGCCCGCGTGCATGCTGACCTGGCTGCCCAGCAGCGCACCGCCGCCAATGCCGATGTTGAAGATGCCCGAGAACATGGACATGCCCACGTCGGTGGCGTCGGCCGCCAGCTTGAGCACCTGGGACTGCATGGCCAGGGCGAAGCAGATCATGGCGACACCCCAGACCGAGCTCATCACGTAAAGCGATGCCTCATGGCCCGAGGCCGGCACCAGCATCAGCAGGCTGGCCGACAGCACGCCAATGGCCGCCAGCAGAAAGCCGCGCGGATGGCGCAGGCCCCACCAGCTGAACATCACGCTGCCCACGATGCCCATGCCGCCGTACAGCAGCAGCACGGCCGTGGTCACCTTGCCCTCGAAGCCCGCGATGTCCTGCACGAAGGGCTCGATATAGCTGTAGGCCGTGAACTGCCCGGTGATCACGACCACCAGCAGGATGTAGATGGACAGCAGCGCCGGGCGGCGCAGCAGCATGGGCACGCTGGCCAGGTTGCCCGCGTTCTCGCTGGGCAGGCGCGGCAGCAGCCGGGCCAGGGCCACCATGACGATGGCGGCCACCCCGCCCACGGCCAGGAACGTCGTGCGCCAGCCCAGCCATTCGCCCACGATGCGGCCCAGCGGAATGCCCAGCACCATGGCCATGGAGGTGCCGGTGGCCAGCAGGCTCAGCGCCACGGCCTTCCTGCCGGGCGGCGCCACGCGCACGGCCAGCGAGGCGGTGATGGACCAGAACACCGCGTGCGACAGCGCAATGCCGATGCGGCTGACCATGAGCGAGGCAAAGCTCCAGGCCACGCCCGACAGCACATGGCTGGCCACGAACAGCGCGAACACGCCCATCAGCAGCTTGCGCCGCTCCACATTGCGCGTGAGCAGCATGAAGGGCAGCGAGGCCAGGGCCACGATCCAGGCATAGATGGTCAGCATCAGCCCGACCTGCTCGGTGGGCATGCCAAAGCTCGCGCCAATGCTGCTGAGCAGGCCCACGGGCACGAACTCGGTGGTATTGAAGACGAAGGCGCCCAGCGCCAGCGCGATCACGCTGAGCCACGCCTGGGCGGCCGTGGGTGTGGATGACGCGGAAACGGAGCCGGCCGCAGCGGAGACGGAAGGGGGCATGGGGAACGTGGGGCCTTTTTTGTTGCAGCGCAATATTGTGCTGCGCCATGCGACCGCCTGATGTCAGCTGCCGCGCAGGCCCCAGTGCCGCCAGGGGGACTCAGGCGGGCGGGAGGTGGCAGACCGCCTCGATGTTGTGGCCGTCGGGGTCGAGCACAAAGGCCGCGTAATAGTCGTCGTGGTAGTGCGGTCGCAGGCCGGGCTCGCCATTGCAGCGCCCGCCTGCCGCCAGGGCCGCAGCATGGAAGTCGTCGACCATGTGGCGGTTGTCCACGCGGAAGGCCACATGGATGGGCGGCTGGTTGGGCGTGCCCCCGCTGATCCAGAAATCGGGCTTGGGCGGCTCGCCGAAGCCCGCAGTGTCCGTATGGCCCGTGACTTCGGCAGAAAGCTCCATGAGGATTTCATAGCCCAGCGGCGCCAGGGCGCGTGCATAGAAATCCTTGCTGCGCTCGAAGTCCGATACGAGGATTCCCGTGTGGTCGATCATGGCTGTGCTCCTGCCTGTTCATGACGGACACCAGCATGCCATGGAGACCGCTGCGGCACCAGTGGACTGGCGCAGGTGTTCAGTAAGCGACGGTGAAACGCTGGCGCAGGTGCAGGCCCTTGTCCAGCGCGTCGACCAGGGCCACGGCCAGGTCCGCCGCCGAAATCGTGCCGGGCTGGCCATCGGCCTGCATCAGCGGCTCATCCTTGCCCGTGCGGTATTGGCCTGTGCGTTTGCCATGGTCGCCCAGGTGCAGGGCAATGGGCGGGCTCAGCATCGTCCAGTCCAGGCCCTGCTCCTTTTGCAGATCGTTGAGGGCATCGCGGGCAGCCGAGGCGCCGGGCTTGATGGCGGCCGGGAACTCGGGCGTGTCCACCAGTTGCTTGCCGGGTGCGATGTAGAGGCTGCCTGCGCCGCCGACCACCAGGTAGCGCTTGATGCCGGCCGCCTTGGTGCCCGCCACGATGGCGCGCGAGCCGCGCATGAAATCCTCATAGATGTCGGGATTGCCCCAGCCCGCGTTGTAGGCGCTGACCACGGCGTCCGCGCCCGCCACGGCGCGCTGCACGGCGGCGGCGTCCAGTACATCGGCCTGCACGGCCTGCAGCCGCGGCTGGGCTGCCAGCTTGGCGGGGTCGCGCACCAGGGCCACGACCTCATGGCCGCGCTGCAGCAGCTCCTTCAATACCGCCGAACCTACAAAGCCGGTTGCGCCAATCAATGCCACTTTCATCTTCGGTCCTTATGGCGACAGGGCGCCTGTTCACGATGGCATTGAGATTACGCCGTTCACAATGCATGCGGTAGACGGCAATTTTTACCAAGACCTTGAAGTGCAGCTTCACAATACAGCCCATGGATGACTACAAACGCATGGCCGTTTTCGCCGCCGTGGTGCAGCACGGCTCCATGAGCGCCGCCGCGCGTGCCCTGGGCATGAGCCCCTCGGCCGTGAGCCAGCAGGTGCGCCAGCTCGAACGCGATGGCGGCGTCACCCTGCTGCACCGCTCCACCCGGCAGATTGCGCTGACCGACACGGGCGAGCGCTACTACCAGCAGTGCGCCGCCATGGCCCAGGCCGCCAGCCAGGCGCGGGCCGAGCTGGCGGCCGCGCGCGACGAGCCCGGCGGCGAGCTGCGCCTGTCAGCCACCGTGGGCTTTGCCCGCCACATCGCGCCGGCCCTGGGCCACTGGCTGGCCCGGCACCCCGCACTGCGCCTGCACCTGGATGTGGACGACGCGCCCATCGACCTCATACAAAGCCGCATTGACCTGGCCTTGCGCTTCGGCCGGCTGGCCGATTCCGGCTGGGCCGCCCGGCGCCTGGGCGCCATGCGCAACTGGCTGTGCGCCTCGCCCGCATGGATACAGGCCCAAGGTGGCAGCGCGGCCTGGCGCCACCCGGCACCGCTGGCCAGCATGCGCTGGCTGGGCCTGGCGCGCGAGGGCCAGGGCCAGGCCCTGCGTGCCGAGGCGCGCCACCCTGACACGGGCGAGACCTACAGCCTGCAGGTGCTGCCGCATGTGGCCAGCAACAACCAGCTGTCCATCCAGCAGATGTGCGAGGCCGGCCTGGGCCTGGCCCTGCTGGGCAGCATGGACGTGGCCGACACTGTGGCCGAAGGCCGCCTAGTGCGCCTGCTGCCCGACTGGGACTTCGGCGGCCTGGACATCTGGGCCGTCACCCCGCAGCGCCAGGCCCAGCCCGCCAAGGTTCGCCAGGCCATCGCTGCCTTGCAGGCCTATCTGGCCCGGTTGCCGGGCGTGGTCGATGCGCCGGCGCCGGCCTGAGGATCATGGACAGCGCACGAAAAAAAGCCCGCACGGGGCGGGCATGAAAACGAAGGAAGGACGCTCGCTCAGTCGAGGGCTGTCTTCTGGCCGTTCTTGAACACGCTCAGCGTGTACGAGGGGTTCTTCATCTCGCCGTTCTTCTCGAAGGCGATCTTCGAGGTCACGCCCGAGTAGTCGGCCTTTTGCAGGAAGGGAATGTAGACCTTGGGGTCCCAGGAGTTGGCGCGCTTCATGGCGTCGGCCAGCATCATGGTGGCGTCGTAGAAGTACGGGCTGTAGACCTGGAACTGGCCGGGGTACTTGGCGTCGTAGCGCTTTTTCCATTCCGTGCCGCCGGGCATCTTGGCCAGCGAGGCGCCGCCATCGGCGCAGATCACGTTGTCCAGCGGCTTGGCACCGGCCGCCACCTTGGCCAGCTCGGGCACGCACAGGCCGTCTCCGCCGAAGTACTTGGCATCGTTCAGGCCCAGCTGGGCCATCTGGCGCAGCATGGGGCCGGCCTGGCCGTACATGCCGCCGTAGAAGATGCCGTCGGGCTTCTTGGCCTTGATCGAGGTCAGGATGGCCATGAAGTCCGTGGCCTTGTCGTTCGTGAACTCCGAGGCCACGACCTTCACGCCCAGCTTTTCCGCATCCTTCTTGAACACATTGGCCAGGCCCTGGCCGTAGGCCGTGCGGTCATCGATGATGGCCACGGTCTTGAGCTTGAGCGTTTCGGCCGCGTACTTGGCCAGCGCCGCGCCCAGGGCGTTGTCGTTGGCGATCACGCGGTAGGTGGTGTTCCAGCCGGGCTTGGTCAGGTCGGGGTTGGTGGCCGCGCCCGTGATCATGGGAATGCCGCAGTCCTGGAAGACCTTGGACGAGGGAATGGCCACGCCCGAGTTGAGGAAGGCCACGGCGCCGGCGACCTTGTCGTCGCACAGCTTCTGCGAGGCGGCCGTGCCCTGCTTGGGATCGGCCACATCGTCCTCGGCCACCAGCTGGAACTTGACCTTCTTACCGGCGATCTCCATGCCCTTGGCATTGAGCTCGTCGATGGCCATGCGCACGCCGTTTTCGTTGTCCTTGCCGAAATTGGCCTGGGGCCCGGACACCGGGCCGATGTGGCCGATGCGGATCACCTGCTCCTGGGCCATGGCCACGCCACCCATGCCGGCCACGACGGCCGCAATACACAACTTCCGGGACATCTTCATCGCGCACTCCTCAGTTGAAACAGGCCGTCACGTTATTCCCGTCATCGCGGCTTGGCAATGCCGCGTGACGGGGCCGCGACACTCGGCACCAACTCAGTGTTTACGAGCATCTGTCCCCACCCAAAGCTGTGCTGGGTGGCGCGCCGCAACCGACGACGCAGGCGACGCTTGCAACTCAGGCCGCGCGGGCCTGGCCCAGCGCCTGCACCTGGGCCAGCTGGTCCAGGGCCGCCAGGCAGGCATGGGCCACCTCCACGCCCTTCTTCACGAAGTGGGCGCGGAAGAACTCCACATGGTCGCCGTGCTCATGGAAGTCGCGCGGCGTGAGCACGGCGGAGAACACCGGCACCTCGGTGTCGAGCTGCACGCGCATCAGCCCGTCGATCACGGCCGAGGACACGAACTCATGGCGATAGATGCCGCCATTGACCACCAGAGCGCAGGCGATGATGGCGTCGAAGCGGCCAGTGTCGGCCAGCTTCTTGGCCAGCAGCGGGATCTCGAAGGCGCCGGGCACATTGAAGTGGCTGATGTTCTGCGCGGCCACACCCTGGGCCTGCAGCTCGGCCGCCATGGAGTCGCGCGCCTGGTGCACGACATCGGTATGCCAGCTCGCGCAGATGACGGCCACGCGGCTGCGGCCCGCGACGGCCCTCCACGGCGTGCCCGAGGCCGTGCCGTGTGCGGAGAAATTCAAGGAGACAGGAGTCTGATTCATGGTGCTCTTTCAAGATGAGACAAATGAATCAGGGCGCGCGCCATGGCGCCGCATGGCGCGGCGCAGCCCATGGGACAACCATGGGCATGGCGCCTGCCATGCAGGTGCTGCGCGATCTCTTTCATCCGGACTGTGACCGTCGGCTCTGGCATCTCACCAGATCTGCTGACCCCGGCCGGCCTTGCGGCCTGCCGGGCGCTCGCGGGCTCCTGGACACATGCCGAAAGACAGATCCAGATACCGCCGGTGGGGAATTTCGCCCCGCCCTGAGAACGCTGCTTTGCGGCGCACGGACTGCGCACCGCCAAAGACAGAGGCCATTCTAGCCGCGCCCGCAAGCCATTGCCGCGATCGGGGCGGCAGGCGCCCTTGCGCACCACGCCTGCGCAATTCATCTGGCAACACCTACAGAATATGGGCGAATTGCTATCAAAATAGAAGCTCCGCTGTCGCCCTTGTTGCCTTGCAAGGACGACCCAGGTCAACCAATACGGCCTGTCAAACGTCATAGGAAGAGATCCAGACAGGAAACACGCCTTTGCCCGGACCCCATACCATGCCCCGTTCCAACGCCCCCACCGCGCAGCCACACCAGCAGCGTGACCTGCGCCCCCTGCGCACGCTGCGCCTGCTGGCCGGCCTTGGCCTCGCCGCCCTGGTCACCGCCTGCGCCGTGCCGCCCGATGGCTACTCGGACATGGGCTCCGGCTACCCCAGCTATCCCAGCTACCCGACCTACCCCAGCTACCCCTCTGGCGGCGGCGTCATCTACCCCTCCTATCCCACGCAGCCCGCCTATCCCGACAACGGCTGGTACGAGCGCCAGCGCCTGCAGCGTGAGCGCGATCGCCTGCAGTACGAGCGTGAGCGCATTCAGCAGGAGCGCAACCGCGACGCCTGGCGCGACCGCCAGGAGCGCGAGCGTGAAATGCGCGAGCGCGACCGGGACCGTGACCGCCAGGCACAGGACCGCGACCGCCAGTTGCGCGAACGCATGCAGGAGCAGCAGCGCCGCGAAGCCGAGCGCCAGCAGCGGGACCGCGAGCGCGACCAGGGCCAGCAGCAACGCGATCGTGAACGCCAGCAACGCGACCGGGAACAGCAGCAGCGTGACCGCGAGCAGCAGCAACGCGCCATCGAGCGCATGCAGCGCGAAAGCCAGGGCGGCGGCAACCCCTACCCTACGCAGGATCCGCGCCACTGGCGTTGAACGGCTGACCAGCGGCATGTCCAGCCCCCGGGCGCCGCACCATAATCGGCAATGCACCACATCCCTGTGCCGCTTGTGATGGGAAAGGAAACCGCCATGCACCGCACCCAAGACCTTTGCCAGCGCCCTGCGCTTGTGCCGATGCTTGTACCGATGCTTGTAACGCTGGTGGCGGCGCTCATCGCAGGCCCGGCCTCGGCCCAGGTCATCCGCTGCACGGATGCCAAGACCGGCCGCGTCACCTACACCAACAGCAGTTGCAAGGACGGCGAAAACCGCGTGCAGGTGCAGGAAGCCCCCAGCCCCGAAGAACTGGAACGCGAGCGCGCGCAGTCCGCCGCCGCCATAGAGCGCAAGAACCAGCAACTGACCCGCGAAGAGGCCGAGCGCCGCGCACGCGCCCAGCAGCAGGAGCGCGAGGCGCGCAGCCGGCGCGAGCGCGAGAACTCGGCGCAGCGCGACAGCGGCGACTCACCTGCCTGCCAACAGGCGCGCCGCCGTCTGGACACCATCCTGGCCGAGTCCAATCCCGATCCCGCCACCTGGGGCCCGCGCAGCCAGGCCGCCCAGCAGCAAATGGAAATGGCCTGCCTGGGCCCCAAGGCCTATGAGCAGCTGCAGCAATCGCGCGCATTGCAGCCCAATGCCATCAACCGGCCGTGGATCGTCGGGCGACCCGTGCCGCCGCAGCCGCTGCCGCCTTCGGCGCCCATCTCGCACTGCAACGTATTCCGCTGCTACGACACCAACGGCGGCATCCATCCGCGCTGATTCACGCGCGCAGGCCCTGCTCCACGGTGGGGTAGCGCAGGCGCAGGCCCAGCTCGGCCTTCAGGCGCTGGTTGCGCAGGCGGCGTGACTCCCCCATGAAGCTCAGCAGGCTGGCCGGCAGCTCGCGCTGTGCCTGCTCGCGCGTGATGCGCGCGGGGCGCGGCAGGCCGTAGAGATCGGCCGCAAAGTCGAAATAGTCCCCCATGCGCAGCTGCGTATCGTCGCTGGCGTGATAGATGCGCTGCGGCCGGCCGCGCCACAGCGCCCGCACGCAGGCGCGGGCCAGGTCGTCGGCATGGATGTGGTTGGTGTAGACATCCTCTGCGGCACACAGCAGGGGCGTGCCGCGCAGCAGGCGCCCGCGCGGCGTACCGTTTTCCCGGTCCGGCGCATAGATGCCCGGGATGCGCAAAATGCTGGCGCGCAGGCCGCCGCGCCCGGCAAAGCGCACGGCACGCTCGGCGTTCACGCGGCGCTGGGCACGCGCCGTGGCCGGTGCGGGCGGGCGGCTTTCGTCGATCCAGGCACCCTCGCAGTTGCCGTAGACACCGGAGGTCGAGCCATAGACCAGGCTCGCCGGCCGGCCGCGACGGCGCAGCACGCGCAGCAGGGCCGTGGTGCGCGGGTCCAGCCACCAGCCCTCTTCGCCAGCGGGCGGATTGGGTGGCGGCGCCAGGTGAACGACGCGCGTGGCCAGGCCGGCCAGACGGCGCAGCGTGGCTGGTGCGTCCAGATCGCCCAGCAGCGGCGTGATGCCGCGCCCGCGCAGATCCTGCAGGCGCTCGGCGCCACGCGTCAGGGCCAGCACGCGCGGGCCCCGTCGTGCGGCACCGGAGCGCGCGCCGGGCGCGCCCGCCAATGCACCAGCCACGCGCAGCCCCACGTCGCCGCAGCCGACGATGAGCACGCGTTCGCGTCGAAAGCGCGCCGGCAGCGCGCCCAATGGGTTTTGGTTTGAGGGCAAAATCCTGGCCTGTTGCGAGGGCGGCCACCCGCGCGCCGCCGGTCGCGGCAGCGGCATGTCCGTCCGGGAAAGAAGATCGCCGGCGCGCTCCACGCGCCCGCCAGCGCCCCCGAGGATACCGAGAACATGACCGAGATAGCCAACGCTTCCCACGAAATCACCGTACAGCCCAGCGGCCGCGCCTTCGCCACGCAGGGCAGCGAGACCATCCTGGCCGCCGCCATCCGCTCCGGCGTGGGCCTGCCCTATGGCTGCAAGGACGGTGCCTGCGGTTCCTGCAAGTGCAAGAAGCTCAGTGGCGATGTCACCCATGGTCCGCATGCCGACAAGGCGCTGACCGCCCAGGAAGAGGCCGACGGCTATGTGCTCACCTGCTGCGCCAGGCCAGCCACCTCGGTGGTGCTGGAGTCGCGCCAGGTCACCGATGCCAGCGCCTTCCCCATCAAAAAAATGCCCGTGCGCGTGGCCACGCTGGAGAAGAAGTCGCACGACGTGATGCAGGTGCGCCTGCAACTGCCCGCCGCAGACAAGTTCCGCTACCACGCAGGCCAGTACGTGGAGTTCATCCTGCGCGACGGCGCCCGCCGCGCCTACTCCATGGCCACGGCCCCCCACGTGCAGGACACGGCGCCGGGGCTGGAGCTGCACATCCGCCACATGCCCGGCGGCAAGTTCACCGACCATGTGTTCGGCGCCATGAAGGAAAAGGAAATCCTGCGCGTGGAAGGCCCGTTCGGCAGCTTCTTCCTGCGCGAGGACAGCGACAAGCCCGTCATCCTGCTGGCCTCGGGCACGGGCTTCGCGCCCATCAAGGCGCTGCTGGAGCACATCCGCCACAAGGACATCCACCGCTCCGTCACCCTGTATTGGGGCGGCCGCCGCCCCGAAGACCTCTACATGGACGCCTGGGTGCGCGAACAGGCCGAAGCCATGCCGCAGCTGTGCTACGTGCCCGTGGTCTCGGATGCCCTGCCCGAAGACGCCTGGACCGGCCGCACGGGCTTCGTGCACCAGGCCGTGCTGGACGATTTTGCCGACCTCTCGGGCCACCAGGTCTATGCCTGCGGCGCGCCCATCGTGGTCGATTCCGCGCACCAGGCCTATGTGCACCAGCGTGGCCTGCCCGACGAAGAGTTCTACGCCGACGCATTCACCACGGAAGCCGACAAGGCAGCCTGAAGCCAGGGCAGATCAATCAATACGCAGAAAAACTGCTCTGCATACCTGCGCGCAGCCAGGTGTCGCAATTTTTTTGCACAATAGCGCCCCTATGAACCGTAGAAACAGCCTTCTCTCGGTCATGGCGGCCGCTGCTGCCCTGGCCTCCCCGCTTGCCCTGGCGCAAGAGCCCATCCGCCTGATCGTGCCCTATGCGCCCGGCGGTCCGCTGGACATCACCTCGCGCGCGCTGGCCGAGCGGGTGCGTGATTCCCTGGGAGTGGTGATCATCGACAACAAGGCCGGCGCCGGCGGCAACATCGGCGCCGATGCCATTGCCCGCGCCACGCCGGACGGCATGACCATCGGCCTGGCCGCCACGGCCACCCATGCCGTCAATCCCTGGCTGTACGCCAAGATGCCCTATGACGCGGGCAAGGACTTCGCCGGCATCACCCAGATGGTGCGCGTGCCCAATGTGCTGGTGATGAACGCGGCCCGTGCCGAGCAGCTCAAGATCCACAGCGTGGCCGACCTGATCGCCTACGCCAAGGCCAACCCCGGCAAGCTCAACTACGGCAGCGGCGGCAACGGCAGCGCGGGCCACCTGGCCGGCGAAATGCTCAAGCAAAAGGCCGGTATCTTCGCCCTTCACGTGCCCTATCGCGGCGCCAACCCGGCCCAGCTGGCCCTGCTGTCGGGCGAGGTGGACTTCAACATCGACAATCTGGCCGCCGCTGCACCCAACATCCGCTCCGGCAAGCTCAAGGCGCTGGCCGTGACCACGCTGAGCCCCACCACGCTGCTGCCCGGCGTGCCCGCACTGTCCAAGACCTTCCCCGGCTTTTCCATCGACACCTGGTGGGGCCTGGTGGCCCCGGCCGGCACGCCCAAGCCCGTGCTGGACAAGCTGAGTAAGGCCTTTGGCGATGCACTGGCCGCGCCCGAGACCAAGACCCGCTTCGAGACCCTGATGGCCGAGCCCGTGTCCTCCACGCCCGCCGAATTCGACAGGTTCATGGCCGCCGAGCGCGCCAAGTACCAGCCCATCGTCAAGGCCTCCGGCGCCAAGGTGGACTGACGCCCGGGCTCAGGGGCGGGTGCCGCAGCCCAGCGCTGCGGACATGCCGGGCTCCCGGCTGTCCACGCGCCACAACGCTGCAGCCTGGTCCCTCGCCAGGGGCTGCTGCACCAGAAACGGATAGTTGCGGCGCGCGTTCTGGTCTCCCACGACCCAGCTGACCCCGGCCGCGCACAGCCGGGCCGGCAACTGCTCAGGCTGCGGCAGCAGCCAGCGCCCCAGTTGCGGCGCAAAGCCTGCGGCATCCTTCATCTCCTTGCGCCAGTTGTCATGCAGGTCGATGGACGCCTCATCCCAGCGCCCCACCACGGGGACGGGCTCGCGCAGCCGCGCATAGAACGGCACGTCATACCAGTAGCCGTCCAGCATGTAGACAGGCTCGCCCATATGGCGCTGGGACTTCAGGGCAAGGCCCAGTTCGCGCGATGAATGCACATGGCTGACGGCCAGGCCCGCCACGGCCGCCACCCCCAGGGCCGCGCTCAGGGCCATGCAGCCCAGCCAGGCACGCCGGCGCCCCGCCGGGCCAGAGGGGCCAGCGGGGCCCGTGGCCGCCAGGCTGGCATCCGCCATCAGCCATGCCAGCGGCGGCACGGCCGGCAGGATGTAGCCAATGAGCTTGGACTGGGGCAGCGAGAAGAACACCAGCACACAGCCGGCGGCCAGGGCCATCAGCAGGCGCACCGATGCGAGGAGCCCGTCGCCACCGGCGCGCCAGTAGTCCCGCTGCAGCAGGGCGCGCGACCACAGCAGGCCGGGCAGGCCCATCACCACCAGCACGGCAACGTAGAACCACCAGGGCTGCACGTTGTTGAAGCCAGAGGATGCAAAGCGCTGCAGATGCTGCACCACGAAGAAATAGTGGAAAAAGCCATCAAAGCGCTGCTGCATGGCAAGAAACCAGGGCACGGCAATGGCAGCGAACAACGCAAAACCCGGCAGCGACAGCAGCGAAGGCAGCAGCCGCCACCGCCCGCGCATCAGCATCCAGCTGCCGATGACCAGCGCGGGCAGCACAAAGCCTATGAGGCCCTTGGCCAGCACGCCCAGGGCCGCCAGTGCATACGCCAGGACCAGCACATGCCGGGCAGGCAGGCCCCGCTCCAGGCACAGCGCCACATGGGCCAGGGCCAGCACCGTCGCGACGATGATCCCGGCCACCAGCATGTCGAGATTGGCGAACTGGCCGCCGACGAAAAACAGGGGCTGCACCGCCAGCACCAGCAGCACCCGGCGCGCCAATGCCCGGCCCAGCCAACGCTGCGTGAACGCATACAGGGCCAGCGCGCCCAGCGTCGCACCCAGGATGGGCGCCGCACGCGCGGGCAGCTCACCCATGCCGAACAGCTTCAGCGAGGCGGCCGTGATCCAGTAGAAAAGCGGTGGCTTGTGGAAAAAGGGCAGGCCGTCCAGCGTGGGCGTGAGCCACTGTCCCGAATGGAGCATTTCCCAGGCGGCTGCCACATAGCGCCCCTCATCGGGCAGCATCAGCGGACGCGCCCATGCCGTGGCGGCCAGCCATGCCAGCACCAGCAGGGCCATGCAGGCGAGGTCGCCGGCCAGCCCGCTGGCGTCCCTGGTCCGGTGCGACAGATCCGGCACGGGCAGCGCCTCGGCCATGCCGGCTGGTGCGGAGAACCTCATTGCCACAGCCCGGCCCCAGCCCTTGCGGCCTCATACACACGCTGGCGCGCCAGCCTTCCGAATCCATGATGCATATCGTGCTCCCGGCCCGCCGACTGCGGGCCCGCGCACAATGTCGTGGCCGGCTCTTAAATCCGCCTTAACGGGAGCCGTTCGCCAGGGCCCCGCCATCCCGAAGATGCCAGCCAGGCCCGGCGCTGCGCACGATGCCCTGCCCCGCCACGGCCTGCAGCTGCGCGGGCGTGACGCGCTCAGGCGCGATCTCGGCCAGCGGCACGAGCACGAAGGCGCGCTCGTGCATGCGGGGATGGGGCACGCTCAGGCGCGGCAGCGCGATGCGCTCGTCGTCCCACAGTTCGATGTCCAGGTCCAGCGTGCGCGGCGCGTTGCGGTAGGGGCGCTCACGGCCGGCCGCCAGTTCGATGGCCTGCAGCGCATCGAGCAGCGCCAGCGGCTGCAGCGTGGTGTGCACGGCGGCCACGGCGTTCAGGTAGTCCGGGCCGCTGGAGTCGACGGGCGCCGTGCTGTAGAGCGAGGACACGGCCACAAGGCGCGTGCCCGGCAGGCCGCCAATGGCCTGCAGCGCCTGGGCCAGCGCCTGGCCCCGGTCGCCCAGATTGGCGCCCAGGCCAATGGCAACCCAGTGCCCCGGCTCAGTCATCCCCGCCCACGGCGCCATCACCACCGCCCTGTGGCTTGCGGCGACGGCGGCGGCGCTTCTTGGGCGCGGACCCTTCCTCACCCTCCACCTGGGGCAAGGCGGCGGCAGGTGCGTCGGCCTGCTGCGCTTCGCCAGCGCCGGCCTCCTCGCGCGCAGGGCGGGCCTTGGCCACGCGGTGCACCTTGGGCTCGGCGCTGCGCTGGCGGGCGCGCTGCTCGTCGCGGGCCTGGGCGATCAGGTCGTCGCGGCGCGCGTCGTCGGCGTTCTGGAATTCCTGCCACCAGCTGGCCAGGCTTTCATCGACCTCGCCGATGTCGGCGCGCAGGCGCATGAAGTCGAAGCCCGCGCGAAAGCGCGGCTGGGCCACCAGGCTGAACGGCGTGGCGCCCGTGCGCTTGTCAAAGCGCGGCTGCATGACCCAGATCTCGCGCATGTCGGCGGCCAGCTTGCCGCGGCCCGAGACATCGCCGATGCGCTGGTCGAACACTTCGTCGATAGATTCCTGCAGCGCGGGGAAGGGGTGCTGGCGCTGGTTCAGGCGGCGCTCCCAGCCGGTCTTGACGTCATGCCACAGCACGCAGGCCAGCAGGAAGCTGGGCGCCACGGGCTTGCCTTCCTCGACACGGCGGTCGGTGTCGGTCAGCGCGGCGCGCACAAAGGGCTGCTCCGCGCGCTCGACCACCACATCCAGCAGCGAGTAGATGCCGCGTGCCAGGCCCAGGCCGCGCAACTGCTCCACCGAGGCCAGCGCGTGGCCGGTCTGCAGCAGCTTGAGCATTTCATCGAACAGGCGGCTTTGCGGCACATCTGCCAGCAAGGGCTCGCATTCCACCAGGGGCTTGGCGGTCTTGGGCTCGATCTTGAAGCCCTTGCCCGCCAGCTTGGCCGCGAAGCGCACGGCGCGGATGATGCGCACCGGGTCTTCGCGGTAGCGCGTGGCCGGGTCGCCGATCATGCGCAGCATGCGCTTCTTGGCGTCGTCGATGCCCTTGTGATAGTCCACCACGATCTGCGTGCGCGGGTCGTAGTACATGGCGTTGATGGTGAAGTCGCGGCGCGTGGCGTCCTGGTCCTGCGGGCCCCAGACGTTGTCGCGCAGCACGCGGCCGCTGGCGTCCACCGCATGGTGCATGCCGGCGAGCTGGGCCTTGCTGGTGCGCTCGTTGCCGCTCACGGCCTCGGCCGCGCTGTTGTCCAGGAAGGCGCGGAAGGTGGAGACTTCGATGACCTCGTTCTCGCGCCCGCGGCCATACACCACGTGCACGATGCGAAAGCGCTTGCCGATGATGAAGGCGCGGCGGAACAGGCCCTTGACCTGCTCGGGCGTGGCATTGGTGGCCACGTCGAAGTCCTTGGGGCGCAGGCCCAGCAGCAGGTCGCGCACGGCGCCGCCGACGATGTAGGCCTCGTAGCCGGCGTCCTGCAGCGTCTCGACCACGTCGATGGCCCGCCGGTCCACCAGGTTGGGGTCGATGCCGTGCACCTGCACGGGCACTTCCTGGCGCTTGCCGAAGGGGGACTTGCGGGCGCGGGGGGCAGCCGAGGTCTTGCCCAGCAGCTTGTCGATGATGTTCTTGATCATGGTGCTTCGCCAAACAGGTCCAGAATGCGCCAGCCACGTTCCTGGGCCAGGGCGCGCAGCCGTGCGTCGGGGTTGGTGGCCACGGGATGGTCCACGCGTTCGAGCAGGGGCACGTCGTTCCAGGAGTCGCTGTAGAAGAAGCTCTCCACGCCGCCCCAGTCCAGGCCACGCGCATCCAGCCACTGCTGCATGCGCTGGACCTTGCCGTCGCGCATGCTGGGCGTTCCACGGATCTCGCCCGTGAACCAGCCCTGGGCGTCGCGCTCCAGTTCCACGGCAATCAGCTCCTGCACGCCCAGTGCGGCGGCGATGGGGCGCGTCACGAACTCGTTGGTGGCCGTGACGATGATGATCTGGTCGCCCGCCTGCTGGTGCGTGCGCAGCAGCTCCAGTGCCTGGGGACGGATCGCGGGGGTGATCACCTCGCGCATGAAGCGCTCATGCGCCTCGCCGGCCTGTTGCGCGCCACGGCCGCAGAATGCCTCGGTGGCAAAGCGCACATAGTCGTGCACGTCGAGCGTGCCGGCCTGGTAGTGCGCGAAGAACTCGGCGTTGCGGCGGCCGAACTCGGCCGGATCGGTCCAGCCGATGCGCGTCGTGAACTCGCCCCACTCGTAGTCCGAATCGAGCGGCAGCAGCGTATGGTCCAGGTCGAACAACGCCAGCCGGGGCCGGAGTTGCTTCTGATCAGAGGTCATGCATATCCTAAAAAAATGGGTCCCGCGCTGCCCTTGCAACGCAGGCTCCGCCGGCTCCCGCAGTCCCTGCCCACACGAGAATGTGGGCTCATTCGGTTTCCAGCATCGTCTTGAGCAACGGAATGGTGATGGCGCGCTTGTTGCGAAGCGCAAAGCCGTCGAGCATGTCGAGCAGCTGCATCAGGCTGCCCAGGTCGCGTGAGAAGCGCTTGAGCATGTAGTCCATCACATCGTCGCCCAGAAAAACGCCACGGGCATCGGCCTCCTGGCGCAGCACCGCGCGGCGCGCGGTTTCATCGAGCAGTTGCAGCTGGAACACATGGCCCCAGCCCAGCCGCGTGCGCAGATCCTCGCGCAGCTTGAGGTCGGCCGGCGGCAGGGGGCCGGCTCCCAGTACCCAGCGCGGCGAGCCCGTGGCCGGGCTCGTCGCATTCACGAACCAGTTGAAGGCCCGCGCCTGCTGCAGCGGAGTGTAGATGTCCACATCGTCCATCAGCACCGCCGCCCAGCGCTCGTCGAACGGCGGCGGGAACAGGGTGGATGCATCCATCCAGCCCACCATGGCGCCCTGCTCGCGCAGCGCCTCGCGCACAGCCTTGAGCAGGTGGGTCTTGCCCGAGCCCGACTCGCCCCAAAGATAGGTGGGCACCGGCGTGCGGGCGGTCTGCATGCGGCCGTCGCCCACCCAGTGGCGCAGATGATCGATCACTGCGGCATTGGGACCGACGAAAAAGCGCGACAGCGTCGGACTCGACGCCATGCTGATATCCAGAGCCAGCTGCTTCATCTGCGACATACGCGCAGCGCCCCCTTTCCTGTATCCAGGCGGGTCCATGCGGCAAAAGCAGGCAGAGGAATCGGCAACGGCATTGGGTTGAGAGCAAAGACAGGCCCGCCTCGGCGCAGCGCTGCGGCAAGGCGGACAACGCCCGGGAGCTCCCGGGCGGACGAGGGATTTTAGTCTGCGCGGCGCCCGGCACGGCGGCAGCCGGCCCGCATGTGCAACGAAAGCCCCCTCGAAGCCCACTGGCGCGCGCGCCTGCCGGCGGCCGGCGCCGTAGAATCCCGGGGTTCCAGCCCGGCATCGGGCCTACCGCACCGTACCCATCCATGAGCTCTTCTGCCCCCTCCTCTACCCCGATTTCCTACAAAGACGCCGGCGTCGACATCGTCGCTGGCGATGCGCTGGTCGAGCGCATCAAGCCGCTGGCCAAGAAGACCATGCGCGAAGGCGTGATGGCCGGCATCGGAGGCTTCGGCGCGCTGTTCGAGGTGCCCAAGCGCTACAAGGAACCCGTGCTGGTCTCGGGCACCGATGGCGTGGGCACCAAGCTCAAGCTGGCCTTCGAGTGGAACATGCACGACACCGTGGGCATCGACCTGGTGGCCATGAGCGTCAATGACGTGCTGGTCCAGGGCGCCGAGCCCCTGTTCTTCCTCGACTATTTCGCCTGCGGCAAGCTGGACGTGGACACGGCCGCTGCCGTGGTCGGCGGCATTGCACGCGGCTGCGAGCTGTCGGGCTGCGCACTGATCGGCGGCGAAACCGCCGAAATGCCCGGCATGTACCCGGCCGGTGAATACGACCTGGCGGGCTTTGCCGTCGGCGCCGTCGAAAAATCCAAGATCCTCACGGGCCAGAGCGTGGCCGCAGGCGACGTGGTGCTGGGCCTGGCCTCGGCCGGCGTGCACTCCAATGGCTTCTCCCTGGTGCGCAAGTGCATCGAGCGCGCCGAAGCCCAGGGCAGCCTGCCCGAATCGCTGGACGGCAAGCCGTTCAAGCAGGCCATCATGGAACCCACGCGCCTGTACGTGAAGAACGTGCTGGCCGCACTGGAGCAGCACCCCATCAAGGCGCTGGCCCACATCACCGGCGGCGGCCTGCTGGAGAACATCCCCCGCGTGCTGCCCGAGGGCCTGGCCGCCCACCTGGATGCCGGCAGCTGGCCCCAGACCGAGCTGTTCGCCTGGCTGCAGAAGACGGCCGGCATCGACGCCGTGGAAATGAACCGCACCTTCAACAACGGCATCGGCATGGTCGTTGTCGTGCCCGCCGAAGCTGCCCAAGCCACGGCCGCCACGCTCAAGCAGCTGGGCGAGACGGTCTACACCATCGGACGCATCGCCGCACGCGGCGAGGGCGAGCCTGTCGAGGTCCGCTGACCACGGGCCCGCAGCGCATGACCCAGCACCTGCCCTCGCCCATCATCTCCCCGCAGCCCGCGCCCACGCGCGGCGTGACGCTTTCCAGCTATGTGCTGATGGCATGCGCTCTGCTGCTGATCATGTGGCAGGGCCTTTTGCCGGGCATGCTCTGTGTCTGCGTGGGCTTTCTGGTCACGCGCGCCCTTGCCGGGCTGCTGGCACGGGCCCAGCCCAAGGCCCGGCGCGGCTCGCTGCCGCGCTGGACCCAATTGGTGGCAGCCACCATCGTCATTCTTGCGCCGCTGGCCCTGCTGAGCGGCGCGCTCTCGCATACACGCACCTACATCACCGACGCGCCGCAGCAGTACCGCGAACTGCTCGACTATCTGGCCCACACGGTGCTGGAGCTGCGTGACAAGCTGCCCGCCGACATGGCCGACCAGTTGCCGGACGGCGCGCAGGAAATCCAGCACCTGCTGGCCAGCTACCTGGCAGCCAAGGCCGGTGCACTGGCCCACGCGGGCCGCGCCTGGCTTACCGGCCTGCTGTACGCCTATGTGGGCCTGATCATCGGCGCGCTGGCCGCCGTGCGCCCCATCACCACGCGCCGCCCGCCCCTGGTGGCTGCGCTGCGCGAACGCATCCGGCTCATGGGGCTGGCCTTCCGTCAGATCGTGGCGGCGCAGTTCTGGATTGCGGCCTTCAACACATTCCTGACGGCCATCTTCCTGCTGGGCGTGCTGCCGCACTGGAACCTGACCCTGCCCTACACGCCAGCCCTGATCACGCTGACCTTCATCGCGGGCCTGGTGCCTATCGTGGGCAACCTGCTGTGCAATGCGGTGATCACCATCGTGGGGCTGTCGGTCTCCCCGGTGGCCGCCGCGGCCTGCCTGGGCTTTCTGATCCTGATCCACAAGGCCGAGTACGTGATCAACGCCAAGGTGGTGGGCCAGCGCACGCACATGGGCGTGTGGGAGCTGCTGGCCGTGATGTTCGTGGCTGAGTCGGTGTTCGGCCCCGCAGGCCTGGTGGCGGCGCCGCTGTTCTACGCCTATCTCAAGAAAGAGCTGGAAGCCGTCCGGCTGGTCTGAGCAGCGCTCCGACCCTGGGGGTTGCCGCCGCTACAGCCCCCTGAGCCGCCGGATCACCTCGCGCACGGCCACGGCCTGCGCGCCCTGCTGGGAATGCAGGAAGCGCTCCAGGTCTTCGAGCGCACGCTCGGTCACTCCCCACTGCGCATAGGCCAGCCCCCGGTCCCGGAAGATCTCCGGCATGTCGGGCCGCAGCACGGCCAGCCGGTTGAGCACGGCCACCAGCAGCGGCCAGTCACGCCGCGCATGGTGGATCTCCTGCAGATTGCGCAGCATGCGCTCCAGAATGTCGCGCGGCGATGCGCCCTGCAGGTACATGCCCAGCGGAGCCGCCTCCTCGGCGGACAGGCCGGCGTTCTGCCAGAAGGGCTCCAGCCGCTCGGCCAGGCTGTTGGCCGAGAAGGATTCACCGCTCAGCGGGTCCATCACCACCTGCCCCTGGGGCAGGCGCAGCTTGACCAGGAAATGCCCGGGAAAGCTCACGCCCTGTGCCGGCAGATCGATGGCCGCAGCCAGCTCCAGCCAGATCAGCGCCACACTGATGGGAATGCCGCGCCGCGTCTGCAGCACATGGTGGATGTAGCTGTTGGCCGGGTCGTAGTAATCGTTGAGATTGCCGCCAAAGCCCAGCTCGCCATAGAAGAACTGGTTGAGCACGCGCAGGCGCTGCAGGGAATCGGTTTCGCCGGCCAGGCGCTGGAGCAGGCGCACCTGCAGCCGGTCCAGCTCGGCGCTGGCCGCCTGCAGGTCGAGATCGGGCACGGCATCCTGGGCGATGCTGATTGCCGCCTCCATCAACGGCAGGTGGTCATCGCTTTGCACCAGCGCTGCAAAGTATTGCAGGGCCGTTGGCGTGTCTTCGTAACTCCAGCTCATGATGCTTTGTATATTGCAGCGCCCAAGCCTGCAATTATGCGGGTTTGGGCGATGCCTCTCAGCGCCGCAGCAGTGCGCGCAGCTTGAGCCCCGCCGCCCACAGCGCACCGAAGTACAGCAGCACCGAGGCGGCCATCAGCGCGGCGAGCAGGCCCACACGCTGCCAGCCGTTGGCGCGCAGCGCGATCCAGTCGAAATGCTGGCTGCCCCAGGTCAGCAGCACGGCCAGCAGGCTGCTGGCCGCGACCACCTGCAAGCCCAGCCGGCCCCAACCCGGCTTGGGACGGTAGACACCCCGGCGCAGCAGACCCCACAGCAGCCAGCCCGCATTGACCAGGGCCGCCAGGCCGATGGACAGCGCCAGGCCGGTATGCGCCATGAAGGGCACCAGGACAAGATTGAGCAGTTGGGTGATGACCAGCACCACGATGGCGATCTTGACGGGCGTGCGGATGTCCTGGCTGGCGTAGTAGCCCGGCGCCAGCACCTTGATGGCCACCAGGCCCACCAGGCCTGCGCCGTAGCCGACCAGCGCCAGGGCGATCTGGCCCACGTCGCTGTCCTGCAGCGCACCGCGGTGGAACAGCGTGGCCACCAGCGGCTCGGCAAAAGTGAGCAGGCCCACGGCGCATGGCACGGACAGCAGCACCACCAGGCGCAGCCCCCAGTCCAGCATGGCCGAGTAGCGCTCCGAGTCGTCGGCCGCCTTGGCAGCGGCCAGCTGGGGGGTGAGCACCACGCCCAGCGCCACGCCCAGCAGCGCCGTCGGAAACTCCATGAGCCGGTCGGCATAGAACAGCCAGGTCACGCTGCCCGGTTGCAGATAGGAGGCGATCTGGGTGTTGATCATCAGCGAGACCTGGGCCACGCCCACGCCCAGCAGGGCCGGCGCCATCAGCTTGAGAATGCGGCGCACGCCGGCCTCGGCCCAGGCTTCGCGCAGCGCAGCTGGCGAAAAGCCGATGCGCGGCAGCAGGCCCAGGCGCGCCAGCGCAGGCAGTTGCACCGCCAGCTGCAGCACGCCGCCCAGCATCACGCCACCGGCCATGGCGTAGATGGGCTCGATGCCACGCGCCTGCAGCCAGGGCGCGCCCCAGAAGGCGGCGGCGATCATGGCCAGGTTCAGCAGCACCGGCGTGGCGGCCGAGACGGCAAAGCGCCGCCAGGTATTGAGCACACCGGCCGACAGCGCCACCAGCGACATGAAGCCGATGTAGGGGAACATCCAGCGTGTCATCAGCACGGCGGCGTCATAGCCCTCGGGCGACTGGCGCAGGCCGCTGGCCAGCAGCCAGACCAGCAGCGGCGCGCCGACCACGCCCAGCACGCAGGTCACCAGCAGCACCCAGAACAGCAGCGTGGCCACGTGCGAGATCAGCGTGCGCGTGGCCTCGTCCCCCTCCTTGGCCTTGCTGGCGGCCAGCACCGGCACGAAGGCCTGGCTGAAAGCACCCTCGGCGAACAGCCGCCGAAAGAGATTGGGAATCCTGAAGGCGACATTGAACGCATCGGTCAGCGCATTGGCTCCGAACATGGAGGCCATGAGCAGATCGCGCACCAGCCCGGTGATACGGGAGGCCAGCGTCAGCAGGGAAACGGTGGAGGCGGCTTTGAACAGTGACACCGTGGGGAGTGTATGCGCTGGCATGCCCCGCCGGCCGGCGCTCCATGCGGGCCTGGCCGCTCTTGCACTCCGTTGCAACAGGCCGGCCCGCGCGGCCTGGGCCCTCAAGGCCCTGTCCGGGCCGCATGCTATAATCCCGCGCTTCGCCGACAACATCCTCAGACACTAGGAATACATATCATGGCATCCAAGCCCGCAAAGAAGAACCCCCGTCTCGCCTCCGGCCGCAAGCGCGTCCGCCAGGACACCAAGCTCAACGCAGCCAACACCTCGCTGCGTTCCAAGTACCGCACCGCCGTCAAGAAGGTCGAAAAGGCCGTTCTGACTGGCGACAAGGCCAAGGCAACCGAACTGTTTGCCGCAGCCCAATCCGTTCTGGACACGATCGCCGACAAGGGCATCTTCCACAAGAACAAGGCCGCTCGCGACAAGAGCCGCCTGTCCGCCAAGGTCAAGGCCCTGGCCGCCGCCTAATCCAATTAGGCAACCGCACGGATGGCTCCGGCCATCTGCCGTTTGTAACGGGTGCGCTGTCAGCGAACGAGAAAACCGCCTTCGGGCGGTTTTTTTGTGCCTGAACGATGCTCCTGCATCCGCAGGATCCAGCAAAAAAGCCCCACCCTCCGGAGCACAGGCGAAAAAAAACGCACCCCAGGCGCGCTTCACATCGGACGGGAACGACCCGCAAAAAAGAAGCCGGCCTCAGCGGGCCGGCTCGTCCGGTATCAGGCAGGCCTCGGCAACCTGCAGGTTGTTGTCCTTGGCGAAGTTCAGGCAGAAATCCCAGGCCATGGGCTCGTAGTCGCGCAGGTCGCGGTGCACGACCACGCACTTGACGCCATTGAGCGTTGTGGGAACACACCAGGGCGAGTAGCTCAGGTGGCTGCCGCGCTGGGCACCACCGGGGCGAAACTGGCTCATGACGCCTGCCAGCCGCTCAGCCCAGTCGCTGGGCCGGAAAGTCTTGCCTTCGTGGGTGATGCCCTGGATGAACAGTTCTTTGCTGGAGGGAGAGACCATCAGGATGCACGCCAAAATACGACTTGCGCAACAAGGAACACAACAGGCGACCTGCCAAGGGGCACGGCGCCCTGCCACGTCCTGTTTGCGCAAGTCCTTCAAAAAAGTCAGAGCCCACAGGCAGGATCGCTGCCAGCAGGCCAAGCCGGCATTTTATCTCTTATATAAGAGCTGAGGCCTTGTTGCAGCGCACTACCCAAGTGTGGCGTAGGCTCATTGCATGGCTGTGATGCGCAAACCGCAACGGTAGGCCATCGCGCGGCCCCTAGAATCGGGCTTCGCTGTTTTTCAGGCATCTGCGGCGGCAACGCCCGGATGCCGTTTACTTTCCAGCTCAGGAGATTTTTGCAATGACCGCTTTCATTGAGGCTGCCTCGCCCCACGTGATGAACACCTATGGCCGCGTACCGATCGCTCTGGAGCGAGGCCAGGGCTGCCGCGTGTGGGACGTCAACGGCAAGCAGTACCTCGATGCGCTGGGCGGCATTGCAGTGAACACGCTGGGCCACAACCACCCCAAGCTGGTGCCTGCGCTGCAGGACCAGGTGGCCAAGCTCATCCACACCTCCAACTACTACCACGTGCCCGGCCAGGAAACGCTGGCCAAGCTGCTGACCGAGCGCTCGAAGATGACCAATGTCTTCTTCTGCAGCACGGGCCTGGAGGCCAACGAGGCCGCCATCAAGATCGCGCGCAAGTACGGCGTGGACAAGGGCATCGCCAAGCCGGTGATCGTGGTCTACGAGCATGCCTTCCACGGCCGCTCCATCGCCACCATGACGGCCACGGGCAACCCCAAGGTGCGCGACGGCTTCGGCCCCCTGCTCGACGGCTTCCTGCGCGTGCCGGTCAATGACTTCGAGGCGCTGCAGCAGGCCACGGCCGGCAACCCCGACGTGGTGGCCGTGATGATGGAGCCCATCCAGGGCGAAGGCGGCCTGCACCCCATGCGCATCGAGTACATGCAGCAGGTGCGCGCACTGTGCGATGCCAACGGCTGGCTGATGATGTTCGACGAAGTCCAGGCCGGCATGGGCCGCACGGGCAAGTGGTTCGCCCACCAGTGGGCCGGCATCATCCCGGACGTGATGACCCTGGCCAAGGGCCTGGGCTCGGGCGTGCCCATCGGCGCCGTCGTGGCCCATGGCAAGGCGGCCACCGTGCTGCAGCCGGGCAACCATGGCTCCACCTTCGGCGGCAATCCGCTGGCCATGCGCGCGGGCATCGAAACCATCCGCATCATGGAAGAGGACGGCCTGCTGGCCCACACCACCAAGGTGGGCGACCACCTGAAGGCCACGCTGCAAAAGGAACTGGCCGACGTCAAGGGCGTGGTCGATGTGCGCGGCCAGGGCCTGATCATCGGCATCGAGCTGAACAAGCCCTGCGGCGCCCTGCTGGGCCGTGGCGCCGAAGCCGGCCTGCTGTTCAGCGTGACCGCCGACACCGTGGTGCGCCTGGTGCCGCCGCTGATCATGACCGAGGCCGAAGCCGACGAAGTGGTCGCCAAGCTCAAGCCCCTGATCGTGCAATTCCTGTCCGAATGAGTACCTGCCTATGACTGCCATCAAGCACTATCTGCAGTTTTCCGACTTCACGGCCGACGAGTACGCCTATGTGCTCGAACGCGCGGCCCTGATCAAGAAGAAGTTCAAGGGCTACGAAAAGCACCACACGCTCAGCGACCGCACGCTGGCCATGATCTTCGAGAAGGCCAGCACGCGCACCCGCGTGAGCTTCGAGGCGGGCATGTACCAGCTCGGCGGCTCGGTGGTCCACCTGACCACGGGCGACAGCCAGCTGGGCCGCGCCGAGCCCATCGAGGACAGCGCACGCGTCATCAGCCGCATGACCGACCTGGTGATGATCCGCACCTATGGCCAGGACAAGATCGTGCGCTTTGCCGAATACTCGCGCGTTCCCGTCATCAACGGCCTGACCAACGAGTTCCACCCCTGCCAGATCCTGGCCGACATCTTCACCTTCATCGAGCACCGCGGCTCGATCCAGGGCAAGACCGTCGCCTGGGTCGGCGACGGCAACAACATGGCCAACACCTGGCTGCAGGCGGCCGACCTGCTGGGCTTCACCGTCCACGTCAGCACACCGGGCGGCTACGAGGTGGACGAGAAGCTGGCCTTTGGCGGCAAGACCCCGCGCGAGGGCTGCTACAAGGTCTTCAAAGACCCGCTGGACGCCTGCAAGGGCGCCGACCTGGTGACCACCGACGTGTGGACCAGCATGGGCTACGAGGCCGAGAACGAAGCCCGCAAGAAGGCCTTTGCCGACTGGTGCGTGGACGCCGAAATGATGGCCGCCGCACGTGGCGATGCCCTGTTCATGCACTGCCTGCCCGCCCACCGCGGCGAGGAAGTGGAGGCCGAGGTCATCGACGGGCCGCAGTCCGTGGTCTGGGATGAGGCGGAGAACCGGATGCATGTGCAGAAAGCTCTGATGGAATACCTGCTGCTGGGCCGCCAGCCGAACTGACAACGCAGTCCGCTCAAAAAAAGAATGCCTGCAGGCTTTGCGCCTGCAGGCATTCTTTTTTCCCGGTGGAAGTTCGGGCCGTGGCCTTACGGTCCCCGCTTGTCCGGTGCGCAGCTGTCCCCGCCGCAGGCACTGCAGCCGCCACAGCCGCCCGCATCCTTGGGCGCCAGTGCCGGATGCACCTGCCCGGCCTTCTGGCGCCAGCGCGCGGGCAGATAGCGCCAGACGAGAGACACGCCGGCCAGGGCCACGATCAGACCCACGATGATGTTTTGCCACATGGTCCGTGCTCCTTTCAGCCCGCGCCCAATGCGATGGCCACGCGGTAGGTGATGAAGCTGGCAAGGTAGGCCAGCGCGAACAGATAGCCGGTCATCAGCAGCGGATAGCGCCAGCCGTTGGTCTCGCGCCGCACGGCGGCCAGCGTGGAGATGCACTGGGGCGCGAACACGAACCAGGCCAGCAGCGACAGCGCCGTGGCCATAGACCAGGTGTGGGCGATCAGCGGGCCCAGTTGCTCGGCCATGGCCTCGTCGCTGGCGGCGGACAGGGCATAGACCGTGCCCATGGCGCTGACGGCCACTTCGCGCGCGGCCATGCCGGGCACCAGGGCGATGGCGATCTGCCAGTTGAAGCCGATCGGCGCCAGCACCACCTCCAGCCAGCCGCCGATGCGGCCCGCAAAGCTGTAGCGGATGGCCGCTTCGGTGACGCCATCGGGCGGCGCCGGGTAGCTGGCCAGGAACCACAGCACGATGCTCACGGTCAGGATGATGCCGCCGACGCGGCGCAGGAAGATCATGGCGCGCTCGTACAGGCCCAGGGCCAGGCTGCGCGGGCTGGGCCAGCGGTAGGAGGGCAGCTCCATCAGCAGCGGCGTGGGTCCGGCGCTGCGGCCGGCCAACTTGGCCACGCCGGCCACGGCCATGGCGCTGACGATGCCGGCCACGTACAGCGCGAACAGCACCAGGCCCTGCAGGTTGAAGATGCCGCCCACGGTGCGCTCGGGAATGAAGGCGCTAATCAGCAGCGCATAGACCGGCAGGCGCGCCGAGCAGGTCATCAGCGGCGCGATCATGATGGTCACCAGGCGGTCGCGCCAGCTGGTGATGGAGCGCGTGGCCATGATGCCGGGCACGGCGCAGGCGAAGCTGGACAGCAGCGGAATGAAGGAGCGGCCCGACAGGCCGACCTTGCCCATGATGCGGTCCAGCATGAAGGCGGCACGCGGCAGGTAGCCCGAGTCCTCCAGCGCAAGGATGAACAGGAACAGGATCAGGATCTGCGGCAGGAAGACCAGCACGGCGCCCGTGCCCGCGATCACGCCATCGGCCAGCAGGCTGCGCAGCGCGCCTTCGGGCATGTGCTCGTTGACCAGGGCCGAGACGGCCGAGACGCCGCCCTCGATGCCGTCCATCAGCGGCTGCGCCCAGCTGAACACGGCCTGGAACATCAGGAACAGCGTGGCCGCCAGCAGCAGCATGCCCCACAGCGGGTGCAGCACCACGGCGTCGATGCGGTCATCGCGCCGGGTGTCCACCACGGGCTCCTTGACGCAGTCGGCCATGATGCGGGCCACCTGCTGGTGCAGGGCCAGCACCTGCTCGCGCGCATCGCCCGGGCGGGCCGGGGCCTGCAGCTGCGGCGCTGCCAGGGCGCGGGCTTCGGGGCCGTCCAGCCATTGCAGCAGTTCGCGCGCGCCGTCCTGGCGCACGCCCACCGTGGACAGCACGGGCATGCCCAGGGCGCGTGACAGCGCCTCGCGGTCGATATCGATGCCCTGGCGCCTGGCCATGTCGCTCATGTTGAGCACCAGCAGCATGGGCAGGCCCAGGCGCTGGGCTTCCAGCACCAGGCGCAGGTTCAGGCGCAGATGGGTGGCATCGGTGACGCAGACCAGCAGTTCGGGAGGCGCCTCGCGCGCGTGGCGGCCCGAGACGATGTCGCGCGTGATGCGTTCGTCCTCACTGTGGGCGTGCAGGCTGTAGGTGCCCGGCAGGTCCAGCACGCGCACACGCCGGCCGCTGGCCGTGCTCAGCCAGCCTTCCTTGCGCTCCACAGTCACACCCGCGTAGTTGGCCACCTTCTGGCGTGCGCCGGTCAGCAGGTTGAACAGCGCCGTCTTGCCGCAGTTGGGGTTGCCCAGCAAGGCCAGGCGCAGTGCGGAATCACCGCTGCCGCCGCCACCCTGGGCAGGCTGCAGCGGCTGGATGAGCTTGGGAGAGGACGACGCGCTCATGCCACCGCCTCCGGCGCCACGCGCACCAGGGCCGCCTCATGGCGGCGCAGCGCGAACGTGGCCTGGCCCACGCGCACGGCCAGCGGGTCGTCGCCCGGAAAGCCTGCGGCCAGGATGCGAACGGGCTCGCCCGGCAGGAAACCGATTTCCATGAGGCGCAGCAGCAGTTCCTGCTCGACGGCATCGCGCGCCGCATGGAGTTCGACCACGCGCGCCGGAACCTGGCGCGGCAGCGCATCCAGGGTGATGGCCGCAGCGGTGGCCGGGCTTGGAGAGCTGGGAGGCGCGGACAGCGCGGACGGAGCCGTGGCGTCCGTCCCGGGATTCATCGAATGCATGGCGTGTTGTATCAACTGATTTTTATTCTCATTTTGATTTTGATCGAATCCCCGTGGGAAGCCCGCGCATGGTATCGGAGTAAGAGGCAGGGTCTTGCCAAATGGCCGTCATGGTTTTTGGCCGGTTCCAGGCGCCCCGCACGCGTGCGCGCGACAATCGCGCTCCCACGATCCGCACCTGCACCTGCTTGCCCACGCCATGACCCATCCCTGCCTGAGCTGCGGCGCCTGCTGCGCATCGTTCCGCGTGGACTTTTCCGTGCACGAGTCGCAGGAGCATGGCGGCCGCGTGCCGGCCGGGCTGATCGAGGAAGTCACCGACTACACCTGCCGCATGCGCGGCACGGACTGGTCGCGCCCGCGCTGCGCAGCGCTGGTGGGCAAGGTGGGCGAGAAGGCCCATTGCGGCATCTACGAGTGGCGGCCCTCGCCTTGCCGCGAATTTGCGGCCGGCAGCGATGCCTGCAACCGCGTGCGCGTGCGCCATGGCATGCAGGCACTGGACAGCGGCCTGCTGTAGCAACCAGCCAGGCGCAGCCGGCCGCCAACAGCCACCACCACCAGCCGTTATTCCACGGGCAGCCCCGCCAACTGCCCCTTGAACTCCTGCAGCGAGAAATGCGTGTGCACCTGGCGCACGCCGGGCAGCCGGTGCAGGCGGGTGAGCAGCAGATCGGAATAGGCATCGAGATCGCGCGCCACGACGACCAGCAGGAAGTCCTCCGGCCCCGAGATGCCGTGGAACATCACGACCTCGGGAATGGCGCAGACCGCTTCCTGGAAGTGGCGCGATGACTCCTCGTTCTGATGGTCTATGCCCACCATCACGAAGGCCAGCACGCCAAAGCCGATGGCGCGCCGGCTCAGCGCGGCGTGGTAGCCGGTGATCACGCCCTCATCCTCCAGCCGCTTGATGCGCCGCCACGACGGCGATTGCGACAAGTGCACGCGTTGCGCCAATTCGCCCGAGGTCAGCCGCGCGTTGTCCTGCAAGGCGCGGATCAGCAGCCGGTCCGTTCTGTCGATCTCGATTGACATAAACCACCTATGAATTCATGTTTCACAGAATAACTTATCCAAGATCAAGCGCATTTAGGGATAACTACTAAACGCCCTGCGAAGGCCGTAACTAGCATCCGCCTCCGAAGCCCCCCACAGCAACGGAGACAACAACCCATGCCAGCCTTCGAAGACATCGTCCAGCGCGAAGCCGGACTCCAACAGCAGCTGTCCGCCGGACAGATGACCATGATCGCCATCGGCGGTGCCGTCGGCACCGGCCTGTTCCTGGGCAGCGGCTTTGCCATCGGCTTCGCCGGGCCCAGCGTGCTGATCAGCTATGCCATCGGCGCGGTGATCTCGCTGCTGCTGATGGGCTGCCTGGCCGAGATGACGGTGGCCCACCCGACCTCGGGCTCGTTCGGCGCCTATGCCGAGCACTACATCGCCCCCTGGGCCGGCTTCGTGGTGCGCTATGCCTACTGGGCCTGCGTGGTGCTGGCCGTGGGCACCGAGGTGACGGCCGTGGGCCTGTACATGGGCTACTGGTTCCCCGAGGTGCCGCGCTGGGCCTGGGTGGTGATCTTCTCGGGCGCGCTGATCGGCGTGAACATGATGAGCGTCAAGGCCTTCGGCGCCGTGGAGTACAGCTTCTCCATGATCAAGATCATCGCCATCGTGGCCTTCATCGTGGTGGGCGCCTGGGTGGTGTTCGGCACCCGGCCGGCCGGTGTGGGCTTTGCCAACTACGTCAACAACGGCGGCTTTTTCCCCAACGGCCTGTGGGGCACCTGGGTGGGCGTGATCATCGCCATCTTCAGCTACCTGAGCATCGAGATGATCGCCGTGGCCGCTGGCGAGGCCAAGGACCCGCAGCGCGCCGTCACCAGCGCCTTCCGCTCCACCATGGTGCGCCTGGTGGTGTTCTACCTGGCCACGATCGCGCTGATGCTGGCCATCGTGCCGTGGTCGGCCGCCGGCAAGGACGGCAGCCCCTTCGTGAAGGTGATGGAGATCATCGGCCTGCCCGGCGCGGCCAGCGTGGTCAATTTCGTGGTGCTGGTGGCTGCCCTGTCGGCCATGAACAGCCAGCTGTACATCACCACCCGCATGATGTTCAGCCTCTCGCGCGCCGGCCATGCGCCCGCCGTGCTGGGCCGCGTGAACTCGCGCGGCGTGCCGCTGCCGGCGCTGCTGCTGTCCTGCTTGGGCATTGCCGTGGCCACGCTGTTCAACATCATCAATCCCGAGCAGTCCTTCATGCTGATGATGGCCGTGGCCATGTTCGGCGCCATGTTCACGTGGTTCATGATTTTCGTGACCCACCTGTTCTTCCGCATCCACTGGGTGCGCCAGGGCAACAAGCCGCTGGCCTTTCGCATGTGGGGCTTCCCGGTGCTGACGCTGCTGGGCGCGGCTCTGATGCTGGCCGCCCTGGTGTCCACGCTGTTCACCGACGTATTCCGCCTGACCGTGCTCACCGGCCTGCCCTTCCTGCTGCTGCTGGCCGCCATCTACGCCATCTGGTACCGCAAGCCGGCCGGCCAGACCGCCCCTCAGACCCAAACCTCAGCCCAAGCCCAAGCGCAAGCCCAGGTTCCCGCCCGGTGACATCCGGCCTCCCGTTTTTCTCCCTCCCTTAGAAATATGACGACTCTTGCCCCCCTCGATACCGCCCGCGCCTCGATGTTCAGCCACGTCCCGCCCTACCCCGGAGATCCCATCCTGTCGCTGATGGAAGCCTTTCAGCAGGACCCGCGCACCGACAAGGTCAGCCTGAGCATCGGCCTGTATTTCGACGAGGCCGGCCGCCTGCCCGTGCTGGACTCCGTGCGCCAGGCTGGCGATGCCCTGGCCCGCGAGCAAAGCCCCAGCGGCTACCTGCCCATCGAAGGCATTGCTCCCTACCGCCAGCTGGTGCAGAACCTGGTGTTCGGCGCTGAGCACGAGGCCGTGCGCGCGCAGCGCATCGCCACCGTGCAGACCCTGGGCGGCTCGGGCGCGCTCAAGCTGGGCGCGGACTTCATCAAGCACTATTTCCCCGACGCCGAGGTCTGGCTCAGCGATCCCACCTGGGACAACCATCTGGCCATCTTCCAGGGCGCGGGCCTGCGCACCCACAGCTACCCCTACTACGACGCGGCCACGGGCAGCCTGCGCTTCGACGCCATGCTGCAGACACTGCGCGAACTGCCCTCGGGCAGCGTGGTGCTGCTGCATGCCAGCTGCCACAACCCCACGGGCGTGGACCTGTCGCGCGAGCAGTGGCAGCAACTGATCCCCGTGATCGTGGAGCGCGGCCTGATCCCCTTCGTGGACATGGCCTACCAAGGCTTTGGCGATGGGCTCGATGAAGACGCGTGGTCCGTGCGCGCGCTGGCCGATGCGGGCGCCCAGGCCTTTGTGGCCAATTCGTTTTCCAAGAACTTCTCGCTGTATGGCGAACGCGTGGGCGGCCTCAGCGTGGTCTGCAGCGACGCGGCCACGGCCGGCAATGTGCTGGGCCAGCTCAAGGCCACGGTGCGCAGCAACTATTCCTCGCCCCCCACGCGTGGCGCGCGCCTGGTGCAGCAGGTGCTGGCGTCGCCCGAACTGAGCGTCCAATGGGCACAGGAGCTGGCGCAGATGCGCGGCCGCATCAAGGACATGCGCGCCCAGCTGCACGGCGCGCTGCATGAACGCTTTGGCGGGCGGCGCGACTTCGGCTTCCTGCTGACCCAGCGCGGCATGTTCAGCTACACCGGCATCAGCGAGCCCCAGGTCCACCGCCTGCGCGACGAGCACGGCGTGTACCTGATCCGCTCGGGCCGCATGTGCATGTCGGGCCTGTCCGCCGCCAACGTGCAGTACGTGGCCGACGCCATTGCCACGGTGCTGGAGGCACCGCAATGAGCGGCTGCCCCGTCCATGGCGGCCTGACCGGGCGCATCGTCGCCGAGGAAAGGGCGCAGCTGGATTTCAGCCAGTCCATGAGCTATGGCGACTATCTGCAACTGGACGCCATCCTCGGCGCCCAGCAACTGCTGTCGCCCACGCATGACGAGCTGCTGTTCATCATCCAGCACCAGACCAGCGAGCTGTGGATGAAGCTGATGCTGCACGAGCTGGGCGCGGCCACGGCCGCCGTGGCGGCCGACCGCCATGCCGATGCCTTCAAGATGCTGGCCCGCGTGAGCCGCATCATGGAGCAGCTGGTGGGCGCCTGGTCCGTGCTGGCCACCATGACGCCTACCGAGTACACGGCCATGCGCCCGTATCTCGCCAGCTCCAGCGGCTTCCAGAGCTACCAGTACCGCTGCATCGAGTTCGCGCTGGGCAACAAGAACGCCGCCATGCTCCAGCCCCATGCCCACCGGCCCGACCTGCTGGCCCGGGTGGATGCCGCATGGCGCGCACCTTCCCTGTACGACGAGGCCCTGCGCCTGCTGGCGCGCCAGGGGCTGGCCATTCCTGCCGGGCACCTGGAGCGCGACTGGACCCTGCCCTACACGGCCAGCCCCGAGGTCGAGGCCGCCTGGGCCCAGGTCTACCGCGACCCGCAGTCGCACTGGGACCTGTACCAGCTCGGCGAAAAGTTGGCCGACATCGAGGACGCCTTCCGCCTGTGGCGCTTTCGCCATGTGACTACGGTGGAGCGCGTCATCGGCTTCAAGCGCGGCACGGGCGGCACCGGCGGCGTCAGCTATCTGCGCAAGATGCTGGACGTGGTGCTGTTCCCCGAAATCTGGTCCGTGAGAACGAAACTGTGACCCCTGAGCGGCTTTGCCGCTTCCCCCGCTCTCGCTGCGCGGGCGCGGGACGACACCATCGCTGCGGGACGGCCCTTGCTCGGCGTCCGCCGATGGGCCGCGCCAAGTTTCCGACGCAAGAACACCATGCCTTCGCATGTAGTCAAAACACAAGGAAATCCATGAAGCAAATCATCGACGTGGGACTGCCGCCGCTCAAGCAGCCCTTCTCCTGGGCCGTCAAGGCCAGCGGCCAGATGCTGTTCACGGCCCACGGCCCCGTGCGGCCCGACGGCAGCATCGACACCGGCCCCATCGAACAGCAGGCGCGCCTGACCTTCACCAACTTGCGCAACGCGCTGCAGGCCGCAGGCGGCACGCTGGCGCATGTGACCCAGGTGCTGATCTACATGACCGACGTGGCCGACATGCCGGCCATCGACGCCGTGTACCGCGAGTTCTTCGAGGCGCCCTACCCCAACCGCTCCAGCATGGGGATTTCGGCGCTGGTGGTGCCGGGCATGAAGCTGGAGATCGTGGCCTACGCCATGCTCCCCTAGAGGATGTGACGGACATGCCGGCGCCCCGCAATTGCGTTCAATACAGGGGCGGCGTGCGGGACGAGACTGCGGGCCTTGTGCAGTCCTGCGTCCGCGCGAAATCTCATGTCCTCCTCGCTGCTCGCCATGGGCGTCTTCACCCTCGTCGGCGCCATCACGCCCGGCCCCGTCAATGTGCTGGCCCTGCGCCATGGCGCAGCCCGCTCGCGCCTGGTCTCTGCCGCCTATGTGCTGGGCGCCAGCGCCAGCTATGCGGCCGTGGTCTGGGTCATGGGCCAGGGCGCACAGTGGCTGCTGCAGACGCTGCCGCAACTGTCTGCGGCCGCACAGTGGCTGTGCGCCGCCTATCTGCTGTGGCTGGCCTGGCGGCTGGCCAACGCACCTGTGGGCCAGGCCGGTGCGCAGCAGCAGGCCGGATCGCAGCGCCCGCTGCAGGCCCTGCTGCAAGCGCTGTTGCAGGGCACGGCCGTGCAGACGCTCAACCCCAAGGCCTGGCTGGTGGCGCTGGCCGGCGTGGGCCTGTTCGTGCTGCCCCACGCGAATGCGCCGTGGGCGCTCCTGCAGTTTTGCGCCATCTCGCTGCTGGCCTGCCTGGTGGGGGTCGGCAGCTGGGCGCTGCTGGGGCAGCTGCTTTCGGGCTGGCTGCGCACCGAACGCCGCCAGCGCCTGTTCCACCGCCTGCTGGCCCTGCTGCTGGTCGCCAGCGTGGCGGCCATGCTGGCATGATGGCTGGCCGCCATGACTTCAACCTCTCCCCACCGCTTCCACCGCCATCCGGCCGCCCCCTGGGCCGAGCTGCGCGACAGCGCGCGCTCGCCACACTGCTTTCGGCTGCACATGCATGCCGAGTACTCGATAGGCATCGTGGACGCGGGCCGCACCGTGTTCCACCATGCCCACGGCCCGCAGCCTGTGGAGGCGGGCGGCGTGGTGCTGATCGAGCCCGGCGCCTGGCATGCCTGCAATCCCGACCCCGGCGCGCCGTGGTCCTACCGCATGCTGTTTGTCGATGCCGACTGGCTGCACGCGCGGCTGGGCGTGGCCGCGCTGCGCTTTCCCCGGCGCACGCTCACGGATGCGGACATCGCCAGCCTGGTGGATGGCCTGTGCCGCCCCGTCGATGGCACGGCGGCCGCCGACCGCCTGGCCCTGGGCCTGGAGCGCTTGCTGGACCATTGCGCCCAGCCCGCAGCCGCACCCCTCCCGGGCGATGCGGCCGCCCTGGCGCCTGCACTGCAACGCCTGCATGCAGGGCCCGATGCGGGCCTGACCGTGCAGTCCCTGGCCCAGGAATGCGGCATGAGCGCCACGCGCTTCATCCGCCGCTTCAAGGCGGCCACGGGCATGACGCCCGGCAGCTACCGCCTGAACCTGCGCATCAACGGCGCGCGCCGCCTGCTGGCCACGGGCGCAGCGCTGTCCGAGGCCGCCTATGCCATGGGCTTTGCCGACCAGGCGCACCTGCAGCGCGCCTTCAAGGCCCACCATGCGCTGACGCCGGGCTGCTACGCACGCGGCGCCTGAGCCGGTACCTGGGTCGGCCGCATCTGAGCCGACCGCATCTGGGCCGGACCCTCCCATGGTTTTGCAGCGGCCAGCCCGGGGCCGGCGGTGAAAGCGCAGATACTTACGCCTTCCGCTTTCAGCCCCCACCTGCCGCGCACCATGGCCGCCTTCCAAGACATTCAGCAACGAGAAACCGGCCTGCGCCAGCAGCTGTCCGCCGCCCAGATGGTGATGATCGCCATTGGCGGCGCCATCGGCACCGGCCTGTTCATGGGCAGCGCCTTCGCCATCGGCTTCGCCGGCCCCAGCGTGCTGGTCAGCTATGCCATCGGCGCGCTGATCTCGCTGCTGCTCATGGGCTGCTTGGCCGAGATGACGGTGGCGCACCCGACCTCGGGCTCGTTCGGCGCCTATGCCGAGCACTACATCAGCCCGCTGGCCGGCTTCATGGTCCGCTATGCCTACTGGGCCGCCGTGGTGCTGGCCGTGGGCATGGAGGTGACGGCCATCGGCATCTACATGGGCTACTGGTTCCCCGACGTGCCGCGCTGGATCTGGGTGCTGGTGTTCTCGGGCGCGCTGGTGGCCGTCAACGCCAGCAGCGTCAAGGCCTTCGGCCAGGTGGAGTACGGCTTTTCCATGGTCAAGATCATCGCCATCGTGGCCTTCATCCTGATCGGCGCCTGGGTGGTGTTCGGCTCGCAGCCCCAGGGCATCGGCTTTTTCAACTACACGGCCGATGGCGGCTTCTTCCCCAAGGGCCTGTGGGGCACCTGGGTGGCCGTGATCATCGCCATCTTCAGCTACCTGAGCCTGGAGGCCGTGGCCGTGGCGGCCGGCGAGGCCGAGGACCCCAAGCGCGCCATCACCCGGGCCTTTCGCACCACCATGGCGCGCCTGGTGATCTTCTACCTGGCCACGATCGCGCTGATGCTGGCCATCGTGCCGTGGCAGCAGGCCGGCACGGACAAGAGCCCCTTCGTGAAGGTGATGGAGATCATCGGCATCCCGGGCGCTGCCAGCATCATCAACTTCGTGGTGCTGGTGGCCGCGCTGTCGGCCATGAACAGCCAGCTGTATGTGACCTCGCGCATGATGTTCAGCCTGTCGCGCGGCGGCTATGCGCCCTCGGTGTTCGGGCGGCTGAACAGCCGGGGCGTGCCCGTGGCGGCGATTGCCATCTCCTGCCTGGGCATTGCCGTGGCCGTGGCCGTGAACCTGTGGAAGCCCGAGGGCTCGCTGCTGTGGATGATGTCCGTGTCCATGTTCGGCGCCATGTTCACGTGGTTCATGATCTTCGTGACTCATCTGTTCTTCCGCGCGCGCTGGTCGCGCGAGCATCCGGGCCAGCGCCTGCAGTTCCGCATGTGGGGCTTTCCGCTGTTCACGCTGGCTGGCGCCGCGCTGATGCTGGGCGTGATCGTCACCACCTATTTCACCGAGGTCTTCCACATGACGCTGCTCACGGGCCTGCCCTTCCTGGGCCTGCTGGCCCTGGTGTACGCGCTGTGGTACCGGCCCCGCGCACAAGCGCGCAAAAAGGACTGAAGCCATGACCCGCAGACTCTGGGACATCTCCCCGGCCGTGCAGGCCGCCAGCCCCGTCTTTCCCGGCGACACGGCCTACAGCCAGCAGTGGTGCGCCACCATCGGGCCGGGCTGCCCGGTCAATGTCAGCGCCATCACGCTGTCGCCCCATGTGGGAGCGCATGCCGATGCACCGCTGCACTACGAGGCCGACGGGGCATCCATCGGCAACGTGGACCTGGACGCCTTCCTGGGCCCCTGCCGCGTGATCCACGCCATCGGCAAGGGACCGCTGGTCGAATGGGAGCACATCGCCCACGCCGTGGAGCATCTTCCGGCACGCGTGCTGGTGCGCACCTACGAGCGCGCCCCCACCACCTGGGACCAGGAACTGGCCGCCTATGCACCGGCCACGGTCGAGCGCCTGGCCGACCTGGGCGTCAGGCTCATCGGCATAGACACGGCCAGCATCGACCCGGCCAGCAGCAAGAGCCTGGACAGCCACCAGGTCATACGCCGGCGCGGCCTGCGCGTGCTGGAGAACCTGGTGCTGGACGAGGTGGCCGAGGGCGACTACGAGCTCATCGCCCTGCCGCTCAAGCTGGTCGAAGCCGATGCCTCGCCCGTGCGCGCCGTGCTGCGCGCCCTGGCCTGATCCCTGCCCGCATTGCGGCGCCGGCCCTGCCCGCGCCTTTCGCCTTATCGATACCCAAGGAGACCCCGTGACGAGCCTGCAAGACTGCCTCACCCTCGATGCGCAAGACCCGCTGCGCGCCCTGCGCGACCAATTCACGCTGCCCGAAGGCGTGATCTACCTTGACGGCAATTCGCTGGGCGCCAGCCCCCGCGCCGCCGCCGCGCGCGTGGCCGAGGTGGTGCAGCAGGAATGGGCGCAGGGCCTGATCCGCTCGTGGAACGATGCCGGATGGATCAGCCTGCCCCAGCGCCTGGGCGACCAGTTCGCCCCCTGGCTGGGCGTGGGCGCGGGTGAGCTGGTATTCACCGACACGGCCTCCATCAACCTCTACAAGGTGCTGTCGGCAGCGGCCCGCATTGCGCGCGAGGACGCGCCGCAGCGCAAGCGCCTGATCAGCGAGCGCAGCAACTTCCCCACCGACCTCTATATCGCCCAGTCGGTCTGCCAGGAATACGGCCTGGAGCTGGTGCTGCTCGAACCCGAGGAAATTGCCGGCGCGCTGACCGACGAGGTGGCCATCTGCATGCTCACCCATGTCAACTACCGCACGGGCGCCATGCACGACATGGCTGCCGTGACGGCTGCCGCGCAGGGCAAGGGCATTCTCTGCGTCTGGGACCTGTGCCACAGCGCGGGTGCCGTGCCTGTCGATCTCAAGGGCGCGAATGCAGACTTCGCCATTGGCTGCAGCTACAAGTACCTCAACGGCGGCCCGGGCGCGCCGGCCTTTGTCTGGGCCAACCCGCGCCTGATCAACCGCTTCTGGCAGCCGCTGTCGGGCTGGTTCGGCCATGCCGAGCCTTTCAAGTTCGTGCCGGACTACCACCCGGCCCAGGGCATACAGCGCTACCTGTGCGGCACCCAGCCCATGGTCAGCCTGAGCGTGCTGCAGTGCGGCCTGGACGTGTTCACGGCCGTGGAGCCGCTGGGCGGCATGGACGCGCTGCGCAACAAGTCGCTGGCGCTGACCGACCTGTTCATCGCCCTGGTCGAGGAACGCTGCCAGGGCCACGGCCTGGGCCTGGCCACGCCGCGCGAGCACGGCCGGCGCGGCTCCCAGGTCTGCCTGACGCGCGAGGAGGGACTGGGCGTTGACGGCAAGGACAGCGGCGCCTATGCCATCGTGCAGGCGCTGATCGCGCGCGGCGTGATCGGCGACTTCCGCAAGGGCGACGGCACGGGCCTGCACAAGGACATCCTGCGCTTCGGCTTCACGCCGCTGTACGTGGGATTCGAAGATGTCTGGCATGCCGTGGAGCACCTGCGCCAGGTGCTGGAATCGGGCGAATGGCGCAAACCGGAGTTCAACCGCATCAATGCGGTGACCTGAAGCCTGGAGCCAGCCCTTCAGAACGCCGTGGACGACAGCGAGGCCCAGAGATGGGCCGCGACCAGGGCGCGCCAGGGCGCGAAGTCCCGCAGCCACAACTCGGTCTGCGCCGCATCCATGGCGTCCGTCTTCAGCAGCAGGGCCAGGGCCCGGCGCACGGCCACATCGCCGTGCAGCGGGCCGTCCAGGTGGCCATAGCCGCGCAGCAGCATGTAGTTCACGGTCCACGGGCCTATGCCCTTGAGGGCCAGCAGCCGCTCGCGGATCTCGGCCACCGGCAGTTCAGGCAGGGCCGCCCAGTCGTCCAGCGGCAATTCACCCGACTGCACGGCCTGGGCCAGCAGGCGCAGCGTGTGCGTCTTGCTCCGCGAAAAGCCGGCGGCGCGCAAATCCTCCTCACCGAGCTGCGCCAGCTGGGCAGCCTCCGGCATGCACCACAGCTGCTGCGGCGCGTCGGCATGGCCATCGTGCAGCGCCACCGGCTGGCCGGCTGCAGCGATCAGGCGGCGGCGCAGCGACACGGCTGCCGCCACGCTGATCTGCTGCCCGGTGACGGCCCAGCTCAGCGCCTCCCAGGGCGTGCAGGCCGCCGGCACATGCAGGCCTCGCTGGCGCGCCAGCAGCGGCCCCAGCCGCGCATGGCGGCCAAAACGGCGCTCGAATTCGCCCACATCCTGGGACAGTCCGAACATGCGCCGCAGCATGGCGGCCAGCACATCGTCCATGCCGGCGATGGCGCCTGCACCGGCGGGCAGGCGCCATCGGGCCTGCACCACGGCCGCCTCTTCGCAATGCTGCGTCAGCTCCAGGGTGAGCAGCGTGGGAAGGCCTTTCCACATCAGGCCCTTGTGCATGCGGATGGTGTCGCCGTCCTGCAGATCGCATTCGGACAGGCGCTGGGCATCGCGCCGGTGAAAGCCCCAGAACTCGTTCATGCGGTAGCCGGCCGGCAGCGTCAGTTGCTGCTCTGCGCCATGGCTGTGGCCGCCACGCCGCCCGCTCATGCCTTGCCGGCCTGGCGCAGCGGGGCTCGGCCGCTCTCCCGCCCTGTCTCCCGGCCAGCGGCCTCCTGCGCCTGGCGCGCCTCGCGCAGCAGCAGGGCACGCTTGCGCTCCACGCCCCAGCGGTAGCCGGAGATGCTGCCGTCGTTGCGCACCACGCGGTGGCAGGGCACGGCCACGGCAATCGGGTTGGCAGCGACGGCGCTGGCCACGGCGCGGGCGCCCGTGGGCATGCCCAGGCGCAGGGCCAGCTCGGAATAGCTCAGGGTCTGGCCGGCCGGAATGGCGCACAGCGCCTGCCACACGCGCTGCTGGAAGACCGTGCCCTGCACGTCCAGCGGCAGCGCCAGGCCGCGGCGCGGCTGCTCGACCAGGGCCACGACCTGGGCCACGGTGTGCTCGAAGCCCGCATCGCCGCCCACCAGCTCGGCCAGCGGAAAGCGCTGCTGCAGGTCCTGCACCAGGGCCTCGGCGTCGTCGCCCAGCAGCACGCAGCACACGCCGCGCTCGGTGCTGGCCACGAGGATGCTGCCCAGCGTGCATTCGGCCACGGCAAAGCGGATGGTCTGGCGCATGCCGCCGCGCCGGTAGTCGCCAGGCGCCATGCCCAGCATGGCGCCTGCGTCGCGGTAGAAACTGCTGCTGGCCGCATAGCCGCTGGAGTAGGCCGCATCGGTGACCGAGTCGCTCTGGCCCGGCTGCAGCGCCGCGCGCAGGGCATGCGCGCGATGGGCCTTGGCATAGGCCTTGGGCGTGAGGCCCGTGGCCTGCTTGAACAATCGGTGCAGTTGCCAGGGGCTCAGGCCCGAGCGTTCGGCCAGAGCGCCCAGGGCAGGTGGGGGCTCCTCGGTCTCCAGCCAGCGGCAGCATCGGGCCACCAGGGCCGTGGGGTTGGCAGTGGCATCGCTGGCTTGATTCATGGCTTGGTTGGACACGGCATGTCTTTCTGGGTCATCGGATGCCCTACTCTACGCAGCCCGGAGCACCCGCGCATCCCGCTTCTTGCAACCCGCAGGATTTCAGCGCGGGATTCGGTTACGCTGCGCCCTGCATTTTCCGCGTCGAGACTTGCGAGACTCCCACATGACCACCGAACACTCCGGCTGCCCCATGAACAGCCCCGGCCGCACCGAATCCATCGTCAAAGAGGAGCGCGCCCAGTTGGACTTCAGCCAGTCCATGAGCTATGGCGACTACCTGCACCTGGACCAGATCCTCACGGCACAGCATCCGCTGTCGCCCGCGCATGACGAGATGCTGTTCATCATCCAGCACCAGACCAGCGAGCTGTGGATGAAGCTGATGCTGCATGAGGTCCGAGCCGCCACGGCCGCCATCGCAGGCGGCACGCGTGCCGACGCCTTCAAGATGCTGGCCCGCGTGAGCCGCATCATGGAGCAACTGGTCAGCGCCTGGACCGTGCTGTCCACCATGACCCCGCCCGAGTACACGGCCATGCGTCCCTACCTGGCCAACTCCAGCGGCTTCCAAAGCTACCAGTACCGCTGCATCGAGTTCTCGCTGGGCAACAAGAACGCCGCCATGCTCCAGCCCCATGCCCACCGGCCCGACCTGCTGGCCCAGGTGGAGGCGGCATGGCGCTCGCCCTCGCTCTACGACGTGTCCCTGCAGCTGCTGGCGCGCGAGGGCATCGACGTGCCCGCCGACCGGCTGGAGCGCGACTGGACCCAGCCCTACGAGGCCAGCGAGGGCGTCAAGCAGGCCTGGATCACCGTCTACCGCGATCCCCACAAGCACTGGGACCTGTATCAGCTCGGCGAAAAGCTGGCCGACATCGAGGACGCCTTCCGCCTGTGGCGCTTCCGCCACCTGACCACGGTGGAGCGCGTCATCGGCTTCAAGCGCGGCACGGGCGGCACCGGTGGCGTCAGCTATCTGCGCAAGATGCTGGACGTGGTGCTGTTCCCCGAAATCTGGGCGCTGCGCACCGAGCTGTAGGGACTGGCGGGCGCCACCGACGGCAGACCGCTGCGGTGGCGACAGCGCGCAGGCGCGCAAACGGGTAAGCTGCGGCGCCAGGAGAAATACCGTGTCCGCAGCGCCACAACAGCCCCCACACAACAACACACACACAGAGGCTTCGCAGACCTCCCCCGCAGCACCGCCGCCGCGCAGCCAGCTGCTGTGGGCCATGCTGCTGTCCCTGCTCTCGGCCTTTGCGCTGAGCCAGGCATTTCGCACCACCACCTCGGTCATGGCCACGGGTCTTCAGCAGGATTTCGGGCTCACGGCCCAGTCGCTGGGCGCCTTCGCCGGCCTGTTCGGCCTGTCCTTCGGCGTGGCCCAGCTGCTGATGGGCATCGGCATGGATCTCTACGGCCTGCGGCGCACGGTGCTGCTGTCGTTTCCGCTGGCGATCGCGGGATCGGCACTGTCCGCCGCCGCACCCAACTACGGCTGGCTGATGGTGGGCCAGTTGCTGATCGGCGTGGGCTGCTCGCCCGCCTTTCTGGCCTGCACCATGTTCATCTCGCGCCACTTTCCCATGGACCGCTTTGCCTTTCTGTCGGGCGTGGGCATGGGTGTCGGTGGACTGGGGCTGCTGTTCACAGGCACGCCACTGGCCTGGCTGGTCCAGCATTTCGGCTGGCGCTCGGGCTTTGCGCTGCTGGCCGTGATGTCGGCCCTGTCGTGGCTGCTGATCTGGTGGCGCGTGCACGAGCCCGCCCGCAGCGGAGCACAGACCGCCGCACGGGAAAGCTGGGGCGTGGCGGCACGCCGCATGGCCGAGCTGTTCACGCTGCCGCACACGCTGGGCATCGTCCTGCTGGCCATGGCCTGCTATGCATCGTTTCTGGCGCTGCGCGGCCTGTGGCTGGGGCCGCTGCTCATCCATCGCTATGGCTTTTCGCTGGTGGAAAGCGGCAATGTGGCGCTGGTCGTATCGATGATCTCGCTGTTCAGCCCCGCGATTTTCGGGCGCATGGATCCCGGCCCAGGACGGCGCCGGCGCTGGCTCACCAATTACTCGCTGCTCATGGGCAGCCTGTTCATGCTCATGGCCTTTTTGCACCATGGCTGGACCAATGTGGCGCTGATCTTCGCCATGGGCCTGCTGTCGGGCTATTCGGTGCTGCAGTACGCCGATGTGCGCGCTTCCTACCCCCCCGAGATGACCGGCCGCGCACTGTCGCTGTTCACCATGGCCATGTTCCTGGGCGTGGCCCTGGTGCAATGGTTCACGGGCTGGGTGGCGGCCTGGGCCGAGGCCTGGGGCGTGGAGCCCTACAAGGCCGTGATGATCTCGATTGCAGCCACGCTGGTGGGCGCGTCAACCGCGTTCCGTTTCCTGCCCTCCTCGCCGCTGCTGCGCCAGGCCTCCGCCGCCTAGCGGCCGGAGTCTGTGCCTCTACAAGGCGTTGGCGGCCGAGCCATCGCCACGGTACAGCCAGGGCAGATCCATCAGCCGGGAGCCCAGCAGGCGCAGCGACAGGTCACGCCCCCAGCGCACGGGACCCGTGGCATGGAAGATGCGGCCGTTGCGCTGCGAGCGCGCCTGCACGCGCGCATTGCGCTGCCAGCGATTGAGCGCGTAGCGGCGCAGGCGCATGTTGACGTCGAGATCGTGCATGGACAGGGCGCGCTGCAGCTCCGCTGCATCTTCAATCGCCATGCCAGCGCCCTGGGCCAGATAGGGGCGCATGGGATGGGCCGCATCGCCCAGCAAGGCCACCACGCCGCGCGCCATCTGCGCGGCCGATTGCACGGGCGGGCGGTCCCCCACCGGCCACAGCCGCCAGTCGCCACCGGCCGCCGGCACATGCTGGACCAGGTCCAGCAGCTGGGGGCAACTGCCCTGCAGCACCCGCACCAGATCGTCAAGATTGCCCGCATGGTCCCAGTTCGCCAGATCCTCGGGCGCCGGGCCTTGGATGATGATCACCAGGTTCTGCAGCTCGCCCCGGCGCACGGGGTACTGGATGGCATGCATGCGCGAGCCCAGCCAGGCCGTGACATCGGTGGCCCGCAGGCGCTTGGGCAACTGGGCCTGGTGCACCAGGGCGCGGTAGGCCAGGTGCCCGGTGACACGCGGCGGGCCGTCGCCCAGCAGTTGCTGGCGCAGAACGCTGCGCACGCCGTCGGCGGCGACCAGGGCATCGCCTTCGATCAGCTTGCCGGCCCGGGTTCGCACGGTGACCACGCCGTCGGTCTCGGAAAAGCTCTCGATGGGCTGGCCCAGGTTCAGGTGCATGCCCGGATAAGTCTGAGCGGCTTCCCGCAGCAATTGCTGCAGATCGGCCCGGTGGATGGTGGCGTAGGCCGCGCCATAGCGTTGCACGGACTCGCTGCCCAAGGGCATATGCGCCAATTCCTGCCCGGTGACTGCGCTGCGCACGCGCAGGCTGCCCGGCAATGCCACCACCTGCTGCAGCGGTTTTTGCAGGCCCCAGGCCTGAAGCCGCCGCACGACATTCGGACCGATCTGGATTCCGGCGCCCACTTCACTGAGCGCGGGCGCCTGCTCGAAAAGACGCACTTCCCAACCCGCCCGCGACGCACCGATGGCGGCGGCCAGGCCACCAATGCCGCCGCCGGCAATCAACACCTGCTTGTTCATGTGCGTATTGTGCCCCTGCCGCCACCCATGGCGGCCGGGGCCTGATTATTCAAGTCAGACACCGCTGAAGAAAATCAAAGAATGCTCGGAATCTTCTGAAACATGCGCGCATCCCCCAGGCATTGAGGCGCATCAAGATCCCAAAAACGGGCATCCCGCCACGCACCAGACTGCCATAAAGGACACCGCCCGACCATCACCTGTGCGGCGCGGCCAAAAATCGGCCTTTGCATCGCCGCTCTGGAAATGTCCATACACGGATCCACACTTTACGCCTCAGATGATAGAGATTCTCAACTGAGACAATCTTTTGACAAATGGCCGTGACAATGAAAAAAGCCCGCACTGGGCGGGCTCTTTCATGCGCGACGGGAAAATCAGATGACAAACTTCTCACGGTCCTGATTCTGAATCCACTTTGGCGGCTTGCCGCGTCCGGTCCAGGTTTGGCCGGTTGCGGGATCGCGGTACTTGGGAGCCACTTTGGCGCCGGTTGTGCCAGCGGTACGACCACGAGCTGCAGGAAACACGTCATCGGCAGTCAGACCATATTCGGCAATCAAGTTGCGAACCTGGCCCACGGCGTCGGCAAGCTCGCGCTTGCGTGCTTCCTGGATCTGTTGCTCCAGTTCCTGTCGCTGCTTCAGCAGTTCCTTGTAAGAGCTCATGGTATGCGCCTTGAAAGTAGTTTAAGAGCTTTCATTATAAAAACATAATCAGCCCATGGCGCAAGACGCATGTAAGCAAAACCCACAATATCGCTGCTGCCTATTGCGAAGAGTAGTTCTCGGATAAATCCGATATGGCCAGCACCTTGTCAATGCGTTTGCCATCGAGATCGATCACCTCGAAGATCCAGCCCGCACAGCTGACCCGTTCCCCCAGAATGGGCAAATGACCGCTTTCTGCCATGAGAAGCCCCGCCACGGTGTTGTATCGGCCGCGGTGCTCATCGGGAAGATCACGAATATCGAGGCGCGCCTTCAGCTCCGATATGGGCATCAGACCGTCCAATAGCCAGGAGCCATCCTCGCGCTGCATGGCCCAGGCTTCTGCCTCGGTCACAGGCTGTAACTCGCCGGTAATCGCTTCGAGCAAATCCCGGGGCGTCATGATGCCCTGCACCACGCCATATTCATCCACCACAAACACCATGCGCCCGGATCGGGCACGCAATTGCTCCAGCAGCTCCATGGCGCTGAGCGTCTCGGGCAGGAAAGAAGCCGGCAGCACATGTTCGTACAGCGTGGTGCCTGCGGCATCCGAGCCCAATGCCAGCAGGCGCGCCACGCTGATGATGCCGACCACGTCATCCAGCGAATTGCGGCACACCGGGTACCAGGAATGCCCGCCCTTCGAGTGGTCGTCGGCCGAGGCCTGCAATGCCTCGGTGACGGTCATGTCGGCATCCAGCCATTGCACGTCGCCGCGCGGGACCATGATCGACGTCAGTGAGCGGTCATCGAGGTGAAAGACGTTTTGCACCATCTGGTGCTCGTTGGCCTCGATCACTCCGGCATCCCGCCCTTCGGCCAGGCTTGCCACGATTTCCTCTTCGGTCACGGCGCGCGCTGCGGATTCATTGATGCGCAGCAGAGTCAGCATGGCGCGCGTGGAAAAGGCCAGCAGCCGCACAAAGGGCTTTGCGGCGGACGCCACCCAGGTCATCGGTCGGGAAACCACCGTGGCCACGGTTTCGGGATAAAGCTGGCCTATGCGCTTTGGCACCAGCTCGCCGAAGACGATGGTGACGAAGGTGATCACGGTCACGACGAGCGCCGTGGCAGAAATGCTGGCCGCGCGTTCCGGAATTCCCAGGCCCAGCAGCCATGCGGCCAGCCCGTCACTGAAGGCCGCCTCGCCCAAAATGCCGTTGAGCAGGCCGATGGAGGTGATGCCCACCTGCACCGAAGAAAGAAATTGCGTGGGGTTTTCGAGCAAGGCCAGGGCTGCCACCGCACCCTTGTCGCCTGTTTCAGCCAGTGCCACCAACCGAGCCTTGCGGCTGGAGGCCAGTGCCAATTCGGACATTGCAAACACCCCATTGAGCAGCGTAAGCAACGCGATCAGCAGAAAATCCATGGTTCGTATATCAGAAAGAAGACCATGGCACTTTACTGTATCGGCGATATCCAGGGATGCCACGACGCCTTTGAGCGCCTGCTGCACCGCGTGGACTTCTCCGCCAGCCGCGATACCTTGTACATCCTGGGCGACCTTGTGAACCGCGGTCCGGAATCGGACAAGGTGCTGCGCACCTGCATGGCCGCCGGCGATTCCATGCGCGCCCTGCTGGGCAACCATGACCTGCACCTGCTGGCCGCCGCCCAGGGCGTGCGCCGCAGCAGCCGGCGCGACACGCTGGCCCGGGTGCTGGATGCGCCCGATCGCGATCAGTTGCTGGACTGGCTGCGCCACCAGCCGCTGGCGCGCTGCCACCGCATGGCGCATGGCGAGGAACTGCTGATGGTCCATGCCGGCGTGCTGCCGCAGTGGAGCAGCCAGGACGTGATGGCGCTGGCGGGCGAGGTGCATGCGGTACTGCGCAGCAAGCAGTTGCCCGATTTTTTGCAGGCCATGTACGGCAACCAGCCCGATCGCTGGTCACCCGACCTGCAGGGTTGGGAGCGCCTGCGGGTCATCGTCAACGCCTTGACCCGGCTGCGCTTTTGCACCGCACAGGGTGTCATGGATTTCGACAGCACCGAGTCGGCCGAGCAGGCGGCGCCCGGCCTCATGCCCTGGTTCGATGTGCCGGGCCGCGCCACGGCGAGCGCAACGATTGCGTTTGGCCACTGGTCGACGCTAGGCCACATCAGCCGGCCCGACCTGGTGGCGCTGGACACCGGCTGCGTCTGGGGCGGCTGCCTGAGCATGATGCGTTTCGGCGATCACCTGGCGGACCGGGAACTGATCCAGGTGGACTGCCCGCAGGCGCAGGCCCCGGGCTGACCTGGACGACGCCCATGAGCGAGCGCCCATGAAAAAACGCCTGCTAGGCAGGCGTTTTTCGTGAGGCAGGCGGCTTGCGCGGCGCTCAGACCTCGGAAGTGGCGACGGGTGCCACAGGCGGGACCGGCGCGACAGGAGCAACAGGCGCCTTGAACAGCGCGGCCAGCTTGCGCTTGGGCTTGATGCCGCTGCCCGCCTTGGGCGCGGCAGCACCCTGGCTGTCCCAGCTCGCATCGACGCTGGCGGTCGCCTCGTAGGGCTTGTCGAAGAACGGGTCCGAGTGCGCCGGGCGCTGGGCCATGCGCGAGCCGCGATGGCCAAAACCGGAACTGCCCCGCGACGCATCACCGCCGCGATCGCCACGCTCGGCGCCGCGATCCCGTTCACGGCCGTAGCCGCCGCTGCTTTGGCGCGGCAGCTCGTCAAAACGGTGACCACGCGGTGCGCTGCCACGGAAATCTTCCATGGGGCAGGCCTCGACGTTGATCTTCTTCTTGATGAGCTTCTCGATCTCGCCCACCAGGCGCGCATCGTGGTTGGTCACCAGGGTCACGGCAACGCCGGAGGCGCCTGCGCGGCCGGTGCGGCCGATGCGGTGCACATAGTCTTCGGCGTTGAAGGGCACGTCGTAGTTGAAGACGGCCGGCACGTCCTTGATGTCCAGGCCACGGGCCGCGACATCGGTACACACCAGCAGATCCACCTCGCCGCGCTTGAAGGCTTCAAGCGCCTTCAGGCGCTCGTCCTGGCTCTTGTCGCCGTGCAGCGCCGTTGCGCGCAGGCCATCACGCTCCAGGGCACGCGTCAGGCGCGCACAGCCCAGCTTGCTGTTGGAGAAGACGAAGGCCTGGCGGATGTCGCGCTGCTTGAGCAGGGAGCGCAGCGCATAGCGCTTGTCGTCGTCGCTGACGCTGTAGAAGCGCTGCTCCACCGTGGACGCCGTCTCGTTGGGGCGGGCCACTTCGATGGTGACGGGGTCCTGCAGGTAGCTGCTGGCCAGGCGCTTGATCTCGGGCGAGAAGGTGGCGCTGAACAGCAAGGTGGTGCGTGTCTTGGGCAGGTGGGACAGGATGCGCTGCAGATCGGGCAAAAAGCCGATGTCCAGCATGCGGTCCGCCTCGTCCAGCACCACGTACTCGACCTGGTTGAGCACGGCGTTCTTGGCTTCGATGTGGTCAAGCAGACGGCCCGGCGTGGCCACCAGCACCTCGACGCCCTTCTTGAGCTCCAGCGTCTGGGGCTTCATGTCCATGCCGCCGAACACCACGGTGCTGCGCAGCTTGGTGTACTTCGCATACTGGGCGATCTGCTGGGCCACCTGGTCCGCCAGTTCGCGTGTGGGCAAAAGCACCAACGCCCGCACGGGGTGGCGTGCAGGCGAAGCGGAGGTATTTTCGTGGCGCATCAGCCGCTGCAGCAACGGCAGCGAGAACGCCGCCGTCTTGCCTGTGCCGGTCTGGGCGGCGCCCATGACATCCTTGCCGGTCAGAACGACCGGAATGGCCTGTGCCTGGATGGGCGTCATGGACTCGTAGCCCATGTCGGCCACTGCGCGCGCCAGGGACTCAGCCAGCTGGAGATTGGAGAAAGAGCTTGTCATTGAGAGCGCTATTGTCGCACCTAGCGCGATTTGTGCGTTGCAATAACGCCAATTGGCACCTGGACAAGCATGGCGTTGTGTGAGCGCAACCCGCAAAAACCCGGTATGAGGGCCCGCAATGCGGGCATTTTTTCATCGCCGGACAGCCTCCAGATGAAAAGGCGGCCCCTCGCAGGGGCCGTAGAAGCTTGCGCAGCAACGCGAGCGTGGGGGTACTTCTCAGAGGGAAGCAGCCGAAAAAGTGTCGCAGGACTTGACGCTGCCGGTACGCAGGCCGGTGCTGAACCAGCGCTGGCGTTGGGCGCTGGTGCCGTGCGTGAAGCTGTCCGGCACCACGGCGCCGCCGCCTGCGCGCTGCAGGGCGTCGTCGCCGATCTTGGATGCCGCATTCATGGCCGACTCCACATCGCCCTGCTCCAGGATCTGGCGGGCGCTTTGCGCGCGGTTCGCCCAGACGCCGGCCAGGCAATCGGCCTGCAGTTCCAGCTTGACCGACAGGTGGTTGTACTCCACCTTGCTAACGCGGCCACGGGCGCGGTCCACCTGGGCGCTGATGCCCAGCAGGTTCTGCACGTGGTGGCCCACCTCGTGGGCAATCACATAGGCCTGGGCGAAATCGCCGGGCGCGCCCAGCTGGTTCTTGAGCGTTTCGTAGAAGCCCAGGTCGATATACACCTTCTGGTCGGCAGGGCAGTAGAAGGGCCCCATGGCCGACTGCCCCGTGCCGCAGGCCGTGGGCGTTGCGCCACGGAACAGCACGAGCTTGGGATCGGTATATTGGGCGCCGCCCTGGCGGAACACATCGCGCCAGACATCTTCGGTATCGGCCAGCACGGTGGAGACAAAGCGGGCGAGCTTGTCATCGGCCGGCGGCTTGTGGGCCGGCCCCTGAGGCTGCTGCACCTGCACCGGCGAGCCGCCGCTGAGCGCACCCAGGATGGTCAGCGGGTTGATGCCCAGCACCCAGCCGCCGACCAGGGCGATGACGATGGTGCCAATGCCTATGCTGCGTCCGCCGAAGACGGGGCCGCCGCCACCGCCACCCTCGTCACGGCGGTCTTCCACATTGTCCGACTCGCGGTTGCCATCCCATCTCATGGTGTTCACTCCTGGATCTGTGCTGCAGCCTGCAGCATCGGGCGGCGATATTACGTCGGAACCTGCGGGACTGCAGCGACCGCAGCTGTGGCAATGATACGGCGTGTATCAGCGCACGGGCTGCACCGCCATGGGGGCGGTGGCCGGTGGCGCCTGGCTGCGCAGGACCTGCTCGCGGGCCACCAGCACCATGGCGGCCAGCAGCGCGGCGACGATGCCCAGGCCGATGACGACCGCCAGGCCCAGCCCCCATCCGCCGCGCCTGCGCCGCTCGCGTGCGGGCTCGCCGGGCCGGCGGGGCGCGGGAGCCTGCTCGCTGGGCGGCTGCTCGCGCTGCCACGGCTCGGGCGCGGGTCCGCGCCGCTGCTGCTCATAGCGCGGGGCCGATTCCTTGCGCGGAGCTTCGGGCCGCGCCGAACCGTCCCAGCGGGGCTCTTCGCGCGGATAAGAAGGCTTTTGTGACATAGGCGACATCGTAGTGCCTGCGCAGGCCCTCACGGGCCTGTGCGCAGCACTGGACACATCGTGAATTGGTCGATCCAAGCCTACTGTGTACAGTCGCGGCCATGAGCCATTCCAGCATGCCCTCCTCCACCGCCCTTGACGCCCAGGCCACGGCCGGGCTGTTGCCCTGGAACGAACTGGCCGAAGAGATCGCCGCCGTGCTGCTGCAGCCCCAGGCAGCGCAGGTGCCGGCGCGCATCGTGATGCCCCTGCCGGCCGGTGGCAGCCTGTTTTGCATGCCCGCCACCGACGGCCAGGTGGCCATGACCAAGCTGATCAGCTTCACGCCCGGCAACGCCGGCACGCCACGCGCCACCATCCAGGGGGATGTGGTGGTCTTCGACGTGGCCACGGGCGAGCGCCGCCTGATCCTGGACGGCCCCACGGTCACGGCGCGGCGCACGGCCGCCGTGTCGCTGCTGGCCGCGCAAAGGCTGGCGCCGAATCCGCAGGGTCCGTTGCTGATCGTGGGCGCCGGCGTGCAGGGCCTGGCCCATTTGCAGGCCTTTGCCGCAGGCCTGGGCGTGCGCGAGGTTCAGGTGGCATCGCGCAGCGCGCAGAGCGCCCAGGCACTGGTCGACCAGGCCCGGGCCATGGGACTGCAGGCCACCGCCGTGCAGGATGTGGAGGCGGCGGCGCGCCACTGCCCGCTGATCGTGACCTGCACGCCCGCCCGGGCCGTGGTGCTGCGCGAGGCGCCGCGCAGCGATGCCTTCATCTCGGCCGTGGGCGCCTTCACGCCGCAGATGGTGGAGCTGGCACCCGGCCTGTGCCAGGGCTTGCTGCAGTCGGGCCGCGTGGTGGTCGATACCGGGGATGCGCTGCATGAGGCTGGTGACCTGCTGCAGGCCGGCATCGATGTCGCCGCCCTGCCCACGCTGGAGCAGGTGGTGCGCGAGCAATGGCCGCGCTCGGATTCGCCCGTGCTGTTCAAATGCTGCGGCTGGGGTGGCTGGGATCTTGCAGCCACCCGCCTGGCCATGCGCCGGGCCGCACTCCAGAACAGTTGAAAGCGGATTTCTGCGTTGAACGAGCTTTTCCCCCCGGATTCCCCCGCCCCGGCTTCCAGCACCGCGCCCAGTCGCTGGCAGCGCCTGGGCCTGCGCACGCAACTGGCCCTGGTCTTCGGCTCGCTGCTGGTGGGCGTGACGGTGCTGATGTCGCTGGCATTCGGCGAGCTGCTGCGCTGGCGCATGGAGCGCGAGGTCAGCGCCTCGCTGCATGCCATGGCCTCCAACGCCGCCCGGCAGTTGTCCGATGGCCTGTTCAGCCGCGCCCATACCGTGGAAGTGCTGGCCGCCTCGCCGGAGCTGTGGATCCAGGGACTGGAGGCCCCGGGCGTGGGCGCACTGCTCAACCGCGCCCGTTCGCTGACGCCCACCAACCTCTGGATCGGCGTGGCCGACGCCGAGGGCACGGTGCGCAGCGCGACCGACCAGGTGCTGGTGGGCCACGATGTCAGCGACCGGCCCTGGTTCGAGCCGGGCCTGCAGCGCGTCCATGTGGGCGATGTGCGCGCCTCCTCGCCTGCGATGTCCGCCTTGCTGCCGCCCGCGGCCGACGGCGCGCCGCGCCGGTTCATGGACTTCGCGGCGCCCATTCGCGTGGGCGATCTCACCCAGGGCGTGCTGTGCATGCACAGCAGCTGGGAATGGGTGCGCGAAACCATGCAGACCCTGCAGCAGGCCGACAGCGCCGACCGGCAGATCGGCCTGTTCATCTTCGACCGGCGTGGACGGCTCATCCACGCGCCGGGCGACAGCCTGGAGCCGTTGCTGGCCCTGGACCAGCGCCTGCCGGTGGCCCATACCGTGTCTGCCGATACGGCCGATGCCACGCTGCAGCCCGTACAGGTGGCGCGCTGGCAGGACAGCCCGCAGAGCTTTCTGACGGCCACCGTGCCGCTGCAGGCCCACAACCGGGCAACGGCCATGGGCTGGCACATCGTGGCCCGCCAGCCGCATGACAGCGCCTACGCGCCCGCGCGCCAGGCCATGCACCAGGTGCTGGCCGGCGGCCTGGCGGCCGCGCTGGTAGCCGCCGTCATCGCCTGGCTGGTGGCGCGCAGGCTGAGCCAGGATCTCAAGCGCCTGGCCCGTGCCGCCAATGGCATCGACGGCAGCGGTGCGGCCTCCGACATCCCGCAGCTGCACAGCAGCCGCGAAGTGCATCGTCTTTCGCAGGCGCTGCGCGGCAGCATTGCCCAGTTGCGCTCGGCCAACGAGGCCATGGAGCGCCAGGTGCGCGAGCGCACGCTGCAGCTGCAGCAGGCCAATGCCGAACTGGAGCACCAGGCGCGCAGCGACCCGCTCACGGGCCTGCTCAACCGCCGCGGCTTCGACTTCCAGCTGGACTTCGCCATGGCGCTGGCGCGCCGCAGCGGCCGCCCCTTGAGCGTGCTCGTCATCGACGTGGACTACTTCAAGCGCATCAACGACCAGCATGGCCATGACATGGGCGACGCCGTGCTGCGCACCCTGGCGCGCGCCTTCCGCATGCGGCTGCGCGAGTCCGACGTGCTGGCCCGCATGGGGGGCGAGGAATTCCTGGCGCTGCTGCCCGACACCACGGCCGATGCCGCCGTGGTCATTGCCGAGCAACTGCGCGAACTGCTGGCCTCAACGCCCATGGCCCACGGCGAGCCCGTCACCGCCAGCGTGGGCGTGGCCACGCTGCGCGGCACCACGGACACTGCCACCGCCATGCTGCGCCGTGGCGATGAGGCGCTGTACGAGGCCAAGGGCGCAGGCCGCAACAACGTGCAGCTGCAGCGCTGAGGCGGCCCCGCGCCGCTTTTCCCGCCCTCGATTTCCTGACTGCCGCAAAACACCTGTGCGGCAAAAAACACCACACTAATACTCAAATTGAGCATATTATTCGCAGCCATCACCAGCCCTTTCCACAGTCCCGGACGGCCACCATGCAGCTCAAATCCGTGCAGTACGACAAGCCCCATTTCTCCCTCGCCGGCCAGTGCGGCATCGGCGAGGCCTGGGCCCGCATTCCTCCCGAACTTGACCGCGCCCAGCGCCTTCGGACCGCCGAGCGCATACGCGCCCTGCTGCACGAGCGCGATGCCGTGCTCGTGGCCCATTACTACGTGGACGGCGAACTGCAGGACCTGGCGCGCGAGACCGGCGGCTGCGTGGGCGATTCGCTGGAGATGGCGCGCTTCGGCGCCCAGCACCAGGCCAGCACCCTGGTCGTGGCCGGCGTGCGCTTCATGGGAGAGACCGCCAAGATCCTCAGCCCGGAAAAGCGGGTGCTCATGCCCGACGACGACGCCAGCTGCTCGCTGGACCTGGGCTGCCCGGCAGACGAGTTCAGCGCCTTTTGCGACGCCCACCCGGACCGCACGGTCGTGGTCTACGCCAACACCAGCGCGGCGGTGAAGGCGCGCGCCGACTGGGTGGTCACCTCGTCGGTGGGACAGGACATCGTGGCCCACCTGCACGCCTGCGGCGAGAAGATCCTCTGGGCCCCCGACCGCCACCTGGGCGCCCACATCCAGCGCCAGACAGGCGCCGACATGCTGCTGTGGCATGGCTCCTGCCTGGTCCATGACGAGTTCAAGGCCGACGAACTGGCCGCCATGGCGCTGGAGCACCCGCAGGCCGCCATCCTCGTTCACCCCGAGTCGCCGGCCGCCGTGGCCGCCCAGGCCGATGTGGTGGGCTCCACCACCCAGCTCATCAACGCGGCAGGCCGGCTTCCCACCGACACCTTCATCGTCGCCACCGACCAGGGCATCCTGCACGACATGCGCATGCGCTACCCGGACAAGACCTTCCTGCCCGCGCCCACGGCCGGCCAGGGCGCCACCTGCAAGAGCTGCGCCATGTGCCCCTGGATGGCGATGAACAGCCTGCAGGGCGTGGAGCTGGCGCTGGAGCAGGGCCTGTGCGCCATCGAGGTGGACCCCGCCATTGCCCAGGCCGCGCGCCGCCCCATCGAACGCATGCTGGCCTTTGCCGCAGGCCACCGCCAGCCCGTGCGCGCCAGCGGAGACCTTGCGCGCGATGCAGCGCTCTTCCAGCATTTCGGTCCTGCCTGAGGACAGCGCCATGACACAGCCTTGCACAGACGTACTGATCATCGGCGCCGGCCTGGCCGGCATGGCCGCCGCCCTGTCGCTGCCGCCGCATCTGCGCGTGGCCCTGCTCAGCAAGGGCGCGGCCGAGGAATGCGCCAGCGCCTGGGCCCAGGGCGGCATTGCCGCCGTGCTGGATGCACAGGACAGCATCGACGAACACGTGGCAGACACCCTGGTCGCGGGCGCAGGCCAGTGCGATGCACAGGCCATGCGCGCCATCCTTGCACAGGCGCCTGCCGCCATCGATTGGCTGGTGGCCCACGGCGTGCCTTTCACGCGTGACGACAGCGGTGGCCTGCACCTCACGCGCGAGGGCGGCCACGGCCGCCGCCGCATCGTGCATGCCGCCGACTGCACCGGCCAGGCCGTGCACGCCGCCCTGCTGCGCGCCTGCCGGGAGCGCGCGAACATCGATCTGCATGAGCACACCAGCGCGCTGGACCTGCTGACCGTAGGACAGCCTGCGCACTGCACAGGCGCGCTGGTGCGCCTGCCCGATGGCCGCCAGCAGCGCTGGCATGCCGCGCATACCGTGCTGGCCACGGGCGGGCTGGGGCAGGTCTATCCCGCCACCACCAACCCGGCCACCGCCACGGGCGACGGCGTGGCCATGGCTTGGCGCGCGGGCTGCCGCGTGGGTGATCTGGAGTTCATGCAGTTCCATCCCACGGCCCTGCAGGTGGGCGGCCGTGCGGCCGGCCTGGTCTCGGAGGCATTGCGCGGAGAAGGTGCCCTGCTGCGCCTGCCGGACGGCACGCGCTTCATGCCTGCCCATGACGAGCGGGCCGAACTGGCGCCGCGCGACATCGTGGCACGCGCCATCCGGCACGAGATGGACCGCCATGGCCTGGCCTTCGTGCACCTGGACATCACCCACCGGCCACGTGCCTGGCTGCAGTCGCATTTCCCGGGCGTGATGGCCCTGTGCGCCAGCCATGGCATCGACATTGCCACGCAGCCGATTCCCGTGGCCCCCTGCGCCCACTACGCCTGCGGCGGCGTGCTGGCCGGCATCGACGGGCGCACGGATGTCGATGGCCTGCGCGCCATTGGCGAGGTGGCGCGCACCGGCCTGCACGGCGCCAACCGGCTGGCCAGCAATTCGCTGCTCGAATGCGTGGTGATGGGGCGCGCGGCCGCCCAGGCCATCGCGCAGCAGCCGGCTGCCGCCCCTGCGCCGGCCCGGCCGACCGAAACCCTGCAGGCCGGCGCACAGGAGCAGGACACGGCCGCCGTCGCGCAGGAGTTGCGCCAGCTCATGCAGGACTGCGTGGGCATACAGCGCAGCGACCAGGGCCTGGCGCAGGCCGTGCAGCGCATTGCGGCATGGCGTGAAAGGCTGGCACCTGCCGCAGGCCATGCGCTGCGCAATCAGCTCGATGTCTGCTGGCTCATGGCCACGGCTGCCGCCGCACGGCGCGAGAGCTGCGGCGCGCATGCGCGCACCGATGCGCCGGCGCTGGTCGAATGAAAAAGGCCCGCAGCTTTCGCTGCGGGCCTTGTCTTCCGGGCCAAAGCAGTCAGGCCTTGGGAAGCGTCACGCCCACCTGGCCCTGGTACTTGCCGCCACGGTCGCGGTAGCTGACCTCGCAGACATCGTCGGGATCGCTCTCGAAGAACAGCACCTGGGCGCAGCCTTCGCCGGCGTAGATGCGGGCGGGCAGCGGCGTGGTGTTGGAGAACTCCAGCGTCACATAGCCTTCCCATTCGGGCTCGAAGGGGGTGACGTTGACGATGATGCCGCAGCGCGCGTAGGTGCTCTTGCCCAGGCAGATGGTCAGCACGTTGCGCGGGATGCGGAAGTACTCGACCGTGCGCGCCAGCGCGAAGCTGTTGGGCGGGATGATGCAGCTGTCGCCCTCGAAATCGACGAAGCTTTTCTCATCGAAGTTCTTGGGGTCCACCACGGTGCTGTGGATGTTGGTAAACACCTTGAATTCGGGTGCGCAGCGGATGTCGTAGCCATAGCTGCTGGTGCCGTAGCTGATGATCTTGCGGCCATCGACGTTGCGAACCTGGGCCGGCTCGAAAGGCTCGATCATGCCGTGATCCTCGGCCATGCGACGGATCCACTTGTCGCTCTTGATGCTCATGGCAATTCCTCGTTCCCTAGCTGCACTTGTCAGGCGCCAGCACCCGGCCGGGCACTGGCGCAAAGGCGCTATTTTGCTTGAGAAACGACGGTGCGCTCGATCAGGCGGTCATCGCCCAGGATGATCATGGCGAACAGCAGCTCGTCCAGGCTCTCGGCCTGGCGGGTCTTGCGCTCGAGCAGCGGCGTGCAGGCCGGGTTGATGACCACGAAGTCGGCCTCGCAGCCCGGCTGCAGGTTGCCCACCTGCCCCGCCAGGCCCAGGGCGCGCGCCGCGCCCGCCGTGTGCTGCCACCACAGGTTGCCGGGCGACAGGCTCAGGCCCTGCTTGGTCTGGCCCTCGCGGCCCGCCACATAGGCGGCCTGCATGGTGCGGAAGGGGCTGAAGCTCATGCCGCCGCCCACGTCGCTGGCCAGGCCGTAGAGGAACTGCGCGGCATCGGCCCGCGCAAAGTCGAAGAAGCCGCTGCCCAGGAACAGGTTGCTGGTGGGGCTGACGGCGGCGGCGGTGCTGCGTTCACGCATCAGGGCGCGGTCTTCGTCGTCCAGGTGGATGCAGTGCGCGTAGACGGCGCGCTCGCGCATCAGGCCGAAGTCGTCGTAGACCGACAGGTAGCTGCGGGCCTTCGGAAAGAGTTCGGCCACCCAGCGCACTTCGTCCAGGTTCTCGGCCACGTGCGACTGGATCCAGACATCGGCGTAGCGTGCGGCCAGCTCGCCCGCGCCGCGCAGCTGCTCGTGCGTGCTGGTGGGCGCAAAACGCGGCGTGATGGCGTAGCCCAGGCGGTCCACGCCATGCCAGCGCTGGATCAGGGTCTCGGTATCGATCAGGCTTTGCTCGGTCTGGTCGCGCACGCCGTCGGGGCTGTGGCGGTCCTGCAGGACCTTGCCCGTGATCATGCGCATGCCGCGGGCCTGCGACGCGCCCATGAGCGCATCGACGGAACCCGGGTGCGAGGTGGCAAAGGCCAGCGCCGTGGTCACGCCGTTGCGCTGCAGCTCGTCCAGGAAGAATTCGGCCACGCTGTCGGCATGGGCGCGTTCGCAAAAGGCCGACTCGTGCGGAAAGGTGTATTTCTCCAGCCAGGGCAGCAGGCCGGCGGCGGGCGCGCCGATCACATCGGTCTGCGGATAGTGGATATGCAGGTCGATGAAGCCCGGCGCGAGGATGCGGCCCGGCAGATGGGTGACTTCGGCGCCCGGCTGTCCGGTGAACTGCGCCTGCAGCGCCTGCCAGCTGCCGGCGGCGACGACGCGCTGCTGCCCCCTGTCATCCGGGGCGACGGCCAGCAGGCCGTCTTCGTCGTAGAGCGCCTGGCCATCGTCGGCAAAACGCAGCAATGAGGAACGGTAGATTTGCATGCCGCCAAGCTTAGCGGGCGGACAGGCAGATGCCATATCCGCAGCGCTATAGGCGCCATCGGCAGGCGCCATCCTAGGGTTTACGCCAGGACCGTGCGCCCCGCAGGCCGCATCACTTGGGCAAGGTGGCCTGCACGCCTTCCACCAGCCAGTTCATCTGCAGGATCTGCGCATCGTCCAGCTGCTTGCCGGCTGGAATGCGCACCTGGCCCTGGTTGTCGCGCACCGGCTGGTCGCCGGCCTTGAAGGGCTGCAGGCGGCCCTGGGCCATGTCCTTTTGGCGCTGCAGCACTTCCTCGCGCACGGCGGGCGGCAGCTTGGGGCCGAAGCCCTCCACGCGGATCATGCCCTCGCGCACGCCGCCCCAGGTGTCCTGGCTCTTCCAGCTGCCGTCCAGCACGGCGCGAGCGCGCGCCGTGTAGTAGTCGCCCCACTGGTGGGTGACGGCCAGCAACTGGGCGTCGGGCCCGTCCTTGCGCATGTCGGAGTGGTAGGCAATCGCCATGCGGCCGCGCTCCTGGGCGGCCTGCATCACGGCGGTGGATGCGACCTGGAAGGACACCACGTCCACGCCGCCGTTGAACAGCGCCATGGCCGCATCGCGCTCGCGCGGCGGGTCGAACCAGGTATCCAGCCAGACCACCTTGACCGTGGCCTTGGGATTGACCGAACGCATGCCCAGCGTGAAGGCGTTGATGCCTTGCAGCACCTCGGGAATCGGAAAGCCGACCACGAAGCCGGCCACGCCCGTCTTGCTGGCACGGCCTGCGGCAATGCCCGACAGATAGCGGCCCTCGTAGTAGCGCGCATTCGAGGTGGCCACGTTGTCGGCGCGCTTGAAGCCCGTGACCGACTCGAACTTCACCTGCGGGAAGTCGCGCGCCACGCGCATCACGGACTCGGTGTAGCCGAAGCTGGTGGTGAAGATCAGCTGGTTGCCCGAGGCGGCCAGGTCGCGCAGCACGCGCTCGGCGTCGGGGCCCTCGGGCACGCTGTCCACCGCACGGGTCTGCACGCGCGGACCCAGCGCAGCCTGCAAGGCGCGCCGGCCCTCGTCGTGCTGGCGCGTCCAGCCGGCGTCGAGCACGGGCGTCAGATAGACGAAGGCGGCCTTGAGGGGCGCGGAACCTGCAGGGGATGAAGGGGCGGGATGGCCTTGGGACAAGGCCGTGGATACAAGACTTGCGGCCGCGACTGCGGCTGCGAGGTTTTTGTACATGGTGTTCCTCTACATGGCCCGGAAATGAAAACGCACCTGCCGTGGGCAGCGGCCGGTGCGGGGCGCGATTATAGGCAGCGGCCCTGAGGGCTGCCTGGGCCTGCGCTTATGGCCTCCATAAGGGACGGCAGATACCGTCCACTAAGATCGCCAGCAAATTCCAACCCCAAGCAACCACCAAGGAGTACAGGACCATGCCTATGTTCGTCGATACCTCGCCCCCGGGGCAGTGCCTTTTTTGCCGCCTCGTGGCGGGCGAGATCCCGTCCGCCAAGGTGTTCGAGGACGAGCAGACCCTCGCCTTCATGGACATCGGCCAGGTCAATCCCGGCCATGTGCTGGTGGCCAGCAAGCGCCATGCCGTGACCCTGCTGGACCTCACGCCCGACGAGGCCGGCGCCGTGATGCGCACGGCCCAGCGCGTGGCGCAGGCCGTGCAGGCGGCGTTCGACCCCGATGGCATCAGCCTGTTCCAGGCCAATGGCGCAGCCGGCGGGCAGACCGTCTTCCACTTCCACCTGCATGTGCTGCCGCGCCACGAGGGCGACGGCGTGGGCCTGGGCTGGCCGCGCAAGGAGCCCGGCATGCAGGCGCTGCAGGAGCATGCCGAGCGCCTCAGGCAGGCACTGGCCTGAACGGACTCAGGCCAGGGCGGCGTAGCGGGCGAACACGGCCTCCAGCTGGCGCATCCAGTGGGCGCGCTGCTGGGGTGTGACGAAGCTGGCGTCAAAGCTGTTGACCGCCAGTTGCCAGGCCTGCTGCGAGTTCATGCCCGTGGCGGCGAACAGCTGCAGGTAGTTCTCGTTCACATAGCCGCCGAAGTAGGCCGGATCATCGGAATTGACCGTGACCTTGAGCCCCGCCTCCAGCAGTTGCGGCAGGTTGTGCTGGGCCAGGTCGGACACCACGCACAGCTTGAGGTTGGACAGCGGGCACACGGTCAACGGCACGCCGTCGCGCACCAGGCGCTGCATCAGGGCCTCGTCGCGCGCGGCCTGCACGCCGTGGTCTATGCGCTCGGAATGCAGCACGTCCAGCGCGCCCCAGATATAGGCGGGAGGTCCCTCCTCGCCCGCATGGGCCACCAGGTGCAGGCCCAGCTCGCGGCAGCGCGCGAACACGCGGGCGAACTTCTCGGGCGGGTTGCCGACCTCGCTGCTGTCCAGCCCCACGCCGATGAAGCGGTCGCGCAGCGGCAACGCGGCCTCCAGCGTGGCGAAGGCGTCCTCTTCGCTGAGGTGGCGCAGAAAGCTCAGGATCAGCGCCGACGAGATGCCCTGCTCTATCTCCGCATCGCGGCAGGCGCGGTACAGGCCGTTGATCACGGTCTCCATGCCCACGCCGCGCTGGGTGTGGGTCTGGGGGTCGAAGAAGATCTCGGCATGGACCACGTTGTCCTGCGCGGCGCGCGTCAGGTAGGCGCGGCCCATGTCGTAGAAATCCTGCTCGTACAGCAGCACGCTGGCGCCGGCGTAGTAGATGTCCAGAAAGCTTTGCAGGTCGGTGAAGGCATAGGCGCGGCGCAGGTCTTCCACGCTGGCATAGGGCAGCTTCACGCCGTTGCGCTGGGCCAGCGCGAAGATCAGCTCGGGCTCCAGCGAGCCTTCGATGTGCATGTGCAGCTCGGCCTTGGGCATGGCCTGGAGCAATTGGGGCAGATGCGCGGCATCCACGGCGGGTACGGTGTGCATCAGCAGACTCCGAAGGTGATGCCGCTGGCCCGGAGGTAGCGGCGGTAGGCGGACGACATGCGGTCGGCCGCAGAGTGCATTTCGGCGCGCGGGTCCAGTGGCAGGCACTTGGGCTGCTGCGACTCCAGCACGGGCTGGTCCTGGCAGAAGATGGTGTGCTGGAATTCCTGCAGCTGTGCGTCGGGCGAATCGAAGTCTGCCACGGCCAGCCGGAACCAGACTCGGCTGGTCTCGGGCGTGACGGGGCAGATGAACAGGGCGATGGACTCGCGCCAGCCGGCCCGGGTGGTGCCGGACTCGGGCAGCTTGGTCAGCACGGCGGCATAGGGCGCCGTGACTTCGTAGGTGTACTCGACCTCGGCCGCGCTGGTGGAGTGCAGGTTGGACTGGGGCTGCACGGCCTTGCAGCCCGTGGCCAGCACGCCCGTGGCCGTGGTCTCCACGGCATAGGCTTCGATGGCCGTGGCATCGCGGCTGCCCAGCCAGCCTTCGTGGACAAAGCCGAAGTGCGACATGTCCAGGAAGTTCTCGATGATGCGCGGCGCGCTGGCGGCCACGTCATAGGGGCCGCAGTTGAGCTTGCGCAGGTGCGCGTCCGCCTCGGCTTCAAAGGCTGGAAGGGCCGCCAGGGCCGCCAGGGCCGGAACAGCCGAGAGCTCCTCGCCCGTGGCCAGCCGCACCCAGACCAGGCCGTAGGCTTCCTGTGCCTCGAAGGCCTTCACGCATTGCGAGGGCGGCGGCGTGAAGCTGGGCAGGGCCGGCACCTTGACGCACTGGCCGCTGTCGGCGAACTGCCAGCCGTGGTAGGGGCATTCAAGGTGGCCGTTCTCGACACGGCCCATGGACAGGCGTGCGCCACGGTGCGGGCAGCGGTCCACGAAGACGCGGACCAGGCCTTGCGGATCGCGCCACAGCACCAGGGGCTGGTCCAGCAGTTGCACGCCCAGCGGCGCATCGACAACTTCGTGGGCCTGGGCCACGGGATGCCAGAGGGAGTTTTCGATCATGGGGGAATCTCTTGCGGTCTGTCTGTGCCGCGGCGGCGGGCAGGCCGCGGCTGGGAGCGAGCATAAACCCACTCGATGCGCAGCACAGGTACGGTACAGGTACACCTGTGCTACGCATGAACGCCAAGGCCGCCCGAAGGCGGCCCTGGCGGCAGCAGGCAGCCCGGCCTGCGCCGGGCGGCCTGGCGTCTGTCTTACTTGCTGTCCTGGCCCGGCACCTTGCCTTCCACGCCCTTGACGTAGAAGTTGATGCCCGTGAGGAACTTGTCCTCGGCCACGGCGTCGGCGGCCAGCAGTTCCTTGCCGTCCTGGCCTGCGATCGGGCCCTTCCAGATATGGAAGGTGCCGTCCTTCAGGCCCTTCTTGACCTCTTCGATCTTCGCCTTGGCTTCGGCGGGCACGTCATCGGCCAGCGAGACGATGTCGATCGCGCCTTCCTTCACGCCCCACCAGGTCTGCTGGCTGCTCCACTTGCCGTCCAGCATCTCGCGCACGGTCTTGGTGTAGTAGGGCGTCCAGTTGATGATGGCCGAGCCCAGGTGGGCCTTGGGGCCGTAGGCCGTCATGTCGGAGTCCCAGCCGAAGGCGCGCTTGCCCTTTTCCTCGGCCGTCTTGAGCACGGCGGCGGAGTCGGTGTTCTGGAACAGGATGTCGGCGCCGCCGTTGATCAGCGAAGTCGCAGCCTCGGTTTCCTTCGGGGGGGCGAACCACTCGTTGACCCAGACCACCTTGGTCTTGATCTTGGGGTTCATGGACTGCGCGCCCAGCGTGAAGCTGTTGATGTTGCGCAGCACTTCGGGAATCGGCACGGAGCCGACCACGCCCAGCACGTTGGACTTGGTCATGGAGCCCGCGATGATGCCGGCCAGGTAGGCGCCTTCGTAGGTGCGGCTGTCGTAGGTGCTGACGTTGGCGGCGGTCTTGTAGCCGGTGGCGTGCTCGAACTTCACATCGGGGAAGTCGGGAGCGATCTTCTGGATGGGTTCCATGTAGCCGAAGGTGGTGCCGAAGACCAGCTTGTTGCCGTTGGCGGCCATGTCGCGCAGCACGCGCTCGGCGTCGGCGCCCTCGGGCACGCTCTCCACATAGGACGTCTTGATCTTGTCGCCGAATTCCTTCTCCAGCGCCAGGCGGCCCTGGTCGTGGGCAAAGGTGTAGCCGCCGTCACCGACGGGGCCCACGTAGGCGAAGGCGATCTTCAAAGGCTCGGTTGCAGCGGCAGCAGGGGCCTCGGCAACGGGAGCGGGCGCAGGCGCGGCCTCCTCCTTCTTGCCACAGCCGGCCAGCGCGGCGGCGGCCACGGCCGACAGCGCTGCCACCTTGATCAGGGAGCGTTTGTGAAGATCAGTCATCGAAGTTTCCTCAAGTGGTCCTGCGGCAGGCAGGAAGAAGGCAGGTCTGCAGGGCGCAGGCCTGCCGCGATGGGTCCAGAGAATAAAGCAAGAATGACGCCAGCCGGCCTGTTCATGGGCCGCGTGCTCCTGGAAAACGACATTTTCGGGGGTGCGCACGGAATCGGTGCATGAACAGGCCGCCAGCGCCGGCCCTCAGGAACTGCCCAGCATCGCCACCAGGCGTTCCACCGCACGGCGGTGCCCGGTCTCCAGCGCGGCAGGATCGGCGGGATCGAACACCGCGAGGCCGATGCGCGGAGGAATGCCGGTGACCTCGAATGCCACGCCGGCACCATCGCGGTAGATCTCGTTGGACAGGGACACGAAGAAGTTGCCCGGCAAGGGCTTGACCAGGGAGTTGGACAGTGAGCCCGCCGTTGGCTGGCCCACCTGGGTCACCTGGGGCAGCGCCCGCATCATCAGCGTGAAGGTCTCGGCAGCGCTGACGGTCAGATCGCTGGTCAGCACATGCACGGGCCTGGCATAGGTCTGGCTGCCCCTGGGCTCGACATACCAGCTTTGTTCGCTGCGGCCCTGCGGGCGATGCGCCTGCTTGGTGAAGCCCAGCACGCGCTGCCGCGTGAAACTGCCCGCCATCTCGGCGCTGACCTGGTCGAGTCCGCCCAGGGTGTTGAGCGACACATCGACGATCAGCGCGCGTGTGTCCGCCAGCGCGGCCAGCGCGCGGTCCATCTCTGCCCGCGCCGCGGCCATGTCCTTGTGCGCATCGAAGGGGCTGGAAAACTCGCCCATGCTGCCGATCTCGATGTAGCCCACATTGCCCGGCAACCGGCCCCAGACCATGGTTCCTCCCAGCACGGGGCCGCTGCCACCCTGCAGGCGGGATGCCAGGTCCTCACGGACCCGCGCCTTCCACAGCTCCTGGAAAACCAGGAAGTCCTTGACCTCGGTCTGCGCCTCGAAGGCCTGGCGCAGGCGCTTGGTGGTGGGCTTGTTGCCCCCCAGGAAGGCATAGCTCAGCGCGCCGTCGCGCGAGCGGATCAGGGCGGTATGCACGTCGTTGAAGTCCTTCAGCGCCTCGCTCATCACGGCCTGCAGGGCATCGTCGTTGGCAGCGGCCGCCGCCCGGGGCGCCAGGCGGCTGGTGATCTGCGGCCAGTCGATGTTGCGTTCCTTGAGAAAGGCGTAGTCCAGAGCAATCACGTCGCTCAGGGCCTTGAAGGTGGTGCCAGGGTCGGTCGCCGGCGCATTGCGGCAGGCCGAAGGCACGCTGCCCAGGCGCTCCAGGGAGTAGGTGGCAGGAAAGCCCGGCAGCTCGAACAGCTCGGCGCGGATGCCATGCAGATTGGCCGTGGTGCGGTAGCTGTATCCCTTGAACTGCTCCACCGTGCCGCCTGCAGCGCCGGCCTGGGGGTAGCACAGGGCTCCGGCCTCCTGGTAGCGCGCCACGGAATTCGACTTGAACTCCATCAGCGTGCCTTCTCCCAGGATGCGCCATACGCCCTCCAGGTCGCCGGACGTGCGGCCATCCACCACGACCTGGCCGCTGCGCTCCGACAGAATCTTGGATTCGCCGCCGCCGCAGGCCGCCAGCAGCAGGGATGACAGGGCCGCGGCAAGCAGCCAGCGGGGTTGGGTGGGAGCGGGAACTCGAACGTGCATGAAACGCTCCGTGCAATGAATGAAGAGGTCCGCACTGTCGGCGGCGGGCCTGAAGAAAACCGGACGGCCGCCTGAAGGAATCCTGAAGACCCTGTCTGGGAAAATCCGGCATTGCCCCCACCGGCCCCGCGCCCTGCCCCATGAAGCTATTGCTGGTTGAAGACGATCTGGACCTTGGCAACGGGGTGCGCCTGGCGCTGCAGGACCAGCGCTTCGATGTCACCTGGGTTCGCCGCATCGCCGAGGCCCGCCCCCTGCTGGACCAGGGCGCCTGCGACCTGCTGGTGCTGGATCTGGGCCTTCCCGATGGCGACGGACTGTCGCTGCTGGCACGCGTGCGGCGTGAACGCAAGGACCTGCCCATCCTGATCCTCACGGCGCGGGACGGGCTGGACGACCGCCTGCGCGGGCTCGACGGCGGAGCCGATGACTACGTGGTCAAGCCCTTTGCGCTGGCCGAGCTGCTGTCGCGCATCCGCGCGCTCAGGCGCCGCAGCCTGGGCACGGAAGAGCAGGTCTTCGACGTGCGCGGACTGGTGCTGAACGAACGAAGCCGGCGTGTCAGCGTCTTCGGCCGCGAGATCGATCTGTCGCCCAGCGAATTCGCCCTGCTGGCCGCCCTGATCCGCCGCCCCGACCAGGTGTTCAGCCGCCACATGCTCGAAGAGGAGGTGCTGCCGGGCAGCGGGCGCTATGCGAGCAACAGCCTGGAGGTGCACATCTCCAGCCTGCGGCGGCAGATCGGCGAAGGCTATGTGCGCACGGTGCGCGGCGTCGGCTATGTGCTGGACCGCCAGCCCTATGAAGGCAGGCGGCGATGAAGGCCGCAGCCTGCCTGCGCCGCGCCTGGCGCGCCGGGGCCGAACCCAGCCTGATCCGGCGCCTGGTACTTGCCCAGGCCGTGGTGCTGGTCGTGGTGTGGATCGCCCTCGGCGCGCTGCTGATGGTGGAGTTCCAGAGCGATGCCTCGGAGCTGGACTCGTTGCGCCACGACGCGGTACTGGCGGTTGCCGGCCCCCTGCTGGACCGCCCTGCCGCGCTGCAGGAAGCCCTCGCCCGCATCGACCTGGCCCGCAGAACCGAAGGGCAGTTGCCCGACCAGCCGCGCTGGCGCGTGAACATGATGGTGTGGCATGGACCGCAGCTGCTGTTTGCCTCGCCCGGCCTTTCCGCCCCCATCGTGCAAACCGCCACGGATCGCATCGAGACAGTCACGGCGGCCGGGGAACGCTGGCGCGCCATGACGCGCTCGGACGCCTCGGGCCAGTTGCGCGTGACGCTGGCCATCTCCAATGAGCCCGGGCGCGGCATGCTCACGCTGGCCTCCAGCAGCCTGCTGGTGCTGCCCCTGCTGATCAGCGCGCCACTGCTGGTTTTTCCGGCGTGGGCCGCCGTGTGGCTTGCGCTCAGGCCCTGGCGGCGCCTCAGTGCCGAAATCGCGCGCCGTGGCATGGGCGACCTTGCGCCGCTGGGTTTTCAGCCGCGCCACCGCGAGCTCAAGCCCCTGGCCCACTCTGTCAACCGCCTGCTGCAGAGCGTCAGGGACGGGCTGGCCAGGGAGCGCAGCTTCATCGCCGATGCTGCCCATGAACTGCGCACACCCGTGGCCGCCATCCGCGTGCATGCGGAAGCCCTGAACAACCTGCCTTTGCCGGCAGGGCTGGACTACCGCCTGGGCGCACGCCTGGATGCGCTGGTCGGCTGCAGCGCACGCGCGTCCCGCCTGGTGGACCAGATGCTGGCACTGATGCGGGCCGACGCCGGCCCCTCCGCGCCGGGCATGCAATCGCTGGAGATCGACAGGCTGCTGCAGCAGCGCCTCGGTTGTCTGGCGGGCCTGGCCCGCGAGCGCGGCGTGGAGCTTGATCTGGACGCCGAAGGTCCGCTGCCGCTGTGGGGCGAACGCCAGGCAATGGAATCCCTGATCGACAACCTGGTGGACAACGCCATCAAGTACAGCCCGCCAGGCGGCCTGGTGCGCGTGCGCGCGCGCCGGGATGCGGCCACGCAGGCGATGGTGCTCGAAGTCATGGATGAGGGACCGGGCATTGCGCCGGCCTGGCGCAGCCGTGTCTTCGACCGCTTTTTCCGCGCGCCCGACCAGGCGGTGGCAGGCAGCGGGCTGGGCCTGGCCATCGTGGCGGCCGTGGTGCGCCAGCATGGAGGGAGCATCGTCTGCGATGACGCGGACGATGGCCCCGGACTGTGCATGCGCGTCAGCTTCCCCGGCGGGACTGCCCCGCACTAGACAAGCCACCGCGCATGCGGCGCCTGCGCTTACTTGGCGCCCGGCACCTTGCCTTCGACGCCGTTGACGAAGAAGTTGATGCTGGTCATGAAGCCCAGATCGCCGACCTGGCCTGCCGTCAGCACTTCCTTGCCGGCGTTGTCCTTGATGGGGCCGGTCCAGACGGCGAAGCTGCCGTCCTTCAAGCCGTCGCGTGCCTTGGCGACCTTGTCCTTGATGTCCTGGGGCACGTCGTCGGCGATCTTCACGAGGTCGATGGCGCCTTCCTTCACGCCCCACCAGAACGAGCCGCCCTGCCACTTGCCGTCCAGCGTGTCCTGGGTGACCTTGCTGTAGTAAGGCGTCCAGTCGATCACGGCCGAGCCCAGGTGGGCCTTGGGCGCGAAGGCGCTCATGTCGCCGTCCTTGCCGAAGGCGCGCGCACCGCGTTCCTCGGCCGTCTTGAGCACGGCCGGGGAGTTGGTGTTCTGGTAGAGCACGTCCACGCCGCCGTTGATCAGCGAGGTGGCGGCCTCGGACTCCTTGGGCGGGGCGAACCACTCGTTCACCCAGACCACCTTGGCCTTGATCGAGGGATCGACGCTTTGCGCGCCCAGCACGAAGCTGTTGATGTTGCGCACCACTTCAGGAATCGGCACCGAGGCCACGACGCCGATGGTCTTGGTCTTGGTCATGCCACCGGCCACGATGCCGGCAAGGTACGCGCCCTCGAAGGTCTTGGTGTCGTAGGTGGCCACGTTGTCGGCGTTCTTGTAGCCGGTGGCGTGCTCGAACTTCACGTCCTTGAGGTCGGCCGCGACCTTCTGCACGAACTCCTGGTAGCCGAAGCTGGTCGCGAAGATCAGCTTGTTGCCCTGGCCGGCCATGTCGCGCATTACGCGCTCGGCATCAGCGCTCTCGGGCACGCTTTCGACGAAGGAGGTTTCCACCTTGTCACCGAACTTCTCCTGGATGGCCTTGCGGCCCAGCTCGTGCTGGAAGGTCCAGCCGCCGTCGCCGATGGGGCTGACGTACATGAAGCCGATCTTGAGCTTCTCGGCCGGCGCCTGGGCGGCAGGCGCGGCAGCGGGAGCAGGCGCTGCGGCCTCTTCCTTCTTGCCGCAGGCGGTCAGGGCCGCCACCGAGATGGCCGACAGGCCGATCATCTTCACAAGCGTGCTTTTCAGGCCAGGTTTCAGGGTGCGTTCGCGCAAAGCGGGCATGCGTTTGTCCTTTTGTGGTTCTGGAGGGAGAGAGAAAAAATGAAAGCGTCAGGAGCCCGGGTAGAAGGGCTTGCCCAGCGAGGCCGGCATGTTGGCACGGATCCAGGCCGGATTGCGCGAGATCAGCACCAGCACGACGATGGTCGCCAGGTAGGGCAGCATGGACAGCAGCTGGCTGGCCACCTGCACGCCCGTGGCCTGCAGGTGGAACTGCAGCATGGTCACGCCGCCGAACAGGTAGGCGCCCAGCAGCACGCGCGCAGGGCGCCAGGTGGCAAAGGTGGTCAACGCCAGCGCGATCCAGCCCCGGCCCGACACCATGCCCTCCACCCACAGCGGCGTGTAGACGGTGGAGATGTAGGCACCGGCCAGCCCGCACATGGCTCCGCCGAACACCACGGCCGCCAGGCGGATGCGGCGCACCGGGTAGCCCAGCGCATGGGCCGACTGGGGCGACTCACCCACGGCGCGCAGCACCAGGCCGGCCCGCGTGCGGTAGAGGAACCAGACCAGGGCCGCCGCAATGACTACGGCCCCATAGACCAGCGGATGCAGGCGGAACAGCGCCGTGCCGACCACGGGCAAGTCGGACAGCCAGGGCACGGCGAACTTGGGCAGCTCGGGCAGGCGCGCCTGCACATAGCCCAGGCCCAGGAAGGCCGAGAAGCCCGTGCCGAACAGCGACAGGGCCAGCCCCGTCGCGTACTGGTTGGTGTTCAGCCAGATAACCAGCACGCCGAAGATGGCGGCCAGCAGCGCGCCCGCGCCCATGCCGGCCAGAAAGCCCACGGTGGTGCTGCCCGTGTGGACCACGGCGGCAAAGCCCGCGATGGCGGCGCACAGCATCACGCCCTCGGCACCCAGGTTGACGATGCCGGCCTTTTCATTGATCAGCAGGCCCAGCGCGGCCAGCGCCAGCACGGTGCCGGCGCTGAGCGTGGAGCCCAGCAGCAGTGCATAGGATTCCATCAGCGGGCCTCCTTGACTGCAGGCGCCGCTGCGGGCGGGACCACGGGTGTGCGGGACACCCAGCGCACGCGGTAGGCCACCAGCGTGTCGCAGGCCAGCAGCGTGAACAGCAGCAGGCCCTGGAACACGCCGGTCAGCGCCTTGGGCAGGCCCAGGCGCGACTGGGCGAGTTCGCCCCCGATATAGAACATGCTCATGAGAATCGCGGAAAAGATCATGCCCACGGGATGCAGGCGGCCGACGAAGGCCACGATGATGGCGGCGAAGCCGTAGCCAGCCGGGACATAGGGCGTGAGCTGGCCCAGCGGGCCGGCCACTTCCAGCGCACCGGCCAGGCCGGCGGCGGCGCCCGAGATCAGCAGCGCCGTCCACAGCGCGCGGCGCGAGGAAAAGCCCGCGTAGCGCGCGGCAGCCGGGGCCAGCCCACCGACCTGCAGCGCAAAGCCGGCGCGGGTGCGGAACAGGAAGACCCACAGCATGGCCGCCGCAGCCAGCGCCAGCAGCAGGCCGATATTGGTGCGCATGCCCTGCATGAGCTTGGGGATCTGCGTGACACGCTCGAAGGTCTTGGTCTGCGGGAAGTTGTAGCCCATGGGGTCCTTCCACGGCCCGTAGACCAGAAAGCCCAGCACCAGGGTGGCCACGTAGACCAGCATCAGGCTGACCAGGATTTCATTGGCGTTGAAGCGGTCGCGCAGCAGGGCCACGATGCCGGCCCAGACCATGCCGCCGAGCATGCCGGCCACCAGGATGGCGGGCACGATCCACGGGCCCGTGGTCTTGTCCGCCAGCAGCGCCACGCCGCCTGCGGCCACGGCGCCGATCACGAACTGGCCTTCGGCACCGATGTTCCAGACATTGGAGCGAAAGCACACGGCCAGCCCCAGCGCGATCAGCAGCAGCGGCGTGGCCTTGACGGCCAGCTCGCCCAGCGCATAGGTGGACTTGACGGGGTCCCAGAAGAAGGCCTGCAGGCCGCGCACCGGGTCCTTGCCCAGCATCACGAACAGGCACACGCCGATCAGCACGGTGATGGCCAGCGCCAGCACGGGCGAACCGTAGGTCCACAGCTTCGAGGCCTGGGGGCGTTGCTCAAGCTTGAACATGGGCGCCTCCCCTGGCGGCATTCTGGGCGGCAGCACCGTCCCACAGGCCGCTCATCCACTCGCCGATCTGCTGCACGGTGGCATCGGCCCGCGCCACCGAGGGCGACAGCCGGCCCTTGGCCACCACATGCAGGCGGTCACATATTTCGAACAATTCGTCCAACTCCTCGCTGAGCACCAGCACGGCGCAGCCTTCGTCACGCAATTGCAGGATGGCGCCGCGGATCTGCGCGGCCGCCCCCACGTCCACCCCCCAGGTAGGCTGGGAGATGATGAGCAGCTTGGGCCTGGCATCGATCTCGCGGCCCACGATGAATTTCTGCAGGTTGCCGCCCGACAGCGACTGCGCCGCCGCGTTGGGGCCACCGGCCTTGACGTTGAAGCGCGCGATGATGGCGCGCGCCTGCTCCTGCAACTGGCCCATGCGGATCCAGCCGCCCGCGCCCAGCGCGGTCTTGCGCGTCAGCAGCAGGTTGTGCGCCAGGCCCATGCTGGGCACGGCGCCACGGCCAAGACGTTCCTCCGGCACGAAGTGCAGGCCCAGCGCACGGCGCCGGCCGGGGCCCAGGCGCCCCGCCTCCCGGCCGGCAATCTGCACCATTTCGGGCGCTGCGCGCGTGTCCTCGCCGGACAGGGCATACAGCAATTCCTTCTGGCCATTGCCCGAGACACCGGCGATGCCCACGACTTCGCCCGCGCGCACATCGAGCTGGATGCCATGCAGGTCCACGCCGAAGGGCTCCGAGCGCGGCAGCGCCAGGCCCTGCACGCGCAGCACGCTGGCGCCGACCTGGGATTCGCGGTGCGTGAGCTCGGGCGGCTCCGAGCCGATCATCAGCCGCGACAGCGAGGCATTGCTCTCCACGGCCGGGTTGCACACGCCGGTCACCTGCCCGCCGCGCAGCACGGTACAGGCCGTGCACAGCGAACGGATCTCGTGCAGCTTGTGGCTGATGTAGAGGATGGAGCAGCCCTCGGACGCCAGGCGGCGCAGCACGACGAAGAGCTTTTCCACCGCCTGCGGCGTGAGCACCGAGGTGGGCTCGTCAAGAATGAGCACGCGCGGGTGCGTGAGCAGGGCGCGGATGATTTCCACGCGCTGCATCTCGCCCACGCTCAGCGTGTGCACGGGGCGGTGGGGATCGACCTCCAGCCCGTAGTCATGCGCCGTGGACTCGATGCGCTTCACCACCTCGGCCAGCGGCAGGCTCTTGTCCAGGCCCAGCCAGACGTTCTCGGCCACGGACAGCGTGTCGAACAGGCTGAAATGCTGGAACACCATGGCGATGCCCAGCTGGCGCGCCTCCTGCGGGTTGCGGATGTGGACCGGCTTGCCATCGACCTCGATGCGGCCCTCGTCGGGCTTGACGGCGCCGTAGATGATCTTCATCAGCGTGGACTTGCCGGCACCGTTCTCACCCAGGATGGCGTGCACTTCGCCGGCGCCCACGGTCAGCGAAATACCGTTGTTGGCCACCACCGCCGGATAGCGCTTGGTGATGCCTGTCAGCTGCAGCCGGGGCGGCGCTGCGGCTGGCAGGGGGACTGTATCGGGGGGATTCATGGCTGGGATTGTCTTTCAATTTCTGCAACAAACTGGAACACAAGTCCTTGAAACCGCCTCGGCGGCCCTCATATCGACCACCACTTTGTCCACCAGAAAGGCGGTTCCTGCCGCCATCGCCTAGCGGGCACGGGACATCAGGGCCACATGCCGCACGGCGTCGCGCAGCCAGCGCGTGGAGGCGCCCATGTGCGTGCGGGCGTGCCACAGCTGGTAGTACACCAGCGGCGCAAACTCCACCGGGCAGGGCAGGATCACCAGGGGCAGGCGCTGGCTGAAGCGCTCGCAGAACAGCCGCCCCGTGGTCAGCACCAGCAAGCTGGTGGCCACGATGTCGGGGATCAGGCTGAAATGCGCGCAGCGCGCCGCCACCTGGCGCTGCAGGCCCATGCGGGACAGCTGGTCGTCGATCACGCCGCGCGCACCCGGGTAGGTGGGCGTTGGCGCGATGTGCTCGGCCTCCAGCCACTGGGCCACGTCCCAGCCGCGGCGCACGGCCGGGTGCTGGGGGCTGACCAGGCAGACCACCTCGTCCTCGAACAGGCTGGCCATGTGCAGGCCCTGCGGCGGCTCGGGCCAGTTGCCGATCACCACGTCCACATCGCCCTGGGCCAGCTGCACCTCGTAGTGCGCGTCGCCGTTGAGGGCCAGGATGTCCACGGGGCAGCCGGGCGCCTCGGTCTTGAGATGGGCCACCAGGCGCGGCAGGAACAGCGGGTCCAGGTAGTCGCTGGCGGCGATGCGGAAGGTGCGCGTGGAGGTGCGGGGATCGAAATGGCGCGCATCGCTGAACAGGCCCTCGGCCGCGCGCAGGATGTCGGCGGCCGGCTGCACCATGCGCAGCCCGGCCTCGGTGGGCTGCATGTGCGCGCCCGAGCGCACCAGCAGCGAATCGCCGGCCAGGTCGCGCAGGCGCTTGAGCGCAGCGGACACCGCCGGCTGGTGCATGCCCAGGCGCAATGCGGCACGCGAGACGCTGCGCTCGGTTAGCACCGTGTGCAGCACCCGGATCAGATGCAGATCAATCTTGTCGAACAGGGCCTGGTCGCGCATGTAGCGAAGCAATCAGCGAAAAAAAGAGCGGTCGCGCCGGGGACGCGCCGCAGGTCATGGGTAGCCCGCAGCGTAACCCAGCCACGGAGCGCTCCGGCTAGATACAACCACCAAGGATGGGACGGTTAAACACTTGTGTGTGCAAGGCATGCAATATGCGGGCCAAGGCCGGCCAGGCCTGGCGCGGCGGCGCGGCCACCCAGGCCACCACCCATTCCCTCACTCAGGCCGCCTCCAGCACCTCGACGCGGTTGCGGCCCTTGCGCTTGGCCGCATAGCAGGCCATGTCGGCCGAGCGCAGCGCGCTGCTGACCGTGTGCTGGCGGGCATCGAGCACCACCATGCCGACGCTCACGCCCATCAGGTAGCGCTGGCCCTCGTGCGCGCCCTCCCAGTCCTGCACGGCCATGCACAGGCTTTGCGCCAGCAGCATGCCCTGCTCCGCCGAGGTGCCCGCCAGCAGCACGGCGAATTCATCACCGCCCAGGCGCGCCACCCAGCCCAGCGGCCGGACCACGCTGTCGATCAGCCGGGCCATGTGGCACAGCACCTCGTCGCCGGCCGCATGGCCTCCCTGCTGGTTGACGTGGGCGAAGTGGTCCAGGTCCAGGAACAGGATCACGCCATGCTGCGGCAGGCCGACGGTCTCCTCCTCCGCCTCTTCCTCCGCCTCTTGCGCCTCCTCGATCGTGGCGACGGCGGTGTTGTCGCTCTGCTGCAGGGCGGACTCACCCTGCTGCAGCGCCTCGGCCGGCAGGCGCTGGGCGGCACTGCATTCCTGCAGCCACTCATGCAGGCGCATGGCAAAGGCCTCGCGGTTGGGCAGCAGGGTCAGCGGATCGTGCATGGCCTTCCAGCCCGGCTGCTCGCGCACCAGTCGCTGCATGGTCACGTCCTCGACCACCCAGACCAGGGTGGGGTCTGCCGGCACCACGGCGCGCGGCTCCAGGCCGCGCTGCAGGCGCTGCAGGCTCTGGCCGTGCAGGCGCACCCAGATGGGGCGGCCGTCCTTGCGGACAAAGCACTGCTCGCTGTCGAACTGGCCGTACATGTCCAGGTCCTTGCGCACGCGCTCCAGCAATTGGATGTGCGCCGCGTCGGAGGCGCACAGCTGGCGTATCGCCTGCCCCTGCAGCTCGCGCGGCGGATAGCCGAGCATGCGCGCGGCCTGCAGGCCCACCAGCTCCAGATGCGCCGACCGCGTGACCACCAGGCCCACGGGCGCGTAGTCCATCAGCGTCTGCAGCTGCAGTTGCAGCCGGCCGACCTCGTGCGCCTGCTCCTGCCCCATCTGCCCCAGGCGATGCAGGGCCTGCCACAGCGTGGAGGCTTCGCCCCAGGCATGGGTCCAGGGCATGCGCCAGCCGCCTTCCTCGGCATGGCCCGGCTCGGGTTCGGGCGCGGGATCGGGCTCCTCGGCCATCAGCCTTCCCTGGCTCGCCAGCCATTGGCGTGCAGTGCGGTGCAGGGCCGCCATGGGTTCGGTGACCAGGATCAGCAGCAGGACCAGCAGGCCAGCGACACCGGCCACGGCGGCCAGCAGCCACCACAGCACGCGCGGCGCCAGGCTGGGCGCGATGGCTTCCTCGGGGGTGATCCTGACCACCAGCCACTGCGGCAGCGGCATGCCTGCCGTCGTCACCAGGTAGCCCGCGCGCCGCTGGGTGTCGGGGCCCACCTGCACTGCGCCGGCCGCGGGGTCCTGCAGCCAGTCCGCGCCCAGGCCGGGCTCGGCCTCGGCGCGCGCCGACCAGCGCGAGGGGTCGGAATGGGCCAGGATCTGCCCGTCGCGCTGCATGACCAGCAGGCGCCCGCCGGAGCGCGAGGGATCGATGCTGGGCGGCAGCAGGGCCTGGGCGGACATGCGCACACCGGCCGACAGCACGCCGCTGACCGTGCCATTGCCGGTGCGCAGCGGCACGGCGTACAGCAACTCCATCATTCCGGGATCGGCCCCCTTGCGCACCATGGTGGAGACCACGGGCCGGCCATCGGCCAGGCTGCGCCGCATCACGTCGCGCACGCCTTCGTCCAGATCGGCCAGGGGCTCGGAACGGCCGCCGCGCAGGCTGAGCTGCAGCTGGCCACGCGCGTCGGCCAGTTGCAGGGTGTCGAACAGCCGCACGGATGCGTCTCCGCGCAGCATCTCGCCCATCAGCCGGCTCGGGTCGCTGCCCTGGTCGGCAATGCCCTGGGCCAGCACCCACAGCAGGCGCTGCTGCTGCTCCAGCCGAGCGGCCAGCATGCGCGCCACGGTATCGACCTCGTCGGCCTGCCGGGCCATGGCGCGCTCCAGTGTCTGCTGGCGCATGTTGTGCGAGACCCACCAGGCACTGCCAAGGCCCGCCAGCAGCACGGCCGCAGCGGCCAACGCCAGCACCGTGCAGCGCATGGCGCCCCAGCCTGGGGCCGCGCGCGGCCGCGAGGGTGAACCCGACAGCTGCGGAGCATCCTGGGATGCCAGCAGTGCCTGGAAAAAGGGAGATCGGCGGGCGTCCAGTGACATGACGCCATCAATATATGCAGGCCCGAAAGCCGTCCCACTGGGTGGAACCCGCGAACCAGTGGTTACCCCGCCCCGCAAGGCCCGGCGCTTGCAAGCCGGCGCCCGTCAGCGGCGTGGGAATCAGCCTACGGCAAGAACTTCGAGGGCCGCCGGCTTGGGCAGATCAATGACATTGCCCCGGCCCGCGATGAGCCCGTGCTCACGCAACTGGCGCAGCACGCGCGAGAAGGTCTCGGGCGCAATGCCGAGCTGGGCGGCGATCAGCCGCTTGCGCAGGTGCAGCGTCACGCGCAGGCCCCCGGCCTCGTGCGGCATGGCATGGCGCAGCAGCCACTGGGCGCAGCGCGCCTCGGCGTCCTTGGACAGGCGGCTCACCGCCAGCTCGGTCTGCGCGCAATAGGCCTGGGCCATGTCCTGCAGCAGTTGCTGGGCGGGCGAAGGCAGCTGCGAGACGGCCTTCAGGAAGTCGGTCTGGGGAAGTTGCTGCACGCGGACATCGCTGTCGGCCAGCATGTCCAGGCTGCTGCCGCGCCGCTGCAGCACAAAGGCGGCGTCCAGCCAGGCAGGCCCTTCCACGACACCCAGCTGGTGGCGCATCTGCCCACCCTGGCCTATGCCCAGGAGCACGCGACCGCGCTCCAGATACATCACCGTATCCGGCGACTGCCGACGCAGCCTGAGCCAGGTACCCGCGGCCAACACCTGGGCGGAACCCGGCGCGAAGGCGAAAGCTTGCAAGGAAGACAGGGCGAACATGCATGCAACTTTGCCGGCTTTGCTCCCGCCGCGTTTTGAGCCATGTCAATCCACCGCCAGCACACCGGTCCGCAGGCGGCATACTTGTCACAACAATGTCACCAGTGAAACTTAATGTATCCAGCTGAAAAGTTGAGCCCATGATCGATCCCCAGATGCTCGCCAGCCTGCCCGCTGCCGCGGCCGTGCTGTCCGCCGCCGTGCGGTCCGGCGCAGGCCCCGTGGCGCAGCTCATGCGTGCGGGTGGCCTGTACTGCGTCTTCCAGCCGCTGGCCGACTTGCGCAGCGGCAGCATCTACGCGCATGAGGCGCTGATCCGCGGCCCCCAGGGAACGCCGCTGCACACGCCCGACGCCCTGCTCAAGGGCGCTGCGGCCGAGGGCATTCTTCGGGAATTCGAGCTGCTGGCGGTCTGCGTGGCGCTGCAGGACTGGGGCCGGCAGAGTGCGCCGGGCCGGCTGTTCGTCAACCTCAGCGCCCACGCGCTGGTGCAGGCCGTGGGGGTCTGCGGCCCCGGCATGGTCGGGGACACGGTGCGCAGCTTCGGCGTGCAGGCCCGCTCCCTGGTGGTGGAGATCACCGAACACGACCATGTGACCGACATGCCCGCCGTCTGCGCCGCCGTGAAGGCCGTGCATGCCACGGGCGCGCGCCTGGCGCTGGATGACTTTGGCGACGGCCGCTCCAGCCTGCGCCTGTGGTCCGAGGCCAAGCCCGACTTCGTCAAGATCGACAAATACTTCATCCACCAGATCGAGCAGCGCCCGGCCACGCTGCAGCTGCTGCAGGCCATCAAGGGCATTGCCGAGGTCTTCGGCACCACGCTGATCGCCGAAGGCATAGAGACCGAGGACGAGCTGCGTACCCTGCGCGACCTGGGCATTCCCTATGGCCAGGGCTGGCTGCTGGGCCGCCCTGCCGAAACCGCCCAGCCCCAGATCAGCACGCAGGCGCGCAGCGTGGCCCAGGACCCGCGCGTGGCCGTGCTGCCCCACCAGGGACACAGCGCGCGCCCGGGGGTGCTGCGCAATCTGATGGTGATGCAGGCGCCCTGCGTGGTGCCTGCGGCCAGCAACGACGAGGTGGCCGAGCTGTTCCAGGCCGGCCAGCAGCTGCATGCCATTGCCGTCGTGGAGGCCGGCCGGCCGCTGGCGCTCATCAACCGCCAGCAGTTCATGAACCACTACGCCACGCTGTACTTCCGCGAAGTGCACGGGCGCAAGCCCTGCCTGGCCTTTGCCAACGTGCAGCCGCGCATCGTGGAGCTCGATTGCGATGTGGACCAGCTTGTGGGCATCCTGACCTCGCAGGACCAGCGCTACCTGAGCGACGGCTTCATCGTCACCGACAACGGCCGCTATGTGGGCCTGGGCACGGGCGAGCAGCTGGTGCGCCGCGTGACCGAGGCCCGCATCGAGGCCGCGCGCCATGCCAACCCGCTGACCTTCCTGCCCGGCAACATCCCCATCAGCCTGCACATGCAGCGACTGCTGGACAGCGGCGCCGGCTTCGTGGCCTGCTACGCCGACCTCAACCACTTCAAGCCCTTCAACGACCACTACGGCTACTGGCGCGGCGACCAGATGATCCGCCTGGTGGCGCGGCTGGCCGTGGCGCACTGCGATGCGCGGCGCGACTTCGTGGGCCATGTGGGCGGGGACGACTTCATGCTGCTGCTGCAAAGCGAGGACTGGCAGCGGCGCTGCGAAGGCATTGTGGGCGCCTTCGCAGGCGAGGCGCGCCAGCTGTTCGACGACCAGGCGCGCGAGGCCGGAGGCATCTGGGCCGAGGACCGCCACGGCATCCGGCGATTCTTTGCCTGCACCACGCTGTCCATCGGCGTGGTGCGCGTCACGCCGGGCAGCGTGCTGGCACCCGAGGACATCGCCAACCTGGCGGCCCTGGCCAAGCAGCAGGCCAAGGCGCAAAGCCTGCCGGGGCGCGGCGCCATCGCGCTGCACACCCAGCGCGATGAAGCGCGGCGCCCGGCCCTGCACGGCACCGCGACGGCTTGGCCTGCCTGAAACAGAAAGCCCGCAGGCTCTTGCGAGGCTGCGGGCTGGTGGCTGGCCGCCGAACGCTGACAGCAAACGCCGACAGCGTTTGGGTGCGGCCCAGCGATCAATTCACCGATGCACCAGACTCGTACCAGCGCTTGACCATGCTGCGCTCGTCATCGTTCAGGGCACCCGGATTGCCAAAGGGCATCTTGCGCAGCTGCACCACCTGCTGGTAGATCTGCTGGGCGTGGGCCTTGACCTGCTCAGGCGAGTCCAGGCGCACATTCTTTTGCTGCAGGGCGGCACCGTGGCAGACCACGCAATGCTGCTGGAAGAAGGGCGCCATCTGGGCGTAGCCCACGGCGCCGTCGGCGGCGGGAGCAGCGGTCGCAACGGGTGCAGCGGCCGCAACAGGTGCAGCAGCTTCGGCACCGGGCGCCGCCGTCGCAACAGGCTCGGCACCAGCAGGCGCCTGCACGGCGGCGGGAGCCGGTGCGGGGGCTGCAGCAGGCGCAGACACAGGGGCGGCGGCAGGCGCCGGTGCAGGCTTGAGCCAGACGGCCGTGCCGATCAGCACCAGCACGCCGACCAAAGCGTAGGGCCAGGGATGGGCATTGCGGCCCAGCTTGAAGCCGTGGCGCATCACGAAGAACTGGCGGATGGCAGCGCCCGCGAACATCATCAGGATCAGCACCAGCCAGTTCAGCTCATGGCTGTACAGCCAGCCGTAGTGGTTGGACAGCATGGCGAACAGCACCGGCAGCGTGAAGTACGTGTTGTGCACGCTGCGCTGCTTGCCGCGCTTGCCGTGGATGGGGTCCACGGGCTGGCCTTCCTTCAGGGCCTTCACCACCGTGCGCTGGCCGGGGATGATCCAGAAGAACACGTTGGCGCTCATCGAGGTCGCCAGCATGGCGCCCATCAGCAGGAAGGCGGCCTGGCCCGGGAAGATGTGGCAGGCCAGGAAGGCCGCAATGCACACCAGCACCAGCACCATGGCGCCCACCGTGGCGTCGCCGTTCTTCTTCTGGCCGAAGACGCGGCAGATGCCGTCGTACAGCAGCCAGAACACGACCAGGAAGGCCAGGGCCGAGGCAATGGCCGCAGCCGATCCCATGGCGTTGGGATCGGCCGGATTGACGAGGTAGATCTTGGCGTTCCACAGATACGACACCGTCAGCAGCGCAAAGCCGCTGAGCCAGGTGGTGTAGCTTTCCCAGTAGAACCAGTGCAGGTGGTCCGGCAGCTTGGGCGGGGAGACATTGAACTTGACGGGGTGGTAGAACCCACCGCCGTGCACGGCCCAGAGTTCGCCGCTGACGCCCTGCTTCTTGAGGTCGTCATCGACAGGCGGCGTCAGGCTGCTGTCGAGGAAGACGAAATAGAAGGAGGAACCGACCCAGGCGATGGCCGTAATGACGTGGAGCCACCGCAACAGCAGGTTGGCCCAGTCGAGAATGTAGCTTTCCATAGCTCTCAACCTTGGCAGCGTGGGGGCCGCCGGTGTTCAACCTGCTCACCACTGCGGGCGCTCTGAGCAGAAGAAAAAGGCCGCGCACCCGGTAGATATACCGCCGGTGCACCGCTGCGACCATTTCGTAGACACAAAGTGTATGCAATTTTTCGACAGCCAGCCGGCTTGCGCGACATCAATTCACTAGAGATTTCCCTGATTCTGCGCAGGCGCGGCGCTGCGCCGCTGCAGCAGCTGCGCCGCCACGGCCACCGCGATCACCTCAGGCTCCTTGCCCTTGATGCCGGGCACGCCGATGGGGCAGGTCACATGGTCCAGCTCCGCATCGCTGAAGCCGCGCTCGCGCAGCCTGCGCCGGAAGGTGGCCCATTTGGTGGCGCTGCCGATCAGGCCCACATAGGGCAGGTCGCCGTGCTGGCGCTGGCGGCTCAGGCATTGAGCGACCACCTCCAGGTCCTCGGCATGGCTGAAGCTCATGATCAGCACCTGGGAGCCGGTGGGCAGGTCGGCCACGGCGGACTGCACGGGATCGGAGTATTCACACTGCACGAGCTCGTGCTCCTCCTCGGGGAAGACCGAATCGCGGCTGTCCACCCACATCACGCGGTAGGGAAGATTGCACAGCAGGCGCACCAGCGCATGGCCGACGTGGCCTGCGCCGAACAGCGCCACGCAGTCGCGTGGCGGCTGCAGCCGCTCGCGCAGCATGTCCATGCGGCCCTGGGGCACCAGCACGAACCTCAGCATCACCACGCCGCCGCAGCACTGGCCCAGGCTGGGACCCAGCGGATAGCGGTGCTGGTGCTCGGCAAGGGCGGGACCGGCCTGCCCAGCCTGTCCGGGCAATCCGGCCTGAAGCGCCGCGTCGCGCAGCAGGCTGCGCGCGCGGTCGATGGCGTCGAACTCCAGGTGCCCGCCGCCAATGGTGCCGGCCACGCGGTCGGCAAACACGGCCATCCAGGCGCCGCGCTCGCGCGGCACCGAGCCGCGCGACTCCATCACCTCGACCCAGCACAGCGGCCCCTGCGCAAGGCCCTGCTCGACTTTCTTGAACGTGTCACTCCACATGGGCGCACCTGACAGCCCGTCGTGGCGCCTGCGGGCTTCGTTGGAATTTGTTGCGGGATTTTCCGCTGCGGCACTTGAGTTTTGCGCTCCGACTGCCGGTGCCGCAGCGTTTCAGGATACGCTCGCAATCATGCCCGATTCCCCCGATTCCTCTCAGCACAGTTCCGTGCAAAAGCCACGTTCCGGCCGCCCCTGGCTGTGGGCGGGACTGATGGCCGCCATTGCCTCCCTGGTCACGGCCTGCAAGTCGCCACCCGGCCCCGGCCCGCGCCCCGACGAGGCCACCTCCAGCGCACAGCTGCAGTACCGCAAGGTGGCGGCCAACCATCTGTACACGCGCAATGCCGAGCGCATCTACAAGGGCCAGCTGCCGCCCATGCTCTACGCGATCGGCGTGCTGCAGGTGCAGATCGACCGCAACGGCCAGGTCCAGCGCCTGCACTGGATGCGCGCGCCCAGCCATGCCCCCGAAGTGGTGAGCGAGATCGAGCGCCTGGTGCGCGCCGCCGCGCCCTTCCCCGCCCCGGCCGGCGCCGCCCGCATCACCTATACCGATACCTGGCTCTGGGACAAGTCCGGCCGCTTCCAGCTCGACACGCTGACCGAAGGCCAGCTCTGAGCCCCAGGCCGCCAAAGGCTGGCTCAGGCCGGTTCATGCCGGCTCATGCCGGCTCAGGCAGATTCACGCGGCTGGCCGTCGGCAAAGCTCCTGGCGCTTCTGAGCAGGCAGGTCACGGCATAGAGCACCAGGTCGTCCGGGGCATCGTCGTTCACGCGGTCGATGACCTCGATGGCATAGCCCAGGTCCTGCGACAGCTGCGGCAGCACGCCTGCCGCGCGGTCGCCGGCCTGCAGGCTGGCCACTGCCAGGTCAGCGTTGGCGTGGTAGCCGCGCAGCAAATCACGCGCGGCACACACCATGGCCGAGTCGGCGCGCTCTGCATGCAGCTCCAGCACGCCCAGGGCCGCGCCCATGTGGCACAGCGCATCGACCGCCAGTACCTCCTGGTGCTGTGGTGAGTATCTTCGGTGGCTGCGGCCCGGTGGGTTGACTGTCTTCATGGCTCCCCTTGCGCGGGACCGTGCTGGTCCCGAAGCAACAATACCTTTCAGGTCCCTTGCAGTCAATACCTTTCCGGTCCATGATTGCCGGCGATGAAACAGACCGATCCTCAGTACAAGCTGCGCCTGCCGCAGGAACTCAAGGACCTCGTCGAGGAGGCAGCCAAGCGCACCGGCCGTTCCATGAACGCCGAAGTCGTGGCCCGGCTGCAGACCACGTTCGAGGCCCCTCTGCTCGGCCGCCTGTCGGCCGCGACGGACCCTGCGCTGGAATGCGAGGAGCCCGTGAGCATCTACGACATCAAGATGAGCGCCGAAGCCGTGGAGCGCATCGAAAAGCGCCTCGAACGCATAGAGCAGGCCGTGCTCCCGCCCGCTGTGCCGGGCAGCGCCAATGAAGACGGCGCCGCTGGCACCGACTGAGACGACCGCACAAAGAAAAACCGGCCCGCAGGCCGGTTTCGTTCAAAGGCCCCTCAGGGCCGGGATCACTCGACCACCTTGGTGATCTTCGAGCCCTGCAGCGACACGCCGGCTTCCAGGCCCGCATTGGTCAGCACATAGCTGGTCACGGGGCCCTGGGCGGTCGTGGTGTCCACGCTGCCATTGGCGCCTACCTTGCCTGCAGCCACCGTGGCATCGGCGCCCACGGACCAGCCCTCGCTGGCCAGGAACTTGTCGAGCGCTTCCTGGGTGTTGAACACATAGATCACAGCCTTGGACTGGCCACCGGCCTGCCAGCCCACCGAGGCGCCGGTCGTGCTGTAGTAGCCCTTGTTCTGGCCGCCGACGCGCAGCACGCCGCGGCCATGCTCGACACCGATCACGAAGCTGCCACCGATCACCGAGGGGAAGATCAGCACGCCCTTGGAACGGGCCACCATTTCCTTGGAGCCTGGCGCCGTCTGGTACAGCCGCTCCAGCGCGGCGTTGGCGCGCGCATTGACGGTGGTGGCATCAGCGCGCGGCGCGGACTGGGTTTCCGGCTTGGTGGTCGTGCAGCCGACCATGGCAATGCTGCCGGCCGCCAGTGCAGTGGCCATCACGACGGTACGCAAAGAAAACTGACGCATGGGAAAACCTGCCTTTCTTGATTGGACGTTTTGGGGAGACCCCATCGGTTCATTGGATTGATCACCTTGCCTCCCGGTCCCGGGCACCCCTTCCAGTGCTCGCAAACCGTTTCTGAGACAGGCTGGGGATGATGCTAGGCCGCTTTGCGGTACTTGTGATGAGACATGTCACAAGTTGCGCCATAGGACTACAGGCCCGCAGGAAATGTCTGAAAATCCCGTGCCGGGCTGCCACAGCCTGCGCCTCAAGTCCGCTGATGCCAGAATGCAGCACGGCAACGCCCGGCATGCCGGGTCATCCACACCGAGGGAGTTCATGAAGTTCTGGAGCCACTTTCACCATCCCCAGGCAGCCATGGTGCTGCTGCGCGTCACGCTCGCAGTCCTGTTGCTTTTTCACGGCTGGGCCAAGCTGCGCTACGGCATAGGCAGCATCGAGCGCATGGTGGAGTCCGCGGGCGCGCCGGGCTGGCTGGCCTATGCGGTCTATCTGGGTGAGGTGGTTGCGCCGCTGCTGCTGCTGGTCGGCCTGTGGGTGGTGCCTGCGGCGCTGGTGATTGCGATCAACATGGTCGTGGCCTTTGCGCTGGTGCACACGGGCCAGGTGATGCAGCTGCACAGCTCGGGAGGCTGGGCGCTGGAGCTGCAGGCCTTCTTCTTCATCACGGCCCTGGTCGTGGCCATGGGGCACGCCAAGGGCAAGTAGCCCGCACGCTTGCTGGAGCCCCAAAAGCAACGGCCCGCAATGCGGGCCGTTCGTCATTTCAGGTTTCACTCCAGGCCATCCCCCGACAGCCTGCCTGCAGCAGGGCTCAGGAGCCCCGGTATGTGGAATAGCTCCAGGGGCTGACCAGAAGGGGCACGTGGTAGTGCTGGTCGGCATGGGCCACGCCGAAGTCCAGGCTCACCTTGTTGAGGAAGTTGGGCTCGGGCAGTTGCACGCCACGGGCCTTGAAGTAGGCCGCCACGTCGAAGGTCAGGCGGTAGGTGCCGGTCCTGAGGCTGTTGTTGTCGAACAGCGGCGCATCGGTACGGCCGTCGTGGTTGAGCACCAGGCTCTTGATCAGCGTGGCCTGGTCGCCATCGGTGGAATACAGCGCGACAGCCATGCCGGCTGCGGGGCAGCCATTCATGGTGTCGAGGACGTGGGTGCTCAGGCCCATGGAAATCTCCTGTGCGGCGGGAGCTGGCCCGCCCGGTTGTCATTGATTGGTCAATGCACGGAGCGCGGCGCGCGACAGCACTCGCGGCCCTGCCCTGCATTCGCAAAGTGTATACAGTTTTTGTACGCCCTTGAAGGGCGTTGCACGGCCGACGCCTAGGCAGATACCCGCACTTTCGGCGCCCGGGCCGGCGCGCGGGAAGGCTGCCGACGCCATGCTTCTACACTGTGGTCCGCCGCCGCCCTGGCCGCAGGACCCTCCGGCCGGCGCACACAGGGCGGCACAGGACTCGCGCTCTTTTTCCACTGTTCCACTGTTTCATCTGCCAAGGAGATACCGATGCAACTTCGCTCCCCCTTGCTTGCAACCAGCCTGGCGCTGGCCATTGCCAGCCTGGCCGCCTGCAGCAGCACGCAGCCGCCCGCGGCTTCGGCGGCGCCAGCACCCGTGGCCGCAGCGCCTGCCCCGGCAGCGGCGCCCATCACGCAGAGCAGCGCGGCCCAGGCCGCCAGCGCCGCCTATGACTTCGACATGGATGTGTTCCATCCCGTCGTGGGCAGGAGCGGCATGGTGGCCAGCGAGCAGGAGCTGGCCTCGCGCATCGGCCTGCAGATCCTGAAGTCCGGCGGCAATGCGGTGGACGCCGCCGTGGCCATGGGCTTTGCGCTGGCCGTGGCCCTGCCCAACGCAGGCAACATCGGCGGCGGCGGCTTCATGGTGGTGCATGACGCCAAGAGCGGCAAGAACATTGCGCTGGACTTCCGCGAGGTCGCGCCCTCCAAGGCCACACGCGACATGTACGTGGGTGCGGATGGCAAGGTCATCGACGGCAAATCGCTCTACACCCACTACGCCGTGGGCGTGCCCGGCACCGTGGCCGGCATGGAGCATGCATTGAAGAAATGGGGATCGCTGCCCTTGTCCACGGTGATTGCGCCGGCCGCAAAGCTGGCCGACAAGGGCTTTACGGTCAGCGAGACCCTGGCCAAGATCCTGGAGCAGGAAAAGAAGAACATGGGCCAGTGGCCCGCCACCCAGGCCATCTTCTGGCGCAACGGCGAGCCCCTCAAGCGCGGCGACCGCCTGGTGCAAAAGGACCTGGCGCAGTCGCTGCGCCTGATCGGCCAGCAGGGCTCCAAGGTGTTCTACGAAGGCTCCATCGCCCGCAAGATCGCGGCCGAGATGGCGCCGCATGCAGGCGCCCTCTCGCTGCAGGACCTCAAGAGCTACAAGGTCGCCGAGCGCGAGCCTCTGCGCGGCACCTACCGCGGCTACGAGATCGTGACCATGCCGCCTCCGTCCTCCGGCGGCGCCCACCTGATCCAGATCCTCAACATGATGGAACGCTGGCCCATGAACCAGTGGGGCGTCAACAGCGCGCAGAGCATCCACTACATGGCGGAAAGCATGAAGCTGGCCTATGCCGACCGTGCCGAATACCTGGGTGATCCCGACTTCGTGACCGTGCCGCTCAAGGGCCTGACCTCCAAGCGCTATGCCGAGGCACTGGCCGCCGGCATCGACCCCTACCAGGCGCGCGCCGGCAAGGACATCCGGCCCGGCAAGCCCCAGCCCTACGAGAGCGACCAGACCACGCACTACTCGGTGGTGGACAAGGCGGGCAACGCCGTGGCCGTGACCTATACGCTGAACACCAACTTCGGCAGCGGCATCGTGGCCAAAGGCACGGGCATCCTGCTCAACAACGAGATGGACGATTTCTCGGCCAAGCCCGGCGTGGCCAACGCGTATGGACTGGTCGGCGGCGATGCCAATGCGGTGGCCGCAGGCAAGCGCCCTCTGTCGTCGATGACGCCGACCATGGTGCTCAAGGGCGGCAAGCCCGTTCTGGTCACCGGCAGCCCCGGCGGCGCACGCATCATCACCACCGTGCTGCAGACCGTGGTCAACACCATCGACTTCGGCATGAACCCGGCCGAGGCCGCCGCCACGCCGCGCTTTCACCACCAGTGGACGCCCGATGAGCTGCGCGTGGAAAAGGGCATCAGCCCCGACACCGTGGCCCTGCTCAAGTCGCGCGGCCACAACGTTGCCGTGAAGGCGTCGATGGGCCGCACCCAGACCATCGAGCTGCGCGACGGCATGCTCTACGGCGCCTCCGACCCGCGCAACCCCGACGGGCAGACGCTGGGCTATTGAAGCAAGAAAAAGCCGCGCCCGTTGCCGAGCGCGGCTTTTCACAACAGGCCGGCGCAAGGCCGCCCTCCCACCAATCGTTGTCTCAAAGGCCGGCCATCAGTCCTGGACCTTCTGGCCCACTTCGAAGTTGGCCTGGATCTCCAGCGCACGCACCATGCCCGAGTGGTCCCAGTTCGCGCCGCCGTGGGCCACACAGCTGTTGAACAGCTCCTGCGCCTGGGCGGTGTTGGGCAGGGACACGCCGAGCTGGCGCGCGCTGCTCAGGGCCAGGTTCAGGTCCTTCTGGTGCAGCGAGATGCGGAAGCCCGGATCGAACGTGCGCTTGATCATGCGCTCGGCATGCACTTCCAGGATCTTGGACGAGGCAAAGCCGCCCAGCAGCGCCTCGCGCACGCGGGCCGGGTCGGCACCGGCGCGCGACGCGAACAGCAGGGCCTCGGCCACGGCCTCGATGTTCAGCGCCACGATGATCTGGTTGGCCACCTTGGCGGTCTGGCCGTCGCCATTGCCGCCCACCAGGGTGATGTTCTTGCCCATGCGCTCGAACAGCGGCTTGACGCGCGCGAACACGTCCTCGGGGCCGCCGACCATGATGGACAGGGTGGCGTTCTTGGCGCCCACCTCGCCGCCGGAGACCGGCGCATCCAGGTACTGGGCGCCGATGGCCTCGATGCGGCGAGCGAAGTCCTTGGTGGCCACGGGCGAGATGGAGCTCATGTCCACCACCACCTTGCCGCTGCTGCCCTTGAGGCCGGCGGCCACGCCGTCCTCGCCGAACAGCACCTTCTCGACATCGGGCGTGTCGGGCAGCATCAGGAAGATGATGTCGGCCCGCTCGGCCACGCCACGCGCCGTGGTGCACTGGGTGGCGCTGCTCTCGGCGATCTGCGCGGGGATCTTGCCCAGGGTGTTCACGAACAGCTGGTGGCCTGCCGTGAGCAGGTGGCCCGCCATGGGCGCGCCCATGATGCCCAGGCCCACGAAACCAAGCTTGAGAGAGGATGCATTCATGCTGTGTACTCCTTGTCGTTTTTGAAAAGCTGAAAAAAACTCCGGCGGCGCTCAGGCGGCGACTGCCGCGCGCACGCTGGTGTGGGCGTCCAGCCAGCCCAGGCCCGATTCGGTATCGCGCGCGGGCTTGTACTCGCAGCCCACCCAGCCCTGGTAGCCGATGCGGTCCAGGTGCGCGAACAGGAAGGGGTAGTTGATCTCGCCCGTGCCCGGCTCGTTGCGGCCCGGGTTGTCGGCCAGCTGCACGTGGCCGATGCGCGCCAGATGCTTTTGCAGCGTGGCCGCCAGTTCGCCCTCGGTGCGCTGGGCGTGGTAGATGTCGTACTGCACGAAGGCGTTGGGCGCGCCCACCTCGTCGAGGATGGACAGGGCCTCGTCCGTGCGGTTCAGGTAGAAGCCGGGAATGTCGAAGGGGTTGATGGGCTCGATCAGCAGGCGCAGATTGGCTGCGCTCAGCGCCGATGCGGCAAAGCGCAGGTTGTCCACGAAGGTGCGGCGCAGCAGCGCGGCATCGGCACCGGCAGGCGCCTTGCCGGCCAGGCAGTTGAGCTGGGGCACGCCCAGCGCATGGCCATAGGTCACGGCCTTGGCCACGCCGGCGCGGAACTCGTCCACGCGGTCGGGGTGGCAGGCAATGCCGCGCTCGCCCGCATCCCAGTCGCCGGCCGGCAGGTTGTGCAGCACGATCTGCAGGCCGTGGGCGTCCACGCGCTCCTTGATCTCTTCGACCGTATGGGCGTAGGGAAACAGGAATTCCACGGCCTCGAAGCCGGCGCGCGCCGCGCGCTCGAAGCGGTCGAGGAAGGGCACCTCGGTGAACAGCATGCTGAGGTTGGCAGCAAAACGGGGCATGTCAGAAGTCTCCGGTTGTCGTTTGGTGGGTGGGTGGCGGCAGGGCCGCAAGGCGCCCCGCCGGTAAAAATGCCCAAGGGGCAATGGAAATCGGAACCCCCGAGTGCCTGCACCGCCCGCAATGCAGGCATTGGCGCAGCGCCAGCCAGGGATGCCAGGCAAGGGCCGCCCCGCAGCGATGGCGTCGTCCCCCTCCGAAGAGAGGGGGAAGCGGCGCAGCCGCTCAGGGGGTGCCTTGCTTCAGTCCAGCAGGGCCAGGGCGCTGGGCACGTCGGCAGGCGCTGCGGCCAGGTCCTCGAACTCGATCACGTTGTCGATCTCGGGGCCCATGGAGATGTTGGTCACGCGCTCCAGGATGACCTCGACGACGACCGGCGTGCGGTGCTCTGCCATCCAGGCCTCGGCCTGCTGCATGGCGGGCGCGAAGTCCTCGGGACGGTGCACGCGGATGGCTTTGCAGCCCAGGCCCTCGACCACCTTGACGTGGTCCACGCCGTAGCCCTTGGACTCTTCCTTGTCGTCGACATTGATGTTGTCGAAGGCCAGTTGCACGCAGTAGTCGATGGAGAAGGCGCGCTGCGCCTGGCGGATCAGGCCCAGGTAGCTGTTGTTGACCAGCACATGGATGTAGGGCAGCTTGAACTGCGCGCCCACGGCCAGCTCCTCGATCATGAACTGGAAGTCATAGTCGCCCGACAGCGCCACGATCTTGCGGGCCGGGTCGGCCACGCGCACGCCCAGGGCGGCCGGAACGGTCCAGCCCAGCGGGCCGGCCTGGCCGCAGTTGATCCAGTTGCGCGGCTTGTAGACATGCAGGAACTGCGCGCCGGCAATCTGCGACAGGCCGATGGTGGAGACATAGCAGGTGTCCTTGTCCAGGCTGCGGTTCATGCACTGGTAGACGCGCTGCGGCTTCATGGGCACGTTGTCGAAATTGGTCTTGCGCAGGTACTCCACATTGTTCTTGCGGGCCTGGCATTCGGCCACCCAGCCGCTGCGGTCCTTCAGGCGGCCAGCCGCCTTCCACTCGCGCGCCACCTCCACGAAGAGCTTGAGCGCAGCGCCCGCGTCCGAGACGATGCCGTAGTCGGGCGCGAACACGCGGCCGATCTGCGTGGGCTCGATGTCCACGTGCACGAACTTGCGGCCCTTGGTGTAGACCTCGACCGAGCCCGTGTGGCGGTTGGCCCAGCGGTTGCCGATGCCCAGCACGAAGTCGGAGGCCAGCATGGTGGCATTGCCGTAGCGGTGGCTGGTCTGCAGGCCGCACATGCCGGCCATCAGGCGGTGGTCGTCAGGGATGGTGCCCCAGCCCATCAGGGTGGGAATCACGGGCACGTCCAGCAGCTCGGCGAACTCCACCAGCAGCTCGGAAGCGTCGGCGTTGATCACGCCGCCGCCCGAGACCAGCAGCGGACGCTCGGACTCGTTGAGCATGGCGATGGCCTTTTCCACCTGCTTGCGCGTGGCGGCAGGCTTGTAGACAGGCAGGGGCTCGTAGGTGTCGATGTCGAACTCGATCTCGGCCAGCTGCACGTCGATGGGCAGGTCGATCAGCACGGGGCCGGGGCGGCCCGAGCGCATCAGGTGGAAGGCCTGCTGGAAGGCGCGCGGCACCTGGGCCGGCTCCAGCACCGTGGTGGCCCACTTGGTCACGGTCTTGGCGATGGAGGCAATGTCCACGGCCTGGAAATCTTCCTTGTGCAGGCGCGAGCGCGGCGCCTGGCCGGTGATGCAGAGAATCGGAATCGAATCCGCGCTGGCCGAGTACAGGCCCGTGATCATGTCCGTGCCGGCCGGGCCGCTGGTGCCGATGCACACGCCGATGTTGCCGGCCACGGCGCGGGTGTAGCCCTCGGCCATGTGGCTTGCGCCTTCGACGTGGCGCGCCAGGATATGGCCGATGCCGCCATGGTCCTTGAGCGCTGCGTACAGCGGGTTGATGGCGGCACCGGGAACGCCGAATGCGACGGTCACGCCTTCTTTTTCCAGCACGCGGACTGCGGCTTCGATTGCTTTCATTTTTGCCATGGGAGGTCTCCTTCAAATTGGAGTCAACTCTAGGCAGACAGGCCGATTGGCGGAACGCCTGCGCAGACCATAAAATTTATTCCGTGCAGGAATAACTACCAATGAAAAAGGAGACAGCGCCATGGACAGACTCGATGCCATGCACATGTTCGTGCGCGTGGTGGAGACCAGCAGCTTCACCAAGGTCGCGCACGAATTCGCCACCACGCAGCCCACGGTCACCAAGCAGATCGCAGCCATGGAAGCGCGCCTGAAGGTGCGCCTGCTCAACCGCAACACGCGCGGCGTGAGCCTGACCGAAGCGGGCGCGCTGTACTACGAGAAATGCAAGGCCATCGTCAACGACGTGGCCGAGGCCGACAAGGTGGTCCAGGTGCGCCAGACCCAGGTGCAGGGCCAGCTGCGCATTGGCAGCTCGGTGGCCTTTGGCCGACGCGTGCTGATACCGCTGGCGTTGGAATTCATGGCGCACAACCCCCAGGTGCAGGTCGACCTGAGCTTCGAGGATCGCTACACCGACCTGGTGGCCAACGGCATCGACGTGGCCCTGCGCCTGGGCAAGCTGGCCGACTCCAGCCTGGGCGCACGCACGCTGGGCGTGAACCCCTGGGTGCTGGTGGCCTCGCCCACCTACCTGCGCAAGCGCGGCACGCCGCGCCGCCCCTCCGACCTCAAGGAACATGCCACTCTGATCTACAGCAGCGTGCAGGGCAACGACATCTGGCGTCTGCGCAACGCCAGCGGAGAACCTGTCTCGGTGGCGGTCACGGGCCGGCTGCGCTCCAACAATCTCTCGGCCCTGCTGGCGGCCTCACGCTCGCACATGGGCATCGCCGCCCTGCCCCGCTACGTGGCCCATGACTCGCTGGAAGCCGGCCGCGTGGTCGAAGTCCTCAAGACCTGCCGCCTGCCCGAGCAGGAAATCCACGCCGTCTACCCCTCGCCGCGCCTGGTGCCACAGAAGGTGCAGTCCTTCATCGCCTTCCTGCAGGGGCGGTTCGATGCCGAATGGTGGGAGATGCTGCCGCGCGGGGCGTGAGGCCAGGCGCTGCGCATTGGCAATGCAATGTATGTACATTGAGAAGAATGCCGCCCGAACGGCATGTCTGATTTCCGTCTTGCGAGGTGACCGCCATGTCCAAAGAAGTGCAAATGACATTTCGTGTCGAGCCCGAACTGCGCTCGGAGTTTGCCGACGCTGCCTTGCTGGAAAACCGCCCCGCAGCACAGGTGCTGCGCGAGTTGATGCGCGCCTATGTCAACCAGTCGCGTGAGCGCGTCAGCGGCCCTGTGAACGCCGCCATTTCCGCAACGGAGAAACGTCGGCGCGAAGCAGCCGTCAACTTCGCCCGCGCGTCCATCGGACTGGAAGACTTCACGCCTTCCGAAGCTGCTGAGACCGGCGCACGCCAATTTATCCGGGGTGATATCCAGCTTGCCGATTTCGTCCAGGTGAAGGTCAATGCGCGATGAGTTCCCGCCTGCATCCGCGAGCACGTTGACTGCAGCGCAGCGTCAGCAACTCGAAGCCGATCACACATTCAAACGGCTTGTCGAGCTGGAGCTGCAGCCTGTGCGCGGCAGCTTCGACGCCGCGCACCTGAAGGCAGTCCACCATCGCATCTTCCAGGACTTGCCGGACGCCGGCTTCCACGAGGTCACGCCTGGCGAATTCAGAACACAGGTGCCCCATGGCCAGGACTGGATGAAGCAGCGCGGCCTATCGACCATGGGCGGCACTTTCCATGTCGTCTATTCACGCATGGACGACGCGGCCATGGCCAGACTCGACAAGGCCCTCGAAGAAGCCAGCCCCGACGAGCTGCGCGGCTTGAAGACCACTGAATTCACGGCACGGCTTGCCAGGATGTACATCGAGTTGGACTATGCCCATCCATTCAGCGATGGCAACAGCCGAACGCTTCGCACCTTCACCAGGCAGCTCGCCAGGGAAGCTGGATATGAGGTCGATTGGGCACGATTCGGACACAGCGAGACCGGGCGTGATCTTCTCTATATCGCCCGCGACCGCAGCGTGAACGAGCTGGCGAAGCCACACGTGCAGCACGAAAACACCATGCGAAAAATCCTGCGCACGCAGGACCGGCTGAAAGTCCATCCCGCCCTGCCCGACTTGCTGCGCGACGCAGTACGTCCGAGCCGCGCAGTGGCCTTTGAGCAACTGAACGAGCGGGAAGCGTTGAGCGAGCATCCCGAGCTGGAAGCGGCATACAAGACCGTGCATGCAGCAGCGACCCGCCTGGCCTCGCAGATGCCGGGCCATCCCGAGGCGCAGAAAGTCGGCATTCAGTCAGTCATGAACCATGTTCAGAACTGCCTGAACGCCGGGGAGACCGTCGACTTCGGCCATAGCCAGAAAAGGTAAAAGCGAACGCCAACGCCCCTAATGGCTACGACCCGGACCTTCTCAAAGAACCAGAATCGCCCGGAAGTCATTCACGTTGGTATGCGTAGGCCCGGTCACCACCAGATCCCCCAGCGCATCAAAGAACCCATACGCATCATTGCGATCCAGGTACTCGGCAATCCGCATGCCCTGGTCCTGGGCCCGCGCCAACGTATCCGGTGACACGCGCGCTCCCGCGTTGTCCTCTACGCCATCGATGCCATCGGTATCGGCCGCCAGCGCCCAGACCTTATCCTGCCCCTGCAGGGCCTGGGCCAGGCCCATGCAGAACTCGCCCGCGCGCCCGCCGCGCCCCTTGGGCGTGCCGGCCGGGCGCTGCCGGATGGTGACCGTGGTCTCGCCGCCGGACAGGATCACGCAGGGCTTTGCAAACGGCTGGCCGTGGCGGGCCACGGCGCGCGCCAGTGCGGCGTGGACCTTGGCGACTTCGCGCGATTCGCCCTCGATCTCGTCGGACAGCACGTGGGTGCGCAGGCCCGCCGCCTCGGCCACGCGTGCGGCCGCCTCCAGCGAGTGCTGGGGCGTGGCGATCATGTGGACCTCGTGGCCGTCGAAGCGCGCGTCGCCGGGCTTGGGTGTTTCCAGCTCGCCCGCCTCCAGCGCGCGGCGCACGGATTCGGGCACGTCGATGCGGTAGCGCGCGAGGATGGCCAGCGCGTCGGCGCAGCTGCTGGCATCGGGCACGGTGGGGCCGCTGGCGATGATGGAGGGGTCGTCGCCCGGCACATCGCTGATGGTCAGCGTGACCACGCGCGCAGGCGCGCAGGCCGCGCCCAGGCGCCCGCCCTTGATGCGCGACAGGTGCTTGCGCACGCAGTTCATCTCGCCGATGGCGGCGCCGCTTTCCAGCAGGGCGCGGTTGATGCGCTGCTTTTCCTCCAGGTCGATGCCTTCGGCCGGCAGGGTCAGCAGGGCCGAGCCGCCGCCCGAGATCAGGCACAGCACGAGGTCGTCCTCGGTCAGCCCTTCGGTCAGCGCGAGGATGCGTTCGGCGGCGGCCAGGCCTGCCGCATCGGGCACGGGGTGGGCGGCCTCGACCACTTCGATGCGCTGCGCCAGGCCTTCGGGGCGCGGCGGGATGTGGTGGTAGCGCGTGACCACGAGGCCGGACAGCGGCGCGTCCGCTGGCCACAGCGCCTCCAGCGCCTGGGCCATGGAGCCGCCGGCCTTGCCCGCGCCCAGCACCAGGGTGCGGCCCTTGGGAGGCTTTGGCAGGCATTGGGCCATGCTGTACAGGGGCTGCGCATCCTTGACCGCAGCGCGGTAGAGGTCGAGCAGAAAGGCTTGGGGATCGGTGAGGTGCAGGTCCGTGGTGCTGGTCATGGTGTGTTGTCTCCGCCGGGCATTATGGAATTTCCTGCACCGGCGGTGGCATGCGGTCAAGTCACAACTGATTCGCCCGGTCTCGTTCCTCGCGCCAACTCAACTCAATCCAGGGCCACCTTGGCATCCTTCACCAGCCTGGCGAAGCGGTCGGTGTCGTCGCGGATCTGGCGCGCCATCTGCTCGGGCGATCCGCCGATGGGCTCGGCGCCTATCTCCTCCATCTTCCTGCGGAACTGCGGGGACTCGATGATGCGGTTCATGTCAGCGCCCAGCCGCGCCAGTACCTCCCTGGGCGTCACGGCCGGTGCCAGCACGCCGAACCAGGTGCCCATGTCAAAGCCCTTGAGGCCGGCTTCGTCCAGCGTGGGCACATCGGGCAGGGCCACCGAGCGCCGGGCCGTGGTCACGGCCAGCGCGCGCAGCTTGCCGGCCTTGATGTGGGGCAGCACGGGCGTGACGGTATCGAAGGACATGGCAATCTGCCCGCCCAGCAGGTCCGTGGTCAGCGGCCCGCTGCCCTTGTAGGGCACGTGCAGCAGCTCCACGCCGCCCATGGACTCGAACTGCGCGCCGATCAGGTGCTGGCCCGTGCCCGCGCCGTTGGAGCCATAGGCCAGCTTGCCGGGCTGGGCCCGGGCCTGGGCCAGCAGCTCCTGCACGGTTTTGGCGGGCACCTGCGGATTGACCACCAGCACATTGGGGACCACGGCCACCACGGTGATGGGCGCCAGATCCTTCTGGAAGTCATAGCCCAGCCTGCGGTAGACGCTGGTGGCAATGGTGTGGTGCACGGCTCCCATGAGCAGGGTGTAGCCGTCAGGTTTAGCCTTGGCCACATGGTCGGCGCCCAGGGTGGCGCCCGCGCCGGGGCGGTTTTCCACGACCACGGGCTGGCCCAGACTCTTGGACAGCTCCTGGCCCAGCGCACGTGCCAGCACGTCGGTGGTGCCGCCTGCGGGAAACGGCACGATGAGGTTGACGGGGCGCGCCGGCCAGGCCTGGGCCCAGGCCGAAGACATGGCGGCTGCAATGGTGGCGGCGGCCAGCGCGCACGCTGCGGCAACCCTGGTGATGCGGTTCATGGTTTGTCTCCTGTCTGTTCTTTTGTGGGTTATCGGACCATGCAGCGCACGCTCAGGCAGGCACAGGCTCGGCCTGGGCCTCGGCCTCGGCGGTCTGCGCGCGCAGCCGAGCGCAGACCGCGTCGGTGACCTGGCGCGTGGTGGCCTTGCCGCCCAGGTCGCGCGTGTGCAGCGCGGCATCGGCCGTCACCTGCTCCACGGCCTGCATCAGCCGCTGCGCGGCACGGTGCTCGCCCAGGTGCTCCAGCAGCATCATGCAGCTCCAGAACGTGCCCACGGGGTTGGCCAGGCCCTGGCCCATGATGTCGAAGGCCGATCCGTGGATGGGCTCGAACATGCTGGGATAGCGGCGCTCCGGATCGATGTTGCCCGTGGGCGCAATGCCCAGGCTGCCGGCCAGCGCGGCCGCCAGGTCGCTGAGGATGTCGGCATGCAGGTTGGTGGCGACCAGGGTGTCCAGCGAGGCAGGGCGGTTGACCATGCGCGCCGTGGCCGCGTCCACCAGCTCCTTGTCCCAGCGCACGTCGGGGAACTCGGCGGCCACCTGCACCGCAATCTCGTCCCACATCACCATGGCGTGGCGCTGGGCGTTGGACTTGGTGATCACCGTCAGCAGCTTGCGCGGCCGCGACTGCGCCAGGCGGAAGGCGAAGCGCATGATGCGCTCCACGCCCGCACGGGTCATCATGCTCACGTCGGTGGCCACCTCGATGGGATGGCCCTGGTGGGCGCGGCCGCCCACGCCCGCGTATTCGCCTTCGGAGTTCTCGCGCACGATGACCCAGTCCAGGTCCTCGCGCGCGCAGCGCTTGAGCGGCGCATCGATGCCGGGCAGGATGCGCGTGGGCCGCACATTGGCGTACTGATCGAACCCCTGGCAGATCTTCAGGCGCAGGCCCCACAGCGTGACATGGTCGGGAATGTGCGGGTCGCCGGCCGAGCCGAACAGGATGGCGTCCTGGCCGCGCAGCGCGTCCAGCCCGTCGGCCGGCATCATCTCGCCGTGCGCGCGGTACCAGTCGCCGCCCCAGCCGAAACTGGTGAAGGCAAAGCCCAGGCCGGGCTGGGTTTCGGCCAGCGCCTGCAGCACCTCCTGCCCTGCGGGCACCACTTCCTTGCCGATGCCATCGCCGGGAATGCAGGCGATGCGGTATGTCTTTGTCATGAGGGCTCCTTGGATTGCGGTGGATGAAACGCCATGCGGTTCCATGGCCTTGTCCGTGAATCTATCGATGGAACAACGCCGCGCGCGCCTCTAGAGTGATGGCATCGTTCACTTTGATTCAACAATGAGCACTCCCGTCTCAGCGCCATCGGAGATGGCCTTCTTCTGCCTGCTGGCCCGCAGCGCCAGCCTGTCGGCCACGGCCCGCGAGCTGGGCATCACCACGCCGGCGGCCAGCAAGCGCCTGTCCCAGATGGAGGCGCGGCTGGGCGTGCAACTGGTCAGTCGCACGACGCGGCGCCTGGGCCTGACCGATGAGGGCCAGACCTACCTGGCCCATGCGCGGCGCATCCTGGACGACATTGCCGCCATGGAGCAGGCCGTGGCCGGCATGCCCGGGCAGCCGCAGGGCCTGCTGCGCATCAATGCCACGCTGGGATTCGGGCGCAGCCATATCGCGCCGCTGATCGCCAGCTTCGTGCGCAGGCACCCGCAGATCCAGGTGCAGCTGTCGGCCTCGCCGCCGCCGTTGGTGGATGACAGCTTCGACCTGTGCATACGCTTTGGCGAGCCGCCGGACGCGCGCGTCATCGCGCGGCGCCTGGCGCCCAACCGGCGGCTGCTGTGCGCGTCTGCAGCCTACCTGGCGCGGCGCGGCACGCCGGCCACCCCGCGCGAGCTGATGCAGCACGACTGCATCGACATCCGCCAGGGCGACGACACCCACGGCGTCTGGCGCTTCACCCACAACGGCCCCGGCCGCAAGACCGAGGCCATCCGCCTGCGCGACAGCCTGAGCACCAACGATGGCGAGATCGCCGTGGGCTGGGCCCTGGCCGGCCTGGGCATCGTCATGCGCGCCGAATGGGATGTCGCCCGCTACCTGCGCAGCGGCCGCCTGGTGCAGGTGCTGGCCGACCATGCCACGGCGCCGGCCGACATCCATGTGGTCTATCCGCAGCGGCATGCGGCAACCCAGCGCGTGCAGCGCTTTGTCGAGCACCTGGCACGGCACTTCGATACGGCCGCGCCCGGCTTCTGAAAAGGGATGCCGTATGCGGGGAAACGCCAATAAGCAGTAGACAGAAACTGTATACAACTCTTGTGACCAGCCGCTATGATGACTGAATGGAGACTTCCACCACCAGTTTCATTGTCGAGAGCCTGACCCGGGCCATCGTCGAACACCGTATTCTGCCCGGCACCAAGCTGGCCGAGCAGAAATTGGCAGACCATTTCGGCGTCTCGCGCACCCTGGTGCGCCAGGCGCTGTTCCAGCTGTCGCAAAACCGCCTGATCCGGCTCGAACCCGCGCGCGGGGCCTTCGTGGCCACGCCCTCGGTGGACGAGGCGCGCCAGGTCTTCGCCGTGCGCCGCATGCTCGAAGCCGAGATGGTGCGCGCCTTCATCGCCCAGAGCACGCCGGCCAAGATCCGCGCGCTGCGGCAGCACGTGGCGGCCGAGAAAAAGGCCATGGACGGCAACGACGTCGGCCAGCGTACCGAGCTGCTGGGCGACTTCCACGTGCGCATGGCCGAACTCATGGGCAACGAGGTGCTGGCCCAGCTGCTGGGCGAGCTGATCTCGCGCTGCGCGCTGATCACGCTGATGTACCAGTCCAGCACGGCCGCCGAGCATTCCCATGACGAGCATGCCGAAATCGTCACTGCCCTGGCCGGCGGCGACGCCGACCACGCCGTGCAGCTCATGCAGCAGCACCTGGACCACGTGGAAGCCGGCCTGACCTTCGACCGCGACATGCCGACCAGCGATCTTTCGATGGCCCTTTCCTCCGTATCCGCATGACCTACGACGCCACTGCCCCCTATCCCCGCGACCTGATCGGCTACGGTCGCACGCCCCCGCACGCCCGCTGGCCAGGCCAGGCCCGCGTGGCCGTGCAGTTCGTCCTCAACTATGAAGAGGGCGGAGAGAACTGCGTGCTGCACGGCGATGCCGCCAGCGAGCAGTTCCTGTCCGAAATGTTCAACCCGGCCGCCTACCCCGAGCGCCACATGAGCATGGAAGGCATCTATGAATACGGCTCGCGCGCCGGTGTCTGGCGCATCCTGCGCGAGTTCGAGAAGCGCGGCCTGCCGCTGACCGTGTTCGGCGTGGCCACGGCCCTGCAAAAGCACCGCGAGCTGGCCCAGGCCTTCGACGAGCTGGGCCATGAAGTGGCCTGCCACGGCCTCAAGTGGATCCACTACCAGGGCGTGCCCGCCGAGGTGGAACGCGCACATATGCAGCAGTGCATGGAGATCTTCGGCGAGCTGTACGGCCACGATGGCGACCACGGCCTGGGCTGGTACACGGGCCGCGACAGCCCCAACACCCACCGCCTGGTGGCCGACGACGGCCGCTTCGCCTACGACAGCGACTACTACGGCGACGACCTGCCCTTCTGGATGAAGGTCGGCAAGAGCGACGGCAGCACCCACAGCCAGCTCATCGTGCCCTACACGCTGGACTGCAACGACATGCGCTTCGCCCTGCCCCAGGGCTACTCGCACGCCGACCCGTTCTTCCAATACCTGAAGGACACGTTCGACGCCCTCTACGCCGAGGGCGATCCGGCCGGTGATGACTCCCCCAAGATGATGAGCATTGGCATGCACTGCCGCCTGCTGGGCCGCCCCGGCCGCATCACGGCACTGCAGCGCTTTCTGGACCACATTCAGCGGCACGACAAGGTCTGGGTCTGCCGCCGCATCGACCTCGCGCGCCACTGGGCGCACCACCATCCCGACAAGGAATAACGCAGCATGGCTCTGACGCTGGAACAACTCAACGCCGCCGACCTGGCCACCGCCGCCAGTCTGCTCGACGGCCTCTACGAACACTCGCCCTGGATTGCCGAGGCCGCGCTGGCCCAGCGCCCCTTCCGCTCGCTGGCACAGATCAAGTACGCCATGGCCCAGGTGCTGGACAAGGCGCCGGTGCAGGCCAAGCTCGACCTGATCCGCGCCCACCCGGAGCTGGCCGGCAAGGCCATGGAGACCAAAACGCTCACGGCCGAATCCACCAACGAGCAGAACAAGGCCGGCCTGACCCGCTGCACGCCCGAGGAGCTGGAGCACATCCGCAAGCTCAACGCCGAGTACGGCAAGCGCTTCGGCTTTCCCTTCATCCTGGCCGTGCGCGGTCCGCGCGGCGCGGGCCTGGCCAAGGCCGAGATCATCGAGACCTTCGAGCGCCGCCTGCACAACCATCCCGACTTCGAGCTGGGCGAGGCGCTGCGCAACATCCACCGCATTGCCGAGATCCGCCTGAACGACAAGTTCGGCTACACGCCCGAGCTGGGCAACGATGTCTGGGACTGGCAGGAAAAGCTGGCCCAGCACAGCGACCCCGGCTATGCCGAAAAGGGCCAGCTCACCGTCACCTACCTGACCGATGCCCACCGCGCCTGCGCCCAGCGCATCAGCCACTGGATGCGCGACTGCGGCTTCGACGAGGTCGAGATCGACGCCGTGGGCAACGTCGTGGGCCGCTACAAGGCGGCCACCGAGGACGCCAAGACCCTGCTGACCGGCAGCCACTACGACACCGTGCGCAACGGCGGCAAGTACGACGGCCGCCTGGGCATCTTCGTGCCCATGGCCTGCGTGCGCGAGCTGCACCGCCAGGGCAAGCGCCTGCCGTTCCACATCGAGGTCGTGGGTTTTGCGGAAGAGGAAGGCCAGCGCTACAAGGCCACCTTCCTGGGCTCGGGCGCGCTGATCGGCGACTTCAGGCAGGAATGGCTGGAGCAAAAGGATGCCGACGGCATCACCCTGCGCGAGGCCATGCAGCACGCCGGCCTGTGCATAGACGACATCCCCAAGCTGCAGCGCGATCCGGCCCGCTACCTGGGCTTCATCGAAGTGCACATCGAACAGGGCCCGGTGCTCAACGAGCTGGACATCCCGCTGGGCATCGTCACCTCCATCAACGGCAGCGCGCGCTACATCTGCGAGATGATCGGCATGGCCAGCCACGCCGGCACCACGCCCATGGACCGCCGCCGCGATGCCGCCTGCGGCGTGGCCGAGCTGGCGCTGTACATCGAAAAGCGCGCCGCGCGCGACGGCACCTCGGTGGCCACCATGGGCCAGCTCAATGTGCCCAGCGGCTCGGTCAACGTGGTTCCCGGCCGCTGCCAGTTCAGCCTGGACCTGCGCGCGCCCACCAACGAGCAGCGCGACGCCATGGTGGCCGACATCCTGGCCGAGATCGAGGCCATCGCCCAGCGCCGTGGCCTGCGCTACAGCACCGAGCTGGCCATGAAGGCCGCCGCCGCTCCCAGCGCCCCCGAATGGCAGCAGCGCTGGGAAGCCGCCGTGGACGCCCTGGGCGTGCCCCTGTACCGCATGCCCAGCGGCGCCGGCCACGACGCCATGAAGCTGCACGAAATCATGCCCCAGGCCATGCTGTTCGTGCGCGGCCTGAACGCCGGCATCAGCCACAACCCGCTGGAAAGCTCCACCGCCGACGACATGCAACTGTCCGTCGATGCCTTCTCCCACGTACTGAACCAGCTGGCCCAAGAGCAGCAATGACCGACATGAACCAAGACAAGCAAGCCACCTACGCCGCCCTGGACGCCTGGATCGACCAGCATTTCGATGAAGAGGTGCAATTCCTGCAGGCCCTGGTCCAGGTTCCGACCGACACCCCGCCCGGCAACAACGCACCCCACGCCGAGCGCACGGCCGAGCTGCTCAAGACCCTGGGCTACGAGGCCGAGAAGCACACCGTGCCCGAGGCCGACGTCAAGGCCTACGGCATGGAGTCCATCACCAACCTGATCGTGCGCCGCCCCTACGGCAGCGCAGGTGACGCCGGCGGCGGCCTGACCATCGCGCTGAACGCCCATGGCGACGTGGTGCCGCCCGGTGAAGGCTGGACCCAGGACCCCTATGGCGCCGCCATCGAGGACGGCAAGCTCTACGGCCGCGCCGCCGCCGTGAGCAAGAGCGACTTCGCCACCTTCACCTACGCCGTGCGTGCGCTTGAAGCCGTGGCCCGGCCCTCCAAGGGCGCGGTGGAACTGCACTTCACCTATGACGAGGAATTCGGCGGCATCCTGGGCCCCGGCTGGCTGCTGGCCAACAACCTCACCAAGCCCGACCTCATGGTCGCGGCCGGCTTCAGCTACGAAGTCGTCACCGCCCACAACGGCTGCCTGCAGATGGAAGTGACCGTGCAGGGCAAGATGGCCCACGCCGCCGTGCCCCACACGGGCGTGGACGCGCTGCAGGCCGCCGTGGTGCTGATGAACGCGCTGTACGCCGAGAACACCAAGTACCAGCAGGTGACCTCCAAGGTGCCGGGCATCAAGCACCCCTACCTGAACATCGGCCGCATCGAAGGCGGCACCAACACCAACGTGGTGCCCGGCAAGGTCGTGCTCAAGATCGACCGCCGCATGATCCCCGAGGAGAACCCGGCCGAGGTCGAGGCCAGCATCCGCGCCGTCATCGCCCAGGCCATTGCCGACTTCAACGCCAAGGGCGGCTACACGGGCGAGGATGCCGTGCGCGTGGACATCAAGCGCCTGCTGCTGGCCAATGCCATGACGCCGCTGGCGGGCAACAAGCCCCTGGTGGACGCCATCCAGGCCCATGGCGAAGCCGTCTTCGGCGAAAAGCCCCCGGCCGTGGGCACGCCGCTGTACACCGACGTGCGCCTGTACGTGGAGCGCGGCATTCCCGGCGTGATCTACGGCGCCGGCCCGCGCACCGTGCTGGAGTCCCATGCCAAGCGCGCCGACGAGCGCCTGGTGCTGGAGGACCTGCGCCGCGCCACCAAGGTCATTGCGCGCATGCTGTGCGACCTCACGGCCTGACCGCCTGACGGCCCGCATCAAGGCCTGACACCCAAGCCCGGCGCCGCCGGGCTTTTTTGCGCCCGGGCACCGCATCGGGGCACATGCACCGCCGCAGCCCATGCCGTGCGCCAGAGCCGCGCACGAGCCACGCACGAGCCGCGCCCAAGCTGCGCCAAGCCGCGCGGTAGCGGCCGCCAGGCACCAGCACGGTGCCTGGTGCTTGCCAGGCGGCTGGCATCCATCTTGCAATGCACCATGGCACTCCCGCCCTGGCAGGCGATGCGCACCAAAACGGGTTGGCGCGACTGCCGCAACAGGGTTTACCGGGAGCAGAAATTTCCCATGATCTGTATACACTTTTTGTATGGATGTTGGCGCCGAACCCTGCCACGCCGGCGTCCGTTCCCATAAATCCCGAGGAGACAAATCCCCATGCAATCTTCCGTTCATCCCGTCGATGAGATGCTGCCCGCAGGCAAGCTCACGGCGCTGGGCCTGCAGCACGTTCTCGTGATGTATGCGGGCGCCGTGGCCGTGCCCCTGATCGTCGGCCGCGCACTCAACCTGCCGCCCGAGCAGGTGGCCCACCTGATCTCGGCCGACCTGTTTTGCTGCGGCCTGATCACGCTGATCCAGGCCATGGGCGCCACCCAGTGGTTCGGCATCAAGCTGCCCGTGATGATGGGCGTGACCTTCGCCAGCGTGGCGCCCATGGTGTCCATGGCGCAGAGCACGGGCGGCTCGGCGGGGGCGGGGCTGATCTTCGGCTCGGTGATCGGGGCGGGGATCGTGTCCATCCTCATCGCCCCGCTGATCAGCCGCATGCTGCGCTTTTTCCCGCCCGTGGTGACCGGCACCATCATTGCCGTCATCGGCATCAGCCTGATGCGCGTGGGCGTGAACTGGATCTTCGGCAACCCCGTCGGCCCCACCGCGCCCAGCGTGCCCAACCCCGAGCACCTGAAATGGCTGGCCGACGCCCAGGCCACGGCCGGCGCGCCGGGCTCCTCGCTGCCGCCCGTGCCCAAGGGCTTCGCGGTCGTGCCCACCATTCCCAACCCCAAGTACGGCGACCTGACCGGCGTGGGCATCTCGGCCATCGTGCTGCTGTCCATCCTGCTGATCGCGCGCTTTGCCAAGGGCTTCCTGGCCAACGTCTCGGTGCTCATGGGCATCCTGATCGGCGGCGTGCTGTCCGTGGCCATGGGCCTGATGGACTTCAGCAAGGTCGCCAAGGCCGAATGGTTCACGATGGTGCTGCCCTTCGAGATCGCCACGCCGGTGTTCGACCCCATCCTCATCCTCACCATGAGCCTGGTGATGGTGGTGGTGATGATCGAGTCCACCGGCATGTTCCTGGCCCTGGGCGACATGACCGATCGCAAGATCAGCCAGGACGAGCTGACGCGCGGCCTGCGCACCGACGGCCTGGGCACGCTGATCGGCGGCATCTTCAACACCTTCCCCTACACCAGCTTCTCGCAGAACGTGGGCCTGGTCGCCGTCACCGGCGTCAAGAGCCGCTGGGTCTGCGTGGCCGGCGGCGTGATCCTGATCGTGCTGGGCGTGCTGCCCAAGATGGGCGCCCTGGTCGAGTCCCTGCCCACCGTGGTGCTGGGCGGCGCGGGCCTGGTGATGTTCGGCATGGTGGCCTCCACCGGCATCCGCATCCTGAGCAACGTGGATTTCCAGACCAACCGCAACAACGCCATGATCGTCGCCGTGTCCATCGGCGTGGGCATGATTCCGCTGGTGGCGCCGAATTTCCGCCAATGGATGCCCCACGGCATTCATCCGTTGATCGAATCCGGTATCCTGCTGGCCTCGATTACCGCGGTGGCATTGAACATTTTCTTCAACGGAGCCAGCAGCGATACCTCTGCTGCCGTCCGGGCCGCACGCCAGGCAGACGCCCACTGATGAAACAGTGCCCGCCCTGGCGGGCACGCCCAACAATCGCCCGGCCTACCCGCCGGGCTGTGCGCCCCCTGCCGTCCATAGGCGCCAGGGGGCTTGTTGTCGAAATCCCTGAGGCAAAACTGTCCTGACCCTCATAGGCTGTAGCTATCCGGTAAGCTCCGAGAGCATTTGCAGAGAATTCCTGTATGACCCAAAACCTGTCCAACGCCGAACAAGCCCTGCGCGACGCAGCCCGCGAATACCATCGCAGCCCCAACAAGGGCAAGATCTCCGTCACGCCCACCAAGCCCTTGTCCAACCAGCGCGACCTGTCGCTGGCCTATTCGCCCGGCGTGGCCTACCCCTGCCTGGACATCCAGGCCGACCCCTCGCTGGCCGCCGAATACACGGCGCGCGGCAACCTGGTCGGCGTCATCACCAACGGCACGGCAGTGCTGGGCCTGGGTGACATCGGCCCGCTGGCCGGCAAGCCGGTGATGGAAGGCAAGGGCTGCCTGTTCAAGAAGTTCGCCGGCGTCGACGTGTTCGACATCGAACTGGCCGAGCGCGATCCGGACAAGCTGATCGACATCATCGCCTCGCTCGAGCCCACGCTGGGCGGCATCAACCTCGAGGACATCAAGGCGCCCGAGTGCTTCTACATCGAGCAGGAGCTGTCCAAGCGCATGAACATCCCCGTGTTCCATGACGACCAGCACGGCACGGCCATCATCTCCAGCGCCGCCCTGCTCAACGGGCTGGAGCTGGTGGACAAGCAGATCGGCAACGTCAAGATCGCCGTCTCCGGCGCCGGCGCTGCTGCCATCGCCTGCGTGAGCGTGATGGTGGGCCTGGGCGTCAAGCGCGAAAACGTCTTCATGTGCGACTCCAAGGGCGTGATCTACGAAGGCCGCCCCGGTGGCCTGGACGCCTCCAAGGCCCAGTACGCGCAAAAGACGGACGCCCGCACCCTGGCCGACGCCGTCAAGGACGCCGACGTCTTCCTGGGCTGCTCGGCTCCCGGCGTGCTCACTGCCGACATGGTCAAGACCATGGCCGACAAGCCCATCATCCTGGCCCTGGCCAACCCCGAACCCGAGATCCGCCCCGAGCTGGCCAAGGCCGTGCGCCCGGACTGCATCATGGCCACGGGCCGCTCGGACTACCCCAACCAGGTCAACAACGTCCTGTGCTTCCCCTACATCTTCCGTGGCGCGCTGGACTGCGGCGCCACCAAGATCACCGAAGCCATGAAGCTGGCCTGCGTGCGCGAAATCGCCGCACTGGCCAAGCAGGACGTCAGCGATGAGGTCGCCGCCGCCTACCAGGGCAAGGAGCTGAAGTTCGGCCCCGACTACCTGATCCCCACGCCCTTCGACACCCGCCTGATCCTGCGCATCGCGCCGGCCGTGGCCAAGGCTGCCGAAGAGTCCGGCATCGCCACCCGCCCCATCGCCGACTACGACGCCTACCGCGAGAGCCTGACCCGCTTCGTCTACCAGACCAGCATGTTCATGCGTCCGGTGTTCGCCGCTGCCAAGGCCAACCAGCAGCGCGTGGCCTATGCCGAAGGCGAAGACGAGCGCGTGCTGCGCGCCGCCCAGGTCGCCGTCGATGACGGCCTGGCCAAGCCCATCCTGATCGGCCGCCCCGCCGTGATCGAGGCCCGCATCGCCAAGGCCGGCCTGCGCCTGGTGCTGGGCAAGGACGTGGAGATCTGCAACCCCGAGGACGATCCGCGCTTCCGCCAGTACTGGGAAACCTACCACCGCCTGATGGGCCGCAACGGCGTCACGCCCGAGACCGCCAAGGCCGCCGTGCGCCGCTCCAACACGCTGATCGCCGCGCTCATGGTCCACCTGGGCGATGCCGACGCCATGCTCTGCGGCCTGGTCGGCAAGTTCGACAGCCACCTGGCCCATGTGCGCGACGTGCTCGGCCTCAAGCAAGGCGCCGGCGAGTTCGCCACCGTCAACGCCGTGATGCTGGACAGCGGCACGCTGTTCATCGCCGACACCTACATCAACGAGGCGCCCAACGCCACCGAGCTGGCCGACATCGCCCGCCTGGCGGCCGAGGAAGTGGCCCGCTTCGGCCTGCCGCCCAAGGTGGCCTTCCTGTCGCACAGCAACTACGGCTCGTCCAGCCGCCCCTCGGCGCTGAAGATGCGCGCCGCGCGCGACCTGTTCGCCGCCGCCAACCCCGACGTGGAATGCGACGGCGAGATGCACGGCGACTCCGCCCTGTCCGAAGCCATCCGCGACCGCGCCCTGCTCGAGTCCTCGCTGCACGGCGAGGCCAACGTGCTCATCTGCCCCAACCTCGACGCCGCGAACATCCTGTTCAACGTGCTCAAGACCACGGGCGGCCACGGCACGACCATCGGCCCCATCCTGCTGGGCGGCGCTGCAGCAGCCCATGTGCTGACCCCCTCCGCCACCGTGCGCCGCGTGGTCAACATGACGGCCCTGGCCGCAGCCCAGGCCATCGCTGCCCGCGGCTGATCCGCGCCGCACCCAAAAAAGGCGCCCCTTCACAGGGGCGCCTTTTTTACGCCCCCTGCCCCGGCAGGAGCGGCGCAACCCCGGCTAGAATACGCAGCTTCGGAGACTTGGGTGAGCGGTTTAAACCAGCAGTCTTGAAAACTGCCGACGGGCAACCGTCCGTGAGTTCGAATCTCACAGTCTCCGCCAGATCCAGATGATCAGAAACAAAGCGCCTGCCCAGGCGCTTTTTTCTTGTCCATCGCGCACCAGGCAGGGTCACTCAGCACCCCGCCCCCGGCTGCAGCCACGCAGCCCGCCGTGAGCCCGCAGGCAACGGCCTCCACACAGTCTTCACACAGTCTTTACACTGGATTAACCAAGCAGACATAAGCTGCAGGGCTTCTAGCGCCCGCGTAAGCCAAGAGTCCGTAGCCAACGCTGAAGCTCCCGTTCGACCGTCTCCCTGGGAATTTCCCTTGTGCCAGCGCACTTCTCTCCGCTGCCGGCCTCTGTCATGACTTCTCCTGTTTCCTCTCAAGCAGCGAGCGCGATCACGCGAAGCGCTCCGCTAGCCCTGGCCGCTCCGTCGCTTTCACTCGCACTCAAGATCGCCATCGGCCTGCTGGTCTTTGCCGTGGCCTGGCTGCTGCAGATCGACAGCTCCAGCCTCACGGCACCCAAGGACAACCTCGAACAGCTGACCTGGGTGCACAGCCTGGAATGGGGCTACTACAAGCACCCACCCCTGCCGACCTGGCTGCTTTCGGTGCCGGTCCATCTGTTCGGGCTGTCTGCGCGCACCAGCTACGCCACCGGCGCGCTTTTCACGCTGGCGGGCCTGTTCCTTTTCTGGAAGCTGCTGAATGACTTGCGCGGCAGCCGCTACGCCACGCTGGCCCTGTTGGCGGCCATGTGCATCACCTACTACAACGAGCGGATGCACTTCTTCAACCATGAAGTCGTGCTGATGCCCTTCTTCGCGGCCAGCGCCCTGCTGGTGTGGCGTGCGGTGGGCAGCAGGCAGCTGCGCTGGTGGGCCGCCCTGGGCTGCTGCCTGGGGCTGGGCGCACTGGCCAAGTACCAGATGATCCTGGCCGCCGTGGCGGTATTCCTGTTCTGGCTGGCGTCAGGCGCCTGGCGCGAGCGGGTCCACATGATCGGCCTGGTGCTGGCGGCGGCCATCTCGCTGGCCATCATCTCGCCGCACCTGTACTGGCTTTTCCTGAACGACTTCGGCCCCATCCGCTATGCCACCGAATCCTCGCTGGGCGCCAGCCTGGGCGGCGGCGCCAGGCTGCTCAACACCGTGCACTGGCTGGCAGACCAGTTGCTGAACCGCGCGCTGCTCGCCTGGGTGCTGCTGGGATTGGTGATGGCCCTGCACCGCCGCAGCCGCCTTGCGCCGCAGGACACACCGCAGCGTCCCGGGACAGCCGATGCATCGCGCGCGCTGATCCTGTGCTTTGGCCTCACGCCCATCGTGCTGACCTGTGCCATCGGCATCTTTGCGGGCTCGTCGCTGCAGCTGCACTGGGGCACGCCCTTTCTGCTGCTGGCCGTTCCCGTCGCCATGGAGCTGGCCGGTGCCAGGCTGCAGCCGTCGCGCATATCGATCACCACCGCCATCAAGTGCTTCGTGGCGCTTCAACTGGCCTTGCTGCTCGTGGCCCAGATGACCTCGGCGCACAGTGAACTGCGGCTTAACAGCCGGCACTGGAGAAACTTCGATTCAAAGGCCTTGAGCCAGGCGCTTGCCGAACCCGCGCGCGAAGCGCTGGGCGGCGATATCCGCGTGATCGCAGGCCCCACGGCAGAGGCCAAGGCCCTGGCCCTGAAGCTGCGCGAAAAGCCCCTGGTGCTGATAGATGGCCGCATGGACATCAGCCCCTGGATTTCCCAGCACATGGTGGATGCCTGCGGCGTGCTGCACCTGCAGCTGGCGGCATCGCAGCCGCCCGGCCATCAGCCGGTGGGAGAAGGATTTCCATCCCTCTTCTGGCGTGTCACCCCGCCGGAGGAGGATGCGGGCAGCTGCATCCCAAGCTGAACAGGGTGATGGCTGGGCCCGGCACTAGCGAACCAGCACGTGCCGCACATCGATGGCAAAGCCGCTCAAACCCTTGCCCGGGGTTTCGCCGTCTTCGACGTCCACATCGAACAACTGCCAGTGCGCTTGCCTGCCTTGCGGCAAAGGCAGACAGGAGATCTGCGGCCCCATGTCGATCATGGCTGCGATGTTGTTGACCGCCTGCACCTGTGCCGCGCGCACCAGGGGCATCAGCAAGTCATCGGCAATGCCCAACGCGCGCATGCGGCCCAGCGCCTGCTGCGCATCGCTGAGCAACGGGCCTTCGTTGACGTTCACATTTCCTTGGTGCAACTGCTCCAGCCAGCGGCTGTCGCCGGCGGCCGCCACCTCGCTGCACAACCCGTGAACCAGTGCCGCCATTGCCACGGCGGGCTCTCCGCGGCTTTCGCTCAGAGCCCATAGCACGGGCTCGGCCATACCCAGGGATTCGTAGTACGGAAAAAGCGCGTGCAGCTCGGGATGCTGTTCAAGCAGGTATTCGCTGTGGGACTTCTTGGGCATGGGCGTGTGCTTTCAGGTCAATGCGCCGTGATTTTCGGCGGTACTGACTGAGTCACGGTTACGCAGCCAATGCCGCATTGCCTTGCTCGGGCAATGGCACCGCCCACCAGGGCCTCAAGGCATGGCAGGCACCCACAGACAGCGCACGCAGCTTTCTCCCCCCATCAACAGCGCCACATCCCCCGGGTAACCACCCGGACACGGGATGCAGGCGCTCACTAGAATCAAAAAATGAACTTTGACATCAACATTCAAATTCAATGAAAACCAATGGCTGCCAGACGGCGCCTCCCTCGGCCTCCGAACTGCATGCGGCGTATGCAGCCGGCACGCTGACGCCCATGCAAGCCACCGAGCACTGCCTGCGGGTGGCCTGCGCAAGCCAGTCCGTGTTCACGCGCATCACGGCGGACCGCGCGCTCGAGGAGGCCCGGCAGTCCACGGAGCGCTGGCGCGCGGGCCGGCCGCTGGGGCCGCTGGACGGCATCCCCATCAGCTGGAAGGACTTGTTCGACGTGCGCGGCACGCCGACCACGGCGGCCTCGGCCCTGCTGCAGTCGGCCGCGCCAGCCCGGGCCGACGCCGCTGTGGTGGCGCGTGCCGCAGCGGCCGGCATGGTCTGCCTGGGCAAGACCAATCTCAGTGAGTTCGCCTACTCGGGCCTGGGGCTCAATCCCTGCTTCGGCACGCCGGTGTTTGCACATGAGGGAGGCCACGACCGGGCGCCCGGGGGCTCGTCCAGCGGCGCTGCGCTGGCCGTGGCCCTGGGGTGCGGGCCGCTGGCCATGGGCACGGACACGGCGGGGTCCGTGCGCATTCCCGCCGCCTTCAACGGGCTGGTGGGCTATCGCGCCAGCATGGGGCGCTATTGCCTGCAGGGCGTGTTTGCGCTGGCGCCGTCCCTGGACACGCTGGGGCCGCTGGCCCTGAGCGTGGCCGACTGCAGGGCGCTGGACCGCGTGCTGCGCGGGCTGACCGACGACGGCCATGCCAACGCATCCCCCGCCGCGGACCTGCTCAATCAGGTGTTCTGCACGGACCTCAGCCTGCTGGATGACGACCGCGTGCAAGCTCCCGTGCGCAACAACCTTCTGTCCTCCCTGGCCTTGCTGGAGACCCGGGGTGCCCGCGTGGAGCGCCGCACGCTGCGCAGCCTGCGCGCCGTACGGACGCTGACCCGGCGCCATGGCTGGCTGGGCGCCCATGAAGCCTTTGCCACCCACCGCGCACGCCTGGACGATGCCGATCAGGCCGCACGCATGGACCCGCGCGTGCGCCAGCGCCTGGAGGCGGCCAGGCATCTGAGTCCTGACAGCTACCAGACATTGATCGCCCAGCGCGCACCACTGATGGCCTTGTTCGCGCAGGAGCTGGGCGATGCCACCCTGGTGCTGCCCACCACGGGCCACACCGCACCCCTGCTGCTGCCGCTGCTGGACGACGACAGGCTGTTTGCCGAAACCAACCTCGCCACGCTGCGGCTGACCATGCCCGGCAGCTACCTGGACACGCCGGCCGTGGCCCTGCCCAGCGGCGTGCAGCGCATTCCCGGCCTGGACGGCAGGCCTGCGTTTCTGCCCACGGGCCTGCAGCTCATGCGCCCCCGGGGCGATGACGACCGGCTGCTGCGCATTGCGCTGAGCGTCGAACAGGTTCTTTCCCCCTCCACCGTTCCCATTGATAGGAGTGCATGACATGAGCAAGGAAATCCAGATCACGTTTGGCGTGGACGTCGATGCCGTCGGCGGCTGGCTCGGTTCGTATGGCGGGGAGGACTCGCCCGACGACATCTCGCGCGGCATGTTCGCGGGCGAGGTCGGCTCGCTGCGGCTGCTCAAGCTGTTCCACAAATACGGCCTGAAGACGACCTGGTTCATTCCAGGCCACTCCGCCGAGACCTTTCCCGAGCAGATGAAGGCCGTGGTGGACGCGGGCCACGAAATCGGCATCCACGGCTACAGCCATGAGAACCCGATTGCCATGACGCCCGAGCAGGAAGAGGCCGTGCTGGACCGCAGCATCGAAGTCATCACGCGGCTGGCAGGCCGCGCGCCCACGGGCTACGTCGCTCCGTGGTGGGAATTCAGCCCGGTCACCAACGAGCTGCTGCTCAAGAAAGGCATCAAGTACGACCACAGCCTGATGCACAACGACTTCCACCCGTACTACGTGCGCGTGGGCGACCAGTGGACCCGCATCGACTACAGCAAGCATCCGGACACCTGGATGAAGCCCCTGGTGCGCGGCAAGGAGACACGGCTGGTCGAGATCCCCGCCAACTGGTATCTGGACGACCTGCCGCCCATGATGTTCATCAAGAAGTCGCCCAACAGCCACGGCTTCGTCAATCCGCGCGACATAGAGCAGATGTGGCGCGACCAGTTCGACTGGGTCTACCGCGAGCACGACTACGCGGTCTTCCCCATCACCATCCACCCCGATGTCTCCGGCCGCCCCCAGGTGCTGCTGATGCTGGAGCGCCTGATCGAGCATTTCCAGTCGCATGAGGGCGTGCGATTCATGACGTGCGACCAGATCGCCGACGACTTCCTGCGCCGCCAGCCGCGTTGATGCTGCACCCCACCTCAGCGAGGACACCATGAATACCTCCGCCATTGCCTCCGACGCCCCAGGCGCCGGCCATCCGGCCCCGGCCGGGATCGATGCCCCCTGGACCGCGCCCACCGTGACGCGCAGGCAGGTCAGCTACGCCACCTGGGTCTGCTTTTTCGCCTGGGTCTTTGCCGTCTACGACTTCATCCTCTTTGGCACCCTGCTGCCGCAACTGGGCGAGCACTTCCAGTGGAGCGCCGAGCAGCAGGCGCGCCTGAACACCTGGGTGACGCTGGGCACGGTGATCGTGGCCTTTGCCATCGGCCCCATCGCCGACCGGCTGGGGCGGCGCAAGGGCATCATCATCGCCGTGGCGGGCGCCGCGCTGTGCTCGGGCCTGACAGCGCTGGCCGGCTGGGTGATCGGGCTGTCGGCGGGCCTGGGCTTCGTGCTGCTGATCGTGGTGCGCTCGCTGGCGGGCCTGGGCTATGCCGAGCAAAGCATCAACGCCACCTACCTGAGTGAGCTGTTCTCCCTGGTCTATACCGACCCGGCCTCGCTGCGGCGGCGTGGCTTCATCTACTCGCTGGTGCAGGGCGGCTGGCCCGTGGGCGCCGTGCTCACGGCCGTGCTGGTGGCCCTGCTGTATCCGCTGGGCGAGCGCTGGTTCGGCCAGGGCGGCGGCTGGGCGCTGTCCTTCGTGTTCGCCATGTTCCCGGCCCTGGTGATCGCCGTGCTGGGCCGCCGGCTGGTGGAAACGCCCCAGTTCCTGACCGCGCGGCGCGTGGCCGACCTGCGCCGCGCCGGGCGCGAGGCAGAGGCCATGCGCCTGGCGCAGGAGCATGGCGCCAGCCCACAGCAGGAGCAGCACACCGGCCTGTCGGCCATGTTCCGCGGTGCCTCGCTGCGTCCCACGCTGTCGCTGGCCCTGGGCTTTTTCCTGAACTGGTTCGCCATCGTGATCTTCGCGGTGCTGGGCACTTCGGTGCTGGGCGGCGCGGGCGGCACACCGGGCAAGGGCGTGGATTTCTCCAGCGCGCTGCAGGTGCTCATCATCTCCAATCTCGCGGGCTTTCTGGGCTATGTCTTCCATGGCTGGCTCGGTGACCGCATAGGCCGGCGCAACGCCGTGGCCATAGGCTGGATGCTGGGTGGCCTGGCCTTCGCGCTCATGCTGAACGCGCCCTCGGGCGACTTCTGGCGCATCGTGCCGCTGTACTCGCTGGGGCTGTTCTTCCTGATCGGCCCCTATGCAGCCGCCCTGTTCCTGATCGGCGAGAGCTTTCCCAGCCACATCCGTGCCACGGCCAGCTCCTTCGTCAACGCCATGGGCCAGGTGGGCGCCATCGCGGCAGGCTTTGGCGTGACCTGGACGCTGTCGCAGGGGGCGGACTGGGTGCAGGCGGCGCTGTACTGGGGCGCCATTCCCTGCGCGGCCTCGGGCCTGCTGATGTTTCTGGCACCCCATGTCGATCCCGAGACCGTGAAGTGAGGCCGACATGAACCCGGACACCCCCAGCAACAAGGTGGCCCTCGTCACGGGCGCCGCCAGCGGCATCGGCCAGGCGCTGGCCGTGGCCTATGCGCAGGCAGGCATTGCCGTGGCCGGCAGCTACTACCCCCGGGATCCGCACGATCCCGGCCAGACCCTGGAACTCGTCGAACGCGCGGGCGGACGGTGCGTCATGGAGGCGGTCGATGTGGGCGATGCCGAACAGGTCGAGCACCTGGCCGGGGTCGCCGTGGACCGCTTCGGCCGGCTGGACTTCGCCGTCGCCAATGCGGGTTTGCTGCGCCAGGCGGCCCTGGCCGAGATGAGCGATGCGCAGTGGCTGGAGGTCATCAACATCGACCTGGGCGGCGTGATGCGCACCTTCCGGGCCAGTGCGCGCCACATGGCTGCAGGCGGGGCCATGGTGGCCGTCTCCTCCATTGCAGGCGGCGTCTACGGCTGGGAGCAGCATGCCCACTATGCGGCCGCCAAGGCAGGCGTGCCCGGGCTGTGCCGCGCCGTGGCCATGGAGCTGGCACCGCGCGGCATACGCTGCAATGCCGTGATTCCGGGCCTGATCGAGACGCCGCAATCGCTGGACCCGGTCAACTCGCTGGGGCCGGAGGGCCTGGCGCAGGCGGCCAGGGGCATCCCGCTGGGACGCGTGGGGCAGGCCCGAGAAATCGCCGCCCTGATCCGCTTCCTGACCAGCGACGAGGCTTCCTACATCACCGGCCAATCCATCATTGCCGACGGCGGCCTGACCGTGCGCTGGCCCAGTTGAGGACATCCGACATGAACACCTCCAAGCCCCTGGACGGCCGCCGCGCCGTCGTGACAGGCGCCGGCAGCGGCATCGGCGGGGCCATCGCCCTGGCCTATGCACAGGCCGGCGCGCAGCTGTTGCTGGCCGACATCGATGCCGCCCGCGCCGACAGCGTGGCCCGGCGCTGCCGCGCGCTGGGCGCGCAGGCCGAAACCGTGATCGGCGACGTGGGCGACGAGTCCACGGCCCACCGCATCGTCGACCGCTGCGTGCAGGCCTTCGGCGGCATCGACATCCTGGTGAACAACGCCGGCATGCTCACACAGTCGCGCTGCGCCGACATGTCCACCGCGATGTGGGACGAGATGCTGCGCGTGGACCTGCGCAGCGTCTTCCTGTGTGCGCGGCGCGCGGTGCCGCACATGCAGGCCCAGCGCTGGGGCCGCATCATCAACATCGCCTCGCAGCTGGGCATCAAGGGCGGCGTGGAGCTGAGCCACTATGCGGCGGCCAAGGCCGGCGTGATCGGCTTCACCAAGTCGCTGGCGCTGGAAGTGGCGCCCGACAATGTCCTGGTCAACGCCATTGCCCCCGGCCCCATCGCCACGCCGCTGGTCGATGGCATCAGCGCGGACTGGAAGCGCGCCAAGGAGACCAGCCTGCCGCTGGGCCGCTTTGGCCGCGCCGACGAGGTGGCGCCCACGGCGGTGCTGCTGGCCTCCGATCCCGGTGGCAATCTGTATGTGGGACAGACGCTGGGGCCCAATTCCGGCGATGTCATGCCGTGAAAAGAAGCACCCCCTGAGTCGCTTCGCGCCTTCCCCCTCTCTCGCTTCGCGGGAGGGGGACGACACCCTCGGTGCGGGGCGGCGCGGCCGGCATAGGCCCTTCCTCGGTGTCTCTGCTCTTTGGCTGCGCCAGTTTCGCAGGCGGCTCCATTCGCAACCGAAAGGGTTTCTGTCATGTGTGGAATGTGCGGTTTGCTGCAGGGCTCCGGCCACTGGAGCCAGGCGCCGGCCGGCTTGGCCGGGCGCCGCCAGCGGCTGATTCAGATTGCGCGCGCCAACCGGCTGCTGGCGCTGTGGCGGCTGCGGCTCAGCGACTTCCATGGCCAGTCCTATGTGCTGGCCGGCCCCACGGGGGCCAGCGTGCTGATTGCCGATTTCGGCGCGCTGTGGCCCGCCGCCGAGCAGATGCTGGGCCGAGCCCTGGATCCGCTGGCCATGCCGTGGCAGCCGGCGCAGGCACAAGGGCAGGCACAAGGGCGGGCACCAGCGCAGGAACACAGGGAGCAGGCGCCATGAGCGGCCTGACGGACCACCACAGCGAGCGGCTGCCCGTAGGCGTGCTCACGGGCTTTCTGGGCAGCGGCAAGACCACGCTGCTCAGGCAATGGCTGCAGGACTCGCCCGCGGGCGAGACTGCGGTGCTCATCAACGAATTCGGGGCCGTGGGGCTGGACCATCTGCTGGTGGGCCGCATAGACGCCGACACGGTGCTGCTGGACAACGGCTGCGTCTGCTGCGCCATACGCGGCGAACTCAAGGACGCTTTGTGGCGCCTGCACCAGCGCCGCCTGCGCGGCGAGCTGCCGCCTTTTCAAAGGGTGCTGATGGAGACCACGGGGCTGGCCGCGCCCGGCCCCGTGATCGCCACCCTGATCGGCGATGCGCAGCTGCGCCAGATCTTCAGGCCGGCCTTCATCTCCACCGTGGTCGATGCGCTGCATGCCCCGTGGCAACAGTCCCGGCGCCCCGAATGGCTGGCCCAGGTCGCGGCGGCCGACCGGCTGTACCTGAGCAAGACCGACCTGGCCACGCCACAGCAGGCCGAGGCACAGCGTGCGCAACTGGCGCAGATCAATCCCCTGGCCAGCATCGTCGCCTGCGGCCCTGGCGCAGCGGTACCGCCTGCCTGGCAGATGCAGGAATCCCATGCTCTGCAAACCGATTGGCTGGCACGCGCCATTGCCGGCACGCCGCGCGGCCGCACGGGCCAGGGCCAGGGCCAGGGTCTGCACGCAGGCGCCCAGGCGTTCTGCGTGGAACTCGACAGCCCGGTGGACTGGTGCGTGCTCACCCTGTGGCTGACCATGCTGCTGCACCGCCATGGCGACCGGCTGCTGCGCCTGAAGGGACTGGTGGCCGTGGCCGCGGATGGCTGGCCGCAGGGGCAGCCCACGGCGCTGCACGGCATGGGCCATCTCATGCACGCCCCCGAGCATTTGCCCGAGTGGCCGGGCGAGGACAGGCGCTCCCGCCTGGTCTTCATCACGGCCGGGCTCGATGAGCAGCAGGTCAGGGCCTCCTGGCAATCGTTCCAATCGTTCTACCGCCTCCACTCGCAGGACAATGGCAGCCAGACCCCGGCAAGCCCCTCACCCCACACTGCGTGAACCTCCACGGCAAGGACCGCAACATGCGCAAGAACGATCCCGAACTGCGTGTCCTCGGCACCTCGGTGACGCTGACCGAAGCCCTGCGCCAACGTGCGCAGCAGGACCTGGGCATACGCATCCATTTCGAGGTGCTGGACGGCTTCGACGCCCAGCGCCAGGCCGTGATGCGCCAGGACAGCTTCGACCTGTACGACCAGTGGTTCCACAGCGTGGATTTCCTGTGGCCCACCGGCACCCTGCAGCCCATCGACACGGCGCGCCTGACCTGTTGGGACGAGGTCAACGCCCTGCCCCGCACCGGCCGCATCACGCCACACGCGGCCTTTGGCGCGGGCTGCAATCCTGTCACGCGCCTGTATGTGCAGGCCGATGGCAGCGTCAGCGATGTGCCCAGCGCGCATATCTCCATGCTGCCGCTCACGCACAACGTCGACAGCTTTGTCTACCTGCCCGCGGCCCTGCCCGCGCTGTTCGACCAGGCCGAGGAAAGCTGGTCCTGGCTGGTCTCCCCCGCCTGCCGAGGGCGCGCTGCGCTGCAGGCCGATGCCGCCATCGGCGCACTGGACGCGGCCCTTGCCCTGCAGGCCAGCGGCGACATGCGTTTCGGCGACATCAGCAACCTGGGGCTGGAGGAAATCGACCGGATGATGGCCGTGCTGCTGCAGCGGCAGGAGTCCGAGCAGTTCAGGGGCTTCTGGGGCAACTACGCCGATGCGGCCCGGCTGATGATCGATGCAGGCGTTGCCATCCAGAGCCACTGGTCGCCGGCCATGGGCCACTACCGCGCGGCGGGGCTGGACTACCGGCTGGCCTGTCCGCGCGAAGGCTACCGAGCCTGGTACGGCGGCCTGGGCATCTCCAGCCAGGCCAGGGGCGACACGCTGGATGCCGCCTACCGCTACCTGAACTGGTGGCAATCCGGCTGGCCCGGTGCCGCGATGGCGCGGCAGGGCTACTACATCTCCAACCCGCTGCGCACGCGCGAGCACCTGAGCGCCAGCGAATGGGATTACTGGTACGCCGGCCTGCCCGCCGCCGAAGACCTGCAGGGCACCGACGGCCAGCTCGTGGTCCCGCGCGGCAGCGTGCGCGACGGCGGCTCCTACGAGCAGCGCCTGGGCCGCATCGCCGTCTGGAACACCGTCATGGACGAGCACAACTACCTGGTGCGCCAGTGGGCCACGCTGCTGCGCCGCGCGCGCGCCTTATAGTCCTGCCCGATGACGGCCCCGCCGGCGGCGGCACACGCACACGCACACGCAGATGAAGCAGGAATGAGAAGAGCCATACAAGCATCCACGCAGACTGCGCGGGACGAAGAGACCGGCGAGAGCGGCGAATCTGGCGATTCCGAGCGCCGGCTGCGCTATGAACTGATACGCCAGCGCCTGCGCCAGGCCATCGTCGAGCAGCGGGTGGCGCCCGGCCTGGTGCTGCTGGAGGGGCCGGTGGCCAAGGTCTTCGGCACCAGCCGCATTCCCGTGCGCAAGGCCTTCGAGCTGCTGCATGCCGAAGGGCTGCTGAGCACCTTCGACGGACGCGGCTACCTGGTCGCCCGGCCCGGGCAGGCCGTGCAGCCCCAGCGCCTGACGCTGGACGCGCAGGCCCTGGGCCTGGAGGCGGGCCAGGCCACGATCCACATTCCATCGGAGAGCGAGCGCATCCACGACGAGCTGGAGCAGTCCATCTCCATCGCCATGATCTTCGGGCGCTTTCAGATCGATGAGAGCGCCGCCATGGACCACTTCAACGTCAACCGCGTGGCCCTGCGCGAGGTGCTGAGCCGGCTGGTAGATAGAGGGCTGGTGGAGAAAAGCACCTACGCCGCCTGGCGTGTGGCCGCGCTGACGGCACGCGCGGTGAATCAGGACTTCGAGCTGCTCGCCTTGCTGGCGCCCGCAGCGCTGCGCGAAAGCGGGCCGCGCCTGGACAGGGACATGCTCGCCAGCCTGCGCCACGGCCTGCAAGGCGCGACGGCGCCGGGTGTTGCGGCCACGCAGGAACCATTGCGCCTGGAACAGCGTGTGGAACAGCGCGTGGAGCAGCACCTGCATGGCGACTTCCTGGCCCGGCATCCCAACGACAAGCTGGTGGGCATGCTGCAGCAGTGCCAGATGCCCTGGCTGATCCACAGCACCTTCTGCCGCATGTTTCCGCAATCGCCCAACCCGCCGCTGACGGAGAACTGCCGGCAGGTCGTCGATGCCTTGTGGGAGGGGGAGTACGAGCGGGCCGCACAGGCGCTGCAGGACTATCTGGCCCAGGCGCGCAAGCGCGCCCAGCTGCAGCTGAAGGTGCTGGCCGTGCTGCCTGAGACGCAGCTGCCCGCCTACCTGGTGCGGCAGACCTGATCTTGTGATTGCTGCAGTCGGCTGCCGCAGGCCGGCGCGGCTGGTTGCATGTGGAACCGCTGGTTTGCCTGCCGTTCACCGGGCGTTTACGCAAGCACGGCATATTGGGCGCCCAAAGGACCGCACCGATGAACGCCTTGCGCATCAGCACCACCGTCTTCACCGAAGCCAGATTCTGGAGCCTGGTGGTTTTCTCGGTCGTTCTTCCCTGCGCCATCTACGCGGCCCTGCTGGCCAAGCGCAGCATCTCGCGCACCACGGTGCTGCTGTTCGGGCTGGCCCTGGTGGCCATGGCGGGGGTGGATGTCTACCTGCTGCAGAGCCTGGCATCGGCGGCCCGGCAGACGCCGTCGCTGTCGGACAACGCCATCTTCGTCTCGGAGCTGTCCACGGCGCTGTACCTGCTGCCGGCCATGATTGGCGGGATCGGCGTGAATATGACCTCGCATGTGCTGATACAGCATCTGTTCGATGCGGAGCGCCGGTTCGACAGCAACCGCAAGAACGAGACCACCTGAGCAGGCCGGGCCCCGCCTGACGCTATCGGGAGCAACCGGACTCGGCCCGACTCAGCCCATCACGTCTTCGGAAAAGAGCTGCCAGCGCCCGCCCGTCTTGCGCCAGTACTGGCGCAGCGGCAGGCCTTCGGCGAAGGACTTGCTGCTGGCGCGCAGGTTGACCACGCGGATCTCCCCCTTGGCATCTTTCCAGGAATAGATGGACATGTCCTGCAGCGTCACGCCGGGGCGGTTCAGGTAGGCAGCCAGCCGTTCCTGCGATGCGCGCGAGGCGGGCGACTGCAGCAGGTCCGGCGCGTAGAGCGCGGCCAGCTTGCGCGGGTCGGCCCCGTCCCAGGCGCTCTTCCATTCCTCGACGACACGCACAAAGGCATCTGCCGCCTTCTGCTGGGCCTGGGCCTTGGGGGCCACCCACTGCAGCTTCTCGCGGATCAGCACCGGCGTCTGCCGGTCCACGGTCTGCATGAGCAAGGTGAGGTCGGGGTTGGCCAGCACCAGACAGCCATCGCTGGCCTCGGGCGCGCGCGAGAACTGGTCGGGCGGCGAGCCATGCAGCCAGATGCCGCTGCCCGAGCGGCCCACGGCCTTGTCCCAGTCGTTGGGAAAGTTGACCGTGAGCGCGCCCTTGCCATAGAACTCCGGCAGCCGGGGTCCGGGGATGTGGCGGCCCACGAAGTAGATGCCCAGCGGCGTGCGCTGGTCGCCTTCCTGCCATTTGTCCGTGCCCAGCTTGCCCACGGAGACATAGAAATCCCCCACCAGCCGCAGCCCGCCCGCCTCATGGGCGAACAGGTACAGCCGTGACTTGCTGGCGTCGATGGCAATCGCATGCCGCACCGACGCGCCCAGCATCAGGAACTCGCCGGGAACGGAGCCCGCGGGCGGCGCGCCGCTGTCGGCCTGCAGGCGGCGCTTGAGTTCGTTTTGCAGATCCTGCAGCTGGGCCTGCGTGGGACTGGCCGGGCCTTCCAGCCGCGCGACACTGCCCACGGACAGGTTGTGCCGCACCAGCACGCCCTGGCCCGGATGGCCGGGAGCGGAGGAGGCGGCGACGGGCGTGCCCGCCAGCACCTCGCCGGCACGGCCGGTCTTGAAGCGCAGCAGGTCGGCATACACCAGCTGGGCTGCACGGAAATTGGGAACCTCGGCGGTGAGATCGCCGGCGGCCTTCAGCGCGCCGTCCAGATCCCGCTGCTCCACCTGGCGGATGATGGCCAGCAGGCGGGCCTCCGCCTGGCTTTGCTGTGCGGGGGCGGCGGCTTTGGCATGGGTGGCTGCCACGGCAGCGGCACCGCCCGCCGTGGCCACCGCAGCGGCGGCCAGGGCAGGCTTGCCCGATGCCGCGCGCAGCCTGGCTGCGCCCGCCTTGCCGGAGGCAGGCTTGGAGGAGACAGGCTTGGCAGCTGCCGTTTTGGAGGCCTTGGCCTTGGCCTGCTTGGCATGGGCCACCGGGCTGAAGGACACCGCGGACAGCGCGACCAGCAGCACGGCCACCCCGGCGGCCCGCGCATGCAGGCGCAGCAGGCCGGTGGGTGGCAGTGCCAGGGGACGCGCTTTTTCAGGCATCAGGAGCCGGTTCCTTCATGGGTGATGCGCCATTGTCCCTTTTCGCGCTGCATGCGCAGGGTCTTGCGGGTAGTGGTCTTGAGCGCGCCCGATGCGTAGTACTGGCGGAACTGGGCCGTGGCCTTGTCGCCATCCACGGTCACCTTCAGGTCGCGCACGTTGACGACGATGGCGGTGCGGCCAACGATGCGCTGGCGGCGCTGTTCCTTCCACTTGGCCAGGCTGCTGCCATCGGCCGGGGAGAAGTGGTCGCTGTAGGCGTCCAGGTAGCGGTCCATGTCCTGGCCGGCCCATGCGGTGGACCAGGCCTTGACGGCGGCTTCCACTTCCTGCGCGGCAGCCGATTGTGCGGCCTTCTTCTCATCGACGGCAGGCGCTGCCTTGGCAGGCTCGGCGGCGGCCACGGCTGTGGCCGCGGTGGCTGTGGCTGCGGTGGCCGGAGCAGCGGCCTTGGCCGCTGCCTGCCTGGCTTCCTCGGCCGCGCGGGCCTTGTCCTGTGCTGCCTGAGCTGCCTTTTCCTGCGCCAGCTTGGCTTCCGCCGCCTTGGCCTGGGCCAGCTTGGCTTCTGCAGCCTTGGCCTCGGCAGCCTTGGCTTCTGCAGCCTTGGCTTCCGCCGCCTTGGCCTGGGCGGCCTTGGCATCGGCGGCCTTCACTTCAGCGGCCTTGAATTCGGCAGCCTTGGCCTCTGCGGCCTTGGCTTCGGCGGCGCGGGTCTCGGCCAGCTTGGCGTCGGCTTCGCGGGCCTGGGCTGCCTTGGCATCGGCCACCTTGGTCGAGGCGGCCGTCGCTGTGGCCGTGGCCTGGGCCGTCTTGACCTGGGCGCCGCCCTGCTTGGGGAAGATCTGCGTGATCAGGGCCAGCTTGGGCTGGATGGCCTGGCGCGATCCGTCCAGCTGCAAGGCCTTGGCATAGGCATCGCTGGCCATGCGCGCATACAGGTCGCCCAGGTTCTCATGCGCCGTGGCGTAGCTGGGGTTGGTGCGAATGGCCTGTTCCAGCACTTCCGAGGCCTTGCGCTCCTGGCCCTCGGCGGCGTACAGCACGGCCAGGTTGTTGTAGGGCTCGGGCAGGCTGGGGTAATCACGGGTCAGCGCCGTGAAGATCTTGATGGCCTGGGCGTTCTGGCGCTGCTCCGCGGCGATCACGCCCTGCAGAAAGCGCATCTGCACATCGGCCGGGTTCTGCTTGAGGTAGGCCTCGGCCTGCTTGGCGGCCTGGGGCGCCTTGCCCTGCTCCAGCAGCCGGGAGACCTCGTCCACCGCCTCCTGCGACGCATGGGCAAACGCCCCGCACAAAGCGGCCCCCAGGCTGAAGGCGGCAATGGCCACAGGTCGGGCTATCCGCAAATAGGTACGACCCGGCACTCGCGACGGAACTCTGGACGAAATCAGCATATGGGCGCTCTCTACGCAATGAAAGTTGGAAGACGGGCCTGTTCGCTTTTGGGCTTCTTGCACACGCCGATATGCGCCTGCAGCCAAAAGCCAGCGATTTTATAGGCGAAAGCCACCTTGCCCCGCTGCATGGGTCCTTGAGACAAGGGCCATGAAACACGGCGCAAAGCCAGCTCCGAGGTAACGGAGCGGACCGGGCGGCGTTACGTAACGTGTGCCGTAACAGACCGTTGCTGAGACATTGTGATCAATAACAAAAACCATACAAATCAATATCTTAGGAAGATTCCTAGGCCATCCAGACCTGCCACCGGCACATGGCATGCATGTTGCACAAAAGGGCTCGACAGATTTCACGGCTTCCAAGCCACCGTCTGACCTTGTCGTTTCAACCCTTGTCTGGAGAGAGCAAATGACCGCCCAATCGATGCAGCCCACTGGCAACACCACCGTCAGCCCCGTGCAGTTTGCTGACCAGCAGCCCTCCACCGTTGTGCTTGCACAGCTGGACACATCGAACACTCAGCCCGGCGCGGCTGCGGTGCTCATGCCCCGGGGCGCCGGTCCCGCCACGATGTCCCAGGTCAGCCCGGGCGTGCAGATCGTGCGCAACGGAGAAACCCTGATGGCCCAGCCCGGCAGCGCGCTGCAGGTGGGCGACAAGATCATCGTGCCCGCCGACGGCAGCGCCAAGGCGCTGTTCCAGGGCAAGGACGGCCAGACCCTGGTCGGCACCTTCGAGGGCGGCACGCAGGCCACGCTGACCCAGCGCGATGGCGACGGCGCAGGGGCCATGGTGCTGGACCTGGCCTCTGGCAACGTCCAGGTGGCACCCGCCAATGACGGCGACGCCCTGGGCCTGATCGTCACCAAGGAAAGCGCCGCGGCCGCAGCCGGTGGCTCCGTGCTCAGCGACTTCCTGCTGGCCGGCCTGATCGGCGCGGGCGGCGTGGGCCTGATCGCAGCAGCCAACAGCAGCGACGACGATCCGGCGCCCCCGCGCCCGACCGACCCCACCAACCCGACGAATCCGACGGATCCCACGAATCCGACCAACCCCACGAACCCGACAAACCCCACCAATCCGACCAATCCGACGGACCCCACGAATCCGACCAATCCCACGAACCCGACAAATCCGACAAATCCGACCAATCCTACGAATCCGACCAATCCCACGGATCCTACGAACCCGACCAACCCCACCAACCCCACCAATCCAACAAACCCAACGAACCCGACCAATCCGACCAACCCCACGGATCCCACGAATCCGACCAACCCCACGAACCCGACAAACCCGACCAATCCGACCAATCCCACGGAGCCCACCAACCCGACCAACCCGACGAATCCGACCAACCCCACGGATCCCACGAACCCAACCAACCCTACGAACCCGACCAATCCGACCAACCCCACGGACCCCACGAACCCGACCAATCCTACGAACCCCACCAATCCGACCAATCCCACCGATCCCACGAACCCGACCAATCCCACAAACCCCACCAATCCGACCAACCCCACGGATCCTACGAACCCGACCAACCCCACCAATCCCACCAATCCCACCAATCCCACCAATCCCACGGATCCGACGAACCCGACCAACCCGACCCATCCCACGGACCCCACCAATCCGACGGATCCCACGGACGGCCATGGCCTGATCACCTCGGTGCAGGACGTGGTGGGTGCGCTGTCGGGCGGCACGGTGGCAGGCCCGGTGGGCAACCTGATCGATACGCTGGTCAATCCCGGCAGCGGCACGCTGTCCGGGGTGACAGGCCTGCTGGAGAGCTTGACCAGCACCAATGGCGGGCCGCTGGGCGTGCTGACCGAGCTGGTGGACGGCCTGGTCAACATCCAGAATCAGGGCCTGGAGCCCCTGATCAGCACGCTCAATGAGCTGCTCAAGGGCCTGGACGAAGCGGGTTCCGGCGGCTCCATCGGTACGGTAGTGGACAACGTGCTGGGCGGTCTGCTCGACGAAGACGGTGCGCTGGGCGGCCTGCTGGCCGGCGTGGGCGGACTGCTGGGCGGCCTGGTGGGCGGCGGAACGGGCAACCCGCCCGGCACGCCGGACAGCGGCGTGGTCACCTCCGTGCAGGACGTCGTGGACGGCCTGCTGGGCGGCACCGTGGCGGCCCCCGTGGGCCAGTTGCTCGATGCGCTGACCAATCCCACGGACGGACTGCTGTCCACCGTGACCGGCGCGCTGGAGAACCTGACCAATGTGGAGGGCGGCCCGCTGGGCGTGCTGACCGAGCTGGTCAACGGCCTCACCCAGGTGGACGGCGAAGGCCTGGCCCCGGTGATCGGCACGCTCAACGAGCTGATCGCCGGTCTGGGCAACGGCCTGGGCGAAGATGGGCTGAGCGGACTGGTCGGCAGCCTGCTGGGCGGCCTGGTGCCCGGTGGCGGCACGGGCGGTGGCACGGGTGAAGGCCTGGTCACCACGGTGCAGGATGTGGTGGACGGCCTGCTCGGCGGCACCGTCGCAGCCCCTGTGGGCCAACTGCTGGACGCGCTGACCAATCCCACCGATGGCACGGCCTCGGTCGTGACCGGCCTGCTGGAAGGCCTGACCAGCGTGGACGGCGGCCCCCTGGGCGTGCTGACCGAACTGGTCAACGGCCTGACCCAGGTCGATGGCCAGGCACTGCAGCCGGTGATCGGCACCCTCAACGGCCTGATTGCCGGCCTGGGCAGCGGACTGGGCGAGGGCGGCATCGGCGAGCTGGTGGACGGCCTGCTGGGCGGCCTGATCCCCGGCGGCCCGGGCGGCGGTAGCGGCGACGGCCTGGTCACCACGGTCCAGGGGGTGGTGGACGGCCTGCTCGGCGGCACCGTCGCAGCCCCAGTGGGCCAACTGCTGGACGCGCTTACCAATCCCACCGATGGCACGGCCTCGGTCGTCACCGGCCTGCTGGAAGGCCTGACCAGCGTGGACGGCGGCCCCCTGGGCGTGCTGACCGAACTGGTCAACGGCCTGACCCAGGTGGACGGCCAGGCCCTGCAGCCGGTGATCGGCACGCTCAACGGCCTGATTGCCGGGCTGGGCAGCGGCCTGGGTGAAGGCGGCATTGGCGAGCTGGTCAGCGGTCTGCTGGGTGGCGATGGCGGCCTGCTGGGCGGCGTGATCGGCGGCGACGGTGGCTTGCTGGGCGGCGTGCTTGGCGATGACGGCCTGGTCGGCGGTCTGCTGGGTGGCGACGGTGGCCTGCTGGGCGGTGTCCTTGGCGGCGATGGCGGCCTGCTGGGTGGCGTGCTTGGCGATGATGGCCTGGTTGGCGGCCTGCTGGGCGGCGATGGTGGCCTGCTGGGCGGCGTCCTTGGCGATGATGGCCTGGTCGGCGGTCTGCTGGGCGGCGACGGTGGCCTGCTGGGTGGCGTGCTTGGCGAAGACGGCCTGGTCGGCGGCCTGCTGGGCGGCCTGGTTCCGGGCGGCGGCACAGGCAGCGGCGACGGCCTTGTCACCACGGTGCAGGACACCGTTGGCGACCTGCTCGGCGGCACGGCCGGAGCGCCTGTGGGCCAGGTACTGGATGCGCTGATCGACCCCGGCACCGGCGCACTGTCCGTGGTCACGGGCCTGGTGGAAGGCGTGACCCAGGTCAACGGTGGTCCGCTGGGTGTCGTGACGGACCTGGCCAACGGTCTGACGCAGGTCCCGGGCCAGGCACTGCAGCCGGTGATCGGCACCGTCAACGGCGTGCTGGCCGGCCTGACGGGCGGCGATGGCCTGCTGGGTGGCGTGGTCGGCGGCGACGGCGGCTTGCTGGGTGGCGTGCTCGGCGATGACGGCCTGGTCGGCGGCCTGCTGGGTGGCGACGGTGGCCTGCTGGGCGGTGTCCTTGGCGGCGATGGCGGCCTGCTGGGTGGCGTGCTTGGCGATGACGGCCTGGTCGGCGGTCTGCTGGGTGGCGACGGTGGCCTGCTGGGCGGCGTCCTTGGCGGCGATGGCGGCCTGCTGGGTG